>WNFM01200067.1_pt1 | contig 135237 bp, 118 predicted proteins | sample 5400271 | NCBI WGS metagenome assembly WNFM01 (sample SAMN13153352, study PRJNA577476) | soil metagenome | isolation source: 60 cm saprolite on Douglas fir-dominated hillslope | place: USA:California | collected 2013-09-17
TTCTCTGCACCCTTGTTACCAAAACCTATGTATTCCTTGTTGCCAAAAACACTGTATTCCTGATTACGAAAAATCCTGCAGTTGTGATTGCCGATTACAAAAGTCCTCTTTCAAAGATTGCAATGTTGGTATGTGTCCATATTTTGCCCAGAAACCCACGCCGATAATACCCACTCTGATTTTTTTGTTTTCCTTTTTTTTTACGTTATTGTTTGACATCGATGTATGATTTTGCCATTGCGTAACTCTAAAGTTACGCAAATATAAGCGTAACTTCCGGGTTACGCAATTTTTTTTGAAGATCTAAAATATCTGCGATGGTAAGTAAGGTTGACTATTAACTAAAAAAATAAACAAAATGACTACACCAGATTTTACCACTACCATATTGGTAGACCAAACTCCGAAAGAAGCTTTCAATGCCATCAACAATGTTCGCGGGTGGTGGTCGGAAGAAATTCATCGTTGTCAATTAAAATTAATAGAAGTCATCGCTGACAAAAAAGTCGTTTGGCTTGTGATGGACAACTATTTTAAGCCTGGGATTTTCGATCATGCTTTTCATCATTTGCATAGCAACGATAGATTCACGAATGACAAAAGCGAATGGACAGGCACAAAAATTAGTTTTGAAATCGCTAAAAAGGATAACAAAACGCAAGTCCTCTTCACTCACCTGGGTTTAGTTCCCGAGTATGAATGTTTTGATGTCTGTTCAAATGGGTGGACCCACTATATACGGCAAAGTTTGTTGAGTTTGATAAGCACAGGTAAAGGCCAGCCGAATAGCACTGGCAACCCAATGACTACAGATGAAGAGAAATTTTAGTCTGCCGCAGGTAAAGCCTGAAATTCATTTACTCCAAAATTTACAACCTATTTCGCTTCAGTTTTTTAAGGAGAGGTCAGACAAAAGCCTTCAGTTCGAATGAATCTGAAGGCTTTTCGTTGTAATCCGATGCCCGGAATTGCTTTGTTTGCAATTCCCTGCGGATAATTGACAAATATCAACATAGGCAGGATATCTAAAAGAAAAATGTATAAAACTGAACATATAGTGTGCGGAACCGGACAATTAATAAAATCAAAAAAATCGCAACTAATTGATTATTAAGATGTAAAAAAATAGGTACTTTTCTGGATGCAGTTCTGCTGTATTCTAAAACACGAGCATGTTCAAAAACTATCTCCTCGTCGCCCTCCGCCAACTCCGCAAGAACCGCGGCTACTCCTTTATCAACATCTTTGGCCTGACCACCGGCATGGCAATCGCCCTCGTCATCGGCATCTGGACCACCGGCGAACGTTCCGTCGACAAGTCCTATCCCGACCACAGCCGTATCGTGGAGATCATGCAAGCCCAACGCCCAAAAGGCACAAGCCCGGGCTCACCCAGCACCAACGTGGGAACCACGGTCTCGTCTGCCCTCAAACCCTATCTGCAGAAAGGCTACAACGATATCTTCGCCGGGACAGCCATGTTCACCTGGCCCGACGATGGCCTCCTCGTCAACGGCGACAAAAGTATCTCCCGCCAGGGCTCCTGGGTGGAACATACGTTTCCCATGATCTTCGGTTATCATTTCCTCAGCGGTAACGCCGAATCCCTACGCGATCCCTCTACGGCCCTGATCTCCCGGTCCGCTGCAATCGCGCTGTTTGGCAGCGAGAACGCAGTCGGCAGAACCTTTAGATACAACAACAAACTCCCGTTCACCGTCGGAGGAGTCTATGCCGATCAGCCTCAGACCTCCTCCTTTCATGACGTCGATTTCTTCATCCCCATGTCACACCAATGGATGAATTGGCTCACCACCAACACCGATTTCGACAACCACAGCTGTCGCATTTTTGCCCGCCTCGCCGGCAACACCACCGCCGAACAGGCTACGGCCCGGATAAAGGATATCTGCACACCATTCGTTAAACACAGTATCGAGACCTATACCGTGCTCCCTTTCGAAGATTTATACCTGCACTACGACGAGGCCAACGGTGGCATCGGCGAAGGCCGCATCGGCTTCGTCCGGCTCATCGGGATCATCGGCGTCTTCGTCCTTTTGCTCGCCTGCATCAACTTTATGAACCTATCCACGGCCCGTAGCGAACAACGCGCAAGAGAAGTAGGCATCCGTAAAACCCTGGGCTCGCTCCGCGAACAACTCATCGGGCAATTCCTCGGCGAATCGATCTTCGTCGCATTGCTCGCCTTCGTCCTCGCCGTCGGGCTCACCGCATTGAGCTTGCCCTGGTTCAGCTCCCTTTCCGGCAAGCCCATGACCATACCCTGGGCCAGCACAACCTTCTGGGCCGTCTCCCTGACCTTTACGGTAGTTACAGGGCTCCTCGCCGGCAGCTACCCTGCCTTTTATCTCTCCGGATTCCGCCCGGTGAAAGTTCTGAAAGGCGCATTCAAAGCAGGCAAAGGCGCAAGCATTCCGCGCAAAGTCCTCGTCGTTGCCCAGTTCTCCATTTCGCTCGCCCTGATCATCGGCACCATCACCATCTTCCGCCAGATCCAGTTCGCCAAAGACCGGCCCGTCGGCTATGACCGCGCCGGCCTCATCAACGTCCCCATCAATACAGATTCCCTCGACCGGCACTATGAGTCCCTCCGCACGGCCCTGCTCAACACCGGTGTGGTCGCGAATATGGCGTCCTCCTCGAAGACCATGACTTCATTCGATCAGAACGATTGGTTGGAATGGGCGGGCATGCAGGAAGATCAAAAAAATATTACCTTCCGCGATATCTGGGTAAACGCCGACTTCGGCCCCACCGTGGGTTGGACGGTCCTGCAAGGCCGGGATTTCTCCCGCGCCTACGGTACCGACAGCACCTCCGCCATCGTCAATGAAGAAGGCGCCCGCATCCTCGGATTTAAGGATCCGGGGCCCATCGGCAAGACCGTAAAACACTCGGGCAAATCATATACCATCATCGGCGTGACAAAGAACATGCTTGTCAACAGTCCCTACGACAAAATCCAACCGGCCATCTTCCTGGGCGAAGGCGGCCATTACACCCATATCATCCGCATCAAACCAGGCACGCCCGTCCGCACCGCCCTGGCCACGATAGAATCCATCTACAAAAAGTTCAACCCGGCCAGCCCCTTCCTCTATCATTTCAACGACGAAGGCTATGAGCGAAAATTCCTCACCGAGACCCAGATCGGCAACCTTGCCACCGTCTTTTCCGGTCTGGCGATCCTCATCTCCTGCCTCGGCCTCTTCGGTCTGGCCTCCTTCGTGGCGGAACAGCGCACAAAAGAGATCGGCGTCCGCAAGGTCCTCGGCGCCCGTGTCGTCAATCTCTGGGCGCTTCTCTCCGGCGACTTCCTGAAGCTGGTGATCCTCTCCTGTCTTGTCTCCATGCCGCTATCGTATTTCTTCATGAGCAAGTGGCTGCAAAACTATACGCTTCACACCTCCCTATCCCTATGGATCTTCGTCGCCGCCGGCGCCGGTATCCTCTCGATCACCCTCGCCACCGTCAGCTATCAAGCCCTCAAAGCAGCCCTGATGAATCCCGTCAAAAGTCTCCGCACCGAATGATTTTGAGTTTGGATTTGTAAGATTAACCCTTGACTTGTATTTCCTATTTGTTGGTTCAAGTAGTGGCTATTACAGGTTATGGTGATTATGGCTCTTGATCCTGCGGATCCATTAAAAACCACTTTGCCGTTGTTTTTTACCCGGTGGATAACGCATTTTTGTGCGCCCACTTTTAGTTTCCTTGCTGGCCTTTCAGCATTTTGGTACTGTGGTCCCTTGGCATGAGCCTGATCGTATTAAGTGCCCTTATTTATTTGCCCAAAAACGAAATTTTGATTTTTAGCTGTGTGGTTATTTTTGGCCACAATCTGCTGGATCATCTTAACCCGAAGGGCAGTTTCCTTTGGGGATGCTTCCGAAGAATAGAAAGCAAAGCAAGGAGCCCGATATATCTAAACGTCCCATTATTTCAAGGGCCAGTCGGCGGCGATTTGGAAAGCAGTTTTTATGTCTTGCCTTTGGTCAGTTAACCCATCGGGAAAGTATGAGCGATACAATGCTTTGCCCAGAGCTTAATGAAAAACGAGATTGGTGGATATTTCAGGACTTCGGATTGAAATTGATTGACCAGTCGGAAGACTCGGCAACGGCTAAATATTCGTATTTTAGCGCATGGGATTACAGGAACACCTGCGCTGGCGGAAAGCCATTCACCCCCTGGCAGATACCTTCTGGGGTGAGTTGTTTGGTATAATTAAAAAATACTACTATGAGAAAGCTGGTTTTATTTATGCATGTATCGCTCGATGGTTTTGCAGCAGATGCAAACAGCGGGCTGAATTGGATTTCTTATGACAGTGAATTGCAGCAATACGCTGAAGGAATAGTGGCTACTGTTGGCTCTCCTGTATATGGACGGGTAACCTATGAATTGATGGCAGGCTACTGGCCTACAGTGCTCGCTAATCGCGATGCAAGCGAACATAGTAAGGCACATGCCCAATGGGTAGATAAAGCAACCAAAATTGTGTTTTCCAAAACCATGAAAAAAGCAGAGTGGAACAACACTATAGTTATAAATGATAACATTGCGGAAGAAATAAATAAGCTAAAACAACAACCGGGGAAAGACCTCGTGATATTTGGCAGTCCCGGACTGGCGCATTCGTTTATGGAGCTTGATTTAATTGATGAATATCAGCTTACGCTTAACCCGGTACTGTTGGGAAGTGGTATACCTGCATATCAGAATATAAAAAACAAAACCAATCTTAAGCTGGTAAAAGCAACATCATTAAAAAGCGGAGTAGTGGGATTACATTATGCGAGAGTGTGAGATTAAGCTTCTTTCAATAGCCTCATAAAAAGGGCAGCCTGTTCCGTTTATTTCCGCTGGAACTTGATCAGTGATCCGGACGATAACAAATTCGTTGATTATTTTATTGCTTCCGGAGCACATTATCTTATCAGTCACGATTCACACTTTTCTGTTTTGAAATTGATTATGTTCCCGAAAGTTACTGTAGTACGAATAGAAGAATTTGAGGCCGCGATAAAACTTAATGTCTAAGTAAGTAGGCAAAGGTGGCACCAAATAATCCATATTCATACAGAAAGCTCCCAATCATAATCATCGACTTAATATCAATAGCTTGGTTGATTTATGAAATGTACTTTTCAAAAGCCCCAGATGATTTCTTTGGGATATTTCTTTTCATGGCTATTGCCATAGGAGCAACTTTTTAGTTAGAAAAGCCTTCAGTTCCAATGAATCTGAAGGCTTTCCGTCGGGAGCGCTTGCTTTGTTTTGCGGGGCGGAAGGGACAAATTTCGAACATTTTTGTAAAAGACTTATTGAAAATCACCGATTTCCTAAATTATTACGGGCTGGCATAAATAAAATCATTCTGTCGGAATGTGGATCATTAACTGGTAATTGATGTAACTTTGGCCTTAAGAAATGATTGGTTTATGAATAATAAACTAATATATTGGATACCCATAGTTGGGGTGTTTATCAGTCTGGTGAATTATGATAAGGATAATGGCATGGGTCCTATCTGGGGTTATTATCAAGCAGCAATGCTCGTTATATTTATTTGGATCATCGCATATCTTCAGTATCAATAGGCCCCCCAGAACATATCCTGCGGAACCATTATGTAAGTTCCCCCTTTGTTTTCGGTCAAATCAGGATTAGACGTTTTAACGAAAACGCCTTCAGTTCGAACGAAACCGAAGGCCTTTCCTATCCTGGTATTCTTGATGCCGATTAGTAATATCACCACGTTTGTATCTCTGCATTATTAAGTTCTAAAACCCTATCCAATTTGAATAAAGTTTCTTTGCTCAATTTTGAAAATAAAGTAAATACTTCTTTTCCATTAAATTTATCCTCTTCTTTCTGCTCGTGTCTAATAAGCCATCCTTCTATTTTTCTTCTGATATGTTCGGGAGTTCGTATAATTTTCTCCAAGGCAGTAAAATTTTATGAATTATACGGTTTTTAGAACCATGAGGGCTAGAGGAATAATTTTCGCTCCTTAAGTAGGATTATTGAGTTTATCGAAGAGTATAGCGAGTATAGGTAATCGAGTATATTTGCCAGCTAAAAAATTAGGTATGTGTTGATTGTCGATTTCTCGGCAATTTAAAATGACGGATAGCAGAACGTTTAATCTTTCTTTCGGCATGCCAAAGTTCATAATTGGTTTGCAAATTAGTCCAGAATGTAGCGCTGTTACCAAATGCAGCAGAGAGTTTCACCGCCATTTCCGGGCTGATTCCGGCCCGCCCATTAACAACAGCCGACACATTCGCCCTAGTCATGCCAAGGCCTTTTGCTAGGTCTGTTATAGTCAGGTCGCGCTCATTCATAAACAATTCGCGCAGGACAGTTCCTGGATGAGAAGGGGGTAAGGCTCGTTAAAAAAAGCCGTAATCCCTTATGAATGATCGTTTGTATCATGCAATCATCTGCTGTTTCTTTTGTCGTATCGCGCATCGATACGATTATCAATCCAAAATTATGAATATTTTGTTGACGAAGATAATTTTCCTCAATACTCGTTGTCGATAACTCTACGCCTTTAAAAAGAAAAATGGAAATTTACATGAAGGGATTCGAACTGGATAGGTGCTGGCTTACAATGTCTTACATTTCCCTCCCAATATGAAGACACACTTTGAATGAAAGACCCGCTGATTTAAAACGAACATTCAAAAGAAATGGACACAGCCCTTGCAAAATTGGAGTTTGACCGTTTCTCAGTTATCGATTAAATTTGGAGACCGGTTGCGGCTGAGGCTGGGATAGTATCTCGTCGGTGACTGATATTTTTTGCAGCTATTGGAATATTGCTCGGCATTGTCAGAAAAAATATCACTTCCCAACGAGATGAATTTCAATTATTAATTCAAGAAATGGCGCTAAACTTGCTCTCCTGTATGATTAAGAATACGTTATTATCAGTACTGCTCTCGATAGGAATTAATTTGTTGTTTTATCTAATTGATAATATGCCAAAGGATAACGGTGGCAATTGGATCATGTTCTCATTCCTTTCGATCTGCTTTACATATTTGACGCTCATTCTTTCAATAATACTGGCCGGTTTATACGTATTTAAAATCTATTCAAATCGATTTTTGACTACTTTTATACCTACTTATATACTCGTCAGTACCGCCGTAATATTAATAGGGCCCCTGTATCCAAGTTTTCAATCATTCATGGTGTCAAAATATACCCATATAGATCTGTTGTCGTTCACTATTATGATTGGCGTTTTGATATTTCAGATCAGGGCAAGACAGCCAGTTCCGAGGGCTCACTGATCGCAGCAGAAAGTCAGCAAATAGCACAGTTTATTTTACACTCCCGAAACCGAATATTGGCCCAGAACTAAGACTAGATACACTTTCTGATTTGCCCCTTTCGTCGAGCGGATATTTGTATATTCACGTGAGCAACACGGCACACGATAACGTATGTTCTTTGACAGCTTTTGGGCGACCCACACACTCGGGCGATTGCTAGAGTAGAACCATTATTATGCGTTCGGGCTCACCATGGCGGGGATATCTGATAAGGCATTAAAGAGCAACTACGCTGAGAATAAATACCGATATAACAAGGGATCAGAGCTGCAGAATAAGGAGTTTGCTGACGGGAGTGGGTTGGAACTCTATGAAACGCCTTTGCGGACCCTTGATCCGCAGTTGGGCAGATGGGGGCAATTGGACCCTAAGTCCACGGTATCTGAGCTCTGCCGGGTTTGGGTTTCCATTTTACTTTTCCCCCATGTTCTTTTTTCTTCCCGGCAAGATAAAGGGAGAGGTACCTTGATGAAAAAATATTCGAACCCAAAAAGCCTTCAAATCCAACGACTTGAAGGCTTTAAATTATACGGCGGAGATAAGGGGATAAGTTTCGACCCTTTTTGTAAAAGATTTGGCAAAAATTGCTGATTTCATAACTCGATTTAGCCCTTCTATCAAATTTCAAACAAATGTTATAGTTTCATTTAATGATTAACCTTGACAAGGTAAAAATGATTGTTATTCAGACTGCTAAGAATGGAGTTGTGAATAATGATACAATTTTTACTTTTACGCAAAGCAATAATATTGTATATGGGGAATACAGTGGTGGCAAAATTAAAAAGGGATTTCTTGTTGGAGAGAATAATAACAACGTTCTTAAATTCAGTTATTGCCAGCTCCAAACAGACGGGACTTTAGACAATGGTTTATCCTCCTGTGAATTATCAATTGATATGGCTGGTAAGATTAGACTGGTTGAGCATTTTGAATGGAAATCAAGACTTGGTGAACTTGGGGTAAATATTTTTCAGGAAATTTAATTTATCGATAATGTATATAAGTCAGGAGACATTGGAGCAAACCGAAAAAAGACTAAAAGAGGTCATTCGGCAAGCTAATTTTAAAATTCATGATGGAGCTTATTTTTTCGAAGAATTTCCTCTGGAGAAATATAACTTCGATCGTAATGCCTTAGCAGTTGTCAGAGATGAAGAAGTTTGGAGCCAATTGATTAAGGTTTCTGACGAAAAAACAAATAAAGAGCTATTCAAAGTGTTCAGCTTTCATTTTAAGGATGGGGCTGATAACAGTGGATTTGTCGGGTGGTTAGCTTCAACCATAAAAAGTAGAGTTGGTTCTGGTGTTTTTGTTGTATGCGGACAGAATACAAATTCGGGTGGGATATTTGATTATTGGGGATGTCCATACGAAGTTAAGGACCAGGTGATTAAACTAATAGATGAATTGGGGGATATAAGCTAACGTTTTCATTGGCAGTTTTGGAGCATCAACTGGCTTTCCGTTCATATAGACCCCCTTATATGCAGTTTCTGTTCGCAGGCTCAAACGCCTGCCGCCAGTTCTTATGACCTCCTCCCAAATAAGTGGAATTTCAGGGCTGTGTATGCTCCTTAGGTGGGTTGTTGTTGCATGCCTTCCTTGTTGTTCCGACGTCGGTTAGTTTTTAAAAAAGTAATGGATCGGCAAGGGGATTCGAACCCTTATTGATTGGAAACTACCTCATTAGCGAAGGGCGTCAAAAATGGTTGGAAAAGTTTGGGCAAAAAGAAAGCCCTCAAATATAATAACTTGAGGGCGATTTTTGTAAACTTCAGCGGAGAGTTGGCGACAAGTTTCGAACCGCTATGTAGAAAAGCTGTGCAGTATGGTAATAGGTTGACTACATAAAATTACACTTTAAAGTAAACCTCCGGCGAACGCCAGTTGTTCGGTGTTGATGTCGTAGATAATTTTGCCGAAAAGAAAGTATGGTAAAGGATGAATCGATCCGGGAAAAAATGTTCGCCAGTATCGCTTCCTGGCAGTTGAGCGATCTTTCACAAAAGCAATGGTGCGATCAGGAAGGAATAACCTATCATATTTTTCATTACTAGTACCGGAAGTACCGGAATGAGCATCCGGCGTCAGGTAATAATTCCTTTGTTCGGCTGACTGTTAAACCGGAAGAGAAGACCGGTTGCGAAGTCATCTTTACGGATGGGACAAAGATCATCTTCCGGGAGGCGGTGGCTGCTCAATACCTGAAAAATCTATTGTTTTAGCTGTGTTACATCTGTCCTCTTCCTGCAAATATCCCAAAACTATGGCTTGTAATTTTGGGATATCTGTTTGGAGGGCGCCGGTTATGTCAGATGAGTGTCCGATTTAAGTACCGGTGGTATGCCTGGCTGTTTTGACGTGGAGATAAAACTGATCGAAAATCCAATGTGCAAATTGCTTCGTTTACCCATGCTGTTTTGGGTGCTTTTAAGCGCGCAACGCGGATGATGTGTCCGGAATGTAGCTCTTTGACTGAGTGTCAGAAATAGTGGTAGAAAGGGGAGAAAAGCGAGAAAAAATGACACTCAGGAAATAAAAAAGCCCTGTAAATCATACATTTACAAGGCTATAATGTGCCCGAAACCGATTTTAGGTCGAACCTTTTCCAGGAGGATTTGGCCAGACTTCACAAGCTAAAGCCCTATTTTACAAATTTTTTTTGCTCTCCCGGGTGATCATCCTACCTTTTTAGACACATATAATAAACGGCATTTGCAATGATCACACAAATGGAAGATCCGATCATACAGCTGTACCGGGACAGTTTCCCGGACGTCGCGCGGATGATCCGGCGGAAAGGCGGGACCCTTGAGGAAGCGAAAGACGCCTTTCATGACGCGCTGCTGATCTATATGGAAAAAGAAAAAGCGGGGCGGCTGCAACTGCATTCATCGCCGAAGGCTTACCTGTTGGGTACAGCCAGGATATGCTGGCTCCGTGCGGGGGGGGCGACGGTGGCGCTGCCTGAAGCGTTCGATGCGGCGGAGCCGGAGGATGCGGAGGATGCGGACATGGAGGAAAGGACGCAAAGCCTCCAGGCATCTCTTGTCAGAAGCGGGAAGAAATGCATTGAGCTATTGAAGGCATTCTATTATGACCATTGTTCTATGCAGGACATCGCGGCCCGGTTTGGTTTCAATGGCACAAGGTCCGCCACTGTACAGAAGTACAAATGCCTGGAGAAGGTCCGGAAGGAAATAAAAACAAACGAGGCTTATGCGCAGTGAACTAAACGAGATTTGTTTGATAGACCAGTGGCTGCTTCATCAGCTCAGTGAAGCCGAAGCGCGAAACTTTGAGGCCAGGCTGTTGTTGGACGACGCGTTCGCCGAAAAAGTCGAGGCTCAGCGCATCTGTCACCGGCTGATAAGCCACTACGCCAGGAAGCAGGAGCGGTTCCGGCTGGAAGCGATCTACGGGCTACTCCTGGAAGAAGCCATTTTTGCTCATCAATTGAACACAATTTTTACTTGATATGATCATCCCAACCGTCATTGACAGCGCCACCAGGGGCGCCTACGATATCTACAGCCTGCTGTTGAAGGAGCGCATCGTATATTTAGGGACGGCTATCGAAGAGAACGTCACCAACCTGGTCGTCGCGCAGCTGCTCTACCTGGATAGCGAGAATCACAACCCCATCATGCTTTACCTCAACAGCCCGGGCGGCATTGTCTATGGTGGCTTTGCCATCTACGACACCATGCGGAAGCTGAAGTCGCCAGTGGCCACGGTGGCGATGGGATTCTGCGGCAGCATGAGTACTTTTCTGCTGACGGCGGGTCAGAAAGGACAGCGCTACGCCCTGCCCCATGCCACCATCCATATGCATCCGACAGGTGGGGGTGCGAAAGGATATACAGAGGATGTCCGCATCGCGTACAAGGAGCAGGAGCGGCTGCAAAACCAGATATTCCACCTGATGGGGAAGTTTTCCGGCCACAGCCGCGAAGAGATTGAAGAGCTTTTTCGCAGGGACAGGTTCATGACTAGCCTCGAGGCCCGGCAGTTTGGCTTTATTGATGAGGTCTTAGGCGATACCGATGATCTCATCGCGATTGATGAGGTGCAACAGACAAAAATCCATTTTCACACGCCAGGGAAAAACAGGGAAAGCATCGGATTTAAGCAGCACCCAGCGGTTCCTGGTCCCTGACATTCGTATAATGGGTTAAAATTGTAAGCTCCCGGTGAACCCTTGTTGGCCCGTAGCGATGGTGTTGGTAGTTTTGCAGGAAAATAATTTTATGGTCAAAGATGACTCGATCCGTCAGCAGATGTTTGCCAGCATAGTTTCCTGGCAGTCTTCCGAGCGTTCCCAAAAAGAATGGTTCCGACAGCAGGGAATAAGTTATCATATATTTCATTACTGGTATCGCAAGGACCGCGACGGGCATCGGGAATCTGGCAATGCAAACCCTTTTGTTCGGCTGGTCATTAAGTCGGAAGCAGCGGCCAGCTGCGAAGTCGTCTTTGTTGATGGAACAAAGATCCTGTTCCGGGAACCGGTCCCGGCTCCTTATCTCAAAAGCCTGCTGTTTTAGTGTTACATCTGTCCTCCTCCTGCCAATATTTTCTGTACCGCCAACCGGTCAAACTACGTAAGAGTTTTGATGGCCTGGCAGGGATCGTTCAAAACGAACTGAAAGCCGATCCGCTTGGTGGTTCTATTTTCATTTTCCTGAACCGTCGCCGCAACCAGGTGAAGCTGTTGCTTTGGGAAGGTGACGGCTTTTCTTTATATCATAAGCGGCTCGAAAAAGGCAGCTATGAATTACCTGCCGGAAGTACGGAGCAACCCGCTGTTACCATCGAAGCGGATATTATGATGAAATTACTTCCTGCAAAACTTGAAGCACCCTAAAACGGGGTAATGATTTGTCCTGCGTCTTTGCATTTTATTGTATAAATTTGGCTAATTAATTTAGTATATGGATTTCTCAGAGCTTATTTTGGCCCTTTCTAAAATTAATGAAGAACTTCGAGAACAAGGCATACGTGCCGTCAACACCTCGCTAACGCTGCGTAACTGGTTCTTTGGTTTTTATATTGTTGAATTTGAGCAAAATGGAAGCGATAAGGCCGGGTACGGGAAAGCATTATTAGCGAATATTTCTATCGAAATGAAAAGCCGGGCTATTCCTAACACTGATGAGAGAGAATTACGCAGGTATCGACAGTTTTATATAACCTATCCGGCGGCAGCCTCACTAATCGCAGCCAACGCTCCAATTCGGGGGTTGCTGCCCCCCGAATTGCTGCAAAGCAACGAGGCAATTATGAGAATTTCAATTCGGGAATCAAGAACTCCCGAATTACATATCCCTGATATGCATTATTTTAACCTCTTCAACCGTATTTCCTATACACATTTTGTTGAGCTTATCCGGATAGATGAACCGTTGAAAAGACTGTTTTACGAATTGGAATGTTTAAAAGATAACTGGAGCGTAAAGGAGCTAAAAAGACAAATGGGTAGCTTGTTGTACGAAAGGACAGGTCTCTCTAAAAATAAGGAAAAATTGCTGGCATTAGCCCATTCCAAACCACAGGCAAATTCTTTCCCTGAACTCATTCGTGATCCTTATATCTTTGAATTCATTGGATTGAAACAGCAAGAAGTGCTTCCGGAAAAAGAATTGGAACAAGCACTATTGGATCATTTGTTACAATTTTTATTGGAACTGGGTAAAGGATTTTGCTTTGAAGCCAGGCAAAAACGCATTGTCGTTGATAATGAGCATCATTTTGTTGACTTGGTTTTTTATCATCGTTTGCTACATTGTAATGTGCTAATCGAGGTAAAGACAGAACGGTTTCATCATGCGCACGCTGGACAGCTAAATATGTACCTCGAATATTATAAAAAATACGAAATGGTGGAAGGAGATAATCCACCAGTGGGTATTCTACTTTGCACAGACAAAGACCAGGAGCATGTCGAGTTTGCTACAGCAGGATTGGATGACAAAGTATTTGTATCCCAGTATTTGGTGGCACTACCTGACAAGAAAGAATTGGAGCAATTTATAAAAAAAGAATTGCGGAGTAATCTTCAAGGGCGTTGAAGTTCGAAATAAATTGCAGAAAAAAGGAAAGTATGACAGACACAACAGACAGATATAAGCTTGATCAATTTTATCAAGTGGAAGGAAACGAACCAAATTATTTCCCCGCCCAAAAAATAACTGAAGAGGTATTTCAAACCAAAAAACTGAGAATTGTTACCCTGTCAATGGATTTCCTTGGGACAACTGCCAAATATCGGAAACAATTGGAGGCGGATTGGATCAAAACTCTTCCCCAACTCGATAATGTAAAAAGCTTGTCTGTCAGGCATAGAGTCAACCAAGAGTATTTTGAAGCTATATGCAAAATGGAAAATCTTGAGAATCTGTACTTTTGGACCGCGACAGTTGAAAATATTGCCAGCATTAGCAAGCTTCAAAAACTAAAAAGACTACGAATTGAATCTTTTAGTAGACTTAAAGACATATCACCTGTTTTGAGCATTAAAAATCTAACCCACTTATCGATTGAAAATTCGTTCAAATTAGGGAACTATGAGGCAATAGGAGAAATTGATGGCTTGATCGGATTAAGGTTAGGCGGTGATTCTACGGCTCCCAAAAACTTGAGACTAAAAAGCCTGAACCCATATGTTACTCTCAATCAACTTAGGCACCTGGATCTATCTTCTGCATCGGTAATTGATAATTCCTATGAAGCCATTTTGAAAATGACCAATCTGGAAAGATTTGATATTACAGTGAATATTTCCAAAGCTATTAGGGAGAAGATTAAGGCTGAACATAATACTTTAAAGGCCGGATTTTTTGTAGACTGGGATTATGATAACAAAAGACTTTATGATGGGAAGGCCTGGTAAGTATTAACCAAAAATGACCAATCGTAAGCGTAAGCCCCTTTTGTTTCTGCTCATTTGGGGTCGGAGTTAAAAATTAAAAAAGCCTTCAGTTCGAACGAATCTGAAGGCTTTCCCTTGGAATCCGCTGCCCAAAATTGCATTTGAATGCAATTCTTTGCGGATAATTGACTACGCGGAGAGGGAGGGATTCGAACCCCCGGAGGTGTGACCCTCAACGGTTTTCGAGACCGCCACAATCGACCGCTCTGCCACCTCTCCGGGTGGGCGCGGGAAGCGCCTGGTGTGTGTCGAAGGGGGGCAAAAATAGCGTTTTTTTGGGTGAATATGGGGGCGAATTTTGAGTCAAATTTTGGGAAATAGGAGAGATTGCCGGAAAACCAATAGTTTTGACGCCTAATCCAATTTGGAAATGTCAACTGGTATTGTCCTTATTATAGACGATGAAGAGAAATTACGTACCCTACTGGCCAGGATCATCCGCCTCGAAGGATATACGGTATTGGAGGCAGAGACGCTCAAGGCTGGCAACCGGCTGCTGGATAAGGAAGATATCGACGTGGTGCTTTGCGATGTTAAATTACCGGATGGCAATGGACTAACGTTTGTCCGGGACCTGAAGGCCCGGCATACATCTGTAGAGACTATCCTGCTCACCGCCTATGGCAACATCGCCGATGGCGTCACCGCTATGAAGAACGGGGCCTTTGATTATATTACCAAGGGCGACGACAACGACAAGATCATCCCCCTGCTGGCCCGGGCCATGGAGAAAGTGCAGCTGCAGAAACGGGTAGAGCAACTGGAACAACAGGTAGGCAGGCGGTATACGTTCGACACCATTTTAGGAAATTCCCCACTGATAATAGAGGCTATTGCCCTGGCGCGGAAAGTGGCGCCTACCGAAGCAACCGTTCTGCTGCTGGGCGAAACGGGTACGGGCAAAGAGGTTTTTGCCCAGGCTATCCACTACGGAAGCAAAAGAGCATCCAAGCCTTTTATCGCGCTGAATTGCAGCGCCTTTAGCAAAGAGTTGCTGGAGAGTGAGCTTTTCGGGCACAAGGCCGGCTCCTTTACCAGCGCATCAAAGGATAAAAAAGGGCTTATCGAAGAAGCGAACCTGGGTAGCCTTTTCCTGGATGAGATAGGCGAAATGCATATCGACCTGCAGGCAAAACTGTTGCGGGTGCTGGAGACAAGCGAATTCATCAAGGTCGGGGATACCAGGCCTACCCGCGTTAACGTGCGTATTATCGCCGCCACCAACCGCGAACTGCAGCAGGAGGTCAACGACGGAGGATTCAGGGAAGACCTGTTCTACCGGCTCAATGTTTTTACTATTTTCCTGCCTTCCCTGCGCGACCGGAAAAAGGATATTCCCCAACTGGCGGAATACTATCTCCGGCTATTCTCCGGAAAAGGGAACAAGCGCATTGAAGGCATGAGCAAGGAATTTCTCGACCGCCTTCAACAGCACGAATGGAAAGGAAATATCCGCGAACTCAAGAATATCATTGAAAGAGCCGTCATCCTCTCCGACGACCCTCAACTTACCGTCGACAATCTTCCTTCCGAATTGCAGGTTTCCAACCCGCGGACGACGGGCCCGCTGTCTGCGTTTGACCTGGCAAGTGTAGAGAAACTGCATATACAACGCGTCCTGAACCATACCAAGGGGAATAAAACAGAGGCGGCCCGCTTGCTTAATATCGGGCTGACGACACTGTACCGGAAGATCGAAGAATATAAACTTAGCTACGAGGCATAGGAGGCGGGCTGAACCCGTAGAGCGGATCAAATGGCCGGAAGGTCCCCATTTCGACATGCCGCCTTTTCATTTTGGTAGGGCGTACAAAAACCTTGTTCCCATCCTGGTATCGGACCGCAATCGTACAACTCAATCCTGTTCTGTATTTGGCTTTGCCACCTCGCTAACCTGCCGCATCAGGCATCTATTTTGACCTTTACCGGAAAAATCATTGATATGCTGACAGTAATCCTATTGCTGGCCGGGTTCGCCTGTTTTGCCCTTTTCTTTAAATCTATTGACTTTTTCGATAAAATCTAATCACTCATGACCCTACTATTCATCATTTCCATCCTGGTTTTCATTTACCTCTGTTATGTACTGGTAAAACCGGAAAAATTCTAAGCTAAAAACTGCACATCATGAACACAGAAATCATAGGCGTCATAGCCATGTATGTTGTTACCCTGCTCCTGGCTATTCCCCTGGGTAAGTACATCGGGAAAGTATACCTGGGAGAACATACCTGGACCGACCGCCTCTTTAACCCACTGGACCGACTTTTTTACCGTCTCAGCGGTATAAAATCTGAGAAAGAAATGAACTGGAAGCAGCACTTGTCAGCCTTGTTGACGATCAATGCGGTCTGGTTCTTATTTTCCATGCTGATCCTCATGAACATGGGCTGGCTGCCGCTGAATCCCGACGGCAATCCCTCCATGTCCGCCGACCTGGCATTCAATACATCCGTCAGCTTCGTTTCGAATACCAACATACAGCATTATTCCGGGGAATCGGCTGTCTCTTACCTTGGCCAGATGGTGCTGATGCTCTTCCAGTTCATCAGCGCCGGCGCGGGAATGGCGGCATGCGCCGTGGTATTCACTGCGATGAAGGAAAGGACCACCGAAAAACTGGGAAATTTCTATTTCTTTTTTGTCAGGAGCTGTACCCGGGTATTGCTTCCGCTATCTGTTGTAGTAGCTATCCTGCTGCTGTTCAATGGCACTCCGATGACCTTTAAGGGAAAGGATAGCTTTATATCCATGCAAGGTGATACCGTCCATGTCAGCCGCGGCCCGGTGGCTGCGATGATAGCCATCAAACAATTGGGCACCAACGGCGGAGGGTTCTTTGGCGCGAATTCGGCACAACCGCTGGAGAATCCCAACTATTTCACCAACATGGTGGAAAATATCTCCATCATCCTCATACCGATAGCCATGGTTTTTGCCCTGGGCACGGTCCTGAAGCGGAAAAAATTCGCCTGGGTAGTCTTTGGGGTGATGACGGCCGGCTTCCTGCTATTCGTGGTGCCTTCCGTTTATTATGAGATGAAAGGCAATCCGGCCATCGGGCACATGGGTGTTACCCAACTTGCCGGTAGCATGGAAGGAAAAGAAGTTCGCTTTGGCCCGGCCGCGTCAGCCTATTGGGGGGTCACGACCACGGTTACTTCGAATGGCTCTGTCAACGCCATGCACGACAGCTTTACCCCGCTGACCGGTATGTTCACCATGTGGGGGATGATGATCAATTCCTTTTACGGAGGCGTTGGGGTGGGCTTCCTGAACTTCTATGTTTTTATGATCATCGCCGTCTTTATCAGCGGGCTGATGGTAGGCCGGACGCCGGAATTCATGGGCAAAAAGATCGAAGCAAAAGAAATGAAGATCGCCACGATCATTGCGCTGCTGCACACTTTGCTCATCCTGTCCTTTACGGCCCTGGCCTCTTATCTTTACGCACATGATCCGAAAGCCTACGCTGCCTGGCTGAATAACCCGGGATTTCATGGGTTCTCGGAAATGTTGTATGAATATACTTCTGCTTCGGCCAATAACGGATCTGAGTTCGCCGGGTTGACTGCAAATAACCCCTTCTGGAATATAACAGACGGGATGGTCATGTTCCTCTCCCGGTTCTTACCCATCATTGGTCCGATAGCGATCGCCGGTATACTGGCCAAAAAGAAATATGTCCCGGAAAGCGCCGGTACACTTAAAACGGATACGGGTACCTTCGGCATCATGACCTTTGCCGTGATCATCATCGTGGCGGCATTGTCTTTCTTCCCTGCATTGGCATTGGGTCCGATAGCAGAGTTTTTTAGTATGAAATAAATATACAAATATGTCTAAGCCTAATAAAGCCAATAAATTATTCGAACCAGCCCTGGTGAGGGAAGCGCTGAAGCAGTCCTTTGTCAAGCTGAATCCGGCGATCATGTTCCGTAACCCGGTGATGTTCACCGTGGAAATAGGTACTGCCGTCATGCTGGGCGTCTGCCTTTGGATCATTGCCGGAGAAAAGAACCAGGGCAGTCTCGTTTATAATATCGTGATCTTCGCTGTTCTCTTTATTACGCTGCTGTTCGCCAATTTTGCAGAAGCTATTGCAGAGGCGAGGGGCAAAGCCCAGGCCGACAGCCTGCGGAAGACCCGGGAAGATACGCCCGCTAAAAAGGTATTTGCCGTGGGAGAGATCTTTGTCGGCGAAGTGAAAGTGGTCCCTTCTTCCCAGTTGAGGAAAGGCGACTTTTTCATTGCTGAAGCGGGGGATACCATACCGATGGATGGGGAGATCGTTGAAGGGCTGGCCACAATTGATGAGAGCGCCATCACCGGTGAGTCCGCTCCCGTGATCCGGGAATCCGGCGGGGACAAATCATCGGTCACCGGCGGGACCAAGGTCCTCAGTGATAAGATAAAAGTAAAAGTCACTACAGATCCGGGAGAAAGCTTTTTGGATAAAATGATCGCGCTGGTAGAAGGGGCGTCCCGTCAGAAAACACCAAACGAAATCGCGCTCACCATCCTCCTTGCAGGATTTACCATCATCTTTGTGATCGTTTGCGTGACACTGAAGCCATTCGGCGATTACGCGAACACGCCAATCAATATTGCGGCCTTTATTTCTCTGTTCGTCTGCCTGATCCCTACGACCATCGGCGGATTGCTCAGCGCTATCGGGATAGCCGGAATGGACAGGGCCTTGCGGGCAAATGTGATCACCAAGAGCGGTAAAGCCGTGGAGACAGCAGGAGACCTGGATACGCTGCTGCTGGACAAGACGGGCACCATTACTATCGGGAATCGCAAAGCCACTCGTTTCTGGCCTGCCGAAGGGGTGGACGAAAAAGAATTTATAGAAGCCTGCGTATTATCGTCGCTGGCTGACGAGACGCCGGAAGGAAAGTCGATCGTGGAACTGGCCAGTACCAAGGGAATCACAGTGGGCGGCGCAGGAGGGAATACGGCTGTCATGGCCGGAGTGACCCCGGCCGGCGGGCCAGCTGCCGGGGCGGGCTCCAATGGTGCAAAATTCATCAAATTCACTGCCGAGACCCGTTGCAGCGGCATTGATATCTCTAACAAAAAAATACGTAAGGGGGCGTTTGACGCCATCCGGAACATAGTCGTCAAGGCCGGTTATACTTTCCCTGTCTCGACGGAAAAGAAGGTAAAAGAAATAGCCTCTGATGGAGGTACGCCGTTGGCTGTCAGCCAGGACGGGAAGGCGTTGGGAGTGATAGAGCTCCAGGATATTATAAAGCCCGGTATCCAGGAACGGTTCGAACGCCTGCGTAAAATGGGTGTCAAGACAGTAATGGTTACCGGAGACAATCCGCTGACGGCGAAATATATTGCCGAAAAGGCGGGTGTCGATGACTTCATTGCCGAAGCCAAACCCGAAGACAAAATGAATTATATCCGTAAGGAGCAGCAGGGTGGTAAGCTGGTGGCGATGATGGGAGACGGAACCAACGATGCTCCTGCACTGGCGCAGGCGGATGTGGGAGTGGCTATGAATAGCGGCACCCAGGCGGCTAAGGAGGCGGGGAATATGGTGGACCTCGATAATGATCCAACCAAGCTGATCGAGATCGTAGAGATCGGTAAACAATTGCTGATGACCCGGGGCACGCTGACGACTTTTTCCATTGCCAACGACGTGGCGAAATATTTTGCCATTGTTCCGGCGCTGTTTATGGTCTCTGTTCCCGGTTTACGGGCTATGAACATCATGAACCTGCATAGCCCCGAGAGCGCAATCCTTTCGGCCGTTATTTTTAATGCGATCATCATTCCCCTGCTAATACCGCTGGCGCTGAAAGGGATCGCGTATAAACCAATAGGGGCCAGCGCCTTACTAAGAAGGAACCTGCTGATCTATGGGCTTGGAGGGGTGATCGTTCCTTTCATCGGCATTAAATTGATTGACATAGTAGTATCGCTTTGGTTTTAAAATAAAATTAATTACAGATGAAACAACATATTTTGCCCGCATTGAAACTCACGCTGGTCTGCATTCTTTTTTTCTGCGGGATCTATACCTTGTTAATTTTGGGAATATCCTGGCTGGCTCCCGATAAAGGGGAGGGGGAGACAATAAAGCTGCAGGGAAAAGTCGTGGGTTACGCATTGGAGGGCCAGACTTTTACCCGGGACACCTATTTTTGGAGCCGGCCTTCGGCGGCCGGTTATAATGCCGCGGGCAGCGCCGGAAGTAATAAGGGGCCTTCCAACCCGGACTATCTAAAAGACGTGCAGGCGCATATCGACAGTTTCCTGGTCCATAATCCGGGGGTTAAAAAGGAAGACATACCGGCGGAGCTGGTGACTTATTCCGGCAGTGGGCTCGACCCGGATGTTTCACCGGAAGGGGCAAAAGTGCAGGTCAAAAGGGTTGCGACGGTCCGGCATTTACCGGAAGGGCAACTAAATGAACTGGTAGACCGTTATACAGAAAAGCCCCTATTGGGAATATTTGGTCCGGCCAGGGTGAATGTGCTGAAGTTGAATATTGCCCTGGATGATATTGTTCATGGCCGATGAAAGTAACTTTATGCCTGAGAAAGACGAAAACGTGCAACATTTTCTGGAGCTGATCCGTCAGTCACGGCGAGGCAAGTTCAAAGTGTATATCGGCATGAGCGCCGGGGTGGGGAAGACCTACCGGATGTTACAGGAAGCGCAGACTTTATTACGCAACGGGGTTGATGTAAAGATCGGTTATGTGGAGACGCATAGCCGGAAAGAAACGGATGTACAGCTACAGGGACTGCCGGTGCTTCCCCGGCGAAAGCTTTTCTATAAAGGGAAGGAGCTGGATGAGCTGGACGTACAGGCTGTCATCAACCTGCATCCCGAGGTGGTGATCATTGACGAGCTGGCGCATACTAATATTGAGGGGAGTAAGAATGAAAAACGCTGGCAGGATGTCATGGATATCCTTGATGCCGGCATCAATGTGATCAGCGCCGTCAATATCCAGCACATCGAAAGCCTGAACGAGGAGGTCCGGAATATCACGGGGGTTGAAGTGGCGGAACGTATTCCTGACAGTGTGCTGAAGGAGGCGGATGAGGTAGTCAATATCGATCTGACAGCAGACGAGCTGGTTACGCGACTAAAGGAAGGGAAGATCTATGCCGCCGATAAGATTGGCATCGCCCTGCGGAATTTTTTTCAGCCGGAAAAGATCCTTCAGCTTCGGGAGCTGGCGCTGAAAGAGGTGGCCAGCCAGGTGGAAAGGAAGATCGAAACGGAGCTGCCCCGGGGGACGCATCTGCGGAACGAGCGGTTTCTGGCCTGTATCAGCAGTAATCACGAGACGGCGAAAAAGGTGATCCGCAAGACTGCCAGGCTGGCGAGTTATTATCATTCCCGGTGGTTTCTCCTGTATGTGCAGACGCCGAAGGAGGATGGAGATAAGATCGGCCTGGCCGCACAACGGCATTTAATTAATAACTTTAAGCTGGCAACGGAGCTTGGCGCCGAAGTCATAAAAATAAAACAAAGTAATATTGCCAGGGGAATCATGGAAGTGGCAGCGCAGCATGCTATCTCGACGATCTGTATCGGCAAGCCACACCTGAACCTGTACAATGTAATTATAAGCACGGCCGTGTTCAACCAGTTATTGACAAAGCTGGCTGCATCCGATATCGACGTTGTTATACTATCGTAATATGAGCATTCGATTAAAAACGAAATTGACAGTTGGGTTGGTCTTTCTCTTCTCTGTGATCGTGCTTTTCGGGGTGCTGGGGCTATTTTATATCAACCGGCTCAGCACTGAAGGCCGGCTGGTCTTGCAAAATAACCATGAGTCACTGGTATACTGCAACCGGATGCTGCAGTCGTTGGAGGATTTACAAACCGATAAAAACGTCCTGGCCGCTTTCTGGGAAAACCTGCAAAAACAGCAGAAGAATATTACGGAAGTGGGGGAAAAGGAAGCGACAGACGACCTGGCCCGTAATTTCAACGAGCTGCTGGTCAACCCGGCTGACACCACTAACTTTTCAGATATTCGCCGTTCGATATATAAGATCCAGGACCTCAATGAAATGGCTATTGTCCGAAAAAATGCCGTCGCACAAAAAACGGCGGAGAGTGCCAAAGACGTTTTGACCATCCTGTTTACGATTCTCACCCTGGTGTCATTTACCTTTATCTTTAATTTACCGGGCATCATCTCGGGCCCTATCAGCAGTCTTTCGGAAGGTATCCTGGCGGTGGCGGGAAAAAACTATAAAAAGCGGATCTATCTACGGCAGGGCGATGAATTTGGCGACCTGGCCAATGCTTTTAATACTATGGCTGAAAAGCTGGATGAATATGAGAATAGTAACCTGGCGAAGATGCAGTTTGAAAAAAGCCGGATAGAAACGATCATCAATCAAATGAAGGACGGTATTATCGGGCTGGATGAGAAAAAGAATATTCTTTTTCTCAACGCGGTGGCGGAAAAATTGCTGGGATTGAAGGAATCGGCCATAACGGGCCTCTATGCCCCTGATGTTGCTGTTTCCAACGATCTGATGCGAACGCTCCTGCAGGGTTATCCCGAAAAGAAAGAGCTGAAGATATATGCCGACAATAAGGAAAGTTATTTCAATAAGGACGTATTAGATGTCACCAATAATGAAACGATCATCGGACAGGTGATCGTGCTGCGTAACATTACTCCTTTTCATGAGCTCAACGAGGCAAAGACTAATTTTATCGCTACTGTCTCCCATGAGCTGAAGACTCCCCTTTCTTCGATCAAGATGAGTGCACGTCTGCTGACTGACCTGCGGGTAGGGGCTTTAAACGGTGAACAGCAGGAATTGATACGGAGCATAACGGATGATGCCGACCGGCTGCTGAAGATAACCGGAGAATTGCTGAATATGTCCCAGGTGGAGACGGGGAATATCCAGCTGAAATTGCAGCCTGCCAATCCGGTGACCATCGTCGACCAGGCGGTGCAGGCGGTTCTTTTCCAGGCGCAGCAAAAACACATTCATATCCGGACGGAAATAGCCGGTAACCTGCCCTTTATTCAGGCTGACCTTGAAAAGACGTCCTGGGTGTTGATCAATTTCCTGACCAATGCCATTAAATATTCACCGGAAGCCGCTGATATTGAGGTGACTGCTTTCCAGAAAAGTAATAAAGTAGAATTCATTGTGAAGGATCAGGGGCGGGGTATCGATGAGAAATACCTCCCCAGGATCTTTGACCGGTATTTCAAGGTCCCTGGCAGCCATGACCGCAATGGGACGGGGTTAGGCCTGTCGATATCGAAGGAGTTTATAGAAGCCCAGGGGGGGCGGATATGGGTTACGAGCCAGCTGGGAGAGGGGAGTTCCTTTGGTTTTACATTCAATATGGGGTAGAAAATATTTTTATTGATAACCAATGTTTTATAAAAAGTAATTAGTTTCAAGACTAATAGTTTAGTAAGTGGTTGCACTTATTAATGAGAAATAATACCTAGTCAAATTGCGGAAACCACATTGCTTTTTTTACTTTTATATAAGTAATTTAAGTAATTGATCCAAAGCTCCAAAGACTCCTGAGTAGTATGCACCTCCTCTATTAACCATATAAATTCCAACCCTGTTAGGGTCCTTCTTTCAGTCCGATTATTGCTATTTGATAACTATTTTTTTTCTGTACAGCATATTTTTCCCGTGCTTACCCTAATACAGCATGTCTGAAAAACCACAAACACACATTTACCCCGGAATTTCCGGGGTAAATTATTATTTTAAGGGCTGGCGGTTATTGGTAAACGTGAAAAAAGAATGACCCCAGGAGCCAGACCTTGTTGACAGGGCAACCCCGGGGGAGCCGGAGTTGGAATGAAATCACCGGCAGGGATCGAATGAGCCGGTTGGAAAATGCACCAATCCCGCGCCCGCAGCATTACTGCGGCGAATCCACTGGGCGTAGCGGAGAAGGTTTAAATGAAAAACATTGATAATGAGTTATTTAACTTGTCGTTGGGGTAAGGGGGGATGGTTAGGTTTATTACTACTATTTTGATAAGTGTTTACCCTAGAATAAAGTTCTAGTTCTTTAAAAATGACCGCAGAAGATTTTTGTCTGTGAATAGAAAAAGAAGTACATTCATATTCTAATAGGATAAGGTTTAATGGTTATGGTATTTGATTAGTGCATCCCCGCCTAAAGCGGGGATTTTTTTTCAAAGGTGCGGGGCACTAGTTATCAATTTGGGAATTAGTGCAAAAATTGAAAATTGCCAAATCAATGCCTGATGCAAAAAAAAACCGGTCTTACTATCCTAACCGTCGAGGACAATTCCAGTGATCTTTTCCTGCTCGAACACATGTTAAAATCCTCGGGTCTGGAAATTGGCCAGCTCTATTCCGCAGACCACGTCGGCGAGGCTTATGCTCTGCTTGAGAAACATACTATTCATGTGGTTTTGCTCGATCTCACTTTACCGGATAGTTTCGGGATACATTCTTTTACTTATTTAAAGCCGGTGGTACAGAAGATTCCCGTGATCATCCTGACAGGGATGTCGGATACCAATATTGCACTGGAGGCCATAAAAGAAGGGGCACAGGATTACCTGGTAAAAGGTGAATTAACCGAGGGTTTGCTGACCAAGGCCATACAATATGGTATGGAGCGTAAACGTACGCTGGAAAACCTGCGGGTAAGCAACGAACGGTTTAATACGGTAGTAAAGGCCACCAATGACGCTATTTGGGATTGGGACCTTCTTACCAATAAAGTATTTATGGTAGGAGATACCTATAAGCAGCTGTTTGGCTATGATATCGTGGATGCTCATTCCCCGGGCGATCTTTGGGAAAGCATTATACATCCGGAGGATCGGGAACGGGTTACGACAAAATTGTGGAAGCTTATCCGGGAAGGAAGTGCGAGTAAGTGGGAGGACGAATACCGGCTACGGCGAAGCGATGGTGAATATGCATATGTCCATGACAGGGGGCATCTTATTTATTCTGCGGATCAGCGTCCCATTCGGATGATCGGGGCGATACAGGATATAACAGCCAGAAAGCAGTCGGAAGAGACCATTCTCGCTTCGGAAGAGAAATACCGGCAGATCTTTTATAAAAATCCCTTTCCCACCTGGATATTCGACCTGGATTCGCTGCAAATTGTCGAGGTTAATGATGCTGCGTCGGAGAAGTATGGCTTTGATAAAAATGAGTTCCATCAGCTAACGATGCGGGATATTCATTCGCCGGGTGAAGCCGAAGACTTTATGGAAAACCTAAAGGGCAAAAATGAGCTGCAGGCTGCAAACAAATTATGGCATCACCATAAAAAATCCGGGGATATGATGATCGTGGAGGTTACTTCCCACCTGATTGATTATTTCGGGAAAATGTGTATGCAGGTGATCATTAACGATGTGACCGAACGCATCCGGCTGGAAAAGGAACTGGCGCTACAGCAAAAGTTAAAGCAGCAGCAGATCACCGAAGTTGTGCTGGGGGCGCAGGAGAGGGAGCGATTTGAGCTGGGGCAGGAATTACACGATAATATTAACCAGATACTGGCTACTTCCAAATTATACTTAGATGTGGCTATCGAAGAGCGCGAGCCGAGATTCGAGCTGCTGGCTAAAAGCCGGAAGAATATCTCCATGGCTATAGAAGAAATACGTAAACTGTCCAGGGAACTGATTACCCCCAGCCTGAATGACCTGGGGTTAGTTCAATCGATAAAGGAATTGATACGGAGTATTCAAATGGTCAAGAAGATGAAGATCCGGCTCATTATTTCGGGGGTGGATGAACAGTCCCTGCTGCCGGAACAGAAGATCAATATCTACCGGATCATCCAGGAGCAGCTGAATAATATCCTTAAACATGCTCACGCGTCCATGGTGGTGCTTGAGCTGAATAAAATCAAGGAGCAGATACGGTTGCGGGTGACGGATGACGGGAAAGGTTTTGATACCCGGATGCGTCGGAAAGGAGTAGGTCTTTCCAATATCATCAGCCGGGCCGAGTTGTATAATGGAAAGGTCGAGATCGACTCGGCGCCGGGAAAAGGATGCCGGCTGGAAGTCATTTTGAATTCTAAAGTTTTACCGGAGCAAACTTAAATGCGGTCGCCGGGGCAGGCTTAAATGAGATCGGTTGCAAAAAAAATTGAGGGAAGGTGAGGCGGTGGGGATAGAAACTACAACAGGCGGCTATGGCTGTTGTTCCGGTGCAGGATGCAGAACGGATATTGCTTAGCCATGGCATTCAGGCGCTCAATAACTTCTTCGTCGGGAGGGGGTGACATCGGGGCCTGTTCTTCCTTTGCTTTCTTCGAACGGGGGTGTCTGACAATTTTGGCGGTTGGCAAGGCAGTCAGCGTCGAGCTGGCGGAGGGGGCAATTACCTGGACGACATTGGGCTTCATCTGATGAGGTGTTAGAGAATGATGAAATTGGTTAATAACACATCTTCTTATGCAAGCTAATCTTCGACAGGGAACAAGATTGGAAAAAGTAGATTGAATACTGGTTATATGAAGGTACGGAAAAAAGGGATTGAACTACAATGGAAATGTGCATTTTTTGTGAGAAAAATTAATGTGTATTCCATACTCATTTGCCGGGCTTCGGTTTTTCTTCCGTTAATACCGGCGACACCTTGTAGGCATACCGATAATTTCCATAGGGCAGGTGATAAGCCAAAGCCGGGTTGTCAATGATGAGACGTGGTGCGGATGATTGAGTACTGATGGTCAGCAGGGTACTATCTGCTGTAAACCGGAGTCCTTTTCCATCGGAACGGGTGATCATCCAGTAGCGTATTCCCGTATATGTGTTATTCTCTCGGAAAGGGGTAACCGGGGTATGATAATAAGCAGGGATGGGGGTTCCGCCATATGCTGTCACGGAATCGAAGCCGGGAGGAAGTTTCCAGTACATTCCGAAACAGGGCAGGGGTTCGCCCTGTCCCGTGCTATCTGCTTCTATCGATTGTTCGACCTGCATCTCGCCTGTGGCATTGATCGTATAGCTGAGGTGCAGGAGGCAGGAAGTTTCCGGCAAGGTATATTCTGTTCTGACGATGACGAGCTGACTGCCTGTGCTGGTGGAAAAGAGCTGCAGATGGGGGGCCTGGCTGGCTTCTTTCCAGGTGGGGCTAAGAGCTGCCCTATCTGCGGCATATCCGGGGTCTCCAGGCGCCAGCCAGAAATGAGATTTAAGTCCCGGCATATCTTCGACCAGGCGGGTGCCTTTGATTTCATAGGATTGCAACCAGCCTGTTTGTTTATCAAACCGAAGCAGGGCGGCCGGGGACTGGATGGTGAAAAGGCCGTTTGAGTCAGTAAAAGACAGTTCTCCTGCAGGTTTGACCGGAAGCTGACCGCCGGTCCAGGGTTTGAGCAGCAGCAGTTCGTCTGCCAACACGCGGCCGGGGGCAGCGGAAGTTTGGCCTACGGACACTTTATTACGATACCGATAATGCAGTCCCAGGAAAAGCTCTTCCCCCGAGGCGGAAGGGATTCGCACCGGCAAGCGAATAATGGCGGGGTGTTTGGGTGGGATGGGGAGGTAACCGATGCTGCCTTTTTGCCGGACCAGCCCATTTGCCCTCAATTCCCAATCCAGGACTATATTTGCATAGTCGCGCAGGCCCGAGTCGTTGAGAATGCGGAGGATTATGGCGGCGCCGGGGGTTGGGCGGACTGAACCGCCACCAGGAGGCAAGGGCGCCGATGTGGAAGTCACCAGCGTAGTGAGTAGAGGCTGTGCTTTCCTGGCCGGGGAGAGGGTATCTGCCGGGGGCGCCTGGAGAGGACATGAAAGGGCCGAAGCACAAAAAAATAGCAAAGCGGCAGTCGGTAATATTATGCTCGGTTTCATGAGCAGGTTTTGGGGTTTCATAATGATAAGAAAAAGAAATAAAGAATCCATGGCTAAAACGATTTAGTTCTTATCTTTATAGCCAATACACAGTAATGAAGAAAGTTTCCATCAGTGATATCGCCCGTAAAGCGGGAGTCTCTGTTTCCACGGTGTCATTTGTTATGAATGATAAAGCGGTGAAAATGCGCATCAGCCGTGAAGTGATCAACAAGGTAGAAAACGTGGCCAGGGAAATGGGTTATCGCCCCAATCAGCTGGCGCGGGGTTTACGCACCGGCAAGACAAAAACCATCGGGCTCATCGTAGAGAATATTTCCAATGCCTTTTTTGCGACGCTGGCAAAGACCATCGAAGATGAAGCCAAAAAGTACGATTATAAAGTGGTGTATTGCAGCACCGACAATGATGAAGAAAAGGCGCGCGAACTGATTAACATGTTGTCCCAGCGACAAGTCGATGGGTATATCATCACCCCGACCCTGAACCTGGCGGAGGATATCCGCAAGCTCCAGGCCGAGAACAAACCTGTCGTATTGATCGACCGGTATTTTCCACAACACGAAGAAATACCCGCTGTTCTCGTAGACAATTATGAAGGCGTAGCGCGGGGTATGGAATACCTCATCGGAAAAGGTTATCGTAAAGTTGCATTGGTGACGATCGAAACGGAGATGGCGCACATGAAGGATCGCCTCCGGGCTTACTGCGATGTATTAAACCGGCATGGTATTAAAGAGGAAGGGCGCCAGGTGAAGATAGTGCCGTACAATAGTGGCAGGGAAGGGGCTTTGCAGGAGATCGAAACTATTTTGTCGGGAGCCGGCACTTCGATAGATGCCGTTTTCTTCCTGACCAATTACCTGGGCGTACTGGGCATAGAAGTCATTAAAAAACTCAATATCAAAGTGCCCGAACAGCTGGCTGTGCTTTGTTTTGACGACAACGATATTTTCCGTTTGTATACTCCCACGATCTCAGTTATCCGGCAGCCAATCGAGGCGATAGGTCAAAAGGCGATGTTGGCGCTGATCGAAAGGTTAAAGCATTCGGGCGAAGGCGCGGCTCCTGAAAACGCGCCGGTGAGACTAATCGCTGACCTGGTCGCAAGAGAATCCATTTAGCCTTCTTTTGAATAGACGGCGAAATGTACCGCAAAAAAAACCGGAAGCGCTTGAGACCGCTCCCGGGGAATGCCGGGTTATTACCGTAACCGTTAGCAACAAGATTATCGATGTTTAAACCCAGACACTGCAAATCTATGCATTTGTATCATCCTGCAAAATCCCGGGTATTAAGTTTTATAGATATATTGCGAAAGAGGCCGGCTGGTTTTCCTTTAAGCCGGCCTCTTTATTTTTATATTACCCCTTTCTACCCTAAATTCGCACAAATTTCTTCCAATGAACTTGCATGAATATCAGGCTAAAGAACTACTGAAAAAGTACCATGTACCCGTACAGGAAGGCATCCCCGTAGACAATGCGGGGGCTGCTGAAGAAGCGTATAAAAACCTAAAAGTCCAGTTCGGTAATAGTTTTGCGGTGGTGAAGGCCCAGATACATGCAGGCGGCCGTGGGAAGGGCAAGATCCAGGGGACGGAGCAGCGCGGCGTGGCGGTGGGTAAAAACGCCGAGGACGTCAAGCAGATAGCCTCCAACATCCTGGGCGGAACGCTGGTGACGATCCAGACCGGCCCTGCCGGAAAGAAAGTGAATAAGGTACTGATCGCGCAGGACGTCTATTATCCCGGCGCGAATCCTGTTAAAGAATTCTACCTTTCTATACTGCTTGACAGGGCAAAAGGCCAGAATGTAATTATGTACAGCACGGAAGGCGGTATGGATATCGAGGAAGTAGCGCACAGTACGCCCGAAAGGATCTTCAAAGAATGGGTACATCCCGGTGGCGGCCTTCAACCCTTCCAGGCCCGTAAGATTGCTTTCAACCTCGGTTTAAGCGGAGAAGCCTTAAAAAATTGCGTCAAATTCGTCACCAATCTTTATAATGCTTATGTCGGGCTGGATTGCTCCATGCTGGAGATCAACCCGCTGTTTAAAACCAGCGATGAGAAGATCATCGCCGTAGATTGCAAGATGAACCTCGACGACAACGCGCTGATGCGTCACCCGGAGCTGGAAGCCATGCGGGATATCAGCGAAGAGGATCCTACGGAAGTAGAAGCCGGCAAATACAACCTGAATTTCGTGAAACTGGACGGTAATGTGGGCTGTATGGTCAATGGCGCTGGTCTGGCCATGGCTACCATGGATATGATCAAACTCAGCGGCGGAGAGCCCGCCAACTTCCTGGACGTCGGTGGTACGGCCAATGCAACGACGGTGGAAGCCGGGTTCCGGATCATCCTGAAAGACCCGAAAGTAAAGGCTATCCTGATCAATATCTTTGGAGGCATCGTCCGTTGCGACCGGGTGGCCCAGGGTGTGATCGATGCTTACAATTCCATTGGTGATATAAAGGTTCCCATTATTGTCCGGCTACAGGGCACAAATGCAGTAGAAGCCCAACAGCTGATCGCTCAAAGCGGCCTCAAAGTTCAATCTGCCATTCTCCTGAGTGAGGCGGCAGCATTGGTTAACAAAGCCGTTTCCTGATGGGCAATGAGTCACTTTTGTATCCGTCAATTTTACAGCAGATAGAAGAGGCGGTACATTCTATCCGGTCCCTCTATTCCGGTAAACCCCGCGTGGGGATCGTACTGGGCAGCGGGCTGGGAAATCTTTCCCGGGAGATTACGGTTGAGAAAGAAATCGCGTATACTGACATCCCACATTTTCCGGTATCCACAGTAGAAGGCCACCAGGGTAAGCTTATCTTCGGCATGCTGAATGGCCAGCCTGTAGCTGTACTTTCCGGACGCTTTCATTATTATGAAGGGTATTCTCCGGCGCAGGTAGTATTCCCCGTCCGGGTGCTGAAATTCCTGGGTGTGGAGACCTTGTTGCTTTCCAATGCAGCCGGCGGCATGAATGCCAACTTTCGCGTTGGCGACCTGATGATCATCAATGATCATATCGGTTTTTTTGTCGTCAACCCCTTGTTAGGAAAAAACGAAAGTAACTTAGGGCCACGGTTTCCGGATATGAGTGAACCTTATGACCGGGCGCTGATTCAAAAGGCAAAGGCCATCGCTGCCCGGCTGAAGATACCTGTACACGAAGGCGTATATGCGGGGGTTACGGGGCCAACGTTTGAAACCCGCGCCGAATACAAATTTCTGCATATTGCCGGTGGAGATGCGGTGGGGATGAGCACAGTGCAGGAAGTTATCGCCGCACGGCATATCGGGATGTCCGTTTTTGCCATGAGCGTGATCACTGACTTAGGTATTCGGGTAGAAGATAATATCATCACACATGAAGAGGTGCTGGCTGCGGCTGCGGCTGCGGAGCCAAAACTGACGGCTCTGTTTAAGTCATTGGTTGCAGAGTTGTGAAATGAGTAACAATTAAATGAGTAAATTGTCCGGAATTTCCTCAGTATTGAAAGGACGCCGAATTATAACAGCGCATTTATTCCTGTTCTTGCTTTTATCAGGGTCCAGCCTCCTTGCCCAAAATCCTTTGGGCCGGTTTGGCAATATAGGAGGTGGCGGAGGCGGTGGTAAAGGTGATACGCTGACGCATCGTCACAATGACACAATCACCATTAATTTTCGTTTTCTCGACTCCAGCCGGCTGTTAAAATTGGATTCGTCCGTCCTGGACTTCGGCCGGAAGATACCCCGGCCTGCAACCTGGATCAACCTGGGCAACCTGGGCACGGCTGCCCGGGACCTGGTTTTTTCGCCAAGGACGCAATCGGGATGGGATCCGGGCTGGCATGCCTATGATATCTATGCGTTTAAGGTGGACGAGACCAAGTTTTTCAACACGACAAAACCCTATACCGAACTGGGATATGCGCTGGCCAGCAGGGGAGAGCAGCTCGTCAGCGTTTTTCATACGCAAAATGTCAAGCCGAACTGGAACCTTTCTTTGGAATACCGGCTGCTCAATGCGCCGGGGACTTTCCAGAACCAGAATACCAATCACTCCAACATTCGTCTCGGCAGCTGGTACCAGTCGAAGAACAAACGCTATCAGAATTTCTTTGTACTGGTTAGCAATAAGCTGGCGGCTTCCGAAAATGGCGGCATTCAAAGTCCCGCCGACCTGGATTCGTCCCAATACGCCAGCCAGGCAACCGTGCCTGTCAAACTGGGCAATGGGCTGCAGCAGGCAACGGGTAATATATTTTCCGCTCCCATCACTACGGGTACCCGCTATTCAATGTCTACTTACATGATGCGTCAGCAGTACGACCTGGGCCAGAAGGACTCCATCGTTACGGATTCATCGGTCATCCCCTTATTCTATCCCCGGGTCCGGCTGGAACATACTATAGCCTACAGTACGTACAGCTATCGTTATTTTGATTTCAGTACTCCTTTTACTTATCCACTGGATTCTACCTATTATAAGAATAATTATGGCTTGACCGTAAATCCATCAACTGACAGTGTTTACCTGGGAGATCGATGGACAGTGACCTCCAATGATTTTTCGATTTATCAGTTTCCCGATTCCAAGAATCCGCAGCAGTTTATTAAACTGGGGGCTACATTGGAACTGCTGAAAGGAGGGTTTGATTCTTCTCTGACCAGCCAGACACCTAAGACAAATCACCGGATAAATTCCCAGAATGTTTTTGCACATGGAGAATACCGGAATAAAACGCGCAACCAGAAATGGGATATCGAAGCTTTTGGCCGGCTTTATCTCAATGGGCTGAATTCGGGGGATTACAATGCTTATATTAGTCTGAGGCGGCTGATCAGCCGGCGGGTAGGTTATTTCCAGGCTGGTTTTGAGAATGCCAACCGGACGCCGGGTTTTGTTTATGACCGGACCAGCAGCTTTTACCTGGATACAGTAAACAAAGGCAGTTTCAGCAAGGAAAATACGACTCATCTCTTTGCTTCCCTGGATCAACCACAGCATCAGATGACCGTGACGGGGTCCTATTACCTGATGACGAACTATTCCTATTTCACCAATTATTCCAAGGAACGACAATCTTCTGTCTTCAACCTCCTGCAGCTAAGTATCAAAAAACAATTCACACTTTACCGTCACTGGAAATGGCGTACGCTGACCTATTTGCAGCAGACGGCCGGCAGCTCGCCCGTACATGTGCCTTTGCTACTGTCGACAAACCAGGTGGGTTACGATGGTAATCTGGGGTTCAAGAACCTCAATATCAGTTTTGGTACCGAGATTCGCTACATCAGTCCCTATAAGGCGGATGGATATGCACCGGTAGTCGGTCAGTTCTTCTCGCAGGACTCAACCATTCGGCAGAGGCTGCCGGATGTCAATCTTTATTTGCATTTCCGGATTCGCGGTTTTACTGCCTATGTGCGGGCGGAGAATCTAAATTCTATGAAGTTTAATCCCAATGGTTTTGGGTTTTACGGCAATAATTTTGTGGCGCCGGGTTATCCTTCGCCCGGGATGATCCTCCGCTTTGGATTTTTCTGGGGATTTGTAAATTAGCAATCCGGTTCGTCGCAGGGTGAATCTTCCATTTCTACTTCCAGGGTGGCATGCTGGATATTCTGGTGCAGCAGCTCGTGTTTAATTTTATGTTTGAGCTGTTCGATAAATTCCATAGTGCAGTTAGGGTCCACGACGAGGTGTGCTGTCAGGGCGTTTTCCGTGGTGCTGATGGCCCAGATATGGATATGGTGAAAGTCTTTTACCCCACTCATGCCGTCGATAATGTCCTTTATCTTTCGGAGCTCGATGCCTTCGGGAACTCCATCCAGGGACAAGCGGAGGCTATCCCTCAGCAATTGCCAGGTACTGAAGAGAATGACGACGGCTACCAGCAGGCTCAGTACAGCGTCTATCCAGAATAAATGTGTGAAGAAGATGACGAAACCTCCGACGACCAGCGCAGCGGATACTATAGCGTCCGACAGCAGGTGGAGAAAGGCGCTGCGGATATTGAGGTCGTTATCCTTTCCCCGCAGGAATAAGAGGGCGGTGAGGGCATTGATGGCGATGCCGATGGCTGCGACAATGGAGATCGTTTTTCCCGGCAGTGGCTGGGGGTCCATCAGGCGTTGGATAGCCTCATAACCGATGGCGCCAATCGACAGGAGCAGGATGGCTGCATTGAGAAGGGCAACGAGGATCGTCGTCTTTTTATAGCCGTAGGTATACTTTTCTGTGGGTTTGACCTTTAGCAGGCGGATGGCGATGAGGGACATGGCCAGGCTGGCTACGTCTGCCAGATTGTGCCCGGCGTCCGACAAAAGGGATAGGGAATGAATGGAGAGACCGACGATAACCTCGATGATGACAAACAGGAAATTCAGGATGATCCCGATGACAAAGGCCTGGTTGACACTCTTCAGGTTGACGGGATGGTGGTGATGACCCAGGCTAAAACCATGGTCGTGATCATGATCATGTGCGTGATCATGGTCGGGTGTCTGGGGGGCTTGCTCGTGTCCGTGCGTGTGTGCCATGTCCATTTTTTTACCGGTAATCATCCCGGGCGGGTGCGAAACTGTCGATGATCTTACAATCCGTGATAGCCAGGGCTGAATGGGGAACGTTGGAGGGAATAACGTGCACCGCGCCGGCCGTGAAGAGGTATTTTTCCCCACCGATCATCATTTCAAGCTCACCCTCGACAATATAGGTGATCTGTTCGTGGATGTGGAAGTGTTCGGGAGAAATACCGCCTTTTTTTATATCCCAGAAGACGAGCGAGCTGGTTTCGCCGTGCACCATTTTTCCAAAAAAGCCCGGAAGTGTTTGTTTGACAGGGATATCCTTAAGGTGCTGCATGCCCAATTTTTCCCGAAGATAAGAAAATGGGGGGAGACAGCGGGGCGTCAATTGGTTGGGCGAAAGGGGCGGGACGTCCCCGAAAAGTGGAAAACCTCGCCAAAAATGTGGATAAGTGGAAAAGCTCTGCTGGTCTGCACGGGCTAAAAGCCGTAGAATTGCGCAAAATCCTATCGAATGAAACCTGTTTTAACCCTGATCATGGCCGTAGTGGCGTCCTATTCCGTTTATGCGCAGGCTGGTGCTGCGGCGGGTCCGCTGCCCGGACCGCTTACACATGAAGATTCTTTAGTTTTGGCTGAAGCCAACGAGCGGGTCACCGATTCTCTGACCCGGGTTGATTCGATGCTGCACGCCCGGATCCGGGTATTGTCTTTTCCGGCTACTATCAATGCTGTACTAAAAGATTTCCCGTATAATCTGCGGAATATCACCGGCGAGCTGGTGCTGGCGCAGGGTGAGTTTGAGAATTATGCTTCCATCGTAGAGCTGCCCGGTGCTGAAAACTGCGTCGTTACCCGCTATCACTCTGCGGACGACACTACGGCCAGCTGGCAGGCGAAGATGTTTAGCAGTGATGATTTTGACCAGGCTGCCAGGACTTATCATGAACTTTTCCGTAAGCTGCAGGGGTGTTATCTCCAACTGGTGGATGGCAGTGTCGTTTACCTGAGAGGGGACTGGGAGCCGGCCAGGGAAGGGGCTTCATTTACAACCAGTACGCTGCGGCTGATGACTGGCGACTGGCGGTATAAAGATGTAAAGGTAGAGCTGGAATTAATTTACCAACTGGCCGACTGGGCCATTCATATCAATATCGTGACCAAGAAGCGGGACGATGAGGTGGGGGGACGCGGGGTGGTCGATAATCAGTAAGGTGATTTGACGGCGCCGCCATCCACCTGGATCGTGGTGCCGGTGATATATCCTGCCAGCGGGCTGGCCAAAAAAGCCACCAACGCCGCAAGCTCTTCCGGTTTTCCGATGCGGCCCAGGGGAATTTCTTTGGCGCGTTGGGCCAGCAATTCTTCCAGGGTAGGTCCGCCCGGTTGGACAGGAGGCAGCGTATCTTTAACTCTATCGGTGAGGATGAGACCCGGCGCTACGTTATTCACCGTGATATTATCCGGAGCCAGTTCGTTCGACAATATTTTGGCCATCCCGACCACGCCCATCCGCATGCTGGTGGAGAGGACGGAACCCGCGAGGTAAGTCTTTACAGACAGGCTGACAATATTGATGATGCGGCCGCTTCCCGTGGCGCGCATATGGGGTATTACCTGGCGGCTGAACCGGACGGTGCTAAGGAAGTTGAGCTCGAAGGCTGACTGCCAGGCTGAATCGTCAAAGGATTCGAATTTGCTGAAGGGCGGGCCTCCGGCATTATTCACCAGGATGTCTATCTTCCCAAACTCATTTACGGCTGCCCCTACAAAGGCGGCTGCTGCATCGGGTTGTTCTACGTCTACGGGGATGGCCAGCACCCGCCCTTTTCCAAGCGCGCGTATTTCTGCTGCGGTGGCTTCCAGAACGGTTGAATTGCGGGCGCCGATGACGATGTCGGCGCCTTCGGCGGCCAGCAGGGTTGCGCAGGCTTTGCCCAGGCCTTTACTGGCGGCCAGCACAAGAGCAGTCTTTCCTTTTAGTTGCAGGTCCATGGTTGTAAAGATAGTAATTGTAAAACGCCGGATATCACCGTTCGAAAAAACCAACGCTTCCGCCCACCCATTCTTTGTCTTTGTTGTAGCTGACACCAATCATTTTCCCTTTGCTAAGCCGGGCCAGGTTGATGGCCAGGGTAGGGCGGGGGGCGCCGTCTTTCCAGAGATACATCATCCGGATCTCGACTTTGGCGGGAACATCATCCGGAGTCGGGATCAGGTTGGCATATTTGACCTTGCGCTGAAGTATCCAATTCTCCGGATCGGGCACATCCAGATCGGCGGGTGATACGTCGATGACGACACCACGTCCGGAAAAAGAGAACAAGGGTTTCAATACATAGTTTTCAAGGTCGGCCGGGGGCTGTTTTAATTCGTTGAGGAAGAAGGTTGGCGGCACAAAGGGGTGACGAATAAAGGGCAGGGTGAATTTGCTGACGCGGTAAAACCAATTGGGGTGTGCTACCCATTCCACATCCAGCTCCTGACGAATATCGACGTGCTCTCCTATTTTATCACCTGCGGCATGCAGCTCGTCGAAGATGATACGGTTATAGATGCGTTTGATCAGCGTTTTCCTGCCGGTGGCAGGATGCAAATAATACAGTTGCTTTCCTTCCTGTATCAGTTCGGTCAGGCATACGGGTTGGATGCCCAGGTAATCCCGGGTGCAATAGAAGTCTACCCGAGTCTTTTGTTCGTGGGGTTTTAGTTCGAGCAGGATGACGTTTTCGGGCGCATGGGAGCCGAGTATGGTTTCCTTCAAAAGCTCAAGGTAACTGTCGTGGTGATAACCGTTGAGGAACTGGCTATAATTGTCCGGCACAGGAAAATGCCGGCGGAGGACTTCGGGATAATAGACCTGGAAGCCATAAAGACTGGCGAAACCCTGCATTTCGATGAGCTGGGGTCTCCAGCCGCCGGCGCCGTCTTCACATACGCCGAAGTCGAAGACCAGGAAATGGGGGTGGTCGTTTTCATTGGCGACACTATCGGCGGCGGGAATAGCACGCTGCGTCCATTCTTTAAATCGGGGTTCGGCAATGAGGTCGATGATGCTTTCGCAGGCTTCTGTTAGTTGGGTGGAGAAAGAGGCGGGCACGAATACGGGCGTTTCAGCCAGCCGGAATTCGATGGCGCCGGGGTAGCGGCTGTTGAGATCGGCCAGGAAATTCTTATAATGTAAGCGGGTGAAGGTCTCATTAAATGCTGTCCGCAATGCTGGTACCATGAGGGGTTGGGTTTGGTATATACTTCATCGCATACTCGAGGAAATTGGGAATTACGTGGGAATTGGTCCAGCGAATTTTATCGGGGTCATCGAGCTGAACGATCATGCTCTTCCATTTCTCTTCGCCGTGTTCGGCAATGACGGTGTGTTTACGGTCTTCCCGCTGCAGGTACATGCTCATACCTGCTGCGTCGGCTTCGGGATGGAACTGCGTACCGATCATATATTCATTAAAGCGGATGGCCATAATGGCTCTTTCGAGGGGGACGTGCGGTCTTTCCTTTTCGATGGCCAGTACGTGACCGCCCATTTCGGCCAGGCGCTGTTTGTCGGGCTGTATGACCTGGTAGCTGCGGCTGTCGACGGCATAAAAAGGGTCATTCAGCCCTGCAAATACCGGTTCTTTTTGTGCTCCATCCAGCATATGGATTGGAAAAACGCCAAAGGCGGTCGATTTCCGGTTGGTGACATGGGCAATGGCATAGTGGCGGCATACCAGCTGGAAGGAGTGGCAGATGAAGAGGACTTGTTTCCGGATGGGAGAGGGGGCTGTATTATTATAGCGCTCTACTTCACCGAGCCAGTCGAAATAAACGGATTCCCATTCGCTGCCTTCGCTGTCGAGCGGGCTGCCGGGGCCGCCGCTGGAGATGTAAATATCGTAGGAGAGATCGGGCACATGGTGCTGCAGCCGGACCTCAAATTCGTCGAATTCCAGGAGCAGGTTATGACTCCGGCCGTATTCACTCAGCAATTCCCGGATACAACGCATGCCCTGGTTGGCCTGCCCTTCATAGAGGTCGAGGATTGCTACCCTAACGCTGTTTGGACTATCCATGGTGCAAAATTACAGATTTTCTGCCGGTTTGGCGGCGGGGTGGCGCGTTACGAATTCCATTCGATAATCTGGTAAAAATCGTCTTTGAAACTGTCTCCGATGGGAATGATCTTTTTCCCGATGTAGATCTCGTTGCGGGCGATGGTGTCGATATGGGTGAGGCTGACGATGAACGAGCGGTGTACCCGGATAAATTCTTCCGGCGGGAGCTTGTGGGAGAAGGATTTTAAGTTGTTTAATGTCAGGATGGGTTCGGCACGGCCTTTGACATTAATCTGCGTATAGTCCTTCATGCCTTCACAGAAGAGGATATCTTCAAACTTCACCTTGATGATCTTGTATTCCGATTTGATAAAGACAAAGCGGTTGTTCCGGTGATGGATATAGATCGTGGTGGAAAGGTAGTCCCGGATCTTGTTCATCGTAGAGAGAAAACGTTCGAAGGAGAGGGGTCTGTTCAGGTAACTGAAGACGTCCATTTCGGTTTCTTTTTCTTCCTGTTCCTGTTTATCGGCGATGCAGATGACGATGGGGTAATAACCGGCTTCTTTCAGGCGAACCATGACCTTGTTGTCCAGGAGCCGGATATCCCAGAAGATGAGGTCTGCGCGATGTGCCGTGACGAGCTGATAGACTTCAGACGCGGATTCACATTTCCCGGAAAAGGAAAGTTTGGGTGTTTTGGCGATATAATCCTTTAGCAGGGCCGACTGCTTGTTATTGTCTTCGACAACAATGCAATTCAGCATTCCCATCATCGGGAAGCCCTGCATTTGCTGTTGAAGATCAAACGTATTACTCAAATTTCTTTCCTTTTGTAAACCAAATGGAACCGTAGTTGATGAGAAAATTGACGTTAAAATAGTTTTCGCGGATCAGGTTATTTTTAGTCGTGCCCTTTATCCCATAATTGAAGGTAACGGCATAAGCCAGGGGACTCTTCATGGAATTGATGCCAAAACCCGCAGTAACACCCATGTCCTTGATCTGCTGACCGTTGATCTGCAGATAGGAGTTGCCGTAATAGACACCGGACTGGAAATAGCTGAGCTCTATCTTACTGTTATAGAGATTCTTTTTCTTCGATATCTCGAAACCAAAAGAGCCTCTTTCGCTGCTGGCGATGGTATAGTCCTGACCGGGGTATACATTTTTACCCTGGACCGCATTCCAATCCTGGTAGCGGTAGTCAGCCAACCAGGTGAAATGTTGGTTGTGGGTCAGTGAAATACCGACGCCATAGCTGTTGGGAAGGGTCAGGTACCGTTGGGTGAGCTCGTTGTTCTGCAGGATGGAAGAGTCGCTGCCGAGGACGACCTTATTGTAGGAGGCCAGCAGGTCGGCTTTATTGGAAAAGGTACCGCCTATGCCCCACTGCCAATGCCTGCCGAAATTACCGTATGCCTGCAGGCCATAGGTCATGTACAGGTTTTGCAGGTTTACATCATTGGTCGTAGAGGTTTGTGTGGCTCCATTCCCGGCCTGTATGATGTCCTTCTGGTTGAGCTGACCAAAAATATAACCTGCTTCTGCGCCGATAGAGATATGGTGGAAAAATTCATACGCGTTGGCCCAGTACGCTTTATTGACGCTGCCGTGCCCCGAGTAGAAGTGATTGGCTATTTGTGTAGCGCTGCCCTGAATAGTATAAGGCACGTTGAACTCGTAGTTCTGGGTGCTGAAAGGGACGAGGCCGATGCTGCTGCCCCAGTGTTTGGTCAGTTTGATACCCATTGCCAGCCTGCGGAAGGTGATATCGGCACTTTGGGTGGCGGCGATATCGACCGGGGTGCCTTTATAGCTGATAAAACTACCCCGAAGGCTGGTCTCCATGGTGAAATACTGGTTGGCCAGCTCGCTGAAAGAGGCCGGGTTGTTATTGATCAGGAAGCGATTCGACCGGTAAGCGATGCCTGTATTAGCCAGGCCTGTCGTACGGTTGTAAAAGCCATCTTCTAAATCCCCGATGCCCATTTGAGAATAAGGTGCGTAGTTTCCCTGAGCCATCGTCCCCAGGGACATCGCAGTGAGCAGGTATAGGAGGATCGATCGTGTCATGCTCGGTTTCATCCGTATAAGTAATTAGTTGATTTAATTATGGGGGAAAAGCGATATATAGTAAACGCTCAGGAGCACGCGCTGATTGACCTGGTAGCTTTGGTCAGCAATGACCAGGCGTCTTAAGTCAGCCACGTTGGCCGGCGCGGGAATGCTGAGCATGAGCCCCTCATCGGCCGAGTAGGAGGCATTATTGGTGATCGCCAGTTTAACAAAGGCCGTCACGTCATAGGTGTAGGTCGTTGCCAGCGGGTTGAAATAGTCCAATGACAGATTGCCGGTCTGTGCGCCAGATACCCCGGCCGCAGGTATTGGAGTCCCCAAACCATTGTTTTGATCCGTATAATAGATACCCAGCTGGGGCGGAAGCCGCCATTCCGTGTTGAAACTGCCCGGCACCGGCCGGACGGTCAGCGTTGCACTTAACAATCCTATGTAATCCGGTCGGAAGGCTATCGACTTTAAACTAGGAAAACTAAGCTTGACATTCAGACCGTTGATTGTTTGCACATAGGCGGCATTACTGGTCAGTTTGGATAAAGTGGCCGGCGGCGTCTGGACCGACTGGGTAGGCTTCCGGAGATTCTTCAGGGCCGTATTGTTGTAGTTAGTACGGATACTATTGAATGCCAGGCTTCTATTTGTAATATTAAAGTCGATGAATTTCACGGTGCTGATGAAACCGGCTTCCCGGTAATAGATCCGCATGATGGCGCTGTCCTTGAAACTATAAATAGCACCCGTCCCGCCAGAGCCGACACCGGGGGTAGAGAGACAAAGGCCGTGGAACCAGTTGTGCCAGATAGTCGCGTTCTTGACCGTATCCGACAGGTTGTAGACCATATTATAAAGCTGTTTGCCCATATCGTCTCTCAGCCTGATCTTTACCGTATCACCAATAGCCTGGCTGGTATAAGGGACGGTGTCACCCTTGGTCGGGAAGATAACCATGGGGCTGGTCTGGCCAAGCGGGTTGGGATCGACGGGTAAACTATTGTTACTGAAGAAACCATTCTGGAAAGTGCCCAGCTGGTACAGGGAGTCCACCTGGTTAACAACATAAGTTTGAAGCGATGTGGTATCACCATACCAGGGGTTATTCTTTTTAAAAAAGAGGATAAGCCCGATGGAATCATACCTATCATTAATGGTGCTGATTGTTGGCAGGCTGGTCGGCGGTGCTACCTGCCAGAAAGCGCGGGAAGTAACATTTCCCAGGTAAGGGTCATTGTAACTGCCTACCATGAGAAAACCCGTCCCATTGGTCGAGGTAGAATCTTCGAACACCGTGGAAAGCAGCACGGTTGAGGTGTCAACCAAAACGACATTGGCGCTGTTGTTAGTGTTGGTATATGTGTTGCCAAAAAGCAGATTGGGCTGTTTTTGGCAGCTTGTCAGGAAAAATACCGCGAGTAAAAAAGAAAAAAGAAGGCGCCCTTTTTTTAGGTATTTATATATAGTCATGCTAGTTTTCTTATTGGTCTGAAGGCCAAGTCTTGACGGGGTGCTTCCTGGCATCTTTTCGCTAATTTGTGCAATATTAGGGGCCTTGGTTGTTACTATTTTGTTAGTATGTATCAAAGGTAGGAAAAAAACGACTAACCCCTGATTTTTATATACCAATATAAATTATCTGCGGATATGTGACCTTCCTTTTATCAAGCACAATTTCTTCCTTTGTATATAAAAAATGCCTGATTGTCTATTAATTTCCCCCAAAAATACATTTTAACGAATTTTCTACTTGTACTTCGAATACTTTAGCGAAAAATTTGACTAAAATATGAAGCGGATCAACATTACTTTGTTCTCATTAATGTTAGTCGGTATCCTTTTCAGCTGTACCAAAGCTAGCTTAAACTACACCCAAAATGGCAACTGGGTGGGCCGTGCCCCCTTTCCTGGTGTTCCGAGTGGTGCAGCTGCTTCGTTTGTCATTAATAACACTGCGTATGTCGGTACCGGCATCAATCCGCAGACTCCTAATGCGCGTTTGACGACCATGTTCCAATACACTGCAGCCCCTATTTCCACGGCCAGTCCTACCGGTTATGACAGCGCGCTGGGCGCATGGAAGCAGATCCCGGATTTTCCCGGTGCGCCCCGCAGCAATGCCGTTGGTTTTACGCTTGGAAATAAGGGTTATATAGGCACAGGTATAGGAAGCGATGGATTTACGGTCTATGCCGATTTTTACTCTTACGATCCGGTGGCCCAGACCTGGAGCCAGGTAGACAGCATTCACGACGCATCGAAAACTTATCCCCGCAAGGATGCGGTGGCTTTTGGCTTTGCCAATTCGGCCTATGTGCTGACTGGTACGGACCTAAACTATTTTTTCAGCGACGTCTGGAAATATGACCCTGGTGCGAATAAATGGACAAAAATGTCTTATTTGCCTGGTTCGGCGCGTGCAGGAGCCGTTACCTGGGTCTATAACAATAAAGGTTATTTGATGGCCGGCAGAACACCCGGCTCCCCTTGGGCGGTCAATAATATGTGTTATGATTTCTGGATGTTCGATCCCAACAAAGCGGATGATGTCGCATGGACAAGGCTGAGGGATATTTCCAACACCAGCTCCAGCACCTATGATGACGGATATACTAATATTGTCCGTGAATTGGGTTCAGGTTTTGTCATCCAGGGTACTGCCAACGGCGACAAGGGATACATCACCTGTGGAGCGAATGGTACCACTTATAATTATACCTGGGAATATGATTTCGCTTCCGATCTCTGGACGCAAAAAACGCCATTTGAAGGCGGCGCCCGTGTCAATGCGGTAGGTTTTACGATCAAGAACAGGGGATTCATCGGAACCGGCCTGCCTTCGGCAGTGGGTGGCGGCACAGGCTTTACAGATCTGCGGGAATTCTTCCCGGACCAGGTTTACAACCAGTTTGACTAAAATGAATTTTCTTCGTAAATGGGGGCTTGCTCTCTTGTTATTGCTGGCGGCGGGTGTTGTAGTTGCATATGGCATTCATCGCCGCAACCAATGGAAGAAAGACCATGTGTATGTTGAGCTGAAGGCTTTCCAGACCTCCAAAGGTTGGGGTTACGACATAGTGTGGGATGGCCGGCCCTATATTCACCAGGATGTTGTCCCTGCTATCACTTCTCATGGATGGGGATTCCGCTCCAAAGAAGATGCGCTTGCCGTCGGTCAGAAAATATACGATCGGGTGACAACCGGCAAGATGCCGATGGTGACACAAGAGGAAATAAGGGCAATGGGCATTGTGCCTGCGGATTCATTGCATCGATAGAAGCTCACATAGAATTATATGAGGCGCCGGCTTTGCCGGCGCTTTTTTTTGGCCAAGCGGATAATTTACAAGCCCGCTAAGAATTGTCCATGGATATAATCCATTACCTTGACGAGGCTGCCCGATTCCTCATACACTTTCAGCTGGCGGTCGGCGCCGGTGCCTGTCTCCAGTATATTTTTGGCGAATTGTGTAGCGGAACGGCTGCCGAGAGGGTCGACCACATCGTCTATAAAGTCCAGTAACTCATAGATGAGCACGCGGGTATTGACCTCTTCTTCTTTTCCGAAGTCGATGAGGTGGCCGTCGATGCCGTAACGGCTGGCCCGCCATTTATTTTCATTGATGAGGGCGCGGGAGTATTGAATATAATTCATGTTCCGCGAGCGCAGCTTATAAATTTTTACGCAAACGGCCTGGAAGAGGGCGGCGATGCAAATGGTTTCGTCTACAGTCATCGGCACGTCGCAGATGCGAAACTCAACGGTATTGAAGAAGGGGTGAACCCGGAGGTCCCACCAGATCTTTTTGGCGTTGTCGATGCAATTGGTCTTGACCAGCAGTTTGATAAACCTGTCATAGTCCTCGATGCTTTCGAAGTATTCGGGAATACCTGTGCGGGGAAATTTGTCGAATACCTTTGTCCGGTAGGATTTATAACCGGTCTTTCTTCCTTCCCAAAAGGGGGAATTGGTGCTGAGGGCATAGATATGTGGCAGGAAATACCGGGTGGAGTTGGCGATGTGGTTGGCCATCTCGCGGCTTTCCATGCCTACATGGACGTGCAGGCCATAGATGAGGTTACTGCGGGCGGCTTCCTGTAGTTCGTTGACAATTTCGTTGTAGCGGGCGTGTTCGGTGATGAGTTGGCTTTGCCAGTGGCTGAAAGGATGGGTGCCGGATGCGCCCACATGAAATCCAAGGTCGCCGGCAATCTGGGAGATGGTCTTGCGGAGCGTGGAGACATCCTTGTATGCTTCGTGGATGTCGCGGCAGATATCTGTGCCTACTTCCACGACGGCCTGGTGCATTTCTGCCTTAACCTTGTCGCGGATGACCTTCTGGCCTTCTGTAACGATTTTTTGCTCATGGCTTTTCAATTCCCGGGTTTCGGGGTCGATGACCATGTATTCTTCTTCTATGCCCAGTGTAAAAGTTCCGTAATTGGTGTCTGCCATGCTCAGCTTTTAACAGGTAATAAGTTAATTGACAAATTTAGTCGGTAAGAATGAGCTTTCCCACACTGTGTCCGAGGTATTTTCCCCAGGTAAGGTTATCGGCATTTTCATGTTGAGCCATCGCCCGTTCGATAGCATAGTCAGCGGCGGTGTCCACCACCCAGTTGAAGCTGTCTTCTCCCACGCTGGTTCTTTCTGCGTCCGGCGCAGGATTACAGAAGTCGATGGCGTAGGGTATGCCATCGCGGACGGCCAGCTCCACTGTATTGAAATCATAACCCAGCCACTCATTGATGCGAAGTACGATTTCTTCCATTTGCTGCAGTCTTTCGGCAGAGGGCTGGAAGTCGGCAGCATAACGAAGATGGTGTGGGTTGCGGGGTTCATAGGACATGATGCGGACGTATTTTCCGCCGATGCAATAACACCGGTAATATTCGGTAAAGACGATCTCTTCCTGTAAGAGCATGACCAATTGGCCGGTTTCGCTGTGTTTTTGATAAAGCTCTTCTGCATTATGGAGCTTATAGACATGCTTCCAGCCGCCGCCGGCAAAAGGTTTCATATAAGCCGGGAATCCGACGTAGTGAAATATAGTTTCCCAGTCCAGGGGATAGGCCAGGTTGGAAAAAGACTGATCGCTGGTATCAGGGGGAAGCTCGCGGGAAGGAAGGAGGACCGTCTTAGGTACGGGTACACCGACCTTTGTCGCGAGGCAGTTATTGAAAAATTTTTCGTCGGCGCTAAACCAGAAAGGATTATTGATGACGGCGGCGCCGCAGAGCGCTGCATTTTTCAGGTAGGCGCGGTAGAAGGGGACGTCCTGGGAGATGCGATCGACGATGACGGCATAACCGGAGGGGGCGCCTTGCACCACTTTATCGATGCGGACGGGTTCTGCCGTGATACCGGCTATGTTTTTTTTGTTTACGGCTTCGATGAAGGCCATGGGGAAGCTGCGTTCTTTGCCGAAAAGGATGCCTATTTTTTTATTTGTGCTCATGGTGATCGATTGATAATTAAGGCAGCAGGGACAGGTAATGGGGAAGCATTTCTTTCCATAGGGGCCAGTCGTGGTCCCTGTCCGGGCGGATGTCCAGCCAGTGTGGAATGTTTTTGGCTCCCAGCAGACGGCTCATCCATTCGTTTTGCCCGCGGCAGATGTCCCGGTCGGCAGTGCCGAGTACGATGCCCATTTTCCAGAGGGCGGGGTCGGTGGCGCCGGGAATAAAATCTACAGGATTATTGAAATAGACGTTGTCGTCATAGAAGCCATCCGCAAAGGACCGGATGTCGAAGACACCGCTCATGGAAAAGCAGTAGCTCGTGAGGGCCGGGTGGCGAAAGGCGAAATTGGCGGCATGGTATCCACCAAAACTACAGCCTGCAACGGTTATCCGGTCGTGGCCGGTCTCGCGGCAGGCACGGGGGATAATCTCTTCCAGAAGCAGACGGTCATATAGGGTATGCATCCAGGCGCGCTGGCCGGGAGGGATGGATTTGTTATACCAGCTTTGGGTATCCAGGCTGTCCGGGCAATAAATTTTCACTTTCCCGTTTTCCAGGAACCAGCGGGCTGTTTCGATGAGGCCCTGGTCTTTATGCTGGTAATAACTGCCCCTGGAGGTAGGGAACAGTACAACCGGATAACCGGTCTGACCGAAGGTGAGCATTTCAAAATCCCGGTTGATGGCGGGGGAATGCCATTTGTGATATTCTTCGCGGATGGACATTAATGTAATTTAGTATTTTTGGCGCTATGTCGATTGAAACGAGCACAAAGATCGGGCAGGAGATTTTGCTGCTTGAATCGGTACACCTGGGGCACACCGTACGAATAGATCTGTACAGGACAGGTGACGTTTCGACCGGAACAAGCCTGCTGCTGCTGAATGATGGCCAGGATCTCGAACGGCTGGGGCTGGCGGCTATACTCGATGAATTAAATAACCGGGGGGCTATTTCACCCTTGTTGTGTGCAGGTATCCATGCGGGAGACGACCGGAAGATGGAATATGGCGCGGCCGGCCGGCCGGACTACCAGGGTTGGGGAGCAAAGGCGGCTGCCTATACCCGTTTTATTTTTGAGGAGCTGATACCCGCGATTCGCCGGAGATACCCCGACGCGGAATTCCGGGAAAAGGCTTTTGCGGGGTTTTCGCTGGGAGCCTTATCCGCCCTCGATATAGTCTGGCATCATCCGCAGGAATTTGCCCGGGTTGGCCTTTTTTCCGGCAGCTTCTGGTGGCGGACGAAGGATAAAAATGATCCGGCTTATGACGAACGTAGAGACAGGATCATGCAGGATGAAGTGCGGAGGGGCAATTATTATCCGGGGTTGAAATTCTTTTTCGAGTGTGGGACGGAAGATGAGACGGAGGACCGGAATGGAAATGGCATTATTGATTCTATCGACGATACCCTGGACCTGATAAAGGAGCTGAAGGCAAAAGGATATGATCCGGTGCGGGATATCCGCTATCTCGAAATTGCCGGGGGGCGGCATGAGGTGGCTACCTGGGCCAGGGCGATGCCGGAGTTTTTGGTGTGGGGATGGGGGGAATAAATGATTATAAAAAAAGACCCGCGAGTCCAATTATTTTTGGGCGCGGGTCTTTTTTTTATGGGGCAGTTTTTAGTTGAACATATAACGTATACCGAACTGGATCTGCCAGCGGGAACCATAGAAGGTCTGGCCGTTAGCAAAATTAGTCAGGTTGGTGTTATTTGAATAGCTGTTGACGAGCGGTATCTTATTGCTGGCATCCACATAAGGGAAGGAGAATTGCGGCGTCGTCTTATCGGCTGCCATTCCTTCAAATTTGAGGAACTGCAGGTTAGTCGGAGACTTGAGCAATCCCCAATATTTGTTGAGGAGGTTGCCGACGTTGACAATGTCCATGCTGAGACGAAGCGTGTGCTTATCTTTGTCGCTGCCATTCTTCGTATAGAAATAGATATCCTGGGACACGTTGAGATCGAGGTGTTTGTACCAGGGATTCAGGGTCGAGTTAGCCTGAGCATATTGTCCGCGGTGTTTATTCAGATAATGATCCTGGCCGATGAAGGCATTCAGCTGGTTCCACATCTGAGAAGCTGTGCGGGTATCGCTGTGGTCGAGGTTGGCATTGCCGCTGGTGGCGCTTCCGCCGTTGACCGGCACCAGGGTGATGTCGCTGGAGCTCTTTGGAATATAGACCAGGTCATTGCTGGTATTTCCGTCGCCGTTGAGGTCGCCGTTATACACATAGGAGTTAGCACCTGCTGTAGTGGCTTCGAATATAGCTCCGATATAGGTAGCAGCATGTTTGCCTTCATCGATGCGGTAATTCGCATAGGCGATAACGCGATGAGGCTGATACCAGGACGGCCGCGCCAGTGTGGGTGCATTGGGATCAGTGTTGGCAACGGGCCTGGCGGACCACAGAGAGCTCGCCGTGCTGCCAGTCTCCATTGCAGTCTTCGTTTCGCTGTAAGAGTAAGCGACACTGGCTGTCAGGTTATGCCATGATTTCTGTACCCGGCCTGTAGCTGTATATGAGAACCCTTTGCTGGTGTTGGCCAGCAGGATGGCATTACCGATGTTGGGATTCTGCAGGGTAGTACCGTTGTAATATTTGTTGCTGGAGTTGGTACCGCTGGTAGCTGTACCCGTGGTGTTGAACCGCATACGATTGTCTCCGCCATTGGTGACGGCGAACCCATTACTTTCATTGAGGTTCACGTTGGCCATGTAAGTGGCGTTGATGTCCTTGGAATACGTGAACTCGCCTGTCAGCACCCAGTCGTCAGGTAATTTCTTATCGAGGCCGATGCTGGTTCTCAGCTTGGTAGGATATTTAAAATTGCTGGAAACCACGTTGACCGAATATCCAGGGGGAGTGGCTGTCTGCGCCAGCGGCGGATTGTTAACTGTGTTCAGGTAGTAATTGAGCGCCTGGCTGGGATCGGCGAAGAAAGGCATATTCTTCTGTGTGAAAGAGCCCCATTGTACGCCGTTGTTGGCAGCCTGGTTCTCGATCCATACGAAGGGCGGAGCGCCTTCGAAGATACCAGCGCCGCCTCTCAGCTGCCAGGTCCTGTCGCCGGTGATATCCCAGTTGAAGCCAACGCGGGGAGAAACGATCAGGAAAGTTCCAGGCGCCTTTCCAACGTTGTAGCTGGCGCCGTCTTTAAATTTCAGCGCATCGAAATTCGGGTTATCAGTAAATTTATTCTGATAACTGGTGTAGTCGAAACGGACACCATAGGTCAGCGTGAAGGTGGGTGTGACGCGGAATTTATCCTGTGCAAACAGGCTTAGGTTGGTAGCACCTGCATAGGCCCAGGGGAAGGCGCCGCCTTTCAGCGTGGAATATTGCTGATAATAAGTTGCGGCGGGTGCTCCGTTAAAGAAATCGGACAAACTATTGAATTGATAAACGCCATTATAGCCGGGGGCAAAGGCGTTCGAGTACTTCTTATAGCTGTTTTGTGTTCCGATGGTGATTTCATGGGCTCCCTTGTACAGGCTGAAGATATCCGTCAACTGGTAAGAGTCCATGTTAAGGGCGTTATTGTAGGTATACATCTCGTATCCGAAAGAGGTATAGATATTACCGCTGTTCAGGATATCCACGTGGGGGAAGGTGGGGGAACTGGACTTGGGCGTACGGAAATCCCTTTCCCGCGTATATCCTACCTGGAGTTTATTCGAAGCGGAATTGCCAAACCGTGTATTCAGCTCGGCGATCCAGATATTCAGATTGTTGTTGATGCGGTATCCGGCGCCGGAGAACGGTATGGAGAACGTGCCTGGCTGACCACCGGTGACCTGTCCGCTGCCGGGCCGGCTGGTGCTGGCAAACTGGTCGGCATAAGACTTCAGGTAGTTATACTTCAGGGTCAGGGTATTGTAGTTGTCGATATTGAAATCAAGACGGGCGTTGATCTTATAGCTGTTCGTCTGGAAGGTGCTCGGCGCAAAGGAACCCGGGTCATAACCATATTTAGATTGCAGGAGATTGGCGATTTTTGTCAGGGTATCCGCATTAGCCTGGGAGTAAACCCCGGCCTGGGGAGTGTGGGAAGCGTCAGAAGCAAGGATGCCGGTGGCAGGAGCGCTTTGTTTGTTCTGCTCTGCATTCACAAAGAAGAAGAGCTTATTTTTAATGATGGCCCCGCCGAAGCTGGCGCCCAGTACATTATAGCTAAAATCCGTTCTGGGGACTTTTGTATTCTCTACATTGTAACCAATGGTGCCGGGTCCTTTGATGTAGTCATACACCGTACCGCGGAACTGGTTGGTGCCGCTGCGGGTCACGGAATTGACGCCTGCGCCGGTGAAACCACCCTGGCGAACATCATAGGGGGCGACGTTGACCTGTATCTGGTCGATGGCGTCCAGGGCGATGGGCTGGGCATTTGCCTGGCCACCCAATGTGCTCGAAAGTCCAAAAGAGTTGTTGAAGTCGGCGCCGTCTACCGTGATATTATTCATACCAGGGTTGGTACCGGCAAAGCTCAAGCCGTTGGAGCTGGGTTCCAGCTTTGCAAAGTCCTGGATAGAACGGGTGATGGTCGGCAGGCGTTCGATCTGTTGCCGGGTAATGATTTCCTGGCTACCTGTGCGGCCATTATTGAATATCTTATTTTGCCGGGTCGCGCTGACGCTGACGGCGGATAACTCCTTTGTTTCCGGATTCATCCTGACGTCCGCGACATAATCCTGTCCGACGACAAGGGTGATGTTTTCCTGTTTTTCTTCTCTGAAGCCAACATAACTTACCGTCAAAATGTAGGGGCCGCCAATGCGAACGTTAGGCAGGTTGAAACGGCCGTCTTTACGGGTAGTGGTAGTATATTTCGTACCTGTAGGGGTATGCAGCGCCACTACTGTAGCACCTGCGAGCCCTGTAATGCCGTCGGAGACGGTTCCCAGAATCTGGGAGGTCGTCTCCTGGGCAAAGGAGTAGAGCATAGAAAGAACAGTGATTGCCAATAATAGCAGTCGTTTTATCATATAAAGTGTTTTTGCGGGTGCAAAGAAAGGATCTTGCTAATTGTTCCTACTCTTTTAGCTATTAAGAAATCATTAACAGATGGCAGAATGTAGACAGGATTTTCACAGAATTGGGGACTCTTAATGAATTGTTAAAGAAAGCCAAATCTAGAAAAAGGCTGCTCCAAAAAAAATTATTTTATTTATGTATTTTTTACATAGTGGCAGAAATCCCCAATTACCCTGGAAGGAAGGCGGCCGGGTGGGAGGGGAAGGCAGACATTCGGATGGTCGGGTATCCGGAGGGGGCAGGCATCCTTTCTTAACTTTCCGGCGTTTTTATTGTTAATTTTGTATTTAAACCCATACATAAATGTTGTCCAGTATAGAAAGCGCTATAGAAGATATAAAGAAAGGCAAGCTGGTCATTGTCGTCGATGACGAGGACCGGGAAAATGAAGGTGATTTTATTACGGCCGCCCGGAAAGTAACTCCGGAAATCATCAATTTTATGAGTAAAGAGGGGAGGGGTTTAATTTGCGCCCCCCTGGTGGAGGAGAGGTGTGACGAATTGGGATTGGGCCTGATGGTCAATAACAATACGGCGTTGCATGAGACTCCTTTTACGGTATCGGTCGACTTGCTGGGGAACGGGTGTACTACCGGCATCTCGGCGCATGACAGGGCCAAGACGATCCAGGCGCTGATCGATCCCGCGACTAAACCGGAAGATCTTGGCCGGCCGGGGCATATTTTCCCGTTAAGGGCCAAAAATGGGGGTGTCTTACGCCGGGCCGGGCATACGGAAGCAACGATTGACCTGGCTCGCCTGGCTGGTTTTGAGCCGGCAGGAGTCCTGGTAGAGATTATGAATGAAGACGGTACGATGGCCCGCCTGCCCCAACTGCTGGAAATAGCCAAAAAGTTCGACCTGAAGATCATTTCCATTAAAGACCTGATTGAATACCGCCTGAAGATAGACTCCCTTATCGAGGAAATTGTCCGGGTGGATATGCCTACCCAATTTGGACATTTTAAGCTGATCGCCTTTCGCGAGAAGAATACCAATAACGAACATCTGGCCCTGGTGAAAGGAGAATGGAAGTCTAATGAGCCGGTGTTGGTACGGGTGCATTCTTCCTGTTTTACGGGTGATATCCTGGGTTCCTTCCGTTGTGATTGCGGGGAGCAGCTGCACGAGGCCATGCGCCTGGTGGAGAAAGAAGGCCAGGGGGTAATCCTGTATATGAACCAGGAAGGCCGGGGCATCGGGCTGTTGAATAAGTTAAGGGCCTACAAATTACAGGAAGAAGGAATGGATACGGTAGAAGCCAATCTTCACCTGGGATTTCCGATGGATAAAAGGGACTATGGCGTAGGCGCCCAGATACTCCGTTACCTGGGTATCAGCAAACTCCGGCTAATCAGTAATAATCCCCGGAAAAGGGCTGGTTTACTGGGTTATGGATTGGAGGTCGTGGAAACTGTGCCGGTAGAGATCCATCCCAATCCGCATAATGAAAGATACCTGAAGACCAAGAGGGATAAGCTTGGTCACGAGATATTAAAGCAATAAGTAATAATAAATTCCGATTTAATAAACCTCGCTTTCAGCGGGGTTTATTCGTTTGAGGCCCGGGGCGCCGGCGCCGGCGCCGGTGGCACCGGTGTAGGGGGGGCTTTTTTCTTTTTCTTCTTTTTAAATAACTCGTCAATGCGATCGAAGTCGCGGCGATAGGAAATGCTGGTGCCGGAACTGTTTTGCGTATGGTTGCCGGTGGAAAGATAATTGTAGGTATCCCGGTAAAAGAAAGTGAGGGCCACCCGTCCATCGGGTGTGATCCTGTATTCAGCGGCGATGTCCGGCAGGAACTGGAAGGATGAGGCCTGCGCCTGCTGGGTGGTCATGCCGAAGTCCAGGGCGCTGCCGACTGTCAGTGTCACCTTTTCATTCATAAAGTTTTTGGCAATGGAAAAGTTGAAGTTGGTTCGGTCATAGGAGAGCTTGCTCGGGTCGGAGATACCGTCAATGGTAGTGCCATTGTATAAATTGGTATTGAAGTTCACCTGGAGGCTATTGTCCTTGAAGACCTTTCGCAATCGCGTTTGCAGCTGTTTGGAGAAGGCATTGGAAATAGCGCCTGAAATACTGTTTACCACCACATTGGCTGCGGCTGTAGACGGATCGAAGGTATTCGAGCTGCTGGACAAGGGTACAAAGCTGTTCAGCACCACCAGGGTGGAGACTTGTTTGTTCAGCTCGTTCGGGTCGTTCTGGACCAGCTGCAACAAGGCCTGGGCGCTTTGGTCGTCTTTTAGCGGACTATTGGGAGGCAGGTCGATACTAAAACGAATATTCGGAGCCATCAGTTTACCCGTCAGGTCGGCCGTTACCAGGACAGTTACCCGCTGGCGTTTGACATTCTCATTCAGAACGGTCAGGCTGGAAGCGCTGTTATTGAGCCCCAGGTCGCTGAATCGCACGTTGTCTGCTTTGTACACTGCCTGAATCTGGATGTCGGCGTTATAGGGATCTCCATTCCATCGGATATAGTTGCCCACCCCTTCGCTAAGGATAAAAGGCCTGTGAATAAAAGACTGGAAGGTGAAATTATAATTTCCCCGGTCTATTTCATATTGGCCATTGAGTGTCAGCGGTTCCGTAGTACCGACGCGCATGGTCAGGTTGCCATGCCCGTTGGCCTTGATGATGTCCCCGCTCAGCGGATCCAGGATCATGTACACGGTGGTGTAGTTATTGGCGTACATGTCCAGGTTGACCAGCAGGTTACTGCCTTTCCTGTCCAATACGCTGTTCTTCATTTCCTTCCCGTATACTTTCCACACGATAAAATCCGCGTCCCCGCTTTCCCGGTTAACAGAAGGGGGAAGATATATATTCGAACTATCGGTGGGCTCTCCCTTAATATTCATGACCATATTCTCTTCCGGTCCCTTCAGGGTCATCCTTGCTTTTCCGATGACAGTGCCATAAAACTGGTTGTTGTCGGTGGCCTTGGTATCCAGCAGGAGCAGCCGGTTGGTATTCAATTCAAAATCGAAGTCCAGGTCATCAAAGGCATGGTGCAGGAGCCGGCCGCGAGTCAGATCAGCGGTATGGCCAAGCCTGTCTTTTAGCTGAAAAGAGCCGAAGTCGATGGTATCTTTTTTAAAGTAGATGGTTGTTGCCGGTATTTTATAGGTACACTGGGTATAAGCCACTTTCAGTGAAGCATCTTTCAATTGCACCGTGCCCAGGTAGAGCAGGTGGGAGGACGGGCCGGTGATACGCAATTTACCGCTGGCATTTCCGGTAAGATTGGTAAAGACGCCGCCCAGATACTTTTCCAGCAGGTCGACCTTCATGTCGGCGACGTCGGTGACGATGTCGATAGGTGGACCGGCAGCGCTGTCTGAGAGATTGATCAGGGCTTTGGAGTCCAAATGGTAATTCTTATTGTCCGAGTGCAGGGTGGCGTTAATCGCCCTGGTAGAGCTTTGGTAATTCCCCGACAGCTGCAGGTGACCGATGGAGTCGTTGGCGAAACGGAATTGATCGGTTTCGCCGGAAAAGTCGACCGTTGGTTTGCCAAAGGGGTCTGTCATGTCGATGCTGCCGGTGAGGAGTCCTTCCAGCCTTTCTGATTTGACAATGTAGGGAGTGAAATCGCCGATGTTTATTTTTTTCACATCGACATGAATATCGTTCCAGCTGCCTTCGCCGGAGGGGTGGGTAGTTACCCGTATTTCCTGGTCACCGCTGTGGATTTTCAGTCCATCTGCCGAGAGCACGTTCTGATTGAAGGCCAATTCACCGTCTTTATCGATGTTCCAGGTCTTGCTGTTGATGTCGAAGGAGGATGGGTCGAAGGTGACGTGTACGCCGTTGGGCATGGTCTGTACCCGGGCCGAGATATTGGCCGAGTTGAGCGTTTGATTGGCGCTGGTAGTCACCTGCAGGTTGGACTGATCATTGGACGACCGGAGATGAATGTGCGTAGAAGGAAAATGGAGGCTGTCGCTGAGCTGTACATCACCGATGGAAGTCTCCATGGAAAGGCTGTCCAGGTTGCCGCGACCTTTAAGGATCAGCTTGTCGAAGGCGATGTTTTTATAACCAAAAGAAGGCAAATCCACGTTCAGATCGAGCAGGTTATCGCGGGTATCGATACGGCCACTGACGGCGGAATTGTTAAAACCTTTGAGGTCCTTGTAGAACAAGTCGATGTAGTCTTCTACTTTTTTGGTGGTAATGACGAAACTAAAGTTCTGATTGATGGGGACGGCTTTGGCCGGCTTGATGTAACTGGGATAATATTTATTGAGAAAGGTCTGAAAGGAAGCAGGCAAATCTTTGATGGAGAATTCCCCGACGATGGCGCCGTCAAATTCATTGCTGACAACGGTGATAGTTTTGTTATTATCGATAATGCTGGATTCGAGGGTCAGGGAGTCAAAGGAAACGCGCCGGCCATTCTTAAAGACTGAGGCATCATAGATGCTGGCATGGCCAAGAAAATTGTCGATGTCGTTGCCGGTAAAATTACATTTGAATTTTCCGTTGAATTCTACTTTCTGGCTGGTAAAATGGAGCTTGCTGAGGTCTGCCCTGGCGACTTCGGCATCGAAATTGAACTTGGGCTGTTTTTCGTTAAAGTCGATAAGACCGTTGAGGTGAAGGGCCAGGTTGGGATCGCTGGAGATGAGCTCGCCGTTAAATTTCTTTTTTGCAACCGCTCCGTTGACCTGGATATGCTGGTAGGTGTATTGATTGAATTCAAGGTTATTGATCATCCCGTCCAGGGTAGCATTGAGTGTACCCGTCTTCAGGCCGGAGCCGGTGATCTTTCCCTGGAAGGCGATCCGGCCCAGGTTGTCGTTGTCAAGGAAGGGGCCGAGCTGGAAGCTGTCAGTGGTGATGGTTCCGGAATAAGCGGAAGGCCCATAAACCGGGAATTCCATATCGAGGTTGGTCTGGAGGGCTCCCAGATTTGTTTCGATGGTGCCTTTGGTGACGAAGTCGCGGATAGTGCCGGTAAAGTCTCCTTTGAACCGGAGCCAGCTAATACGGTCGATGCGGGGTTGTTGTATGGTCTTTATCGAGGGGATGAGGGCTAGCATGTCCTGGTAGGTCGTCCTGAAGTCATTGGATTTAAATTCGATGTGTGTCGTTTCGATGTGCGGTAATCCTTTCAGGTGTATGTCTCCATTCAGCAGCGTGTTTTTACCCGCCTCTATAAGAACTTTCCGCCCCTGCAAATCAGAAACGGTGCCTTGCAGATCGCCGGTGATCCGGATACGCCGGTCCCAGTCCTGCAGGCCGGGGGCAAAAAACGCAATATCATCGCTGTCTATATCAGAGTCGGAGAACCGGGCTTCCATCCGCACTTTGGTCTCAAAGTCCGACATGTCGTCCAGGGTTTTAAATCGCATGGCGAAGAAGTTGCGGAGCCGGCTTCTATTCGTCTGTAAGTCCAGGCGTCCGAACTCCATGGCTTCCGGGAACCACTTGATGCGGGCGCTGAGTTTTTTCACTTCCAGGCCGCTGCGTTCCTTTGTGCTGAGCAGGAGCTGGGCGGTAATGGTATCGCGGTTGAGCCGGAGATTGGTAAAGCTGGTATTAACGGCAGAGAAGAAAATATGGTTACCGTCGAAGTATTTATTATGGACGCTGTCCGCCTTTTCTTCATGACGGAAGGAGCCGTTTTTTATCGATACATTACCGGCTGTAACAACCCATCCTGCGGGGTTGAGCCTGAGATGTAAGGGGTCGTTTACGATGACGGCCGTATCGATGGGGGGGTGGGGTCTTCTGCCGTCATAGTTGGAAAGAATGAAGTCGGGCTTTGTGAAATGCAGACTCCGGATCCGCGCAATTTTTTGGGGGAAGCTGATCGTGTCGGCATCCAGCTGCAATGAGCCCAGCCGCAGCTCCATATCTTCTCCCCGCCAGCCGTCCCGTTTCAGTAAATGGATATTGGAGAGGTCCACTTCCTTCAAGTCGAGCTGCAAACCCGGAGTGGTGTCTCTTAGGGCCGGGTTTGTCGAAGGAGGGGAGGAAAAGTAGTCGACAAGGAACTGGTAATTCCAGACTGAGTCGGTACGCTGCAGCTTGATGGTAGCGTCTTCCAACCCGATGTATTGCAATTGGGCTTTATCCTTGAAGAACCACCAGTCGGTGATGTTTACTTTTACGGTTGCGGCAAAGAGCAGGGTGTCTTTGTTGTTGTCTTCGACCAGGGTGCTGTCGAGCAGCATTTTGTTAAAGAGAGAGAAATTGACGTGTTTGATCCGGATGGTCGTATGAAGGTCGTGTGATAAGCGGTTAGTTACCTGGTGGACGAGCCAGGTCTGGACAGGCGGCAGTTGGATAAGCACCCATCCCGAGATGAGTAATAGTAATAAAATTAGTAATGTATTACGGAGTATTTTCCAAATCTTTCTCAGGGGCTATCCTTTTCAGATGGTAAAATTAAGCTTTCAGAGGCGATGTGCAAATTCAATACCAATAAAAGCCGGATTATCGATAGACCCAAGAAAAAAGGGAAAGATTAACGCCGGGCATGTTTGTCCTCCATGAATTGGTTGAAAGCCTGTGATGCGCCCTTTGAGATAGAGAGGCTTTGCCAGGCGGCGCCGCGAATCATTTTGCCGATATAGACGATCTGGCCCACGTGATGCGGATAGTGGGCCAACTGGCGGTTGATAGCGTCTATTGCCAACAAGGGTTCGCTGCGGATAGTGATGGTTTTCAGCAGGTCTTCTTCTTTCAGCCCGCGTAAGGTATCCAGCAGGCAGGTCCAGCCTTTCTCCCAAAGCGTCAGCAGCTGATCTTTTCCAGCGGTGGGTTCGCTGAATTCTTCATCCCGGTTGCGGCCTGGCTTTTCGCCGTCTTCGGTGAGGAAATTTGTCCAGCGGCTGAGCATATTGCCATTCAAATGCCGGATGATCACAGCAATGCTATTACTGGAAGAAAGCGAGGCATTTGCAATGGCAATGGCCGCAGGCCCATCATTGGCCCCGGCAGGCGCAGAAGGCGCCGTTGGAGGCGGCGGCTCGACCGAATATGAAGCAGGCATCACAGGAACAAAGTGGAAGTCTTTTTCTTCCAGTTGGGTGAAGGTCATATCACCCAGTATCTTATAGGTCATCAGTCTTTTGACGACGGATTCGAGATAAGTTTGACCAAGGGTAACGTTCATAGTGGTATATTTTATTGATTAATAGCCGTCGGCGGTGTCGTCGCCGCGGATATCACCTACGGCCTCGATCTGATGTCTTTGTCCCTGTCCCTGTCCGGGTTTTACCCGGATGACTTCGGTACGGCCGATGCTTCCGCGCTGGGTGACGGTATAACCCATGGCTTTCAGGCTGTCCCGGGTGGCGTTGGGGAAGGCTTGTTCGACATAGAGTATGTCGGGTAACCATTGGTGGTGAAATTTGGGCCGGTTGACAGCCTCTTCGGCGCTGAGGCCGAAGTCCAGGATGTCTACGATGGTTTGGAATACGGAAGTGGTAATGGTTGTTCCACCCGGGGTGCCCACTATTAAATATACTTTTCCTTTGTCCAGGACCAGGGTGGGGGTCATCGAACTGAGCATGCGTTTACCGGGAACGATGGCATTAGCCTCATTTCCTATGGCTCCATACATATTGGGTACGCCTGGTTTGACGCTGAAATCATCCATTTCATTATTGAGGAAAAAACCGGCGCCGCCTACTACGACCCTGCTGCCATGAACGCCGTTGAGAGTGGTGGTTATGGAGACGGCGTTGCCTTCTTTATCCATGACATCGAGATGGGTGGTCTCTTCACTGGCCGGAGAAAGGACACCGGCCTGGATATCTTTACTGCTGCCGGCTTTATCCGCCGGGATGTCGGCCATTCTGCGGCGGAGATAGGCCGGGCTGGTCAGGGCGCTTACGGGCACGGAATAGAAATCTTTATCACCGAGGTACTGGGCCCTGTCGGCATACGCCAGCCTTTCCACTTCCGTCATGAGGTGGACGGCTTTTACCGATTCAAAGCCATAACCGGCGAGGGGTGAGCCCTCCACCATTTTCAGCATTTGCTGCAGGACAACGCCACCGCTGCTGGGCAGCGGCATGGTGACGATGGTATATTGTTTATAGGGGAATACCGAGGGCTCTCTTTCCTTAGCAGTATATTCCTTCAGGTCGGCTGCGGTAATGATGCCTTTTCCCCTTTGCATTTCTTCCAGGATAAGGCGGGCTGTTTCACCTTCATAAAAACCTTTTGCGCCCTGGTCGCGAATGAGGCGGAGGGTTTTGGCAAGGTCTTTTTGTATCAGGGTATCTCCCGTTTTCCAGCCCCCTGTTTTTATAAAGACGGGAGGGACGGTGTTATATTTTGAAAAGGCGTCCTGGGTGCTGTTAAGGCTGCGGGCTTCGTTTGCGGTGATGACAAATCCTTTTTCGGCCAGGTCGATGGCTGGCTGGATCAGCCGGGCAAAGGGCAGTTTCGCGTATTTTAGTTCGGCGAAGAGGCCGGCTACCGTGCCGGAGATGCCGGAGGCGAGGTGGCCGTTCTGGCTGAGATCGGTTCGGGGATTACCGGTTGCGTCGAGATACATATCCCGTGTAGCCGCGGCAGGAGCTTTTTCGCGGAAGTCGAGGGCGATGTTGGCGCCGGCGGCCGAGGCGCCGGTTTTTGCGCCACTATTTGCGAGATGGGCTACCATGAACCCGCCGCCTCCGATATTCCCGGCGGCGGGATATACGACGGCCAGTGCCAGTTGGGTGGCGATGGCCGCGTCGAAAGCATTGCCGCCCTGACGCAGGATGGCTACACCGGTGCTGCTGGCCAGCGGGTGGGCAGAGACGACAGCGCCGTGGGTTACGGTGGCTGTCTTTTTAACGGTATAGGAATACGCAGTCTGCGGGTCCTGTGCCTGCAGGCCGCCGGTAAACAGAAGGGCAAAAGAAAATGCTATAGCCTGTTGACGCATAGAGAAGAATGATTTAATGTAAGTTACCATTTTTTTTATTTTGGCTGTTTACTTACATTCGACCGTTAATATTTGCCTTTATATGTCTCTAATGATCAAAAGAAACCTGTTGTTATACGCGCTCTTATTATTCTTTTCTGCAACCTTTTCCCAGGTTCCTTCGCCGGAAACTTTCCTGGGTTATCCCCTGGGAAAAAATTTTACACCGCATGATAAGATCGTCGCCTATTTTAAAGAGGTTGCCCGAACGATGCCCGGCCAGATGAAGCTGGAACAATATGGTGCTACCTATGAAGGGCGGCCCCTGCTGCTGGCTTATATCGCCTCGCCGGAAAACCTGCGGCGGCTGGAGGAGATCCGTCTCAATAATCTGAGGCTGGCGGGGGTGACACATGACAAGGCGACAGGGGACGAAGGCGGACCAGTCATCGTATGGCTAAGCTATAATGTGCACGGCAATGAGCCTTCTTCTTCGGAGGCGGCTATGAAGACGCTGTATACCCTGGTCAATCCTTCGGATAGCCGGCCGGCCGGCTGGCTGAAAAATACGGTGGTCATTATAGACCCTTGTATCAACCCGGACGGGCGGGACCGGTATGTCAACTGGTTCAACAGTGTTGTCGGCAGCCAGCCCAATCCCGACCGGCAGTCCCGCGAGCACCAGGAGCCCTGGCCAAGGGGCAGGAGCAATCACTACAATTTTGACCTCAACCGGGACTGGGCCTGGCAAACGCAGATAGAGACGCGCCAGCGGCTGAAGAAATACAATGCCTGGCTGCCCCAGGTGCACGTCGATTACCACGAGCAGGGGTATAACAATCCCTATTATTTCGCTCCCGCCGCGGAACCCTATCATGATGTAATAACCCCCTGGCAGCGTGAGTTCCAGGTGATGATCGGAAAAAACAATGCCCGGTATTTCGACAAGAACGGCTGGCTTTATTTCACGAAACAGGAGTTCGACCTGTTTTATCCCAGTTACGGGGATACCTATCCTATCTATAACGGCGCCGTCGGGATGACTTTTGAACAGGGCGGCATCAGCGCCGGACTGGCCGTGCAGACGGCTGACGGAGATACGCTGACTTTGGCCGACCGGCTGGAGCATCACTTTACGACGGGTATTTCGACGATCGAAGTCGTTTCGCAAAATGCCGGCCGGTTGATAAAGGAATTCCATAATTACTTTGTCGATGCGGTGACTCATCCGGGTGGGGACTATAAAGCCTATTATCTCCGGAACGATTCTTTTGGCGACCGTCTCGAACGGCTGAAAGTTTTTTTAGACAGGAACCTGATCGAATGGGCGCCTGTGGAGTCGGGTACTTTCACCGGTACAGACTATGAGACAGGCAGGATGGCCAGCTTCCGTGCGGGAGCGGGGGATATTGTCATCAATGCCAATCAACCGAAGTCTAATTTGCTGCGGGTGTTGTTCGAGCGGCAATCCCGTATCAGCGATTCGATCACTTATGATATTACGGCCTGGTCGGTGCCTTTTGTCTATGGAGTGCAGGCTTACGGGTTAAATGCATATGTGCCCGGAGCAAGTGGCAACCGGGCGGAAGGGGTGACGGCGGGAAGGGTGGCTGCGGGAGCGGGTAATGCCGGGGCGGCTGCGGAGGGGCGGGCCACGCCCTATGGATATGCCATCCGTTGGACGGGTATGCGTAGTGTACGTTTTCTGACGGAGATGCTGCAAAAAGGAGTAAAGGTCCGGTATGCGGAGCGCGCCTTTCAATCCGGCGGGGTAACCTTCGGGAGCGGAACCCTTTTGATAACGACTACAGGCAACGGGCAATTGACTAATTTATGGGTTACCGTAATGGAGGCAAGTCAAAAGACGGGTCTTGTCCCGGAGCCCATCGTCTCCGGTTTTGTGGAAAAAGGAGCAGACTTTGGCAGCGACCTGGTGCACATGGTACACAAACCGCGGATAGCCATGCTTACAGGGGAAGAGGTCAACTCCCTGGATGCCGGCGAAATATGGCATCTTTTTGAACAGGAGATCGGTTATCCCGTCACCCTGATCAATGCTGATGAGCTCAACCGGATACAGTGGAAGAATTTTGACGTGGTGATCCTGCCTAACGGGTATTACCGGACGCTGGAAGAAAAAAGCAATGCGGACCTCATCCGAAACTGGGTTCGGGAAGGCGGCAGGCTCATCGCTATGCAAAATGCGGTGGTGCAGCTGTCAAAAATGGAATGGGGCATCCGGCTGAAGACAGAGGGCTCAGACAAGAAAGAAGAGGAAAAAGACAGGAAGGACAATGCTTATATAGATTTACATCATTATGGCAACCGGCAGCGGGATGAAATAATCAATAGTGTTCCGGGATCAATTTATAAAGTGGAGCTGGATAATTCGCACCCGCTGGCCTTTGGTTATCCTGATCACTATTATACGATCAAACAGGACGATAATGTTTATGAATTCCTGAAAGACGGAGGCTGGAATGTGGGGGTTATCCGGAAAGACAACTATGTCAGTGGTTTTACCGGTAATAAGGCAAAGGAGAAATTAAAAGATGGCCTGGTCTTCGGGGTCCAGGAGATGGGCAGGGGAAAGATTGTTTACCTGGCGGACGACCCCTTGTTCCGCAGTTTCTGGGAGAATGGGAAATTGTTGTTTTGTAATGCGGTGTTCCTGGTCGGCCAATAAAGGTTTCCGGCCGACCAATAGGGGCGAACGGTAATCGCCGGAAGCCCTTTCCATATTATCTTGCGTTCGCAAAAGCCGGACGGAGTCCAGTTGTAAAGATTAAAAGAATAGTAAATGAAGTTAATTATTTACCGTCGCCGGGTAGTTGCCTGTTTACTTGGGGCCTGGCTGAGTGGCGGCATGGGCGTGTCGGCACAGATTCCTGCAACCATTACGTCGGCAGACATCTACCTCAGGCTAAAAAAGCTGAATGTTTTGGGAACCGTATTATATGTCGCTGCCCACCCCGATGATGAGAATTCGCGACTGATCCCTTATATGGCCAAAGACCGCCTGTATCGTACCGGTTATTTGTCGATGACAAGGGGAGATGGTGGTCAGAATCTTATCGGGGATGAGCAAGGAATTGAACTGGGGCTGATCCGTACGCAGGAAATGCTGGCAGCACGCCGGGTCGATGGCGCCGAACAGTTTTTTGCCCGGGCTTTCGACTTTGGATTTACCAAGTCGACCGAGGAGGCGTTGAAGACCTGGGATAAGGAGAAAATCTTAAGCGATGTGGTTTGGGTGATCCGGAAATTCCAGCCGGACGTTATCATCACGAGATTCCCGGAGGACGGCCGGGCCGGGCATGGTCATCACTCTGCTTCGGCGGTGTTGGCGCACGAAGCCTATACCGCGGCTGCAGACCCGTCCCGTTTTCCTGAGCAGCTCAACTATGGGGTAAAACCCTGGCAGGCCCGGCGGATACTTTGGAATACGTTCAACTTTGGCAGTTTCAATACGACCAGTGAAGACCAGCTGAAGGTAGACATGGGTGTCTACAATCCCATTCTTGGCAAGAGTTACGGAGAAATAGCAGCAGAAAGCCGCACCAATCATAAAAGCCAGGGTGCGGCGTTGACGCCTGCCCGTGGTCAATCGATGGAATATTTCACCCTGGTGGCGGGTGAGCCGGCTCATACCGATCCGATGGACAATGTCGTCACTACCTGGAGCAGGGTAGAAGGGGGTGAAAAGATAAGCGGAATGGTTGACCAGCTGCTGCAGGACTTTTCCCTGTTGCATCCGGAGAAGTCGGTCCCGGGGCTGGTGAATGTATACAAGGCCATCAGTCATTTAAAAGAGGGTTATTGGAAGACCCAAAAGCTGAAGGAAGTTCAGCAATTAATTGAAGCCTGCAGCGGGTTGTGGCTGGAGGCCCTGGTGCGCGGTCCTTACGCGGTGCAGGGAGACTCGCTGTTGGTGACGGTTGTGCTGAACAACCGGATGAACAGCTCCGTGACCCTCCGGGGTATCGGTCTCGATGATTATGATACGGCCTACCACCAGCAATTGGAGGGAAATAAAAACTATTCCTTTTCCCATACCATTTTTGTGTCACCCAAAAAGGCGATTACGCAGCCATATTGGCTGGCAGAAGAAATGTCGCCGGGTTCTTTTAACGTGAAGGACCAACGGCTGATTGGCGATCCACAGGGCGGTCCGGCCTATGAAGTAAAATTCAAGCTGACGGTCGCCGGGGAAGAAATGGTCTTTGTCCGCCCGGTGCAATACAAATTTACCGATGCTGTCAAAGGCGAGATCTATCAGCCATTGACCGTACTGCCGCCGGCTACGGCGCAATTTGATCCGGGACTGTTGTTGTTTACCGACGGGGAGGAAAAAGGTTTTTGGGTTGAGGCAAAGGCTCATACGGGTCACGGTGCGCTGCCAAAAATGGAGCTGACCCCGGCGCCTGGTCTTACTGCACAAGAAAGGGGCGGCTCCGCCGTCGCAGGTTTTGCCTGGTCGGCAAAGCCAACGGGTACTGCCGCGCAACAGGTGACGGCTCACTTGTTATTCACGACGGGCGGGCATAAGGATACGGCTCTTGAAATGAAGACCATTGCTTACGATCATATCCCGCGCATCGACTACTTCCGTCCGGCCGTCGAGAAATTTGTCATGGCGGATGTCAGGATTGCCGGGCGCCGTATTGGTTATATTGAAGGCGCGGGGGATAAGGTGCCGCAGGCGCTGCAGCAGATGGGCTATGAGGTAGTATTGCTAAAGGAAAGAGACATTACTGCAGCCAACCTCAAACAATTTGATGCGGTTCTTACCGGTGTCCGGGCCTATGATGTTCATGGCTGGCTAACGGTCAAACACGACATACTGATGGACTATATTAAAGAGGGGGGAAACCTCATCGTCCAGTACAACCGGGATAATCTAGGCCGGGTGTCCGGCAATATCGGGCCTTATGCTTTTGCCGTATCCAATATCCGGGTGACGGATGAACATGCCCGGGTAAATTTCCTGCAGCCTGATCATCCGGTGCTTAATTTTCCGAATAAAATTTCCGACAAGGACTTCGAAGGCTGGGTACAGGAGCGCGGTATTTATTTCGCGGGTCAGACCGACACGGCTTACCAGGCGGTATTGTCGATGAAAGATCCGGGCGAGCAGGAGCAGAAAGGCAGCCTGGTGATCGCCCGTTATGGGAAAGGCAGTTTTGTTTATACGGGGCTGGTCTTTTTCCGGGAATTACCTGCCGGTGTGCCGGGCGCCTATCGCCTGATGGCTAATATCATTGCGCTTAATCAAAAGAAAGGATTTTAAATGTTTGGCAGAAGGAATATTACAATAGTGATAGCGATTATCGTGGCGCTGGTGGTCGAACGGATCGTCAAGCGGGCCATATTCGGATTAGTGGTTGGGATCCTGGTGGGATTGGTGGTAGCAGCACTGATGGCAAAGAGAAATAAAAAATAATCGTATGGACGAAGAGCGGGCACCTCTGTTTAAAAAGTGGAGCTACTGGTATGCGCTGGTCATAGGTTTCCTTATCCTGTGCATATTGTTCTTTTATTTGCTGACCAAACATTTTTCATGAGCCGTCCGGACTGGATCGTATTGGCGCTGACTTTACTGGGGATGATCGCCTATGGACTATATAAGGGCAGGGCCAGTAAGGACCTGGAGGGCTATTTCCTTTCCAACAGGTCTGTCCCCTGGTATATGGTGCTGCTGGGTATTATGGGTACGCAGGCCAGTGCCGTCACGTTTCTTTCCGCCCCGGGTCAGGCTTATACGGACGGGATGCGTTTCGTGCAATACTATTTCGGTCTGCCATTGGCGATGGTGGTGCTTTGTATAAGTTTTGTACCTGTTTTTCACAGGTTGAAGGTGTATACGGCCTATGAATATCTTGAAGGGCGTTTCGACCTGAAGACAAGGGCGTTGACATCGTTTCTTTTCCTCGTGCAGCGGGGACTTTCCACCGGCATCAGCATCGCTGCGCCTTCTATTATCCTTTCTTCGCTGCTGGGCTGGAATATCCTCTGGACCAATATTTTCATGGGTGGCCTGCTGATCATCTATACGGTGACGGGGGGCGCCAAAGCGGTGGCTTATACACAGCAGCTGCAGATGATCATCATCTTTGGCGGGATGACCATTGCAGGGTACCTGGTGATCCATCGCCTGCCGGCTGGTGTCGGCTGGGCGGATATTTTGCACACGGGTGGAAAGGCGGGTAAATTAAATATTATTACTACAGGGTTTCGCGGAAAGAGTTTTGACTGGAACGATAAATACAATCTTATCAGCGGGGTGATCGGCGGATTCTTTTTGGCGCTGTCGTATTTTGGGACCGACCAGTCGCAGGTAGGGCGTTATCTGACGGCCCGTTCGCTTACCGAGAGCAGGCTGGGGTTGCTGCTGAATGGGCTGGTTAAAGTGCCCATGCAGTTTCTCATCCTGTTGCTGGGGATAATGGTATTTACTTTTTATCAATATAACAGGGAGCCCATCTTTTTCAACCAGGCGGAGCTGAAGGTATTGGAGCATTCGAAGTATAAGGATTCGCTTGCGCTGGTGACCAGCCAGTATGAGGCCGTGGATAAGGAGCGCATCGGCGTGGGGACAGGAGATGCTGTAACCCGGGCACAGCGGCTGGTGGCTATCCAGAAAGAAAAGGAGGGGTATAAGGCTACCATCCGGCGCTGGCTGAATAATGTGGGTGAAGACTCCAATGATACCAACTATATCTTTTTGCGGTTTGTTACCGACTACCTGCCTAAAGGGTTGGTCGGCTTATTGATCGCCGTTATTTTCCTCGCAGCCTGGGGGTCAATTGCCGCCACGCTGAACTCGCTTTCTTCCTGTACGATCATCGATTTTCACAAGCGGTTGTCTTCGCGGCAGCTGTCGGTCGAAAAAGAATATCGTCTTTCCCGCCTCTATACTTTATTCTGGGGTATCTTTTGTGTGGCGGTGGCGCAGCTGGCCTATAATATCGGCAATAGCCTGATCGAGGCGGTGAATGTGCTGGGCTCTTTATTTTATGGAGTCATTTTAGGTATTTTCCTGGTTGCTTTCTATCGTAAACGCATAGGCGGGCATGCAGTATTTATCAGTGCCATCATCGTAGAGATTGGAGTAATTATACTCAATGTGCTGAGCCGAAAGGGCATTGTGCAGTTGAGTTTTTTATGGTTTAATGTAGTAGGGGCTATCGGCGTGGTGGTATTGAGCGAGGTGTTGCAGGTCTTGATAAGAAAACGCGCCGTTCATTGAAAGTTAATATGTTGCTTTAAAAAAGAGGATACCTATTTTACGGTATCCTCTTTTTTTGTTGCCAGTTGCGTATCCCTTGTATTTTTTTGTACGGCGATGGCGCCGAACATGGCTAGTAAAAAGGCAAAGGCATAAAATCCTTTTTCGCTCGGTAATAAGGTGGCATTCCATAATCCTACTACCAGCAAAAGAATAGATAAAATGGTGGAAAACCAACTCAGCCCATAATAAATATCTGTCACTGGAATGCCTTCTAATCTGTCTCTCACGCTTTTTTGCAGGGATACTACGGAAAACAATCCGAACATCAGGACAGTGAAATAATATCCTTTTTCATTGAGCTGCATTTCGGCCCGCCAAAGTCCTATCAGGAAGCCTAACATTCCGGCTCCAAGGGCGATCCAGGAGGCGGCAATAAATGCGTTTGAGGGTTTTTGTGTCATGTTTAGGGGTGTTTACTAATAAAGATAAGCCTTCCGATCAGGGACCGGAAGGCTTTAACTCAATTTTATTCCTGTTTATTGCATGGAGGCGATGGTTATTGCAGGGAAGCGATGAGTTTTTCGTTCAACGCCACATAATCGGGATTGTTAGCTTGTTTTGCCAATTCTATCCCTTTTTTTGCGGTAGCGATGGCGTCCTGTTTCTTGCCCATTTTTGCCTGGCAGCGGGCTTTCTGGTAGGCTACAAAGAAAGCGGTAGGGTCTTGCGCCAGGGCTTTATCAAACCATTCCAGCGCTTTGTTCAGGTCTTTGCCGTTTTCTAAATAATAGAAAGCAGCCGTAAAATAGGGATGGGTATCCTTATTCATTGCATTGTCTATCTGCGTCATGATCTTCGAGTCCACGTCAGTGGTGATGGGGAGCATGACGATGGTATTATCCCAGAGGAGCTGCAGGTTGCAGGAATTGGAAGTAACCTCTGCAAATAAAATGGTAAAGGTCTCAACGGAGAAGGGCAGCTGCCGGGGGCGGGCCTTTATGCGAACGATGTCCTGGTCGGGCTTATAGGCGGTAGGGCTGGTAACATCCAACTGACGGGTAATGATCAATGTCCATTCGTCTGCGCCGGGGATGCTCAGCAGGCCATATTTACCGGCAGGGATCGTAGTGCCGCCAATAGTGACGGCGTCACCGAAGGTAAGGGTAGTGGCCTGATTGGCGCCGGTGCGCCAGACTTTGCCAAAGGGGACAAGGTCTCCGAATATTTTTCGACCTTTCACTCCCGGTCTGGAATAGGACAGTTCGATCGAGGAGAGACCAAAGTCTTGTTTTACGTACTGGGGTGTCGAAGGAGAGGGCGTTTTAACAGACTGGGCCATGATGGGTTGGAACAAATAGCCTGCAATGGCAAATAGCAACAATAGTGACTTCATGTAATGGTGGTTTTGAGGGCCGAATGTACGTCAAAATACAACGCGTACTGCCGTGCGAACTGACTGGCTTTTACTCAGTTTTTTCCAGGCGGGACCTTCGGATATGAGGTGGATGAGACCTGTATCGTGGGCAGGCGTAAGGGATTGCTCAACTTTAAAGGAAGTCAGCTCTCCTTTTTTGGTGACATCGAAAGAAATGATCACTGTTCCTTTGACGGAGGTGTCAGCGCCAATAGTTTTTTTACCGGCAGCCAGGTAATCGAGATAGGCCTGTTTTCCTATTACCGGCCGGGCATCTGTCCATAAAGAATCTATTTTTTCATTACCAGGGGAGGGTGGCAGGGCCCGGGTCTCCTTTCGTTTAGCGCCAAATCCGCTGACGACGACTTCGTCGAGGGCATTGGACTGTTGTTTCAGATAAATGAGATTTCCTGAGGAAGCATCTGTATTCAATGTGTTAAAGGCCAGGGATGTCTGTTGATAACCAGCCATTCCAACGGTTACCCGCAAAACGGAGTCTCTGGGGGGAACTTTCAGGCTGAAATTGCCATTCATATCGGTGACGGCGCCGATCGCATTATTTCCCGAGAGTCCCGCGAGATAAAGAGTGGCGCCGGACAGGGGATTGTTGTGGACATCGAGAACTTTGCCGGAGAAAATCAGCGGACGGATATCAGCTCTTTTATAGGCTTTGGCCAATGTCTGTGCGGAATAGGCGATTGCCGTACTATCCGGGGTACTGTCCGGGGTTGAAGGGACGACCGGTTTTTTTTCTGCCAGGGCAGCAGGAGGGATAAAGGTTTTGTGCCGGGCGGCGGACCTGGATAAGGGTGCCGACCTGGATAGAGGCGCGGACCTGGTTGGCTCAGCTTTACCGATGGGGCTTTCCGCATTTGACCGTGCGGTTTTATCTGCATTGGACCGTGCGGCTTTATTGGTGTCAACCGGCACTGTTGTGGGCCGGATGTCCATGTTAGCCAGGTCTGGCTTTTTGCTTTTGTTCAACAGGCTATACCAGGCGGTGACGCTCAAACCGATGAGCAGGACGGCGGCGGCGGCTATCCTCAGCCAGGGGGTGCGAAGGCCGAAGATCTTTGGGGCAGGGGTAGGGATAACCTTTGGGGTATGTGCAGGTTGGCCGGCTACGCGGCTGTCGAGCCGGGTGCGCAGGTCATCGAGGTGCTCGGTCAAAACGGGGTTCTCTGCCTGAGCCGGGGCAGGGGACAGTTGTTTTTCAAACCCTTCCAGCGCATCTGCCAGGAAGGGGTCTTCAAGGGCTGCCTTTTCCAGGTCGTGCATTTCCCGGGCAGACATTTCCCCTTTCAGGTATCTTTGAATATCTGAAGCGGAGTAAGTCGTGGTATTTTTCGCTGGGCCGCTCATGCTGTAACTTTTTCCTGCTGCTCCATGCAGATTTTCAGGTTGCGCCTGCCGTTCTGGATATGACTTCTCACTTTATTCCATTGCAGGCCTGTGATTGTTTCGATCTCTTTATAACATTTATTTTGCAGGTAGAACAGCTCGACCACCGTCCGCTGGTCGGCTGACAGGGTTTCAATACATTTTGACAGCCGGCCGAGCTGTTCTTCCTTTTCCATTCTGTCATTCAGATGCAATTCTTCCGCCGTATACACATGATCGGGGTCGAAAGAGCTGACCTTCAAGCGGCTAGAAGAACGTAACTTCATGAGACAGTGGTTTTTAGCCAATGTATATAACCACCCTCTAAAATAAGCTACTTCGTGTTTGGGTAATTTTTGCGCCAGTTCTTCGAAAATATCCATGACGGCGTCTTTGGCCAATTCCGGTTCGCCAAGATACTTCAGGCAGACACCGTAGAGAAGGTCCAGGTATCGCTGGTAGAGCTGTGCCAGGATTTTAAGATCTAAAGACAGTTGGTAGGCGGCGACCAGTTCCTGGTCTTCGGGGTTATCCGGGGCTCCGGCATCCGGTGTTATGTTCGTTAAAAAGGACAATAATTGTGTTTATGCAATGGGGTTTTCTAATGCCAATGTAAGCAAAATTCCTGTAATAAGGCTATGGGCAGTTATCGGTAATAATATGGTATTCGGGTATTATATTCCAAGATTTATTCAAATTAAATAGTTACATGCTTTTAACCACTTATGACAGAATAATGCATGAGTTTTTTGCAATGGAAGGGTTTAAATTCAACTCAGGCATCAGGGCATCAAATTATGCGAAGGAAGACAATGAATGGGAGTATTATATACCTTTTGACAATATGTTCGTCGCCGATTCCATCCAGATGACTTGCTCGGGAGCCGCTCTGGCACACAAACCAACCGAAGCGATCTTTAAAAAAATAACCAATAAACACCCTGGCCTGCCCCAGGTTGCAACCCGGGAAATTAATACGTTATGATACAGTATGATACTTTGTGATACGGTATGATACGGTCTTCGGGCGCAGACTAGTGTAAAGAGACGGAAGGTTTAACCTTATTCATCGGTATTTCATCCGAATTAGCCTAAAAATTTGGTAAGAGTCCTTGTAGACAGGTTGACCCGCGGTGGTATAGCGAATCCTATAAATAGGTAATATTGTTGAAAGAGTAATGATCAGTGAGATCACAAAGACACTGCCAGAAACAATCCTTAAAAATCCTATCTGTTCGGTTACTGAAAGCAGGCACCAACTTCCTAGTGTTCCAAGGAGCGAAGCGATCGGACCACCGGCGACAAAAGGTATTCGCTGATCAATGGAAAGATCATAATCGCCCTTTATACCAAAATAGAGGGTTGTATTTACAAAACATAGATAACCGCCCGAAAGAGAAACGAAAGGATTTATACGGGTCTCCAAGTGAGCCTATATAGATCGTTATATCTTCTTTTGTCATAAGAAGAGCTGGAATAGCATGACCTAGCTCGTGCAAAGTAACAGTGATAAAAAGGTGACACCTAACAAAAGCGCTAATGGAATGATAGTAGTAAAAATGACTTCAAGCATTCTGTACTTTTTTTTCAAAATAAGGTTATCTCCTCTTAATCACAAATTCTTTTAGTGAAATATATTAGGGAATAGAAATTATTGCAATTGTACTCTTTACAGAAACTGCACATTTGCCAGTTCCCTGCCGATTTGTTGAACACCCTTCAGTATCCTGTTGGTTTGGGTCGATGAAGGCTTTTTAATGCCCTTTATGTATTGTGCCAGTAAACTTTGATTCATGCCTATTCTTTCGGAAAGAGCCTTTGCATTAATGACATTATAAAATTCGAAAAACTGAGGTAAGTCCAATACGATCTTCAAATCATTTTCTGTAACGGGTTTGCCGGATTTTTCAAGAAGAAGGTTGACAGCTTCCAGGATATTTGACTTGAGCTCTTCCAGGGATTTGCCCACGGTGTAAACCGGATATTTTTCAGCATAAGCCGAATAGCCGGTCTTAGTCTTTTCAACGATTATTGTAATTTTCATAATAGAATAGTTTATTTTAATCCCGCGTCCTTTTTGATCTTCTTTTCTAATCCTTTACCCACTTCTTGGCTACCATGAGAAGGGCAGACAATTTGCCCTTTTTTTGTAGCGTGCTCCATGATCATATGACTTCCGGATTGCCTAACCACAAACCAACCATCTCTTTTAAGCAGTCTGACAAGCTCGCTGGATTTCATTATTCAAAGGTAATAAATATATTACTTTTTAGAGGATTATTTAAAAACCAAAGGAGCTTTGGGTTGAAACCATTGAAAATACAATCTAAACCATTCATTTTATGAGTAGTAACATAAAAATTATCAAGATTTGCGAATACTGCAAGCAGGAGTTTGAAGACTGTTACACAGATTTGTTCTGACACTTGTGCCAAGCGATTATATAAGCTCCGGCAACGGGAGAAGGTGATTGGCCGGGCAAAGTTGGAAACGGAGGCTAGGAGGAAACCGGAAGCTTTTACTAACCGGTAATAAGATTACCCTTCAATTATACCCTGGCGAGAAGAACGATATCCATAAAAATAAGACAAAACCTGTTGAAATAATTTATGGGGTGTTCCAAGGTAATAAAATCGTTACTAACGATCCTCCACAATACAAGACTAATCGGTTTAAATTTGAGAACGGCATTCTGTATGAGGTGAATAATGAAGGTGAATACAATGAGTATAACGAGTGCCAAAATTAATAGTAATTCATTCGAATCAATTTTACTGACCTTGGAGCAGACGATTGTCCTAACAATCCAAATTTAAGTATAAACACTTGGTCTGAAATGGGAAACTATTAAGAAAATGTGTTATATAATGCAATAATCTAGTAGGTTTTTTAGTTCATTGGACCAACCATTAACCTCTAAATTTATTGTTATGCCCATTAAATCCTTTACTCCTCTTATTTTAAGTCTTCTCTTATTCACTGGTTTTAAGCCAGTACCTATTAAGCATATGGTCGAATATGTCTATGTCTGTGAAGGCCCCAAATCTGTTGTTTATCACCGGTCAGAGAATTGTAGCGGCTTGTCTCATTGCTCAACAAGAACTTATAAAGTGACCTTGGAAGAAGCAGTTAAAATGGGACGGAGAGCATGCAAAATTGAATACCGATGATTTTAAGAATTTTAATATGGAAAAAATGTTTTTTATTGGGCTTGTGTCCATGTTAAGTTATGTTTCAGTTTGTGCTCAGAAAACGATTACAGATGTAACGAGAGACAGAATAAAATTAATGCCCTACGGTTTTAAAAGAAAAGTGCATTCTGATAGTCCTGCGGTTAAAGTATACTTGTGTCCCGATTTTTATGGTGATAGTGTTGAATGCCTTGAATATCGAGTATGTGTTCGATGCAAATACTGGTATTCTGATTCTATTATGAATGATGGTTTGGATCGAGTTATCGCATTGTATAGTGATTCGAAAAAAAGAAAAGAGCCCTCATCAATGATCAAAGAAAATGAATACTAAAAGAGATATAGCGGCAACGAAAGCTTCAAAAGAATTTAAGGGCGGGACTTATGAAATGATTGCTTTTGATAAATCTTTAAAAGATGAAACAGACAAAAGAAGTAATTGGCTCCTGAAGATATTGGCAGATTTTCATAACTAATAAGAATCTCTATTGGATGTAGTATTTAATGTTTTATATCTGTTTTAAAAACATTTACTTTGAAATTAACTTATAAGAGTATTGGCAGATTTTTCATTATAGTAATAATTTTCTCTTGTGGAAAACCAAAAGTGTCTAGTGATAATGATGCATTGAAGTCTGAAGCAGTGAAAGGGGCACTCTTGAAAAAGTACAACGCAGTCGCCGATTGGGATTCATCTAATAGCTATACGTCTTACTTTCAAAGGAGGTTTATCGAACAAAAGCAGTTAATGTTGTTCCAGGGGCGTATTTATGATATCGTCAAGAACGACAGTGTCTATATTGTAAAGGTGATGGATGAAAGGAAGGATGCTGACCATAATTTTCTTGCATTAATAACTTTTACGCCTAAAGAACTGGACGAAAAATTTATTGATGATAAGTCAACTGATGGTGTGTTTGTAATTAGGGTTTACAATGTTACTTCATCTAATCCTTCAATAAAGGAGGAAGAGGCAAGTGATGGTGATGACCATTCATACACCTATACTCACCTTAGTGATGATGCGGATCATATGCTTACGGTTTTTAGGGGTAAAATGATTGATTGCCAATTTGAAACATTCGTTGAGACTAAATAATCCTAAATGTTAAAACGTGAGCAACTCAAAAATAACGTGGATCATTAACATTGCGCTAAAGCTATGTATTATAGTAGTACTTATTGTTGGTGCTTCGACAAAGCAACAATATAGTTATTATATTTTCCTTCGCTGGTTTGTGATGCTTTCATTTATTTACTTGTCTTATAGAGCTTATGAACAAAAAAATATTGGACTTTTTATTTACTTTTTAGGGGTTGCAATTATTTTTAATTCATTTCACAAGTTCACATTTCAAAGGGCCACTTGGCATTTAATAGACAATTTAGTCGCTTTTATCACGAGTGTCATAGTAATTATTGATTTTAAAGGAATGATGAAAAAGAGTCGATAATTCGCATAGCACAAAAGTTGCATGGGTAAAACAAGTAAATTTATAAGCCCCAGGTTTTGATGGTATTAATATTATAAAAATATGAAAAAGCTAACCTTTCAAAATATCCTTCTTATTTTAATTGCTATAGGTATTTGGATGAGTGTTTTACAGAAGCTTGGTGTTATTCGGGTTGCTGAGAAAGTTGATGCGGATGTAAGTGGAAGCGTAGATGTTGACAATACAGTTGATGTGAATGTTGTTCAATAGATTTTGCAATTCTAGCCTTTACTGTTGAACTGCTGGATTTTGTCACTAATCTGTCACTAATTCTTTTCAAACACGCGCCCAATGCGAGAAAGTATTTTCTGTATTGGAAAGAGAAAATGCTTTCATAAAGGTTATTTCGGGGGGGAAGAACGAGTATACTGTTTGGCTTGATGCTTGGCTTAATCTGAAGTTCCTTCTTGATCGGGAGTGATCTTGTGGCATATTTAATACTTAAAAGCCGGGTGATAGCGGTGCAGCGTTTCGCGCAGGAATTCCCGGTCCAGGTGTGTATAGATCTCGGTAGTCGTGATACTTTCATGTCCCAGCATTTCCTGGACGGCCCGGAGGTCGGCTCCGCCTTCTACGAGGTGGGTGGCAAAAGAATGGCGGAAGGTGTGGGGGGAGATGTTCTTGGTGATGCCGGACTGGCGGGCCAGTTCTTTCAGCATCAGGAAGATCATTACGCGGGTGAGCTTTGCGCCCCGGCGATTGAGAAACAGGATGTCTTCATTGCCCGGTTTGAGGGGGACGTGTATACGGATGTCCTGCTGGTAGATCCGGATGTATTTTGTTGCGGCGCTGCCGATGGGCACCAGTCTTTCTTTGTCCCCTTTGCCGATGACCCGGATATATCCTGTGTCCAGGTAGAGGCAGGAGATGCGCAGGTTGACGACTTCGCTGACGCGGAGCCCACAGCTATATAGAACTTCCAGGATGGCTTTGTTCCGCCCGCCCTCCGGTTTGCTCAGATCGATAAATCCGATGATGGTTTCGATCTCTTCGAAGCTGAGGATGTCCGGAAGGGCCCTTTTTAGCTTGGGGGATTCCAGCAGGGTGGTGGGGTCTTGTTTGACGATTTGTTCGATCGAACAGTATTTATAGAACGAGCGGATGCCGGAAAGGATCCGGGCTTGTGAAGCCGCGTTTAGCCCGAGGTCGCCTATCCAGTGCAGGAATGACTGCAGGTCCTTCAATTCCAGGGTGTCGGGGCTTTTGAGCGTACCAGCTGTTTGCAGGTACTGGGTCAGCTTGTCGACGTCCCGCAGATAGGCTTCGATCGAATTGTCTGAAAGGGATCGTTCCAATTGCAGCCAGGCTTTGTATCCTTTTTTGTACGGGTCCCACATGTATCGAAGATAATCGAAAAAAATGAGCCGGCTTACCGTTGAAGTAAGACCGGCTCCGGTTCAATTATTCGGAAGATCGGTAAGGCGATCAGTATATACAAGATCGACGGGGCGATCAGTATATATCCCAGAAAAGTTTTGTCTCGACTTTGTCGCCGCCGATGGCAGCCGACGCGGCGGTATAGCTGTCGAGGTTTGTCTGTTGTTCTACACCCGGGTAGGTAAAGCGGTTGGGAAAGCCGGATACTGCCGATACCGGCGGCGTCAGCTGCGGGTAGTCGAATCTCCGCAGTTCGGTCCAGCCGTCGAAGGGACGGTTGTACAGGGCGATCCATTTCTGGAAGCCTATCTTTTGCCGCCAGTTGCCCGTGGCCGTCGTATAGGCTACGTCGGGTCGCAGCAGATAAGTGGCGGCGTCGCCGGCGGAACCTCCCCATGCGGCGATGGAGGCGGTAATGGCATTATTGTAATGAGCTTCGGCGGTGCCGGAGATATTGTACCCTCTTTCGACGGCCTCGGCCCGGAAGAATTCGAGCTCTGCGTAGTCCAAAAAGGGACAGGTGGCATCGGCGGCTGACACTTTAGAGGAAGGCTGGGACATCAAGGACAGGGTGTTCCCGGAGCCTACGATACCCCCGGCATAGGCGCTTGCGTTGTTGGGGCTGAAGAAGGCGGTCTTCCGCGGGTCGGACATATTGATCAGGGGCGTCATGAGGTCCTGCGATGCGACATAGTCACCGCGGCCCCCAAGGACGATGTCGGTATACAGCGGGCTGGTATTGGGGCTGGCGGCCAGGTAATTAAAGGACACATTGTCGGAAGCTGACGTCATAGCGGCGGCGTCGGAGGCTTCTGCGGCCGTCTTTGCCGTGCCATTGTCCACGTCCGCGATGATCATCGCCAGCTTGAGGCGGAGGGAGTTGGAGAATTTGATCCACCGGGCTACGCTGCCTTTGCAAAGCAGGTCCTCCGTCGAAGTAAAACCGGCCCCGGCCGAGGTGTTCAGCTTGGCGATATCGTCATTCAGCCGTTTGAGGAGGTCGGCATAGACCGTTTTAGCATCGTCGTACTTGGGCCTGGATTTCGTATAGTCCAATGCTTCGGAATAGGGGATGTTACCAAATGTATTGACGAGGATGCTATAGGCATATACCTGCATTGCGTCGAGAATGGCCAGCTGGTTGGCTTTTACTGCGGGGTCAATGGATGCATCGGCCTTGACCAACCTGGTTGCATCATTCATATCCGCCAGCACGTCTTTATACATGCGGGTCCACCAGGCCTGGGGGATATTCCGGGTCGTAAAATTATACCGGGCTTCATCCTGGTAGGTGGTCATGGCCCAATGCTTGACGGTAAACCGGAATACGTTCACGTTCACGCTGGCACTGGCTAATCCGTCTGCGAGGTTGCGGACGGCATTGGCAAACAGTGCTCCCGGGGGCGCCGAAGTAGGCCGCTTGGTCTCGGTATTCAAGTCCTGGATATTTTTTGTACAGGATTGCAGCAGGAGTATGGACAATGCGGCAATCAGTATTTTATTTTTTGATGGCATGTGTTCGGATTTTTTCAGGTTAGAGTTTTACTTTCAGATTGACACCCAGCGAGCGGGTGGTGGGATAGGCACCGCTTTGGTAACCTTGGGAATTACCCGACGAGAGATTTTCCTCCGGATCGGCATAGGGCAGGTTCTTGTGGATCATCCAGAGGTTCCTGCCGATGATGGAAAGATCGACGCCTTTTATAAAGCCGGCATTTTTCCATAGGCTCGCGGGCAAGGAATATGAGAACACGACTTCGCGCAGTTTGACATAGCTGGCATCGTATACGAAACGGGACGGGGGCTTGGTCGGCGAATTGGCGTCGACTATCACGCGCTTGGTGTTGGGTTTACCGTCTGCCGTAACACCGGACAGGATCACGCCGCCGCCACTCGCCAGGCTGTTGCGCTGGGGATTACCCAGGTCGTTCTTGCCGGCCGATTCGGGAAGGATACCCGTCATGGCAGAATAGTACATGTCCAGGGAGAAGAGGTCTCCGCCATTGCGAACGTCGACCAGGAAACTAAGCGAAAAGTTCTTGTAGCGGAAGCTGTTGCTGATACCGCCGATCCAGTTGGGGTTCGCATTTCCTATCACGTTGCTGGTCGTGGAGGTAACGCTGTCATAGCCCGTGGAAGCAATCAGGTTACGGCCATTGAGCATATAGGAGCTTTTGCCCTGGATGGTCCCGTAGGGCTGATCGACGGTGGCGTTGATGGTAACGCCTCCTTGCGAGCTGGTGATCAGCAGGTTCCGGGTGCCTTCGTAAAGCGAGATCACCTTGCTGCGGTTGCGCGTCCAGTTGACATTCACGTTCCAGGAAAAATCCCTTGTCCGGACAGGGGTGAAGAAGAGGGAGGCTTCGAAGCCTTTGTTCGAAACGTTACCGGCATTCACATATTTGCTGGCGTAGCCCGTTGCCGTGGAAATATTGACGGGATAGATCTGGTCGACCGTATTGGTCTGGTAATAGGTCAGGTCGAATCCAACCCGGCTCTGCAGGAAGGACATTTCCAGGCCGATCTCCTTGCTGTCGGTCCGTTCGGGTTTCAGGACGGGGTTGTTTTTGATATCCGGAAGCGAGTAAAGCAACGTGCTGCCGAATGGCGGGTTGACGTCATAGGCGTCTTTCAGGCTGAGCGGGGTCGCGTCGTTACCTACTGTCGCATAGTTGGCTCGCAGTTTACCCGAGGACAGCCAGGTGAGCTGCTGGAGGTGATGGATGAACTGCCAGCTTCCGGAAACGGAATAATAGGAATAGACGTTGTTGTTCTGCGGCAGGGTAGAGGACCGATCTCCGCGATAGGCTGCATCGAGCGTCAGGAAGTTGCGATAAGTCAATGTTGCGCCCCCGAAGTAGCCGTCGACGGCTACGGGGATGTATTTTTCCGTCGGCGCCGATACGGTTCCTTTTGAATTGGAGATGGCGTAAAAGTCCGGTACGACCAGTCCGCCGTTCGTGGCGGAATAGACGGAGCTTTCTTGCGACTTGCGCTGGTTAACGCCCGCAAGGCCCTTCAGGTTGAAGTCCCGGCTGAGGTCCTTGTCGACATTGGCGATAAAGTCGTAGTTGGTTTCGTTGAAGTGCCGGTTGAACCGGTTGTATGCGGGTGTGCCCTGGCTTCCGACGGCGATGCGTTCTTCCTGGATCTCGTCGTAGTTGTCGACGGAGATCCGGCCGACAAAGTTCAGCCAGCTGGTAGCCTTGTAGTTGAGGACGATGTTGCCGAAGGTCCGGTTGCGGCTGTCGGTCTCATAGTTCTTGTACCGGGTCCAGTAATAGTTGTTGGTATACTTGGATACAAGGCCGCTGGCCTTTGAGGGATCGGCCCAGTTCCAGGTGACATTTTTCCCTGTTCTGAAAAAGGCGTCCTTCTGTTCCTGGATATCGACGTTGGTCTGGTACCACTGGCGAAAGTTCTGATTGAGATTGAGTCCGCTGTAGCCCGAGCCATATCTTCCGAGGCCGGTGATCCGCGAATAGTTCACGCTGGCCGACGCCGTCAGTCCCCGGGCGACATTATAGCTGGCGCCGAAGTTGAAGATATTCTTGGTCAGGTGGCTATTGGGCAGGGTGCCTTTTTCATCGTTGCGGGTAAAGCCCAGCTTATAGGATCCTTTATCAGAAGCGCCGTCCAGGCGGATATTGGTATTGTTGGAAACGGAGGTCTCATAGAAGGTGGAGGGATCGTTGGCGGCTGCCACCCAGGGCTTTTTTTTGTGGAAGTAAGGCGATGTCGGGTCGAAGGCATCCCATTGATAGACCAGCAGGTTGGGATCGAACTTTGTGCCATAGGAGGCGTCTTCCGAGGTCGGGACGACGAGCTCTTTGGTCCCGTTCCCGAGGACGTCGAAATACAGGAAACCGTCTTTCTGATAATTGGAAGAATAGCCGGCTCCGTATTCCTTCTGGTATTTGGGAAAGGTCGATTTGTCGATCTGGCCGACGGTAAGACCGGCGTTTATCGTGACATTTGTACCCTTACGGCCTTGTTTGGTGGTGATCATAATGACCCCGTTGCCTGCGCGGGAACCATACAATGCGCTTGCTGCCGCTCCTTTGAGGACGTTGATCGATTCGATATCGTCGGGATTTATGTCTGCCGCAGCGTTGCCATAATCATACCCTCCGGCCCCCCGCTGCTGGGTGGCTGTATTCGTGTTGGAATTGTTGATGGGAACTCCATCCACGACGAACAAAGCCTGGTTGCTCGTGGTAAAGGTCTTATTGCCCCGGATGACGACATTTGTTGAGCCGCCCATCGTGTTACCTTGCCGGATCTCCAGGCCGGATATCTTTCCGGAGAGGGCGCTGACCGCGTTGCCGGTCCTGATGCGGCTGACGTCGTCGCCGCTGATCTGCTGGGCGGCGTAAGGGAGGGAATTTTTCGCCCTTTTGATGCCCAGAGCGGTAACCACTACTTCTTCGATGGCGGCCTGGTTCCTGGACAGGGTCAGGTTGATGGTGCTTTCACTGCCGGGCAGGTATTCCTTTGGGGTATAACCGGTGGCGGAAAAGATGAGCGTTTCGCCCGGGTTGATCCTGGCCAGGAAATTGCCATTCTGGTCGGCAGATACGCCCTGTTTATGCCCTTTCACAACGATGGTAGCAAAAGGGACCGGGTCCCCTTTCTCGTCGATGATCTTACCGGTGACCGACCGGGTCTGTGCGAATATTGCCATTGTGCTAAAGATGAGCACAATGGACAGTGTCAGAAGTTTAGTCATTCGTGTCAGTTTTGATTTTGATTAAAGGTGTTTAGCATGGATAATAGTTATATAAATTGCACAGTTAGCGCATATATATAAACGTTAGTGATCCGGTAAAAATAATTGCTAATCCGTCAACACTGCGGTTGAAAGAAGATCATCCTTGTATGTCCATATGCCAGGTCACCCTATAGGTGTCTGTTGTGGACAGGAGGAACATGCCGCTGGCTTAGGAGGGGCCATGATGCAATGTCGGATAATGTATAGCGATCGGTGGGGCTGGGGATGGCAGGAAAGAATGCCTGCCCGTCCCGGGAGTGAAGGAAATGGTGTTTCTCACGTGTTGTCAGTTTTAGCGGGGTAAATATAAGGCGCAAATATTTATTGTCCAATAAAATGATAATCGGAGTTACTAAATTGTTAACTGTAGGTTAATGGCCGGCCAGGCCTGATGAGCTGCTAAGCATTGAGGTCAAATGGCTTAGCCCGGGATGATTGTTTGATCATTGGGCATTTTCCTGTAGGTTTGTCTTTTTTAATCAAATAGCATATGGCAACAGTCAATTTGCGTTCGTTCCGGCAGCTCGTCCTTCGTAACAAAAGGCGTATGAGAAATTTTCTCAGCCGGCTGGAGAAAAATGTTCCGAAAGGATTGCAGCGGCACGCGGTCGAAGCGGATAAAAGCGCCTGGGCGCGTACGGACTGCCTGGATTGTGCGAATTGTTGCAAGACGATGTCTCCCACTTATACCAAAGAGGATATCCGCCGGATATCGACTCACCTTGAAATGACGGAAAAAGCTTTTCGCGAGAAGTGGCTGTACAAGGACAAGACAGGGGATTGGATGAATGTAAAACAGCCCTGCCAGTTTCTGGACCTCAAGACCAATATGTGTAATATCTATGCTGTGCGTCCCCGGGATTGCGCTGGTTTTCCGCATCACAATAAAAAGATGGGAGCCGACTATATGCATATGTACAAGCAGAACATCGAATATTGTCCGGCTACTTACCGCCTGGTGGAGACTATTATGGACAAGGCGGCCAATGGGGAGTTATAACACCGGCCGATGGGGAATTATAAATAGAGAATTATAAATAGACGTCTTCGAACAAGACGAATTCCGGCTCAGTGCCTTTGCGTAAGGTAATGGCCATGACATCATACTGGAGACGGCGGTGGCCGGGATATTGCAGGAGCCAGCCTGCTGCGCCCTGCATCACGTTTTGGAATTTTCGCCGGCTCACGCTTTCTTCCGGCCGGCCGTAGGATGTTGATCGTCTCGATTTTACCTCGATGATACGCAGGACTCCTGCCTGACTGGCGATGATATCCACTTCATAACGGCCATGGCGCCAGTTTCTTTGGAGTATTGCGAAACCTCTGGCAGCCAGCCATTCGGCGGCGAGCTCCTCTCCCTTCTTCCCCAAATCGATATGCTGGTGCATTTTGCAGGTTTTTACTTAATTTGGCACGCGAAAGACTAATACTTAATATAACATGAAAAAGGATAATAAGGTTTTCAAATTGCAGGGTAAAGTACAGCATTATGCCTGGGGAGGGACGGATTTCCTGCCCCGGCTATTGTCGTTGCCTAACCCGGACAAAAAGCCTTTTGCCGAATACTGGATGGGGGCACACGAGAATGCGCCGGCCGACCTGCTCGTTGAAGAGGATAAGACCACTCCTTTGAATAAATACATTCAGCAGCAACCGGAGGATACGTTGGGGTCGTATACAATGGGACTGTTTGGCAGACTGCCTTACCTCCTGAAGATATTGGATGTAAAAGACATGTTGTCTATACAGGTGCACCCTACCAAACGGAATGCGGAGATAGAATTTGCGGCAGAGAATAAAAAAGGGATAGCGCTCAATGCCCCCGACAGAAATTATAAGGATGACAATCATAAACCGGAATTGATGCTGGCGTTGAGTGAATTCTGGCTATTACATGGATTCAAGCCTTATCTTTCATTGGAGAAGTTACTGCGGGATACACCGGAGCTGGCTTTTCTGGCGTCAACGCTGGCCAAGTCTTCTTACCGTGGATTATACAAGAAGGTAATGGAGATGCCCCAGGCGGAGGTAAACACCGTCCTTCAGCCGCTACTTGATCGTATCGTGCCAATTTATAAAGCACAAGAGTTGAAAAAGAGCGAAGAACACTTCTGGGCTGCGCGGGCTGCCCTCACCTATAATGAGCCCGGGAAGATTGACCGGGGTATTTTTTCTATTTACTTTTTTAATTTATTGAATCTTCATCCGGGTGAAGCGATATTCCAGGACGCCGGTTTACCCCATGCTTACCTGGAAGGGCAGAATGTGGAGATCATGGCTAATTCGGACAATGTGCTAAGGGGTGGGCTGACGCCAAAACACGTAGATGTTCCCGAACTATTAAAGCATGTTCAGTTTGAGGCAACGGAGCCCCGCATCATGGCCGAGGAAAATACGCCGGGGCATATCACTGTATATCATACGCCGGCGCCTGATTTCGAGCTGAGCAAGATCAGTCTTTTGCAGGGTGAGTCGATAACGATACGGGCGCATTCGGTTGAGATATTTATTATCCTGGAAGGCAAGGTTGGTGTTATCGAACAAAACGGTTCACCTTTTAGCCGAAAGGTTGGGGAAGCTTTTCTTGCTTTTCACCAGGCGAAGTTCGAGCTGAAGGCACAGGAAGACAGTGTGGTATACAGGGCGTCGGTACCGGCGGGGGCTTTGTAGGACTCTGTAAATAAATGAAAATAAGAGGCTGCCCCCAGCCTCCTATTTTTTAAAGTATAGGCCGATGAGGGCAAGTAACATGGTTACAAAGAAGGCGAACATCCAGCGGATGGTGTCGGATTTTGTATCGGAGATCTTGATTTCCAGTTTGGAAAGGTCGCCTTTTACTTCGCTGCGAAAATTAGCAAAGTCTCCTTTCATTTCGCTACGGAAGTTGGCGTAGCTTTCCTGCATTTCGCCGCGAAAATCGGCAAAGTCTTCTTTCATCGAGGTACGGAAATTAGCGAACTCTTCTTTTGTTGTCAGGTGCACGTAGCTGGTTAATGCCTCGGTGCCTGTCTCGCCGATGCTTTCTTTTAATACCCGGACCGTATTCTTTCTATCCCTATTCATAACCCTCAATTTGGTGATATGTATGTAAAATTAATTAACGGGGATTTTCTGCTTCGAAAGAGTTATCCACATTTAGATGGGCGCCGTCGGCGGCTGTGGTAGCCAGTTCGTCGCAGCGGTTGTTGTAGGGATTGTCGGCATGTCCCCTTACCCAGACGAAGCGGATATTGTTCTTTTTCGAGAGTTCGTAATAGCGCATCCAGAGGTCTTTATTCTTTTTCCCGCCTTTGAAGTTAGTGGCGATCCAATTTTTTAACCAGCCCTGCTCTACGGCTTTGACGACATACTGGCTGTCGGAATAGACGGTGATCTTCAGGCCTTCTTTTTTCAAAGCTTCCAGGCCGGCGATGACGGCCATCAGCTCCATGCGGTTATTGGTGGTGTAGCGAAAACCACCGGATAGTTCTTTCCGATGGCCGCCCCAAAAAAGAATGGTTCCATATCCACCCGGGCCGGGGTTGCCACGGGAGGAGCCGTCGGTATACATGGTCAGTTCGTTGCTCATAATTAGAATGGTGGTACGTAATTGGAATAGGCGTTGGGCTTAAACCTGAAACACACCGGTTTTAAAACTGTCAATAATTGGATTTTGTGCTGCTGCGTGCAAGCCTTCGGTTATGACCTTGCGGGTGTCGGCCGGATCGATAATAGCGTCTACCCATAAACGGGCAGCTGCGTAGTAGGGAGAGGTTTGCCGTTCGTAACGGCTTTTGATCTCGTCCAGCAGCTTTTTCTCTTCGGCCGGATCGATATCCTGTCCTTTTGCCTTCAATGCGCCAACCTGGATCTGCAGCAGCGTCCGGGCTGCCTGTTCGCCGCCCATGACGGCGATGCGGGCGGAGGGCCAGGCGTAAATGAAACGAGGGTCATAGGCTTTGCCGCACATGGCGTAGTTGCCGGCCCCATAGGAATTGCCGATGATAATGGTGATCTTGGGGACTACCGAATTGGCGACGGCATTGACCATTTTTGCTCCGTCCTTGATGATGCCTGCTTGTTCGCTGCGGGAACCAACCATGAAACCGGTGACGTCCTGCAGGAAAACGAGGGGTATTTTTTTCTGGTTACAGTTCATGATGAAGCGGGCGGCTTTGTCTGCGCTGTCATTGTAAATGACCCCGCCCATTTGCATTTCTCCTTTTTTGTTTTTTACAGCCTTACGTTGGTTGGCGACGATGCCTACTGCCCAGCCGTCGATGCGCGCATAACCACAGAGGATGGTCTTGCCGTAGTCTTCTTTGAATTGTTCGAAGCTGCCGTTGTCCACGATATGTTCGATGATGTCGACCATGTCATAGGGTTTCGTGGGGTCAGCGGAGAGGATGCCATAAAGTTCTTCAGCCGGTGAGTTCGGGGCTACGGGTGTTATGCGGTCGAAGATCCCGGGGGGGGACGCTCCCAGCCGGCCCATGATCTTCTTCACCTGGTCGAGGCATTCCTGTTCTGTCCCGAATTTATAATCTGCGATACCGGATACTTCCGTATGGGTGATGGCGCCACCGAGTGTTTCTGCATCGATGTCTTCGCCGATGGCCGCTTTTACGAGGTAGGGGCCTGCCAGGAAAATGGAGCCATTGCCTTCCACCATCAAGGTTTCGTCGCTCATGATGGGCAGGTAGGCGCCTCCTGCTACGCAGGGCCCCATTACAACGGCTATCTGCGTGATGCCCATGGCGCTCATGCGGGCATTGTTGCGGAAGATGCGGCCGAAGTGCTCTTTATCAGGGAATATCTCATCCTGCAGAGGCAGGTATACGCCTGCGCTGTCTACGAGATAGATGACGGGCAAATGATTTTCCATGGCTATTTCCTGCAGACGCAGGTTTTTCTTTCCGGTGATGGGAAACCAGGCGCCTGCTTTTACCGTTTGATCGTTGGCGATAATGATGCATTGCCGGTTACTGACATAACCGATGCCTCCCACGGTGCCGCCGGCGGGGCAGCCTCCCTGGTCCTCATACATTTCATAACCGGCGAGAGCACCCAGCTCAATGAAAGAAGAGCCTTCGTCAATGAGATAGGTTAGACGTTCGCGTGGAGTCAGCTTATTCTTTTCCCTTTGTTTGTCTATCGCTTTTTTACCCCCGCCCAGGGCAATTTTATCGAGCCTGGTTCTCAGTTGGCTCAGCGCCTGGCGCATGATATCTTCATTTTTGTTAAAATCCAGCGTATTAGAATTCATAGCAGGCAATTATAGCTGCAATTTAACATGGATGCTGTAATTATTTGGAGTATTTTTAGCGGGTATGGGGACGAAACGTAAAATAGCTTGGATATGCCTGATAGCATTGGCATTGGCTATTAAAGTCCTTTCCCGCTGGCCGGAAGTTGTTGAAAAATATTATTCCACCGGTCTTTATCCTGTCATATCCCGTGCGCAGCGCCGGCTGTTCGGCTGGATACCCTTCAGCTTCGGGGACCTGATCTATGGTGCGGTGTTGATCGGGTTGGTCTATGGCGGGGTGGTCATCATCCGGAAGCTGATAAAAAAACAGGCGGACCGGACCTGGTTCTTTGGTTTTCTTCGCCGGATGGTTTTTATCGTTTTGCTCATCTATGTGCTCTTTAATGGGCTGTGGGGACTCAATTACGATCGAAAGGGGATAGCGTCCCAACTGCAGCTGGATGTCCAGCCATATACTACGCAGGAGCTGACCGAATTGGTAAGGCAGATAACCGGCCGCCTCAATGACCTGGACAGCCTGGCCCGGTCGCACCGGGCTGCGCTGACTTCCTCCCGGTATCTTTATTCCTGTGCTGTGCTGGCTTATGATAGTCTTTCCTGCCGGGACACCCGGTTTGCTTATCCTTTCCCTTCTGTAAAATCTTCCCTTTACAGTCATATCGGTGCTTATATAGGGTTTAGCGGATACTATAATCCTTTTACCGGAGAAGCGCAAGTGAATACGGTCGTGCCCGTTTTCACCCAGCCTTATACGACCTGCCATGAAATGGGGCATCAGCTGGGTTATGCAAAGGAAAATGAGGCAAATTTCGCCGGGTACCTCTCGGCCCGGTCGTCTGCCGACGCGGCCTTCCGGTATTCTGCTTATTTTGAGCTGTATATGTATGCAGCTTCCGAGTTATACCGCCGGGATTCCAGCCTGGTAAGGTCTTTCCGGCAGCAGCTGCATCCGGGCATTCGCCATGATTTCCGGGAGCTGCAGGAGTACAACCGGAAATATGCCAACCCGATGGAGTCGCGGATATGGACATTGTATGGAAATTACCTGCGCGCTAATCGCCAGCCGCAGGGCATCGTTACGTATACGGAAGTAACGGCCTGGCTGATAGCCTATGGAAAAAAGCATGGCTGGGAAGCAATCTAAAAAGAATTCTTCCACATCATACTCTCGATGGGCTTATTGGGCTGGCCATTGTATTTGGCATTTGATTTCTGGTTGTATTTCACCTGGATGGGTCCCTCCACCGGGAAATAAATCAATTGGCCAACGGGCATGCCTGCATAGATCTTCACCGGCTGTTTTACCGATATTTCCAGCGTCCAGTTGCCGCAAAAACCCACATCGCCTTTTCCCGCGGTAGCATGAATATCGATGCCCAGCCGTCCTGTGGAAGATTTTCCTTCCAGGAAAGGGACGTGGGCGTGAGTCTCGGTATATTCGTGGGTGGCCCCTAAATAAAAAACGTGTGGATACAGTACAAAACCTTCATTGGGTATCTCAAAATATTCGATCTCGTTGTGCTTTTTAGCATCGAGTATGTGGTCCCGGTAAGTAGCCAGCCATTTTCCCAGGTGCACGTCATAGGAATTGCTCCCCAGGCAATCTCTGTCATAGGGTTCGATCTTGATCGTGCCCATTTCTATTTCTTCCAGGATGCGAGTATCGGATAGGATCATTGTTGAAATTGGTTAAGTTTGTGAATTGCCCGCTTGTGCAATGGGCGGTTTGCCCGCTTGCAGTTTGCGAATATGATAATATAATCTTACAAATGCCGCTGTTTTATCAACATAATATCAACCAGGAGACAAAATTAGGGATTTGGTTTATTGAGGAGCCCGAATCTTTTTTCCTGGCGAAAGTGCCTCTGAAAAAGGATGTTTCACATCCTTTCAAACGCCGGCAGCACCTGGCCGGCCGCTATCTCTTGTCCTATTTGTTTCCGGAATTCCCCGTCGATGAGATACGGGTAGCCGATACCCGCCAGCCTTTTTTGGCCAGTCAGAAATTTCATTTTTCCATCTCGCATTGCGGGAATTACGCCGCTGCTATTGTCAGTACGAATAGCAGGGTGGGGGTGGATATCGAGCAAATATCACCGCGTATCGAACGGGTAGCACCCAAATTTCTGCACGAAGAGGAAACGCATTTTTTCAATGAGGATTATGCTCTTTTCCTGGAGCAATGGGGGCTGCGGGGGCGGGTCTTTCAGGAATTCCTGACCCTTATATGGAGTGCTAAAGAGGCCATTTTTAAATGGTATGGCCGGGGGGAATTGGATTTTAAAAGGCATATGAAACTGGAGGGCAGTGTGAATTTGGACGGAGATTGGATAAAATTGCCCTTTGTCTTCGACAAAGGCAGGACTATCCACCTGGGTATCGAGGGGCGGATCTTCGAGGAGCAATCGCTGGCGCTGGCCTGGGTGCTGACCTGAGGGGGCCGTAGTGTTGGGGCTTACTCAGTCAGCAGATCGTCGCCATCGTCCAGCAAATTCACATCGATGGCGTCCTTGCCGGCGATGCCCTCGATGGAGCCCCGGACGTGTGCGGCATTGAGCAGGACTTTTTCCAATTGCTTCTCCCGGGCTTTCCACAGCCGTTCCATCATATCCCTTTCTTTCTGGATAGATTGCTTCATGGACAGAAACCCTTCCCGAATGGCTTTCCATTGTTCGCTGAATTCCGTACTGGTAAGGTAGTCATAGAGGAGGTGCATTTTGTCGCCTTTATTCTCCTGGGATTTGGCGGCATTAAAAATCCGGATGACCCCATCGCGCAAAACATAAGCCAGTGCTTTTACTTCAGCGAAAGAGCATATCCATACGCCATTCCTTTCCCCAAAAGAGTTCATATCCTTTGGCATGGCCTGGGTGACGATGACAGCGATGGCTGCCCCCTGGCTGCGCATGTCGGCTTTCAGCTTTTCGATCCATTCGGGAGAAAAATCACGGGTGCGCTTGCTTTCGTAAATGATCCTGCCACATTCCTGGCCGAAATTGTTGCGTACGGTCTGTATGCAATCGGCGCCTCTGACTCCTTTGCCGACTTCGCTGATCTCGTCAAAAGGAAAACTGCTTCGGAGCAGCTCTTCCAGGGCCAATTCCTGCACTTCGCCCTGTAACTGCATGGAACCCTGTTCGGCCTTGCGTCGCATCTCATCTATCAGCTTCTTCTGGTCTTCGAGCTGTTTTTCCAGCTCTTTCTGGCGCAACTGGTGTTCTGTTTCCCGGGAGGCGACTTTTTGCTCTTCCACGTCCCGGATCTCTTTGGACAGTTTTATTCTTCCTTCCGTTAGTAGTCGTTGAACAGATAGTTCGAGCTCGGCTTCCTTATTTTGCAGTTCTTGCTCTTTCTTCAGGAATTCCAGTTCCCGCTGACGGGAAGCCTTCAGTTTTTCCTCATTGTCTTTATTCGAATCTTCCAGCAGGCGGAGCTTGTGTTCGAAGTCGCCGGCGATGGTTTTACGCAGGGATAACTCTACTGCCGCCTGGACCTGCCGTTTTTCTTCCTCCAGCCGGCGGTTGAAGGCGGCTTCCTGCTCCTGGGACAGCTGGGCTAGCTCCTTTTCACGCTGCTGGGCTTGCTGGACCAATTCCTTTTCCCGGCGGACAAAATCGTCTTGTTTCTTTATAAACTCTTTTTCCTTGTTGTTGATGAAAGCCTGCATCTGCTCGCGGAGTCCCTTTTTATATTCTTCAGTCACAGCTTCTTCCATAGGAAACTGGTGGCCGCAATTCGGGCATTTTATTTCTGTTGCCATGGGTGTAAAATTAAGAAATATTGTATAGCTTTATAATCTCTATCTCCCATCTCCATCCATCCACTACCTTCTGATGAATAGTCACTGATTCGAGAACTTCATTATGGCTTGCCCCTGATCATGTTGGAATATTCAGGTAAACGTAAATAACCAAAACATGCTAAGGCGTTTTATTGCTTTTCTGTTCGGGTTATTCCTGGTCTATCATTGTGGTTATGCACAGGGAATAATTCATGGAGTGGTACTTGACCGGTCGAACAAACCGCTGACCGGGGCGAATGTGCTGTTATTACATCCCATTGACTCTTCGCTGGCAAAGGGAATGGTCACCGACGACCAGGGAGCCTACTCTTTCCCGAATGTTAAGCCTGGCGCTTACCTTCTGGCTTTTTCCGCCACCGGGTTCGAGAAGGTATACAGCCCTGTCCTGACCATTCCTGACAAAGAGAAAAAGGATATGGGCAGGCAGGTCCTGTTGGAAGCCAGCAAGCAGATGGCCGAAGTGACGGTTACGGCCAAAAAACCTTTGTTCGAGCAGAAGATCGACCGGATGATCATCAATGTTGAGGGTAACATTACGGCTAGCGGGAGCACGATATTGGATGTGCTGGAGCGGTCCCCGGGAGTTGTTGTAGACCGCCAGAATAATTCCTTATCTCTTAGTGGTAAAAATGGAGTGGTTGTCATGATCAACGGCAAGATCAACAGGATGCCGATCTCCGCGGTAATTCAAATGCTATCGGGCATGAGCGCCGGCAACATAGAAAAAATAGAATTGATCACTACGCCGCCTGCCAACCTGGACGCGGAAGGAAATGCAGGGTATATCAATATCGTGCTGAAAGTAAACGATGCGTATGGAACCAACGGCTCTTTTTCCCTCACAATGGGGTATGGCAACCGGGACATGCCGCAGGCCAGCCTCAATTTCAATCACAGGCAGGGAAAGGTCAACCTCTACGGCGACTACAGTTTCTCCCGGATCCATGCGGAGCAGGACTGGTTATTCTATCACCAGGTGAGCAATGGGGAGCGATCTACGGAAAACTATACCTATACATACCGGAATACGGTGCAACGTAACCATAACGCCCGTCTCGGAATGGACTACCAGCTAAATAAAAAGACGGTCATCGGGGTTCTCCTTTCCGGCTACAACAATAAATGGACCATGGATGCCAATAATGTCAGCTCTATCCTCATTAATAAGCGGGAAGATACGGTCCTGCGAATCGCCAATACGGAAAAGAACCATTGGACGAACTATGGGGCCAATGTCAATCTGCAGCATATGTTCCGGGAAGGGGAGAAGCTTTCTTTCAATGTGGATTACCTGCATTACCGGGATGACAATCCTGTCAGCTATCTGAATAATTACTATGACGGAGAAAAGAACTTTCTTTACCAACAGCAGACGAGAAGCTCGAAGCTCACACCCATCCGTTTTTGGGTGAATGCGGCCGATTATTCCCGGCAGCTGGGAAAGAAGGTGAACCTGGAAGCCGGTCTGAAAAGTACGGTCTCCAACTTTTACAACGATGTGCAGATCGACAGGCTGAATGGGAATCAGTGGGTCGTCGACCCGGGATTGTCTGCAAAATATACGCTGAATGAAAATATCGAGGCCGCCTATGCTTCTTTCAATATAACCGCGGATCCTAAGACGGAACTGAAGGCCGGGCTTCGTTATGAATACACCAATTCGAACTTAGGGTCGGACTCCCTGAAGAATATCGTTGACCGGCATTATGGAAATCTTTTCCCCAGCTTTTATGTTACCCGGAAGGTCGATGCGAACAACAGCCTGGGTCTTGCCTATAGCCGCCGCATTACCCGCCCCACTTTCAGGGACATGGCCCCCTTTGTCATCTTTATCGATCCGACCACTTTTTTTTCCGGCAATCCTGCCTTGCAGCCTTCCCTGTCGGATGCCGTAAAGGCAGACTATTCTTATAAAAAATACATGCTCTCCCTTTCCTATACTTACCAAAAAAGCCCCATTGCCAATTTTAATCCAACCATCGACTCCGTGACGAATATTGAGACGTTAAAAGCAACTAATCTCTTGAACAATAAGACCGTTAGTGCAGTACTGACCATTCCGCTCACGCTGAAATCCTGGTGGAGCCTTTCGGTAAATGTCACTGGTACCTGGAGTCGGACGAGCGCTGTTTATAATAAGAGTCCATTACATATCGACCAGAAAAATCTCAATATCAATATGGTCCAGACGATCAAGCTGCCAAAGGACTTTTCTTTCGAGCTGTCCGGGTTTTATCAATCCCCGACCGTATTTGGTATTTATAGGGCGGCAGCGTTTGGTTCCCTGGACGCCGGGGTGCAAAAGAAACTGGGGAAAAATAATTTCCGGTTGGCCTATAGTAATATCCTCAATACGATGAAATTTCATCTCTCCGTGGACCGACCTGATCTGAACCTGGTCTTGCGGGATGATCTCCTCTTTGTTTTCCCTGCCGTTAGGTTCACGTATACCCGTAGTTTTGGAAACGACAAGCTGAAAGCGACCCGGCAGCGAACAACCGGATCGGAGGATGAGAGAGGCCGGGTGAATTAGCTGATACCATGTTCCTTTTGATAGGACTGCGGGCTTTTTCCTGTGAGCAATTTGAAATTCTTATGAAAGCAGGTGAAATTGTTGAAACCGCTTTCATAACAGAGCTGTTTGATGCTGATGCGGTTGTCGAGCAGCAGCTTGCAGGCGTGTCCGACGCGTATTTCCGTGAGAAACTGCGTATAGGTCTTGCCGGTGCGGGACTTGAAATAGCGGCAGAAGGAATTGGGGACCAGGCCGGCGACGGAGGCTACCTGCTGAAGGTATATCGGCCGCGTGAAATGACGGAAGGTATAGTCGTAAATAGCGTTGATGCGGTCGTTCTCCGACTCTGCAAAATCGGGGCGAAAGCCGATGGAGGAGAGTAATTGCAGCTGCCCCGAGCCCGCAAAGGCCGAAAGGCATTCGATCAGGGCGATGATGCGGCTCACTCCTTCTGCCGAGCGTATCTTTTCTACCAGGCCGGGAATATATTCTTCCTCTTTTGAACTGACCAGGATGCCCCGCCTTGCTTTTTCCAGCAGGCTGCGTATCTGTTTGGTCTCGGGCAGGTGGAGAAAGGCTTCGCCCCAGAAGTTTTCTGAAAAATGGATGACGGTCGAATGGACAGGCCGGTTTTCTTCTGTTGTGAAATAGACGTCGTCATACCGCCAGTAGTGGGGGAGATTGGACCCAACCAATATGATGTCGCCGGGTTGAAAGCGTTTGATATGGTCGCCCACGAATTGTGTACCACTGCCTTCATGGAAAAAAATCAGCTCCACTTCGGCGTGATAGTGCCAGCGGTTGTTGATAAACGGGTCCCTGTCTTCCCGAACGCTAAAAGATTGGGCAGGAGTTTTGGGGACTTTTAGTAATTTTGCCTTCACGTACTTAATTGGTTATACCATTTCAAAATTACGTACGGATCCTGCCCTGGAAAAGTTTTATTATTTGTTGTTAACCTAAAACAGAACACACTGTGAATAAATTTGTTATGGCCGCAATAGCGGGAGCGGCCCTGTCGGCAGGTACTGCCTGTCATCGTAATCCCATTACCGGCCGAAACCAGTTGTCCCTTGTTTCGGAACAGCAGGTTCAATCGATGGCTTTGACGGAATACAAGAATTTTTTGACGACCAATAAGGTAGCTCCGGTCACCAATGCCGACGCAGAAATGGTCAAACGGGTAGGTCATCGTATTGCGGATGCCATTACCAGGTATTATTCCGATCATGGGGCGCCGGATGCGCTAAAGGGTTATACCTGGGAGTTCAACCTGGTTGAGAGTAAAGAGGTCAATGCCTGGTGTATGCCGGGCGGGAAGGTCGTGGTTTACACCGGTCTGTTGCCAATAACCCAAAACGAAACAGCGCTGGCCATTGTGCTGGGGCATGAGATCACGCATGCCGTCGCCGGTCATGGCCGGGAGCGGATGAGCAACCAGCTGCTGGCGCAAGGCATACAGGTCGCAGGAGATGTAGCACTGGGTTCCAATCCAACGACGGTGAGCATCTTCAACCAGGTATATGCGCCAACCTCACAGGTAGCCGTTCTATTGCCTTATTCACGTAAGTTCGAATACGAGGCCGATCACTATGGGCTGATCTTTGCCGCCATGGCAGGATACGATCCCCGCGAAGCCATTCCCTTCTGGCAGCGTATGGCGGCGATGGGCGGGCAGAAGCCGCCGATCCTGCTGAGCGATCACCCGGCAGATGCGGATCGTATCCAGAAATTGCAGGAGCTGATGCCGGAGGCGCTGACTTATTATAAGCCGGGCGTGACGCATTAGGCAGGGCGTAGCGCATTGGGGGCGTAGCGATAGCTAAGGGATTAGTTGGAGGCTAATTTATGTGTTTGAAGATCGACCGTCACGGCGTCGCTATATGACTTCTGAGCCGGGTTGGCATCGTGGTATTCGATGCAGAGCTGTTTGGCATCGGCGGTGATCCGGAGGTATCCATAATGCTTGTCGTCATAATTCTCAAACCATAGTGCATTGTTTAGCTGCAATGGAGTACGCAGGGGACCGTTCGTACCGCCTCTGATGGAAGACAGGCCATGCCCTGAATTCCCGGCCACGACGTAGGGGACATCAAAGTTGCTGCCTGCGGTACGGGTAAAGCGCTGGTAGTTGTGTGCATGACCGGAAAGGAAGGCGTGGGGCCAGAAGCCGGCTTTTTTACAACAGCTATCGAGGTCAGCGAGCATATCGGGACTTCCGCCATGGTTGCCGCCACCGCTGAAAGGCGGATGGTGCACTGCTACAATGACGGCGTTGCCGCTGTTCTTTACCCTTTTGAGCTGGTCAGTCAGAAAGGTCAGCTGGGTGTCGCCGACCGAAGGAAATTTGCCGTTCTGGCTCGAAATGACACCCGGGTCTTCCAGCACATTACTATACAGACCGATGATCGTAAGAAAGGGGGCATCCAGCGCAAAATAAACGGAGGGCTGGATCATGGCCGTACGACGGAGGCCGCCGGCTTCGGGGGTGATGACGAAATCGTTATTGACGAAGTTGCGTTTGAAGGCATCCAGTGATGGCTCCGCGTCACCGGTGTAGACGAGACCGTCATGATTGCCCGGAATGGCGAGAATCGGAGCAGGATAATTGCGAAAGGGGTCGTAAAACTGATCATAATAGTATTTGGCTTCCCCAAAACTATATACGAGATCGCCAAGATGGAAGAAGAAAGCAGGGATATTCGCCGGCGTCTCACCCGCGAAGTCGTTGCAAAGTTTGTCTGCGACGGCTACTACGCTTTGGGGCCCTTTGATGGGACCTGTGTCTCCGCCTGCATGAAATACGATCTGTTTTTGCGCCTTTATCGCTGCGACTTTTGCTTTGCCGGCGCTGCCATATACTTTATCCAGGGTGAGGACCATATCATCCGGCCGCAGCGGGTCGGGCAGGGCCTGCAGCAGGTGTTTGTTGATCTTTCCGTAGAGGGCGGAGTCCGATGGATGGTTGATCTTATTGGATGTGGGGTCATTTCCGGGTTGTATTTCTCCGAATTGCGGATCACCGAGGGGGAGTTGTCCGGCGGGAAGCGGGGCCGTGGCCGGACCACCGGCGGATGGGCGAATTTTTTTTGCCATGAGCAGAAGGTTTAACTATAGGAAGGTAAGCTTTTCCGGGTTATATCATTGTGTTTCCAGGTTATGTTATTGCTGCCATTGCAGGGCAAAATATTCACAACGACCCCTGGTTTTATTTTCCAGCGCGTGCGGGGTGCCGGAGGTCAGAAAGATAATATCCCCTGCTTTTGCGGGGTGGTATTGGCCGTCGACATATTCCCGGACTTCGCCCGAGCGTATCAGAATGATCTCTTCATTCCGGTGGGTATGCGGCGGATGGCTGACCTGCCCTTCATTCAGCGTAGTGGCATGCATGTCGATCCTGCTGAGCCAACTGGTCGGCCGGTCGAATATCTGCCGGCTTTCCCCCTTATCCGTCGTTTTCATTTGCATTTCTTTCCAGTCGAGGAGGAAGGGAGGGCCGGCTTGTTTGGCTCTGTCGTGGTCGACTGTCGACCAGGACTGGAAATGGAAGACATAATAGCTGGCAGGGGCGGAGCCTGAGTTGGCTAAGGCTGGTTCTTCTCCGGCGGAAAAGAGGGCGACGCCACCGGGCCCCAGGACCTTGGCTGTGCTGCCGCTGCTCACTTTCAAACGACCATCCCTGACAATGATGAGCTTGTCGGCTTCTGAAGATTGTTTAGGCGCTGACTGACCGCCTTTTAATGTATGGATGCGGACGTCCAGCCGGGAAAGATCGCGGGTTGACCCACTGATCTTTGTGCCAACCTGTGCAACCAGGGTATCCGGTTGTTTGCCGCCCTTCCGGGCTAACTCGAGCCCTTTTGTAGTCGTGTAATATTTGGCGAGGATGCCCGGCACTTCCCATGCAGGCATGTTGTTGTTCTTTACGTATCCCAGAAATTTCTCCGTCACGCGGGCAAAGTGGGCTTCGTGACCCTCCTTGTAGCTGTCGGGGACGATCACTTCCCATCTTTTTCCTTCTTTTTTCAGGGAAATACCGGGGTATTTGTTTTGCAGCAGGGTGAATTGCTGAGTCAATATCTGCAGGTAAGCCACGTCGTCTCTCAGCGGTTCGATATACAAGGTAGAATGATATTGTTGTTCTGCGTCCTGCCGGATCAGCAGATTGGCCTTGCTGCCCCGCAGGAGGGAAGAATAAGTATCATCGGCGCCGGCGGGGGCTTTATAGGTCCAGGTGGCTATCGTCCTGGCATAAACGCCGCGCAGCTGGTAGTCGATCTGCCCGTTGGCATAAACTTTCAGCACGGTATCCTGTGTCAGCTGATCTTTCAGGTAGTCCGGGAAGCGGTTCAATTTGGTGATCGTCCTGAACTGCGAGAGGGTCAGGTCGGTTGTCCAGTGTTTTGCGCCGTTGACTTTCACGTCTTTTGTATAATCCAGCACCTGGTCGGGGTAGGATGCCCATTGTAAGAGGTCGACCAGGTGGGTCATCACGTCGGCGATGCCTTCGCCCTGCTGGGATACGTCGAAAAACCAGGCCGGCCGGGTGAGGACATTGCCGGAAACATATTTATACCAGCGATGGATACTTTCACCGATGACGGCGGGATTGGACGGGCTGCCTTTTTCCAGTTGGCCGAAGACGGCGGAATCCATCGCCAGCTCGCGTTGCAGGATGCTGGTAATTTCATACCGCTCGGTCATAATATCATATAGGATGTTTTTATGTGCTGCCGCTGTGTCGAAGGCCTGTATCAGGGTGGTGAAGCCACGGTCGTCGATGACCATGGGTTTGTCGGCCAGCACATGAAACCCGGCCTGCAGGGATTGGAGGATATAGGAAGTCTTTTCCCGGTTGTTACCGGCCAGCACAACCGTATTACCTGCCTTGTCGCTTAGCATTCTTTGCAGAAAATCGTTGCCGGTGTATACTTTTTCGGTCCAGTGCGTCGGATCTTTCTCGCGGGTGTTGTAGGTCTTTATTTTATCGAGATGGGACTCGACGTCGGGCCCCGGCGGCGCATAGACATATACGACAGAATCGACGCCGGCGTACATGGATTTTTGGACGAGCGCCGCATGGAAGTGGCCGGGATCCAGGGTAATGAGACGGACGGAAGCCTGCCCCTGGCAGACTATCCCGCTGCAGATGAAAAAGGTACAGACGCAGGTGGAGATAAGCCGATAGTAGTATAGCATAATTATCCTTTCGTTCCTTCAAATTTAACGCAGTTACTCCACGATCAGCCTGTTAATCGAAGATTCGGTGCTGGTGGTGGTCTTTACGATGTAAATGCCGGTTGGCAGGTAAGCCGGAAGGGTGAGCTCGACGGTGTTGGCGCCGGCGGTAATTGTAACCGGCCGGGAAGAGATGAGCTTACCGGTCGGATCGAGAAAAAGTATCCGGGCCGGGCCGCCGTAGGCTGACTGGATAGCCAGTGTTGTAGATGTTCGGGCCGGATTGGGGGCCAGGCGTGTTGTAAGGAAGCCGGAGTTACCTGCGGTACCCGGGGCGCCTGCAGTACCCGGGGTGCCTGCGGTGCGCAGCACGATGATGTTGCTATAACTTATCGTCCCGTCAATCTTTACCATTCGGATACGGTAGTACAGGGTGGAGCCGGGGGAAGGCAGCAGCGCATCTGTAAACTGGTAAGACGTGCTGTCGGGAAAGGCAGCTTGTTCAGCGATGGAGAGAAAATCGGCGCCGTCTGTACTACGCTCGATGATAAAAGATTGTAATTCAGGCGAGGGATTCAATTGCCATTCCAAGAGGTTACCTTGTGAGGTAGAGCGGCCGGTAAACGATTGTAGCTGTACGGGCAGGACGAGCAGACACTGTGTCATTGTGATATCATCCAGCGCCCAGTCATTGCCGCCGCCTCCCGGTGCATTATTTCTGATATCGAGAGTGGCGGTAGTGGAATTCCCATTCTGGAAAGTAAATGATTTTTGCACCCATTGGCCTGTATAGGTAATGTCGCCGGAGCTGTAATAGTTGCTCCCGTTGAGGTTAATGGCGAGGTTGGGATTGACGCCGGCCGTGTTATTTGAAGTGCCGGTAGCCGGGTTATTACCACACAGAGGGCAGATATTCCGGATCCACAGCGAGATCGTATAGGTGTTGTTGGCAATGAGGCTCGAAACGGTGGTAGTGAAGACGACGGCCGGGGTATAGGTGGCATTGACTGCCAGCAAATAACCTCCGTTCCTGGTTTTGGCTGTCGGGGAATTACCGGTAGTCGTGTTGGCTGCTCCCGTATGGTCCCCGATTATATCCCAAACACTAAATACTTTATCGGAGCCGGCCGGGCTGGAACCCGTGTAGACGGTAGGGCTTGTATTGTTGACGATGCTGTATTGTGCGTCGATAGGCGCGTTAGCGGCAAGGGTCGTAAAAGTGTAACCTGTTACATTAGCCGAAGCCGCGCTGCGGTTGGTGGCGCTGCCCGAATTGAAGGTTCCTCCGGATTCCTGGGTAATATAATTGGTTGTACCCGGGCTGCTACAGGCATAGAAGGGCGAGATAGCCAGCGTATTGGGGGTAACATTGGTTGTCTTATTCGTACCTCCGATCTTGTAATAAAAGGTACCGGCTGTCGTAATGGAAGACCCATAAGAGGCCGTGACCTGCACCTGGTAGGCTACCATCAGGATAGAGGTGTTTGTCTGAAAGACCGGAGTGGTGGAGCCGCCTGTTACACTGCCGCCTGCCGAGGAAGTGGCGCCGGTCCCCATATAAATGGTGATGGCCGATCCGACGATCTTTCCCCGGTCGCCGTCGGCGGCATCCGTATACGTACCGGTGTTGGAAATGGCGCTTATTACCTTGTTCTCGTTGGTAACCACTTTCAGTGAGCCGCTCACAAAGCTGGCGCCGGAAGGAATATTGTCGGTATAAGAAAGATTACTTATGCTTGTTCCGGAGTTTACACTTATAACGGCGTGCAGCTCAAGGATGTCCCCGGGGGCAACAGGACCGCCGGAGGGGCGGGTTATGTTGAGATAAGATCCGTTGATCTGGACCTGAGAAAAGCTGGTCAGGCAAGCTAACATGCCTGAAATCAACAAGATGACCCGGGTCATAGGGGATTAGATTAAGGGTTTTCTTTGGGTTAAAGGATAATTGAAACACAAAAATATGGTTTCAACAGGAAAGCCGCAATTTTGTTACATTAAAATATGAAGAAAACAAAGACTCCTGACCCGGCCCTGAAGACCCCCAACCCGGCCTTGCCATTGACCTGGAAACAGCGGCTCAACGCGCTGCGTAACCTGCCGCGATTCTTCCGGCTGGTATGGCAGACGAGCCCAAGCATTATGGTGACTAACTGCCTGTTACGCATAGCCCGGTCGGCAATACCTGTAATTATTCTCTATGTGGGAAAATTAATCATCGACCAGGTGGTGCTGCTGGCAAAGGTGCGCGGGGCGCACGATCTTCACCTCATCTGGGAGCTGGTGGCGCTCGAATTTGGGCTGGCCCTGTTGTCGGATATTTTGGCGCGGTCTATATCCCTGATGGATACTTTATTAGGAGATCGGTTCTCCAATTTTACTTCTATTCGGATCATGTCCCACGCTGCCCGGCTTGACCTCGACCAATTTGAGGATTCTACCTTTTACGACAAGCTGGAAAGGGCGCGGCAGCAGACCAATGGGCGTACGGTGCTGCTTTCGCAGGTACTGGGGCAGGTACAGGACCTGATCAGCATGGCTTTTCTTGCGGTGGGTCTGATGGCTTTTAACCCCTGGCTTATACTCTTATTATTGGTCGCGGTGGTCCCGGCATTTTTGGGAGAGTCCTATTTTAACGACCGGAGCTATGCTTTGACCCGGTCGCAGACGACTGAGCGGCGGGAGCTGGACTACCTTCGTTTCTTAGGGGCCAGCGATGATACGGCCAAGGAGGTCAAGCTGTTTGGGCTGTCGGATTTTTTGATCGACCGGTTCCGGTCCTTATCGGACAAGTTCTACCGGGATGGGCGGTCGCTGGCTATCCGCCGCTCAGCCTGGGGTACTTTCTTTGCTTTGTTGGGAAGCGTTGGTTATTATTCCGCGTATGTGGTCATCATCTTCCGGGCTATTCATGGAAGCCTGTCTATCGGTGACCTGGTCTTTCTGGCCGGTTCCTTCCGGCAGTTGCGGAGCTTGCTGGAAGGGATATTGTCCCGTTTTACCAGCGTCTCGCAAGGGGCCATCTATCTGCAGGACCTCTTTGAATTTTTTGAGATACAACCCCGGATAATTCCGGTATCGCATCCCCGGTCTTTTCCCGATCCGATAAAGGAGGGTTTTACTTTTGAAAATGTCGGTTTCCGGTATTTCAACTCCGAGCGTTGGGCCAACCGCCATTTGAACTTCAACTTGCGGGCCGGCGAGAAGCTGGCCCTGGTGGGTGAGAACGGCGCCGGTAAGACTACCCTCATCAAATTACTGACCCGGCTCTATGACCCCACCGAAGGCCGGATACTGCTGGACGGGGTAGACCTCCGGGAATATGATCCGGAAGACCTGCGCCGGAACATGGGTGTCATCTTCCAGGATTACCTGAGATATCAGATGACCATGGCGCAGAATATTGCCGTCGGCAATATATCGCATAAAGAGGACCGGGCGCTGATAGAGATGGCTGCCCGGCAGAGTCTGGCCGATGTGCTGGCAGAAAAATTACCGGGTCGTTATGACCAGGAGCTGGGGCGCCGTTTTGGGCAGGGCGTGGAGCTGTCGGGGGGCGAATGGCAGAAGATAGCGCTGGCGCGGGCCTATATGCGGGAGGCGCAGCTGCTCATTTTGGATGAGCCAACGGCTGCGCTGGATGCAAGGGCGGAATATGAGGTCTTTCAGCGTTTTGCCGAGCTGACGAAGGGGCGGACGGCCGTGTTGATCTCACACCGTTTTTCCACGGTGCGTATGGCCGACCGGATATTGGTGCTGAATAAGGGAGAGTTGATAGAGATAGGAAATCATGAGGAGCTGCTTGCCCGCGAGGGAAGGTATGCGGAGTTGTTTCACTTGCAGGCCAGGGGCTATCGGTAGGCGGCGCGACCGCCGGCCGTTGAGTCTGCTTCAAGGTTGCTACAGAATTTTTGTCGATCTAGCACCCTGAAAAACATATTATTTTTGTTATATGAAGGTGTTGATCATTGAAGATAACCAGGAGTTGGCCCGGAATATCCACGATTTCCTGGGCCGGGAAGGATATATCTGTGAATCCAGCGAGACGTTGGAAGGGGCAAAGGAGAAACTCAGTCTTTTCCGGTACGACTGTATTCTGCTGGACATCGGGCTGCCGGACGGCAATGGTATCAGCCTGCTCAATATGATCCGGGCGGAGCATAAGGAAAGCAATGTGCTGATTATCTCCGCTAAAAATGCGTTGGACGACAAGATCATCGGGTTGGAGAAAGGGGCGGATGACTACATCACCAAGCCTTTTCATTTAGCGGAGCTGCATGCGCGGATACGCGCCGTATACCGGCGGAAGAACCTGGGCGGTGCGAGTATCGTAGAGTTCAACGAGATCAGCCTGAATACCGACACTTTCGAAGCGCGCATTAATGATACGCTGCTGGATACGACACCCAAAGAATTCGACCTGCTGTTGTATTTCCTTGTCAACAAGAACCGGGTGTTGTCGCGGCAGGCGATAGCGGCGCATCTGTGGGGGGATTACACGGATAATTTGGCTAATTTTGATTTTGTTTATCAGCACGTTAAGAACCTGCGGCGGAAGATCAGCAGTGCGGGGGGGATGGATTATATCAGCACCGTGTATGGGCTGGGGTATAAGTTCAATTCGCATAAGCAGGAGTAGGGGCGCGCGGGAGATAAAATATGAACCTGACTACAAAATTCACGCTCTGGTATTTCGGCATTATGCTGGTCGTGCTCCTTATCGGGGGCGCGATCGTCTATTATGAGATACAGTGGAAGATCAGCCGGGTGGAAGTCGTCCGGCACCAGCGGCTAAATGATATCATTGCCCAGCAGATACGGCAGGGGGGGGACTATACGGGGCATCCTACCCGGAAAAGGGCAACGATACAACTTATTCCTGCAGATTCTGTTCCGCGGGGTGTCACTTCCTTTTATACAAGGGGCGTCGGCTGGAACCCGGAGTTTCAGAGCAGGGAATACAGATTGGTCATCACTTCCTTTTATACGATCAACGGATCGCACTATCGTATCACGACCTATTCCTTCATCCCTTCCTTTTACCAGCTGCTGCCCGGGGTAGTCGACTCCTTCAAATGGATATTGTTATTGCTGCTGGTATTGGTGGTTATTTCGGGAGGACTGATCTCCAAATACATACTGGCGCCTTTCAAGCGCACGATACGTGTGATCCAGGCTTTCGATCTCAAACAAAAGGAGCCTATCCATCTTTCCGGCACCCGCACTTCCGAATTCCGGGAGCTGAATGAATTCCTGAAAAAAATGACCGATGAGGCACGGGAGGATTATCAATCGTTAAAGGAGTTTACGGAAAATGCTTCGCACGAACTGCAGACTCCGACGGCCATCATCCGCGGCAAGCTGGACCTGTTGATGGAGTCGGATATCCGGGATGAACAGGCGGTACTCATTGCCGAGATGCAGAACGCGCTGGAGCGGCTCAGCCGGATACATAGCTCGTTAACCTTGCTGACCAAATTGGAGAACAAGGAATACGAAGCCAAAGAGCCCGTTTGCATCAGCCGGTTGATGCGGGAGGCATTGGGCTCGTTTGCAGAGCTGATGCAGATGAAGGCGCTGACGTTGCACGCGGATATTGCTGAAAAAATATATGTTCCCCTGCACGCTTCCCTGGCGGACTTGCTGCTGACCAACCTGATCAGCAATGCGATTCGGCATAATAGTCCTATTGCGGGAGATAGCGGAACCATCTTCGTTAGTCTGAGCCGTGAAGGGCTGGTCATCGCTAATACGGGCCGGGAGCCGCAGATCCCAACTATAGAATTATTTGAACGGTTTAAAAAGGGAAACCCGGGTAGCGACTCCATCGGCATCGGGCTGGCGATTGTGCGCCAGATATGCGATCTGAGCCATTTTGACATCATCTACGAATTCCGTTCAGGATTTCATATACTCTCCATCAGTTTTCAACCAGGCTTTTCTTCAAAATTGCTTCAAAATCTTTCGCTCCCTTTATATTCTACATTGCAGCCATAAATTTTCACGCTGCTCCCTTACTTGCAGAACCCGACAAACGCCTATGAATAAGCAAGGGATTAAATTTTGATTAAAAAGAATGGAAAAAAATAGCGCATCTGTCATGTCAAAACAATTACTTTTTGGCGGGTTATGGGTATTGCTCTTTAGCGTATCGGCCGTTGGGGCGAATGCCCAGGTGCTGACGCTCAAACAGGCAGTACAAACAGCTTTGGCCAACTATGGAACTATCCGGGCCAAGGCCAATTATGTAAAAGCCTCTCAGGCCAATGTCAAAGAAACGAAAAGGGAGTATCTGCCGGATATAAACTTTGCTGCACAGCAGGATTATGGTACGGCCAACAGTAGTTACGGCCCTTTAGCGGCTTATAAGGTTCCCGGCGTATCTTCTGCGGGGCCGATAGGCGCCAATCAAAGCTGGAATACCGCCTTCGGCGCCCTTTATCTGACAAATGTCAACTGGGACTTCTTCCAGTTCGGCCGGGCGAAAGAGAGAACGAAAGTAGCGCAGACCATTCTCAACAGGGACCAGACCGACCTGGACCAGGAACGTTTCCAGCAGGGCGTCCGTGTTTCGGCTGCCTATCTCAACCTGCTGGCGGCGCAGAAGCTGACCATTTCCCAGCGAAGAAACCTGGATAGGGCTCTTTCCTTCCAGACGGTGGTTACGGCCCGCGCCAGGAGCGGTCTGAACCCCGGCGTGGATTCTTCCCTGGCTAATGCGGAAGTATCGAATGCCAGGATCGCCCTTACCAACGCTATCGAGTTCCAGCAGGAGCAGGCTAACCAGCTGGCACAGCTGATGCAGGTGCCGGCGCCGGATTCAAACAATTTTTCACTGGATAGTTTTTTTGTATCGAGGATACCCAATGCCATGACGACACCGCCGGCACAATCGATCGACAACCACCCTTTGCTGAAATTCTTCCGCGAACGGATCAGCGTCAGCAATGAACAGGCGAAATACCTCAAGACCTTTAACTATCCGACCTTTTCTCTTTTCGGTGTTTTCCAGGACAGGGGCACCGGATTCGGGACCAGCTATGGGACAAATCCGAACGCGTATACAAGCAATTATCTGAAAGGCGTGAGTTTTGGTACGGCCAACTACCTTGTCGGTGTTGGAGTCGCCTGGAATCTGACTACTCCCATCCGTATCCATCAGCAGGTGGTTGCGCAGCACTGGACTTCGGAAGGTCTGAAGGAAGAATATGGTCTTATCGACCAGCAGCTAAAAGCCCAGCTTGTCCTGTCCGCGACCCGGATAAAGAATTCGCTGGATAATTACCGGGAAGCCCCGATACAGGTGAATGCCGCCAGCAACGCCTACGTTCAGAAAACAACCCTTTATAGAAACGGACTGGCGACCATCGTTGACGTAACGACGGCCTCCTTTATACTGAATCAGGCGGAGACGCAGCGGGACATAGCTTTTAACAACGTATGGCAGGCCCTGCTGTTCAAAGCTGCATCCAGCGGTGATTTTGGCTTGTTTTTTAATGAATTTTAAACCGAATCGTTCAAACAATGGGATTAATCAGAAGCGCGCTCAGAAAACCTATTACCATATTAGTGCTGGTAGCCGGTATGCTTTTCTTCGGTATCAGCGCTGTCCGCAGCATCAAGATCGATATTTTCCCGGACATGAACCTGCCGGTGATCTATGTCTCCCATCCTTATGGAGGGTTTACCCCCGACCAGATGGAAACCTATTTCGGGAAACAGTATGTCAACCTCCTGTTGTATGTCGGCGGTGTGAAGAGCATCGAATCCCGGAATATCCAGGGTTTGACACTGATAAAGCTGACCTTTTATGAAAATACGAATATGGCGCAGGCGGCTGCGGAAGTAACGTCTTACACCAACCGGGCGCAGGCCAGTTTCCCGCCTGGTTCGCAGCCACCCTTCATCTTGCGGTTTGACGCTTCCACGCTGCCGGTGGGACAGTTGGTGTTGAGCAGCTCTATCCGCAGCAATAACGAATTAATGGACCTGGCCAATATCTATGTCAGGGCCCAGTTCAGCTCTGTTCCGGGGCTGGTATCACCCGCCCCTTTCGGCGGTAATGTCCGTACGATCGTGATCAAGGCCGACCCGGATCTGCTGCGTTCGCATAACCTTACGCCCGACCAGCTGGTGGAAGCGCTGCGGATCAACAACCAGGCTAATCCATCCGGAAATGTGCGTATCGGCAACCTCAACTATTTCACGCCTACCAATACGACCATCGAAACGGTCAAGGACTTCGGCAATATCCCCATCTATGCCAATGGCGTACAGAACTTGTACATGAAGGATGTGGCTTCGGTGGAAGACGCGGCGGATATCACGGCCGGGTATGTGCTGATCAACGGCAAGCGGTCGGTTTATCTGCCGATCACCAAGTCGGCTGCCGCCTCCACCTGGGAAGTGGTGCAGAATCTGAAAAAGGCGATACCGAGATTCCAGGCGCAGCTGCCGGAAGACGTAAAGCTCAGCTATGTATTCGATCAGTCCGTATATGTGATCAATGCCGTTAAAAACCTGCTTAGCGAGGGTGCGATCGGGGCCATTCTCACCGGTCTGATGGTGTTGCTGTTCCTGGGTGATCCCCGCGGCGCCGCCATCGTCATCCTGACCATACCCATCTGCGTCATCTCCGGGGTCCTCTTTCTCAGCCTGTTTCACCAGACGATCAATATCATGACATTGAGCGGGCTGTCGCTCGCCATCGGGATATTGGTGGATGAGTCGACGGTGACCATCGAAAATATTCACCAGCACCTGGCGATGCACAAGCCTAAATCGCTGGCCATCTGGGATGCCTGCCGGGAGATCGCCTTCTCCAAGCTGCTGATCCTGCTTTGTATCTTAGCGGTGTTTGCGCCGGCCTTTACCATGGGCGGAATACCCGGCTCGCTGTTCCTGCCGCTGGCTCTCGCCATCGCTTTCTGTATGATCGTCTCCTATCTTATGGCGCAGACCTTTGTTCCTGTCATGGCCAATTATTTGATGAAGGGGCATCATAAAAAAGGAGACAAGTTTGCTTCCGACGATGAAGAATACAAGGCTTCCGGTCTAAACCCGGCAGAAGAGAACGACCTGGCGGAAGAAAAGATGAAGGCATTGGAACATGGCAGCGGCAAAGATGGAAAGCTGACCAGGTTCGATAAATTCAGGAACCGGTTCATCCGTTTTCTCGACCGGCTGTTCCCTTTCCGGGCTCCGATAGCTATTGCCTATATACTGTTGGGGCTGGGCGCCGCTTACCTGATGATCAACAGCATTGGCCGCGATGTATTGCCGAAATCCAATGCGGGGCAGTTCCAGGTGAGGCTGCGGGCGGCGGACGGCACCCGGATCGAGCGGACCGAAGAATACACGCTGAAAACCCTGAAAGTGCTGGACACCCTGGTCGGGCATGACAATATAGAGATCACCTCCGCCATGGTCGGCATGCACGGCGGTCAGTTCTCCACCAATCCTATCTACCTGTTCATGGCCGGGCCCCAGGAGGCGGTATTGCAGGTGAGCCTGAAGGAAGACTTCAAGGTGAACCTGGACCAGCTGAAAGAGAAATTCCGGCACAAGCTGGCACAGGATGTCCCCGAGCTGAAATTGTCCTTCGAACCGATAGAGTTGACCGACAAGATCCTCAGCCAGGGATCGCCCACACCTATCGAAGTGAAGATATCAGGAAAGAACAAAAAGCTGAATGAGGAATATGCGGAAAAGGTTGTCGATAAACTAAACGAGATCGCCTATCTGCGGGATGTGCAGATCGGGCAGGCTATTCACTATCCTGCCGTCGATATCAATATAGACAGGATAAGGGCCGCGCAGCTGGGCACCAATGCGGCTGTCATCGGCCGGTCGCTCATCGCAGCCACGTCTTCTTCCCGTTTTACCGAAAAGAACGTATGGCTGGATCATAAGAGCAATCTTTCTTATTTCGTACAGGTCGAAGTACCTGAAAATAAGATGACCAGTATGCAGGACATTGGCGAAACCCCTATTCAACCGAATTCTCCGCGGCCTGTATTGAGCGAAGTCGCTTCGCTGAAAATTGATACTGTCTACGGAGAAAATGATAATGCCGGTGCGACGCCGGTCCTGTCGGTAACGGCCAATCTCAACAAGATGGACCTTGGAAGGGCTTCTACCGATGTGCAAAAGGCGATCGCTTCCCTGGGCAAGCCTCCCAGGGGGCTTACTATACAAGTGAAGGGCTTGTCAGAAGTATTGACTGATACGCTCTCGAGTCTTCAGGCGGGGTTGCTGACGGCTATCGCGGTCATTTTTCTCATGCTGGCTGCCAATTTCCAGTCCTTTAAAGTGTCGCTGGTAACGCTTTGTACCGTACCTGCGGTGTTGCTGGGCTCGCTCGCCCTGCTCATGCTGACCGGCTCGACCCTCAACCTGCAATCTTACATGGGTATGATCATGTCGGTGGGGGTATCCATCTCCAACTCGGTGCTGCTGGTGACCAATGCCGAAGAAATTCGTAAACACACCGGTAATGCGCTGGAGGCGGCACGGGAATCGGCGGCCATCCGTATGCGACCGATCCTGATGACCAGTGTAGCCATGGTGGTTGGGATGATCCCTATGGCTTCGGGTTTTGGAGAGGGCGGAGACCAGGCCGCGCCGCTGGGTCGCGCCGTTATCGGCGGACTCATCGCTTCGACTTTTGCAGCCTTATTTATATTACCACTGATATTTGCCTGGGTACAAAACAAAACTTCAACCCAATCTGTATCCCTGGATCCTTCCGATAAAGAAAGTAAACATTATATACCGTCATTATATGAACAAAATGAGAAATAACAAAACTTCTATTATCCTTTTGGCAGCCTGTGCCTTACTCACTGTAAGCCTGGCCGGCAGCTGCACGTCTTCGGACGGAGAGGAAAAGGGCAAGGCAGCCAGCCAGCATGCCGATAGTACTGCCGCTCCTGTGGCCACCTTTACCCTGGAAAAGGGCCGCTTGTCCACCAGTCTTAGTACAGCTGGCGAGCTGATTGCCTACCAACAGGTAGACCTGTATGCTAAAGTGAGCAGCTTTGTAAAAAAATTATATGTGGATGTGGGTTCAGAAGTGAAGGAGGGACAGTTGCTGGTTACGATGGAAGCCCCTGAAATTACCTCCCAGCTGGCGAGCGCCCAGTCAAGGGTAAAAAGCCAGGAAGCGTTGTATATCGCCAGTAAGGCCAATTACGATCGCCTTATAGAGACCAGCAAAACGCCGGGTACGGTCGGGCAAAACGATATCGACCAGGCGGACGCCCGCCAGAAATCCGATATGGCGCAGTGGGATGCCATGAAGTCCGCTTACAATGAAGTGGCCGAGATGATAAAATACCTTGAAGTAAGAGCGCCTTTCAGCGGCGTGATCAGCTCCAGGAATGTAAATCCCGGGGCATATGTAGGACCTGCCGGTAAGGGCTCCGATCTGCCGATGTTCACGCTGCAGGAGCAGAAGCACCTGCGGCTCGTGGTGTCCGTGCCGGAGGCTTTCACCGGTTATCTGTCTGAAAGGGATGAAGTGAAGTTCAGCGTAAAAGCCCAGCCGAATCATTTTTTCACTGCAAAGGTCAAACGCCTGGCCGGTGCGCTGGACAGCCGTCTTCGTGCAGAAAGGACGGAAATGGACGTATATAATAATGACGGGAAACTGCTGCCGGGTATGGTCGCTGAGGTCATTCTTCCCATGCCGGCAAAAGACAGCACTTTTGTGGTGCCTGTTACGGCTGTGGTCAATTCAACAGAAAGGGTATTTGTGATCAAGGTTGATAGTGGCCACAAGGCACAATGGGTAGATATCAAGATAGGTCGTTCGGAAGGGGGTAAGATGGAGGTGTATGGTGACCTTAAACCGGGTGACCAGCTGATCAAAGTCGCCAGCGAAGAGCGCCGGAACGGGTCGGTGATACATTAATAATTATTATGGCGCCAATTATTATGGCGCCCAGTAATTTCCGGAAAGGATGATCATATTGATCATTTTAATGCTATTGTCATAGTAGTCAAAGTCCTTGCGCTGGAAGTGGACGATGTAGTCCCATAGTTTGTTCAGCCATAACTGGTTGTCGGGACTGGCTGTAGCGGCTACCGCGAAGGGGCAGATAAAACACAGGGCTTCAAAATACCGGTGGGGGAGGTCTTCACCGGAAAGGTTATAACCGGCAGAGATATTGTCCGGATTGCCTTTGGTGGTCGACTTGATCCATGGATTGAGTTTGGCCAGGAATGCGGCTGCCTGCGGGTCACCGGACAGGAGGTAGTCGGCTGCAACACGCCAGGGCACGCGGCAGGCGTTGAAGTTGTACAGACCGTCGTACTGGGATTCCAGGTAATGAGGCTGGGCGGGTACGGCCGAGATCTTTTCGACTGCGGCTGTCTCCGGAAGGTTGCCGCCGGGAGCCTCTCCGTCTCCCCGGGTTACCAGCGGCATATCCTGTTGCGAAGGAGTCGAGACATGGATCTGCCGGATAAAGTCGGGGACTAATCCTGCTTCAGGGCTATAGGTATCCTGCAGGTAACGAAATACACGGTAGTTATTGACGACGGCAGTATCCCAGAATGCGTCGCCGGAGGCTTTCCGGAAGGCTCGCAGGTGGTCGGGCATAAAGTCAGAGGACCGCATATCGAAATAGTCTTTACTCTTTTTCGTCCAGCCATTACTTTCCATAACGATATAAGTCTCGGGGTTGACTTCCTGGTGGCGGATGGCATTGATCATGCCCAGGGCCTCTTCCCGGTAGGGAATGGAGGAATGTTTGCCCCACTGTGCGTCGGCGAGTAAGAGGGAATAGGCGATGTCCATGTCACCATCGGTTGCGGTGCCGCCGTCGAGGCTTTGACAATCCTTCGTTTCCATCCAGGCCATCAAATGGGGGCTGGTCGAGGCGGGATGTGATTTATAGAAATGATAAAGGGCGTCATAAGTGGCTTGTGCTTCAGAGTCGTAACCAGCCATGAGGGCGACGATCATCATGCCGTAACCCTGGCCTTCGGAAACGCAGATATTGGTTCCCTTGGTCCCTTCAAACCAGACATAGGCTTCATCGGGGGCGCAGCCAACACGGATATAATGCTCTTTCCAGGCCTTATAGAATGAGCGAACGCTGTCGTCCATTACTTCCTGGCTGATATGATCCGGAAGGATAGTCCCTACGCGATAGGGAGTGTGTTGGGGAAAAGGCCGGGCCGGTTGGTCATCGGCGGACGGGATGCCGCCCGGGGCAGCGGAGGATGATAGGTGCGGGACGGCCCCATTGGCGGGCGTTGTGCTGTCGGGACGGGTAAGTGTTGGTTGCGTCAGTAAAGTCAAACACACCAAGGCTAATTTTATACTGTGCATTGTAACGGATAATTTAAAAACAACTTATGCAAAGCAATTTCCCTGCCATTTTGTTGAGGCAAAGGGAAAGGAATCTGTTAACATTTCTTAAAGGAAATATTAACAGGCGCCATGCATCACTGTTTTCCTTCCGGCGCTCTTAGTAATCGGATTCCCCAGGAGATAAGGTGAGTATGTTCATATCGGTGGCCTTAACCGGCCGCCTGACTGTTGTATAAAAACTAACGTTTATGCATAATCTAATTTTATTCTTTGTTTTTTCCGCTTTCCTGTTTTCCTGTAAACCTGCCAATCTACCCAATACCCAATTGGGTGACTGGGTGCAGGCGGCTGCTATCGGCAATGCTCCCCGAAGCAGCGCCTCGTGTTTTGTCATCGGCGACACTGCCTATGTGGGGCTGGGTTATAACGAGTCGACCACTCTGCCGGGAAGGCTGAAAGATTTTTGGTCTTTCACTGCTCAGGCCGGCTGGACACAGATCCAGGACTTTCCGGGTGATGCCCGCAGCAATGCAGCTGCATTCAGCATTGGAAGCTATGGATATGTCGGGGTGGGTTTTGATGGCAACCGGGTCTTCCAGGACTTCTACCGGTACGATCCGGCCGGGCAGGTATGGACCCGGAAAAAAGATTTTCACGATCCCCGTTATGACGCCGTCGGGTTTGGTTTACAGGGCAAGGGATATATCGGCACCGGCTATAATGCCTACAGCCGGAATGATTTTTACCAGTATGATACGGCAGCTGACAGCTGGACATTGACGCCGGGCACTTCGGGGAATTTTTCCAAGCGCAGAAGGGCTGTAGCGCTGGTATACAAGAGCAAGGCCTATATAGTGACGGGGTCCGGCAATAATGTTATGGTGCGGGATATGTGGTCTTTCGATCCCTCCCAGGCCGAGCCCTGGCATCCATTGGCTAACATTACCAATACGGATCCCGGTACATGGGACGATGGGTATACGGACATCGTGCGGGAGGATGCAACGGCATTTGTCAATGGCGACCAGGCTTATCTGACGACGGGCAGCAATGGGGCCCTGCAAACTTCTACCTGGGCTTATGATTTTGCCAGTGACCGGTGGAGCCGTCGTACCGCCTATCCGAAGGCGCCCCGTACGGGGGCCGTTTCGTTTACCATCAATGGGTTTAGTTTTTTGGGATCGGGCTTTAGCGGAAGCAATGCCACCTTCGATGATTTTGAACGGTTTCTGCCCGATGTGCCGTTTAATCCGAATGACTATTGATTAAATGCGAATGACTATTGATTACTTGACAAGGATGATCTGTTTGGCAAGGGTGGACTGCCCATCTGACAATCGGGCAAGGTAGGCGCCGGCCGGCAGTGTTCCGCCATTGCTGCCGATAGTCACCTGCCCGCGGCCTTCCAGCATGGACCAGTCTTTTTCCTGCAGCTTCCGGCCATTCATGTCAAAGAGTTCCAGCCGGGCCTGACGAATAGCGGTGGGAGTTTCGACGAACAAATTGCCACTTTCGACGAGGGTGGGGTAGATACGGGCCGTTTTTGCCCCATGTCTGACCAGGCTAACGATGCTGGAATAATTTGTTTTTCCATCGATGTCTATCATTTCAAGACGATAGTAGACCGTACCATCGTAGTTAAACAGGTCTGTATAAGAATAATCCTGTGTGGTGCTGCCGGCGATGGAGGCGGAAATGTTGCGTACATCCTGAAAGGACTGTCCGTCCGTACTTCTCTGGACGACGAAGTGCTCGAAGTTAATAGCGTTGGTGGCGGTCCATTTCAACAGGGCCTGGTCCGGATTATTGGGCGATGCAGTTGCCGACCAGCCGGTAAGGGTCACCGGGAGAAGGGTTGAGCTCATGGAGAAGCTGACCCGGTCATACCCGCCATTTTGATAATACTCCAGGACCATGTTCTTAGTGCCGCTGAGCGTTGCGGTATAAGTCGTTGTAGTATAAGAATGGTCGTTCCAGTTGTTGATCACCCAGGTAGATCCGCCGTCCAGGCTGAACCGGTAGCCGTCATCTCCGCCGACCGTGATGACATAGTTGCCATTGGGCAGGTTTTGCTGCAGGCGATAGCGGGCGCTGAACTGCTGGGTCATAATATAACAGCTATTGGTATTGTATTGGACGGAGGCGCCGCCGGGATTGCCAAAGTTCTCGTCGAAGGTCGGATTCAGAGCGCTGCCTTCTGTTACGTAGCCTTTGTATGTGTCGAAATTCATACCCTGGTACATATAGGCCTGCCAGACATTGTTGGTACCGTAAGTGGCCTGGTTCCCGGTGCCTACACAATTGTAGACCATATTGAAGGAGACGCGGTTTGCCCCGCCATCCTGATAATATTCCAGCACCAGGTTGGTGCTGCCGCTCAGGTTGAGGGTAATAGCTGTAGTGGTATAAGCGTGGTCATTCCAGTTATTGATGGCCCAGGTGCTGCCTCCGTCAAGGCTCAGGCGGTAGCCGTCGTCCCCGCCGACGGTAATCGTATAGTTGCCGGTGAAGGACTGGGTCAGCTTGTAGCGTACGCTGAATTGGGTTGTGGTGATGGAGCAGCCGTTGGTATTGTAGGTGGACCCCCCGCCAAAGCCTTCATCGAAATTGGGGTTGGTGGAGGTTCCTTCGGTTACATAACCCTGGTAGTTGTTGAAATTCATGCCGGTATAAACATAACCTATCCACACATTGTTAGTGCCATAGGCTGTTTGATTTCCCTGGGCGGTGCTGCAGGCCTGGGCTTTCAATTGTTGCCCGGAGGCAACCAGGAGGATACCGAGGGCGAGGGCAAAATTTTTTACAAAGGGTGCGTAAAAAGAATTCATTGCGTTACGGGTTTAATAGGTACTAAGGGTAATACCAGATAGGTGCCAAACTGTAACGTTTTGATTTATATATTAATGTGAATTATATTTTAATTTATATCGTCTATGAAATGGAAAAATTTCTAAATGGGGGAATTATCTAATATTGATTATCTAATATTGATTAGGCCGGGATTTGGTGCTGGTATCGGCATATTGACTGGCGTTTCCATTGCCCTGGTCGAGTCCTTCGGCTCCCGGTGGAGGTGTTTTTTCGACGAGGCCGCCTACGCCATCAGTGTAGAGGCTGCCGGCGGGGATGCTGTCCGGTTTTGGGAAACGGGCATTTCGATTTAAACCAAGGGTTTTATCGGCGAGGGCTTTGTCAAAGAAATATTCCCAGATGGGGCGGGCTGCCTGGCCGCCGTCACCTACGCCGGCGCCCATGTGTATAAAGCGGTCGTCGCAGCCTACCCAGACCCCTGCCAGCAGCTGGGGGGTATATCCCATAAACCAGGCGTCGGAATTATCATTTGTAGTGCCGGTCTTGCCGCCCATCTCGGCGACGCCGATTCGCTCGCGCAGGCCTTTTGCCGTACCGAAGTCTACGGGGCCCTGCATCATGCGGGTCATGGTATAGGCGGTGACCTGGTTGAGCACTTCCTTTTGCCGCGAAGTGAAGTCATCCAGCACATTGCCGTGTTTATCCTCGATGCGGGAAATATAATAAGGCTGGGCGTTGAAGCCGCCGGAAGGAAACATGGTATAACCGCTCATCATTTCATACAATGAAAGTTCGCAGGCGCCGAGTGCCAGGGATGGGAAGGGCTGGACCGAAGTCGGGATATTTATCTGCTTCAGGAATTCGGCAAACCGTTGGGGCCCCTTGGGGCCAAACGATTTCATGATATAGGCGGCTACTTCATTGATGGACCAGGTCAGGCCGGTGGCCATGGTGCGGGTGCCGCTGACATTGGGCCGGGCCTTCGCCGGTACGTAAGCGTTGTATTCCGGAAAGTATTGCTGTACGGCCTCACACTCTGTTTGAGGAGTGAAGTTAAAGTCTTCGATGGCCAGGCTGTACAGGAAGGGCTTGATGGAGCTGCCTACCTGTCGTTTGGTTGATAAATTGACGTGGTCGAATTTATAGGTTTTAAAGTCGATGCCGCCAACCCAGGCTTTTATGGCTCCCGAGAAGGGATCCATGACCATAAACCCGGTCTCCAGCATTTGCCGGTGATATTTGATCGAGTCCAGCGGTGTCATCACGGTATCTTTCTCATGGGTGGGTGTCCAGGCAAAGACCTTCATTTTTACCGGGATATTAAAGCTGTTGGTGAGCGCGGCTTCGGACAAACCCGCTTCTTCGCCGCTGCGCCACCGTTCGCTGCTGTGCATGGCAGCATCCAGTACGTTTGCATGGTCTGACCAGACCTCTCCTTTTTTGATGGCGGTACGGGCGTCCAGCATCTTTTGCAGGACGGGCATCTGGTGGGCGACGGCTTCGTCGGCATAGACCTGCATACGGGGATTGATAGTCGTATATACCTTCAGTCCATCCTGGTAAAGGTTATAGGGCTGGCCTGTGCCCGGGTTGTTATGTTCCTTACACCATTTTTTCAGATCTCCCCGCAGGATATCCCGGAAATAAGGAGCTAAACCGTTGTTCTCATCCAGTTTCCGGTAATGGCTGATGTCAATGGGTTTTGCCTTTAGCGCGGCGACTTCGGCTTCAGCAAGGAAGTGGTTGGACACGAGGCGGTTGAGAACGACATTCCGTCTTTCTGTGGCAGCCTTTGGATTGGTGCGCGGGTTGAAAAAGCTGGGGTTATTGACCATACCGACCAGGACGGCGGCTTCGTCGATGCTGAGCTCGCCGGGTTCCTTCTGAAAGAAAGTGCGTGATGCTCCCCGGATGCCATAGACATTGTCGCTGAAAGAAACGTCGTTCAGATAGAGCGTAAGGATTTCCTCTTTGGTAAAATTGCGTTCGAGCTCGATGGCGATGATCCATTCCTTTAGTTTCTGGATAACGCGGCTGATGCGGTTGTGCGACCTTTCTCCGTTGAACATGTTGAGGGCCAACTGCTGGGTGATGGTGCTGCCCCCGCCATCCTTGCCGAACTTCAGCACGGCCCGCAGGACAGCCTTTCCGTCAATGCCCGAATGGTCGTAGAATCGTTCGTCTTCGGTAGAAACAAGGGCATGGATCACATTGGGGGAAATATCTTTGTATTCGGCATGGATGCGGTTGCCCCTGGCGGTATAATATTTTCCCATCGAGCTGCCGTCGTCTGCATAGACTTCGGAGGCAAGGACGAGGGATGGATTTTCCAGTTCGTGTAAAGAAGGCAGCTGGCCGAATACGCCCCAATTGATGAGTGCGATCAGTACGATAAATGCGACCAGGCCGGTAAAAAATAGTGCCCAGAAAATACGGATGACTTTGGACATAGATTCAGGTTGATAGTCTACTATTAACGCGTAAGATCGGGAATTAGCGTAAAAAAGAGGGAAAAAATCAAGTTAAAAAACCCGTAGTTTGATCCTGTTCATAAAAACCTCGCGGAACTTCTCGCTGATAGGGATCTGTTTTGTTCCGATAAACACGTGGTTATCCTTTATGGCGTCCAGCCGGGCCAGGTTGACGATATAGGAGTTATGTATACGGGTAAAAGAGGGGGAGAGCTGTTCTTCGATGTCTTTGAGGCGCCGGTAGATGAGCAGTTTCTGGTCCCGGGTGACCACGCGGGCGTATTCTTTTTCGCCTTCGAAGTAGAGAATATCTTTTAACAGGACTTTATACAATATCCTACCGGATTTGATAAAAAAATAGTCTTCTTCGGAATGTACGGTCTGCGGTTCTGATGGCCCGGTTGGCTCAGGCTGCTGACCAGGGCGGGCAAAAAAGGCTTCGATCTTTTGCAGGGCGGCATAAAATCGCTTGAGGGTAATAGGTTTTAGTAAATAGTCGATGGTTTGGAAAGAATAACTCTCTGCAGCATATTCGGAATAGGCGGTGGTGAAGACGATACGCGTCGAAGCCGGCAGGAGGGCCGCCATTTCGATCCCGGTGAGATGGGGCATGTTGATGTCGAGGAAGATGAGGTCGACCGTGTTGGTTTTCAGGAAAGCAAGGGCTTCCCGGGCATCGTAGCATTTGGCCAGCAGGTCCCATGTTGTATTCTGCCGGATAAACATTTCCAGCAGGTCTACCGCATTGGGTTCGTCATCAACGATGAGACAACTCAGGTTCATATGAGCGGAATTAAGATCAAGCCAGCGGAATTTTAAGGCGGGCGTGGAAACAGGTCTCTGTACGGGTGATGCTTAGTTCAAACCGGTTTTCAAACAACAAGGTAAGACGTTTTTGCAGGTTTTTTAACCCAAATCCTTCCTTACCGAAGAAGGGCGGATTTTTGGGCAAGGCATTTTCAGTGTGAAATAAGAGGAACCCCCCGTGTAATAGCAGGGAAAGACGGATATGATTGCCGGTCGCTCCGCGGTCGATGCCGTGTTTGAAAATGTTTTCCACAAAAGTCATCAGCAGCATGGGTGGAAGAAACGGATCGCCTTCGTAGTTTTTTTCGAATTCCACTTTCACGCCATGGCGTATGCGTATTTCTTCCAGCGCAATGTAGTTTTCAAGGAATTTAATTTCGGTGGACAGCGCTACTCTTTCTTTCGGACTTTCATCCACGAAATAACGCATGATATCGGAAAGGCGGCCGATCAGCAGGGCCGTACGGGGCGCCTCCCGGTAGGCTTCGTAGTAGATGTTGTTGAGGGTATTGAAGAGAAAGTGCGGCTGAACCTGTGATTTGAGGAGATTGAGTTCCGCCTGGCTTTTCTGTTCGAGCATCTGTGCCGCCTGCCGTTTGAGCTTGAAATAAGCAAGGGCTATCCGGAAGACAAAGCTGAGCAGGTAAATGACGAGGCCGGAGAGGATAAAGTAAAAAAAGGTTTGCAGGGTTAAAGTTTCCGGCCTGCCTTTCGAAAAAAAATGATTGTAGATCCAGGTAGACAAGAGGGCACGGCCGGCTCCGACCGCAGCCAGCAGGAGGATGGTGAGCAGCACGTACCCCGCGATCCGTCCTTTCTCGTACAGGTATGGAAATAACAGGGATATATTGCCATAGATGATGATAGCGTAAAATATACTATTCATTATGCTGTAGGTCAGCGCCTGTGCGACGCCATCCATCGGTAAATAAGAAAGAAAATTGAGCAGGAACAGCATTCCCCAGATGAGAAGCTGCAATTGAAGCGGTGTCGCGTTCCGGAAAAAAATGCGCATGCTCAAAAGTACTATGATTTTCACGGGATGGCGGGGCTTTTCAACGATTGGTTATTATCTTTCAATGGTTGTGTTCGCTGCAGTTGTTAAAAATAAAGCGGCTGTGGTTGAATGTATTTGCGCCGGGCAGGGGGGAAGCAGAACTTTGGTGAATAAAAACTATCCATCATGCGTCTGTTCTATCTTTTGCTTATGTTGATCCTGCTGTTGTTTTCCCAACATATCATTGCCCAGGGGGGCGCGGCCGGCGGACCTGTGGTCCAGGCCGATACGCTTCGGCCCGGCAAAGCCGGATTGGCCGCCCGGAACCTGAAACCGGGACTTCGGCAATATCTGGTTTGCTATCAGAATCCCAAAAGCAACCGGCAGCTAAGCTTCTGGTATTGGTTGCGGGATATAGCCATAGAAAAACAACAGGGAAAGGACGTATTCGTCATCACCCAGCAATGGTATGGCAGTGACACCAGCACTTACCGGTCTGTTTATTCCATCAACCAGGCGGGGGATTTCGCGCCGTTGTATCACCAGGAGCAAGTCAGGGGAAAACTCAGCGCCTATAAGTGGAAGGCAGACGGCATCGCGGGCGCTGACAGCGTAGAAGGAAATGCTCATAAAGGGTTCAACCTGGCTTTTCCGGAACCCAATTACAACTGGAACCTGGATATCGAGACCTTTGAGATGCTGCCGCTTGCCGAGGGAAAAGCCTTTTTGATCAATTTCTATGACGCCGGACTGGATACGCCCCGGTATGTACGTTATGCCGTGACGGGCAGCGAGAAGATTCGCCTGCTGGATGGGCAAAAAACGGACTGCTGGAAATTGCACGCCGAAGAGAAGGATAAGGGAATCGTTTTTTCGGGAACCTATTGGATTAGTAAAAAGGATCATCAATTTCTGAAAGAAGAAGATCATTTCAATGGCATGACCCGCTATAAGATACGGATGCCGGATATGATGCCCGATATCCGGACCGGTTTTGACCGTTAAGGCATTGTTAACTTACCAAAATGAAAAAACTCTTCCGAATGTCAGAGCCGGGAGGGTTTTTTTTGTCAAAAGGAAGGGATTTATATGATGTAAATAATAAAAAAAATTTAATCCGGAGTGGGTTTTAATGGAAAAATGATAAAAATGTATAACTGAATTTTATTGATATTTTTTTGTAAACTATTGTTAATTAATGGTATATAGGGGTGATTTAAAAACATTATATTTATTTGTAATGTATTTTTGTCTGCTTGAATTATAAACTTTCAGTATCTTTATCCTGTCATTAAACGTATTAGTTTTTCATTAATATGAAATCTTGCAGACTATGAGCAAAATCACCCTTAAAAGGTTCTTACCCTTCCTCCTGCTGGTTGTAATAGCAATCGCTGCCATCTTTATTCCCAGTCTGCCAGCCAGCATTGATGATAGTAAGTACAACCCGGCCGATATTACCTGGCTATTGGTAGCAACGGCCCTGGTTTTTATAATGACACCCGGCCTGGCCTTTTTTTACGGCGGGATGGTCAATCGTAAGAACGTTCTTTCCACGATGATGAAGAGCGTAGTGGCCGCCGGTGTGGTGGGTGTATTATGGATTGTTGTAGGATACAGTCTTTGTTTCGGCGATTCCATACATGGTATCATCGGCAATCCGATGACGCACCTTTTTTATAAAGGGGTTGTATCAGGGCCGGCCTGGGGGCCTGCGCCGACTATACCCAAATCTTTGTTTTCCATGTTCCAGCTGATGTTTGCTATCATCACGCCGGGATTGGTCGTAGGAGCGATTGCCGAGCGGATGCGCTTTTCCGCCTATGTACTTTTCACCGTATTGTTCAGCCTGCTGGTATATGCTCCCCTGGCTCACTGGAGCTGGCATCCCGATGGATTTTTAGCCAAAATGGGCGCCCTTGATTTTGCCGGTGGCACCGTTGTGCATATCTCTGCCGGTTGTGCGGCCCTGGCCGGCGCGCTGGTTCTCAAACGCAGAAAAAGCCATATCGATCGCCTGGAGACGCATCCCGCCAATATACCTTATGTACTCATTGGCACAGGGTTGTTGTGGTTTGGTTGGTTTGGTTTCAACGCCGGGTCTGCTTTAGGCGCTAATTCCCTGGCCGTCTCCGCTTTCTCCACTACGAATACGGCAGCAGCCGCCGCCGGTCTTTCCTGGATGTTCTTCGACGTCCTGAGAGGTAAAAAACCTTCTGTGGTTGGCTTCTGCGTAGGCGCCGTAGTCGGCCTGGTAGCCATTACGCCGGCCGCGGGTTATGTTGCCATCCCCCAAAGTATCTTTATCGGTGTACTAGCCGCTATCATTTCCAATATGGCTGTTCATTTCAAAGCTACCAAAACGGTGCTGGACGATACGCTGGATGTGTTTCCCTGTCATGGCCTCGGGGGTATCGCCGGGATGCTGATGACCGGTGTCTTCGCTACGGTGACGGTCAACAAGGCCGGAGCTAATGGCCTGATGTACGGTAACCCGACTTTCTTCTTCATCCAGGTGAAGGCCATGCTCATCGCTGTGACCTACAGCTTTGTAGTTTCTTACGCCATCTTCAAATTTATCAACTTCATCGTTCCGCTGCGGGTCAGCCGGGAAGAGGAGGAAGAGGGACTGGATGCCAGCCAGCACGACGAAAAGTACACGCAAGGTACTTTGCTGGTTGCTACGCCGAAAGGATTAGAGGAGCATGAAATAATTTAATGTAATTTAAAAGTTCCTGAACGAAATAGGAGGGGGCCGGCATCAGCCGGCCCTTTTCCGTTTAACGGAACTTTCATATTGTCCTTTATATTAATAAAAAAAAGAGTTAACTTAACAGTACGATTGTTTCTTAAACTAAGTTGCCATGGATACTGTACGTGATATACTACAGGTAAAAGGGAAACTGGTATATACAGTGAGTCCGGAAAGTTCTGTATATGAAGCACTTGAGACACTGGAAAATAAAAATCTCGGCTCTCTGGTGGTCGTTGAAAAGAATGGGCAGGTGGACGGAATATTTACCGAGCGCGACTATGCCCGCAAGATCATTTTAAAAGGACGCTCGTCCAGAGAAACTATGGTTCGGGACATTATGACTGAGAGTCCCGTGTTTGTTGCTCCTGACACAAAGATTGAAGAATGTATGCAAATGATGACCTCTAAGTTCATCCGTCATCTACCTGTATGCGACAAAGGTGAATTGGTCGGTCTTATCTCCATTGGTGATGTAGTAAAATTCATCATCAATCAGAAGGATTATGTCATTGAACACCTGGAGCATTACATTGTAAGTTGAGAGTAGACGATGTCAGGCTGGTGTCCAAGTGAAACTTGTACTTTGATGTATTACTCATCAATGAGAGGGATATTATATGCCGGGAAATAAAATTGATAACATTCCTTTATGGCCTTTGCTATTGTATGCAACAGTAGTAGTGGTATTGCTGGCTGTCATTCTCTCCTTATCTTATATTCTTGGCCAGCATCATCGTGACCGGGCCACCGGCAAACCTTATGAGGGCGGAATTGAACAATCGGGATCTGCACGGATCCGTTTTTCAGTACAGTTCTATTTAGTGGCCATGTTGTTTGTGGTTTTTGACGTAGAAGCAGTGTTTATCATGTTGTGGGCGCTGGGTTTTTACGAACTGGGCTGGCCCGGATATATAGGCGCGGCTGTATTCATAGGGCAATTGGCGGTGGTATTGATCTACGAATGGGGTATCGGGGCATTGGACATTGGAGTCAATGCGAAAAAGATATTGGAAGCGTATAGGCTGAAAAAAGGGCCCGGGGGTATGAAAAAAATTATTGACAAATGAAGTGGTGGTTAAGTAATACAGGCGATGCTACCGGCAAGATTTCCGGTAACGGCACCATGGAGGAAGTGGCTAGTAAAAGTATTATGCTTACTTCCATGCAGGATCTGCTTGCATGGGGCCGTAAGAATTCCATGTGGCCATTTCATTTTGGCTTAAGTTGTTGTTTTGTGGAAATGGCGACCAGTATAACCAGCAAATACGATGTAGCGAGGTTCGGGGCGGAAGTGATCCGTGGCACTCCACGCGAAGCGGATGTCATGGTGATCGCGGGAACGGTCTTTATTAAAATGGTCCCTATCATCAAACGGCTGCACGAACAGATGATGGAGCCCCGCTGGGTTATCTCTATGGGGAGCTGTGCCAACAGCGGGGGCATGTACGATATCTATAGCGTCGTACAGGGCGTAGATAAATTTTTACCGGTGGATGTGTATGTGCCCGGCTGCCCTCCAAGACCTGATGCTTTTATGCAGGGACTGGTATTGCTGGCCGAATCGGTCGGAAAAGAAAAACGACCCCTGAGCTGGGTGATTGGTGAACAGGGGGTCATTAAGCCACAATCTACCTCTATGAAGGAAAGGAAACGGGAAGAGAGAATGAAGATGGTGAACTTCAGAGGAGCGGATGAAGTATGAAACAATAGATTTTGACATATGCAGGGTGCTAACGACATATTAGAGCATCTGCAACATAGCTTCGGCGATGCTGCTTTTCAACGTCAGCATACTGTTGATAATATACTCACTTTATGGGTGTCGGGGGATAAATTTATGCCTCTTATCCGGCATCTGAAATCAGACATTCAGCAACCCTATTCATTCCTTTACGATCTCTGCGGTATCGATGAGCGGGACCGGACCCGGAAAGAAGAAATGCCTGCTGCTGATTTTACGGTGGTGTACCACCTGTTTTCATTCGAACGCAATGATTTCATTCGTCTGAAAGTGGCCCTTCAGGGTGAATACCCCAGCCTGCCTTCGATCACTCCCATTTTTAAAAATGCCAACTGGTACGAGCGGGAAGTGTACGATATGTTCGGTATCCGCTTTGACGGGCATCCGCATCTGCAGCGCATCCTGATGCCGTTGACCTGGCAGGGGCATCCGCTGCGTAAAGAACATCCTGCAAGGGCAACCGAAATGGGTCCTTTTCAATTATGGGATGAAAAACAGGACCGGGAGCAGGAAGCGCTCCGGTTTAAGCCCGAAGAATGGGGTATGCAGCAGCATGGTGAGGATGCTGATTTTATGTTCCTTAATATCGGTCCCCAACATCCCGGCACGCATGGCGTGCTGCGCATCATATTGCAGCTGGACGGCGAAGATATTGTAGATGCGGTTCCGGAGATCGGCTTTCATCACCGGGGTGCAGAAAAGATGGGAGAGCGGCAGAGCTGGCATACTTATATTCCTTATACCGACCGGATAGACTATTTAGGCGGGGTGATGAATAACCTGGCCTACTTGTTAGCGGTAGAGAAACTGGCAGGTATTGAAGTGCCCGACCGGGCGAAAGTGATAAGAGTGATGTTGTGTGAATTATTTCGCATAGCCAGTCATCTCGTATGGTTCGGCACCTTCGCCCAGGATCTTGGCCAGCTATCGCCGGTATTCTACATGTTTACAGATCGTGAAAAAATCTTTGATATCATCGAGGCGGTCTGCGGCGGCCGCATGCATCCTAACTGGTTTCGAATAGGCGGCGTGGCGCAGGATCTCCCGCATGGGTGGGATAAATTAGTACGGGATTTTACCGCGTATTTCCCCAAAAAGCTTCGTGAGTACAGAAATATGGTCATACGCAACAGCCTGTTTAAGGCGCGTACAAAGGGCATTGGCATTTATACGCTGGAAGAGGCTATCGAGTGGGGTGTAACGGGGCCCGGTCTGCGGGCCTGCGGCTTTGAATGGGACTTCCGGAAAAAGCGCCCCTATGGAGGGTACGAACTATTCGACTTTGATATTCCCGTCGCACAAAATGGCGATTGCTTTGACCGTTCGATCGTACGGGTAGAAGAAATGCAGCAAAGTCTCCGGATTGTAGAGCAATGTCTCAACAATATGCCGGAAGGAAATTATAAGGCGGATCACCCGCTGACCACTCCCCCCATCAAAAAAAACACGATGCAGGATATTGAAACGCTGATCACGCATTTCCTGAATGTGAGCTGGGGCCCGGTAATTCCCGCGGGCGAAGCAATGAGTTGCATCGAGGCGACGAAAGGGGCAAACAGCTATTACCTGGTCAGCGACGGTAACACTTCGGCATATCGTGTGCGGATACGGACGCCCTCTTTCCCGCATATGCAGATGGTACCTTATATCAGTAAAGGATATACGGTGGCTGATCTGCTTTCCATATTGGGGAGCGTGGATTTTGTGCTGGCGGATATTGACAGATGATCACCTACAAGCGAAAACGCTATGTTAACGGAAGTCGAAATACAGGCTATCGACCATGAAATTAAGCTGCTGCCTCATAAAAAGGCAGCCGTGATCGAAGCATTGAAAATCATTCAGCAGCACCGGGGATGGGTCAGTGATGAGAGCGTAGAAGCCATTGCCGATTACCTGGAGATAAGTCCTGCGGAAGTAGACAGCATTGCCACATTTTACAATCTCATTTTCCGAAAGCCCGTCGGGCGGCATGTCATCCTGTTGTGCGACAGCATTTCCTGTTATGTAATGGGATACATCGGACTGTACGAGGCGCTGCAGCAAAAACTGGCCATCCGGTTTGGGGAAACCTCCAGGGACAGGCGATTTACCTTGCTGCCTAATGCCTGTTTAGGTTGTTGCGATCATGCCCCTGCATTGATGATAGATGAAGATCTGTATAGGGATGTAACAGTGGAGATGCTGGACCGGATATTATCGGGATACACGTAATAAACATATGATGGAACGCCCGCTTACAAAAAATATTCATATTGACCGACCGCCGTTGGATCTGAGAGAGTATAAGATGACGGGGGGGTATGAGGCTGTGCATAAAGCCCTGGGCAGAATGACACCCGGGGAAGTCCAGAAGCTGGTACAGGATAGCAATCTGAAAGGCAGGGGTGGGGCAGGGTTCAACACCGGTAATAAATGGAGCTTTGTTCCAATGGGCAACGAAACTCCCCGCCCAAAATACCTTATCGCCAATGCGGACGAAATGGAGCCCGGCACTTTTAAGGACCGGCTGCTAATAGAAGGCAATCCGCATCAGCTGATCGAGGGAATGATCGTGTCGGCATATGCTATCCAGGCCGATATTTCCTATATCTTTTTGCGCCGGGCGTATTACCAGGCAGCCCGGCTGCTTCGTAAAAGCATCGAAGAGGCTTATGGGGCGGGTTATTTAGGCAAAAATATACTCGGCAGCGGCTATAACCTTGAAATGTATTTGCATACCGGTGTGGGCCGGTACATGTGCGGGGAAGAAACCGCCTTATTAAACGCCCTGGAGGGCAAACGGGCGACCCCGAGGGCAAAACCTCCTTTTCCGCAGGTCAGCGGGTTGTTTGGCAAGCCTACCATCGTGAACAATGTAGAAACGCTTTGTTGTATTCCGCATATTGTTAACAACGGGGCCGATTGGTTCAAGCGGTTAAGCAATAGTGAAGACGAAGGAGGCACCAAGATCTATGGCGTGAGCGGAAAAGTGCGATCGCCCGGGGCATGGGAACTGCCGATGGGGGTTACCATTCGGGAACTGATCGAAGAACATGCCGGGGGTATGAAGAATGGGTTTACGCTTAAGGGCATCCTGCCCGGCGGCGCCTCTACCGATTTTTTAACCATGGATCATATAGATACAAAAATGGATTTTAAATCCGTGGCGGCAGCGGGCAGCCGGCTAGGTACCGGCACCATGATCGTGATGGACGATGCAACCTGTCCCGTCGGATTTGTTCATAACCTGCAACACTTTTTTGCGCAGGAAAGCTGCGGCTGGTGTACCCCTTGCCGGGAAGGCCTGCCATGGGTGGAAAAGATCCTGTTGTCCATTGAAAACGGGGAAGGCAGGGAAGAAGATATGGAGCTGCTGCAAATGCATACGCAATTCCTGGGACCAGGCAATACCTTTTGCGCATTGGCGCCCGGGGCTATGGAGCCATTGCAGAGCGCCTTAAAATATTTCAGGGAGGATTTTGAAAATCACATAAGAGGAAAAAAATGCCCTTACCATGCCAACGATCTACATCGATAAGAAACCCTATGCCGTAAAAGCCGGTAAAAACCTGCTGGAAGCCTGTCTGGGGCTTGGGTTTGATCTGCCTTATTTCTGCTGGCATCCTGCTATGGGAAGCGTCGGCGCCTGCCGGCAATGCGCCGTAAAGCTGTTCAAGGATGAGCAGGATACAAGGGGCCGCCTGGTAATGAGCTGTATGGAAAGCGTAAAAGACGGATTGTATTTGTCCATTGAAGATAAGACCGCCAGGGCTTTCCGGGAGCAGGTGATCGAATGGCTGATGACCAATCATCCCCACGATTGCCCGGTATGTGATGAAGGCGGCAGCTGCCACCTGCAGGACATGACAGTGATGACGGGGCATGATTACCGCCGCTTCCATTATAAAAAACGTACCTACCGGAATCAATACCTCGGACCTTTTGTTCATCATGAAATGAACCGGTGCATACAGTGCTACCGGTGTGTCCGGTTCTACCGGGACTATGCAGGCGGCAAGGACCTGAATGTATTTTCCGCGCATCACCATGTTTATTTTGGAAGAGAGAAAGATGGCATCCTGCAAAGCCCGTTCGCCGGAAACCTGGTGGAAGTCTGTCCTACCGGCGTATTCACCGATTCTACGTTGAAAGAACATTACACCAGAAAATGGGATCTTACGACAGCCCCTTCTGTTTGTCCGCATTGCAGCCTGGGATGTAATATAATCGCCGGCGAGCGATATGGATCATTACGCTCTATCGTCAATCGCTTTAACAGCGAAGTGAACGGTTATTTCTTATGCGACAGGGGGCGGTTCGGATATGAATTTGTCAATAGCGAGAACCGGATCAGGCGACCCCTTATCCGCAACCGAACGGTCGAAGCAGTGGACGAGGGTGTATTGATGAGCCACCTGAAAAATCTTATCGACAATCATCAGCTGATCGGCATCGGCTCGCCCCGGGCCTCTGTTGAAAGCAATTTTTCCCTGATGCAATTAGTGGGGGGCGACAATTTTTATCAGGGTGTGAATGATAGTGAAGCGTACCTGGAAAAGAGGGTGGTGGAGATATTGGGATCGGGCGCCGTCCATAGCGCTACGCTCAGGGAAATTGAAGAGGCTGATGCCGTGCTGGTGCTGGGCGAAGATATCTGGAACACTGCTCCCATGATGGCGTTGGCTGTCCGCCAGTCGGTGTTGAAGACTGCCGCGGCTAATGCCATACAACAAATACCATTGTCTCCCTGGCATGATATTGCCGTTAAAGAACTGGTGCAGGACGACAAAGGTTTTCTGGCGAATATCACGGTCGCTTCCTCGCCGTTGGATGAAATAGCGACTCTCACCCTGCATGCGGCGCCTGATGACATGACCAGGGTCGGTTTTGCGATTGCCAGCCAGCTCAACCCTTCTTTGTCAGCCATGCCCCTTGCCGACAGGGTGACGGCCTTGAAAGCAAAAGCTATTGCTGACGCTCTGCGACAGGCGAAGCATCCCGTTATCATCAGCGGCGGTTCCTGTTGTGATGAAGCCCTTATCCGGGTGGCCTTCGATATTGCTGCGGCACTGGACACGGCAGACAGGCGGACGGGGATATCCTATGTATTGCCGGAATGTAATAGTATGGGGATGGCTATGATGCGTGCCCCTTCACTTGAGGCTGCCATTAAAAGAGTTGAAAAGGAACGGAATATTACTGCCGTCATTCTCGAGAATGATCTATACCGCAGGATACCTGCCGCTAAAGCGGATGCTTTCTTTTCCCATTGTAAAAATGTCATTGTGCTGGATTCGCTGCACAACCATACGACGGAGAAGGCGCATGTGCTGATACCGGCGGCATCTTTTGCTGAAGCAGACGGAACCCTCGTTAATAATGAAGGCCGTGCCCAACGTTTTTTCCAGGTATTCATGCCTGCCGATGCTGCTATTAAAGAGAGCTGGAAATGGTTGTGGCAGATGAAAGCGTTACAGGCAGAAGCCGGCAACGGGCAGGAGCATCATCCGGATGACCTGCTGGCGAAACTGGAAAAGCAGTTTCCCCAGTTCGCCGGTATTTCCGGGGTGGCGCCTCCGCATGACTTTCGTATACATGGCGAAGCTATTCCCCGTGAGCCGCATCGCTACAGCGGCCGTACGGCAATGCTCGCCAACCTGGCGGTGAGTGAACCCAAGCCGCAGCAGGATGACGACTCACCATTGACATTCACTATGGAAGGATATCAGGGTATGCCACCTTCCCCCCTAATCCCCTTCTTCTGGTCTCCGGGATGGAATTCCGGCCAATCCGTGAACAAGTATCAGCAGGAGCCCGGCGGTGCGTTAAGGGGCGGAGATCCCGGCATCAGGCTATTTGAAAAAAGGGAAGCACCCGATCTTGGTTTTTTTAAAGACATGCCCGAAGCTTTTGCTGTCCGGCAGCGAAAATGGCTATTGCTGCCACAGTATGATGTCTTTGGCTCCGGCGAATTAAGCATCTATACCGATGGCATCCGGGAGCTCGCTCCGGAACCTTATATCGCCTTGTCCAGGCAGGACGCTGAACAGCTAGGGGTAGCAGACGGAGCGGTGATCTTACTGAAGGCAGATGAGGAATATGTACTTCCGGTGAAAATCCGGGAATATTTACCCAGCGGAGTGGTATTAGCGCCGATTGGATTGCCCGGAATGCCTGCGTTGAGCTGGGGGACATGGGCGGGTGTTGAAAATGTGAAAATGGTGCAAATCTGATTATAGACCGAATTAATAAGTGACGATTATGACAGTAATGCAACATATCTGGATCGTGGCAGGCGTATTATTCGTTCTGCTCAATATGGCCGCCGGGCTCATTTGGGTAGAACGCCGGCTCCTGGCTTTATGGCAGGACAGGCTGGGACCAAACCGTGCGGGGCCGCTGGGCATTTTAATCGTACTCGCCGATACGCTGAAATTATTTTTCAAGGAGGACTGGATACCGCCTTTTGCAGATAAATGGGTGTTTGTCCTTGCACCGGCCGTCGTAGTAGGCAGTGTGCTGATGAGCTTTGTCATTATTCCTTTTGCGCCGCATATAGTGGTGGCTGATCTCAATATCGGCCTGTTATTCTTCCTGGCTATGTCTTCATTGGGCGTATACAGTATTGTATTAGGCGGCTGGGCGTCCAACAATAAATATTCCCTGCTGGGCGCATTACGTGGCGCCTCGCAGATGATAGCCTACGAGGTGTTCATGGGATTGTCGCTGATGGGTGTGGTAATGCTTACGGGGTCTTTCAATATGGGCAAGATCGTAGAGGCGCAAAAGGATCTGTGGTTTGTCGTAACGCAGCCGCTGGGCTTTCTTATTTTCTTTATTGCGGGCGTCGCAGAAACACACCGTTTGCCGTTTGACATTCCGGAAGCGGAGAGCGAACTGATTGCCGGCTACCATGCGGAATATTCGGGGATGAAGTTCGGAATGTTTTTTATCGGAGAATACCTTGGCATTACCCTTATCTCGGCTATGACGGTAGCGATTTTTTTTGGCGGCTGGCTGGGCCCCTCGTTTCTGCCGCCGCTGGTTTGGTTTGCACTGAAGACGGTGGCGTTCATCTGTCTGTTCATCCTGCTGCGGGCTTCTCTGCCGCGCCCACGGTATGATCAATTGATTGAATATGGATGGAAGATATTGCTGCCATTGGTGCTGGCAAATTTGATGATAACCGGAGCGGTGGCGTTGTGGATGAAAAAGAGTTAATATTTATAATATAAAATCTTAATTATGTTTAGTCATTTGCGGACAATGTGGCTGGTTTTTTTACACTTGTTCCATAAAAAAGCTACTGTTCAATACCCGGAGGAAAAGAACGAGCTGCATCCACGCTGGCGGGGACGCATTGTGCTGACAAGGGACCCGGATGGCGGCGAACGCTGTGTCGGCTGTTATTTGTGTGCTGCGGCCTGCCCGGTGGATTGCATTGCATTGCAGGCCACCGAGGATGTTAACGGCCGGCGATACCCGGAATTTTTCCGTATCAATTTTTCGCGATGTATTTTCTGCGGGTATTGTGAAGAGGCCTGTCCGACATATGCTATTCAGCTGATCCCGGATTTTGAAATGGCAGAATACAAGCGGCAGGACCTGGTTTTTGAAAAAGATGATCTTTTGATCAACAGCGAGGGAAAATACCCGGGTTACAATTATTACAAAGCAGCGGGTATCGACGTCGGGGTAAAGGCAAAAGGGGAGGGGAAGGAAGAAGAATCACCGGTAGACATATATAGCTTATTGCCATAAAAATGGAACAGCTGTTCTACATATCGTCGTTTGTCGCCATTGTTGCAACCGTCATGGTGATCACCCGCTATCATCCTATTCATGCATTGCTATACCTGGTGGTTTCTTTTATGGCTGTGGCAATGATCTTTTTATCGCTTGGAGCCCCTTTCGTATCGGTATTGGAAATTATTATCTATGCCGGGGCTATCATCGTATTGTTCATTTTTGTCGTGATGATGCTGAACCTTGGTAAGGATACTGCGTTGCAGGAAAAGAAATGGCTGCATCCCAGGGTGTGGGTTATCCCGGCATTGCTTTCATTGATATTGCTGGCTGAAATGGCGGTGCTCCTGTCGAAGGGAAGGGGCGCTTCCATGCAGGGACCGGTTGTTGACCCCCGGCAGGTATCACTGTCTTTATACGGTAAATATGTTATTGCCGTAGAACTGGCTGGTTTCCTGCTCATGGCGGGCATTGTAGGGGCGGCGCATATTGGAAAACATACAAAAAGGAACCTGCACCGGTTCCTGCAGGAAGACGGGCATGGCAATGTGGGGTCAGTCACGGAGGGGGAGGAATCGGATATCAAGGAGGAATCGGGTGTCAAGGAAAAATCAAGCGTCAATATTTAAAATAGATTCATGTCTTCGTTCAATGCCAATACCGTTCTACTGGTTGCTGCGGTACTTTTTGTACTGGGGTTGATAGGTGTGCTGACACGGAAGAACGTCGTTTTTATGCTTATTTCCGTGGAAGTCATGCTGAATGCCGCGGGCCTGGCATTTGTAGCAGCGGGATCAAAATGGCAGCAGCCGGACGGGCAGGTGATGTTCCTGTTCATATTGGCAATGGCCGCTGCAGAAGTTTCGGTGGGACTGGCCCTGGTGCTGCAGATCCACCACCAGCATAAAACAATGGATGTGGAAGACCTGAAGGAATTGAGGGACCAGGAGTATTGAATAGTAAAAAATGTCAGCTATTGCATATGCTTATATATATTCCGGCACTGCCTTTTTTGGGTTTCCTGGTCTTATCCCTGGCAGGGAGGCATTTGTCCAAAAATAGTATTGCCTGGATCGGCGCCGGAACGGTGAGCGCGGCGGCCGTCCTTGTTATCTTATCCGGTATCCAATTCCTGCAAAGTCCGCCGGCGGCCGGGGCTTATAAACAGTTGTTATTTCAGTGGTTCAGCGCGGGAGACCTGTCCGTTGCGTTTAGCCTGAGTGTAGATGCCTTATCACTGGTATTTATCTTCATCATCACTTTTGTGGGCGCGCTCATCCATATCTATTCTGCTTCCTTTATGCGCCGGGACCATGACTATGCGCGTTACTTTGCCTGCATGAATTTGTTTGTCTGTGCCATGCTGCTATTGGTGATGGCGGACAATTTAGTCTTATTGTATTTGGGATGGGAAGGCGTGGGGTTATGCAGCTATTTGCTTATCGGCTTCTGGTATGAGGTGCCTGCCAATTGCAATGCCGCGGGTAAAGCTTTTCTGGTAACGCGTATCGGCGATACCGCCATGCTCATCGCTTTATTCCTCTTATTCAGGGAATTTGGAACATTCGATATTCCGGTGATCCTGGGGCAATCTCCGCATCATTTTACGGCGGGGGCATCCAATATTACCCTTATTGCCTTACTGCTGCTGGCAGGAGGCATGGGCAAGTCGGCACAGGTGCCATTTCAAACATGGTTGCCGGATGCGATGGCCGGCCCCTCGCCGGTAAGCGCTTTGATACATGCCGCGACCATGGTCACTGCGGGTGTTTATCTCATTGCGCGGATGCACGTGCTGTTCCAACTGTCGCCCGTTGCCTTATCGGTCACCGCGGCTATCGGCGCGCTCACGTTACTCGTGGGCGGCTGCAGCGCCATGGTACAAACAGATATCAAAAGGATACTGGCCTATTCTACGATCAGCCAGATCGGGTATATGTTCCTTGCATTGGGTGTCGGAGCCTGGAGTGCCGCGATCTTTCATTTCTTTACCCATGCATTTTTCAAAGCCTTGTTATTCCTGGCGGCGGGCGCGGTGATCGAAGCCTTGCACCATGAACATGATATTTTCAGGATGGGGGGATTGAAAAACAAAATGCCTGTAGTCTTTTACACTTTCTTAGCCGGTGCGGCAGCGCTGGCGGCCCTGCCATTCGTAAGCGCGGGCTTTTTCAGCAAGGACCCAATACTCTGGTATGCCCTTAGCGCCGGCAATGGCGGCGTGCTGTTGTGGGCTATCGCGCTGGCCGGTGCATTCATCACGGCATTTTACAGCACGCGGTTGATACTGGTTGTTTTTTGGGGGGAAATGAAGACTCCGGTAAGCGAATATCCCGGAAAAGGGATAACGGTGCCACTGATCATACTGGGAGTTTTATCCCTGACGGCCGGGTATATTGAATGGCCGCACAACCTGGTGAGGCTTTCGTTATTCTCCGACTTTGTTCAACGGGTATTACCGGCCACGGTTGTGAAAGAGGGCCTGCCGTCAGAAGCTGTCTTTCAGCTGATGGCTGGGCTCGTAACCTTGTTGGGTGTATATGCAGGGTATGTTTTGTATTACCGGGACAGGGCCGTTATAGAGCGATGGAAGCGATCCGGGGGCTGGATGGCCATAAGGAATTTTTTATTCAGCGGATGGGGTTTTGACCAGCTGTATGCTGCCGTATTTGTAAAACCATTCCTGTTCATTACAACGGTGAATAAATCGGACCTGTTCGATCGGTTGTATAATGGCATAGCGCGGGCCAGTCTTTGGTGTAACCGGCTGTTATCGGCTTCTCAAAACGGCTCGTTGCGCTGGTATATATTGGGGGTGCTCGCGGGTGTTCTTTTTATTATAACCTTACAGTTATTCTTATGATGCTGACCTGGATGATATGTCTATTACTGCTTGGTGGAGCTATATGCTGGCTGGCGGCCCAATGGAGCCCTCGTCTTTCAAAGTGGATCGCTCTCGTGGCCGTGCTTTCGGATTTTGTGCTTCTTTGCACCTGGTGGCTGCGGGGCGGAAAAGGAAATCCTGCCGGCAGCTCCTGGTTCGTCAACTACCGGGTGGACTGGATACCTTCGTTCGGCATCAGTTTTCATCTTGCAATGGACGGACTTAGCCTGGTATTGCTGCTGCTTACTTTTTTCCTCGGTATTTTATCGGTACTCTGTTCCTGGAACGAAATCAAAGAAAAAACGGGTTTCTATTTTTTTAATCTTTTATGGGTGTTGGCGGGCATCACCGGAGTATTTGTAGCGATGGACCTTTTCCTTTTTTATTTTTTCTGGGAAGTGATGCTGGTGCCGATGTATTTTTTGATTGCCATCTGGGGAGACAGCAACCGCCGCTATGCAGCCTTTAAATTTTTCATCTTTACCCAGGCCGGGGGCTTGCTGATGCTGCTGGCAATACTTGCCTTGTATTTTATCCATGGGCAACAAACCCATACTTATTCCTTTGATTATTTCAATCTGCTGGGCACTTCCCTGGAGCCTTCCGCCTCGAGATGGATCATGTTTGGATTCCTGTTCGCATTTTTGATCAAATTGCCGGCAGTGCCTTTTCATAGCTGGCTGCCCGATGCCCATAGCGAGGCGCCTACGGCAGGGAGCCTGGTATTGGCCGGTTTGTTATTAAAAACCGGGGCTTATGGTATTATCCGTTTTGTATTGCCGCTTTTTCCGCAGGCATCGGCAGAAATAGCGGGGTGGGCCATGCTGTTCGGGGTGATAGGAATTGTGTATGGCGCAATGCTTGCTTTTGCTCAAACAGACCTCAAGCGGCTGATCGCTTACACTTCCGTGAGTCACATGGGATTTGTACTCCTGGGCATCTTTGCATTTCGGGAAATAGCCTTGGACGGAGTAGTTATGCAGATAGTTACGCACGGTATCGCTACGGGGGCTTTGTTCGTGATGGCCGGAATGTTGAAGGAAAGGCTGCATACAAGGGATATAGGGCAAATGGGAGGCTTGTGGACGTCCATGCCGCGTATGGGGGGGATATTCCTATTGTTTACGATGGCTTCCTTAGGGTTGCCGGTGCTGGGCAATTTTATTGCGGAGTTCCTGATCCTGCTGGGTTCATTTTCGGCCAATGTCCCCTTCACTGTTATTGCCAGCCTGGGGTTGGTCTTATCGGCCTTGTATTCCCTGCGTATGATGCAAAGGGTCTTTCTCGGGCGAGCCACAATTGCCGTGCCGCCGGAAGATCTTAGTGTAAGGGAGGGGCTCATTATGGCTGTGATGAGCGTCAGTATTGTTGCGTTGGGATTGTACCCCCAGCCTGTGATCGATATGGTAAAGATGGTAATGACGCAATTGGTGGTCAGATAACAATAAAATCATTCCCATGAATGCACTTCAATTTAATGCGCTGCTTCCGTATACTCTTCTGGCCGCCGCCTCGATGGTAGTGATCCTGCTCATTGCCTTCCGGCAGAGCCATACGGTCATACAAGTGGTTGGATTTGTATTGATGTGCGCGGTGATCGCCGCCTTGCTGAAAGTAAAACGGCTTTTACCCGTTGCTATCCTGCCATTGTTTCAAATAGACGGATTTGCCTTGCTATTCACCGGCTTGATCATTTTTTGCGTACTGATAGTCGGGTTGTTCTCTTTTATTTATTTTGAAGAGCGGGAAGAGAACCCCAAGGAATATTACATATTATTATTTCTTGCCACGCTGGGCGCCGCTGTGCTGACCATCAGCCGGCATTTCATTTCTTTATTTATCGGCCTGGAATTATTGAGCGTCAGCTTATATGCGCTCATCGCCTACCTGCGCAACCGGAATAATGCGGTGGAGGCGGGTATGAAATA
>WNFM01187958.1_pt3 | contig 135140 bp, 115 predicted proteins | sample 5400271 | NCBI WGS metagenome assembly WNFM01 (sample SAMN13153352, study PRJNA577476) | soil metagenome | isolation source: 60 cm saprolite on Douglas fir-dominated hillslope | place: USA:California | collected 2013-09-17
CTCTCCTTCGGGCCGAGGAGGCGGACCAGCGTCCGCGACTCGCCCTTGCGCCAGACCTCCACCTCGAGGGGAGGCTTGTCGGCCGCCGTCAGACGCATCCGGCTGCGGAAAGACTCGGGGGCGAGGGCGCCCACGTCGGCTCGGCGGAGGAGTTCCTCCGGGGAGAGGGCTTGGTCGGCCAAACAGACGGAGACGGGCACGGAGACGGAGACGGGAACGGAAACGGCCACAACAACGGCCAGAAGGCGAGCGAGCGCGCGCTCAAACATGGCCCAGCGCGTCCACGATGCGCAGGCGAACGGTGCGCAACGCGGGGAAGACCGCCGCCACCGCCAGCACCGCCACCATCAAGCCGACGACGGCCACGAAATCGCCGGGGTGGACGGCGAGCTGCAGGGGGAAACCCGCGGCCGCGCCCGGCGGCGGCGGCATCTCGATGCCGGCGGCGTTGATGGCCATCACGAGCACGGCGGCCAGCGCGTCGCCGACGAGCGCTCCCACCACGCCCAGCCAGAGCGCCTCCAGGACCACCATCAGCGCCACCTGACCGCGCCCCGTGCCGATGGCGAGCAGCGTCCCGAACTCGCGGACCCGCTCCATGACCGACATGAGCAGCGTGTTCGAAGTGGCCAGGCAGACCAGCACGAACACGATGCCGCCCAGGAACCAGAAGACGCCCGAGTAGAGCGCGCGGACCTGTCCGTAGAACGGCGCTCGCGCGCGCCAGTCCGTGAGGACGAGGGGCTCGGACGACGCGGAGCGGAGCCGGAGGGCCAGCGCGTCGCCGACCTCCTGCGTGCGCGCGGTGTCGTCGAGCCCGATCACGATCGAGGAGACGCGATCGGTGCCCAGCAGCCTCTCCCCCGTGACCAGGTGCGTCTTGAGGAGACGCGCGTCCAGCTCCTGCAGCCCCGTGGTCACCAGGCCGGCCACGCGGACGTCGAGCGCATTGAGGGTGCCGTTCGCGGTCATGGCCGTGATGGTCACCACGTCGCCCGGCACCGCGCCCAGCGACTGGGCGAGCGTGACCCCGAGGAGGACCTGGTCTTCACCCACGGGCGGCGCCGAGTCGGAGAGGTTCGCCCCGCCGCGGATCTTCACCTCCAGGTTCATCTTCCGCTCGCGGTCGGGCTCCAGGGCCACGCCGACGAACGCCGACGAGTGATCGTCCTTCGAGGCCATGCCCGTGAGGTAGACGGCGGCCCCCGCGGCCAGGACGTGCGGCATGGACTCCGCCGCCTCCCGCACGCGCGGCCAGTCGGCCAGGGCGGGCGGGGCCGAGCGGTCGGGGCCGCCGGGACCCGCCGTCGCCGCCGGCATCAGCTCGAGGTGCCCGAGCCCGCCGTGGATGATGGCCTCGCGCAGCCCGTCGAACGAGAAGCGGATGAAGCCGACGGTCAGGATGACGGCCACCGCGCCCGCGGCGATGACGAGCAGCGAGAGCAGGGTGCGCCGCCGATGGCGCGAGAGGTTGCGCAGCGCGATGACCGCGAACTTCAGACGACCTCTCCGACCATTCCGTCGATCAGGCGGATGGTGCGTGGGGCGCGCGCCACGATGGCGGGATCGTGCGTAGCGAAGAGGAACGTGGTCCCGCGCTCCACGTTCATCCGTGCCAGGAGGTCGACGATCGAGGCCGCGGTGCGCGAGTCCAGGTTCGCGGTGGGCTCGTCGGCCAGGATGGCCAACGGCTCGTGGACGAGGGCGCGGGCCAGGGAGACCCGCTGCCTCTCCCCGCCGGAGAGCTGGTCCGGGCGGTGCCGCATGCGGTCGTCGAGCCCCACCGCCGCCAGCGCCGCTTCCGCCCGCCGCTTGCGGTCGGCGCGAGGGATCCCGTCGATCCAGAGCGGGTATTCCACGTTCTCGAAGGCGGAGAGCACGGGCAGGAGGTTGAAGGACTGGAACACGAAGCCGAGCTGGCGGCGCCGCAGCCGCGTCTTTTCCGCCGGAGTCAAGGAGGCGAGATCGGCGCCCGCGAACAGGACCTGGCCCTCGTCCGGCTCGTCCAGGCAGCCGAGCAGGTTCAGCAGGCTCGTCTTGCCGCTGCCGGACGGGCCCGCCACCACCACGAACTCGCCCTTCCCCACTTCGACGTCGATGCCGCGCAGCGCCTCGATGACGACGTCGCCGAGGCGATACCGTTTGCGCAGGTTGCGGGCCTGGAAGAGCACTCGCGAGGATACCGCGAACCCGGGCGCGAACCGTGGGGGGGGCGCCGGCTCAGTCGCCCACGTGCGTGCTGAGCGTCGCCGTGAGGATCTCCTCGCCTTCGGGCCCGGTCACGGTGACGTCGTAGGTGGCCAGGGGACCGGCCTGGCCCGTGCGGCGGACGGTCGCGACCAGGCCGACCGCCGCGGCCACATCGTCGGCGCGGAAAGCGGCCGCACGCACGGCGACCAGATACCCCGGCCTCACCGCGGCGCCCACGGGCGCGGCCAGGGCCTGCTGCACGGCCGCCGCCTGGGCCGCGAGCTCGAGCGCGATGACGGCGGGAGCGCGGCCACCCACGGCAAAAGCGCTGTCCGCCCGGATCCGCCCGCCGCAGACCAGGACGTCCGTCCGCGGGTCGTCGAGGACGGTCTGCACCAGGCGCGCCGGACCACGATGCGGGATCAGCCCCTCGGGCACGTCGCGCTCAGCCATCGCGGCCGCCGTGTGCCACGCCCGTCACGGCGAGCGTGTCCCCGATCCGCACGTCGAATCGAGAGCGCCCATCGGCATCGGGAGACCGGACGGAGACGTCGAGCACGTCGCCCGGGCGCACGACCTGGCGGAAGCGCACCGACGGCAGCGCGCGCAGGGTCGCCGAGGCGCCTCCCATCGCGCGCAACGCGTGGCAGACGATCACGAGGTGCGCCACCCCGGGCAGGATGGGCTGGCCCTCGAAGTGTCCGGCGAAGGCACGGCTGGTCGTCTCGACGCGGAGGCGCGCGCGCCATCCGGCGGCGTCGACCGCCTCCTGCACCACGGTCAGGCCGTCGAAGATCTCCGTTGCCATGAGCGCGCCGGAGTATAGTCGCGGCGTGCCCATCGAGACCATTGCCGTCATCGGCTCCGGCATCATGGGCCGGGGCATTGCCTACGCGGCCACGCGCGGCGGCTTCCGCACGATCCTCCACGACGTCTCCGCGGACGCCCTCGAGCGCGCGCTGACCACCATCCGCCGCGACCTGGACGAGGGCATCGTCCGCGGCAAGCTCACGGCCGCCGACGCCGCCGGCGCCCTCGCGCGCCTGGCCCCGGAGCAGGAGCTCGGCGCGGCGGCGGAAAAAGCGGACTTCGTGATCGAGGCCGTCCCCGAGGAGATCGCCCTCAAGCTGCGCACGTTCGCGCAGCTCGACCAGCACTGCGACGAACGTGTCGTGCTCGCCACCAACACGTCGAGCCTCTCGATCACCGAGATCGCGGCGGCCACCCGGCGGCCCGGCCGCGTGGTCGGCATGCACTTCTTCAATCCCGTGCCCAAGATGAAGCTGGTCGAGATCGTGAAGGCCCTCGACACCAGCGCGGACACGGTCGGGGTCACCGCCGAGGTGGCGCGCCGCATGGGCAAGGAGACGGTGGTGGTGAAGGACTCCGCCGGCTTCATCACGTCGCGCGTCAACGCCATGATCGGCAACGAGGCGTTCCTGATGCTGCAGGAGGGCGTGGCCAGCGCGGAGGACATCGACAAGGCGCTCAAGCTCGGCCTCAACCATCCCATGGGACCCTTCGAGCTCGTGGACGTGGTGGGCCTCGATACGCGCCTGGCCGTGCTCGAGTTCCTGCATCGGAGCCTCGGCGAGAAGTACCGGCCGGCGCCGCTGCTCGTCCAGCACGTGAAGGCCGGCCGCCTGGGCAAGAAGGCCGGGCGCGGCGTGTACGACTACCGCGGGCCCTCTTGAGCATGTACCGGCGCCTGCGTCTGGCCTTCGAGGACCGCGTGGCCATCCTCACCGTGGACCGGCCGGAGGCGCGCAACGCGCTCGACGGGGAGACGGTGGAGGAATTCCATCGCGCGCTGGAGGAGGCGCGGCAGACCCGCGTCACCGTCCTCATCGTCACCGGCGCCGGGGACAAGGCGTTCGTGTCCGGGGCGGACATCGGCGCCATCCGCGCGCGGCGGAGGGACGACGCGCTGGCTTCGATCAACTCGCGGCTGATGTCCGCGGTCGAGGCGCACGAGGCGGTGACGATCGCGGCCGTGAACGGCTACGCCCTGGGCGGAGGTTGCGAGCTGGCCCTCGCCTGCGATCTGCGCCTCGCCGCCGAGACCGCCGTCTTCGGCCTGCCCGAGCCCAGCCTGGGCATCATCCCCGGGGCGGGGGGTACCCAGCGCCTCCCCCGCATCGTGGGGCTCGGCCGCGCGAAGGAGATGATCCTGACCGGCGCGCGCTGGGACGCGCGCCAGGCGCTGGCCGCGGGACTGGTGTCCGAGGTCGTGCCCCTCGCGGAGTTGCCGGCGGCGGCGCGCCGTCTCGCCGACCGTGTGCTGGCTCTGGGCCCGCTGGCCGTGCGGCTGGCGAAGCTGGCTCTCAACGCGTCCACGCAGATGCCGCTCGGCGCGGGGCTGATGTACGAATCCACGGCCCAGGCGATCACCTTCGAGTCGAAGGACAAGATGGAAGGCACGACCGCGTTCCTGGAAAAGCGGCCGGCGCGCTTCACGGGAGAATAGACGATGCGAACGCTCGGAGCCCTCCTCCTGCTCGTCGGCATCGTGGGGTTCTTCTACTGCTCCTCGCACCTCTCGGGGCTGGAATCGATACCCGAAGGCACGTCGCTGGGGAACTACCTCCAGTACGATGCCGGGAAGTTCGAGCTGGGGCGCTACCTTGCTCTGATCGCGGGGTTTATCGGCATCCTGCTCTCGCTGTTTCCCAAGGGCCGCTGACCCCGTTGTGCGGAGCCTCACCAGTGCGTGTCGTCACACCGCGACGCCGAGACTCGCGGTGTACGCTGACGGCAGAATAGTGATATGCGCGCTGTCCCCTCCGACCGCGCCCGCCTGCGTGTCCTCCTCCTCGTAGGAGACGCGGCGTACGCTCGCGCGGTCGAATCGCGCCTCGGCGCCCAAAACGGCTCCCCCTGGGAGGTCGATACCGTCGCCGACCTCGCGCGCGGGCGCGAGCGCCTCGCCCGCGGCAACGTGGACGTCGTTCTCGCGGACTTCGACTTGACGGGCGAGGCGGGTCTCGAGGGCCTGCCCTCGCTGTGCGCCGCCGCCGGTGACGCGGCGGTCGTGATCCTCGTCGGCGCCGAGGACGAACCCGTCGGCCTGGCCGCCCTGGAGGCCGGAGCCCAGGAGTACCTGGCCAAGGGACCCATCGACCTCCCGCTCCTCACGCGCACGCTCCGCTACGCCGTCGACCGCAAGCGCACCGCGGGCACGCTGATGCGCCTCGAGCAGGCCGTGGGCACGATGCAGCTCGGCGTCACCATCACCGACGTCAACGGGCACATCCTCTACACCAACGCCGCGGAGGCGGCCATGCACGGCTACAGCGTCCCGGAGATGCTGGGCATGGACGCGCGCGACCTCTCGCCCCCGGCGAACTGGTCCCCGCTGCGGGTCCAGGATCTCCGCGACGTCCGCATGTGGAAGCGGGAGCGCGTGCGCCTCCGCAAGGACGGGACCTCGTTCCCCGTGCAGCTCATGTCCGACGTCATCCGCGACACCGCCGGCCATCCCCTCGGCATCGTCACCACCTGCGAGGACATCTCGGAGCGCTGGGAGGCGGAGGAAGCGCTGCGGGAGAGCGAGGAGCGCTACGCGCTCGCCGCCCGGGGAACGAACGACGGCCTGTGGGACTGGAACCTCCGGACCGGCCGCGCCTACTTCTCCCCACGCTGGAAGAGCATGCTCGGCCACGACGACTCGGAGGTGGCCACGGCCATCGACGAATGGTTCGGCCGCATCCACCCCGACGACCGCGACCGCGTGCAACGCAAGATCGAGGACCACCTGCAGGGGCTGAGCCCGCGCTTCGAGGACGAGCACCGGATGCGGCACAAGGACGGCTCCTATCGGTGGGTGCTCAGCCGCGGGTTCGCCAGCCGCAGCTATCAGGGCCGCCCCTACCGCATGGCGGGCGCCCAGACGGACGTGACCGACCGCCGCGCCTATGACCCCCTCACCGGCCTGCCCAACCGCGTGCTCTTCGCGGAGCGCCTGGACGACGCGCTGGTGCGCCATCGCACCCGCAAGGGCCACTTCGCCGTGCTCTTCGTGGACCTCGACCGCTTCAAGGCGGTCAACGACACCTTCGGGCACGTGGCCGGCGACCAGCTCCTGGTGGAGGTGGCGCGGCGGCTGGAGGCCTCGGTCCGCCCGGGGGACACGGTGGCCCGCTTCGCCGGTGACGAGTTCGCCATCCTGCTCGAGCGCATCCAGGACGTGGCGGACGCGACCGGCGTCGCCGACCGCGTCCATCGCGCCCTGGCAACGCCCGTCGTCCTCAGCGATCACGAGACGGTGCCCTCCGCCAGCGTCGGCGTCGCGCTCAGCCTGACGCCGTACGAGCGCGCGGACGACGTCGTCCGCGATGCCGACGCGGCGATGTACCGGGCCAAGCAGGAAGGTGGCGGCCGCTGGGAGATCTGCGACGAGGCCATGCGCGAGCGCGTCGCCTCGCGCGCACGGATGCAGCGCGACCTGCGCAGCGCCCTGGATGGGCAGGAGCTGTCCGCCGACTACCAGCCCGTCGCCGACCTCGTCACGGGCGAGCTGCGCGGGTTCGAGGTGCTCCTGCGCTGGCGGGGCCTGCTGCTGCCCCTCGATTTCCTCGTGGCGGCGGAGGCGGCGGGCGGGATCCTGCGCATCGAGACCTGGCTCCTGCGCGAGGCCTGCGCGCAGGCCGGACGCTGGCGCGCGCGTTACGGGTTGCCGTTCCGGCTCTCCCTCAACGTCTCCACCCCTCAGTTCCTGCGCGGCGAGCTGGCCGCCGACCTGCGCAGCGCCCTGGACGCGGGCGGGTTCCCGGGCGCCGCCCTCGACCTCGAGGTCGGCGAGGACACGTTGCTCTGCGACGCTTCCGCGGTGGCGGCCGCCTTCGGGACCGTGAACGCCCTCGGCGTCGGAGTGGTGCTGGACCGCTTCGGCGTCGGCTACGGCTCCATCAACGCCCTGCGCCGCTTCCGGCTCCGGGGGCTCAAGCTCGACGCCGGCCTGACCTCCGCGACGGATCGAGAGACGGCGACCCTCCTCCCCGCCCTGCTCGGGTTGGCCGCCTCGCTGGCCCTTCCCGTCACGGCGACGGGCGTGGAGACGGAGGCGGAGCGCGCTCGTCTCCAGGCCCTGGGCTGCGCGGAAGCGCAGGGCGGGCTCTTCTCTTCGCCGCTCGACGCGCAATCCGTCGAAGCCATCCTGGCCCACGGCGGCGGTGCCCTGCCCTCGCTGCGGCGCGGAGTCGTCCAGCCCGTGGCCTCCACACGCGGCGCCCCCTCGCCGTAAGATGGGAAGGCGGCCTGCGGCCGCCCATGCCCCCAGGAGGGGGCTCCGCCCATGAAATCGACGCCCCTGCGCGCGGCCCTCGTCGCTCTCCTCGTGATCGCGTCCGGCCTCGCGCACGCCGCCGGCGACCTGTCCACCGTGCCGCGCATCAGCCTCGCCGACTTCAAGACGCAGAACGACCAGGACAAGGTCCTGGTCATCGATACCCGCTCCGTCGAGTCGTATCGCGGCGGGCACATCCCGGGGGCGATCAGCGTGCCCCTCTCCGCCTGGGCGGAGCATCTCCCGCGCCTCAAGGCGGCCCGGAAGCCGATCGTCGCCTACTGTGCTTGACCGTCCGAGCACACCAGCGCCCGTGCGGCGCAGATGCTCGACGAAGCCGGAGTCAAGAACGCCAAGGCCCTTCTGGGTGGCTACAACGGATGGGTGGCGGGCGGCTACCCCGTCGTCAAGGGCGATCTCCCCAAGTAGGGTGACCGGCTCCGGCCGCGTCCTCGGCCTCCTTCTCCTGCTGCTGGCGCCGGTGGCGGCGGCCGCTCCGCCGCCGGCACTCGCGGCGCAGAAGGACCTCACCGTCGAGGACATCTTCGATCCCGACCGGGGGGCCGACTTCGGGAATCCCGTCACGGGCCTCCGCTGGATCGACGACGGCCACTACCACTGGCCGCGGACGGATCGCCGGTCGCATCTCACCGACCACCTGCGCGTGGACGCGCTGAGCGGGAGCACCGAGCCTCTCTTCGACGCGGGCGCTCTCGAATCCGGGCTGCGCGGCGTCGCGGGAGTGAGCGACGAGCAGGCGCGCGTCCTGGCCCACCAGGCCTCGTACGTCATGAATGGGCGGCGCACGGCCCTGCTCGTCACCGCCGCCGACGACCTCTTCCTGTTCGATTTTCGCGCGAAGACGCTCACCCGGATCACGAGCACGGCGGGCACCGAAGCGGAGCCGTCCTTCAGCCCGGACGGATCGCGCGTCGCCTTCGTGCGCGGCGGCAACCTCCACGTGGTGGAGCTGGGCCGGCGCCCCGTCGAGCGCGCTCTCACCCACGACGGATCCCCCGAGGTCCTCAACGGGATCCTGGACTGGGTCTACCAGGAGGAGATCTACGGCCGCGGCCACTTCAAGGCCTACTGGTGGAGTCCCGACTCGCGGCGGCTCGCGCTGCTCCAGCTCCAGGAGGCGCGCGTCCCGCGCTACCCGCTGGTGGACGACATCGCCGTTGCGCCCCGCGTGGACGACACACCGTATCCGAAGGCGGGCGATCCCAACCCCGATGTGCGGCTCGGGATCGTGGAGGCAGCGGGGGGCAGCCCCCGCTGGGTGGACCTCTCCCGTTATGCGGCCGAGGAGCCCCTGGTCGTCGACGTCACCTGGAGCCCCGACAGCCGGCGCGTGGTCTACCAGGTGCAGAACCGCGTCCAGACCTGGCTGGACCTCGACGACGTGGACGTCGCCACCCTGCGCACGCGCACGCTGCTGCGCGAAAAGACGAGGGCCTGGGTGGACCGGCAGGACGACGCCGTCACCTGGCTCCGCGACGGCGGGTTCCTTTGGGTGTCGGAGCGCACGGGCTGGAAGCACGTGTACCGCTATGGCGCCGACGGCACGCTGATCGGGCCCGTCACCGGAGGCGAGTGGGAAACGCGCACCGTGCACGGCGTGGACGAGGCGGGCGGATGGCTCTACTTCTCGGGCACCGAGCACAGCGCGATCGGCGGCGACGTCTATCGCATCCGTCTCGATGGCACGGGCCGGCAACGGCTCTCGGGCACGGAGGGTACGCACACCGCGAGCTTCAATCCGGCCTTCGGCCTCTATCTCGACACCTGGAGCGACCTGACGACGCCGCCCCAGGTGCGCCTGCACCGCGCGGACGGCACCGAGGTGCGGGTCGTCGATCCCAACCCCGTTCCCGCGCTCGCGGACTACCGCCTGGGGCGGCCGGAGCTCGTGCGCGTACCCACGCGGGACGGCTTCCCCATGGAGGCCCTGCTGCTGCGCCCGCCCGATTTCGACTCCGCGAAGCGCTATCCCGTCTACCAGCACGCCTACGGCGGCCCGCATGCGCCGCTGGTGAAGAATGCGTGGGGCGGCAACACGTACCTCTTCCATCAGCTATTGGCCGAGCGCGGGGTCGTGGTCTGGATGTGCGACAACCGCACGGCCAGCGGCAAGGGCGCGGTCTCGGCCTGGCCGATGTACCGCAACTTCGGGGAGCTGGAGCTACGCGACGTCGAGGACGGGCTGGACTGGCTGCGCGGGCAGGGATGGATCGACCCGGACCGCATCGGGATCAACGGGTGGAGCGGCGGCGGGTACCTCGTCACCTACGCGCTCACCCACAGCCGCCGCTTCGCCATGGGCATCGCGGGAGGCCCGGTGACGGACTGGCACAACTACGATTCGGTGTTCACCGAGCGCTACATGGACCTTCCCTCGCGCAACGCGGAGGGCTACCGCCGCAGCTCGCCCGTGCGTTTCGCGGCCGACCTCCACGGCCGCCTGCTGCTCATCCACGGCGCGATCGACGACAACGTGCACCCGGCGAACACCATGCAGTTCGCCTACGAGCTCCAGAAGGTGCGGCGCCCCTTCCAGCTCATGCTCTACCCACGCTCCCGGCACGGCATCACCGAGCCCGCGCTCGTCCAGCACCTTTACGCCCTGCGGCTCGCGTTCGTCGAGGAGACGCTTATCAAGTCAGGGGGGGCACTCACGCATCGCGAGATGGGCGTTCGCGACCCCCCCTGAAACCCCCCTCGCACGTCGCCGCCGCTGCGCGGCGCCGCCGTGCTCTACGTGCCTCTGGTCACCGGCCGGCCGCGCGCGCCAGATCCTTGTAGAGGATCGACACCCAGGGGTCGGGCTTGATGAAGCCCTGCCCCCACTTCGCGTCGAGGTCCGCGGTCGGCTTCGCGGCCGTGACCTGCTCGAGGGTCTGGCCCGCCTTCACCAGCGCCGCGACCCGGTCGCGCGAGGTGGCCAGCATGTCCCGGTAGGCCTTGAGGTCCGCTTTCGTGCCGAGGGGACCGTGACCCGGGATGATCTTCGTGCCCTCGCCGGCCAGCGCGAGCATTCGATCGGCGGCGGCGATCATTCCGTTCACCGATCCGCCGCTCGAGAGGTCGATGAACGGATACATCCCGTTGAAGAAGGTGTCGCCGCCATGGAGGATGTTCGCCTTGCGGAACTGAACGATGGAGTCGCCGTCGGTATGGGCGGGCGCGACGTGGAAGGCGTAGATCTCGTCGCCGTTGAGATGGAAGGTGACCGCATCCGTGAAGGTCACGACGGGAAGGGCGGCGGGGTCGGCCGCCGGCTCCTTCATGCCGAAGGCCTCGATGAACTGATCCGTGCTCATCCGCTTGCGCACGTTCTCGTGGGCGACGATCAGCGTCCCGGACTCGCCGAGGTCCTTGTTGCCACCCGTGTGGTCGCCGTGCCAATGCGTGTTGAGGACGAACCGCACGGGCTTGCTCGTGAGGGCGGCGACCGCGGCCTTCACCTTGGGGGTGAGGGGCGCGTACTGGTCGTCGATCAGGAAGGCGGTATCGGCGCCCACGGAGAGGCCGATGTTCCCGCCCGCGCCCTTGAGCATGTAGACGCCCTCCGCGATCTTCTCGGAGGTCACCTCGACCTTGCTGAAGTCCTGCTGAGCGAAGGCGGCCGCAGAGCGGCCGAGGAAAAGGACGACCGAATAAGCGAGGACCCGGCGCCGCGTCATGCATCCTCCTTGAAAGGGGTCGAGATCATATCGTCAATGCGATGCGCTTCCCTCGCCAGTTGCCTCGGGCGCGCGCACCTGCTGAAATGCCGGGATGGGCGACGTCCAGAGCACGGCCTCGTCGGCGACGCCCGCCATCGGCCTCGACGGCGAGCGGATGCGCCGGCTCTACCGCGCCCTGCTCCTCCCGCGCCTGATCGAGGAGAAGGCGCTCCTCCTCCTGCGCCAGGGCCGGCTTTCCAAGTGGTTCTCGGGCATGGGACAGGAGGCCATCGCGGTCGGGGTGACCTTCGCCCTGGAAGCGGACGACTGGATCCTGCCCATGCACCGCAACCTCGGCGTGTTCACCACGCGCGGCGTCGACCTGGGCCGCCTCTTCCGCCAGCTCTTCGGCAAGGACGGCGGCTTCACCAAGGGCCGCGACCGCACCTTCCACTTCGGCCTGATCGAGAAGCGCATCGTCGGGATGATCAGCCACCTCGGGGCCACGGTGCCGGTGGCGGACGGCCTGGCCCTGGCCGCGCAGCTCCGGGCTGAACGGCGCGTGGCCGCCACGTTCAGCGGAGACGGGGGGACGAGCGAAGGCGACTTCCACGAGGCCGTGAACCTGGCCGCGGTCTGGAAGCTGCCCGTCCTCTTCGTCATCGAGAACAACCAGTACGGCCTCTCCACTCCCGTCTCGGAGCAGTACGCCTGCGCCGACCTCGCCGACCGCGGCATCGGGTACGGGATACCGGGAGTGGTCGTCGACGGCAACGACGTGTTGGCGGTGGTGGAGGCGGTGGGCCGCGCGGCCGCCCGGGCACGGCGCGGCGAGGGCCCGACCCTGCTCGAGTTCAAGACCTTCCGCATGCGCGGACACGAGGAGGCCTCCGGCACCGCGTACGTCCCCAAGCATCTGTTGGAGGAATGGGCGGGGAAGGATCCCGTCGCCCGCTTCGAGCAGTGGCTGGTCGCCCGTGGCCTGCTCGACGAGGCCACCCGCGAGAAGATGCGCGCCGATCTCAGGCCGGTCATCGACGCCCTGGTGGACGAGGCCCTGGCCGCACCCGATCCCGCTTCCGACGCCGAGCACGAGCGGGCGGACGTGTACGCACCCAGTGCGCTGCGCGTCGAGGAGCCGCCGCCCTCGGCCCCCTCGTCCGAGCGCCGCTACATCGACGCCATCCAGGACGGCCTGCGCGAAGTCATGCGGCGGCGGGGCGACGTGATCCTGATGGGCCAGGACATCGCGGAGTACGGCGGCGTCTTCAAGGTGACCGAAGGGTTCGTCGCGGAATTCGGCAAGGCGCGCGTACGCAATACCCCCATCATCGAGTCGGGCGCGGTGGGGGCCGCCCTCGGCCTCGCCCTCGACGGGTTCCGGCCGATGGTCGAGATGCAGTTCGGCGACTTCATCACCTGCGGGTTCAACCAGATCGTCAACAACCTGGCCAAGACCCACTACCGTTGGGGCGCGGCGGTGCCGGTGGTGGTGCGGGTGCCGGTGGGCGGGGGCACGGGCGCGGGGCCCTTCCACTCGCAGAATGTCGAGGCCTGGTTCACCCACGTCGCCGGCCTCAAGGTGGTCGCTCCGTCCACGCCCTACGACGCGAAGGGCCTCCTGACCGCGGCCTTCGAGGACGGCAACCCCGTCCTCTATCTCGAGCACAAGCTGCTGTACCGCTCCGCGCGCGGGCGCGTCCCCTCCGGCTGGTACACGCTCCCGCTGGGCCAGGCGCGGGTGGCCCGGGAGGGCACGGACGCCACCATCGTCACCTACTCCGTGGGCGTGTCCTGGGCCCTCGACGCCGCGGAGCGCCTGGCCGAGGAGGGCCGAAAGGTCGAGGTGATCGACCTGCGCACGCTCCTGCCGTGGGACCGCGAGACCGTCCTCCGCTCCGTGCGCAAGACGGGACGCGCCCTCGTGCTGCACGAGGCTCCGACCACGGGCGGCTTCGGAGGCGAGGTGGCGGCGGTGATCGGCAGCGAGGCCTTCGATGCGCTGGACGCCCCCGTGTCGCGGGCGGGTGCGCTGGACACGCCCGTGCCCTTCAGCAAGGCGCTGGAAGAGGTGTTCTCCCCGCGCGCGCGGCTCCTGCCCGCGCTGCGCGCGCTGCTCGCGTACTGAGACTGGCATGACTCCGGCCGCGCTGACCGCGGTCGCGCTCGGGAGTCTGGCCGTGGGCGCCGTGCTCGTCTGGCGCCGGGTCTGGGGCTGGCGCGGCCTGCGCGCCGTCCGCCGGCGTTTTCCGGCGCGCATCGACCGCTACAAGCACGCGGGCCGCCCGCGCATCCGCGCCGCCCTCCTCGCCGATCCCGAGGTCGCGGCCGCGGTGGCGGCCCACGTGGACGCGACCGGGGAGACCGTCGATGCCACCTGGGCGCGCGTGCGCGTCTACGTGGACGAGATCGTGCCCTCCTTCAACCTGATCGCCTACTACCGGCTCGGCTACGGGGTGGCCCGGCTCCTCCTCCCTCTGCTCTACAAGGTGAGCGTCGGGCACGAGCCCCGGGCCGCGCTCAACGCCATCCCGCGCGAAAGCGTCGTCATCTACCTGATGAACCACCGTTCGAACGCCGACTACGTCCTCGTGGCCTATGTGCTCTCGGGCCGGGTGGCCGTGTCCTACGCCGTCGGCGAATGGGCGCGGGTGTGGCCGCTGGAGACCTTGTTCAAGAGCTTCGGATCGTATTTCGTCCGCCGCCGCTACCCGGAGCCGCTCTACCACAAGGTCCTCGAGCGCTACGTCCAGCTCATCACCCGCAACGGCGTGACCCAGGGCGTCTTCATCGAGGGCGGCCTGAGCCGCGACGGCGCGCTGCGCCCCCCCAAGCTCGGCCTGCTCGACTATCTCGCGCGCGTGAAGTGCGACCCGGCCTTCGACCGCCCGGTCTTCTTCGTCCCCGTCGCCATCAACTACGACCGCGTCCTCGAGGACCGCTCGCTGCTGCGCGAGCTGCAGGCGCCGGAGGACCGCCTGCGCCGCCGCGACCAGCTCGCCGAGGTCGGCTCCTACGTGCTCAAGGTCTGCGGCCGCTTCCTGCTGCGCCGCGCGCGTCGCTACGGCCGCGCCTGCGTGAACTTCGGCGCGCCGATCAGCCTGGACGAGTGGCTGGCGCGCCACCCGGGCGTGCTGCAGCTCCCGCGCGAGCCGCGGCTGGCCGCCCTCGCGGGCCTGGCCGAGGAGGTGATGGCACGCATCGCGGCGGTGATGCCGGTGACGGCGGTGGCCATGGCCTGCGCCGCCCTGCTCCAGGATGGGCATGACTTCGTCTCGCGCGCGGAATGGGAGTCTCGCCTCGCCGACCTGCGCCTCGTGTTGCGCGAGGCGGAAGCACACGTCGTGGGAGGTGAGCGAAAGAGCGCGGACACGCTGGACCGGGCCCTGGTCATGCTGACCCTCCGGCGCGTGGTCAGCCCGCAGGGCGACGGCTTTCGCGTCGATCGCGCCCAGGCGCCGCTGCTCCGCTACTACGCGAGGTCCATCGCGCATTTCCTTCCCGCGCTCGAGGTCGCGGCGCGATGACGACGCCCGCGGACCTCGGGGAGGAGATGTCGTTCGCGACCGCCGACGGCGTCACCCTGCGCGGGACGAGGCTGCGGACGGGGAGCCGGCGCGTCGTGCTCGTCTCCCCCGGCATCTTCATGCATCGCGAGAGCGACGAGCACCGAGCGCTGGCGCGGCGCCTGGCCGGCGGCGTGGACGTGGTGACGCTCGACATCCGCGGACATGGCGATTCGGAAGGAGCGTTCACCTGGGGCGTGCGCGAGCCGGAAGACATCGCGGCGGTGGCGGCCACGCTGCATCGCACCTACGACCGCGTGGGCGGGCTGGGCTTCTCCTTCGGCGGGCACCACGTCGGGATGGCGGCGGCGCGACACCGGGCCTTCGACGCCGTCGCCCTCGTGGCCGCTCCGGCCAACCTCTTCGTGCTCGATCGCAACCTCCTGACCGCGGGGCTGCTGCGCACCGCGCCCCTGATGCTGCGCCGCCGGCGGCGGCGGACGCGGCTCGCGATCCCCCTCCGCCCTCCGGCCGCCCTCGTTCGCGTGGTCGATCGCATCGCGCCCACGCCCCTGCTCATCGCGCAGGGCACCGCGGACTGGCTGATCCCACCCCGGCATGCGCGCGACCTCTTCGCACGGGCCGGCGAGCCGAAATCACTGCTGATGCTCGAGCGCGGGTTGCACGCCGAGAACATGCTCGTCGACGATCCGGAGCGGTTGATGGAAGCGCTCGAGGTGTTCTTCCGCAAGGCTCTGTGAATGGTCGCACCAATCCATCGGCGTGATTCCAACCTGATGGATTCATCGGGCCGTATCGGGCGGGCCGTGAGAACCCGCTCCCGAGCGAGAGGTTCGACATAAGTCTCTCTCTCTGCTGCGGCGTCCGGGAGCCCCTTCGATGTTAGAGTCGCCGGGCATGTGTCTTGCCACCATGCCGGCGAAGCTCCAGCCCTTATTGCCCACTCACCCCGGTCCATTCCTGTGTTAGCGAGGAGTGACTCGATGGCAAAGAAGACGCAACAGTTCTCGTGGCTCTGCACCGTGCTGCTGTCGCTCGTGGCGGCTTCCTCCTGGGCGCAGTCCACCGCGACGCTCCAGGGCACGGTCACGGACTCGCAGGGGGCAATCGTCCCCGGGGCGAGCGTCACGGCCACCAACGAGGCGACGGGTGTCCAGCGCGCCGTGATCACGGACAGCGCCGGCCATTACCAGATGGCGGCCCTGCCCGTCGGGAGCTATCGGCTCGACGCGCGCCTGGCCGGCTTCCAGCCCAAGGTCGTCAACGCCGTCCGGCTGGAGGTCGCGCAGACGGTCGTGCTGAACGTGCAGCTCGGCGTCAGTGGAGTGACCGAAGAGGTCGCGGTGACGGCCGAAGCGCCCGTGATCGAGTCGTCCACGACTTCCGTCGGCCAGGTGATCAACCAGCGCACCGTGCAGGAGATCCCGCTCAACGGCCGGCATTTCGTGGACCTCGGCCTTCTCATACCCGGCTCGGTGGCTCCCAGCCAGACCGGCTTCCTGACCGCGCCCCTCCGGGGGCAGGGGTCGTTCGCCTTCAACACCGCGGGCAATCGCGAAGACACCGTCAACTTCATGGTGAACGGCGTCAACCTCAACGACCAGGTCCAGAACCAGATCACGTTCCAGCCCTCGATCAACACCGTCTCCGAGTTCAAGGTCGACAACCAGACCCTGAGCGCGGAGTACGGGCGGAGCTCGGGAGCGGTCGTCAACATCGCCACCCGCTCGGGCACGAACGCCTTCCACGGCGAGCTGTTCGAGTTCTACCGGAACCAGGACCTCGACGCCCGGAACTTCTTCAACGTCGCCTCCCAGCCGCAGTCGCCCTTCAAGCGGAACCAGTTCGGGGCCAACCTGGGAGGGCCCATCGTCAAGAACAAGACCTTCTTCCTCGCGACCTACGAGGGCACGCGCCAGCGTCAGCGGCTGGACTTCAACAGCGGGGTGCTCAGCGACGCCCAGCGCGCGGCCGTGACCGATCCCGTCGTCCGCAACCTGCTCGCCCTGATCCCGGCCGCGAACGCCACCAGCGCCAGCGGAGCCCCGCGCTTCATCGGCACGGGCGTCGCGAACGTGAACATCGACCAGTGGACGGGCGACCTGAGTCACCAGCTCTCGCCCAACGACACCCTGCACGCCTATTACGCGTTCCAGAAGGACCTCCGGGGTGAGCCCAACCTCCAGGGCAACACGATCCCCGGGTTCGGGGACACCCGGAGCTCGCACCGGCAGATCGGCACCCTGAACTACACGCGCGTGTTCGGGCCCAACACGGCCAACGAGGCGCGCCTGGGCTACAACCGCATCAACATCACGTTCGCGCCGAACGTGACGGAGAACCCCCAGAGCTTCGGGATCAACGCCGGGATCACGAGCGCGATCGTCCTGCCCCAGATCACCGTCCAGGGCGTGGGTCTGAACTTCGGCGGGCCCAACGGGTTCCCCCAGGGCCGGACCGACACCACCTACGTCCTCTCCGACACCCTGAGCCATGCCCGCGGCCGCCACTCGTTCAAGGTCGGAGGTGAGTTCCGGACCTTCCACAACGTGAACTTCGGCACCAACGGCGGGACCTTCACCTATCCCAGCCTGGCCGACTTCCAGGCCGGTCGCGGGAGCGCGTTCACCGTCACCCTCGGCGACATCGACAGCGACCTCACCCAGAAGGCGTTCGGCCTCTTCGTGCAGGACAACTTCAAGGTCCTGTCCAACCTGACCCTGGAGATGGGCTTCCGCTGGGACCTCCTGGTCTCGCCCACCGAGTCCGACGATCGCTTCGTCTACTTCGACGCGGCCTCGCTCTCGCTCTACCAGGTCGGGCACGGCGGTCCCCGCGACAAGATCTACGCGAACAGGAGCAACTACCAGCCGCGGGTGGGCTTCGCCTGGGACCCCTTCAAGGACGGCCGGACGTCCGTGCGGGCCGCCTACGCGCTCCTGAGCGACCAGCCGGTGACGAACCTGGTCTCGCAGACCGCGGGCAATCCTCCCCTGGTGACTCCCCTCTCGTTCACGGGCGCCGCGGGCTCGATCCGCCTGGACAACGCGCTCACCGTGGCCCAGGCCTCCGGGCTCGCGCCCTTGAGCGTGGACGACTCCTTCCGGAACCCCCGCCTCCAGACCTGGAACGTCAACGTGCAGCGCCAGCTCCGGCCGAACCTCAGCGCCATGGTCGGTTACTTCGGGTCCCAGGGCGACTTCCTCCGCATCGCCCTCAACCAGAACCAGATCACGAACGGTGTCCGCCCCTACCCCCGGCTCTCCACGAGCAGCCCGATCCTGCCCGGCTCCGCGCTCGGCAACATCATCAACATCGCCAGCCGTGGCTACTCGCGCTACAACGGCGTATGGACGACGCTCAACCAACGCTTCTCGCACGGCCTGCAGTTCAACGGCTCCTACACCTGGTCGAAGTCGAAGGACACGAACTCCCTCAACTCGACCAACGTGCCCCCCCAGGACAGCAAGAACATCGCGGGGGACTACAGCTATTCGGACTACGACGCGCGCCACCGCTACGTGCTCAGCGCGATCTGGGACCTCCCGTTCAAGGGGAACCAGATCAAGGAAGGCTGGCAGGTCTCGGTCATCACCCAGGGCCAGACGGGCAACCCGATCTACGTGACCACGAACCAGAACTTCACCGGCACCAACAACACCATCCGGCCGGACCTGATCGGCAATCTCGACGTCTTGGGGCGGCCGGAGCAGTGGTACTCGACGGGGGTCTGCGATCCGCGCGTGGCCGGCTCCTGCACCTCGAGCTCGGTCTTCGCGCTGCCCTACACGAACGGCGTGGCCCACATGGGGAACTTCCCGCGCAACGGGGTCTACGGTCCCGGCTTCTACAACACGGACCTGTCGCTCATCAAGAGGACGAAGATCTCGGGGACGACGCTCGAGCTCCGGGCGGAGGCCTTCAACGTCTTCAACCACCCGAACCTCGGCTTCCCCCTGGCCGCGCGCACCGTCGTCCCCGGCGGAACCGCGTTCGGGGTCATCACGAACACGCGCCTGCCCACCGGCGACTCGGGCTCGGCGCGCCAGATCCAGTTCGCGGCGAAACTGCTCTTCTAGAAGACCCGCGGCGGGGNNNGCCCCACGACCGCCCGCCGGACGTTCCTCACGAGCCACGCGCCCACGAGTCCAACGAAGAGGCCGAGCGGCCACAGTGAAGCCCGCCCCTCCAGCCCCATCCTCTGTCCCAGGTTCCAGGCCGTCCGATCCGCATTGGTCGGCCCGCTGTAGGGAATGGTATTGACCGCGAGCTGCCCCGCGCTCCACCGCGGCATCAGGTAATCGGCGAAGGGATCGTCCACCAGGGGCACTTCGGGGAGGACCGCCGTCGCCACGACCATCCGGCACGTCGAGATCGCGACCAGGGCCGCGAACGCGGTCGCGACGGCGGCGCGCACGAGAGGCCGGCCCCACCACCGCGAGGGCGGAACGACCAGCCCCACCATCGCCAGCACATAGAAGGGCAGCTGCGGAACGAGATGCCGCGTGCCCATTCCCCTGCCGCCGGCCCAGTCGCCGCGCGAGGTCAGCGAGCTGTTGAACCAGAGCCCCCCGAGGATGACGCCCAGGCAGGCCAGTCCTTCGAGACGGCGCGCGCGGTCCCGGACCACCAGGGCCGCGCCGGGCAGCGCCAGGAGCAGCCAGGGCGCGTGCTTGAGCAGCCCCCGACCGGGGGACAGCAGCACCTTTCCGAGTACGAGCGACGAGGGCAGCGTGAGGCCGAGGAAGAGCCCGCCGTCGCGCGCCTGGTCGCCGGTCGCGCCGTAGCCTGTCGTCAGCGGGCCCCCGAAGGCCGCGGTGTGATAGGCCGCGAGCGCCAGCAAGGGAAGCGCCGCGCCCGCCGCCATCCAGAGCAGTCGTTCGCGCGGCCGGACGACGGCCAGCGCATAGGCGCCGATCACCGCCACCGCCAGGGCGGATGGATACTCCGTGGCCATCGCGGACCCGAGAAGACCGCCGACCACCAGCATCCGCGACGCGGTCCAGCGCGAGGCGATGCGCGCCGTCACGAGCAGGCCGAAGGCGACGAAGAGCAGCGCGGCGGTGAGCTGGTGGCTGTAGAACAGCGTGGCATACGGGAGCGCGAGGGTGCCGAAGGCCCACGCGATACCGAGCGCGGCGGCGGCGGGGGCAGGCGCGCCCAGCACCATCGCCACCCGGAACAGCATGGCCAGGGCGAGGGCCGACGGCAGAGCCACGCAGACGAGCGTCGACAGGTAGGCACCCAGATGCACGAGCCAGCCGCGCACCCGTTGTCCGCGCGCAAGGGGATGGACCGAGGAGTACACCGGCACCGCGAGCATCGACAGTCCGGGCGCGGCGTCGGAGTAGTAGTGACGGTCGACGAAGGCATAGTCGCCGGTGTTGATGATGTAGTCGTCGAGGACGAGGGTGTGCTGCTCGACGATCGCGCGCGTGAGGTCGAAGCGCACGTTCTGGTTCCAGCCGCCGGCCTGGAAGAAGTACGCGTACACGCCCAGGGCGAGCACGAAGAGCGCGGTCTCCGGCCGGCGGGCCAGGGCGCGGGTCATGAAGTCCCACAGCTTACCGGTCGCGCGGGCACCGGTCGAGGCGCGAGTGCCTCGTGGTAGTGTGGGCCCGGTGCGACGAGGCGGGTCCCTCCGCCGGAGGCGCGATGGCCCAGGTCACGCGGGCGCAGGCGCAGGCCTTGCTGTTCGAGTTCACGCAGGCGGAGGCGCTCCGCAAGCACGGCCGCGCGGTCGAGGAGGCCATGCGCGCCTACGCGCGCTGGTTCGGCGTCACCGATCCGGCCGAGATCGACAAGTGGGGCATCGTCGGCCTCCTCCACGACTTCGACTACGAGCAGAACCCGACCGAGGACACGCACCTCCACGTCGGGGGCCGCATCCTCCGCGAGCGCGGCTACCCGGATGAGATCGTGGAGGCGATCTGCTCGCACGCCGACTACATGAGCATCCCTCGCGATACGCCGCTCAAGAAGGCCATCTACGCCTGCGACGAGCTGGTCGGTTTCATCGGCGCCGTGGTGAAGGTGCGGCCGTCCAGGCGCCTCGCGGACCTGCCCGTGGAGTCCGTCGTGAAGAAGCTCAAGGACAAGGCCTTCGCGCGTTCGGTGGACCGCTCGTACGTGTACGGGGGGGCGGAGGCGATCGGGCGGCCGCTCGACGAGCACGTGGAATTCCTGATCGACGCCCTCAAGCCCATCGCGGCCGAGATCGGACTGTAGTTCCGACCGTGGTAGACTCCCCGTTGCTGCTGACACGTCCTCGCGTTCGCCGCTTCCCCACCGCCGCCCGTGCCGGACGGACGGTGGGCTCCGCCTCGCGGCGCTAGCCCCACCGTCCTTCTTCCGGCGGGACATGCGTCCCGCTCGCGTGCTCTCACGTGAGGAAGGAGCCGGGCAATGGGAAATCTCGAAGACATGGGCTGGGATGACCTCTGGGATGCCGCCTGGGCCGGCGTGGCCGACGCCGCCGCCACCGTGCCCGCACGCGTCGTCTCCGTCCACCGCGACGCGTTCGTCGTGTGGACGGCGGAGGGCGAGCGGAGCGCGGAGCTGTCCGGCCGATTGCGTCATCGGGCCAGTGACGAGGGCGAGCGGCCCGCCATCGGCGACTGGGTCGCGGTCCGCCTGCCCCCGGGTGACGGCGCATCGATCGTGCACGGCGTGTTGCCTCGCCGCACCCAGTTGGCGCGCAAAGTGCCGGGTGCGCTCACGGCGGTGCAGGTCGTAGCCGCCAACGTGGACGTCGTCCTGATCGTGGCCGGCCTCGACGGCGACTACAACCCGCGACGCCTGGAGCGCGCGCTCGTCCTGGCCTGGGATGGGGGCGCGCAGCCGGCCATCGTCCTCAACAAGGCGGACCTGCTCGCGCCGGCCGAGGTCGCGGCGCGCTTGCGCGCCACCGAGAACGTGGCGCCGGGGGTTCCCGTGCGGGCGGTCAGCGCCGCGACGGGCGAAGGCCTGGACGGCTTCGAGCGGAGCCTGCCTCCCGGCCGGACGGCCGCGCTGATCGGCTCCTCCGGCGTCGGGAAGTCCACCCTCGTCAATCGGCTGCTCGGCGCGGATCGTCAGCGCACGGCAGCGGTGCGGGCCTCCGATTCCCGCGGCCGCCACACCACCTCCCATCGCGAGCTGCTCCACCTTCCCGGCGGTGCGCTCCTCATCGACACCCCCGGACTGCGCGAGCTGCAGCTCTGGGCGGGGCCCGACGCGCTGGAAGGCACGTTCGCGGAGGTCGACCGGCTGGCCGCGTCCTGCCGCTTCGTGGACTGCGCGCACGACGGCGAGCCCGGCTGCGCGGTCATCCGGGCCGCCGCGGAGGGGACGCTCAGCCCCGCGCGGCTCGAGAGCTATCGCAAGCTCCAGCGCGAGCTGCGCTACCTCGCCCTCCGCCAGGACGAGCGGGGCCGGGCCGATCAGAAGCAGCGCTGGCGCGCGATCCACAAGGCGGCGCGCAAGCACCGGCCGCGGGAGTGAGCCGACGCGGTAAGCTAGGCGCGGAGGTACCCGTGGCCGATCAAGACGCCCCCAAGTCCGCCTACGAGCTCGCGATGGCCCGGCTGCGCAAGAAGGACCAGGAGGAGGGAGTCGTCGATCGCCCGATCACCGACGAGCAGCGCGCCGCCATCGCGGAAGCGCGGAAGGTCGGCGAAGCCCGCCTGGCCGAGCGCGAGATCATGCATCGCTCCCAGCGCGCGCGCGCCGCCGATCCCGAGGCCCTGGAGAAGCTCGAGCAGGAGTATCGGCGTGACCGCGAGCGCATCACCTCCGAGCGGGATCGGAAGATCGAAGGGATCCGCAAGGGGACATCCCCGCCATGAGCCGCTAGATCACCGTTCCATCCGGGATGGCGGCGCTCTTGGGGACGATCACGAGACCGTCGCGGATGAAGAAACCGGGGCCGTCCTTCTCCTGGACGCCCGCCTCGTTGGCGATGCGCACTCCGCGCCCGATGCGCGCGTTCTTGTCGATGATCGCGCGCTGGATGACCGTCTCCTCTCCGATCCCGATCGGCGGGCGGCCCTCCCCCGCCGCGCGCTGCACCTCCTCGCTCGTCTCGTAGTAGTCCGCCCCCAGGATCAGGCTGTCCTGGATGCGCACGCCGCGGCCGATGAGGGCCCGGATGCCGATGAGGGCGTGGCGGATGTCGGCCTGCACGATGATGGAGCCTTCGGCCACGAGCGCGTTCTCGACCGTGCAGCCCTCGATCTTGGTGGCGGGCAGGAACCGCGGATTGGAGAAGACGGGGCGCGCGCTGTCGTAGAAGTCGAACGGCGGCACGGGCTGGCAGAGGGCGAGGTTGGCCTCGTAGTAGGACCGGATCGTCCCCACGTCCTCCCAGTAGCCGCGATAGACGTAGGCGTGGACGCGCGCCTCCGGCACCAGCTTCGGGATGATGTGGCGGCCGAAATCGACCAGCTTCGGATCGCTCACCGTGCGCACGAGCAGGTCACGGCCGAACATGTAGATCCCCATCGAGGCGAGGAACGTCTGCCCCAGCCCGGGCACCTCGGAGACGAGACCGTCCAGCCGCTCCCGGGGCGGCTTCTCGTCGAAGTGCACGATGCGGCCCTGCTTGTTCACCTTGAGGATCCCAAAGGCGTGGGCCTGGTCCGCGGTCACCGGCGTCACCGCCACCGTCACGTCCGCGACCTGGCGGCGATGGCTCTCCGTCAGCTTGCCGTAGTCCATCTGATAGAGCTGGTCGCCGGAGAGGATCAGCGCCTCCCTCCAGCGATGGGTCTCCAGATGGCGCAGGCTCTGCCGGACGGCGTCCGCCGTGCCCTGGAACCAGTCCGGATTCTCTTCCGTCTGCTCGGCGGCCAGGATGGACACGAACGCCGACGAGAACAGGTCGAACTTGTAGGTGAGGCTGATGTGCTTGTTCAGGCTCTCCGAGTTGAACTGCGTGAGCACGAACATCCGCCGCAACCCGGAGTTCAGGCAGTTGCTGATGGGGATGTCGATCAGCCGGTATTTGCCCGCGATGGGAACGGCGGGCTTGGAGCGCTGGACGGTGAGCGGGAACAGGCGCGAGCCCCGCCCGCCGCCGAGGATCACGCTGAGGACGTCGTTCATGAGGGCGCTCTCCGGCTGCTCCGCCCATTCTGGCACACGGCGGCGCGTGTCCGCGGTCCCTGCGCAGCGCGCGCCGACTCTGGTACGCTGCCCACGTGACCGACGACACCGCCCTCCGCCCCGAGGGCGCCCTCCCGCCGGCCGTCGTCGCACGCCCGAGCGCCCTCCGGCGACTCGGGGCGGGGGCCTGGCACGTGCTGGCCGGATTCGGGTTCCTCCTGCGCCGGCCCCGTCTGTGGCCGCTCGCGCTCCTGCCCGCGATCCTGACCATGGCCTGCCTCGCCGCCGGCCTCATCGCGGCGGTCTACGCGATGCACGAGATCGAGACGGCGCTCGTACCGGGTCCGGAGAAGATCGGCCCCGCCCTCGGCTTCGCGCTGTCCCTGGTAGTGGGGATCGGGACGCTGGCCTCCGGCCTCGTCGTCGGCCTGGCCGCGGCCCTGCTGCTGGCCGCGCCCGTGCTGGAGCGGCTCTCGCTCAAGGTGGACGCGCTGGTCCGCGGGGAGAAGATCGACACCTCGCGGGGACTGCGGTGGGAGCTCGTCCAGAGCTTCCGGGGGACTCTCTTCTTCCTGATCGCCGCGCCGGGCGTGTTCGTGCTGAGCCTGGTGCCGATCATCGGTCCGCCCCTGGGGCTGGCGTGGGGCGCCTACGCGCTGGCCTTCCAGCAGACCGACGCCGCGCTCGCGCGGCGCGGCCTGGACTTCTCCGCGCGGCGCGCCTGGCACCGCTACTGGAGGCTGGAGAGCCTGGGCTTCGGAATGACGGGACTGGTGACGCTGATCGTCCCTCTCGCCAACGTCCTCGTCACCCCGGCCCTGGCCGTGGGCGGGACGCTCCTGGTCCTCGAGCTCGAAGACCAGCTCGTCCCGCCCGACGTCACGGCCCGACCGGCGCCGTAGTCCGACCGCCGCCCTAGGTGGTCGGCCCGGGCGCGCGGACGCGCCGCTCGCCGCGGGGCGTGACCTTCACGTCCAGCGGGCGGCCGTCGCGCTGCACCGTCACCGTGACGTCCGCCCCGGAGGCGACCTCACCCAGCGTGCGCCGCAGGTCGCTACCGTCGGTGACCGCCTTTCCGTTGAACTTCACGATCACGTCGCCCGCGCGCAGGCCGGCTCGCGCGGCCGGGCCCTCGCTCTCCACTTCGGTCACCAGCAGCGCCCCCTCCTCGACCTTGAAGTAACGGGCGAGCTGTCCCGACAGCTCCTGGTACGACAAGCCCAACCGGCCGGGGCGCGCTTCGAGCATGCGGTCGCGGAACAGGAACCGCCGGCCCTCATCGCCGTCTCCGAACATGTGGCCCATGGGAGGGATGGGCGGCACCGGCGGCACCGGGGGAACGGGCACGTTGAATTGGAAGGAGTCCGGCATGTGGAATCGGAAGGAGTCGTCTCCCAGCAACTCGTGATCGTCGGTGCCTTCGAGACTCGCGGTCAGGCGCTGCGGGACGCCCCCGCGGCTCGCTTCGATGGTGACGTGACGGCCGGGCGGCGTCTCCCGCACCAGGCGCCGGAGTTGCGCCGCGCTGCCGACCCGCTCGCCCTGATAAGAAAGGATGACATCGCCATCCTTGAGCCCGGCCTTCTCCGCGGCCGACCCCTTGACGACCTCCTTGACGAGCGCACCGCGCTCCTCCGCCAGCTTGAGGCGCGCGACATCCTCGGCGCGCACGTCCTCCAGCGCCACTCCGAGGTGCGCACCTCCGCCTGCGAAGCGGACCACCTCCACCCGGCGGGGCGCATCCACCTCATCGTCCGCTCTCACCCCGACGTGGACCGTCGCCAGCGCCGCCGCCGCCGCGGCCAGCGCCCCGATTCCGACCCCAGCCCAACGCCTCATCCCACCTCCTGACGCGCGCCGGCAAAGGACGCGCTCTGCCGGGTTGAGACGCAACGCGACGGCGAAAAGTCGCTTATAATCGTCATGCGGCCCTCCGGTCCGGTCCCCATGAGCCAGATGCTGGACGTCGAGCCCCCGTCTCCCCCGACGGGATACTTCCGTGCCCGCGCGGCGCGGCTGGGCGCCCTCCTGCGCCAAGGGCACACGCCGGAGAAGATCGCGCTCAGCGTCGCCCTCGGCATCACCCTGGGCCTGTTCCCGATCTTCGGCACCACCACGCTGCTGTGCGTGGCGGCGGCGGCGGCCCTGCGCCTCAACCATCCGGCCATCCAGATCACGAACCAGCTCATGTACCCGATCCAGATCCCGCTGATCCTGGTGTTCATCCGCATCGGCGAGTCGATGCTCGGCGTGGCCCCCATCCCCTTCTCGGCGACCCTGATGGTGGCCGAGCTGCGCGCCCATCCGACCGTGCTCATGGAGCGGTTCGGGACGGCGGGCCTGCGCGGAATCCTGGGCTGGGCGATGGTGGCGCCGGTCGTGGTCGGTCTCACCTACGTCTCGCTGCTGCCCGTCCTGCGTGTGGCCTCGCGCCGTCCAGCGACGCCCGAAGCGGCCACCATCGCCAATCGCTGAGCGGCGGCCGGGAGCGCGCCGCGCTCAATGGACGCTGGGCTCGGAAGGCCCGGGGTGGCTCTCCCGCTCGAGCTGCTGGAACTCCAGGATCGAGAGCATGCGCCGGTAGCGGTCGAGCACGCTCTCGCATTCCAGGAGCGACTGCCGCTCGACGGCGCTCAGGGCGAGCGACTGCGAGAGCGCGTTCACGAAGAGGTCGGAGGGCACGTCGGGCTTGATGACGAGGACGAGCGGACCATCCGCGGCGCGGCCGATGGCCGCCATCACGGCGCGGCGCGCCGCGTCGACCTCCGCCTCGTCGCCGGAGGCGTCCCGCAGCGGCACCACCGCGGCCAGCCGGTAGGGCTCGCCCGCGTGCTCCTCCACGATGCGGAATCGCGTGAGGCCGCGGAGCACGATGTTCGACCGCCCGTCCGGCAGCGTCTCATGCTGCTCGATCCGGCCCGCGCACCCCTGCTCGTAGACGGGCGGACGTCCGTAATAGTCATGCTCCCATCCCGCGCGCAGCAGCGTCATGCCGATGATGCGTGTCCCGGCCAGCGCGTCCGCGAGCATCTTGCGGTAGCGGGGCTCGAAGATGTGGAGAGGAAGGGCCACCTGCGGAAAGAGGACGACCTCCGGCAGCGGGAACAGCGGAATGACGGGCGGAATGGTGGCCAGGAGTCCGTCCCGTGCCCCGGTGGAGCGCTACCGGCCGATGATCTGGATGGCCACGTCGCGGTTGCGTGGCCCGTCGAGCTCGGCGGCGATGATGGCCTGGAACTGTCCGAGCACCAGCTTGCCCTTGGTGACCGGGAACGAGAGGGCGTGCCCGAGGAGCGTGGCCTGGAGATGCGAGTGCGCGTTCTGCCGGTCGCAGTCGGAGTGGGCGGGGTCGTTGTGGCGCCAATCGTCCTTGGGGCTGACGACCTTGTTGAGCATCCCCTTGATGTCGTGGAGGAGCGCGGACTGCCACTCGTTCACGAAGAGCGCCACCGTGGTGTGCAGCGAAGACAGGAGGACCATTCCCTCCTTGATGTCGTGGCGCTTGACGATGGCGGCCACCTTCTCGGTGAGGTTGTAGAGCTCGAGCCGCTTGTCGGTGACGATCCTGAGCGTTTCCGTGATCACGCGCACGGTCTCCAGCCCGCCCTCCGCTCCCGCGGGGACGGCCGGATTCGTTGCTGTCATGGATGACCCTTTTGAGGCGCTCAGGTCAGCGAGGCGCGGCGCCGGACGCGCTGCTCGCCGGGAGGGGCCGGAAACCATCCGGCCACCCCGGGAACCGCTCAGTGCTGGTGGCCGTGTCCGGCGTCGGCTCCGCCACCCTCGCTGCCGGCCTGGAAGGAGTGGCCGCAACCGCAGGTAGACGTGGCGTTCGGATTCTTGATGGCGAAACCGCCGCCCATCAGGTCTTCCTTATAATCGACCTCTGCGCCTTCCAGGTATCGCATGCTCATCGGGTCCACGATGACCTTGATGCCGTCCTTCTCGAAGACCTCGTCGCCTTCCGTGACTTCGTCGAGGACCATCCCGTACTGGAACCCCGAACAGCCGCCGCCCTGGACATAAATCCTGAGGCCGCCCTGGGGCAGGTTCGCCTTTTCCTGCTCCAGTACCGCCTTGACCTTCTCCGTCGCAGCGGTGGTGATATTGATCATTTGCCTGACTCCTTCTTCCGCCTGATTCCCCATCTTATCGGATTCGAGGAGGGCTGGAAAGCCCGGACTTGGGGACCCGGGCGGCGCGGCTAAGTCCCCTATAATCCGCCTTTGCCCGGCCTGCGGCGGACCGGATCGGGGAGGGATGTGGACGCGTCGGAGCTGATCACCCGCCTGGCCGCTTCGGGCCTGCGCGGACGGGGCGGAGGCTGGTTCCCCGCCGCCCGGAAGTGGGTGGCGGTGCGGGTCGAGGGCGGCGACCCGCTCGCCATCGCCAACGGGGCGGAAGGAGAGCCCGGCTCGATCAAGGACCGTCACGTGATGACCACGCGCCCGGCCGACGTCCTCCGGGGCCTCCTCCTCGCGTCCCGGGCCGTGGGCGCACGCGAAGCGATCGTGTTCCTGAAGCGGTCCTTCGACGCCCCCGCCGCCGCCCTGGAGGCGGCCGTCCGCGCGACCGACCTCGGCGGCCTGCGCGTCTCCATCCGCCGCGGCGACGACTCCTACATCACCGGCGAGGAGACGGCCCTGATCGAGTCTCTCGAGGGACGGCGGCCCTGGCCGCGGCCCAAGCCACCACTGCCCTCCGCCGTGGGCTTCCAGGGACGGCCCACGTTGGTCCAGAACGTCGAGACGCTGGCACGGGTGCCGGCCGCCGTCGATGATCCGGATGCCTACGGAGCGCACGAGACGACGCTGGTCTCGCTGTGGGGAGACGTCCGCCGGCCCGGCGTCTACGAGGTGCCGCTGCGCACCCCGCTCCACGCGGTGATCGACGGCTACGGCCAGGGCGCGCTCGAGGAGATCGGCCTCGTCTTCCCCGCGGGTCCGTCCGCGGCCCCGCTCCTGGCGGACCAGCTCGACGTGCCGCTCCACCCCGATGACTTGCGCGCAGTGGGATCGGCCCTGGGCACGGCGTCCGTCCTGGTGGTGGGCGCCTCGGCCTGCCCGATCGGCGTGGGCGCGTCCCTGGCTGCGTTCTTCGAGCGCGAGGCGTGCGGGCAGTGCCCGCCGTGCGTGCAGGGCAGCCGGAACCTCTCGCGCGTGATGCGCGCGGTCGAGGCGGGCGAGGCTCGGGCGCGCGACTTGAGCGATCTCGCGGAGGCCGCCGGCTTCATGGCCGATCACGGCTACTGCGCGCACAGCCGGACGGCGGCGGCGGCGGTCACGGGCCTGCTGCGGCGCGTGCCCTCGGCCGTGTCCGCCCATCTCGCCGCGCGGCGGTGTCCGCACGTGGGGGCGGTCCGTGATCCGTTCCATTCCGCCTCGCCCGAGCGCGCGGCGATCGAGGCGACACTCGCGTGACCACGGTCTTCTTCCTGTTCCTCGTCCACCTCGCGCTCGGCCTCATGGCCATGCTGCCGTTCGTGCCCGATCGGGCCGGGATCGGGTTCTTCAAGCTGTGCTCCGCGTCCGCGGCGACGATGACCACCGCGGGGCTGTGGCTGCTCGTGCGCCGCTTCGGACTCCACGGCGGGCCGGGCGCGCCGGCGGGCGGGGCCTATTCCCTTTTCATTGCCGCCTGCGGCGCCTTCCTCGCCGCGACCATCGTCTACAACCGCGCCTGGTCGCTCGGATGGGCGCGGATCCGCCGCCCGCTGCTGGCGCTCTCCGTGGTCTCCGGCATCTCCGCCGTCTGTCTGGGCACGCCTGCGCGCGCGCGGCTGCTGGTGGCGGCCACCGATCTCACGTCGGTCCTGCTGCTGGGCGCGGCCGCCTCCGCGATGATCCTGGGCCACTACTACCTGGTCATCCTGGACCTGCCCATCTCGGCCCTCCGGCGCCTCACCGTGCTCCTCATCGCCGGCCTGTTCCTGCGCGCGGTCGTCGTCGGCGTGGCCCTGGCCGCGGGGGACGCCGGCGCCTATCAGGACCTGAGCGCGGTGGCGGCGGGCCTGTGGAGCCCTGACGGCGTCTTCGTCTGGATGCGGATCCTGTTCGGCCTGGCCGGCCCGCTCTCCCTGATCTGGTTCATCTGGAAGACGGTGGAGATCCGCTCCACGCAGTCGGCGACGGGCATCCTCTACGTCCAGCTCTTCCTCGTCCTCTCCGGCGAGCTGCTCGCGAAGTACCTGCGCGTGGCCGCCGGCTTCGCGCTCTAGGGGGCGCGGGCCAGGGCGGCGGCCATCGGGTCCGTCGAATTGCGAGCTGCTCTTCCGACTACTGGACGACGATCGAGCCCACCATCCCCGGATGGATCGCGCAATGATAGCGGAACGTGCCCGCGGCGCCGAGGGTCACCGCGCCGGACATCCCGCCGGGCGCGGTGTCGCCGCCGTCGAAGCCGATCGCGCCCGACCCGCCCTGCCCCCCGCCACCATAAGGGTCGCCGGAGTTGTTGCCGTCGTCGCCCGCTCGGTCCTGGACGATGCGATGCAGGACGCCATCCTGGTTCCGCCACTGCACCTTCTGGCCGATCCTCGCCGAAACGGGATTGGGCGCGAACGAGGTGGATCCGCGATCGCCGAGGATGCCAACCACCGTCGCCGCGGGGTCGGAGGTGCCGGCGTTGGCGGCGGGCGGATTGGCGGCCGTCGGACCGCCATATCCCCCGCCCCCGCCGCCGCAGCTCGACGCCACCGCTCCGGCCACGAGCATGGCCAGCACGGCCGCACGGCCTTTCTGCTTCATCGCAACCTCCTCCGAACGGACGGCACCGTGACAGGCGGCTGCAACGGCCGTGCCCTCGGGTGCCGCGGCGCGAAGTCGGGCGGTCAGATGCACTTGGCCGACGCCGCGGGCGGCGACGGCGCTCCCGTGCTTACGTGCCCCGTCGTGCGTTACGGCGTGCGAAAGAGGGATTGTCGACAGGCCGCGATCAGCACGCGCGGCTGATGGTGAAGCAGAACGTCGTTCCCTCCCCGACCGTGCTGGTGACGACGATGCGGCTCCCGTGCGCCTCGACCAGGCCCTTCACGATGGGCAGCCCGAGACCGAGTCCGCGGCGATCGGTCCGCGTCGCCTGCCAGAAGCGATCGAAGAGGTGCGGGATGTGCTCCGGGCGGATGCCGGTGCCCGTATCGGACACGCGGAACCGCACGGCGCCGTCCTCCGCTTCCGCCGCGATCGTGATGATGCCTCCCGGCGGAGTGAACTTGACCGCGTTGCCGACCAGGTTCGAAAGGATCTGCAGGAGCCGGTCGCGGTCCGCGCAGACGCTGTCCACTCCCTCCGCCACCGTCACGTCCAGGCGCTGCCGCTGCTTCTCGGCCAGGGGCCGCAGCATCGTCGCCGCGTCGTCCATGAACGGCGGCAGGGGGACGGCCGCCCTCTCGACCGGCAGGCGGCCCGATTCGATTCGCGCGATGTCGAGGAGGTCCTGGATCATGCGGGCCATGCTCTCCGCCCCGCGCTTGATCATCTCGAGCGACCGGCGGTCGCTGGTTTGGACGGCGTCCGCGGGGAGCGAACCGAGGAGGTAGGCGGCGGCCATCTGGACCGTGCTGAGGGGGTTGCGCAGGTCGTGGGAGACGATGGAGACGACCTCGTCGCGCGTCCGCACCGCCGATTCCGCGGCCGCGCGCGCCCGCTGCTCGCGGCGCGTGAGGCCGGCGACGGTCACCACCGCCGCCACCCCGAGGGCGGACAGGAAGAGGTTCGTGAACCATCCGATCCGTCCGAAACGCTCGAGCTCCCCCTGCCAGTGGTCGCCCTCGGCCACCAGCGCGGCATCCAGACGGTCGTAGCCGGCGAAGAGGGCCTCGGCGCGCGCGTTGATCGCCGGCATCTCACGGAATTCCTCCTCCGGGGTGAGGGGCCGCTGGTCGCGCTCGCGGCGGCCGCGCTGGAAAGCGTCATAGTCCCGATCCAGCGCCGCGAGCTGCGCGCGCGCTTCGGGTCCCAGCCATACGGCGGCGTCGGCCAGCTTCTTCGCCTCCAGGTCGTGCTGTGCCTGCCAGTGGGCCGCGCGCTCGAGGAAGGACGGGTTGCGGGAGATCAGGTAGGCGGCGCGAGTCGAGATCGTGCGCTCGAAGGCGGCTCGCCGCGCCGCGGCCAGGGGGCGCGCCACGCCGACCTCGTGGAGCTCGCGGGCCATTGCGTCCTCCTTCCTGCGCACCACCCAGGGCAGGAACGCGGGCGCAAGCAGGGCCACGATCACGACTCCCGTCGGGAGCCACACGAGCCCGCGCGGCTCCGTGCGTTCAGCAGCCATGGACCGAGGAGGCTCCGCGCGTGGCGCGCACCGAGCGCGGCCGGGCCCGAAGTGGGCTAGAGTCGCTTCCCTGGATCCGGAGCCCTCGGGATTGAGACAGACCCCCGAAATCGCATTTGCCTGTCCCGCCTGTGGGCGCGAGGCCGTGGCCGGCCTCGACGGCGCGGGTTCGTGTCCTCATTGCGCGGCGGCGACGCGACTCGAGATCCCGGAAGCGCTGAAGGCGACGCGCGTCGTCGAGTCCTGCCCGGCCTGCCAGAACGGCCTCCTCTACGTGCAGCGCGACTTCAACCAGAAGGTCGGCCTGGCGGTGGTGGTCGCGGGCGCCGTCCTCGCCCCCTTCACGCCGTTCTACTCGAGCCTCTTCGTGGCCGCGGCCGTCGACGCCGGCCTCTATGCGCTGCTGCCCGACGTCACCGTCTGCTACCGCTGCCATGCCCACCTGCGCGGGTTCGCGCGCAATCCGCAGCACAACGCCTTCGATCTCCATCTCGCCGAGCAATACCACACTCACGACGCGGGCCCCACCGCGCGCGACACGACGCGCTGAGCGGCTGAGCCGGACGCATCAGCTCCCTGGGCCCAAGGTTCCAGGGAACGCTATACCGTCCGGTACGTATAATGCACTGGCCATGTCTCGAACCGCTCAAGCTCCAAGCCCCAGCCCTGACCGTATCTTACTGAGTGGACTGGAATTATTCTCCCGCAAAGGCTACGACGCGACGTCCGTCCGCGAGATCTGCGCCGCCGCGGGCATCACCAAACCCACCCTGTACCACTTCTACGGAAGCAAGGAGGGCGTGTACCGCGCGCTCGTGGACGGCGCCCTCGACGACTTCCGCCGCGCGATCACGCGCGCGCTGCAGAGTCCGGGGTCGGCGGCCGAGCGCCTGCGGCGCGTCGCCCGCGGCTACTTCGAACGGGCGCGCGGGCGGCGCGACCTGCTGCGCTTCATCTTCGGGCTCATCCACAACCCGGCCAGCTCGGCCCCCCGCACCGATTTTCCGCGCTTCTACGACGAGGTGGTCGCCCAGATCGCGTCCGAGGTCGAGGCGGGCGTGGAGGGCGGCGAGTTCGTGCCCGGCCGCACCGACCTCCGCATGCTGGTGCTGATGGGCGCGCTCGGGGAAGCGCTGTGCGGGTACCTGATCGTGGGCAAGCCGCAGCTCTCGGCCACCCTGGCCGACGCCCTCACCGACACGGTCATCTCCGGTTGGCGCCCGGCCCTGAAGGTGCGTCGATGAGGCGGACGCTCATGGCCGTCGTCGCGGCCGGGCTGCTGCCCGCGGCGGCGCCGGCGCAGACCCTGTCACGCGCGGAAGCGGTGGCCCTGGCCGTCGCCAACAACCCCGAGGTGCGCAAGAGCGAGCAGGCCCTCCTCTCCCTGCGCGGCCAGGGCCGGGAGGCGCTGGCCGACGCCCTGCCCGAGGTGAACGTCTACGGGATCGGCACCCGCTACCGCGACCCGTCCCTCCTCAACAGCAGCAGCTTCGACGCCTTCCCGCCGGAGCTGCGGACGGCATTGCGTCCGATCCCCCAGAACCTCTTCGACGGGACGGCGCAGCTCAAGCAAACGCTCTTCAGCTTCAAGCTCGGCCGCGCGGTGCGTGCCGCGCGCTACGGCATCTCCATGGGGGAGGAGCAGGCGAAGAGCGTGACGCGCGCGGTCGCCCTCGACACCATTCGCGCCTACAACGACTACCTGCTCGACCTCGAGAAGGTGAAGGTGGCGGAGAAGTCGGTCCGCCAGCGCGAGACGCACGTCGAGATGGCCCGCAATCGGCACGCGGCGGGAGTGGCCACGGAGCTCGAGGTGCTTCGCCTCCAGGTCGCGCTGGAGAACCAGCGCGCCGTCTTCGAGCGGACGCGCGGCGAAGCCGACCTTGCTCGCGGAGTGCTCAACGCGGCGATGGTGCGCCCGATCGACGCGCCCGTCGAACCCTCGGACCGCCTCGTCCGCCAGGACTTCGACGTGCCGCTGGAGACGATCGTCCAGGAAGCGCTGGCCAACCGCACCGAGGTCAAGGCGGCGGAGATGGCCGTCCGCGTCTACGACGAGTTCGTCGGGGTGGTGCGGGCGGAGAACCGGCCGCATCTGGATCTGCTGGCGAACTGGGGGTACTCGGTGCGCCGGCCCCAGAACTTCTTCTCGTCCGACTACACCAAGTGGAACGCGGGGATCACGCTCACCGTGCCCGTCTTCGACGGGTTCCGCAACGCGGGCAAGGTGGCGCAGGCCCGGGCCCGCCGCGAGCAGGCGGCGCAGGACCGCATCGCCCTGGAGAACCAGATCCGCCTCGCGGCCAAGCAGGCGCGGGATGCCCTGGCCACGGCCGGGCGCGTACTCGCCGCCGCCGACCTCAACGTGACCCAGGCCCAGAAGGCCCTCGACATGACGCAGGCGAACTACACGCTGGGGGCGGCCACTCCGCTGGACGTCCTCGACGCGCAGGCCGCGCTCACGCTGGCGGAGAGCCTGCGCCTGGAGGCGCTGTACGAGCACGCCAACGCCCGGGCGACGCTGCGCTGGGTGATGGGGCGGGATCCCCTGGATCCGCCGCCGCCCGTCGCCTCCACTCCCACGACGACAAAGGCAGGAAGCGAATGACGCGCACGAATCTGTTCGGACTCATGCTGGCCGCCATCCTGGCCGCGGCCGGATGCGACCGCACGGCGCAGACGGCGCCCGAGGCCAAGCCCCGGGGCGTGCCCGTGCGCACGGTGACCGTGCAGCAACGCGACCTGCAGGACGAGGTCGTCCTCACCGGCACCCTGCGGCCGCGCGCCCAGGTGCAGGTGGTGGCGGAGGTCGCGGCCCGCCTGCTCCAGATCCGGCGCGACGAAGGCGCCCGTGCCGCCGCGGGCGAGGTCCTGGCCGTGCTCGATCCGACGGACTTCCGGCTCAGCGCGGAGCGCGCGCGCGCCTCGCTGGCGGTGGCGGAAGCGAACCAGGCCCACGCCCGCGTCGAGAAGGAGCGGGCGGACAACCTCCTGAAGACGGGGGGTATCACGGACAAGGACCGCCTGGCCGCGGAGGTGAACCTCCAGGTCGCGGACGCCGGCCTCGGGCAGGCGCGCGCGGAGACCTCGATCGCGAACCAGCAGCTCGCGCGCACCGAGGTCAAGGCGCCGTTCTCCGGCCGCGTGGCCAAGCGCATGGTCGATCCGGGGGCGATGCTCGCGTCCGGCACTCCCCTGTTCACGTTCGTCGACGACTCGGTCCTGGAGTTCCGCGCCTCCGCGCCCTCCACGCAGTACGGCAAGGTCCGCGTGGGCTCGCCGGTGAAGGTCAGCGTCGACAGCATGCCCGGCCTGGGCGTCACCGGCCGCGTGGTGCGCATCGCCCCCCTGGTGGACGACCGCAGCCGCTCGTTCGATACCGTGGTCGAGGTGCCGGGCAATCCCGCGCTCGTGGGCGGCCTTTTCGCGCGGGCGACCATCGAAGTCGGCCGGCTCCAGAGCGCCCTGGTCGTGCCCCCGGCGGCTCTGGTGCGCGACGGCACCCGCCAGGCGCAGGCGTTCGTGATCGTGCAGGGCAAGGCGGAGCGCCGGACGGTCGTGGTGGGCGTCGAAGGCGCGGAGGCCGTGCAGGTCACGAGCGGCCTGCAAGCGGAGATCCAGGCGGGGAGGAAGTAGCGATGTTCCTCAGCAACCTCTCCATCAAGCAGCCGGTCTTCGCCACCATGATGATGGTGGCGCTGGCCGTCCTGGGGATCACGTCGTACCGGCAGCTCAAGGTCGACATGTTCCCCAACGTCGAGTTCCCCATCGTGACCGTCACCACCGTGTACCCGGGCGCCTCGCCGGAGACGGTCGAGCGCGAGGTCACGAAGCGGATCGAAGAGTCGATCAACACCGTCCAGGGCATCAAGCACGTCGAGTCGACTTCGCAGGAAGGCCTGTCGAACATCGTCGTGCTCTTCAACCTGGAGGTGTCCACCCAGGTGGCTTCCCAGGACATCCGGGGCAAGGTGGCGGGGATCCGCGGCGACCTGCCCCGGGAGATCGAGGAGCCGATCGTCCAGCGCATCGATCCCGGCGCGCTCCCCATCGTGTCCGTGGCCGTCAACGCGCCGGGCCTCGCCCCCGCCGCCGCCACCGATCTCGCGGACAAGGTCGTGAAGCGCCGCCTCGAGAACGTGCCCGGAGTGGGCGCGGTGAACCTGGTGGGCGAGGCCACGCGCGAGATCCAGGTGGTGGTGGACCGCGCCCGCCTCGAGGCGTACCACGTCTCGCTGTCGGACGTCGTGATGGCGCTGCAGCAGGAGAACGTGGACGCGCCGGCCGGCTCCGCCGACCGCGGGTCCACGGAAGCGCTCGTGCGCGTGACCGCACGCGGGCGCACGGCCGACGACATCGCCGCCATCCCCGTCAAGCGCAAGAGCGGCGTGACCATCTACGTGCGCGATCTGGCCCAGGTCACGGACGGGGTGGAGGAGCCGCGCAACGCGGCCTTCCTCGACGAGCAGCCCGCCCTCGCCCTGGACGTACAGAAGCAATCGGGGGCGAACACGGTGGCGGTGGCGGACGGCGTGCGGGTGGCGGTGGCGCGCATCGGCAAGGACCTGCCCACCGGCGTCTCCCTGCAGATCGTGCGCGACGACTCCGCCTTCATCCGCGATTCCATCCACGACGTCAACACCACCATGATCATCGGCGGCGTCCTGACCGTCCTGATCGTGTTCCTGTTCCTGAACTCCTGGCGCTCCACCGTCATCACCGGGCTGACCCTCCCCATCTCCGTCATCGCCGCCTTCATCGCGATGAAGGCCTTCGGGTTCACCTTGAACGTGCTCACCCTGATGGGCCTGAGCCTGGCCATCGGCATGCTCATCGACGACGCGATCGTGGTGCGCGAGAACATCGTCCGGCATCTCCAGCGCGGCAAGGACCACTTCGAGGCCGCGCGGGACGGCACGGCCGAGATCGGCCTCGCCGTGATGGCCACCACCTTCACGATCGTGGCCGTGTTCATCCCCGTCGCCTTCATGGGCGGCATGGTCGGTCGCTTCTTCTACGAGTTCGGCATCACGGTGGCGGCGGCGGTGCTCGTCTCCCTGTTCGTGAGCTTCACCCTCGACCCCATGCTCTCGTCGCGCTGGGTCGACCCCGACGTCGAGCACGAAGGGCAGGCGGGGATGGCCCCGCCGCGCGGGCTGAAGGGCCTGCTGCATCGCTTCAACCAGCGCTTCGACGCCCTGCACGTCGGTTACGAGCGCCTGCTGGGCTGGTCCCTCAACCACCGCCTGGCCGTGATGGGCATGGCCCTGGTGGCCTTCGTGGCCAGCTTCCCCATCCTGGCCATCCTGGGCGGCGACTTCATGCCCGACTTCAACCGCGGCGAGTACCAGGTGGCATTCAAGTCCACGCCCGGCGCCACCCTGCGCGAGACGGCGGAGCGCACACGCGAGGTCGTGCGCCGCCTCAAGTCGCTGCCGGACGTCGAGTACACCTACACGACGATCGGCGAGGCCGGCTCGCAGTACCGGCCCGTCACCGAGGGCACGACCTACGTGAAGCTGAAGGAATCCACGCGGCGCAAGCGCTTCAGCACGGTGCTCGGCGACGCGCGGCGCGTCATCGAGGAAGTGCCGGGCATGACCTTCGGCCTGTTCGAGGCCGGGCCCTTCGGTCAGAAGCCGATCCAGATCAGCGTGCGCGGACCCGAGGTGGACGAGCTGGACCGCATCTCGAAGGACCTCGTCGCCTCCATGAAGAAGATCCCGGGCGTGGCCGACATCGAGTCCAGCCTGGAGAAGAGCAAGCCGGAGCTCAAGGTGCGGGTGGACCGCGGGAGGGCCAGCGATCTCGGCCTGGGCGCGGGACAGGTCGCGACCACGCTGCGGGCGGCCGTCGCCGGCGAGGTGGCCACGCGCGTCGAGGACGCGGCCGGCGACAGCCACGATGTGCGCGTGCGCCTGCGACCCGATCAGCGCCGATACGCGGACGACCTGCTGGCCCTGACCGTTCCCAGCGACCGCGACGATCCCACGGGCAAGGATGGGGAGAAGACGCAGGTCATGCTGCGCGAAGTGGCCGCGGCCGACGTGGGCACCGGCCCTTCGACCATCCGCCGCAAGGACCTGCAGCGCGAAGTGCGCATCTCCGCGAACCCCGACGGGCGCAGCCTGGGTGAGATCAGCGCGGACATCGAGACGGCGGCGGCCGCTCTCTCTCTCGAGCCCGGGTACGACGTGGTGCACGGCGGCGATGCGGAGGAGCTGAAGGACATGTTCAACAACATGTTCCAGGCCCTCTTCCTGGCCGTCGTGTTCATCTACCTGATCCTGGCCTCGCAGTTCGGCTCGTTCGTCCATCCGCTCGCGATCATGCTGTCGCTGCCGCTCTCGCTCGTCGGCGTCGCCCTCGCCCTCCTCGCCACCCACGACACGCTGAACATCATGAGCATGATCGGCCTCATCATGCTCATGGGCCTGGTGACCAAGAACGCGATCCTGCTCGTGGACTTCACGAACCAGTCCCGCGCCCAGGGGCGAAGCCGCCGCGACGCGCTCATCCACGCCGGCTCCACCCGCCTGCGTCCGATCGTCATGACGACGCTGGCCATGATCTTCGGCATGCTGCCCCTGGCCTTCGCCATCGGCGCCGGCGCGGAGATGCGCGCACCCATGGCGCGCGCCGTCATCGGGGGACTCATCACCTCCACCCTGCTGACCCTGATCGTGGTGCCCGTCGTCTACACCTACCTGGACGACCTCCGGCCGGCGGCGGTGCGGGGATGGTTCCGGTGGCCTCGGCGCCGGCGCGCGGAAACGATCGCCCCGTCACCGGGATCCGCATCACCGACGCCACAGCCCGCGGACTGACGCCGGACCGGCCGGCCGCCCACGCGCGGGCGTGGTACGCTGCCGCGGAGCCAAGACCTTGGAGGACGCCCTCGCTTCCGGAGCCCGCATCGGCTCCTACGAAGTCATCGATCGCCTGGGAGCGGGCGGCATGGGCGAGGTCTACCGAGCCCGTGACACGCGGCTCGGCCGGACGGTCGCCATCAAGGTCCTCCGCTCCGGCGCCGACCCGCAGCTCCTCCAACGCCTGGACCGCGAGGCGCGCGCCGCCTCCGCCCTCAACCACCCGAACATCGTCCACATCTACGACGTGGGTGAGGCGGCGGACGTGCCGGGCGCGCACTACGTCGTGATGGAGTGCGTCGAAGGCGAGACGCTGCGGCGTCGGCTTCGCCCCGGCCCCCTGCCCCTCGGCGAGGTCCTCGACCTGGGTACCCAGCTCGCGGACGGCCTGGCCAAGGCGCATCGCGCCGGCATCGTCCATCGGGACCTCAAGCCCGAGAACCTGATGGTCACGCCGGAAGGGCTGCTGAAGATCCTCGACTTCGGGCTGGCCAAGCTCGTGGTCGCCCCCCTCGGCGACCTCGTGGATACGCGGGAGACGCTGTCGCGTCAGGGGACGCAGGCGGGAATGCTCGTGGGCACCCTCGAATACATGTCGCCGGAGCAGGCGAGCGGACGCACCATCGACCATCGCACCGACCAGTTCTCGCTCGGCCTGATCCTCTACGAGATGGCCACCGGGCATGCCGCCTTCCGCCGCGACACGCCGGCGCAGGTCCTGGCCGCGGTCATCGAGCGGGAGCCGGAACCGCTCGGCCGGCTGCGCGGCGACGTCCCGTCCGGGCTGGAAGGACTGGTCTCGCGGTGCCTGCAGAAGGACCCGGAGCGCCGCTTCAAGAAGACGGACGAGCTGGCGGCGGAGCTGGCCGCGCTCGCGGGACGATCTCGATCGGGCTCGCTCTCGGAAAGGCCTCGCGCCGTCGCGGAGACGTCGCCCGCCATCTCCGCCGAGGTGGTGCCCGCGCGCACGCCGGCGCCGTCCTCTCCTCCGGTCTATCACGTGCAGACCCGGCGCCGCGTCCGCGCCTACGACGAAGGCGAGCTGGCGCATCTCATCCGGCGCGGCAAGCTCACCGGCGTCGAGCTGGTCCGCCGTGACGACGAGGAGCAGTGGCAGCCCCTCTTCGAGAGCAAGGTGTACCGGCGCGAAGTGCCGACCCTCACCGACCCGCGGGACGCGGCCCGGATGCGTGTGCTGCGCGCGGTGGGCGGGCACTTCACGGGTTTCTTCATCACCTCCGTGGTGATGTACGCGACCCAGGGCCACTTCCCCTTCTGGCTGGCCATCTGGGGCGCCGTGCTGGCCGTGCAGGCGGCGAGCGCCATCCCCGCGGGCTTGACCCTCCTGCAGAACCGTCGTGCCGCCACGGATCCCGCGATTGCCGGCGCCGTCTCCGCTGCGGGCGAGGCACCGCCGCCCGCGCTCGCGGCCCGCGTCCCGTCGGCGATGGAGCAGGAGGCCGCGCGTGTGCGCACATTGATCGCACAGCAGGGCGGCGCGGACGCCGCGCGCCTGATCGCCGAGGTGGACGGGATCCTCAAGCTCACGGCGGAGCTGGCCGCGCGCCAGGCCGACCTCGAGGAGCAGACTTCCGATCGCGAGCGGGCCGCCCTGACCGCCGCGGTCGTGGACGCCCGCGCCCGCCTGGAGCGCGCGGACCTCGAGCAGGACCGCCGCCTCTTCGAGCGGCAGCTCGAAGTCGTCCAGGGGCGCGAGGAAGCCATCGCCAAGGCGGTCCGAGTCTTGGAGCGCTTGCGCGTGCGGCGCGAAGTGGCCGAGCACCAGCTCAAACAGCTCCGCCTCGACCTCTCCCGCGGCGCCGCCACCGGCCTCGACGTGCCCGAGCTCTCGTCGCGCCTCCAGTTCATCCGCTACGAAGTGGACGCGCGGGAAGAGGTCAAGGAGATCGGCGCCGGCCGCGCCTGAAGCGCGCCCCGCGATCGAGAACCTATTCGTCGGCGGCGAGGCGGGCCAGGCCGTCGCGATGTGTTCGATCGAAGATCCTCTCCAGCCAGGGGTTGACGCCGCGGCACCCGTCCACGACGCGGGCGGCCCACGCGAAGTACTCCTGTTTTCGCTCGAAGTCCCAATGGACCGGCGGGCTGTGCGTGATCCCGCGCAGGTTGCTGATCTTGTCCGCCATCTTGATCAGCTTCGCGCGATCGGACTTGTAGGGCGCGTTCTCGACCTGTAGCTGCTTGCGCTCCGCCTTGGGCAGCCGCTTGTCGTCCGTCACCTCGGTCACGAGGAGGGCCACTTCCGCGCCGAACTCGGCCTCGAGCTCGTCGGCGGTCGTCCGCGTGTCCTCGATCGTGTCGTGCAGCAGCGCCCCGAGGACCACGATCGGATCGCGCCCCTCGGTGGCCTGGGCCACGAGGAACGCGACCTCGGCCAGATGGTTGAAGTAGGGCTCCTCCGCCGCACCCTTTCGTCGCTGACCGCGATGTTTGAGCGCCGCGAAGTCGACGACCCGCGTCATCAGAACGAGATCCGGGGCTCCGAATGGTTGAAGGGGCGGCGTCATCGTGCCAAGCATACCGCGCCCCCGCTCGCGGCCGGTGCTTGCGCGCGCGTCCGCTGTGGGCCGATCATCGCGAGAGATGCCCGAACTGCCCGATCTCCTCTACATCCAGGCCCGCCTCAAGGAAGCGCTGGCCGGCCGGCGCGTGGTCGCGGAGCGATTGCGCGAGCCCATCGTGATGCGGTTCGCGGTGCGGGGAAACCTCTCCCTGCTCCTGGGGCGGCGCCTCGACGACGTGATCCGGCATGCGCATTTCCTGGTCTTCCGCTTCGAGGACCTCGACCTGGCCGTGAACCCGATGCTGGCCGGCCGCTTCCGCCTGGCCGCCCCGGACGAAAAGGAGGAGCGCGACCTGGTCTTCGCCCTGACCTTCGGGCCACCAGAAGCCACCAGCCGCGGACCGCGCGGCGAAGGTGACTTCACGTCGCCGGAGCCGCGGGGGGGTCTGGGGGGTGCGCCGGAAGCACCCCCCAGCTCAATGTCCGACCTCCGTTATCGCGACGAAAAGAAAATGGGCAAGGCGTATCTCCTGGCCAAGGGCGACTGGAAGGCGGCCGCGGGCATGGACCAGGCCGGCGGCGTCGACGTGCTCGCTCCCGAGTTCACGCGTGAGCGGTTCGTGAGCCTGCTCAAGAAGCGGCGCGACCAGGTCCGGGTCCTCCTGCTGGACAAACGCGCGCTGGACAGCATCGGGAACGCGTACGCCGACGAGATCCTGTTCGAGGCCAGGCTCCATCCGAAGACCTTCTGCCGTTCCCTGTCCCACGACGACGCCGTCCGGCTGCACGACGCGATCGTCAAGGTGATGCGCGAGGCGGTCGCCGAGGTCGCCCGCCGCGGCGAGCCGATCGACGTGAAGGTCCGTGATTTCCTCAAGGTCCGACTGCGCGACGTGTGCCCTCGCTGCGGGGCGAAGGTGCGGAAGGCGGGCGTGCGCGGGATGGACGCGTACTTCTGTCCCCACTGCCAGCCCGCCACGCGCTCGGGCCTCGTGGACTGGACGAAGACGGGGAAATAGCCGCCCTAGTTCAGGCGGCGAAACGTGAACGTCCCGACGGGGGGCACGGAGGCGCCGACGAGCAGCGGCCCGGTGCCGATCAAATGGATCGGCTCCGGGGGGGCGGTCCGGAGATCCGCGGAGCCGAACGTCTCACCGCTGTCCGTGCCCGCGTCCCAGGGTTGCAGCACGACGACCTTCTCCGCCACCCAGTCGCCGTTCTCGATGAGGCTGAGCCCGGACACGCCCACGAACCAATCGGGGCTGGGCGCGAGCATCGAGACGAGTGTGACCAGGGAGAAGTCGCGGCTGATCTCGAATTCGAGGCTGACGCGGTCCGGCGAGCGGTCGATGCCGTCCCCCACCAGCACGCGCTGGGCCTGACCGGCGCCGATGGCGGCCTCGACTTCGGTGTCGAGGGGCGTGGTGCGCCCTTGCTCGGCCATCAACCGGATCCCTTCGCTGGCCCGGCCGCCGGCCTCCCAGAAGCTCACGGTGGACTTGTGCGTGCCGCCGATCAAGCGCGAGAAGTGGGGATTGCGCGGGATGTCGGTCGGATGGGACAGAGCGCTCCAGGAGGCGTCGAAGGTGACGCGGTAGCGCGCGACCGCGGCCGGGTTCGGAGTGGGCGCCGGTGTCGCGGGCGGTGTCGGGGCCAGGGGCGACGAGCCGCCGCACCCCATCAGGGCCACCAACAGCAATGAGGGAAAGGCGCCCGACCGCAGCATCTTCAACTCCATGCCGTCTCCAACGACGGTGAACGGCTCGCTATTCCCGCGAGCAGGCCATGGCGCGACGGCCCGCGATGGGATAGGTATGCACGCGCGCATGGGCGAGCCGACCGCGAAAACCAACCCACCGGGTCTCTGGACGGCCTTGCTGATCACGGCGGTCGTGCGCGCCGTCACCGTCACCCTGCTGCTCACCGTGTTCTGGCACACGCAAGCGGCGAGCCACCTCGTCCAGGACATACGCACCTGGCGGGAGTTCTTCGCGGAGACGCAGGCGGGCGCGATCCCCTACGTCAACCTCACCAAGGAATACCCGGTGCTGGGCGGGATTCTCTATTGGCTGATGAGCCCGTTCATCCGCCCCGACGACTTGCGTCAGACCATCGTCGTGCACGCGGTGTTCATGGGCGTCGCGGACCTGATCAACGCCGCGCTGCTGTACCGGCTGGCGCGTGAGGTCGCGCCGAGGTGGGCCTTGGCGGCGACGCTGGCCCTCAGCCTCAATCTCACCGCGATCGTGACCGCGCCCGTCCGCTACGAGAGCTGGATCGTCACCTTCGTCCTGCTCGGCTACACCGCGCACCGCCGGCGCCGTTTCCTGTGGTCCACGTTCTTCTGGTCCATCGGATGCGGCTTGAAGTGGTACCCGGCGTTCTTCATCGCCGCTCAGGAGTGGCGCCTGCTCGTGGTGGAGCGGCGCCGCTGGCACGGGCTCGCCGCCGGCGCCGTGTTCCTGGCCGTGACCGCCGCCCTCAACCTGCCTTTCGCGCTGCTCTGCCTGCGCGAGACGGGTTCGCTGGCGAACTGGCTCGCGCCCTACGTGTTCCACGTCAAGCGCCCGCTGTACTGGGACACGTTGCTCGGTGTCGGCCAGATCTGGCTCGGTCCCCTGCCGTGGGAGCGTTACGCCGGCCTGTGGAGCCTCGTCCTCATGCTGGCCGCGGTGGTGGTGCGGCCGCGCCTGTGCATCGAGTACAAGGGCGTGCTCGTCTGCCTGGCCGCCGTCTTCTTCAACCGGATCTATTCCACGCAGTTCAACCTCTGGTTCTATCCCTTCCTGATCCTGGGGGTGCTGGCCGACGAGGACGAGCGGAGGCGGCGCCGCATCGTCATCGTGTTCCTCCTGCTCGACGTGCTCAACGTCGTCATCTACCCGCTCAGCTTCGCGGGCGCCGTCGCCGAGATGGGAGGGTTCTTCCCCGGGGCCGCGCGCGAAGGCGGACCATGGACCGTCGTCTTCTCCGCCGCCATCGCCCTGCGCACGGTGGTGGTGGGCGTCCTGGCCGTCCTGCTCGTCGCCGGGCGGACCACGGGTGGACAGGCGGGCGCGGGGGCGTCAGAATCAAAGGTCGCCCCAGGAACGGAGAGTGGATGAGCAAGGAAGATTTGATCGAGCTGCAGGGAGTCGTGACGGAAGTGCTGGCCGGTGGCAACTACAAGGTCAAGTGCGGAGAGAACCACGAGGTGCTCGCCCGTCTCAACGGGAAGATGCGCCAGTATCGCATTCGCGTGATCGCGGGCGACCGGGTCACGGTCGGCGTGTCGCCCTACGACCTCAAGCGCGGCCTCATCACCTACCGCGCGAAGTAGCCCCTCCCCCGTAGGGGCCGTTCCCTTCACCTATAATCCGGGCGCGAGAACCGGATGGACGCGCTGCTGACGATCCCCCGCGAAGCCACTCCGGCCGTGGTCTTCCTTCGCAGCGAGATCCCCGCCGATCACCCGTCCTCCGCCATCCTCGGCCAGGAGCGGCTGGGAGCCGGCGTCGCCGTGGCCGGCGATCGCATCCTGACCGCCCACTACCTGGTGATGGGCGCGCGGAGGGTCGAGGTCACCGGCTTCGACGGCCGTGAGCGCACGGTCCGCCGCACCGCCGTCGACCACACCACCGGACTGGCCCTGGTCACGCTGGATGGTCCCTTGCTGCAACCGGCGCGTATCGAGGAGGACCACGAGCCGCGCCCCGGACTGCCGATCTTCCTCCTCACCTGCAGCCGCGAGGGCGAGCGCAAGGCGACGACCGGACACGTGTCGGTCGTCGGCCCCTTCGAAGCCTTCTGGGAGTACATGCTGGATCGCGCGATCATGACCACCGCCATCAATCCTGGCCTGGCCGGAGCGCCGCTCTTCGACGTGGAAGGCCGGCTGCTGGGCCTGGTTTCGCTGGGCCTGGCGGCCGTGGGCCGCTACAGCCTGGCCATCCCGTTGGGCCTCTACCTCGATCGGCGCGAGCAGATGGAGGCGGACGCGGGGCCCCGGTCGGGACGGGCCTGGGTCGGTTTCTTTCCCCAGGCCTTCGACGGCGGTGTCATCATCACGGGGGTGGTGGACGGAGGTCCGGCCGACCGGGCCGGCGTGACGCGCGGCGACCTCGTGCTCTCACTCGACGGCCAGAGCGTCTCCAGCCTGCGGGAGCTCTACACCGCGCTCTGGCGCAAGGCGCCGGGAGAGATCGTGGGCCTCCAGGTCCTCCGCGATTCAACCATCCGCGTCGTGGAGATCACCGCGGGCGACCGCGACGACTTCTACAAGTAGGGAGATGATCCTCAAGGTCGCGCGCATCGGCCATCCCGTCGTGCGCGCCGCGGCACGCCCGGTGCCGCCGGACGTGCTGGCGTCGGCGGACTTCCAGCACCTCGTCGACGACATGGTGGACACCATGCACGAGTACGAGGGAGTGGGCCTGGCCGGCCCGCAGGTGCACGTCGGGCTGCGCGTGGCCGTCCTCGAGGTGCCGGCCTCGGACGAGCGGGCGCGGGTGGCCGTCCCCCTGACCGTCCTCGTGAATCCGGTGGTGACGCCGCTGGGCGAGGAGAAGGAGCACGCCTGGGAAGGCTGCCTCTCCATACCCGACCTGCGCGGCGTCGTGCCGCGCTCGAAACTCTTGCGCCTGGAGGCCCTCGACCGCCACGGTCAGCCGTACACGGTGGAGGCCGAGGGGTTCTTCGCCCGCGTCATCCAGCACGAGTGCGACCACCTCGACGGCGGCGTGTACCTGGACCGGATGGAGGGCCTGCGCACGCTGTCGTTCCTCCGCGAGTTCGAGCGGTTCGTGGCCTCGCGCGAGGACGAATAGCCACGCCGTCCATCAGCGTCGTCTTCCCCATGTACAACGAGGAGGCGTACGCGCGCCGCGCCGTGTCCGCCGCGCGCGCGGTGCTGATGGCGGAGCTGCCGGACTGGGAGATCGTCATCGTCGACGACGCCTCCACGGACGGCACGCCCGCGCTCGTGGACGCGCTGGCGCGCGAGGACCCGCGCGTGCGCGTCGTCCGCAACCCCGTGAACCGCCAGCTGGGGGGCGCGCTGCGCGCGGGCTATGCCGCGGCCACCAAGGATCTCGTCTTCTATACGGACGCCGATCTCCCCGTCGACCTCCACCAGCTGCCGCGAGCGGTGCGCCTGCTCGAGTACCAGGAGGCGGACATCGTCGCCGGCTACCGGTTCGACCGCACGTCCGAGGGCCTCGTGCGGGCCCTCTACACGTTCTGCTACAACCACCTCATCCGCACGCTCTTCGGCCTGCGCGTCCGCGACGTGAACTTCGCCTTCAAGCTCTTCCGCCGGTCCGTGCTGGAGAAGTTTCCCCTGACCAGCGAGGGCAGCTTCATCGACGCCGAGTTCCTGCTCCGGGCGCGCAAGGCCGGCTGCGTCATCATCCAGATCGGGCTCGACTACTTTCCCCGCACGCGGGGCACGTCCACCCTGGCCTCCATACCCGTGATCTTCGCGATCCTGCGCGACATGGCGGCGCGGTGGAGGGAACTGAGCTAGCCGATCAGCCGGAACGCGCGATGGGCGGCGCTCCTTGCGCGACCGGCGGCACATCCGCCGCCGGAATCGGCAGCCGGACCACGAACTCCGTGCCGCCGCCGGGACGGTGGCCGACGGCGAGGCTGCCGCCCTGGCGCTCGACGCTCTCGCGCACCACGCTGCGCTGGAGGTCCGAGTCCGCGGTGGGCTCCGGTGAATCCAGGAGCGCATCCATCAAGCGGTCGAGGACCGCGGCCGGCGCGCTGAGGCCGGTATCGCCCACGGTCACCAGGACGGCTCCGCCGCGGACGGTGGTCGTGACCTCGACCTGTCCCGTGGTGCCGCTGCCACGGATCGCCACCGCCGCCCGATCGAAGAGCGCCACCAGCACGTGGCGCAGCGCGGCCGCGTCCAGGGCGATCTCCGGAACGTCCGCCCCGAGCGTGCAGGTCACCGCGATGCCGTCGCGCTCCAGCGCGGGGCGGCGCGCTTCCAGCGCGTCCTCGACCACGCGGTTGACGGCATGGCGCTCGCGGGCGCCGACGGGCGAGGGAAGGGCGGCCAGGATGTTGCGCACCACCCGCGTCGCCGCTTCCGCGCGCTCGTGCAGGCGCAGGCTATCCGCGCGGATGCGGGGGCTGGCGTCGGACTGCGACATGAGCAGGCGGGCAAGAGCGGTGATGCTGGACAAATGGGAGCCGAGCTCGTGGACGGCGGAGCCCACCAGGCGTGTCCACCGCGAGGGGCCGGCGTCGCGCGGGAACCGGGCCCGCGGGGTCCGCCGTCCCTCACGCGCCATCACCAGCTCGCGCGCGGCGAGGATGACCGCCATCACCACGACCAGGCTGTGGGTGAGGCGGGCGCGCGCGATGTCGAGCACGGGATAGCCGGAGGATGCCCCGAAGAGCGCGTCCGCCGCGACGATGACCGCCATCGCCACCAGCCACACCGCGCTGCCCGTCGGACGCAGGCGCTCGGCGATCCGAGGCGGCTCTTCGGCGGACTCCTGCCGGGCCGCTTCGTGCGCGGCGAGGGCGGCCAGGGCCAGGAAGGGGATGATCCACCCGAGGTCGGAGGCACCGCCCGCCGCGTAGCCGGGCCGGCTCCTCTGCGCGAATGCGAGCGCCTGCCCCACCGCCCAGGCCGCGAGCACGGCGGAGAGCCGGCCGTAGAACTTCCTCCAATACGGGGTCAGCGCGCGCACGGCGAGCACCGCCGCCCAGGCGGGCAGCGCCAGCTTCAGCAGGCCGCGGACCAGCACGAGCTGATTGCGGAGGGCGGCATCGCCCAGCGAGAAGGGGTCGGGCAGGACGATCATGTGCGCCTCGGCATACGCGAACAGCACGAGGGCCGCGCCCGCGCTCAGCCCCAGGCGCGATGACAACCGCTCGTGCCGGCGGTCGGGTCGCAGCAGCAGCGCCGCGGCCCAGCTCAGGTCCGCGGCCGCGTAGAGGACGAGAGGCCACATCCCCGCGCTCGGCCGACCAGCCAGCCCGCCCTCCCAGACCCGCAACGTTCGCGTCAGCGCCCACACGCCGGCCCCGCCCGCCATCCACGCCCAGAACGCGCGGCGCGATCCTCCCTGCCGCCAGGCGGCCCAGGCCATCAAAGCCGACGCCGTCACCGCGGAGGCGATCTGGAAGACGACGCTGAGGGCCTCACGCCGCTGGGGGACCCGCTCCACGGCCATGAGGATGGCCATGGCGCCGCAGGCGAGGGCGGCCGCGGCGAAGGGCCACGATTCCCGAGACCCCGATTCGGGGGAGGACGCGGCGGTGGGCAGCCGCAAGGCGAAGCACGCGCCCGCGCTCGAGTCCTCCAGCACGATCGAGCCGCCATGGCCGCGCGCCACGAAGTGGACGAGGGTGAGCCCGAGGCCGACCCCTTCGCCGACGCGCCGGGTGGTGAAGAATGGGTCGAAGATCTGACCGCCCAACGCCGCCGGCACGCCGGGACCATCGTCGATGAAGCGCAGCTCGACCTCGCCATCGTGCTGCGTCCCCCGGATACGCAACACGCCGCCGGGGCTGGCCTGGGCGGCGTTACGCAGCAGGTGCGAGAGGGCGGCGGCGAGCGCGCGCGGATCGCCGTGGACCGCGGGCAGTCCGGCCAGCTCCTCGAGGCTGACGTGCAAGGGCAGCCCTTCGTCGAGCGCGGTCTCGACGACCTCCTCGAGCAGGGCGACGAGGTCGATGTCCCGCCGCGGGCCAGGGGGAACGAGACGGAAGGCGTTCGTCAGCTCGCGCACGATGTCGCGCGCGTGACGCGCCTGCTGCAGCATCTGCTCGCCCTTGTCCGGCATGACGACGGAAGCCGCCCGTGCCCTCCGCGACACCTCCTCCAGCTGGTCTTCGAGCTCGCCGACGGCCGCGGCCACCAGCGACGCCAGGGCGGTGAGCCGGCCCGCGCGCTGTGATTCCTCGGCCAGCACACGGGCGGCGCGGCGCGCGCGGCGGTCGACGTCGACCTGCCAGTGCAGGCGCACGGCGGCCGCGGCGGCCAGCAGGAGCGCGGACGCGGTCGAGAACGCGGCGCCGGCAAAGCTCGCGGGGGGCCGCAGGTAGCGCAGCAGGAGGTCCAGGATCACCGGTCCCGTCCCCGCGGCCAGGAGAGCGGGAAATGCCTCGGTCGGACCCGACCGGCCGTTGCCGACGGCGGCGATCAGGAAGGCAAAGGGCAGGAACCAGGCGAGGTCCGCCCACCCGCCGGGCGGAGGCCGATGGCCGTCGAGTCCGCCCGCGAAGACGCGCAGGGTGCCGTAGGTCAATGCGAATACGGCCACCGCACCGTAGGCCCGGCGCCACGCCGGATGGTCCACCGCGCGCCACAGCACGGCCGCCCACACCGTCGTCGTCGCGGACAGCGCCCCGAGGAGGATCCTCTGCGTGGCCGAGGGCTCGGAAATCCCCACCGTGGACAGCACGACCAGGTGCAGGAACGCGTAGAGGACGGCCACGCCCATGAACACGCTGTCGGGCACCGCCGCCGGATCCTTCCGCAGGACGGGTGGGTGGGCCCGGAGGCCGAGGGCGACCAGGATCGGGACCAGGAATCCGAGGAACAGGACGTCCAGCAGGCGGCCCCCTTGGCCCTCGTACGGCCGCAGACCGCTGAGTTCCAGGGCCACCCACCACACCTCGCCGACCGCCCACGCGGCCGCCCCGCCGGCCACCAGGTGCCAGAACGCCGCCCCCCGTGCAGTGCCGCTGCGCCGGCCGCGCCGCCAGAGGACGATCGCCGCCGCGGCGGGCGGCAGGATGAGGAGGGCATTCCCCACCCAGGGCCTCCCGTCCACGCGGAAGACCGTGAAGTAGACAGCCGCGAACAGCACCGTGATGAGCACGAGCCGGCGGGTCGGATCCGTCGCGCGAGCGGCCACGCCCGCTGCCGGACCGGCGGGGGCGTCGAAGGCGGCGGGAGCGGGGCCGGCGGCGGGCTCCGCCGCGCGACCAAGCTGCTGCAGGCGGCGCACTCCCTGGGCGGCCTGCTGCGTCGCGGCCAGGAGCGCCTCCAGCGATTCGCGCGGCTCGCTCTTGCGCAGGGCCAGCTCCGCCCATCCGCCGACCGCCATCAGCGGGTTGTTCAGCTCGTGCGCGATGCCGGTGGCGAAATGCACGTACTCCGACGAACTCGCGGTCGAGGGGGGCGCGTCGCCGGCGCCGTGACGTGCCGGCGACGCCCCTCGCACGCGGACGGCGGTGAGGGCCAGGAGGATCCCCGTGGCGGCCAGCGCGACGACGAAGCGCGCCTGGGCGAGGGCGGGCGCGTAGGTGGCGGCGACCCGCGTGACGAGGTCCACGACCAGCGGCAGCATCACCGCCGCCGGCATGAGCCAGCCGCGCCGCCGCGACACGGCGGCGTCGGTGTCGTCGCGCGCGGGTACCCAGGCGCGCCCGCGCTCTGCCGTGGCCGCCGCGGCCAGGGCGAGAAGGGCCAGCACGCTGTCGACGTTGGCCACGGAGTACGACCCATAGGGACCCGCGGCGTGGCGCCAGTTGGGAAGGATGCCGGCCACGGCGCTCGCCGTCAGGCCGACGGCGAGGATGCGGTAGGGAGCCGCGAAGGGCGGCGTCCGCACCGTCCACGCCAGGATCGCGAAACCGGCGGCGAGCGCACACTGCTGTATGGTGAAGATCCAGAACCAGGAGAACGACGTCTCGCCCAGCGGCGCGGCGATGAAATAGAAGACGAGGAAGTAGGCCACGACGGCCGCCATCGTCCATTCCACGATGGCCGCCCGGAGCCGGCCGGCCCCCAGCGCGCGGTGCGGGCAGACGAACATGGACACGGCGACGAGCACGCTGAACGTGTAGTGCCCGGCGTGGCCCAGACCGATCAGGGCGGCGTGACCCGGAAAGACGGCGTGGAGGAGGAATGCCGACTCGGCCGCCATCTGCGCCGCCGCCGCCCCCGCCAGGAGGCTCCAGAACGCGCGCTCCGTCCCCAGGGAGGCGCGGGCGGCACGCGCGGTGGCGACGAGCGCGGCGAGCGCCGGCAGCAACAGGTAGAGGTGGCCGAGCCGGACCCGTGCTTCCGCCGAGGCCGGCGGAGGGACGGCCATCGTCACGAGCGCGAACAGGGCTACGTAGATGGCGCTGGCGGCAAGCGCGCGGCGGACCCCTCCCGTCATGGATGCGCGAACTCTACCACCCGCCTCTCCTTGCCGCTGCGGGGCCCCGTCGGCTAGTCTTGACGATTCGCTCATGGATGCGTCCCTTCGCACCGGTCCCCCCGTCGTCACCCTGCGCAACGCGTGGGACCGTCCCTACGACGGCGCGATCGCCGCCGCCCGGACCTGCTACTCGCCGCGCGTGATCGGGCCCGAGGAGGTCACCGCCGGCCAGCGCGACTCCATCGGTCCGTTGACCTTCGAGGCCGGGCATCACACGGTCTACCAGCACGCGCACTTCGAGTTCGGGCTGGAAAACGTGAGCCGCCAGTTCGTCTGGGCTTTCCTCCATGCCCATCCCTTCTACAACTCCGAGCAGTCCAGCCAGCGGTTCGTGCGGCTCGACCAGGTCGCCGCCTACGTACCCCCCGGACTGGGCGGCCCGGCCCGCGAGGTGTACGAGGGCGAGCTGGAGGCGGCCTGGGAGACCTATCGCGCGTTGTCCGCGATCCTGAAGGAGGACACGCACCGCATCCTCAGCGAGATCCGGTACCTGACACCGAACGCGTCCGAGAAGCGGCGGAAGAAGGTCGCGCGGGAAGCGGAGAAGAAGGCCATCGAGCTGGCGCGCTACGTGATCCCGGTGGCCGCCTTCACCTCGATGGTGCACACGCTCTCCGGAATCGTGCTCCACCGCCTGCGCCGGATGATGCGGACGGGTGACGTGCCCACGGAGGCGGTCGAGGTGGTCACGGCCATGGTCGATCGCGTGCACGCCCTGGATCCGGCCTTCTTCGAGAAGGTCGGGGAGGCGCCCCTCGAGGCCGCCCAGGTCGTCGAGGGGCGATGGCCGGAGCTGCATGGCGACGGCGACGCCCTGGCCCGGCGCATCGACGCGCAGCTCGGCGCGCGCACGTCCCTCCTCGTGGACTACACGGCGCGGGCGCCGGAGACGACGGCGGAGGCGGTCCGGACCGTCCTCGGCGCCGACCCGGGGACGCTGTCGGACGCGGAGGCGCTGGCCCGGGTGCTCGATCCCTCCTACAACCGCTACCGCCTCGAGACCCTGAACCTCAGCGTGCACTCGCCGCTCTCGCGCGCCCTGCATCACGCGAGCTACACGTTCCTCAAGCGCCTCTCGCACACCGCGGACAGCCAGGACCAGCGCCACCGCATGGTGCCGGGATCGCGCCCGCTCATGACGCTCACCGACACCCGCCGGCCGGACTTCGTCACTCCGCCCCTGATCGCGGCCAACCCGCGCGCGCACGAGATCTATCTGGCGTCGATGGACCGTGCCTGGCGCGCCAAGGAGCGACTGCTCGAGATGGACGTGCCGCGCGAGGCCGCCCTGTACGTCCTCCCCAACGCGAAGGCGCTGCGCTTCCACGAGACGGGGAGCCTCCTGTACCTCGCCCACAAGTGGGTGATGCGCACGTGCTTCAACGCCCAGGAGGAGATCTACCGGGCGTCCATGGACGAGCTCGACCAGCTGCGCACGGTGCATCCGGCGCTGGCGCGCCACATGGGCCCTCCCTGCGTGCTGCGCGCCGGCCGCATCACTCCGACCTGCACGGAGGGCGAGCACTTCTGCGGCGTGCCCGTGTGGCGGAACTTCCCCGCGGTCGAGCGGCGGATTTGAAGCGCGGGGTGCCGATGCTGTCCGGCTGGGGCCGCGTGCCCGTGCCCGGTCGCGAGGTCCGATCGGAGGACCTGGAGGCGCTGACGCGCGACGCGGTCCTCTGCCGCGGCCTCGGACGGTCCTACGGCGACTCGTCCCTTCCGCCCCCGGGCCGGCCGGTCGTGGCCGGCACTCCGCTGGCCGATCGCATCCTGGCCTTCGAAGGCGCCACCGGCCGGCTGCGCGCGGAGGCGGGATTCTCGCTCTTCGATCTGAACCGCATCTTCCTCGCGCGCGGCTTCTGCGCGCCCGTCGCCCCCGGCACGCAGTTCATCACCCTGGGGGGAATGGTGGCCGCCGACGTCCACGGCAAGAACCACCATCGCGACGGCTGCTTCGGCCGGCACGTCTCGCGCCTCCGCATGCGCGTGGCGGACGGCACGATCGTCGAGTGCTCGCCCGAGCACGAATGCGACCTCTTCCGCGCCACCCTCGGGGGCATGGGCCTGACCGGCCACATCCTCGAGGTCGAGTGCCGGCTGACGCCCATCCCTTCGCCCTGGATCTGGCGGGAGAGCGAGCGCATCGCGGACATCGACCGGTTCATCGAAGCGCTCAAGGAGGCGGGTCCGCGCTGGCCGTACACCATGGGCTGGATCGATTGCCTTTCGCGTGGGCGGAGCCTGGGCCGCGGCATCCTGATGCGCGGACGATGGGCGGAGCGTGCCGAGGCCCCGCCCGATCCACCCCGTCCCAAGAGCCGGCCCGCCATCCCGTTCGTCTTTCCGGGCTGGGTGATCAGCCGGGCCTCGGTGCGCGCGTTCAACGCGCTCTACTATCACCGGCACCGGCCCGGCGTGGAGCGCGGGATCGTCCATCCGGAATCGTTCCTCTATCCGCTCGACGTCATCCGCCACTGGAACCGGATGTACGGCCCGCGCGGGTTCACGCAATACCAGTGCGTGCTCCCGGACACGGCCGGGCACGGTGCGGCCCGCCGGTTCCTCGAGCTGCTCACGAGCCGCGGCGGGGCGTCGATGCTGTGCGTCATCAAGGACTGCGGCGACGAGGGGCCGGGACTGCTCTCCTTCCCCCTCAAGGGCATCTCGATCGCGCTCGACATACCGATCCGGGACGACACGCAGTCGCTGGTGGACGCGCTCAACGAGCTCGTGATCGCGGAAGGCGGGCGCATCTACCTGGCCAAGGACGCCTTCACGCGGCCGGATCACTTCCGGGCCATGGAGCCGCGGCTGCCGGAGTGGACGCGCATCCGCCGTCACTGGGATCCCCAGGGGCAGCTCCGGAGCGCGCAGTCGGTGCGCATGCTGGGCGATCGGCCATGAGCCGCTCATGAAGGTCGCCGTCCTGGGGGCGACCAAAGGCATGGGGCGCGCGCTGGCTCGACGAATGGCCCAGCGCGGGGACGCGGTAGCGCTGCTGGGCCGCGATCGGGGCGACCTCGAGCGGAGCGCGCGCGACCTCGAGGTGCGCGGCGGCGCCCGCGTGGGCACGGCGGTGTGCGACCTGGAGAGACCGGAGACGTTCGCGCCCGCGCTCGAGGAGGCGGAGACGGCGCTGGGCGGGCTGGATGCCGTCGTCGTGACCGCGGGCCTCTTCGCGACCCAGGAGCGGCTGGAGGCGGACCCGGAGCTGGCCCGCCGGCTGCTCCTCGTCGACTTCACGAACACCGTCGCCTTCTGCGAAGAAGCGCGGCGCCGGCTGCTCGCGCGCGGCGGGGGCACGCTGTGCGTGTTCAGCTCCGTGGCGGGCGAGCGCGGGCGCAAGCCCGTCGTCCTCTACGGCGCGGCCAAGGCGGGGCTGACACGTTACCTCGAAGGACTCGATCACCGCTTCCGCGCCGCGGGCCTGCGAACCGTGTGCGTCAAGCCGGGCTTCGTCCGCACGTCCATGACGGACGGTCTGCCCGCCCCGCCATTTGCCGGCGAGCCGGAGGGGGTGGCGCGGCGGGTGCTGAGGGCGATCGACGCGGGCACGCCCGTCGTGTACGCGCCGGGCGCCTGGCGCTGGGTCATGCTCGTCATCCGCCTGCTGCCACGGTTCGTGATGCGGCGGGTCGGCTTCTAGCCCCCATCGCGACTTACGAGCACGCCCGGTACATCGGACGGGGGCCGATGTTAGAATCACGACCTAATTTCGTATAAACATCCACCCTCCGGACGCGGGAGTGACGCGTGGTCACGCCGACCGAAGTCGAGCCCCGCGAGACGCCGCGCACGCTCCCCTGGCCGCTCGGGGTCGGCGTGAGCGCCGCGTTCCTCGTGGGTGTGGTGGCCCTGATCGCGATCAGCGTCGTCTCCCTCCGCAGCATCCGCTCTCTCGTCGAGACCTCGGATTGGATCGCCCACACGCAGGAAGTCCTGGCCACCCTCGCGGCGGCGGACGCGGACGTCACGAGCGCGGAGGCGTCACGCCGGGGCTACGCCCTGACCGGCGCCGAGCGGCACCTCGATGGCTACGAGATCGCGCGCAGCAACATCGCCGCACGGCTCGACCACCTCGGAAACCTCACCGCCGACAACCCGGCCCAGCAGCGGCGGCTGGGCCGGCTCCGGGCCGCGGTCGAGGCACGGCTGACCGCCCTCGACCGGGCCATCGCGCTTCGTCGCGCCCGATCGAGCACGCCGGAGCTCCAAGCGGCGCTGACCGACGAAGGCGAAGTGCTCATGCGGGAAGTCCGCGCGTCCATCGACGACCTCTCGCGCGAAGAGGGAGTCCTGCTCGCCCTCCGCGAGCGCAACGCCCGCGCCAGCGCGCAACGCGCCTCCATGGTCGTCCTGCTCGGAATGGCCGTGGCCATCGTCGCCCTCGGAGGCTCGGCCCTCATGGTGGGCCGGCAGAGGCGCGCCCGCCAGCGCGCGGAGGATGCCGTCCGGGCCAATGAAGCCATCTTGCAGCGACTCAACCTCGAGCTGGCCCGCAATGTCGAGGAGCTGACCGCCGTCAACGGCGAGCTGGAGGCATTCAGCTACTCGGTCTCGCACGACCTGCGCGCTCCCCTGCGCCACATCAACGGCTTCGTGGACCTGCTGCAGCGGCGCGCCGGGCCCACGCTCGACGAGACGGCGCGGCGCTATCTGACCACCATCGCCGGAGCGGCGAAGCAGATGGGACACCTGATCGACGACCTCCTCTCCTTCTCGCGGATGGGGCGAGGGGAGGTGACGCGCTCGCGCGTCCGCCTGGCCGTGCTGCTGGCGGAGGTGCGTGACAGCCTGGGCGAGGACACGCGCGGACGGGACGTCGCCTGGAGAGTCAACGGCCTCCCCGAAGTGGTCGGCGACCCGGCCATGCTGCGCGTGGTGCTCACGAACCTGCTCTCCAACGCCCTCAAGTACAGCCGCACGCGCGGGCGCACGGAGATCGAGGTGGGTTGGCGCCGCGGTGACGACGGCCTGGCCCTCCTCTGGGTACGCGACAACGGTGTCGGCTTCGACATGCAGTACGCGGCCAAGCTCTTCGGGGTCTTCCAGCGCCTGCACCGCGCCGCCGAGTTCGAAGGCACGGGCATCGGGCTGGCGACGGTGCGACGCATCGTCCATCGGCATGGCGGGCGGACCTGGGCGGAAGCGGCGGTCGACGCGGGGGCAACCATCTACTTCTCGCTGCCCCTCTACGAAGGAGGAGCGGCATGAGCGCTCTCAAGCGCATTCTCTACGCCGAGGACAGCCCGGCGGACGTGGAGCTCACGCTGGCCGCGTACTTCCTCTATCGGCGCGGCGCCTTCGCGAGCCGCGAAGCCGGCAACCCGGCGGTGGTGCTCCTGGATCTCAAGATGCCGCGGGTGGACGGGCTGGAGGTCCTCCGTCAGGTCAAGGGCGACCCCGAGTTGCGCACGATCCCCGTCGTGATCATGACGTCCTCGCGCGAAGAGCGCGACCTGGTCGAGAGCTACCGCCTCGGCGTGAACGCCTACGTGGTCAAGCCGGTGGACTTCGACCAGTTCGCCGCGGCCGTGAAGGAGGTCGGCATGTTCTGGGCCGTCGTCAACGAGCCGCCGCCGGGAAGCACGCGAGGGCGCTAGGACGGTTCGTCACAGAGCCTCGAGGCAGGCGGCCGCCGCGCGCCCGCTGCGGACGGCGCCCTCGATCGTGGCCGGCAGTCCCGTCTTGGTCCAATCCCCGGCCAGCACCAGCCCGCGGATGGGTGTCTCGGGCCCGGGGCGGGTCTCTTCCGCCGCCGGGTCGCACACGAACGTGGCCTCGGGCTCGCGGAGCACGAGCGAACGTACGACGCGGGCCTCGGCCATGGTCTCCGCGAAATACCGGCGCAGCGCCGCCTCCGCCACCGCGACCAGCTCGGCGTTGGGCCGCGGGGCGGCACGGACGGCCGCGCTCACGATGAACGCGAGGTGCTGGGGGGCGCCCTTGCGGCCGTAGAGCCGCCCCTTGTCGAACACCCACTCCACTTCGGCCTCGCGCAGGCCGGCCATGGGGCGATCGAGGACGACGCGGTCGAGCCAGAGCTCGATGGAGACGATCGGAGAGCCGCGCAGCCGCGCAGCGCTCGAGAACGGCACCTGCGCCCGGATCTCTTCCGGAACGAGCGCGGGCAGCGCGGACCAGGGCACGGCGGCCACGACGGCGTCGGCTTCGACACGATGGGACACGGAGCGCGCGCCGCGGCGCATCTCGTCTTTGGTCTCCGCGCGCTGGACGTAGTGCACGGCCCGCGCGCGCCCATCCACGACCTCGACCGCCTCGGCGACGGCGCGCCGGCGCACGGCGCCCCCGCGGGCCTCCAGATAGCGCGCGAGACGGTCGTGCAGGCGCCCATAACCGGCGCGCAGGAACACCAGCCGGGCGGCGTCGCTCCGCCGCAGGAACGCCTCGCGAAAGACCTCACGGAAGAGCACGGCGGCGGCGCGCTCAGGTGTCTCGTTGAGGATCGCCGTGGCCAGCGGGTCCCACAGCAGGGTCCGCGTCTCGGCGCTCTGGCCCGTGCGCCGGAACCATTCGGCGAGGGTGAGCGCGTGGGGCACACGCCCCCAGCGCGCGGCCAGGCCGAAGCGCAGGACGTCGAGGCGCGACCGCCAGGGCAGCCGGAGGGGAAGGAGGCCGGCGAGGAGATGCCAGGGCGCGGGCAGGGCCGGGCAATCCAGGCTGGTCCAGCCGCGGTCGTCGCGATAGTCGATTCGCAAGTGGTCCTGCACGATCAGGAGATCCGAGGCCCCCGCGCGGCGCACGAGGTCGAGGGTCGCCTCGTAGCCGGCGATCATGAGGTGCGTGCCGTTGTCCACGTCTTCGCCCGTCACCGTATCCGTGAAGGAGGTGGCGCGGCCGCCCAGCACGCCGCGCCGCTCGAGAAGCAGCACCTCGTGCCGGTGCTCCTGCAGGGCGATGGCGGCGGCCAGTCCGGCGAACCCGCCTCCGATGACCACGACCCTCATCGGCCGGTGTACACGCGGGCCAGCGTGCGGGCGGCGACCCAGAGCTTGCGCGGCGTCGACAGGCGGAGCCGCGGTCCGGGCGGGAACGAGCGGCCGACCAGCTCGTCGAGCAGGGCGCGGTAGACGCCGGCCATGAGCTCCGCGGAAGCCATCGCCCGCCGATCGTCGGCGGGCAGGAGCGCCGCCGCGCGGACGTAGTGCTCTCGCGCGCGCTCGGCCTCGAAGCGCAGGAGAGCCGCCACCTCCGGACGACGGCCGGCCGAGGTGCCGTCCAGCAGCTCGGCCTCGGCCACCCCGAAGCGGGCCAGGTCCTCCAGGGGCAGATACAGGCGGCCCCGCGCCCCGTCGGCGCCGATGTCACGCAGGATGTTCGTGAGCTGCAGGGCGACGCCCAACTCGACCGCGTACTCGCGGGTGCGCGGCTGCCGGTACCCGAAGATCTCGATGGAGGCCAGCCCGACCGCCGAGGCGACCTTCTCGCAGTACGCGCGCAGGTCCGCGAAGGTCGCGTAGCGGCGCGGAGTCAGGTCCATCCGGCACCCTTCCACGATCTGCTCGAAGCAGGCACGGGGAATCGGGAACTGGAAGAGCGCCTCCGCGAGCTCCTGCCCGAGCTCGGTCGTAGGCTGTCCGGCATAGCACCGCTGCGCCTCCTCGAGCCACCGGCGCAGACCGGCTTCCCCCTCCCCACCGGGCTCGTCCACGCAATCGTCCACCACGCGGCAGAACGAATAGAGCGCGTAGATCGCGCGTCGCTTGGGAGCGGGCAGGATCCGGAACGCGTAATAGAAGTTGGTGCCGCTCTGACGTGTGATGCGCGCGGCCAGGGAGGGAGGCACGTCTTCAGGCGGCGCGAGCGGGCCAGCGCCAGGCGCGCCAGAAAAGCCGCGCCTTGCCGAGCGCGCCGTGCCGCGGCCGGCGGCGGAAGACGTCGTCGTCCGCGTCCTCGATGGCGTCCAGGATGCCCGAGCCGCCGAGCCAGGTCAGCCGCATCTCGAAGCGCAGGTCCCGGCCCACGAGGTCACAGAGCGGCCGGCCGCGCTCGAACAGGCCGCGGGTCCGGGCGACGAGCTCGGCCATGAGCGCGTGGAACTCGGGCGTCACCCGTCCGGCGTTGAGGTCCCATTCCTTCACCGCGAACCGGTCCATCAGCTCGCGGGGCGCATAGATGCGGCCTTTGCGCAGGTCGAGGGCGAGGTCCTGCCAATGGTTCGCGAGCTGCAGCCCCGTGCAAATCGCGTCCGAGAGCGGCGGCAGGGTGGGATCCCGGTAGCCGAAGATGAGGAGCACCAGGCGGCCGACCGGGTCCGCGGAGCGCCGACAGTAGTCGAGCACCTCCTCCCAGGTCTCGTAGCGCGTCTTCACCGTGTCCTGCCGGAAGGCGGAGAGGAGGTCCAGGAGGAGTGACTTGGGAATGTCCAGCCGGCGTACCGTCTCCGCGAGGGCGATGAAGATGGGATCCTCCGCCCGTCCTTCGTAGGCGGCGTGGAGACGCGCTTCCCACTGATCGAGCTTCTCCGCGCGCATGCCTTCGTACATGGGCTCGTCGGCGAAATCGTCGGCGGCGCGCGCATAGGCGTAGAGGGCATGGACGTACCGGCGCTTCGCGCGGGGGACGAAGAGGCCGACCGGGAAGTTCTCGTAGTGCGCGCGCACGCGCGCCTCGCACATCGCGAAGGCCTCGTCCACCGTCAGCGTCATCGCGAAGCGCGCCCGGCGGCGTTGTCGAAGGCGACGCGGTCGACGGGATCGAGGTCGAGCTCGATGACGCCGAGCAGGCGGCCGTGCCCGAGGCGCGCGGGGACGGCGAGGGCCATTCCGCGGTAGCCGTACTCGCCGGACAGCGACACGGTCACGGGCAAGACGCTCGGGTCCGCGGACGCGAGCGCGCGCAGCACGCGGACCGCGGCCGCGGCCAGGGCGACCGGGCCCGGCCAGCGTCCCTCGACGCGCGCGAGGGCGGTGCGGGCGGCGGCCGGCGCCAGGCGATCGATGGGCAGTCCGCCGATGAGGGCCGTGCCTCGCGGCACCACCAGCCGCCCCGGCGGCCGGCCGATCACGATCGCGGCCACGTCGCGCGGCCGGCCGTCCACGGCGAGGGCGAGCTGCCGTCGCAGCGCCGCCGCGATCGCCACCGGCGCGCTGCCGATGACGCGGTCGCGGGGGAAGCCCTTCAAGGCGGCCAGCTCGACCACCCCCGGATGTCCGCCGGCGATGACGAGCGGGGCCGGACCCAGCGACCCGCGCAACCGGTCCAGGATCTCCCCGGCTTCGGACGGCAGGCGGCCCGGCTCGAGGGCGGGAGGATCGGCGACGACGACCGCGTCGACTTCGTCGAGCCGTTCGAGGGGCCCACCCTCCACGAGGGTGTCGAACCCCTCGACGGGTCCGGACTGGAGGATGTCCAGCGCCTTGCCCTTGGCCCTTCCGACGTCGGGGTCGAGCAGGAGGACGCGCCGGAAGACCTCGCCCGCAGCCAGACGGCGGGCCAGGGTCGCGCCCAGCTCGCCCGACCCGATGACGGCGATGGTCTGCGGCATGCGCGTGGAGGCGGGGATTCTAGCATCGGGGTCTCCGCGGGGCCGCGAGCCGGCGGAGGGACGCGCGATCAGCGCTGAGGACGGCGGGGCACCGTCCGCCCCCGCGACGCGCCGCTGACCTCGCTCGCGCGCACCATGGTCACCGTGTAACCGCTCAGGGCATCGAAGGGCTCACTCACGAGCTGCACCCAGGTGGTTCCGCGCCGGGCGGTGAAGCCGGGAAGCTCGTTGTAGAACATGTTGCCGGCGTAGACGAACGAATAGCCGGTGCGGCGCAGGGCCGCCTGCGACTGCCGGGCGATGTCCGCCAGGCGCAGCGAAGCCGGACAGGCATAGGTGACGACGGCGAGCTGGCCGTCGACGAACGCCTTCGGGAAGTCGCCCGAGCGGTCGACGGGCCCGGACTGGAGCTCGGCTTCGTCGTAGTCGCGGGTACGGCACTCGCGGATCTCGCAGCCGGAGAGGCGCGGCAGGATCGGGAGGTCGCGGCAGCCTTCCGCGTCCGCCGCCCAGGCGGCGGGGGCGAGGGACAGCAGGACGGCCAGGGTCGGGGCAGGAGCGCGCATCGTCCTCTTCCACCATTACCACAGGCGGACCGGGCCGTGGCCGGAGGTCGGTTCAGCGCGCGACCAGCATCATGGTCATGTCGTCGCGCGGCCGCGTGTTCCCGCAGAAGGCGAGCACGTCCTCGCGGACGCTCTCGATGAGGTCGGGCGGGGGCAGGGCGGCGTGCGCGACCAGCCAGTCCTGGAGCCGTTCCTCGCCGTACTCGCGTTCCATGGCATCGAAGGCCTCGGTGATGCCGTCCGTGAAGAGGAACAGCCGGTCGCCGGGCACGAGCGTGGTCTCGAGGACGTCGTAGACGGCGTCCGGGACGATGCCGAGGGCCACCCCGGTGGCGGGCAGGCGCTCGACGCCACCAGGGCGCAGCACGAAGGGCGCGTTGTGACCGCCGTTGACGTAGCGCAGCGAGCCCGTGAAGGGATCGTATTCGGCGTAGAACAGGGTGATCAGCCGGTTGCTCGGGATGTTGGCGTGCAGGTGCGCGTTCAAGGTGCGCATCAGGTCCGACCCCCGGAGACCGGCGCTGAGCAGCGTGCGCAGGCTCCCCTGGAGAAGGGCCATGAGGAGCGCGGCGGGGATTCCCTTGCCCGCGACGTCGCCCATGGCCAGGGCGACGTGCCGCTGCCCCAGCTCGATGATGTCGAAGTAGTCGCCGCCCACGGTGTTGGCGGGGCGCATGGCCGCGTAGACGGAAGTGCCCTCCCGGCTGAACGGCTCGAAGGGGAGCAGCCCGAACTGGATCTGGCGGGCGATCTCGAGGTCGCCCTTGAGGGCGAGCTTGTCCCTCAGCTCGATCATGAGCAGAGCGAACATCAGGGTCGCGGAGACGAGCGCGAACGTGAAGACGGAAGGGACTTCCCACTGCCCGCCCGCGATGCTGGCGATCAGGAAGCGCAGCCAGACGAGGGCGAGGAGAGGCACGGCGAGAGCGAACATGATCCGCCGCGCCGGGCTGAGCCGGAACGCGGTGGCCAGGAAGACCTTCCAGGCCGCGAGGGGATAGCGCTGGTACCACGGCCGCGGCCAGACGCCGTCCAGGTCGACCTCGCGCGTGAAGTAGCGGAAGGCGTCCTGCGCGTCGTAGGCAAAAAGGTCGCGGAAGGCCCGCGCCGAGACGTCGCGCGTGAAGAGGTCCTGGACGTTCGCCCAGTAGTCGTCGGAGAGGGCGCCGGGAGCGCCGCCGCCGGGCCGGGCCCTCGGCCGGGCCCGCTCGCCCACGCGGGCGGCGAAAGCGTCGAAGCGGTGTCGCAGGTCGTCGAGGTGCGGGTTTGCCAACGTCCTGATGTCCTATACGCGCGCGCGGGTCAGAAGTTTCGCGGCCGGCGTCTCACGCCCGCACGCGGGCCGCCTCAATACACCCACACCAGGCCATAGCGGAGCAGCTTCACCTGCGTGCGCGTCGGCACCACCGTCGTGGACTGGAGCCTCGCGGGGTCCACCGAGCTGTGCGCGGCGAGCTCCTGCTCGAGCTCCGCGATCTCCGCCTTGAGCGCTTCGACCCGCGCCTCGGCCGTGCCCTCCATCCGGTTCTTGGAGACCACCGTCCCCGCGCCGGAGATCGTCCGCTTGCGTCCGGTGAACAGACCGATGTTCGACAAGACGGCGGAGCCGAGGGCCACCCACTTCTCGGTGCGGCGCCCCTCGAGATCGCGCTGCCGGGCCTCCAGCTCCCCTTTCTTCTGCTCGAGGCGGTCGCGCAGGCGGGCCACCGGGGGCGAGCCCGCGCCCTGGCCCAGGCGCGCGGCGAAGGCCGCGCGGTCCTCGCCGAGCAACGACGTCGCCTTGGTGAGCGGGTCCGTCCAGACCGTGCCCGCCAGCTCGCCGGGAAGCCGGTCCTTGATCGCCTTCTCCATCGAACGCATCGCGTCGCGGTCGCTCAGGTAGGCGGGAAGGTCGGCGAAGCGCACGCCCGGCGGAGGCGCTTGGGCGAGCACGGCCTCGTCCACCGGCAAGTCGTCGCCGTCGAAGACCTCCGCCGCGGAGGCGGCGTCGAGGGGCCAGGCGCGCAGGCCGACCGTTTCCTCCATGCCCTTGTAGCGCACCGCGTACTTGACGAGCAGGTACGGATCGGCAACCTCGGCGCCGAAGTGTTTCAGGAACGACTGCGCCAGGCCCGCGGGCGCGACCGGTGCGGCCGCGGCCGGCCCGCGCGCGACGGGGGCGGCGGCGGCGGCGTCCGACGCCCGCGCAGGGGCCGCGGGCGTCGTGCTCACGCGGTCGGCCATGAGCCGTCCGATCTCTTCGCGGGTGAGGGGGCCGCGCAGGTAGGACATCGCCCAGCGCGACTCGAGAAGCACGGGTGCGGGCCGATGCACATCGTGAAGGAGGAACACGCGCTTGCCCGTGGCATCGAGCATCGTGTCGATCACCGCCGGCGCCATCCCCGCGCCCGTCAGCCCTTCCCGGAGGCGCTCGCGGTCCTGGGCCGTCTGGAGCTTGCCGACCAGCCAAACCCCGATGTTGGCGAGCCCCTTGTAGTCGAGATCCACGGGATTCTGGGTGGCCAGCACGATGGCCACACCCTGGGCGCGCGCCTGTTTGAGCAGCGTGATCAGGGGCCGCTTGGTCGGCGGGTTGGCCGGATGGGGCGGGAAGTAGCCGTAGATCTCGTCCATGTAGACGAGCGCGCGGAGCTGCGTCGTGCCCCCCTGGCGGCGCATCCACGTCTTCACCTTGTCGAGCACGAGCGCGGTCACGAACAGCCGCTCCGCGTCGGAGAGGTGGGAGGTGGAGACGATCGACAGCCGTGGCCGGCCGTCCGCCGCATGCAGCATGCGCTCGATGTCGAGCGGCTCGCCTTCGCGCCACTCCTCGAACGAGGGCGAGGCGATCAGGTTGTTGAGGGCCAGCATCAGCGCCTGGCGGTCGCGGCGCGGGTAGACGGTCTCGACGGGCAGCGCGCCGAGCTTCTCGAAGGGCGGATCGGCGACGGCGGGAATGAGCGTCTCCAGGCTCAGGCCCTTGCCCTGGCGCCACGCCGTCTCGATCAGGGTGCCGAGCAGGATGGCTTCGCGGGACCGCAGTGGATCGGCGTCGATGCCGACCAGGCCGAGGAGCCCGGCCACGATGCCCGCGATCTCGTCGCGGAGGTCTTCCTCCTGTGCGTCGAACGAGCCCGCCGGCGCGTCGAGGGACTGCAACATCCCCAGCGGCACCCCCGCGCGCGATCCCGGCGTGTACACCACCGCCTCGTGGCCGCGGCGGAGATCGGCGACGTCGGCGGCGGAGAGGCCCCAGGAAGCCAGGCCCTTCGTCCATTGCGCCGCCGCCTCCGCGCCCGCCTGCGCGGGTGTCTGAGCCTGCCGCCGCGCCGCTTCCGGATCGACCCAGGCGGCGAACTGGGCGGGGTCGAGGCGGTCGAACAGCAACAGCAGGTTGGGGAGGTCACCCTTGGGGTCGATGGCGAGCACGGGAATGCCCTGGCGGAGCGCCTCCTCGATGAGGACGATGGCAAGACCGGTCTTGCCGGATCCGGTCATCCCGACGATGAGCCCGTGGGTGAGCAGGTCGGTGGGGTCCAGTTCCAGCCGACCGCGGGGCTTTCGCGTCGCCAGGTCCAGCTCGTTGCCGACGAAGAATCCAGTAGGCATCTTGAAGGCGTCCTCGCTTCGCGTCTTGCGTTGATCACGCGGACTCGCCGGGATGAACCCCGGCGAGCCGAAGAGGAGACGCTCCGCTGCGGAAAGCGCTTCCGGTCGTGTCGCCCCGCGGTCGAGTATAGGTGATGCGTTGGAGAGCACACCATCTGTCCACGCGCGCGGACAGGGGCGGCGGACCGGTCGGTTTGTTCTCAAGGACTTACGACCGGCATACCCGTTGCACCGGAGAAGGCAGGCTCCCGTGCTTCCGCCCGGGACCAAGGAGGCACGATGAACGCGAACTGGATGCCGGGAGTGGTTGCCCTCGTGGGGCTCGCCCTCGCCGTCCCGACCACCGCGTCCGCCCAGTATCGGGATCCGTACGGACGCGGCGCGCGGGCTCGCAGTGACCGGTACGGCAGCTACGCCGCCCGGATCGCTTCCGAGAGGGGCTACGAGGATGGCGTGAAGCGGGGTCAGCGAGACGGCAATCATCGCGATCGCTTCGACCCCACGCGCGACGGCAAGTACCGCGACGGGGACCATGGGTACAAGTCGTCCTACGGGCCCCGCTACGAGTACGTGCGCGCCTATCGCCAGGCGTACGAGGAGGGCTATCGCGACGGCTTCGAGCCGTACGCGAACGCACGCGGACGCTATCGGAATGGCGGCGCCTACGGGCGGGACGGCTACTACCGCGGCGACCCCCGCTACGACGATGAAGGCCGCATCTACGAGATCCCGCGGCGCTAGGCGGGTTCGCTCGGGGCGAAGGGCGTGATGATGGGGCGGCTTTCCCGCCCCATCCGGTTTTTGGGGCCCCGCTCCCCCCTGCTACAATCGTAGGTCGGGCATCGAGCCCTTCAACGGCATGAGCAAGTCGCGCCACTACTGGAAAGAGATCGCCGCCTTCAAGCAGCAGCTTTGCGATGCCATCCCCATCGAGGAGCTGCGGACGCTCCATGAGCGGGACGCGCGGCGCCATCTCCTCTATGCCGCGCGCCAGTTCGGGATCGTCGGCCTTTGCAGCTACGGGCTGTGGCACCTGACCAATCCCCTCCTCTGGGTGCCGCTCGCGATCCTCCAGGGTTTCACGTTCTTCAACATGACGACGCTGCTCCACGAGGTCGTCCACAACTCCGTGTTCCGGTCCACGCGGCACGGCTGGGACCGCGCCCTGGGGCTCGCCTACGCCAGCACGAGCGGCATCTCCGCCAGCCAGTTCACGCGCTGGCACCTCGACCATCACGACAACCTCGGGGACAGCAACGACGATCCCAAGCGCCACTGGCTCTCGCCCAAGCGCAACGCGCGCTGGTTCAAGCTGCTCTACTGCACGCCCGTCCTCATGCCCCTGTACTTCCGGGCCGCGGCTTCCGAGGCGCGGACCTACGAGCCCGAGCTGCGCGCGCGCATCCGCCGCGAGCGCCTGGCCACGATGGCGCTGCAGTTCTCGATCATGGGGGGGCTGTTCTACTTCGGAGGCTGGGGGCCGATGTTGCGCATCCAGATCGTCCCCTACTTCCTCGTCTTCCCCGTGGCCTTCACGCTCAACCGCCTGGGCCAGCACTACAACATCGACCCCACGCATCCCCTGAAGTGGGCGACCCTGATGAAGGCGAGCCGCTTCTGGGATTTCCTCTTCGTGTACTCGAACTATCACCTCGAGCATCACTACTTCCCCCGCGTGCCCTTCTACAACCTGCGCAAGGTGCACATGCGCCTGCGGCCGCTCTACGATCGCCTGGGGCTCAAGCCGCACACCTACCGTGAAATCGTCTGGCAGTGGTTCGTGCTCAATCGGGCGCCGCATACGGACTGGGAACATGCGAACGTCCCGCCGAGCCCGCCTTCGCCGGTCAGCCGCGAGGAACACCGGTCGGTGCCAACGCCTCCGCGCTCCGGCCAGGTGGCAGCGCGCGTCGTCACGCGCTAGCAACAAGCGCGATCGACACGGTCAGCAGACAACAGGCGGTGGCTTGGTCGGTCCGTCCCCCACCGACCGATCGCTTCGCTAGATCGGCTCCCGGTGTCGATCGACCCACGCCGCCCACAGCGCGAGCAGCAGCATCGGTGTCGCGCTGAGCGCGACGGCGCGCGCGCTCGGCGGCGCAGGTCCGAGCGCGGCACCGAGATAGATCGCGGGGAGCAGCGCCACCAGCGTTGCCACGCCGTAGCGCCCGACGCCGTCACGCGCGTGCGTGCGGGACAGGTACAGCCACAGACCAAGCGCGAACATCGCGCTCTCGACGGCCAGCGTCGCCGGCACCGAGTTCCAGAGACCGAGCCCCACCTTGACCGGGCTGCCGGGCGCGAGTGGCATGTCCGGACGGTGCGTGACGAAGTCCAGGATCCAGTGGCTCACCACGACGAGCGCGAGCGTCACCGCAGCCAGTGGCCTGCGCTTCCTCCACCAATGCAGACTGCCCATCAGCGCGCCCCATCCGATCACGGTGAGGAGGCTGTGCGAGATCGGGTAGGAGTCGAAGCGCAGGGGCGTGAACGCCGTGCTCCCCGGAAGGACCGTGACGTGCTCGACGCCGGCCAGCAGGAAGTACGGCCAGAGGATGTCGGGAAGCTGCGCCGCCGCGAAGTACGTTCCCAGCGAGACGCTCGGCTCCACGCGCTTGGCCGCGAAGGCCACGGCAAAGTGGCCGATGAACATGGGTGTCGCGAATCTTCCGTCGGCGGAGGCGCGGGGGCAAATGCGAACGGCGTGAGCAGGAGACCTGCTCACGCCGTGGGTGGCCGGGCCTTCGGTCGATGCGGCTAGCCGACCTTCTCCTGCTCCGCGGGCGGCTCCCAGACGAGGTTGCGGAGGCCGGTGAGCGAGCTCGTCACGCGCAACGTGCCCTCGCGGACCAGCTGCTGCGTGCCGTGGCAGATCGCGCTGAACAGGCCCTGGATGGGCAGCGCGGTCAGGCCGGGGTGGAAGCCGACCCAGGCGTTGCGGCCGCTGGCCTTGGCCACGTAGAGCGCGCGGTCGGCGACGCTGATCACCTGCTCCCAGCTCAGGGCGTCGAGCTGCTCGCGGAAGAACGGATAGCAGGCGAAACCGACGGAGCACGTCGTCCGCACCACGCGACCCTCGCCGATCTCGAAGACGTGGGAGGCGACGCGAGAGCGGATCCGCTCCGCCAGCTCCACGAGGCCGTCGCCGCTGAGGTCGCGGGCGACGAGCAGGAACTCGTCACCACCCCAGCGCACGATGATGTCGGAGCTGCGGCTGGCCGCCTTGAGGAGGTCGCGGAGCTGCCGGAGGACCGCGTCGCCCGCGGCGTGGCCGGCCGAGTCGTTGATGGTCTTGAAGTGGTCGAGGTCGATCATCACGAAGGCCAGGTCGAGGAGGTCCGGGGTGATCGGGCCGTCCGCCAGCCGGTTGTAGCGGCGGTGGAGGAGCGCGACCTCCTTCTCGATGTACTCGGTCAGGAACCGGCGGTTGGCCAGGCCGGTGAGCGAGTCCGTGATGCTGGCCTGGGCCAGGTCGTGGTTCGCCTTCTCCAGCTCGCGCTGGCGCTCGCTGAGCTCGCGCGTGCGCTCCTGGACGCGGAACTCGAGGACGCGGGCGTACTCCGCCTCGCGGTCGAACTTCCGCTGCTGGATGCGCGCCATGCCGAGCATCGCGCCCACCAGGAACACGGAGTAGCCGGTGAAGGCCCAGGGCGTGGCCCACGGCGGCGCCGCCACGTCGACGGCGACGGCGAGGCCCTGGTCGTTCCAGCGCCCGTCGCTGTTGGCGCCGCGCAGGCGGAACGTGTAGTGGCCGGCGTTGAGGTTCGTGTAGGTCGCCGCGCGCCGGCCGCTGAGGGGGACCCAGTCCGGATCGAATCCCTCGAGCTTGTACGAGAAGCGGTTGCGATCGGGAGCGGTGTAGTCGAGGGCCGCGAACTCGAGTCCGAGCACCTTGTCGCGGAACCCGAGGCGGATGCGCTGCGTCTGGTCGGCGGGCCCGGCCACCGGACGGTGTCCCACGTTGACCGCGGTGAGCACGACCGGAGGAGCCTGGGAGGCGTGGCGGAGCCGATCGGGCACGAACGCGTTGAAGCCGTTGATGCCGCCGAAGAAGAGCTCGCCGCTCGTGCTCTGGTACGAGGCGCCGAGGTTGAACTCGCCGGACTGGAGGCCGTCGCTGACGCCGTAGTTCACGAACTGGCCGCTGCGCGGGTCGAAGCAGCTCAGGCCGTTGTTGGTGCTCAGCCAGAGCCGGCCCTGCCGGTCGTTACGGACGGCGTAGACGACGTCGCTGGCCAGGCCGTTGCGCGTCCCGAAGGTCTCGAAGGACTTGCCGTCGGCATGCAGGTGGCTGAGCCCGCTGTGGGTGCCGACCCAGAGGCTGCCCGCGGCGTCCACGTAGAGCGAGTGCACGGCGTCGGACGGAAGGCTGCGCGGGTCCTTCGCGTCATGCTCGAAGCGTTCGAAGCGGCCGCTCTTCGGATCGAGAAGGTTCAGGCCCTTCTCCATGGTGGCGACCCAGATCCGCCCGTCCGCCGCCTCGGCCATGGTCGCGATGCGGTCGCCGCTGAGGCTGGCCGGGTTCTTCGGATCGTAGCGGAAGTGCGTGAAGCGCCCCGTCTCGGGATCGAAGCGGTCGAGACCGCCGGTGTACGTGCCGAGCCAGAGCCGGCCATCGCGATCCTCGAAGATCGTCGTCACGCCGTTGGCGCTGAGGCTCTGCGGGTTCTTGGGGTCGTTGCGGTAGGACTTGATGGAGCCCGTGGCCGCGCTCAGCCGCACCAGGCCGGCGCTCTGGGTTCCGATCCAGAGGTCGCCGCGGTGGTCGTGAAGGAGCGCCATCACGTCATCGCTGTCCAGGCTGTGCTTGCTCGTCGCGTCGTGGCGGTAGGCCGTCATCTCGCCGCTCAGACGGTCCATCTCGTACAGCCCCGCGCCGTAGGTGCCGACCCACAGCCGGCCCGCGCGGTCCTCGGAGAAGGAGGTCACCACGCCGTTGCCGAGGCCCGTCGAGTTGTCCGGCTCGGGCGCGACGTGCCCGAACTGCCAGCTCAGCGGGTTCCACTTGTGCACGCCGCCCATCCGCGTCCCGACCCACAACACGCCACCGCGGTCCTGGGCCAGGGAGAGGACGTGCGCGTCGGCCAGGCTGGTGGGGTCGCGCGGGTCCTGGGTGTAGTGCGCGAACGTGCCGTGCGCGGCATCGAGCAGGTCCAGGCCGCCGCTGGTGCCGACCCAGAGCCGACCGTCGGCGTCCTGGAGGATGGCGCGGACCTGATCGTGGGCCAGGCTCGTGGGCTCGGCGGGATCGTGACGGAAGTGCTCGAAACGCCCGCTCTCGACGTCCATGCGATCCAGGCCCGTGCTGTCGGCAGCGAGAGCCCGCACCTTGGCGTCGCCAAGGCTGGCCGGATCCGCCGCGCTGGGCACGAAGTGCGTGAAGCCCTTCCCGTCCTCATTGAGGCGATCGAGCCCGCCCTCCGTGCCCACCCAGAGCCGATCCTGTGCATCGACGAACAGCGCGTAGACGCGGTCGTCGAGGAGGCTCGCCGGATTGCCGGCCTCGTGCGCGAAGGAATCGAGCTGGTGGTTGGCCAGGTCGTAGCGGAGGACACCCGAATCGCGCGTCGCGATCCAGAGGACGTTTTCCTTCTTCGAATTCGAATGCCGCAGGGCGCGGATGTGCCGGCCGCCGATGATGTCCTGGCGCACGATGCGGTCGGTGGCGGGATCCCAGGAGGCCAGACCGTTGCGGGTGCCGATCCACAGGAGGCCGGCGCTGTCCTCTTCCACGGCCCACACGAAGCTGTCGGGAAGCGAGTTCGCATCGGCGGCGTCGTGCTTGTAGACCTTGAAGCCGGTGCCGTCGTACCGGTTCAGGCCGTCCTCGGTCGCCAGCCAGATGTAGCCGCGGGTGTCCTGGAGGACGTCCATGACCGCGGACTGGGAGAGGCCCTGATCGATGGAGAGCCGGTCGAAGCGGATGGGGCGCGTGGGCGCCGCCATCGCCGGGGCGGGCAGGGCCAGGATCGCGAGGGCCAGGGTTGCGGCCACGCAGCTCGAAAGCTTGATCAGTTTCATGTTTCCGCTCTTCATGGACGTCATGACGCGAGGATGGGACCGATGCCGCGACGGAGCAGCTCGGCGAACATGTCCGCGGGTACCGCGGGCGAGAAGAGGAACCCCTGGTATTCGCTGCATCCGTTCCGATGTAGGAAGTCCATCTGGTTCTGCTCCTCGACCCCTTCCGCCACCACGCGCAGGCCCAGTTGGCGGGCCATGGCGATGGTGGCGCTGGTGATGGCGGCATCTTCCGAGGAGTGGGCCACTCCTCGTATGAACGACTGGTCGATCTTGAGCACGTCGATCGGGAACTGCTTGAGGTAGACCACGGCCGAGTTGCCGGTCCCGAAGTCGTCGATGGCGAGACGGACGCCCATCTCGCGGATGGCGTGCAGCTGGCGCAGGATGTCGGGGTCGCTGCGCAGCACGCCCCGCTCGCTCAGCTCCAGCTCGAGGAGGAGCGGCTCGATCCCCGTCTCGTCGAGGCAGTCGCGGACGACCTGGGCCAGGTCGCCACGGACGAGCTGGCAGAGCGAGACGTTGACGGCGATGCGCGCGGGCGGGAGGCCGGCGTCCATCCAGCTGCGGACCTGCTGGCAGGCCGTGCGGAGGACCCAGCTTCCGATCGGCACCATGAGGCCGAGCTCTTCGGCCAGGGGAACGAACTCCGAAGGCGCGATCGTGCCCAGCTCGGCCGACTCCCAGCGCAGGAGAGCTTCCGCGGCACAGATCTGCCGCGAGGGGCCCTCGACCATCGGCTGGTAGTGGACCTGGAGCTCGCCGCGGGCGAGCGCCGTGGTCAGCAGGCGCGTGATGGCGCGGCTGCGCTCGTTCACGCGGCGCGACGACTGGCCGTAGAAGCGGATGGCGCCGCCGTTCTCCACGGCCTCCGCCGCGGCCAGCTCCGCCTTCTGGATGAGGGCCTCCGCGGTGTTGCCGTCGGCGGGAGCGAGAGCCACCCCGACGCTCGTCGACAGCACGATCTCCTCGTCGCCCGCGAAGTAGCGGCCGGAGAGGCGGTCGAGGAGGAGGCGGACGGTGGTCTTGGCGTCCTGCCAGCCGGGCAGGCCGGTGAGCATCGCCGCGAAGAGGCCGGCGCCCACGCGCGCGGCCATCGACATCGACGGCCCCGCCGCGGAGCGCAAGACTTCTTCAGAGCGCAGGCCGGCGACGAGACGCTGCGCCACCTGCTGCAAGACCGAGTTCGCGCGGGCGCGGCCGAGCCGGCTGTTCACCACGACCAGATGCTCGATGTCGAACAGCGCCACCGCGACCTGGCTCGTCTCGGAGGCGGTGACGAGGGCGCTCTCCAACGCGTGCTCGAGCCGCTCCCCGTCCGGCAGACCGGTGAGGGCATCGAAATGATCCCGGACCCCGCGCTCCGCCCGCTCTTCTTCGACGTTCTTGCGGAGCCGTCCCATCTCTGCCCGCAGGCCGTCGAGCTCGCCCGCAGTCTCGGCCAGGCGCACGAGGCGCTCGGCGCGCACGGAGCCGACGTGCCAGTCGAAGGGACGCTGGAGCAGGTCGGTCGCGCCCGCTTCGAGGGCGGCCTTGGCCTCGCGCTGTCCGGAGCAGAGGGCGAGGATGGGGACGCGCGACCAGGGGGCCTGGTGGCCGAGGACCTCGCAGAGGCTGCGGCCGCGCTCGTTGCGTAGCGTCATGTCGGTGAGGACGATGACCGGGCGGTGGCGGCCGAATTGATCGATCGCGGAGGCGGCACCGGTCGCGGTGACCACCTCGAACCCGGTGCTGGTGAGCCACCGGGCCGCGCTCTTTTGCGTCGAGCTGTCGGCGCAGGCGACGAGCGCGACGCGTCGCCTGTCCGTGGCGCCTATCGACCGGCTGGTCGCGTCGGCGCCGAACGTCGGAATCGCGGGTAGTGCCACTGTGCGCCTCGAATCAGAAGGGGTATTCGGTCGCGGTCACTGGGAGCTCTCGGGCTTGCGGACTACGGATCCTGGAATCCAAGGGACAGGGGAGCGATCTCGATGGGCAGGCCTTCCTCCGTATTCCGGACCGCCGACCAGGCCTGGGCGTTGTCCGGCCACAGCAGGTTCTCGGGCCAGAACTCGGCCTCGGGCCACGTCTCGCCCGTGGGCCAGAGCTCGTTGTTGGGCCAGAGCTCGCCCGCCGTCCACACGACCGTCTGGTAGTAGGCCGTCGGGTCGGTCCAGATCACCGAGCCCGGCCACAGGGTCATCAACGAGAACGACTCGTTGCCCCAGAGGGTCGCCGTGTTCTCGAACCCGAGGAGGCCGGTCGCGTCGTCGATGACCGCCGCCGGTGACGGCGCATCGGCCACGGATCCGGTGGCACGCAGAGCGGCCAGGATGTCGAGGGACCCGGCCCCGGTCACGAGCGGATCGCCTACGGCGGGCTTCCGCGCCGAAAGCATCAGACGGGCCTTGACCGTGCCCGGGTTGAGCGAAGGGTCCTGCTCGAGCATCAAGGCAACGGCGCCCGCGACGACCGGAGAGGCCATGCTCGTGCCGGACATCTCGAAGTACTCGGCCACCTCGGGCGCGCTGGGGTCCGCGGCGATGCGCCGGTCCGGGAAGAGCGTGTCCTGGTACGAACCGGCCGAGCGCAGGGACACGATGCGGTTGCCCGGAGCGACGAGGTCGGGCTTGGCCACGAGGTCGAGGGCCGTGGGGCCGCGCGACGAGTACGTCGTCGTGATGTCGTCCGAGACGTCGGGCGTGCCGCGGTCGTTGATGGCGCCGACCGTGATCACCTTGCGCGAGTTGCAGGGGCTGGTGATCGTCACGTATCCGCCACGGCCGGCGTTTCCGGCCGAGCAGACGACCACGATGCCGGCGTCCCACAGGGCATCGACGGCCTGGACCAGGGGATCCACCGCGGCCGGCTCGAAAACGGCGTGACCGATCGAGAGGTTGACCACGCGGATGCCGTACTGGGTCTTGTTATCGAGGATCCACTGAAGGCCTGCCATCACGTCCGAAGTCAGGCCGCGGCCGGTGCCGTCGAGCACGCGGACGGAAACCAGGTTGGCCTGCGGAGCCACGCCGGCCGTGTAGCCGTCGGGCGAATGGCTGCCGGTGCCGACGATGATCCCCGCGACGTGCGTGCCGTGACCGTTGGGATCGATGCTGTCGGCCGGGTCGTTCGGCTGACCACCGGCGAGGGAAGCGCCGTCGCCCTGGAGCGGCAGGCCGGGGTTCACGATGTCGACGGCCGCCGTCAGCGTCTGGATGTCCGGATGGAGCGCGACGCCGGAGTCGACCACCGCGATGGTGATGCCCGCGCCCTTGAACGCGCTCTCGGCCACGTCCATGCCCGCGCTCGCGGCCACTGGCTCGTCCGCGGCCACGAAGTCGACGATGGAGTGCTCGGCCAGGCGGGCCACGGCATGGGCGGGCATGCTCACCGACATCCAACGCGACGATCCGCTGAGCGGCTTGCGCACGCCGCCGCCGAGTCCCTGGACCAGCATCTTCTCCGCTGCGCCCGGGTTCCGACGGAAGCGAACGAGGACGTTCATCTTCGCGGTGCCCTTCCGGCTGGCGGAATCGCGGGCCTTGTCGCTGAGCTTCCCGGGGTTCCATTTCGTGGGCCGGCCCGCGCTCGCCGAGACCGAAACCAGGCCGAGCACGAGACCCCATGCAAGATGGCGCCACCGGCGGCTATATCGAGTCATCATTGGCATTCCTACTCTCGGGGGCCGGTACATAGCAACGCCGATGCCATCCCAATCCGCAGAGCGGCGAATGGGCACAATCAACTGATTCTAAGGAAGTTATTCGATCGAGCCGCCGTACTCCGGGCGGTCATTTCCGGCGCCTTGGCGGGCGCCACCATAATTTCGGCGAGCCGATTTTTAGAAGTGGCGCGACAATTCTGCGCGACGACGGAGCAGAGTGGGCTCCGTAACACCGAGCAGTGCGGCGGCCGTGCGGGGCTCGCCGGGGACGGCGGATTCGATTTCGGCCAGCAGTCCCGCCTCGGCCCATTGGCACACGTCGGTGTCGCCCCGCCGCGCACGAATGAAGTCTTCCAGCAGCCCGGCGACGTCCGACCAGGTCGGGGAACGCGGGGCGAGCCCGCTCGCACGCCGCGCGGCCGCGCCCTGGAGCTGACGGCGGTAGGTACTGTCCGCCAGCCCGAGGAGCTCCGCGCCGCGGCGTGACACGCCCGAGGCGAGGCGGTCCGCGGCCAGGACCAGGTCCTCGGCGAGCCATTTGCCGAGCGGAACCAGGCTCCCGCGACCTCCGGCCACGGCGGAAGCGATCTCACGCGCGAGCGCCTGGCGGAGATTGACGACGGGGTCGCCCGCGGAGGGCGTGGCCGCGGGGCCCGGCGGCGCGGACACCTCCGCGGCCGGGGCGCCGGAGAAGGCGGGTTGCGGCGCCGGGCTTCCCGGCCGCACGGCGGCCTGGAAGCCGTGCAGATCGGGCAGGTCGACCTCCGCCGCGTCGCAGAAGAGAACGGACGTCATGATCAGGTTCTGCAGCTCGCGCACGTTGCCCGGCCACGGGTACGCTTCGAGCTCCCTCTCCGCGCGCTGCGTGAAGTGATGCGCCGGCCGGCGGTAGAGGGCGGCGAACTGCTGAAGGAAGATCGTCGCGAGGTGGAGGATGTCGTCCTTGCGCTCGCGCAAGGGCGCGACGTGCAGGCGGACGACGTTCAGGCGGTGGAAGAGGTCCTCGCGGAACTTGCCCTCCGCGACCTTCACGCGCAGGTCCACGTTGGTGGCGGCGATGATGCGCACGTCGACCGTGCGCGCGACGACGCTGCCGACCGGCGTGAATTCCTTCTCCTGCACGAAACGGAGGAGCTTGCTCTGCAGGTCGAGGGGAAGATCGCCGATCTCGTCCAGGAAGACGGTGGCACCGTCGGCCTGGGCCAGGCGGCCGGGCTTGCGCGTGTGGGCGCCGGTGAAGGCGCCTTTCTCGTGCCCGAAGAGCTCGCTCTCGATGAGCGTGGGCGCGATGGCGCCACAGTCGACCACGACCACCGGCTTTTCGCGCCGGCCGCTGAGCTCGTGGAGGGTGTGGGCCACCATCTCCTTGCCCGTCCCGCTCTCCCCGGTGATGAGGACGGTGGTATCGGTCCGCGCGATCTTGCGCGCGGTGGCGAGCAGGGCCTCCATGGCCGCCGAGCGGTAGGCCAGCCGCGACCCGTGAAGCACCAGCCGGAGGTCCGTGACCTCCGCCTCCAGGCGTTCCTTCTCCTCCTTCTGCCGCGCGCGCTCGCGCTCGAGCAGGTGCGCGCGATCGAGCGCCACCGCCATCTCGGAAGCCAGCGCATCGAGAAATTGGCGATCGGAGCCCTCGAACGCCACGTTGACGGAGGCCACCTCGAGCACGATCCCGCCGAGGCAGCGGTCCTGGAGGCACAAGGGCAGCGCGCACAGCGACAGGTCGTCGGGCGGACCGCTGTTCTCGGCGACGAAGTTCTTCTCTCTACACGCGCGCTCCAGGATGGCCAGGTCCCGGGGCATCACCGTGAAGGCCCGTGCCGTCCCCTCGGTGCGTTCCAGCCCCCCGAGGAGATCGAAAGATCCGCTGCGGGACGCCTCCAGGACCCCGACCCGCCGCGCGTGGAGCGTGTCGAAGAGGCGCTCCGTGAAGTTGCGCGCCAGCTCGGCGGAGTCGTTGGACGCGGCCACCACGGTCATGGTGTCCAGCAACAGCCGCATGTTCCGATAGTCCTTCACCTTGTCCCCGGTGAAGATGCCCTGGAGGCGGTCCAGGCTCCCCGCCGTCTCGACGTCGGACCCCTTCTCCCACACACGCACGCCGGCATCGTCCCGTTTGGCCGCACTGAGCGCCTGGTCCCCCCGCCGGATCAGCTCCAGGGCGCCGATGGGCTGAGCGCCGTCCGCCACCGCCAGGCCCGCGCTGAAGTCCAGGCGCAGGATGCCGCCGTGATAGCGATGCTCGCTGAGCCGACGGACGACGTTCTCGGCCACCATCCGCCCGACGTCCCGATCGGTGTCCACGAGGATCACCGTGAAGATCGCGCCTCCGTAGCGGGCGACATGATCGTGGCTGCGCAGGCTCGCCCGCAGCCCGGTCGCGATCTCACGCAGCACGAGGTCGCCGGACCGGCGGTCCAGCCGCTCGTTCACCCAGCCGAAATCGTCCGGCCCCAGTAATACGAGGACGGTGCTGACCTTGCCCTCTTCCGCCTGGGCCAGGGCCGACTCCAGCTCTGCCTGGAACTCCGGCCGCTCCGGGAGTCCGGTGACCTGATCGAAGAGCGTTCGGGAGACCGTTCGCGCGTGGGCGGCAAAGGCGGCGGCCAGGCCGAGGAAGTTCTTCCACCAGGCCTCGTCACTGAGGGTGTCGGCGGCGGTCGGGAAGTACAGGAGCCCGTCCTGGCGGCGGGCGGAGGCGTCCCGGTCGAACCGCAGTCCCGTCCAGGCCGTCAGCTCCGCGCGCGGGCGTCCATCGCGCTTGCGCCGCTCCGGTCCTCCGGCGTCCTCCTCCGCCTTGGTGAAGACCCAGCGTAAGGGGATCCGATAGAGAACGCCGTCGGGGCTGCGGCTGGGGAGCCGCACCGCACCCTCCTCGTTGTCCCCATGCTCGTCGATGAAGCGGTGGTGCAACTCGGCGGCCGCCGCGGCATCCGCCAGCTCGGGAACGGGTTCGAAATGCCCGTCGTGGAGCAGGATTTCGCTCTCGCCCCCGGGCCCCGGGGGCACGTAGAGCGACACGGAAGCGGCCCCGCTGAGGCGCTCGACGAGGCGGACATACGACCGGAGGATGTCGGTTGCTTCGCTCATGCGGCGTGAGCCACGGCCCGGCGTCCAAGGGAGGGGAAACGCGGGCCGGCAGGATGGTCCCCCAGCGCGTGCGGCGGGTCAAATCCGACGTGGAACGACGCCGTCAGGCGCGCTTTTCGAGGGGTAGGTAGTCGCGCCGGCCCCTTCCGAGGTAGATCTGGCGCGGCCGCGCGATCTTCTGCTCCTTGTCGAGCAGCATCTCTTCCCACTGGGCGAGCCAGCCGGCCGTTCGCGGTATCGCGAAGAGGACGGGGAACATGTCCATCGGGAAGCCCATGGCCTGATAGATGAGGCCGGAGTAGAAATCGACGTTCGGATACAGCTTCCGCTTGACGAAGTATTCGTCCTCGAGGGCGATACGCTCGAGCTCGAGCGCGATGTCCAGCAAGGGGTTGCGCCGGGTCACCTCGAAGACACGATCGGCCATGACCTTGATGATCTTGGCGCGCGGATCGTAGTTCTTGTAGACGCGGTGCCCGAAGCCCATGAGCCGGACTTCGCCCCCGCTCGCCTTCACTTCCTTGATGAACTGCGGGATCTTGTCCTTGGAGCCGATCTCCTCCAGCATGCGCAGGACCTGCTCGTTGGCCCCGCCGTGCAGCGGCCCGTACAGGGCGGCGATGGCGGCGGCGGTGGCCGAGTAGGGGTCGACGTCCGAGGATCCCACGGACCGCATCGCGTTCGTGGAGCAGTTCTGCTCGTGGTCGGCGTGGAGGATGAAGAGGACCTCGAGCGCCTGCTCGAGCACGGGATGCACCTTGTAGTTGGGCTCGGTCACCCGGAACGTCATCTGCAGGAAGTTCGCGCAATAGCTGAGGTCGTTGTCCGGATAGACGAAGGGCAGGCCCATCGAGTGCCGGTGCGCGAGCGCGGCCAGGGTGGGCATCTTCGCGATGAGCCGGAAGACCTGCTTCTGCCGCACCTGGGCGTCGTGGATGTGCTTGGCCTCGGGATAGAAGGTCGAGAGCGCGGCCACCGTCGACATGAGGACGCCCATGGGGTGCGCGTCGTAGCGGAACCCCGACACGAGCTCCTTGATGTTCTCGTGGACCATCGTGTGGTGGGTGACGCCGTACATCCAGGACTCCTGCTGCGTGCGCGTCGGCAGCTCGCCCTGCAGGAGCAGGTATGCCGTCTCCAGGAACGTGCTCTTCTCCGCGAGCTGCTCGATCGGATAGCCGCGGTAGTTGAGGATGCCCTTGTCCCCGTCGATGAAGGTGATGCGGCTCTTGCACGCCGCGGTGTTCGTGAACCCGGGGTCGTAGGTCATGAGCCCGCCGTCGTCCCCGGCCTTGATCTGTCGGAGGTCGAACGCCTTGATGGCCCCGTTCTCGATGGCGATCTCGTAGCTCTTGCCGGTGCGGTTGTCGGTGATGGTCAGGGAGTCCTTGCTCATGCCTCCGCCTCGGGGGGTGCGGCCGGGAGAGCCGCCGCTTCGGAGGCTAGCACCCGCCGACGCGGGCGGTCAACGAGCGCGGCCCTTTCAGGCAGGCGACACCGGCGGCAGGTCGCCGGTGGGAAGGCCGGCCAGCTCGCGAAGGGCCCGCGCGACCTCCACGCGTGCCATGCGCTTGCGCCAGGCGTAGGAGAGGTCGGCGTTGTCCAGAGGCTTCGCCGGCTTGTAGGCGATGCCGGCCACCATCTCGATCGTCTCCGCGTCGAGGACACGGCCGCGCAGGAAGTCCTCGGCGTCGCGCGCGACGACGGGCGCGGTGTGCACGGCCCCGAGCACGATGTGCGCTTCCTCGACCCGGCGGCCGGCCCCGAGACGCACGGCGGCGGCCACGCCGAGGATCGGGAAGTCGATCGATCCGCGACGGCGGAGCTTGCGATAGGTCATGGCCCACCCCGTGCGGTCGGGCACGTGGATGCGCGTGAGGATCTCGTCGCGCCGCTTGGCCAGGTAGTTGATCCCGTCCGGCCCGTAGAGGTCGCGGACCGCAATCCGCCGCTCGTCCTTCGGACCGACCAGCGTCACCTCGGCCCCGAGGGCGATCATCACCGGCGCGGTGTCCGAGGACGAGAGGGCCCAGCATACCTCCGACCCCGGAGCCACCAGGCAGACGTGTCCGTCCTTCTTCATGCAGTAGCCGATGGAGGCCCGCCAGAATTCGGTCTGGTTGTAGTAGTTGCAGCGCGTGTCCACGCAGAGGTTGCCGCCGATGGTGCCCGCGTTGCGCAGCGGCGGCGACGAGACGAGAGAGGCGGCGCGGGCGATGGCGGGCCAGCGCTGGCGAACGACCGGATGGTCCGCGACATCGGTGAGGGTCGTCATCGCGCCGAGGGTGAGGCTCCCATTGGCCTCGATTCCGTGCGCCTCTTCGAGGCCCCGGAGCGCCACCAGGACGCCGGGCGTGAACTGGCGTCGCTTCATGTTGGGATAGAGGTCCGTGCCGCCCGCGACCGCCATGGCGTCCGGGCCGTGCTCCGCGAGCAGGCGCGCGGCGTCCCTGGCCGTGCCCGGCGCGGCGTAGCGGAAAGGAGGCAGCCTCAGCACGAGCGGCTCCTCACGGGCGCAGGGCTGGATCCGCGGCCGGTGCCGTCGCCGGCGCCGCCGCGGGTAGAGGCGCGACCTGGACCGTCTCCGGATAGGCGACGGTGGGCATCTGCGGACGCCGATAGCGCCCGTCGAGGGCGGCGAGCACCTTCTCCGGCGTGATCGGCACTTCGTCGATGCGCACGCCGACCGCGTCGTACACCGCGTTGGCCAGGGCCGGGATCACCGGGAGGAGCGGACCCTGTCCGCACTCCTTTGCCCCGTACGGCCCCTGCGGGTCGAGCGTCTCCACCAGGATCGAATCGACCGGCGGCATCTCGAGGGTGGTGGGACTCTTGTACTCGAGCATCGACGGGATCTTGTGGAGGCCCTTGCGGAAGACCTGCTCCTCCATGAGGGCCTCGCCGAGTCCCATGTAGACGGAGCCTTCCACCTGGCCGATGACGAGCAGGGGGTTGATGGACCGGCCGACGTCGTGGGCGATCCAGACCTTGTCGACGCGGATGATCCCGGTCTCGCGGTCCACCGACACCTCGACCGCCGCCGCCGAATAGGAGTAGGTCGGCGTGGGGCCCACGCCCGCCCCCTTCCACTTCGCGACGGACCGCGGCGGCGTGTACGAGCCCACTGCGCCCAGCGTGCCGTGCGCGGCCTCCGCGAGCACGGCCGCGTCCGCGAAGGGCAACCCCCGCGACGAGTCGGCGCCGTCCCAGATGCGGCCGTCCGCCGCCCTCAGCCGCTCGACGGGCACCTCCAGCTTGCGCGCGGCCGCGCCCAGGACGAGAGCGCGCAGCTTGCGCGCGGCCTCGATGGCCGCGTTGCCCGTCATGAGGGTGACCCGCGACGAATACGAGCCGAGGTCCACCGGCGTGAGGTCCGTGTCGCCGGTGACGACGCGGATGTCAATGGGCGCGACACCCAGCTCCTCCGCCACCACGTAGGCGAGGACGGAATCGGAGCCCTGTCCGATGTCCGTCGAGCCGCAGAACACCGTCACTCCCCCGCCGCGATCGATCTTGATCTGCACGCCGGAGTGCGGCATCGCGTTCCAGTAGATGGGCAGACCCGCGCCGCTGATGTAGGAGGAGCCGGCGAGGCCGATGCCGCGGCCGCCGCCCAGGCGTCCACGCTTGGCGTCGTAGCCGCTCTTCGCGAGGACGCGCTCCAGGCACTCGCGCAGCCCGATCGTGCGCACCTGCATCTGGTTCGCGGTGATGGTGCCGGGGGCCACCGCGTTGTCCAGGCGCCAGCGTGCCGGATCCAGCCCGAGGTCGGCGCAGAACTTGTCGATGTGGCACTCCAGGGCGAAGCGGGGCTGGGGCGTGCCGTGTCCGCGCTTGGGGCCGCAGGGCGGCTTGTTGGTGAAGACGCGCACGCCCTCGAACTTGTAGCGGGGGACCTCGTAGGTCACGGTCTGCAGCGCGCCCGTGTAGTAGAGGCTGGCCACCCCGTAGCTGCCGTAGGCCCCGCCGTCGAGGGCGGTGCGGAAGTGCATGGCGGTGATGCGACCGTCTTTCTTGAGACCGGTGCGGATCCACATCTTCACGGGGTGGCGCCCGCGGTGGCAGTAGAAGACCTCCTCGCGCGTCAGCGTCACCTTCACCGGCCGCCCCGTCTTCATCGAGAGCTTCGCCACCACCAGCTCGTGGCTGAAAGGGTCGCTCTTGCCGCCGAAGCCGCCCCCATTGGGGCAGGCGATGACGCGGATGTGGGCCGGGGGCATCTCCAGGACCTTGGCCAGGGCGCGATGCACGTAATGCGGAGTCTGGGTCGAGGACCAGACGGTCAGCTTCCCGTCCGGCCCCTGCGACGCCACCGCCGCGTGCTGCTCGAGGGGAAGGTGGGTGTTGCCTTCGAAGAAGAACGTGTCCTCGCGGACGTGGTCGGCCTCCGCGAAACCCTCCTCGACCTGGCCGAAGTCGAACGAGACCTCCTTGTGCACGTTGCCATGGGGGCCGTAGTCGTGGATGCGCACGTCTTCGCGGGCCAGCGCCTCGTCGATCGACATCACGGCGGGCAGGACTTCGTAGTCGACGTCGATGAGCGCGAGCGCGGCCTCCGCCGTCTCTTCGTCGATGGCGGCCACGGCGGCCACGGGATCGCCGACGAAGCGCACCTTGTCCAGGGCGAGCGCGTGCTCGTCCTGGCTCACGGGCAGGATGCCGAACGGAATCGGCAGCTCGGATCCCACGAGGGTGGCCAGCACGCCGGGGTGGGCGGCGGCGCGTGACACGTCGATCGCGCGGATGCGCGCATGGGGGTGGGGCGAGCGCAGAAGGCGCGCGAAGGCCATGCGCGGGAGCACGAGATCGTCGGCGAAGACGGTCTGCCCGGTGACCTTCGCCGCCGCGTCGACCTTGACCAGCGGCTGCCCGACGACGGTGAGGTCCTTCCGGTCCTGCTCAGGCACGGGCCTTCTCGGTTCCCGTCTCCGTCTCCGTCTCCGTGCCCGTCTCCGTCCGTTTGCGCGACCGCATCCGTTCGGCCGCCAATTCGATCGCCTCGAATATCTTCAGGTACCCCGTACACCGGCAGAGGTTCCCCGCCGTCGCCTCCGCGATCTCCAGCCGCGTCGCCGCGGGCTTGTCCGCGAGCAGGGCGGCCGCGGTCAGCAGGAAACCGGGCGTGCAGTACCCGCACTGAGCCGCTCCCAGCGCCGCAAAGGCCTCTTGAAGAGGATGCAGGGTCACGCCCGCCATGCCTTCGACGGTCGTGATCGCGCGATCCTCGCACTCCACGGGCAGGGCCAGGCACGAAAGGATGGGGCGCCCATCCACGAGCACCGTGCAGGTGCCGCACTCCCCCAGCTCGCATCCGTGCTTGGTCCCCATGAGGCCCAGCTCTTCGCGCAGGACCTCGAGCAGGGTATGGTGGACAGGCGCGAGGCACTCGCGGTCCTCGCCGTTCACCCTCAGTTGGATCCGGATCTTGTCCAAGGCGCGGGCTCCGGAGAATTTGAACGACCGGTCAAACCCGGATTATATGCGAGAATCGGGCATGCCCGAGGCGCTCGACGTCTCTTGTCCCTGCTGCGGCGCCCTGCTGAAGGTCGATCCGGAGACGGGCGCCGTCGTCTGGGCGGACAAGAAGAAGGCCCCGGCCAAGAACTTCGACGAGCTGGTGTCGCGCGTCGCCTCGCAGAGGGACGTGCTCGAGGACAAGTTCGCGCGGTCCGTCGCGCAGACGCGGAACCAGAAGGACATCCTCGAGAAGAAGTTCGAGGAGGCCAAGAAGCGGGCCGCCGCCGACCCCACCGGCCGTCCTCCCAATCCCTTCGACAACGAGTGAGAGCGGGCGCCCTCCTCGTGATCGGGCTGTGGCTCGGTCTGCTCGCGGCCTCGTGGGCCATGGCCAGCGCGAGCTTCCGCACCGTCGACCGCCTGCTCGGGCCGGAGGCCCGGCCCGAGCTGCAGGCGCGCTTGGCGCCCCTCTCTCCGAGCGACCGGCGGGCCATCCTGCGGCACGTGGCCGCGGAGTCGAACCGGTGGATGTTCCGCACCTGGACCCTGGCCGAGATGCTGCTCGGCGCATTCCTCGTAGCGGCCTGCTGGCGGCTCGGTCCGGCCCCGCGTACTCTGGCCCTGGTGGCGGCGGCCGCGGTCCTCGCGCAGGCGTTCGGGCTCGCCCCCGCCATCGCGCAGCTCGGGCGCACCCTCGATTTCGTGGCCAGGCCTCTCGCACCTGCGGACGGGCGCCGCTTCGGCCTGCTGCACGCGGGCTACATGCTGGCCGACCTCATGAAGGCGGGCGCGCTCATCGCCGCCGCTGCGATCATCGCGCGCCGCCTCCCGTAGCGTCCCCGAGTCCGCTCGTCCACAGGCGCGCCCGCCTCGCGAGGAAGCGGTTGCGCGGGTCGTGCGGCCGGCGCTGGGCGATGGCCGCCGCCAGCTCTTCCGGGGACCACCGCGCTAGATCGTCGAGCGTGCGGATGCCGAGCGCGTCGAGATCGTGCACGCGCTCCAGCCCGAGGCCGCGATGCGCCACCAGCGCGACGCGCGCCCTGGCCTCCTCCAGCTCCTCCAGCGGAAGCGCGGTGCGCGCCGCCCAGTCGGCGCGGTCGGATGGGCGCGCCGTCGCCCGCAGCAGCTGCTGCGGGCTCTCGATCCCGGCCGAGCGCAGCCGCGCGCGGACGACCGCGGGCACCACGTCGAGGCGGGCGACGGGTACGTAGACGGACTCGACCACGACGGGATCGACGGCCGTGAACATCGCGAGCACGGCCACGGGCCCGAGCACGAGCGCCGCCATCCGGGCCGTACGCACGCCCGCCGGGCGCAGGCGATCCCGCCACGCCCCCAGCCACCGCAGGAACACCACGGACTCGACCGCGAAGGGCGGGAACCCGAGGAATCCGGCCAGCGGCATCTCGAACACCTTCAGTCCCTCGAAGCCGGGCACCGTGTACATCCATTTCGTGCGCGCCCAGAAGTTCCAGGCCTCCCACAGCCCGCCGCAGACGAGCCCGGCGACCAGCGTGCGGCACAGCGGGCCGGCCTCGCCCGCCTCCAGGTCGCGCAGGAAGCTACGCCGGGCGTGCCGGCGATTCCAGGGTTCGAGCAGGAAGACGAGGCTGCCCCACGTCAGCGGGAAGAAGACGTCCGGCCAGAGCAGGGGCAGGAGCAGACACGCGAGACCGAGCGCGATCACCGCTCGCTCCTTGCCCAAAGGCCAGGCCAGCGGGCGCACGCGCACGGTGCGCGGCACGCCCAGGTTCTCGAGCAGCTCGAGGGTTTCCACGATCCCGGGCAGGACGCTGGCGAACGCGAGCACGCCCGCCGCCCAACGCAGGGGCGTCCAGGGCACGCTCATCACGTAGTACCAGTTGCCGAGGCGGAGGTTGACGAGCTCGAAGAGCGTCCACCAGAGGACGGACACGCCGGCCAGCCACAGGAAGTGCGCGGGCCGGTCGCGCAGGAGCGAGCGGCCGCCCCGAAGGCGGTTGAGGTCGTCCGCGGCCGCGATGTAGGACCACCAGGCCAGGTGGTAGTACCAGGTGGGCACCGGCTCCACGAGCAGGGCCAGACCGACGGTCGAGAGCGCGAAGACGAGCGCGGCCACGGCCAGAACGGGCACGCCCGAGGATAGCGGACGGCGGCGGTTACGCGGGTGTGGACTCGATGCGCATACGGTAGAAGGAGCGCCAGACGAAGACGACGGAGATCAGGAAGCACACCGCGGCGAGCACGCGGCTCACCGCCGGCCCCCTGGTGGCGCTCAGGTACACACCGAGCTCGACCGCCAGGAGGCCGAACAGGGTCGTGAACTTGATGACGGGGTTCATGGCCACCGACGAGGTGTCCTTGAAGGGATCGCCGACGGTGTCCCCCACCACGGTGGCGTCGTGCAGCGGGGTCCCCTTCATCTTCAGCTCCGTCTCCACGATCTTCTTCGCGTTGTCCCAGGCCCCGCCCGCGTTGGACATGAAGAGGGCCTGGTACAGGCCGAAGAGGGCGATCGAGATGAGGTACCCGATGAAGAAGTACGGCTCCACGAACGCGAAGGCGAGGGTCGAGAAGAACACGCCCAGGAAGATGTTGAACATCCCCTTCTGCGCGTAGATGGTGCAGATCTCCACCACGCGCCGGCTGTCGTGCACGGACGCGCGCGTCGTGCCCTCGAGCTTGATGTTGGCCTTGATGAACTCCACCGCCCGGTAGGCGCCGGTGGAGACCGCCTGCGTGGACGCGCCCGTGAACCAGTAGATCACCGCGCCCCCCGTGATGAGCCCGAGCAGGAACGGAGGGTGCAGGATGGAGAGGTACTCCAGGTTCTGGGTGAGGCCGTGGGTGAGGGCCACGATGATGGAGAAGATCATGGTGGTGGCGCCCACCACCGCCGTCCCGATGAGCACGGGCTTGGCCGTGGCCTTGAAGGTGTTGCCCGCCCCGTCGTTCTCCTCGAGCAGCTCCTTGCCCACTTCGAAGTTCGGCGTGAACCCGAAGTCGCGCTTGATCTCCTCGCCGATGTTCGGGATCTGCTCGATGGTCGAGAGCTCGTACACGGACTGCGCGTTGTCGGTCACGGGTCCGTAGGAGTCGACCGCGATCGTGACCGGACCCATGCCCAGGAAGCCGAAGGCGACGAGGCCGAACGCGAACACGGCGGGGGCCTGCATGAGGGCGGCGAGTCCGGTCGTGGAGACGAGGTAGGCCACGGTCATGAGGCCCATGATGGCCAGGCCCAGCCAGTAGGCGCTGAAGTTGCCCGCGATCAGGCCGGAGAGGATGTTCAAGGAGGCGCCGCCCTCGCGGGAGGCGGTCACGACTTCCCTCACGTGCGCCGAGTTCGTGGAGGTGAACACCTTCACCAGCTCGGGGATGATCGCGCCCGCCAGCGTCCCGCAGGTGATGACCGTGGACAGCTTCCACCAGAGCGTCCCGTCGCCCAGCTCCGGGACCATCAGCCGCGAGACGACGTAGGTCAGGGCCACGGAGAGGATCGAGGTCACCCACACCAGCTGGGTGAGGGGCGCCTCGAACTCCATCTTGGACGCGGTCAGGTAGCGCGCGCGGGTCACGGCCTCGTTGGCGAGGTAGGCCACGCCGGAGGCGATGACCATCATCACGCGCATGGCGAAGATCCAGACCAGCAGCTTGACCTGCACCAGGGGATCGGTGACGGCGAGGAGGATGAACGAGATCAGGGCGACGCCGGTCACCCCGTAGGTCTCGAACCCGTCCGCGGTCGGACCGACGGAGTCCCCCGCGTTGTCCCCGGTGCAGTCCGCGATGACACCCGGGTTGCGCGCGTCGTCCTCCTTGATCTTGAAGACGATCTTCATGAGGTCGGAGCCGATGTCCGCGATCTTGGTGAAGATCCCGCCCGCGATGCGCAACGCGGACGCGCCCAGGGACTCCCCGATGGCGAAGCCCAGGAAGCAGGCGCCCGCGTACGCGCCGGGCACGAAGAGGAGGATGGCGAGCATGAAGAGCAGCTCGACCGAGATCAGCATCATCCCGACGCTCATGCCCGCGCGCAGCGGGATGGCATAGACGGGATAGGGCTTGCCGGTGAGGCTGGCGAAGGCGGTGCGGGAGTTGGCCAGGGTGTTGATGCGGATGCCGTACCAGGCTGCGGTAGAACGGGAACCCGATCATCCAGAAGTAGGCGACGATGACCGTTCCGATGAAGAGCTCGAGGAGGAGCAAAAGCTTGCCCTGCTGGATGAGGTAGGCCTTGCACGTCTCGTAGATCAGCTCCGAGATCTCGGCCATCGAGCGGTGGACGGGGAGCTTGCGCACGCCCAGGTACGTCCAGAGGCCGAAGAGGAGTCCCAGCACGCACACCGCGAGCCCGCCGAGCAGGAACTGATGGCCATTGAGCCCGAAGAACTCGCCCTGTTCCAGGCTGGGCAGCTTGAGGTTCACTTCTCCGCCGGGCGTATGCGCAGGGGCGGCGATCTGCGCGGCCGCGGGCACGGCCGCGCCGAGCAGGGCGGCGAACAGGGCCAGCAGGGCGACCCGGCGCGCGCCTCGGGGGTGATTTCCGGTGGAGATCATCGAACCTCTAATCCTTTTGTTGTACCGCGATGCGCCGGGCCATGGGGGCGCCGCAGCGCAAACAATAAAGGGGTGAAGGAGAGTACGTCGACCCTCGCGCGCGCGTCAACCGGCGCCACGCTCCGGAGGCATCTCCCCTTCCCAACGCGCCACGATCACGGTGGCCAGGCAGTTCCCGATCACGTTCACCGACGTGCGCGCCATGTCCATCAGCTCGTCGATGCCGAGGATGGCCAGGATCGGCCACTCGGGCAGGCCGAAGGAGGCCGCCGTGCCGAGCAGGATCACCAGCGTCGCCCGCGGCACGCCCGCCACCCCCTTGCTGGTCAGCATCAGCGTGAACACGATCACGAGCTGCTGCCCGAAGCCGAGGTGCAAGCCGGCGGCCTGGGCCACGAAGATCGAGGCCAGCGAGAGGTAGAGGGTGCTCCCGTCCAGGTTGAAGCTGTATCCCGTCGGCATCACGAAGGCCACGATCTGCCGGGGCACGCCCAGCTCCTCCATCTTCTCCATGGCCAGGGGCAGGGCCGCTTCCGAGCTGGTGGTGGCGAAGGCGATCGAGACCGGCTCCGCCACCGCCGCGATGAAGCGCCGCAGCGGCACCCGGGCCAGGAGCGCGATGGGCAGCAGGACGCCGAGCAGGAACACGAGCAGGGCGAGGTACAGCGTGGCGAGCAGCTTGAAGAGGTTGTAGAGGATGCCCAGGCCCATGTGGCCGACGGTGTAGGCGATGGCCGCGCCCACCCCGATGGGCGCGAAGTACATGACGATGTTGGTGAACTTGAACATCGTCTCGGACAGGCTCGAAGCGAACTCGAGCATGGGCCGCCGCTTGTCCTCGGACGGGAGGGCGAGAGCGATCGCGAAGAGCACGCTGAAGACCACGATCTGGAGGACCTGGCCCTCCGCCACCGACTTGGCCACGTTCTCCGGGAAGACGTGCAGGATCACGTCGGTGAGCGTCTGCTTCTGGCCCTGCGCGTCGGCATGGGGCAGGACGGAGGGCGGCTGCACGCCGACGCCCGCCCGCGTGATGTTGATGGCGGCCAGGCCGATGAAGAGCGCGATCGTGGTCACGGCCTCGAAGTAGATCAGGGCCTTCACGCCCATGCGCCCGACCTGCTTCAGGTTCGAATGGCCGGCGATCCCGACCACGAGGGTGCCGAAGATGAGGGGCGCGATGATCGTCTTGATCATGCGCAGGAAGACCTGGCTGAGCACGCGCAGGTTGACCCCGACGGCCGGCCAGTCGTGCCCGATCTCCGCGCCCACGATCATGGACACGAGGATCCACGTGGTGAGCGAGCGGCGGCGCCAGGCGTAGGCGGAGACCCCCGCGATGGCCAGCCAGCGGCCGAGCTGACCGACCCCCGGCCGTCCCGCGAACAGGGCCGCGGCCGCGAGCAGGGCGCCGCCGAGGAACAGGACGGCCACGACCGGCCGCGGCCGGCGGTCTTCGCTCATCGCCTTCGTCCCCGCTGGTCTCTTCGTCCTAGCGCGGCGCGTCGTGCGGGGGCGGTTTCACGGGCAAGCCGAGCGCGCCGTGGGCTTCCTGATCGAGCAGGTACCTCGCCATCACGCTGTGGTGCCGGCTGTAGCCGAAGTAGATCAACATCCCGAGGGCGAGCCAGATGAGCAGCCGATACCAGTTTTCCGCCGGCAGGGAGAACATCAGCATCAGGCAGGTCAGGATGCCGGCCACGGGCACGAACGGGCTGAAGGGCGCGCGGAACGGCCGCTCCGCCCCGGGCTCGATGCGGCGCATGATCAGGACGGCCGCGCACACCACCACGAAGGCGAAGAGCGTCCCGATATTCGTGAGGTCGGCCAGGATGCGCAGGGGCAGGAGGCCGGCGCCGATCGCGACCAGGACTCCGGTGAGGATCGTCGCCTTCCAGGGCGTCCGGAACCTCGGGTGCACGGCTCCGAAGAAGCTCTCGGGAACCATGCCGTCGCGGGCCATGGCCAGCCACACGCGGGGCTGACTGAGCATCATCACCAGCAGCACGGAGGTGATGCCCGCCACCGCTCCCGCGCTGATGAGGTAGCGGGCCCAGGGCAGACCGCCTTGGCGGAAGGCGTCGGAGACGGGCGTCTCGATGTTGATCTTGTCGTACGGCACCATTCCGGTGAGCACGGCGGAGACCGCAATGTAGAGGAAGGTACAGAGGACGAGGGACACGATGATGCCGATGGGCACGTCCTTCTTCGGGTTCCTCGCCTCCTCGGCATGCGTGGAGACGGAATCGAAGCCGATGTAGGCGAAGAAGATCACGGCGGCCCCCGAGAGCATCCCCAGCGGCTCGCCCCCCTTCCCCGTCTGTCCCCACAGGGTGTGGCCGAAGAAGCTCAGGCCGGTGAGGCCGTAGGGAGCGAAGGGGTGCCAGTTCGCGGGGTTGACGTAGAAGGCGCCCACGGCGATCACGAAGAGGACGATCGACAGCTTCAGACCCACGATGACGGTGTTGATGCCCGCGCTCTCGCGGATTCCGATCACGAGCACGATGGTGACGGCGATGGCGATGAGGACGCCCGGCAGGTCCATGAGGCTGCCCGTGAGCACCAGCCGCCCCACGGAGGGGTCGTAGTCGAAGGGCGCGTTGCTCAGCGCCTTCGGCACGTGGACGCCGACGCCGCTGATGATGTCCTGGAAGTTCTTGGACCAGCCGTGGGCGACGGTCATGGAGGCCACCGCGTATTCGAGAATGAGGTCCCACCCGATGATCCAGGCGAAGAGCTCGCCCAGGGTGGCGTAGGCGTAGGTGTAGGCGGAGCCCGCCACCGGCGCCATGGACGCAAACTCCGCGTAGCACATGGCCGCGAAGATGCAGGCCAGCCCCGCGACCACGAAGGACAGCATCAGCGCGGGGCCCGTCTTGTCGTGCGCGGCCACGCCGGTCAGGACGAAGATGCCTGTGCCGATGACGGCCCCGACGCCCAGGGCGGAGAGCTGGACGGGGCCGAGGACGCGCCGCAAGCGGTTCTCGCCCTTCATCTCCTCGTACAGCATCGACATGGGCTTGCGCGCGAAGAGCTGGCTTCTGGCCATCGAGTCTCCCCTCGTTTAGAGGTTCTTGACCGCCGCCACCAGGCGGGTCAGGGAAGTCTTGGCGTCTCCGAAGAGCATCGCCGTCTTGGCGTCGTAGAACAGCTCGTTCTCGATGCCGGCGAAGCCCGGGTTCATGCTGCGCTTGAGCACGATGATGCTGTGGGCCTTGTCCACGTTCAAGATGGGCATTCCGTAGATCGGGCTGCCCTTGTCGGTGCGGGCGGCCGGGTTCACGACGTCGTTGGCCCCGATGACGAGGGCCACGTCCGCCCGCTCGAACTCCTCGTTGATTTCGTCCATATCGTACAGGCGGTCATAGGGCACGTCCGCTTCGGCCAGCAGAACGTTCATATGCCCGGGCATGCGGCCGGCCACGGGATGGATCGCGTACTTTACTTCGCCTCCGTGCTTTTCGATCAAGGTGGCCAGCTCGCGCACCTGGTGCTGGGCCTGGGCCACCGCCATCCCGTAGCCGGGGACCACGATCACCAGCTTCGCGTAGGCGAGCTGGAGGGCCGCGTCGTCCGCGCTGATCGGACGCACGGCCAGGCCTTCGGCGGTCTTGGTGCCGGCGGCGGATGCCCCCCCGAAGGCGCCGAAGAGCACGTTGCCGAACGAGCGGTTCATGGCCTTGCTCATGAGCACGGAAAGGAGCAACCCGGACGCGCCATCCAGCGCGCCCGCGATGATGAGGACGTTGTTGCCGATGGCGAAGCCGGTGGCGGAGGAGGCCAGCCCCGCGTACGAGTTGAGCAGGGAGATCACCACCGGCATGTCCGCTCCCCCGATGGGCAGCACCATGAAGATCCCGATGAGGAAGGCGAAACCGATCATGGTGTAGAAGACGGTGCCCGCCAGGGGGTGGACGACGACGTAGACGAGCATGCCGATGGTGGTGACGAAAAGCGCGATGTTGACGGCGTTCTGGCCGGGATAGGTCACCGGCCGGCCCGGCACCAGCTCCTGCAGCTTGCCGAAGGCCATGAAGCTTCCGGTCACGGTGAGAGCGCCGAAGAGCACTTCGAAGCCGAGCGCGCCCATGCGCACGCTGTCGATGACCCCCGCCGCCTGCCGGTATTCGACGATCCCCACGAGGGTGGCGGCCAGGGCCCCGAACATGTGCGAGACCGCGATGCGCTGGGGCATCGCCGTCATCGGCACCATGAAGCCGAGCGGGACGCCGATGACGGTCCCCGCCACCAGCCCCCCGATGATCCAGTCGTAGCGGACGATGTCGTGGTGGAGGAGGGTGCCCACGATCGCGAGCAGCATCCCCACTGCGGCCTGCTGCATCCCCCGCCGCGCGCTGTCCGGTCGCGTCAGGGACTTGAGCCCGAGGATGAAGAGGATCGAGGCGGCGAGGTAAGCCGCCTGGATGATGTATTCGGTCATCCGCGCGGCGCGGCCGGTCTCTCGATCCTGTCCGCGCGCCGGAACATCTTCAGCATGCGGTCGGTGATGATGAACCCGCCCACGACGTTGATGGTGGCGGAGGCGACGGCGATCGCGCCCAGGAGCGAGCTGAGGAGGCCGTGGTTGGAACCCGCCGCCACCAGCGAGCCCACCAGCGAGATGCCGGAGATCGCGTTGGTGGCCGACATCAGCGGCGTGTGCAGCAGGGGCGGCACACGCGTGATGACCTGGTAGCCCACGAAGGCGGCCAGGACGAAGACGTAGATCTCGACGACGTCGAGCGGGGTCATCTCCCTCGTCTCAATCCAATCGACCGCCGCGCCGCGAACCGACCTACAGGTCCTTCAGCAGCTCTTCGGGGTGCGCGGCCGCGTTCACCTTGGGATACGCCTTCTTGATCTTTCCGTCCGGCCCGATCAGGTAGCTGATCCGCTTCGCGTAGCCCGCCTTCGGGTCGTCCGTCGCCCCGTAGGCAAGGCCCAGCTTGCGCTCGGTGTCCGCGAGCAGGGGAAAGTCGAAGCCGAACTTCTTGGCGAAGGCCGCCTGGTCCGCCACGGTGTCGAAGCTGGCGCCCAGGATCTGCACGCCCTTGTCTTCGTATTGCTTGATGCGGTCGCGGAACCCGCAACCCTCGGCGGTTCAACCGGGAGTATCCGCTTTGGGATAGAACCAAAGCACCACGTTCTGGCCGCGATAGTCGGAGAGACGACGGGTGTGGCCGGTCTGGTCCTGGACGTCGAAATCCGGAGCGGCGGTGCCGGGCTCGAGCATGGAGGGGCCTCCGCTCGGAGTATCGGTCAGGGCGCCCAGGAAATCCAGAACTGGCAGCTCTCGTCGCGGCGGCACTGACACGAGCGCTCCTCGACCGCGACCGGCGCGCGGGAGAGCCGCTCGACGGCGCCGCGGAGATAGCCGAGGGTCGCGCGGCAGAAGGCTCCCTCGGGTTCCGGGTACTTCGAGAACGCGATCGTCCCCTCCCGGAATCCGTGGCGCAGATAGACCGCCTCCCCGAAGCTGTGCAGCCGCGGGTGCTGGTCGGCCAGGCGGGACAGGAAGCCGTGGATGCTGTGCAAGCGCGCATCCGGGCCGAGCCATTCCGTGCGATGGCGGGCGCAGGCGCGCCCGATGCGCTCGTAGATCGCGTCGTCGCCCGATGCCGTGACCCGTGCGATGGCCCGGTCCAGCCGGACGAGCGTGCCGAACGGGTACCACTCCCGCCGGTCCACTCCGCGGAGCGCGCCGCGATCGGACGGGTCGAGGGCCTGCAGCACGGCCGCCACCATTCCCGGTCCGTGCTCACGGCGCACGTACTCGAATCGGGCCAGGAAGAGGGGGCCGCGCACATGGGGTCCGGGCGGAGGCGGGCTGGGCGCGACCGGGGAGGTCACCGGGTGATTATAGCGGGGCCGCTTGACGCCTCCCACGAGATCGTTTAAGTCTAAACAATGTTGGCGCTGAGCGGGCGACGGGCGCTGGTGACGGGCGGCGGGCGCGGGATCGGACGGGCGGTGGCCCTCGACCTCGGCCGCGCGGGGGCGGCGGTGGCGGTGGCGGCACGCACCCGGGCCGAGGTGGAGAAGGTCGCCGCCGAGGTCGAGGGCGAGGGCGGCCGCGCGGTGGCCCTGACCATCGACGTGGCCGATCCGGAGAGCGTGCGCGCCGCTTTCGCGCAAGCGCGCGAGGCCCTGGGGGGCATCGACATCCTCGTGAGCGGCGCCGGCGTCGCTCCCACCGCTCCCCTGGCTCGTACCTCGGACGCGGTGTGGCGCCAGGTCCTCGAGACCAACCTCAGCGGCGTTTTCTACGGCCTGCGCGAAGCCCTGCCGGAGATGACCGCGCGCGGCTGGGGACGCGTGGTGAATCTGGCGTCGATCGCGGGCAAGACGGGCTATCCGTACATCGGCGCCTACGCCGCCAGCAAGCACGGCGTGCTCGGCCTGACGAAATGCGCCGCCCTCGAGGTCGCCACCACCGGAGTGACCGTCAACGCCGTCTGCCCCGGCTACGTCGACACGCCGATGCTGGAGGCGGGCGTGGCGCGGATCGTGGAGAAGACCGGCCTGACCCAGGAAGAGGCGCGCCGCCGCCTGGCCGACATGAGCCCGCAGAAGCGCCTCTACACGGCGGAGGAGGTCTCCGCGCTCGTCCTCTTCCTGTGCGGCGAGGCCGCGGGCGGCATCAACGGCCAGGCCCTCAGCATCGACGGCGGCACCGTCGTCTAGCGATTCCGGAGGCAGCTCCATGCCCTTGACCGCGGTCAACCCCGACTCCCTCGCCCCGCCGCGCGGCTACAACCACGGGATGAGGGGCGCGGGCGAGATCCTGTTCGTCGCGGGCCAGGTGGGCTGGACGCGCGAGGGCCATGTGGTGTCCGCCGACTTCATCAGCCAGTTCCAGCGCGCGCTGGAGAACGTCATCGACGTGGTGTGGGCGGCGGGTGGGAAGCCCGCAGACATCGCGCGCATGGTCGTGTACGTGACGGACAAGACCGAGTACGCGGCCCGGGCCCGGGAGATCGGCGAGGTCTGGCGCGCCCGCATGGGGCGGCACTATCCGGCCATGGCCCTCGTGGAGGTGAAGGGACTCCTCGACGACGAGGCCAAGGTCGAGATCGAAGCGACGGCGCTCCTGTGACCGTCCATCCCAACGGCCACCTGGCCGTCTCCGTCTGGGTGCGACTGCTGAAGACCCATGGGCTCGTCCTGCGCGAGCTGCGCCGGCGCGTCCCCGAAGAGCTGACGCTGCCGCAGTTCGACGTGCTCGTCCAGCTCCATCGCCGGCCCGGGGGAATGACCTCGCGCGAGCTCACGCGCGAGCTGCTGGTGACGGCGGGGAACGTGACCGGCCTGGTCGACCGTCTGCAGGGCCTCGGCCTCGTCGAGCGGAGGCCCGTCCCGGAAGACCGTCGGGCCGCGCGCGTGGTGCTGACCGGACGCGGGCGGCGCGTGGCGGCGCGCGCCATCCCGCGCCATCGGCGTGACGTCGAGTCGCTGCTCTCGCCGCTGCCGCCCCGCGACCTGGCGCGCCTGCGGCGCCTGCTCGGCCGCCTGAGCCGCTCACTGGAGGAGGCACCGAGTTGAATCCGCGCAGCTTCCGCTTCGAACAGGCGGGACCGGTGGCCACGCTCCTCCTGGACCGGCCCCAGGCCATGAACGCGCTGACCTTCGACGTCTACCGCGAGCTGACCGACACCTTCCGTGCCTTGTCCGACCGCGCGGACGTGCGCGCGGTGGTCCTCACGGGGACGGGCCGCGCGTTCTGCACGGGCGGCGACGTGCGCGAGATCATCGGCGCCCTCCTGGGCCGCGACGAGAAGGCGCTGCTCGAATTCACGACCCTGACCTGCGACCTCATCCGCGCGATGCGCGCGCTGCCGCGCCCGATCGTGGCCTCGCTCAACGGCACGGTGGCGGGGGCGGGGGCCGCCATCGCGCTGGCGTCCGACCTGCGCGTGGCCGCCGACACCGCCCGCATCGCGTTCCTCTTCGTCAAGGTCGGCCTCTCTGGCGCGGACATGGGGGCGGCCCACCTTCTCCCGCGCATGGTGGGCCTGGGCCGCGCCACCGAGCTCCTGATGACGGGGGACTTCATCGAGGCGGACGAAGCCCTCCGCATCGGTCTCTACAACCGCGTAGTGCCTCCGGACGAGCTGCCCGCCGCCACCGCCGCCCTCGTGGACCGCCTGGTGCGGGGTCCCGCGGCCGGTCTCGCCGCCACCAAGGCCGCGCTGGAATCGGAGATGAACGCGGACCTGGAGTCGGCCCTGCAGGCGGAGGCGCGCCTCCAGGCCGGCCTCATGGGCGGGGCGGATTTCCGCGAGGGGTTCGCCGCCTTCCAGGAGCGCCGGCCGCCGCGGTTCGAAGGCGCGCCCGAATGAAGCTCCCGCCCGCGCCGGCGCCGGACGCGTTCCTCGAGGACCGCCATCTGGCCCTGGCCGATCGCGCGCGCGTCTTCGGCGAGCAGCGCCTCCGCGCGACCGCCCAGGACGAGTCGCACGCGGCGGCGCGCACGCGCGAGATCGTGGGCGGCCTGGCCAGCGCCGGCCTCCTTCGCTTCGCGGTGGCACCCCCCCACGGCGCCATGGACCTGCGCTCCCTGGTGGCGATCCGCGAGCAACTCGCCTACTTCTCTTCGCTCGCGGACACGGCCTTCGCGATGCAGGGGCTCGGCTCCCACGTGGTGAGCCGCGCGGGGACCGACGTCCAGAAGAACCGCTGGCTGCCCGCGATCGCGGGAGGCGATCTGCTGGCCGCATTCGCGGTGACGGAGCCGGAGGCGGGCTCCGACCTGGCCGGGGTGCGGACGCGCGCGACCGCCGACGGCCCGGTGTGGCGCTTGCGGGGCGTGAAGACGTTCATCTCGAACGCGGGCATCGCGGGGATGTACACCGTTCTCGCGCGCACGGGCGAGGGCGGGGAGCATCGGGGCCTGTCGATGTTCCTCGTGGACGCGGAAGCGCCGGGGATCGCGGTGAAGCCCCTGGAGCCGATGGCGCCGCACCCGCTGGGCGAGGTGCGCTTCGAGGGCACGCCGGCGGTCCTGCTGGGCCAGGAGAGCGAAGGCTACCGGCTCGCGCTGTCCACCCTGGAGGTGTTCCGCCCCAGCGTGGGAGCGGCGGCCTGCGGCCTGGCCGCCCGCGCCCTGGAGGAGGCGGTGCGCTGGTCGCAGGCGCGGCGCCAGTTCGGGCGGGCCCTGGCCGACTTCCAGGCCACGCAGATGGCGCTGGCGGAGATGCACGTCGACCTCGAGGCCGCCCGCCTGCTCGTCCGGCGCGCGGCCTGGCTCAAGGACCGGGGGGCGGAGAGGATCGGGGCGGAGGGAGCGGCGGCCAAGCTCTTCGCGACCGAGGCCGCCCAACGCGTGGTGGATCGCGCGGTCCAGATCCACGGCGGCCAGGGCGTGATGCGGGGCGCCACCGTCGAACGGCTGTACCGGGAGGTGCGCGCGCTGCGGATCTACGAGGGCACCAGCGAGATCCAGAAGCTCGTCATCGCGCGCCACATCCTGAAGGAGAGCAAGTGAAGCGTAGCGAGCGACGCGCGACCCGAGCGACGGACCATCCCCATCGAGAGGGGGACGATGCCCAGCGAAATGACCTTCGTTGACCACATGCCCGAACAAACTCGCGCGATGCTCGTCCAGCTCATGGAGAGCCAGGCCTACCGCGAGCTGGCCGCAACGCACATGTTCGGCTACGGCCTGCGCTTCGTGCCGGACAAGTGGATGAAGTTCATGGTCTGGCACATCCGCGAGGAAGCCGAGCACTACGACGCCGTCGCCCAGATGTACCGCCGGTTCACGGGCGAGGAGGTCGAGCCCAAGGTGCGCGAGCGGCTGGCGGGCAAGCCGGTGCCCTTCGCCGAGAGCTGGATCGAGCTGGCCATGGCCCAGTTCCTCTTCGACCGCGGCGGATTCTGGCAGCTCCGCGAATACGAGGAGTGCTCGTTCGTGCCGTATCGCGACGTGGTGCAGAAGATCGTCAAGGAGGAGGCGGGGCATCAGAGCCTCGGCGAGAAGATCGTCGTCGAGCAGTGCCAGACCGGGCATTACGACGAGGTCAAGCAGGCCCTCTTCGAGAAGTGGCTGCGCCTGGGACTGCTGTCCTTCGGCCGCCCGGGCACGGCGGGCAATCGGTACGCCATCGAGCAGGGCCTCAAGAAGAGAGACTCCGCGGACTGCATGAAGGACTTCGTCGGCGACATCCGGCCGGCGGTCCATGCAGCCGGGTTGCGCTTCCCCGATCCGGCATCATTGAAGTTGGAGCTCCCGGCCGACATCGACTGGAGCTGAGCAAGGAGACCCATGGGACGCATCGTGGACTTGTGCGGAGAGATCGCGGCCTCGGCCGAGGAAGGGCCGGAAGGGCTCATCCTCCCCCCCGACGTCTGGGAGCGACTGCGCGCGGACTGGGACGACGAAGACATCGAGGACGCGCTGGGGCTCGTCCGCGACAGCCTCCTCCAGGCGGAGCTGGTCGAATCCGCCGACACCCTCAGCGCGCGCCTCGTCGAGGTGCTGGGCCGGTTCGGGGACGCAGGCGCGTTCCAGAAGGCAACGGCCAACGACGGCGCGCTGACCTTCGAGGCCGTGGGCCAGCTCACGCGCCGCGTCGCGCGCCTGGAGGAGGTCCTGGAGGCCTATCGGGAAGGCGCCTCGCCGGATCGCCGCGGTTTCGACGCCCTCCAGCGCCGGCTGGCCGATTACGGCATCGAGGACGACATGGAGGCCAGCACCGAGGAGCACGCCGCGCGCCCCCTCGACGACGGAGAGGACGAAGAGGAGGAGAAGGACTGACCCTCGCCCCGCGCGACCGCGCCCTCCTCTTCCAGCCGTTTCCCCTCGGCCGCACGGGGCAGCTCATGCCGAACCGGATCTGGCTGCCCGCCATGGTCACGTGGCGCGGCAGCGAGGACGGATTCGTCACCCGCGACGTGCACGACATCTACCTCCGCTACGCCCTGGGCGGCCCGGGCATGATCGTCCTGGAGGCCACCGGCATCCGCGACGTCGCCAGCGGCCCGCTGCTGAGGTTGAGCGACGACCGCTTCGTGCCCGGCCTCCGGGCGCTCGTCGGCGAGATGCGCGCGGCCGGGGACGCGCTGGTCATGCCGCAGATCATCGACTTCCTGAAGATCGCCACGCGCAAGCCCACCCGCGTCTTCCTGGAGGGCCTCGTCGCCCGCGGCGGCCTCCCCGCCTCCGTGCTCGGGCTGTCCGATGCCGAGTTCGAGAAGGACCACGCGCAGCACCTCACGCCGCGCCAGCAGCGGGACTTCCTCTACGGATACCGCCAGACCATCGAGGACCTCGGGCTCGACGAGATCCGACGGATCCCGGGCTGGTTCGCCGCCGCCGCCCGCCGCGCGCGCGCGTGCGGATTCGACGGGGTGGAGCTGCATTTCGCCCACGCCTACACGATGGCCTCCTTCCTCTCCGTGACGAACGCGCGCACGGACGAGTACGGCGGCCGCTTCGATAACCGGATGCGGCTGCCCCTGGAGGTGGTGCGGGCCGTGCGCGAGGAGACGGGACCCGACTTCGTCCTGGGCTGCCGGTTCCTCGGCTCCGAGGACATCCTCGGTGACGACGGCGCCCTCCACGGCAACACGCTCGAAGACGCGCAGCGCATCGCGGTGGCGCTCGCGCGCGCGGGCGTGGACGTGCTCTCGGTCTCGCGCGGCGGCAAGTTCGAGGACGCGCGGCCACCCGCGGTCGGCGAGGCCATGTACCCCTACACCGGGCACAGCGGGTCGGTGTGCATCCCGCGCTCGCGCCAGGACCCGCCGGGCGTGAACACGTTCCTGGCGGACGGGATCCGGCGGGCGGTGCGCGCGGCCGGCCTTTCCACGCCCGTGGTCACCGCGGGCAAGATCCACACCTTCGAGCAGGCGGAGTCGATCCTGCGCGACGAGCGTGCCGATCTGATCGGCATGGCCCGCGCCCTCCTGGCCGATCCCGACCTGCCCCGGAAGTGGCGCGCGGGCGCCGACGCGGACGCGCGCGCGTGCGTCTTCTGCCCGTACTGCGAGGACGAGGACCAGCATCATCGCGTGGTCACGTGCACGCTGTGGCCCAAGGATCCCGGGGACCATCGGCGCCGCTTGATCCCCGCGCCGGACGTGAGGACGCTTAGCGGTAGGCCTGCATCGGGATCGTGACGCCCGAATCCGCGAGCACGACGCTGCCGCTGAAGGGCAGGGTCGGGTCGGTGAGGTACCGGGCCGTGAACTGCGCGACCTCCTTCTCCGTGCGGAGACGGCGCTCGGGGGAGATCGATTCCCATAGGCGGATGAGGCGAGAGGACTCCGGATAGCGGTCGAGCAGCTCGCCATAGATGGGTCCGGGCGCGATCGCGTTCACCCGGATCCCTCGCGGTCCGAGCTCGACCGCGAGGTAGCGGAGGAGACCCTCCACCGCCGCCTTGATCGTCCCCTGGCAGCCGAAGAGCTGGGTGCACTTCTGCGCGGCGGGCGAGGTGAGGGACGCGATGTCTCCGCCGCGCGTCATCAGCTCCGCCGCCCGCAGCGCCCCCTGATGCAGCGCGATGACGTTCGTGCGGTAGCTCTTCTCCCAGTGCTCGGGCGTCACGTACTCGAGGGGAGCGATCAGGCCGTTGGAGGCGTTGTTCACGAAGATGTCGAGGACGCCGAACCGCTCCCGGATCTGGTCGAACATGTCGTCGAGATGGCGCGGCTGGGCGACCGAGCCCCAGAGGTGGACGGCGGTCCGCCCCTCGGCGACGAGCTCGGCGGTGGTGGCCTCGCCGCGGTCCCGGGAGTGGAAGGAGTTGACGACGACGGCGGCGCCATGGGACGCGAGCTCGCGCACCAGCATCCTTCCGATGCCGTGCCCCGACCCCGTGACGAAAGCGACTTTGCCCGCGAGCAGCCCCGGCCGCGCATCCGCCCCGCCGGCCAACGCTTCGGCGAGCGCCCGCAGCGTGCGCGCGCCCTGCGCCTCCGGCACCCGCGCACCGAGCGCTTCCGCGGCGCGCCGCAGGATCGCGGGGCGGGAGCCGGCGCGGATGCCGAGGTCGTCCTCGAGATCGGCGTCGAGGCCGAGGAGCGCGCGGGGATGCCCGGTCACGTCCGTCACCGCGGCCAGGAGCGCGTCCGCGGCCGCCTCGAAGGCGCTCGCCATCACGTCGAGAGCGAGATGCCGCCGTCCACCACGAGCGTCGTGCCCGCCATCTGGCTGGCGGCGTCGGAGAGCAGGAAGGCGACGGCGGCGGCCACCCCCGACTCGTCGGGCAGGCGGCCGTTGGGGGCGCGATTCTCCCATCCGGCCAGGAGCCGCTCGGAATCGGGACCGCGCTCGATCCGCTCGCGCAGGGGGCCGACGGAGACGCCGTTGACCTGGATGTTCTTCGGCCCGAGCTCGACGGCGAGGTAGCGGGTCAGCGATTCGACAGCGGCCTTGACCGTGCCGAGCACGGCGCCGTCCGGAAACGCGCGATGCGCCGCCGGATGCGTCAGGGTGACGATCCGCCCTCCCCCGCGGCGCGCCATGAGGGGCGCCGCCCTCATCGCGGCCTGGTGCAGGCCCACGACCTCCGTGCGGAAGGCCCGATGCCAGTCGTCGGCCGTGATCGCGGCCAGCGGGGCCGGAGTCACGTCGGAGGCGTTGTGGACGAGGAAGTCGAGGTGGCCGTGCCTGGCCTCGATCGCCGCGAAGATCTGGTCGAGGTGCTCGGGGTTGGCGACCGATCCCCACACGTGGACGGCGTCGCGGCCTTCCGCCGACAGCTCCGCCACCGTCGTTCCCCCGAGGGCCGGCGAATGGAAGCTGTTGACGACGACGGACGCGCCGAGGTGGGCGAGGTGTCGAGCCAGGGCCTTTCCGAGGCCGTGGCCGGAACCGGTGACGAGCGCCACCTTGCCCGCGAAGACCGGCTCGTCGGCCGCGCGACGGGACGCGACGACGGCGGGGGCCGGGGCGGGGGCCGGACGCGTGGCCACCGATGCCGGTGCGGCCGCCTCGAAGCGCCTCACCGACGGCACGGCGACCGGCGTGGGCGCGGCCACCGCGACGGGCGCCGGGACCGGCACCGGCGTGAGGGGCGGCGGCGCAACCGGGGCGACTCCGACGGGTGCGGCGGCCAGAAGCTGCTCGACCGCGGCCACCACGTCGGCGATCGTCTTCAGCTCGCCGAAGCCGCCATCGGAAGGAGCGGTGAGGTCCAGCTTGCGGCCGAGGACGGCAACGATCTCCGCGCGCTTCACCGATTCGATCCCGAGCTCGTCCTCGAGCTCCGCCTCGAGCCGCAAGACGCTGCGCGGATAGCGGGTGACCTCCGCAATGGTCGCGATGACGGTCTCGGCGATCCCGCCCGGGAGGGGAGCGCGGTCGGCGGCGTGCGGAGCGGACCTCGCCGGTTCCTGGTGCGCGGGCGCCGCCGGCGGCAGGTGCACCACCGACGGGACCGGAGCGACGGACACCACCGACGCCGATACCGACGCCGGGAACGCGATCACGGGTGAGGGCGCGGGCGCGGACAGGGCCTCCTCGACGGCGGCGATCACGTCCGCGATCGTCTTCAGGCGGCCGAGGCTGCTATCGGCGGGCGGCGGCGGCAGGGCGAGCCGCGTGCTGAGCACGCTCAGGATCTCCGCGCGCTTGACCGACTCGATCCCCAGCTCATCCTCGAGCTCGGCCTCCAGCCGCAGGACAGACCTCGGGTAGCGCGTGACCTCCGCGATCGTGGCGAGCACCGTCTCGCCGATCTCGTCTCGATGCGGCGTTCGGGCCCCTTGCAACGTATCCATGCTCTATCGCTCCAGGGCCGCCGCGGCGGCCTCGACACGCGGTACCTCGCCCATGCGCCGGCCGATCAGGTGCTCGGCGCGCACCACGAGGCGGCCTTCCGCCGTGCGCGCCTCCGCCCAGTCCACGATGCCGACCTCGCCCTCGAAACGGACCCTCGACGAGAGCAGGCTCGCGGCCGGGGTCCCCGCTTCCGGAGCCAGCTCGAGGCGGCCGCAGTAGATGGGAGCCAGGATCGGGATCGTCGGCTCCATTCCCTGCACCGCCGACATCCGGCAGAGCGCGTCGAGGAGGATGACGGGCGTCAGCGTCGACCCCAGCCCGCGCGCCGCCTCGCGCAGGCGATAGGACGCGCTGGTCGTCCGCGGGCGGCAGACGATGCCTCCGAGCGACGCGAAGGGGCCGCTCAAGCGGATGGGTGAGAGCGGGTGCTGATAGGGGTCGGCGAGCTCGATCCCCTCCTCCAGGGCGTCGTCGCTGCGTCCCAGCGACAGCGGTCCGGGCTGGGCGGAGAGCACGACGAGCGTCCGCGTGTGCTCGATGTCGCGCTCGAGGACTTCGCCGCTCGCATGGACGAAATCGGAGAGGAGCCGCACCTGGATCACCGTCTCGCGGTCGTCCTCCGCCACCACGCGGGCGAGCATGGAGAACGAGCGGGCCCGCGCCACCTTCACGAACCGCTCGAAGCGCGCCTCCTCCACCCGGGTCACGCGGCGCCCGGGCCGCAGGGACGTCGCGGCCCTCACCGTCAGCTCCAGGAGGAAGGTCCCCGGCGCCGTCGGCACGTCGGCCACCCGGTGCTGGGCGATGAACGGATAGATCTCAACGCTCACGTCCGTCCGGCTTTCCCGGGCCATGGGCCCGCGGGAAGGCGCCACCTCCAGGCCCGGGAAGAGGGCGAGCTCCCGTTCCCGCACCGGCGCGTTCACGGCCGCGGCCGGATGACCGGCCATCAGCCGGGAGAAGAAGTCCTTCCCCTCCTCGCGGGAGAGCCACTTCTGTCCGGTGGCCGCCGCCACCGCCGCGTACTCCGAGCCCCGCGCCATGCCGATCCCCGACCACCCGAGCCAGGCCGTGCTCGACCACTCGCCTTCCGTGCCGACGGCGGCGTGGCAGGCGGCCAGCCGGTTGAGCGCCTCGTTGGCGGCGGCGTAATCCGCCTGTCCGGGGTTGCCGACGTAGCCGGCGGCGGAGGTCAGCAGGTGGTAGTGCGGGCGGGCTCCGGCGAGGTGGCGGGCGCACGCGCGGCGGACGTGTCCGATCCCCTCGAGCTTGGTCGCCAGCACGTTGCGCAGCTCGGCGAGCGTCCGCCGCGAGAGGCTCCGTGAGGACTGCACGCCCGCCCCATGCAGGACGAGGTCGATGCGGCCGTGCTCGCGCGCCACCTGGGCGATGGCGGCGTCGATGGCGGCGCCGTCGGTCACGTCGCAGCGCCGGTAGACGACATGGCCGCCGCGCGAGGCCAGGCGCCCGAGGATGGCCGCCACCTCGCGCGCGGCGCGGTAGCCCTCCCACCGCGCCTTCAATTCCGGCAGGCGCGCGCCGCCCCGCGCCATCTCCGCCTCGTAGAAGGCGGGCTCCCGCGCCGCGAAGGCGTCGTCGTCGAGCGATCGGAGGTCGGCGGGGACGGCCTCGGGGTCGCTGCGGCCGAGGAGCACCGCCGTGCACCCGAACGACTCGAGGAGCGCCTCCACGAGCACGGCGGTCACGCCGCGCGCTCCTCCCGTGGCCACCACGACGCTGCCGCGTGCGAGCGGGTTGCCGAAGGCAAGGGGCTCGAGGGGGAGGAGCGCGAACGTCGAGCGGCGCCCTCCGCGGAACGCGACCTCCACCGGCGCCGGCAGCGGCCCCGCGCCGAGCTCCGACTCGAGCCGCGCGAGCGCATCGCGGGGGTCGGCGTCGTCGGTGTGGACGACCTTGACCAGCGAGCCCGGCAGCTCGCGCGCGAGCGACTTCGCGAACCCTCCGATGAGGCCGGTGACGGGATGGAGCTGCTCGCCCGACCGCCACGGACGGAGGCAGAGGGCGGCCAGCAGCACCTCTCCCGACGCGATGCGCGCGTAGGCGTGCTTCGCGACCCCGAGCAGCATCTCGATGAGGGCCACCCGCGCCTCCACGCGCGCGAGGTCCTCGTCGCCGAGGTCGGTCACGGCGAGGATCGCGTCGTAGAGCGCGATCGCCGGCCCGGCGTCGAAGCCCGCACCCGCCGGCACCACGAGGCGATGCTCGAAGGATGCGAGCAGCCGGTGCGCGGCCTCCGACCGCGACCAGGCGGGTTGGTCGCACAGGACGAGCACCCGGCGTCCGCGAAGGGCGAGCGGAGTCCCCTCCCGCGCCGGCGCCTCCACGAGCGCGAGCGCGGCGTCGCGGAGGTCGGGCGCGACGGAGGGACGCTCCGCCTCCCCCCCCGCCGGCACCCCGCAGGCGGCCAGGGCCGCGCGCAGGCTGGCCGCCACCTTGCCCGGGGGGTGGCAGGTGGGCAGGCTCGAGACCGCGCGGCCCTCGAGCGCCTTCTGGACGATCCCCGCCAGCGCCTTGCCACCGCCGCATTCCACGAACCGACGCGCGCCCAGCTCGTACAGGTCCGCCACTGCCTCGTGGAACACGAGCGGCCGCACGAGGTGGGAGGCGAGAATCGCGGGCAGGTCGTCGCCGGGCCCGTAGAAAGCCCGCTCGATCGGAGAATAGACGGCCTGGGCCGGCCTTTCCAGACCGAGCCCGCGGAGCGCCTCCGTGAACGGCTCCACGCACTGGGCGAGGAGCCGCGAGTGGAAGGGCAGGTTGCTCTCGAGGCGCGTGCAGGCCAGGGAGAGGTGGCCGGCCAGCGCCGCCAGGCGGTCGAGGTCGGCGTAGCGGCCGGAGACCACGGTCTGCTCCACGAGGTTGACCGCGGCCACTTCGAGGGACGACGGCCCCAGCCCCTCGAGCAGAGCGCGCGCCCGCCGCACCGGACAGAACAGGACCAGCATCCCCCCGACATCGAGCGCGGGACGAAGTGAGCGCGCGCGGTGCGCAACGGCCACGAGGCCGGTCTCGAGGCTCATGGCGCCGCCCAGGGCCAGGGCGGCCAGCTCGCCCAGGCTGTGCCCCGCGAGCACGTCGGGTCGCGCCCCGCGGTCGATCAGGAACCGCGCGGACAGGACGGAGGCGAGGTAGATCGCGGGCTGCACGAGGTCCGGATGGCGCTGGCCGTGCTCGCGGGCGGTGGCGGCGTCGAGGAGGGGGGCGAGGGACGCGCCCAGGATGTCGCCCGTCACCTCGTCGGCGCGGCGGAGAAGCGCGGCCGCGCTCGGGTCCGCGGCCGCAAGCTCCGACAGGAGCGTCGCGGACGTGAAGGAGCCGGCGCCGGGGAAGGTGAAGACGAGCGCGTTCTCCATCGCGGGCCGGTTGAACGACTCCGGCGTCGAGCGTGCGCCGGCGGCGGTGGCCCGGCCGAGGCGGATCGCCTCCGCGTCGAAGATGTGCTTGAGGCCGATGCCGGCCAGGACGCGCTCGGAGAACGACGGGGTGGACGTCTTCTCCCGCAGGGCGGGGCCGAAACGGCGGAACCGCTCCGGGCCGGGAACGATCTGCCCCGATCGGTTCAGCACCACGAGGTTCTGGAATCCGCAGCACACGGGCGTCCCATCACTGCGGATCACCCGGATGCAGCAGCGGAGGGACGACGTGCTCACGTCTTCGAGCGAGAGGAGGATCCCGACCGTGTCCCCGACGGTGACGGGGGCGAGGTTGCGGCTGTATCCCTCCCGCGTCAGGTAGACGAGGTCATCGCTCTCCTTCCGCGCCTCCTCGGTGTCGAGGAGGCAGGTGTGGAAGAACTGCTCGCGCGCCTCGCACTGGAACTTGAAGTTGGTGAGGAAGTGGTGCCCGCCGTAGGCCATCGTGTCGTGGAACAAGACCCGGTAGGGCCAGGCAAAGTAGCCCATCATTCGTCTCCGGGCGGCGAGCGCCGATACAGCAGCGAAGAGCTCGCGGAGCATAGACGATGGGCCGCGCCACGGCAAGCGCGCGGCCCCTCCGCCGTGCTAGAGTGCCGGCCTCCATGCCGAACTGGACCCGGAGGCTCGTCTTCGGGACACCTCTCCACCTCGCCCTCCTCGTCCACCGCGCGGACCGGGGCGGCGCGGAGGAGGTGCGGCGCGCCCTCGATGGTGCGCTCGGCGCGTTCCTCGACGCCTACAAGATGGCGCTCGACGACGACGACGCGGACCGGCTCGCCCTCCGGCTCGCGCGGCTGCCCGACGTCGTGCGTGGGTTTGCCTACGAGGGCGCCGGCGCGGCCCTGACCGTGCTCGACCGCTTCCGTCCCGCCCCGAAGAGCCGGTTCGCCGCCCTCTTGCGTGGGCCGGGAGAGCCCTTTGCCGTCCTCCTGCACGTCGGGGCCGGCCTCGCCCTCGCTCGTCTGTCGCGCCACCTCGAGGACGACACGCGGGACAGGGATCCCGAGATGCGCTACTTCCCCATCGATGGATATGGGTTCGAGCGCGGCGTGTTCGCGGGCGCGCGCGTGGTGGCGGGCGGCGAGGTCCCGCGTCTGTCCGCGTACGGGCGCCGTGCCTTCGACCAGGGTCTCGGGCGCGGCCTGTGGTTCCGCGAGGCGACCGACCTGGGTCGGATCGCGCGGACGATCGCGGGGCTCACCCCCGCCCGCCACGCGGACCTCTGGAGCGGCGTCGGCCTCGCCATCGCCTACGCCGGCCCCAACACGGAGGCGACACTGGCCAAGCTGGCCGAGGCGGCGGGCCCGCACCGTCCCTCCGTGCAGCTCGGCGTGGCCTGCGCGGCCTTCCTGCGCTCGCAAGGCCACAACCCGAGCCCGTACACCGAGCGCGCGTCCTTCGTACTGTGCGGCCTGCCCGCGGAGCGCGCGGCGGAGGCCGCGCGTCGCATCATGCAGGCGTTGCGCGAGGCAGAAGGCCGGCCGGATGCGGCCGACAACCCGTACGAGGCGTTCCGGGTGGGGCTACAGGCGCTCGTCTCGGCGCCCGCGGCCGCCGCGCAGCCGCCGCGACATTCACTTTCCGCGGGTGTATAGTCCGCGTCTTTCGCGGGACGCGCGCGCTCGGGGAGGCGGTACATGGGAACCACGTTGAAGGTCATTCGCCATCACGCGGCGGCGCTGGTCGGTCTCGTGCTGGTGGTGGCGCTCTACTATGCGAACCAGCTCCCCGCGGTCACGGCGGCCGGACGCAGCGCGCTCGCCTCGCGTTTCCGCTTCGAGTCGCTTCCGGTCCCGGAGACGACGGGCGTTCGCTTACAGACGATAAGGCCCGTGAATCCGAGCCTCAAGCGGCTCTCGACCTGGATCTCGGCCCTCGGGTCCGGCATCGTGGTCGCGGACGTCGACGGGGACGGCCTCGCGAACGACCTCATCAGCAACGATCCGCGCACGGACCTCGTCACCGTTTTCCCCGCTCCGGGGACCCCGGCGCGCTATGCGCCGTTCTCCCTCGACGTCACAGGCGACGAGGAGCAGCGCCACATCCTGCCACCCGAGGACGTCCTCGCCGGCGACTTCAACGAGGACGGCCTGACCGACATCCTCGTGGCGTTCGCCGGGCGGACGCCCGTGATGTTCCTCCGCCGTTATCCGGCGGGTCCGGGGCCCCTGAGCGCGGCCGATTTCGTGCGCCGCGATCTCCTTCCGGGCAGCGACGAGAGTTGGGTGACGTCGGCCGTGATCCAGGCCGACCTCGACGGCGACGGCCACCTCGACCTCCTCTTCGGCAACTACTTCCCCGACGGCTCCCAGCTCTACGACCCCAAGGCGACGGTCGGCGTGACCATGCACGACACGATGGAGCGGTCCTTCAACGGCGGCCGCAAGCACTTCTTCCTCTGGCAGGGCGGGACGAAGGGGGCCGAGCCCACCGTGACCTACCGCCGCGTCCCGGACGTCCTCGACCCGCAGGTCGAACGCGGGTGGACGCTCGCCCTCGGCGCGGCCGACCTCGACGGCGACGGGCTCCCCGAGATCTACGTCGCGCACGACTTCGGCCCTGACCGGCTGCTCTACAACCGCTCGACGCCGGGCCACCTCGCCTTCTCGGTCGTGGAGGGACATCGGTCGATGACGGACCCGCCCTCCTTCGTGCTGGGCCAGGACCACTTCAAGGGCATGGGCGTGGACTTTGCGGACCTCAACGACGACGGCGTGCTGGACATCGCGGTCAGCAACCTGTCGTCGGAGCACGGGCTGCTCGAGAACCATTACGTGTGGCTCTCGACCGGCCCCGCGAACGCGCTGGCCCAGGGCATCGCCCCCTACCGGCAGGCGAGCGAGGAGCTCGGGGTCTCGCGCGGCGGCTGGGGCTGGGACGTGAAGATGGCGGACTTCGACAACGACGGCCAGGTCGAGATGCTGCGCGCCACCGGCTTCGTCAAGGGCTCCGTGAACCGGTGGCCGGATTTCCAGTCCTTCAGCCTCGCCAACAACCAGCTCATCAGCAATCCCCGCTTCTGGCCCGCGGTCACGCCCGGGCACGACCTCAGCGGACACGAGGCGAACAACTTCTGCGTCCGCGGCCCGGACGGCCGGTTCGTGGACATCGCGGACGACATCGGCGTCGGCGTGCGCGAGCCCAGCCGCGGCATCGCGATCGCGGACGTGGACGGGGACGGTCGGCTCGACTTCGCGGTCTCGAACCAGTGGGCGCCGGCCTCGTACTTCCACAACGTCAGCCCGGACGTGGGGCAGTTCCTGGGCCTCCATCTCCTGTGGCCGCTGGACAAGGGGCTCGGGGGCGGCGTGCGTGAGCGGGCCGGCCATCCCGGACCGGACACTCCAGGCTGTCCGGCGATCGGGGCCGCGGTCACGGTCACCCTTCCCAGCGGACGGCGGCTGATCCGACAGGTGGACGGCGGCTCCGGGCACTCCGGGCGCCGCAGCACGGACCTGCACTTCGGCCTCGGCCACATCGACGCTCGCACGAGCCTGCCCGTCGGTCTGAAGTGGCGCGACACGGACGGCCACCTGCAGCAGGCGACGCTCAACCTCATCCCCGGCTGGCACACCGTCATGCTGGCCGGATCCGGCGCCCCGGGTGCGCTCGTGGCTGAAGCCGGCGGGACCCTCGTAAAGGGAGGCGCGCGATGATCACGACGCTGCTCTTCTATCCGGACAACAGCCCGCGCTGGCGCTACTTCGCGCTCTGGTACTTCACGACCCTGCTCATCGTCTGGAACATCCTCGGCCACACCGTCCTGCGCTTCGAGAATTCGCACGCCCAGACGCTCGTCGGGCTGGCCACGGCCATTACCGTGCAGATCCTGCTGGAGTGGGTCGACGCGCGCGCGCACCGCCGGCCGACGCGCTACAGCGGCGGCTGGAAGAACTTCGCGAACTTCCTGCCCCCCGCGATCATCCCCGGCCTCGCGGTGCCCATGCTGTTCCTGTGCAGCAACCTGCTCTGGCCCATCGTGTTCGCGACCACCCTCGCCATCGCCTCCAAGGTGCTGATCCGGGTCCCGGTCGGTAACGGACGCTGGCAGCACCTCTTCAATCCCTCGAACCTCGGGATCACCGTCGCCTACCTGCTCTTCCCCTGGGTAGCGGCCGCCCCCGGCTACCACTTCACGGGCAACGTGACGGGATGGGCGAACTGGACCATCCCGGGGGTCGTGCTCATCACCGGCATCTTCGTGCACGCGCGCTTCACGGGCCGCCTGCCTCTCGTGCTGGCCTGGCTGGTCGGTTTCGCGGCCCAGGCCGCCGTCCGTGTCTGGATGTTCGACATACCGTGGGTGGTCCCGTTCGTGCCCTTCACCAGCGCGGCCATCATCATCGTCACCCTCTACATGATCCCCGACCCCGCGACCACACCCCTGGCCGTGGTCCCGCAGATGATCTTCGGGTTCGCGGTCGCGGTCGTGTTCGGGATCCTGCTCGTGAAGCACGTCGTCTACACGGCGTTCATCGCCCTGTGCGTCGTGTCGCTCGGCCGGGGCCTGATCCTGTACGGCGTGGCCGCGTGGAACGCCTACGCGTCCGCCCGGGCGGAGCCGGCGCCGGTGGCCGAGGTCGCGTGAGGGCTTAACCGGTGGGCTTTTTCGCCTGGCCCTACCGGGTCCTCTTCTCGGACGCCGAGGCGCCCCGCTGGCACCATTTCCTCGCGAACTTCCGCTTCCAGTGCGAGGCGCGCGAGCACTTCCTCTTCTCGCACGTCCTCGACACGCCGGAGGCCCGCGCGGAGTGCGCGGACCTCATCCTGCTCGTGCACGAGGGCTACAGCCGCAACCTCGCCCCCGTCGCCCTCGGCGACACCGTCGGGGTCCTCATGTCGTACGAGGACGTCGCCGCGTCGTCGATCCGCTGCTGCTTCCGCGTCGTGCGCAGCGACGGGACGCCGGTGTCGTGCGGCTTCCAGAAGGTGGTGTGCCTGTCCCGCGACGGAGGCCACGTCCGTCCCCTTCCCGCCATCCTGATGCGTCACGCCGGGGCCTTGCGCGAGACGCTCTGGTCCCCAACGTTCTCGGAGCGCGTCGTGTCCGGTCTCGGGATGTCGTCGCTGTTCGACGCCGAGGTCGTCCGGCGTGGCCGGGAGACGGCGACGGGCGCCCGGCCCGGCGGCCTCAGCGCTCCGGCCCTCCCGGGAGGAACGGGACCTCTCGTATTCACGTTCCCACCCGCGAGCGGGGTGGACCCGGGTCTCCTCGCGTCGGCGCTGCGGGTCGATCCCGGGACGCGCCCCTACCTGACTCGCGCCGCCGAGATCACGGCCGACGTCCTGGGGATGCCGCTCACGCCCATGCTCGTCGCCGACAGCGCGGCCGACCATCTCCTTCGGCACCCGGAGCTCGAAGAAGTCGTCGCCCACCTGGGCAGCGTGCTGGCGGCGCGCTTCCTTTGCGAGCGGGGCGCTCGGCCCGACGTCGTCGTCGGCCATGGAATCGGAGAGATCGCGGCCGCGGTGGTCGCGGGCATGCTCACGCCGGAGGCGGGCGTGCAAGCGGTGGCGGCGCGCGCGCGGGCCATCCGACCCTTTCTCGCCGCGGGGGACATGCGGGTCCTGTCCAGCCCCGTGTCGCGCACGCGTGCCCTATTGGGCGCGCTCGCCCCCTCTTCGCTCGAAGTCGCTGTCGTCGAGCGGCCGGACGAGACGGTGGTGTCCGGCCGCCATCCCGACCTCGAGCGCCTCCACGCGCTGGCCGCGCACTTCGAGATCGACTGCTCGTCTCCGCGCCGCATCGGCCCGCTTCACTCGCGGCTGCTGGCCGACGCCGTCTCGCCGTGGGCCGCGGCCCTGCGCGTTCTCCCCTGGCGCGCGCCCGAGCGGGCCGTCCACTCGCCGTTCGAACGCGGCCCGTATCCGCCGGACGCCGACATGGCCACGCTCCTCGCGTCGCACCTCGCCCGCCCGTTGGCTTTCCACGACGCCCTCGTGGACCTGGCGGCCGGCGGCGGTCGTGTCTTCGTCGAGTGCGGCGGCGGATGCGCGCTCACGGACGCGACCCGGGCCGGGCTGAGCGCGACTCCCGGCCTGGGCGCCGCGGTGACGTTCCACCCACCCGGCCGCTTCGAGGAGAGCCTCGCGCGCGCGCTCGAAGCATGCGGTGTCCGCGCTTCGACGACGGCGTCCGGCGCCGCCGGACGCGTGCCCGCCGCGCAGACGTCGGAACCGGAACCGCGCGATTCGCGCGCCCCCGGCGACATGCCGATCGCGGTCGTGGGCCTGGGCTGCATCCTCCCGGGCGCGCTCGACCCGGAGGAGCTCTGGCAGCGCGTCCTGGAAACGAGGAGTTGTCTCACCGACGACCCACCCTACGAGGCGGCCGACTTCCTCTCCGCCGGCGCGATGCCCGTCCCCGACAAGACGTACGCCTGCCTGGGCGGCTGGGCCAGCGGCTTCACGCCGGACGCCGTCGCGGCCGGATTCACGACCACGACCCAGCAGCATCTCGCCGCCGCCCTCGTGCAGTGCCTGCATGGGATCGCGGGGCCGAGGCCGGAGCCTGGCCGCGTCCAGGTGCTGCTGGGCTCGACGGGAGACGGCTGCCGTGAATACGACGACGCGCTTCTCCTGGCCGGCCTGACCGCGTCCCTGGGCGCCCCGGCGGTCGACGCCGAACGGGCCGCCCGCTTCACCCGCGCGCTCGAGCGAGCGGTCGGACGCGACACGGAGGCCAGTCGTGACTGCTCGCCCTGGCTCCTCTATCAGGCGGTGGCCGAGCGCCTGGTGGGGCCGGGAGTCCACGTCCTCGCCCTCGACGCCGCCTGCGCATCGTCGCTCTACGCGCTCGGCACCGCCGTGCGCGCGCTGGCCCGCGGCGAGTGCGACCTTGCCGTCGCCGGCGGCGTCTTCCACCCCGGTCCCGCCAATGCCTGCCTGTTCGCGCAGTTCGGCGGGCTGTCGCGCACGGGATCCCACCCCCTCGACGCGCGGGCGGACGGTGTCGTCTTCAGCGAGGGCACGGCGCTGTTGGCCTTGAAGCGGCTCGACGACGCCGTGGCCGCCGGCGACCACATCCACGCCGTCATCCGCGGCGTCTCCTGGTCGAGCGACGGGCGGAGCCCCTCCGTGATGGAGCCGCGCGAGCCGGGGCAGGTGCTGGCCATGGCGCGAGCCTACGAGGCCTGCGGGATCGACCCCTCCAGCATCCAGTTCCTGGAGGCCCACGCGACGGCGACGCCGGTCGGGGATGCGGTCGAGGTGGGGGCGGCGGCGAAGGTTTTCCCGCCCCGCGCCGCGCCTCTCGCCCTCGGCAGCGTCAAGGCCGTCTTCGGGCATACGGGCTGGGCCGCGGGCGCCACTTCCGCCATCAAGATGATCAAGGGCCTCGAGGCGCGCACGCTGCCGCCCCAGGCCGACTTCAGCGTCGCCAACCCGCGCCTCGCCGCGGAGGGCGCGCGCTTCGAGGTCCTCACCCGGCCGCGTCCCTGGCCCGACAACGAAGGCGCCCCCCGCCGCGCCGCCATCAACGGCTTCGGGTTCGGTGGATCGAATGCGCACCTCGTGCTCGAGGAGTTCGATCCGGCCGCGCCTCGTCCCGCCGCCGGCCCGCGGGCCACCGGGGCCCAAGAGAGAGTCGCGATCGTCGCCGCCGTGCCCGTGCTGCCATCGCGAAGCCCCACCTTCGAGCTCGCCGAGCTCGCGCTCCCCGAGTCGATCCTGATCCTGCCCGACGTCCTCGACTGCATGGACCGCGCCCAGATGCTGGCCCTCGTCGCCGCCGGGCGCGCGCTGGCGGTGCTCCCGGGCTGGAAGACGATGGCGGAGCAGGTCGGCATCGTGCTCGGCATCGAAGGCAAGACGGGCTGCGGGGTCGAAGCCAACGTCCGCGTCTTCCGGGACTGGCTGCGCGGCCGACTCGACCGCGACGCCTCCCTCGGCGCGGACGACCGCGCGGCCCTGCGCGCGCACGTGGACGCCGCCGCCGCGCGCATGCCGGTGACGGGGCCGTACACGCTGCTCGGCCTCATGCCCAACGTCGTGGCCGGCCGCATCGCGAACGCCTTCAACCTGAAGGGTCCAAACCTCGTGGTGGACGCGCACCGCGCCTCCCTGGCCGCCGCCCTCCGCGTTGGTGCGGGATGGGTGGAGTCGGGAGAGCGGCCCCTCGTCCTGGCCGGGGCGATCCATGCCGCGGCCCAGCCCGCCGTGGCCGCCCTCGTCCACGGGAGCGTGGCGGCGCCGGAGAGGCGCCCCGTCGGCGAGGCGACGATGCTGCTCGCGCTCGCCCCCCTCCGCGTCGCCGCCGAGCGGGGATGGCCGGTCCTCGCCCTGCTCGACCGCACGGAAGCCGGCGACGGGCGCGGCCTCATGGTCGGTGGCATGGGGCCCTGCCTTCTCGGCGCGGAAGGGACCTTCGAGATCGTGGAGGCCCTGTCCCGCCTCGACGCGGGGGCAGCCTCCGCCCAGGTCCACTGGCCCGAGCGGGCGGCGCTGACCTTCCTGGCCGCGCCGGCCGCGGAGGAATCGATGCGGCCGGCGGTCATGGCCTCGGCCACCCACGCGGCCCTGACGGAGAGACAATGGCCAGCCTAGCCGCGCGACAGTTCCTCGACCGGATGCGGCCCTACGTGCAGCGCGCCCGCCCCTACGCCCCCAGCGTCGGACGTGGCGCCGCCATCGCGCTCGTCTCGGGCGGCCTCGTCTTCTTCATCCTGAAGGACCGGCCGGAATGGCTGGGGGTGACGCCGCCGCGTGCGCCCTTCCAGGCGCGGCCCGGCGCCGCCCTCGCGGCCGGCGCCGACACCGTCACCGCCCTCGGCCGCCTGGAGCCGGAGACGGAGGTCGTGGAGATCAACGTCATGCAGGGCAGCCGCATCGAACGCGTCCTCGTGAAGGAAGGCCAGAAAGTCGCCAGCGGCACGCCCCTCGCCTTCGTGGACGGCCACGGGGAGATGGAGGCGGCGCGCGATCTCGCGGCCAAGCAGCTCGAGGAGGCGGAGCGCCGCTACGGCGTGGAGACCGCCCACGGGGAGGCGGCGGTGACGGCGGCGCGCCTCAAGGTGCGGCAGGCGGAGGAGGGGACGCGCAAGATGGTCGAAGGGCAGGAGGCGATCGTGCGCGGGGCCAAGGCCGCCCGCGACAAGGCGCAGCTCGACCTCGACCGCGCCGTGCGCCTGCGCAAGGACGGCGTGGTGTCGGTGAGCGACCTCGACGGAGCCTCCCTGGCCGAGCGCCAGGCCGCGGAGAGGTTCACCGACGAGGAGGCCAACCTCGCCCGCGTGCGCACGAACTTCGACCTCGAGCTGCAGATGGCCCGCGCCGAGCTGCGCTCGGCGGAGACGGGGCTCAGCCAGGCCCAGCTCGCCCTGCAGATCGGCTCCATGCGCGAGTCGCTCAAGCTCGCGGAGGCGCGCCTGGAGCGGACGGTGGTGCGCGCGCCCTTCGCGGGCGAGATCCTGAAGATCCTCACCCACTCCGGGGAGAGCGTGGGCAAGTATCCGCTGCTCAAGATGGGCGACACCGCGGCCATGTTCGTGGTGGCGGAGGTCTACGAGACCGACGCCGGCCTCGTCCGCCCCGGGCAGCGCGCGACCGTCACCAGCAAGGCCTTCCCGAACGACACGCTCGGGGGGCGGGTGGAGCGGATCAGCTCGATCATCCACAAGAAGGACGTGCTCTCGGTGGATCCCACCACCGACGCCGACGCCCGCGTCCTGGAGGCGCGCATCCGCCTCGACGACAGCCGCGTGGCCGCCCGCTTCAACCAGCTCCAGGTGGACGTGGCCATCGCCGTCGGCGCGCGCTGACCCGATGCCCACCCCGCTGGCCTGGCGGAACGTCACCCACAAGAAGGTCCGGACGGCGGCCGCCCTCACCGGCGTCTGCTTCGCGATCGTCCTCATGTTCATGCAGCTCGGCTTCTACGACGTGGTCTTCCGCGCCTCCATCATGCTGCTCGACCAGTTCGCTTTCGACCTCGTCCTCGTCTCGCCGCAGTACGTGCACCTGCGCGCCTCCGGCAGCATCCCGCGCGCCCGCCTCTTCCAGGCCCGTGCCCTGCCGGGGGTGGCCTCGGCCAGCCCGCTCTACGTCGCCAACGGCGCCTGGCGCAACGCGGCGACGGGGGCGCGGCGCGAGCTGCCGATGCTGGGCGTCGATCCCGACGAGCCCGCCTTCGCCCTCCCCGCGCTGGTGAAAGAGGCCCCCCGGCTCCACGAGCTCGACACCGCCCTCATGGACGTGCACGCCCAGAAGCGCTACGGGCCCATCCATGAGGGCCTGGTGAGCGAGCTGGAGAACCGGCGGGTCAAGGTGGTGGGGACCTACGCCTACGGCAGCGGCTTCATGGCGGACGCCAGCGTGATCGTGAGCGACCGCACGCTGTTGCGCCTCGCCCACGACGCCTCTCGGGAGAACGTCTCCCTCGGCCTGGTACGCGTCCTCCCGGGGACGCCGGTGAAGGACGTGATGGCGGCCCTCCAGCAGCATCTGCCCGCGGACGTGAAGGTGTGGCGCCGACGCGACCTGGAAGCGAACGAGCAGAAGTTCTTCGTCCAGATCAAGCCCATCGGCCTGATGTTCTTCAGCGGCGTCCTGCTCGCCTTCGGCGTGGGCGGCATCATCCTGTACCAGATCCTCTCCGCGGAGGTCACGAACCACCTCAAGGAGTTCGCGACGCTGATGGCGATGGGTTACAAGGAGCGATTCCTGGTGCTGGTGGTGATCCAGCAGGCGACGCTGTTCGCCCTGCTCGGATTCGCCCCCGCCGTCGTCCTCGCCCTCTTCATGTACCTGGTCATCGGCTGGGTGACCCAGCTGCCCATGGTGATGACCGTGGGGCGCTTCGCGGGCGTGCTCGTCCTCTCCGTCGCGATGTGCGCGGCGGCGGGCCTCATCGCCAGCCGCAAGGTCGGCCGCGCCGACCCCGCCGACCTGTTCTGACATGTGGAGGCGGACCACTACTCCCCTGGCCTGGCGCAACTTCTCCCATAGCCGCGCCCGCCTGGTCGGATCGCTGGCGGGCGTCACCTTCGCCGTGATCCTGATGTTCGTGGAGATGGGCTTCCTGAACGGGCTCTACGACAACCACACCCGGTTCGTGGACCTGCTCGACGCCGACCTCCTCCTCGTCAACGCGGACAAGGAGGCGGTCATCCCCCTCCAGCCGTTCCCCCGCCGCCGGCTGTTGCAGGTGCGGGGCCAGCCCGGGGTGGCCTCCGCCTACGGCCTGCGCGCCGAGGAGATGCACTCCTTCCTCAAGAACGATCGCGACGGCAGCCAGTACCCGATGATGATCCTCGGCTTCGACCCCACGGAGCGGGTGTTCCTCATACCGGAGGTGGCGGCGGCGGCGCCGCGGTTGACCGTCGCCGACACGGTGCTCGTCGATTCGCGGGCCAAGGACTTCTACGGGGACCGCGTGGCCGGCGGGGAGGCGGAGGTCTCCGGCCGGCGGGTGCGCATCGTGGGCACCTTCCCCCTCGGCCCCGACTTCCGCGTGGACGGCACCGGCCTCGTCAGCGAGCGGACGTTCCTGAACCTGTTCCCCGATCACCGCACGGGAGAGACGACGGTCGACCGTATCGAGTTCGGCCTCGTCAAGCTCGTGCCCGGGGCCAGCGTGCGTGAGACCCGACGCGCCCTGGAGTCCGTCCTGCCCGAGGACGTGCGCGTGCTGACCAAGGCCGAGTTCTCCGACCGCATCCGCAGCTATTGGGGGGCCTCCAAGCCCGTGGGCTACGTGTTCGGCACGGGCATGGTGGTGGGCTTCCTGATCGGGGTGACCATCTGCTACCAGATCCTCTACACCGGGATCCTCGACCACCTCCCGCAGTACGCGACGATCAAGGCCATCGGCTACGACGACGCCTATCTCATCCGGCTGGTGGTGGAGGAGGCGCTCTACCTCGGGGTGGGCGGCTTCGCGGGCGGCCTCGTCCTCACCGCCCTCATCTACGGCCTCCTGGAGGTCTACACGAGCGTGCCCATGCACCTCACCATCCTGCGCATGGCGGCGGTGTTCGTCCTCACTCTCGCCATGTGCGTCGTGTCCGCCCTCATCGCCGTGCGCAAGGCGATCGAGGCCGATCCCGCGGAGGTCTTCTGATGGCGGCGTCGCCCGGTCCCCTCAGCCCGTCCCCCGGAGAGCCGGGGGTCGCCATCCGCGGCCTCAACCACTGGTTCGGCTCCGGGGAGAGCAAGAAGCACTGCCTGATCGACAACACCCTCACCCTCATGCCCGGCGAGCTGGTGGTGATGACGGGGCCGTCGGGGTCGGGCAAGACCACGCTCCTCACGCTGGTCGGCGCGCTGCGGACGGTGCAGGACGGCAGCCTGCGCGTGCTCGGCCGCGAGCTCAAGGGGCTGGGCAAGATCGAGCGGACGCAGATGCGCCACAACATCGGCTTCATCTTCCAGGCCCACAACCTCTTCGACTCCCTCACCGCCATCGAGAACGTGAGCATGGCTCTCGAGCTGTGGGACCACGCGCCGGAAGAGCGCACGCGGCGGGCCACCGGGATCCTCGATCGCGTCGGCCTCGGGGAACGGATCCACTACAAGCCGCAGAACCTCTCCGGCGGCCAGAAGCAGCGCGTCGCCATCGCGCGCGCGCTCGTGAACCGGCCCCGCCTGGTCCTGGCCGACGAGCCGACGGCCGCCCTCGACAAGTCCTCCGGGCGCGAGGTGGTGACCATGCTCAAGGAGCTCGCTCAGCAGGCCGGGAGCACGATCCTGCTCGTCACCCACGACAGCCGGATCCTCGACGTGGCCGACCGCATCGTCAACATGATCGACGGCGCCATCGCCTCCGAGATCGTGGTGGAGGAGGCGATGACGATCTGCGAGTTCCTGTCCAAGGTGCCCGCGTTCGCCGCCACCACGCCCGCCGCCCTCACCGAGATCTCGCAGAAGATGGCCAAGGAGCACTACCGCGCGGGGTCGGTGATCATCCGCCAGGGGGACGAGGGTGACAAGTTCTACGTCGTGGTGGCGGGGGAGGTGGACGTCTCCGAGCGCCGGGGCGACGAGACCCTGCACCATCCGCCCCTCGGAGTGGGCGCCTTCTTCGGGGAGGCCGCCCTCCTCACCGGGCAGCCGCGCCTGGCGACGATCACCGGGAAGACGGACGTGGTGCTCTACAGCCTCAAGAAGGCGGACTTCCTGCAGGCCATGAACCGCAGCGGCACCCTGGAGAGCCAGCTGCGCTCGGCCTTCTTCACGCGCCGCTAGGGAGGCGCGCTAGAAGAGGATCTTCTTGAACTCCTTCATTGCCTTCTGGCCGGCGCGCATGTTGTTGTAGAAGCCGTCGCGCACCCAGCCGTCCTTCTGCTTCGCGTTCGACTTCGCATGCCGCCGCAGGTAGTCCTCGGCGTAGGCGCGTTCCGCCTCCATCGCGTGGCGCACCATCTTGTCCATGCGGCGGAACAAGAAGGTGCCCTTCTTCTTCTTCTTCTTCCGCTCGTAGACCACCACCGGACTCGCCTCCGTTCCCTTCGGGGGAACGATGGTGACGCGGCGGGCGACGCGGCCGAGGTCGACGCTGTCCATGCGGGCTCCTCCTGTTTCGAAGCGCGCCGACTATAGCACGAGGCCTCAGGCCACGCTGTCCTGCCGGCGCCGATCCTCCGGGGACTCCCGTGGGTGCTCCGCGAACGACCGCTCCACCGCCAGCAGGCGCAGGGAGGCGATCACGAGGGCGGCCACCGCCGCCAGCCAAAGGCTCCAGTGCAGCGCGGGGGCGGCGGCGGCGAGGGCCGGCACCGCCCGCATCACGGGGGCGGCCAGGGAGGGAGGCAGCTCGCGCGCGGCGACGATCATCGCCCCCACCGCGGCCAGGGCCAGAACGGTCCAGCGGAGCATCCCCGCCACCACCTCCATCACCTGCTCCGCGTGGCGTGTGGAGCGGCGGAAGGAGGTGGCCCCCTCCCGCAGGCTGTCGCCCACGATCGCGATGCGCTCCGCGGTCTCCCCCGCGCCGGAGACCGCGCGCGCCCTCCGCAACCCCTCGAGGAACTTCTTGCGCAGGGCGGGCCCGAAGGCCCGGTCGCGCGCCTCCTCCCAGTAGCGTTGGCCGAGGCTCAGGTAGCCGACGTCGGGCAGGAGGTAGGTGAGGGAGGCGTCGAGGGTCACGTGAGCGCGGTCCACCCTCATGAAGACCCACCCGACCGGGAAGCCGGATCCGGCCAGCGAGCGCGCCACGTCGAGCATGGCCGTGGTCATCGAGCGTTCGTGGTAGCTGTGGTTCGGGGCGTGGGCGCGGACCTCGGCCCGGCGCAGGGCCATCGAGGCATGGCGTCGCACGCGATCCCAGTCGATGCTGGGGTCGGGGGAGGGCGCGATGAGCGACATGATGTCGGAGACCTTCTCGAAGTCGAGGTCCGCCAGCGCGCGCGTGATCATGCGATACAGCGTGCGGAACCGCGACTCCAGCGAGCCGATGGAGCCGAAGTCGATGAGGGCGACCCGGCTCCCGCGGAGCAGGATGATGTTGCCGGGGTGGAGGTCGCCGTGGAAGAGGTTGTCCTCCACGATCTGCCGCATGAGGGACGAGTGCAGGAGGCGGCCCACCCGCGCCGGCTTGATCTTGTTGGCGGCCAGCCAGCGCGTGACACGCTCGGGGTCCTTCTCCCGCATGGCGATGAACTCGGACATGAGGACGCCTTCGACGAACTCCATGGTCAGCACCCGCGCCGAGCACAGCTTCGCGAACACCTGCGGCACGTCGATGCCGTGCGGCCGCAGGCTCTTGCGCATGCGGGCGATGGAGGTGGCCTCGAGGCGGTAGTCCAGCTCCTCGCGGATGGCGGCGGTCAGCTCCTGGAGGAAGTCGCTCAAGTGGGCGTCCCTCAGCACGCCCAGCGCGTCGAGGACCCGGCACAGGCCGCGCACGAACGCGAGGTCTCCCCCCACTGCCTCCTCGATGTGGGGACGCCGGACCTTGACCGCCACCCTGCGCCCGTTGCCACGGATGCGCGCCCGGTGGAGCTGCCCGATGGAGGCGGCGGCGAAGGGGTGGTCCTCGAACTCCGAGAACAGCGAGTCGACGGTGCGTCCCAGGTCCGCCTCCACCGCCGCGCGCGCGATCGCGCCCGGGAATCCGGTGACGCGGTCCTGCAAGCGGCCCAGCTCGCTGCAGAAATCGGCCGGGAGGAGGTCGCGGCGCATGGCCACGAGCTGGCCGAGCTTGATCCACAGCCCTCCCAGCGACTCGAAGAGCGTGCGCACGGCCACCGCCAGCTCCATCGTGCTCGGCCCGCCGCGCAGGCGCCGCCACCCCACCCACAGCGCGAAGCCGGTGAAGCGCCAGACGAGGTGGAGCCTCCGGAAGCGCGGCGGCGCCGGGGGCGGCGTCACCTCGACGAGGCGCGTCTCGCGCTCGTCGTCGAGGGGCGTCGGAACGAGGGCCGGGTCCAGCACGGGGGCAAAAGTACACCCGAACGCGGCCTGGGGGCATTGGGCTACAATGCGGCTCCTTTGAATCGGAGGTTCGTGATGAGCGACGCCAAGGCCCCTGCCGCCGGAACGCCCCCCGTCGTCGCCGACCTGGGGCGGCGCGGCCGCAAGGCCATCAAGAAGCTGCGCAAGGGCGAGGGGCCCCTGCTCCAGGACGCCGAGAGCCTCCTCGCCCAGCTCCGCGAGGACAAGGCGATCGCCGGCGGCGCCCAGCCCGTGATCGTGATCGTCAAGGAGCGCCGGCGCCGGTTCGGGATGTTCCTGTGATCCGGGGGAGGGATTCGATGAGCCAGGCTGAAGGTCCGCGTCCCGTCGTCGTCGAGCTCGGACGCAAGAAGAGGAAGCAGATCAAGAAGCTGCGCCGGGGAACCGGGCCCTTGATGGACGACCTCCAGGAGCTGGTGGAGAAGCTCCGTGCCTCCGGCACCCTGGCCGCGGGCGCGACACCGGTCTTCATGATCGTGAAGCAGAAGCCGAAGCGCCGCTCCATTCATCCGTTTCTCTGAGAGCGGCCGGCCGGGCGGCGGCCAAGGGGTAGCGCGACGTGGGCGAGCAGGTCGTGACGCCGGGCTCCATCGTGGGACGCGAGCGCTCGGCCGCGCTGGAGCCGTCCGCCCTGTCCGTCTCCCGCGACGCCGCCGCTCCTTCCCCATCGTCCTCCGCCTCCCAGGCCTGGCTCCTCCTCGGCCTCCTGGGGGCCGCCGTGCGCGGTCGTCTCTCCCCGCGGGAGCGCGGCCGCCGGCTGCGCGGCTTCTTCGAGGCGCGCGGCGGGCTCTGGGTCAAGCTGGCCCAGCTCCTCGCCCTGCGCCGCGACCTGTTCGACGAGGCCTTCTGCGCCGAGCTGTCGCTGCTCATCGACCGCGGCGCGGAGCTGCCGTTCGCGGACGTCCGCCTCGTGGTGGAGGCGGAGCTCGGAGAGACGATCGAGGAGGTGTTCGAGAGCTTCGACGAGAAGTGCGTCGCCGCCGCCTCCACGGGCCAGACCCACCGCGCGCGCTTGCACGGGGGGCCGGACGTCGCGGTCAAGGTGCAGCGCCCCCGGCTGGAGGAGACGGTGCGCCGCGACCTCCGCGACATGGACCGCTTCCTCTTGACCTTCGGCCGCCTCGTCCTCGGGGTGAGCCTCTCCTGGGACGACCTGCGCTGGGAGGTCGAGCAGGCCCTGGCCGAGAACCTCGACTACCGCCTGGAGACGACCTACATGATGCGGTCGCGCAAGCGGCTGCGGCGCCACGGCGTGCTCGTGCCCAAGGTCTTCACCCAGTACGCGTACCGGCGGGTGCAGGTGAAGGAGTGGGTCTCGGGCATGACCATGAACGCGTTCATGCGCGCGCGCGAGGAGTCGCCGGAGAAGCTCCAGCGCTGGCTGACCGAGAACGCGATCGACCCGGAGGTGGTGGGAAAGCGGATCTTCATCTCGATGATGCGGCAGATCTTCGAAGAGAACTACTACCACGGCTACTGGCATCCGGGGAACCTCCTCCTCCTGCGCGACGGATGGGTGGCCATCGTCGACTTCTGGGCCATGGGCTCCCTGGAGAGCTCGTTCCGCCGCAAGTACGCCCTCTTCAACCAGGCCATCTACGACCGGGAGTACACGAAGGCGGCCGACCTCCTGCTCCTCCTGTGCCCGGCCCTGCCCCCGACGGCGGAGCCGGAAGCGATCCGGGACCGCATCGTGAACGCGCTGCGCACGTTCGAGGTCCGCACCTTCACGCGCGGCCTGCCCTTCGAGGAGAAGTCCTTCTCGTCGGGGATGGGCGAGGTGCTGCATGCGCTGACCCTGTCGAAGGTCCCGGCGAGCTGGCCCGTGATGCGCCTCGATCGCGCTTTTGCCATGATCGACCGCTCGCTGGCCGGGCTCATGCCGGAGGCCAACGTCCTCAAGATCGGCCGGCAGTACTGGTACAAGGCCCGCAAGCGCGCCATGGCCCGCGCCACCTCGTCGTCCGCGCGCACGCGCAGCCTGTCCAGCTTCGTGACCGTCCTCGCGGAGGGGCCGGAGTTCCTGTCCGAGCAGCTCCTGTTCCAGGGGGAGTCGGCGCGCCGGGGGGCCAAGGCCTTCAAGCGCACGACGACGAAGATCTCGGATCTCCTCCAGGTCCTCACGGGTCTGGCCGCGCAGGCGGCCCTCGGCATCGGCCTGCTCCTGCTCGTCGTCTTCCTGGCCCAGCACCATCCACAGGCCATCGCGAGCGTGCGCGGGTCGCTCACCTACGTGGACGCCTTCCCTCACATCGACTATGCCGTCTGGGTCATTGGCCTCGCCCTGATCCTCCGCGCCTTCGTCAAGCTCCGCTCGCTGAACAAGCGCTTCGCGCGCGTCGAATCCAATTCGGACGGGCCGAGCTGACGTGCGGGCGGTGATCCTCGGCCTCGTGCTCGCCGCGGCGGCGGGCGTGGCCGGCGCCGAGGGCTGGGAGCTCACGGCCTCCGCGGGGAAGGTCTTCCCCTTCTACGACCAGACCTTCGAGTACGACCCGGGCGCGCTGGCGTCGCCGATCCCGGGCGCGACGCTGGAGCAGCGCGGCGTGTTCATGCTGGACGCGCGGGGTGGGCTGGCCCTCGACCTGGCCCTGGCCCGCGGCCTCGGGCGGCATGTGGCGCTCGAAGCGCGGCTCGACACCGCCGACGTGAGCGTGAACACGATCGGGGCACGCTACCACCTGCGCGCCAACCTGCCCGCTCCCCTGCCGCCCCTCTCGACCGACGTGGATCTCGGCACCGGCACCGTCGACCTCGAGCGGCTGCGGCCGCTCTCCCTGGACTTGAGGCTGCAGGGCGGACGGCGCGCCCGCGTGGCCGTCTCGGCGGGGGTCAGCTGGCTGCCCGCGTTCCGGCTGCTCGTGAACCAGGCGATCGGCATCGGCCTGCCCAGCCTCAGGGGCTCACGGCTCGCGCTCGACGTCGCGCAGGTGGCACTGACCGCGGAGGCGCTACCGAGCGAGCGCGGGCAGGGACGCCTCGGCGGCAACGCGGCGCTGTCCATCGGCGTTCCCCTCGGCCGGCGCGCGACCCTGGTCCTCGACGGCCGGTACTTCCGCTTCCAGGCGCAGACCCTTCAGTGGGGGCGGGCGCAGACCAGCGGCGTGCTGCCCGCGGTCCAGGAGAGCCTGGTGCGTCAGGTGGAATCGAGGCTGCAGCCGGTCGTGTTCAACCCGACGTTCTTCCACACGAGCCTCGGCCTCGCCATCGGATTCTGACCGGCGGACGCGGAGCCCGCACGCCTAGGTGCCGCCGTGCCGGCGCTGCCAGGCTTCCCGGTAGGGCGCCGCGTCGTCCACGCGCGGTCGCCAGCGTGGCTCCTCCACCGCGTCCGCGATCATGAGGACGGCCGCTCCCACCATGCGGGCCGTGCGCTCCAGGTTGGGAAAGTCGATCTTGGGCCACTCGTCTCCGGGGCCGTGGTAGTCCGCGAAGTCCTCGAAGACGACGCAGACGGTATGGGCCACCACGCCGGCGGCGGCGAGCGGGTAGTTGTCGCTGGCCGCGAAGAAGAGGTCCGACCGGCGCGGGTCCTTGTACACCTCGATACCCGTCGCGCGCCCCGCGGCCTCGAAGACGGCCGGCAGGTCGGAGAAGTCGTAGCCGGTCAGGCTGGCCGTGCCCGCCTTGTTGCGCTCGGTGCTGTCCGTGCGGCCGAGGTGCTCGATGTTGACGTCGGCCACCGTCTTCTCGAGCGGGACCAGCGGATGCGCGGCGTAGTAGCTCGAGCCCACCAGCCCCTTCTCCTCCCCGAAGAACGCCACCAGCAGGATCGAGCGACGTGGCCGCGGGTGGAGGCGCGCGAAGGCGGAGGCGAGCTCGATGAGGGTCACGGTGCCACTTCCGTCGTCGTTGGCGCCGTTCCAGATGCGGTCGGGCCCCGTGTCCCCGGGCCGAGGCCCCGTCCCGTCGTAATGCGCGCTCACCAGCACGTACGTGCCTTCGAGAGAGGGATCGGAGCCGCGCAGCAACCCTGCCACGTTGCGCAGCGCCGTGGGCTGCCGTCGGGGCTCGGCCACGTGGAGGGTCAAACGGCCGGCGGCTGAGCCCATGGGCAGGGCGGCATACAAGCGGGCCAGTTCGGACGACGACGTGGTGACCACGCGCTCCGGGAGGTGGAAGGGGGACGGCGGCTCCACGAGCACCGGCTCTTCGAAATACCCACTGGGTGACGGGAGCCGACGGTCGAGCACGACGATCAGCGCCGGGCGCGCGGCCCGCAGCTCGCGGATCCAGCGTTGGCGCGCGAGCCGCGCCTCACGCCGCTCGGGGCCGGAGGCGTTCTCCTCGATCTCGGTGACCACCGCTCGGCCCTCGATCCCGTCGAGTCCTTCCCGCCCGCCTGGGGGCACCTTGACCAGCTCCACGCCGTCGAGGGTGACCGGTTCCACCGTGGTCATCTGGAAGGCCTCGGGCGCGACGTCGACGGCGGCGTCCGAGGTGGACACCGAGAACCGGAATCCCTCGGCCCGGGGCGTGGCCACGACGGCGGGCGCGGTCTGGAAGTACCCGTCGACCGCGACCTCTTCCAGGCCGGCACGGCGGAACTGGGCCGCGATGTACTCCGCGGCGACGTCGAGGCCGGGGGAGCCGTTCACGCGTCCGCCCAGGGCGTCCGAGGCGAGGAACGAGAGGTGGCCGCGCAGCGAGTCGGCCGCCACCGTGTCGAGGGCGCCGCGGCCCTCCGGGGAGAGACGCCAGGGTCCCGCGGTGGCGCCCGTCCCCACGGCCGCGGCGACCACCAGGACGGCCAGCCGTGGGGCGGACGACCTCAGCTTGCGCATGGTTCACCTCGCCACGATATAGAATCGCGCCCTCTCATCCTATGCGCGCGGTGTCGCTGGCCGTGATGGCGGTGGCGTCAATGGGCCTCATGGTCCGTGCGGAGGCCCCGCCGCCCCTGCCGCCCCCGGCCGCAGCGGAGGATCCGACCCTCCCACCGCTGCCCGCACAGTCGCCTCGCAACGCGAACTACACGATCGACGCCCGGCTCGATACGGAGCGGCACACCATCCAGGGCTCGCTGGTCCTGGAATGGCGGAACACCACCGGGCAGCCCCAGAGCGTCCTCCCCTTCCACCTCTACTGGAACGCGTTCCGCAACACGCTGTCGACGTCGGCGCGCGGCGAGGGACGGCGCTCCGCCCGCGTGTCCCGGGGCCGGGAGACGCGCGGCTTCGGCTACATCCAGATCGCCTCCCTGCACCAGCTCACGGACGGCGCGGAGGCCGACCTGACGCCCAGCCTGCGCTACGTCCAGCCCGACGACGCGAACGCCGACGACCGGACGGTCGCGCAGGTCCAGACCCCCGCGCCCATCGCGCCCGACGCCACCGCGCGGTTCAAGATCGAATGGACGGGGCAGATGCCGTACGGCGACGTCGGGCGTTCGGGGTGGGTCCACGACTACCACTTCGTCGCGCAGTGGTTCCCCAAGATCGGTGTCTGGTGGAAGGGGGCCTGGAACGCGCATCAGTTCCATCCCTTCAGCGAGTTCTTCTCCGATTACGGCGTGTACGACGTCCGGCTCACCGTGCCCCAGGGATTCATCCTCGGCGCCACCGGCGCCATGAAGAACGCGGTCGACAACGCGGACGGGACGCGGACCTTCCACTTCCACCAGGACGACGTTCACGATTTCGCCTGGGTGACCAGCCGCCGCATGGGCGAAGTGCGCGCCCGGTTCGAAGAGCCCGGTCATCACCCCGTCGACATCCGCCTCCTCCTCCAGCCGGAGCACGCCCACCTCGCCACGCGCTACATCGAAGCCACGAAGATCTCGCTGCGCAGCTACGGGGCCTGGTCCGCGCCGTACCCCTACGACCAGATCACGGTGGTCGATCCCGCCTGGACCTCCGCCTCGGGAGGGATGGAATACCCGACCCTGTTCACGGGCGGCGCGTCCGTCTTCTCCCCCTCCGCGCTGCAGAGTCCCGAGAGCGTGACCATCCACGAGTGCGGGCATCAGTTCTGGTACCTCCTGGTCGGCACCAACGAGTTCGAGGAGGCCTGGCTCGACGAAGGCTTCAACAGCTACCACGACGAGAAGGCGGCGCAGATCGCGCTGGGGCCGGCGAGCTGGGGCCACCGGTACTTCGGGATGCTCGGCACGAGCCGGGGCAACCGCGCGCCGATCCCCGTGGTGGCCCCGGACGTGTGGCTGCGCCGGGGCGACTCGGAGGTCGCCGCCCTCCGCAAGTCCGGCGCCTTCGACGTCATGGCCCGTCCGACGTGGGGCTACCGCAATTCCGACTCCTACACCGTCAATGCGTACACGAAGCCCGCCCTCAGCCTGCAGACCCTGGAAGGGCTCGTGGGCGACGAGACCATGACGCGCATCCTCCGCACCTACGCGCGACGCTACCGATTCGCGCACCCCACGAGCGAGGACTTCATCGCCGTCGTGAGCGAGGTCACGGGGCGGGACTACCGGTGGTTCTTCGACCAGACCTGGTTCTCCGCCGAGGAGTGCGACTACGCGATCACGGTCCGGAACACGCCGGCGCGTGCGATGGCGGGCTACACGGAAGGACCGGACGGGCAGCCGATGCTGGTCCCACCCGCGCGCGACGGGGACCGCGACAAGGACAAGGGCCCCTTCGACTCCGAGGTGATCGTGCGGCGCCTCGGCGGCGTCCGCCTGCCCGTGGAGATCCGCGTCGAGTTCGCGGACGGGCGCGTGAAGTACGAGACCTGGGACGGTCAGTACCGCTGGGTCCGCTTCCGCTACCCGGGACCGGTCAAGGTGCGCGCGGCGGAGGTCGATCCGTACGGCAAGATCGCACTCGACATCGATCCGGGCAACAACTCCTGGGCCGACAACGCGCCCGTGGCCCGGCGGGCCGCCTCCAAATGGGCGATGCGCTGGATGTTCTGGCTCCAGAACCTGCTGGAGCTGCACACGCTCCTCGGATGAGGCCTCCCGCCCCATGATCCTGGACGCCACGCGCCGCGGTCTGCGACGGGCAGGAGCGCTCTGGGGGCTCGTCGTGTTCCTGCTCGTCGTCAACCTGGGGACGGCCGCGATCCTGGCCGTGCCCATGGCGCAGACGCTGCGAGACGACCTCACCGATCACGCCGCCGCCGGCCACATGCTGTACGGGTTCGACTACCCGTGGTGGTCGGCCTGGGCGGACGCGCATCCGGAGACGACCTTCGCGCCCGACATCTTCGGCTCCGGCTTCGCCTTCAAGAACCTCGACCTGCTGCTGCGCGGCACTCTCCCAGCGGGTTTGTTCGCCCTGCCCGATCCGGAGCACCCGGACGAGAGACGCGTCGCGATCGACCCCACCGTCCTCGCTCTCGGCGTGGCCTATCTCGCCCTGCAGATCTTCCTGTCCGGAGGCGTCATCGCCTCGTTGCGGGCGCCCCAGCCGGAGTGGACGGTGCGCGGGCTCCTGCACGCGAGCGGCTTCTACGTCGGGCGTCTGGTCCGCCTGGCCCTGCTGGTGCTGGTGGTCGACGCGGTGGTCTTCGCCCTCTACGGACCCTTCGCGCGATGGGCCGACGGCCAGGCGCGGGAAGCGGTATCCGAGCGCGCCGCCCTCGTCTGGATGCTCGGGCGCCACGCCCTGCTCCTGCTCGTGCTGATCGGAGTCAACATGGTCTCGTCCTATGCGCGCGTGCTGATCGTGCTGGAGGAGCGCTCCAGCGCGGTCCTGGCCCTCCTCTCCGCGGGCGCGCTCTGCCTGGGGAGCTTCTTCCGGACCTTCGGCCACGTGCTGCTCATGACCGCGCTGGCCGTGGCCGGACTCGGCCTGTGGTCCGTCCTCGACCGGCACTGGGCGACCACCGGCTACAAGACGCAGATGGTGACGTTCGTGCTGCTCGAGGGGTTCGTGTTCCTGCGCCTCTTCCTTCGCGTCGCCACCGTGGGCGGACAGGTCACGCTCGCGCGCCGGCTTTCCGGGGGACCGGCGGAGCCGGCATGAGCCTGCAACCCCTGGCGCCCCTCCCCGTCGACTCGACCTCGTTCCGGCAGGCGCTCGCCCAGTTCGCCAGCGGTGTCACCGTCGTGACCACCCGCGATGCCACGGGACCACTGGGCCTCACCGTGAGCGCGTTCTGCTCCGTCAGCCTGTCGCCTCCGCTCGTGCTCGTGTCGTTGGACGCCGGGTCGGAAGCGCATCTCGGCTTCCGGGACTCGGGCCTGTTCGGGGTGAGCATCCTCGCCGAGGGGCAGGACGAAGTCTCGCGACACTTCGCGCGGCCGGGGCGGGAGAAGTTCCGCGAGATCCCGCTCGCCACGGGCCAGCGCGGTCTGGCCCTGGTCCCGGGGGCGCTCGCCCACATCGAATGCGAGGTCCGCGCCGCCCATCCCGCCGGCGACCACATCCTCTACATCGGGGAGATCGTGGCCCTGGCCGTGCGTCCCGGCCGTCCGCTCCTCTACAACCGGGGTGCATACCGCCGCCTGGCCGACGACGCGAAGTGAGCGCGCGGGAGCTACCCGAGCGCTTCAACATGGCCTGGTACTTCCTCGATCGGAACGTCGAGGAGGGCCGCGGCCACAAGCGGTGCCTGTACTGGCGCGACCAGGCCTTCACCTACCGCGAGGTGCAGGCCGCCGCCAACCGGCTGGGCAACGCGCTGCGCGCGCTCGGGATCGGGGTCGAGGACCGCGTCCTGATCGTGCTGCCCGACCGGCCCGAGTTCGCCTTCGCCTGGTTCGGAGCGGCCAAGATCGGCGCCGTGATCGCGATGGTGAACCCGCTGCTGCCGGCCGAGGAATACCTCCACTATTTCGAGTACACGCGGGCGAAGGTCGCGATCGTGGAGTCGGCGACGCTCGAGAAGCTGGACCCGCTGCGCGAGCGCTTCACCCACCTCCGCCATCTGCTCGTGGTCGGCGACCCGGGGCCGCATCTCTCCTTCGACGAGGCCTGCGCGCGGGCCTCCGATCGATTGACCAACGCCGACACGCACCGCGACGACCCGGCCATCTGGCTCTTCACGAGCGGCTCGACGGGCAAGCCCAAGGCGGCCGTCCACCTCCAGCAGGACCTGCCCTGGAACACCGAGCGCTACGCGATGCAGGTGATGGGCATCCGCGAGGACGACCTGACCGTGAGCGTGCCCAAGCTCTTCTTCGGCTATGCCACGGGAACGAACCTGCTGTTCCCGTTCGCCGTGGGCGGGGCCACCGCGCTCTTCAGCGAGCGCAGCGAGGCCGCGACGCTCTTCGACGTGATCGAGCGGTACCGGCCCACGATCCTCACGTCCGTTCCCACCATGATCGGCGCCATGTTGAATGACCCCGGCGGCCCCGGTCGTGACCTCTCGTCGCTCCGCCTCGTCCTCTCCGCCGGCGAGGCCCTGCCGCCCGAGCTGTACCGCCGGTGGAAGGAGACGTTCGGGGTGGAGATCCTGGACGGCATCGGCTCGGCCGAGATGTTCCACATCTACATCTCCAACTACCCCGGTGACGTCGTCCCCGGCAGCCTGGGAAGGCTCGTCCCGGGCTACGAGGCGCGCATCGTGGGTCCGGACGGGCAGGACCTGCCCCCGGGCGAGGCGGGCACGCTCTGGATCAAGGGCGAATCGGCGGCCATCCTGTACTGGCAGGCCCACGAGAAGTCGAAGGAGATCCTCCGCGGGGACTGGGTGGTGACCGGAGACCACGTGCGCCGGGACGAGCGCGGCTACTTCTGGTACGAAGGCCGGACGGACGACATGCTCAAGGTGGGCGGCATCTTCGTCTCACCCTACGAGGTCGAGAACTGCCTTCTCCAGCACCCGGTTGTGGCGGAATGCGCCGTCATCGGGTATAAAGATCGGGACGGACTGATCAAGCCAAAAGCCTACGTGGTACCTCGTGATCGCCCTGGCGACGACGCACTGGCCCGTGAGCTCCAGGAGTTCGTGAAGACCCGTCTGGCCCTGTTCAAGTATCCGCGGGTCGTGGAGTTCACTCTCTCGCTACCGAAGAACGACCGGGGCAAGATCGACCGGAGACGTCTCGCCGCGAGCTAGCATTCCCCGAATCAAAGCACCGGAAAGGAGCGAAGGAGTTTTCCTTCAATAGCCATGGCTGACCTCATCGTGATGTCCGAGATGACCTGGGCGGAAGTGGACGAGGCGATGAAGGACCGCCCGGTGGGCATCCTGCCCGTCGGCGCCATCGAGGCGCACGGTCCCCATCTGCCCCTCAACGCCGACACCGTCATCGCCATCGAGATGGCGAAGCGCGGCGCGGCCAAGCTCAAGGAGCACGGGGTGAGCGCGCTCATCCTGCCCCCCGTCTCGTTCACCGTGTCCGACTTCGCGGCGAAGTTCCCCGGCACCATCAGCGTGCCCGCGGCGACTTCGGTGGCCCTCCTGCGCGACGTCTGCGTCTTCACGGCCAAGACGTTCCGCGCCATCGCGATCGCCAACATCCACCTGGATCCGGGGCACATCGAGTGCCTCAAGGCCGCGCTCGAAGAGGCGAAAAAGCTGGGCGCCAGCGTCTGCTGGGCCGACATCACCAAGAAGCGCTGGGCGGACCTGCTCGGGGAGACGTTCGCGAAGGGCGACCACGCCGGCGCCTTCGAGACGTCCCTCATGATGGCGGCGGCGCCCCAGATGGTGCGCGAGCGCGAGCGCATCAGCCTGGCCCCCGTCGACGGACTGATGCCCGCGCTGAAGAAGGGGGCCAAGACCTTCGCCGAGGCCGGAGGAGAGGACGCCTACTTCGGCGATCCCACCGCGGCCAGTGCCGAGGACGGCGAGGCCTCCTTCGAGGCCCTGGGCGATATCCTCTCCCTCTCGATCATGGAGCACCTCGGCTCCAAGGCTTGATCGGGTAAACAGACGGAGACGGGGCTCTGTTCAAGACCAGCATCCTCGTAAGGTTCGGCGACCTCGACGCGGCGGGGATCGCCTACTACCCCAACCTCGTCAACTTCCTGCACGAGGCGTTCGAGGACTTCTTCGTCGGTCACGTGGGACGGCCCTATCCGGACGTCTTCCGGGACGGCCTGGGCTTCCCCACCGTGAAGGTCGAGATGGAGTTCCTGTCTCCCGTCCACTACGGCGATCACGTGGACATCGACGTCACGATCGAGCGCGTGGGGCGCTCGTCGGTGCAGATCCGCTACGAGGCCTCGGTGGCCGGGAAGCCCGTCTTCGAGGCGCGCACGATCGCGGTCGTGGTGGACATGAAGACGTTCCGGCCGACGCCGCTGCCGGAATCGCTGCGGAAGAGCTTCAGCTCAGCGATGGAGCCCCGCGCCGAGAAATGACGGCGGACGATCGGCCGGCTACCACCGGTGATAGGCCGGATGCCCCGGCTTGACCGCCACGAAGGTGCCGCGGCAGGTCGCGCAGGTCTTGCCGCCTGACTCGAGCGTTGCTTCCACCGTTGCCCGGTCCGCAGAAGATTCGACCACCCGCGCCGTCAGATGCACCGGGGCCTGGCTCGGCGTCGGGCGCAGGAACTTGACCGCGTAGTCGGCGGTCACCGTGCACGGCGGCGACGACGCGCCGGACGCACGCATCAGGTGATACGTCGCGGCCCAGTTGCTGTGACAGTCGAGCAGGGCCCCGATGATCCCGCCGTTGAGCATCCCGGAGAAGGCTTCGTGGTGGCTCTCCGGCGTCCAGTCCGCCACCACCTCGTCACCCTGCGCGAAGCTGCGGATGCGGAGTCCCTTCGGGTTGGCGGGGCCGCAGCCGAAACAGGTGTTCCCGGGCGCGAATGTTTCTTGAAGGCTGTTGGCCAGAGTATTTAGTCAGGGGGGGCACTCACACACGGCATGATGGGTGTTCGCGAACCCCCCCTGAAACCCCCCTCGCACGCCGCCGCGCTACGCGCGCCGCCGTGCTCTACGTGCCTCTTGTCCTAGAAAAGCTTGAGCTCCAGGTTCTCGGCCGCGATATCGGTGAGGTCCACGATGGCGGCGGCGTTGACGCCCATGGCGATCGCGATCGTCTCCGAGATCTCCTCGCGCGTGGCCCCGAACTTCAGCGCCTTCTTGATGTGCCCCTCGAGGCAGCCCTGACACTTCGCGGCCAGGCTGGCCGAGATGGCGACGAGCTCCTTGGTCTTGCGGTCGAGGACGGACGGCCGGTAGGTCTCCTTGTAGAACTCGAAGTAGATCTCGCGGAAGCGGGGGTCGACCATCGAGTACGACCCGATCTGTTCCGGCGCCTTCTGCGCGCCGTTGTCCTCTTCCGGAAAGGGGACGTGCCGGCCCTTGGCGGCGGCCGCGGAAGGAGGCGCCGCCGAGCGCTTGTGGGCCGCGGCGACCTTCGACCTCTTCGACTTCTTGAGCACGCTCATTGCGGTCTCCTCATCGGCCGAAGGCCATGCGGACGGGCGGCGCGGACGACGCCGCTCCCAGCAGCTCGGTGACGGCGGTCTCGTAGGCCGCGGTGCCGTCGCGATAGGCGCCGCCGTGGCTCGTGCCCGGGACCACCAGCACGTGCGCCTGTGGCCCGGCCGCGGCCTTGAGCTCGAACGCGATCTCCGACGGCATCCGGCGGTCGCCGGAGTTGCAGACGAACAGGCAGGGCCGGGGGGCGAGATGGGCGGCCGCGCCGCGAACGTCGATGGCATCCGGGTCGAACCCGGCGCGGCGGCCGATCCAGTACACGACCTCGTTCGCCACCGGCCAGTTCGGCACGACGCGCAGCCACCAGCGGAACCCGCGGAACAGGGTGAGGTGATGGCCGACGGTGTCGCGCAGGCTGCGATAGCTGCTGTCGCAGACGAGGGCGGCCACTCCGGGATCCTCGGCCGCGGCCAGCGTCGCCGAGGCCGCGCCCAGGGACACGCCCCACAGCACGACCGGGCCCTGCGACCGCGCACGCGCAAGCGCGGTCGCGGCGTGCACGTCCTGCTTCTCGAAGAAGCCGAAGCTCGAGACGTTGCCCCCGCTCTCGCCGTGATGGCGCAGGTCGAAGAGGAGCGCGTTCCAGCCCAGCTTGTGGAGGAAAGGGACCTTCTTGACCATCTCGATGCGCGAGCGATTGAGGCCGTGAACGAGGACGACCGTGCCGTGCGCGTTCGGCGCCGGCACCCACCACCCCTTCAGCGCCACCCCGTCGGGGGCGTTGAAGGTCACGTCCTCGTACGGCAGCTCGAACGTCGCGGGCGTGAGGCCCGCATTCTCCTTGTCGTTGTAGGTGAAGCGGCGGATGGTGGCCAGGCCCGCCAGCCAGTAGGGAGCCCAGCCGAACACGAACAACGCCAGCACGGCCACGAGGACGAGACCGACCCACTTGAGCCATTTCATCGGAGAACGGCCTCCCGCGTCAGGAGGCGCCGCTCACCGGCGGCCGGCGAAATAGCGCCGCCGCGGCGCGCTCGGGGACGTGGGGATGATAGCAGAGGACGGCCGGAGACCCCGGATGGACAAGGCACCGGAAGGGGACGCGCCACCGACCTGATCGGCCGCGCTGGAGAGGCGTCTCCGGGGGCATGGATTCGGCCTCGGCGCGCCGTCACCTCGTCGCAGTGGCACGTCCCCTCCGATGCTCAATGCACTCTACGGCGAGCGCCCACCCAGGTTCTGTCAAACGATGTCAGCGCCCCTGAGAACCCGTCCACACCACGGCCTGGCCCGCGCGGAACGCGGGCGCTTCGGGAGGAAGGGCGCCCGGCGGGGCCAGCCCCGAGAGCGAGATCCGGAC
>WNFM01121942.1_pt1 | contig 134459 bp, 135 predicted proteins | sample 5400271 | NCBI WGS metagenome assembly WNFM01 (sample SAMN13153352, study PRJNA577476) | soil metagenome | isolation source: 60 cm saprolite on Douglas fir-dominated hillslope | place: USA:California | collected 2013-09-17
GTGGAGCTTCATCCGGTGTCCTCCTTGTTGCTGGGTGTCTAGACACCCCCAGCCTTCAAGGAGGCCCGGATGAACAACGTGGTGAGGAACTACACCTAGTGCGCGCGAAGCGACTATCCGTGCCGCTTCTCCTCGCTGCGGTGGCGGTCGTGCTGGCGCTCGCGCACAGCGGGGATATCCGCGCCCGTGCTGAGGTGGCTCTGGGTCAGGGGATGCCGGCGCGGGAGGCGGCGCTGGCGCGCGGCTTCGTCCTCGGCGAGGACGAACGCATCGATCCCCAGACGACGGAAGATTTCCGCCGCTCCGGCCTCAGTCATCTTCTCGCCGTCTCGGGACAAAACGTGGCTCTGCTTGCCCTGCTGGCAATGCCCATCCTGGCAGCGCTGGGGATGCCGCTCCGCTCGCGTCTCATCTGGATCCTCGGCCTGATCGCGGTTTATGTGCCGCTGGCCGGGGCCGGCCCTTCGATCCAGCGGGCCGGGATCATGGGTGCGCTGAGCGTGCTGGCCACCCTGGCCGGGCGCCGCGCCTCGCGCCTCTACGCGCTGGCGTTCGCTGCGGTCGTATTACTCATCCTCGAGCCTGGGATCGCCGCCGACGTTGGCTGGCAGCTCAGCTTCGCCGCCGTGCTCGGGATCCTCCTGCTCGCCGCGCCACTGCGCACGGCGATCGCAGCGAGGATCGGCGCCCGCGGCTGGCGCCGCGCGCTGGCGGATGGGGCGGCGATGACAATCGCGGCCACGCTTGCCACGGCGCCGCTGATCGCCTTCCACTTCGAAGCGATTTCGACCATGTCCCTGGTCGCCAACCTGTTGGCGCTGCCGGCGGTGGCGCCGGCAATGTGGCTGGGGATGCTGGTCGCCGCCGCCGGACAGGCGCCGGGCGTCCCGGTCGAGGCGCTCAATGCGGTCAGCGCCCTGTTGCTGGCATATATCGCCCAAGTTGCGGCTTGGTGCGGCCGGCCGAGCTGGGCCTATCTGCACGTGCAGCTGGGAGCCGCCGGCCTGCTCGCTTCCTACCTGGCGATCGCGGCGACGGCGCTCCTCACTCTGCGCCTCGGCCAAATCCGCCGGCTCGGGCGCCTGCGCAAGCGCCGGACGGCCGACGGGCCTAGAACGTCTGTCGTATCGACGTTTAAGGCCCGTCGGCGGGGGTTCGGGGCTGCGCTTGGCCTCGCGGCTGGCGTGGTCGTGTTGGCGCTCGCGTGGGGGTTGCTCGCCCCGGACGGGGATGCCGCTCCCGGGCCGCCTGCGGGGTTGCGAGTGTCGATTCTCGACATCGGCCAGGGCGACGCGATCTTGCTGCAGCCGAGGGGGGCTCCTGCCTTGCTGGTCGACGGCGGGCCGCCGGGCGACGGGCTTGCCGCAAAGCTTCGCGGCGCCGGCGTCGAGCGACTCGGAGCCACGATCATCACTCACGATCAGTCCGACCACGCTGGCGGGGTTCGCGAGCTGCTCGGTGTGACGCCGATCGGCCAGCTCCTGTATGCCGTGCTGCGGCGGTCGACGTTTGCCGAGGTTCGCGCGGCGGGAGTTCCCACCCGTCGCCTGGCGAGGGGGAGCGAGCTGCGCTCCGGCCGCTTGCGTCTCGAAGTGCTCTGGCCACCGGCCGAGTTGCTCGCCGGACCGCATCGCGGTGAGGATCCCAACCTCCTGGCGATCGTCATGGTTGCCCGCTGGCGCCAATTCTCGATGCTGCTGACCGCCGATGCCGAGGCGGAAGCGACGCCGCTCGACCCGGGGCCGATCGACGTGCTCAAGGTCGCCCATCACGGCAGCGACGACGCCGGTCTCGGTGAGCTGCTCGACCGCGCCCAGCCCAGCCTTGCGGTGATCTCGGTCGGCGCAGACAACCCTTTCGGCCACCCGACTCCCGCCACGCTGGCTACGCTCGCCGCGCACGGCATCCGCACGCTGCGCACCGACCGCGACGGAACTGTCGTGCTCGACGTCGATCGCGGCTCGATCCAGGTGAGCAGCGGAGACTGAGCCATCCTCGGCACGTCAGGCGTCCCGAAGCATGGACTCAACGAATCTACGAATCGATATTGGGGTTATGTCGCCGCAGCCTTGTTGGTCGAGGCGCTGTGGCCGATGGGCATACTGGTGCGCTCCAAGCGTGGACAGCGACTGCTATCGGCTACTAGGGCAAACGTCCTTGGCGACGGACTCCTCGTGCGGGCCCGCAGCACATTGCTGGTGCTGCTCGGTCTGACCGCGGCGGTCGGTCTGGCGATGGTCGCCCTGGCCCTCAACCAGGGTTGGCCGCTGATTGCCGGAGCCCCGATTCCGGGCTTGGGAGAAAAGCACCAGGCGGTTGGCGACGCTACCGTCGCGGCGGAGGCAAGAGCGGCGAACGGCGCTGGTGCGGCACCCCCAAGCGCTGCCGGGCGACTAGGCTCCAAAGCTCCCAGTCATCGAGCGAGATACGGCGCAGGGAAGAAACCTGCGCCGGCCGGCTCGCAGCCTCCGGCGTCCGAAGCAATCGTCGTCTCGCACTCGACTCCGGCCGGCTCGCAGCCTCCGACCTCTGGCGGCGGCTCTCCAAACGGCGCGGCCCCCAGTCCGGCGCCGGCTGCTGAGCAGCCCGCTACGGCTCCCGTGCCGGAACCGGCTGGCAGTCCAACCCCAACCCCCGTACCCCAATCGACCCCGGAATCTTCGACCCCCGCGCAGGCAACGCTCGTCTCCGGCGAAAGCGGCGAGCAGGATCACGGCCATCATTTCGGTAGAGGGGCGAGTCGGGGCAACGGCCACTCCCGAAGCAGAGACGACTCCGAAACTTCTGAATCGGGGTCGGAGCCCGAAGCGGAACCCAGCCCGCCCGCTGCTCCGCCTTCGGCTCCCGAGACGCCCGAAGAGCCCGAAACCGAAAGCCAGTCGCGTGCTCCGTCATGGAGCCACGGCCACGGCCACGATCACGGCCACTGATAGCGGGCGCTGCGTGTGCATCTAGACTCGGCTCATGGCCGAGGAGATGCGCTCGCTCTACCTGATCGCCGGCACCGACGGGGCGAAGATCGATGCGACCCGGGCGCGGTTGCGGGCCCGAGCGGAGAGCGACGGGGGAACCGGCTCGCTGCGGGTCTTTGAGCCCGGTGAGGGACGCGGCGCACCCGACCACGAGGCTCTGCTGGCGGCGATTCCGGCGATGTCGCTGACCGAGTCGCGCCGCTATCTGCTCGCCGACGGGGTGGAGCGCTGGCGCGATCGGCAGCTGGAGGCAGTGGCCGCGGTGCTCGGCGAGCTCCCTCCCGACCTCAGTGTTGTCCTGATCGCGCGGGCGAAGGCCCCGGCGACGCTGACTCGTGCGGTCAAGGCGGCAAGGGGCGAGTTCCACGAGTTCGAAGCGCCGAAGGCCGGGGACATGCCCCGGGTCCTGGTTGGCGATGCAAAGCGGCTCGGCTTCCGCCTCGACCCCGCCGCCGCCCGCATGCTGGTCGACCGGATGGGGGCGAACCCGCAACGCCTCCACAACGAGCTCGAGCGTCTCGCCGTTTGGGCGGGAGAGGGAGGTGAGGTGGGCGCCGCCGACCTGGACGCGATGGTCGCCGATACCTCCGAGGCGGCGGTGTGGGCGCTCTCCGACGCCTTGCTCGAACGGGACGGCGCGAGCGCGTTACGGATCTCCGAGCGGCTGATCTCGCAGGGTGAGAACGTCACCGGGCTGATCTATGGCCTGGCCTCGCGCCTGCGCAAAGCCTGCGCCGCGGCGGCGATGCTGGAGGAAGGCACGCCTCCAAAGCAGGTCGAATCGAACCTCGGCATGCATCCATACGCTGCCAAACAACTTGTCCGCAGGTTGCAGGATGTCGATGCGGGAGAACTGCAGGAGGCGACGATAGCCCTCGCCGACCTCGAGGTCTGGTGCCGCGGGGGCGCAGACTACGGCGACGAGCTCGCCTTGACTCTGGCCCTTCGCGCTGCGGTCGGCGTACCGGCGTAACTACTTCGTGGCGCTGGCGGCAATGCGCGCAGCTTTTGCCTTCTTGCGAGCCGCGGTGTTCTTGTGCATGGCACCCTTCTGCACGGCCTTGTCGATGCGGGAGACCAGGGCGCGGTGCTCGGCCTCGATCGTGGCAGCGTCGCTGCCCTTCACGGCGCTCTCGAGCCGCCGGAAATAGGTCTTGACGGTGCTCGTCAGGAGCCGGTTCTCGGTCCGCTCGCGCTCGCTGCGTAGGATCCGCTTCTTCTGTGAGGCTATGTTGGCCATGAGTCATGTGCCTGAAGCGGCGCTGAGCCAGCTCCGGGCGGCCGCCGACTATAGCGACTGAGACCCAGCTTGGAGACCCCCAAGGCACCTGACAGAGACGATCGCGAGGAGGCCGCGCTCGCCTCGGACGCGGCCGTGAGGGCCGCGGAGGCCTTCGACCCCGGCGAGGAAACGACCGGTGAGCCCGCCCCGGGTCGGCAAGCGGGTCGGATTGCGCGCTCGACCGCGTTCTTCTCGGTCGCCACCGCGGCCTCGCGGATCGCCGGTCTCGCTCGCGAGATCGTCGCTGCCGGCTACTACGGCGTGAACGGCCCGATGTCGGCCTTCACGATCGCCTTCCAGGTCCCCAACCTCGTACGTGCCCTCTTCGCCGACGCGGCGCTGCAGCCGGCTTTCGTCCCGATCTTCACCGAGCAGCTGGAGAAGAAGAACTATCGCGAGGCGTTCCGTCTGGCCTCGACCCTGCTGTTGTTGGTCACCCTTGTCCTGGGCGCGATCACGGCGCTCTTCGTGCTTCTCGCTCCCGTTGTGATGCCGCTCTTCGCCCCGGGCTTCGAAGGCGAGATCCTCGACCTCACCGTCACCCTCTCCCAGATCCTCTTCCCGATCCTGATCCTGCTCGGCATGAGCGGGGTCGTGGTCGGGATCCTCAACAGCTACGACCGCTTCGGCGCCTTCGCGATCTCGCCGCTCTTCTGGAACCTGACGATCATCGCGGTGCTGGTCTTCCTGATCCCGCACTTCCACGGCCAGGACCGGATCTATGCCTATGCGATCGGCATTCTCGCCGGCACCCTGGTCCAGCTCCTGATCCCCACCTTCGACCTGCGCAACACGCCGTTCAAGTTCGGCTGGAGCTTCGAGTGGCGCAACCGCGACGTGCGCCGCGTCCTCCTGCTGATGCTGCCGGTGACGATCAGTCTCGGCCTGATCAACTTCAACATGCTGATCAACAGCCTCTTCGGCAGCCTGGTCAGCGATCAGGCGCCGGCCGCGATCGACAAGGCGTTCCGGATCTATCAGCTGCCGCAGGGGATCTTCTCGGTGGCGATCGCGACGGTGCTCTTTCCGACCCTGGCGCGCTTCGCGGCGCGGGGAGAGCACGAGAACCTGCGGGCCACGATGGCCAACGGGATGCGCCAGATCCTCTTCGTCCTGTTGCCGGCCACCGCCGCTGTGCTCGTCCTCTCCGAGCCGATGATCCGGCTGATCTACCAGCGCGGCGAATTCACTCCCACGCAGACGACGCTTGTGGCCACGGCGCTCTTCTGGTTCGCCTTCTCGCTGCCGACCAACGGTGTCTACCTGCTGCAGACCCGCACCTTCTTCAGCCTCCAGCGGCCCTGGATGGCGACCGGGCTGGCGGCGGTGGACCTGATCGTCTCTGCGCTCGCCGCCTTTGCCCTCTACAAGCCGTTCGGGACGGGCGGGATCGTTGCCGGCACTGGTATCGGCACGACCGCCGCGGTAGTCGCCCAGGCGGCGGTCCTGCGCCACGAGTTCGGCGGACTGGAGCTGGACAAGCTGCTCTCGACGGGCCTGAGGATCTCGATCGCCGCAGCGGCGCTGGCCGCGGTGTCCTATGGCATCTGGGACGTCCTCGACGGCGCTCTCGGGCGTGGCCTCCTCGGCCAGATCGTCTCGCTCGGCTCCGGGCTCGCCCTCGGGGGCATTGTCTACGTCGCCGTCGCCCGCCTGCTTCGCATCGACGAGCTCAACCAGATCCTGCGTCTGGTCCGCCGCCGCTAGATGCTCGACCTGCCACGCTACTTGCTGGGAGCTGCGGAGATTGCCTTGCTTGCGGGCTTCGCGATGCTGGGCGCAGCAGCTATCCGCTCACGGCTGCTTCCCAGTTTCATGGGCGCTCCAGCTCACCTCGCGACTGGGGTGATTGCATTTGCTTTCCTGATCTGGGTCGCTGAGATCCTCGGCAGCTTCGGCTTGTTCGAACCAGTGCCGTATCTCGTCGCTGTTGCGGTGGCCGGATTCGGCATCCGGCTGCTCGCAGGGGGAGGGTGGGGGCGCCACCACCCTCCCCCTCATAGCCCGAGTCCAGGGGCGGAGGGTCGAGGCGCTTGTGCAGTGGGCCTGCTCGCGCTGGCGATTGCCGCTCTCGCGCTTGTCAGGTTCGGTATGGACGTGCGGTCAAAGTTGGGGACGGGTATGACCGGGTTCGATTCGACCTGGTACCACGGGCCGTTCGCCGCGGGGTTCTTTCAGAGCGGAAACACGTGGGATTTGCACTTCATTGCACCGCAGTTCCTGGCTTGGTTCTACCCCGCGAACGCGGAAATCTTCCACACGGTCGGAATGCTGGCGTTTGGGCACGATGTCCTCTCGCCGCTGCTGAACCTCGGCTGGTTCGTCGGCTGCCTCGTGGCTTGCTGGTGCATTGGGAGGCCCTACCGGGTGGCACCGTGGTCGCTGGCGCTGGGAGCTGTTGCCTTGAGCCTCCCCGTGCTCTCCGATCAAGCTGGGGAAGCGCGCAATGACATCGTCGGGATCTTCTTCCTACTTGCTGCTGTTGCCGTTGCCCTGAATGCGTGGTCGCCCCGTGGCGACGGGGTGCGAGAAATGCCCAACGGCGCACTGGTCGTCATCGGACTGGCAGCGGGTCTAGCCGCAGGCACCAAGCTCAACTTCCTTTTACCTGCTGCTGTTCTCGTGCTCGGGCTGGCGCTGATCGCGCCAGCAGGTGGGAGATGGCGGGGTCTGGCCGCAACCGGCCTGGCGGCGCTGGCCGGCGGCGGCTACTGGTACCTGCGCAACCTCGTTCACACCGGTAACCCGCTGCCCTGGTTCGACCGCATCGGCCCGCTCTCATTGCCAGCGCCAGACCAGGCGCTCGGTGGGCGCGAAGGCCACAGCGTGCTCGGCTATCTGACCGATGGCTCTGTCTGGTCGGACTGGCTCCTGCCGGGGCTGCACGGGGGGCTGACCTTCCTCTGGCCCCTGCTCGCCGGCCTAGCGCTCGCAGGACTGCTGCTCTGCCTGGGCCGCGGGTCGAGTCCCCTCCTGCGTGTGGTCGCCGCCGCCGCCCTCGCCGCCGCCCTCGCCTGGCTGATCGCCCCGACTTCGGCGTCGGGCCCGGAGGGAATTCCACGCGGATTCGAATCCGGTCTGCGCTACCTAGCCCCGGCGCTGACCCTTGGCATGGCTCTACTGCCCTTGACGCCCCTGTTGCGTCAGCGCCTTGCGGCCCTCTCCCGGGCGCGGTCGTCATTTGTTGCGCATAGGGATACAAAAGACGACCGCAGGCCTTGGTGGGACGCCGTGGCTTGGCCCCTCGTCGTGGGAATGGTTGTCGTAGTGATCGTGATCGGCTACCCGGTCCAGCGCCACTATCTGGAGAATCGCTACACGAACCCGACCTTCGCCGCTCCCGGCCTCAACGCCGCCTTCAAACGGGCCGATGCGATCTCAGGCGCTCGCATAGCCACCACCAGCACGCGCCAATACCCCCTCTACGGCGCCGACCTCTCCAACCATGTCCAGTACATAGGCGAAGAGCAGCCCCACGGGGGCTTCATAGCCCCAACCACCTGCCGCCAATGGCGCCGCCTCCTGAACGCCGGCAACTACGACTACGTGGTCACGAGCCGCGACCGGATCGAATCCGGCAAGCCGCCCTACCCAGACACCACCCGCTGGACCGAAGGCCCCCGAGCAACGCCCATCTTGCGCACACCACCAACGGTCGTCTTCAAGCTGAAGGGGCCTTTGGATCCATCGGCCTGCCCGTAGGAGGACGTGCCGGGAGTTAGAGGTCCATATGGGTGCTTAAGTCCCGGCACGTCTGACGAGGGTGCGTGCGGGAGGGGAGGGTTGGGGATATCCGGGGGCGCTGCGGCGTCCTCTTTTGCCCCACGCGCTCCACGAGAGTGACAAGCGCGGCTGGCGAAAACCCAGCATGCACAGCCGGATGCCCCCAACCCTCCTCCGCTGTGGGCCCCTCAATGCGCACACCGCCATACTCCGCAGGCCAATGGACCACATTCGCAACTTCTCGATCATTGCCCACATCGATCACGGCAAGTCGACCCTCGCCGACCGCATCCTGGAGATCACCGGCGCCGTCGACCCGAAGAAAATGCAGGCCCAGATGCTCGACTCGATGGACCTCGAGCGCGAGCGCGGGATCACGATCAAGGCGCAGGCGGTGCGGGTCGAGTACACGGCCTCCGACGGACAGACTTACCACCTGCACCTGATCGACACTCCCGGCCACGTCGACTTCTCCTACGAGGTCTCGCGCAGCCTCGCCGCCTGCGAGGGGGCGCTGCTCGTCGTCGACGCCGCCCAGGGGGTCGAGGCGCAGACCGTCGCCAACACCTACTTGGCGATCGAGAACGGGTTGGAGCTGATCCCCGTGATCAACAAGGTCGACCTGCCGGGCGCCGAGCCGGACAGGGTGGCGGGGGAGATCGCCGACCTGCTCGGCGGCGACCCCTCCGAAGCGCTGCGGATCTCGGCCAAGACCGGCGAGGGCGTGGTCGAGGTGCTCGACGCGATCGTCGCCCGGGTGCCGGCGCCGAAGGGGAAGCCTGAGGCCCCGACCAGGGCGCTTATCTTCGATTCCGAGTTCGATCAATACCGCGGCGTGATCGCCTACGTGCGGATGGTCGACGGCTCCTTCCGCAAGCACGAGCGGATCCTGGCGATGCAGAACGGCACCGAGGCCGACATCGACGACATCGGCTTCTTCCGGCCAGCGATGACGGGCGTGCAGGGAATGGACGCCGGCGACGTCGGCTACCTGATCACCGGCATCAAGGACGTCGCCAAGCTGCGCGTCGGCGACACGCTGACGGCGCAGGGGCGGCCCGCCTTCGAGCCACTGGAGGGCTACCGCGAGGTCAGGCCGATGGTCTTCTGCGGGCTCTTCCCGATCGACACCGACCGCTACGAAGACCTGCGCGACGCGCTTGAGAAGCTGGCCCTCAACGATGCCGCCCTCTCGTGGGAGCCGGAGACCTCCGAGGCGCTTGGGTTCGGCTTCCGCTGCGGCTTCCTCGGCCTGCTCCACATGGAGATCGTGCGCGAGCGGTTGGAGCGCGAGTACGACCTCGACCTGCTGGCGACGACGCCGAACGTGCGTTACGAGGTCCACCTGATCGGCGGTGAGCGCAAGGAGGTCCACAGCCCGACCGAGCTGCCCGATCCGGCTTCGATCGAGGCGATCAAAGAGCCCTACATCCGCGCCACGATCATCGCCCCCAAAGAGCAGGTGGGCGCGGTGATGGACCTCTGCCAGACCCGCCGCGGCACGCACGTCGACATGCACTACCTGAGCCCGCAGCGGGTGCAGATTCGCTACGACCTGCCGCTGGCCGAGATCGTCCTCGACTTCTTCGACCTGCTCAAGTCCTCGACCCGTGGCTACGCCTCGCTCGACTACGAGCCGATCGGCAACCAGGCCTCCGACCTCGTCAAAGTCGACATCCTGCTCGCCGGCGACAAGGTCGACGCACTCTCGATCATCGTCCACCGCGATTTCGCCTACGAGCAGGGCAAACGGCTGGTCGAGCGCCTGCGCAAGACGATTCCCCGGCAGCTCTTCGATGTGCCTGTGCAGGCCGCCATCGGCTCCCGCATCCTCGCCCGCGAGACGGTCAAGGCGCTGCGCAAGGACGTCACCGCGAAGCTCTACGGCGGCGACGTCACCCGCAAGCAGAAGCTGCTGAAGAAGCAGAAAGCGGGCAAGAAGCGGACAGGAGGCCTTCCTCGCCGTCCTCGAGATCGACGAATAGCGCCACCGATCGGTGAATGGGTAAGGTCTCCGCCGATGGCGATCAAGACCGAGGCGATAGGCAAGGAGTGGCCCGCCACGACGTATGAGGTGGGCAAGGAGAAGATTGGCGAGTACGCACGCGTGCTGGGGATCGAGAATCCGGTCCACTTCGACCGCGAGGCCGCCAGGGCAGCCGGTTATCGCGAGGTGGTGGCGCCGCCGATGTTCTGCGTCGTCTACAGCTCCCCGGCGCTGGCCCCGGCGATGTTCGATCCCGAGGTGGGAATGAACTTCGCCACGATGGTGCACGGTGGGCAGCAGTTCGAGTGGGACGAGCCGGCCTGCTCGGGCGACGAGATCACGACCACGGCCAAGTGCCTGGAGATCTTTGAAAAAGAGGGCAGGGATGGGAAGCCCGACAACGGCTTCTACGTCTTCGAGACCGTCTCGGTCAACCAGGACGGCGAGCAGGTCGTTCGCGGCACCTGGACCAACATCGTCAGGGGGGTATGAGATGGCCGAGCTGAACGCTGGTGACCAGATCGCCGAGCTGCGGGTGACGCCCGACAAGTACACGCCGCATCGCTACGCCGGCGCCTCGGGCGACTTCAACCCGATCCATATCGACCCTGAGTTCGCGAAGGCGGTGGGGCTGCCGAACACGATCCTCCACGGCCTCTACATGATGGGCCTCGTCGCTCGTGCAAGCACCGAGGCGGCTGGTGGAGACCCGGGATCCTTGATGCGCCTCTCGGTCGAGTTTCGCGGCATGGGGGCGCCGGAGACCGAGATCGCGGTCACCGGCACGGTCGAGTCGGTCGAGGACGGCAAGGCGACGATCGATGTCGTCGCTGCCCAGGGCGAGAGCGTGACGATCAAGAACGCTGAGGCTGAAGTAGCGCTGTAGAGAGGCGTGCGCTGACGCCACCCGCGGGAGCTGCGCCCTCTCGGCTTCTAGACTTCGAGCATGCTCTCTCAGCGCCAGGAGCTGATTCTCAAGCTGGTGGTCGACGCGTACCTCGCGTCGGGCAAGCCCGTGGCTTCGAAGCCGATTGCTGAGAAGGACGAGATCGAGTGGGGCCCCTCGACTGTGCGCGCTGAGCTGGCGGCACTTGAGGCGGCTGGCTGCCTGACCCACCCGCACACCTCTGCCGGCCGGGTTCCGACGGACATCGGATACCGCTGCTACGTCGATCTGCTGATGGCCTCGGGCACGCTGCAGGCTGCTGATGGGGTCGAGCTCGAGCTGTCGCGGCTGCGGCGCGAGATCGACGAGGCGATGCGCGAGACCACCGCCGCTCTTGCCCGGGTCACCAACCTGATGGCCCTCGCCACGGCGCCGGCGCCGGCCACGGCGACGATCCACCGGGTCGAGGTGCTGCGCCTGCAGCCGACCAAGGTGATGGCGATCGCGATTGCCTCCACCGGCACCGTCGCCAAGCGTGTCTTCGACTTCGAGGCTCCGGTCGACTCCGGCCTGGTCGAGTGGTCCTCCAGCTATCTCAATGAGTCGCTGACCGGGATGAGCGTTGGCGCGCGGATGATCGCGAACCGGCTTGCCGATCCAGAGCTGGGGCCGGTCGAGTCACGCTTCGTCGCCTCTCTCGCCCCAGCCTTCACCGAGCTGGAGCAGGAGACCGGCGAGGGTCTCTACATGGAGGGGGCTTCGCGACTGCTGTCCGAAGCTCACCTCGACGACCTGCCCCGGGCCGACCGGCTGATGACGGCGCTCGAGCGCCGGGCGGGTGTGCTGGGCATGCTCCGCTCCGCCCTCGACGAGCGCTCCGTGTTCGTCTGGATCGGCGGCGAGAACCCGCAGCCCGAGCTGCGCTCGGTCAGCATCGTCGGGGCCAATTACGGCCTGGCGCACCGCAATCTCGGCTCGGTCGGCGTGGTCGGCCCGCTGCGGATGGACTACGCGACGGCGATCGCCTCGGTGCGCGGCGCGGCGCGCCAGTTGTCGCGCTACTGCGAGACGATCTACGGCTGATGCCCGGCGACTACTACGAGATCCTCGGCGTCCAGCGGGACGCCAACAAGGCCGAGGTGAAGACGGCTTTTCGTCGCCTCGCCCGCGAGCTGCACCCAGACGTCAACAACCACGACCCTGAGGCGGAGGAGAAGTTCAAGGCGGCAGCGGAAGCCTACGAGGTGCTCTCCGACCCCGAGCGGCGCAACGCCTACGACGCTTACGGGCATGACGGTCTGCGCGGCGCCGGCGCTGCGCCGGGGGGCTTCGGCTCGGTCGAGGACATCTTCCAAGCCTTCTTCGGCGGCAGCTTCGGCTTCGAGGTGCGGCGCGGGCCGATGCGTGGCCAGGACCTGATCCACACGGTTGAGATCTCAGCGGTCGACGCGATGCTGGGCGCCAAGATCAAGGTTCCGAGCCATGAGGGCGAGCGCGAGATCGAGCTGCCCGCCGGCACCCAGCCAGGCAGCCAGTTCGCTCTGCGGGGTCATGGCATGCCCGGCGCCAACGGCGGCCCGCCCGGCGACATGGTGATCGCGGTGCAGGTGATCGTCCCGGAGGAGCTCTCGGAGGAGCAGCGCGAGCTGGCAGAGAAGCTCGGTGACACGCTGGAGCCGCGCAACCTGCGCTCGCGACACGGTGACGGCGGGAGCTTCTTCTCCCGCGTCCGCAGAGCCTTCGGTTGATCCGGCTGGCGGTTCGCTGCGTCCCCGAGCTGGCCGAGCAGGTCCTGGCCGAGCTGACCGTTCTGGCGCCGAACGGGGTCGAGGAGGAGCGTGGCCGCGGCTATGTCGAGTACGCGATCTACGGCGGCGAGGGGGAGCTGCCCGAGCTGGGGGAGATAGAGGCGGCGGCCGGAGGCGGGCTGGTCGAGCTGGTCGCGACCCAGGTGCCCGACGACTGGGCCGACCGCTGGCAGGACTTCCACAAGCCGTTGCTGGTCGGCGAGCGGCTCTGGCTGCGCCCCTCATGGGAGGCGCCGCGCGAAGGCGCAATCGATGTAGTCGTCGACCCCGGCCGTGCCTTCGGCACCGGCGCCCACCCGACCACCCGCCTCTGCCTCGAGCTGCTGCTCGAGCTGGCCGAGGCGGGGGAGGCGCAGGGGCCGTTAACCGACCTCGGCACGGGCTCGGGGGTGCTCGCCATCGCCGCCGCCAAGCTCGGCTGGGGCCCGGTGTGCGGCTACGACCACGAGCTGGCCTCGATCGAGGCGGCGAGTGCCAATGCTGAGGTCAACGGGGTTACGGCCAGGTTCGAGCGAGTCAACCTGCACGAGGGACTGCCGGAGCTCGGGCCAACCGTCGTAGCCAACCTGACCGCGCCGGTGCTGAATGCAGTGGCTGTGCAGCTCGCGAGCGATCCCCACGTCGAGGCTCCGGCGAGCACTCCCCACGTCGTCGTCTGCTCCGGGCTTCTCCCAACCGAGGTGGACGAGGTTGCCGATGTTTTCGCCCCGGTCGAACTCGACGAGGTCGAGCGTCGCCAACTGGGGGATTGGGCAGCAGTTCTACTCCGTCGTCGCTAGTGGATATGTTTTCGCGCGATGCTGGCGACGATTGTCGACCCTGGATACAAGATTGCGCTGTTCTTGCACATCCTGGCGGTCGTGCTCGCCTTCGGCCCGACCTTCGGCTACGCGTTCCTCTTCTCGGTCACGCCGCAGTTCCCCAAGGCGACGCCGGCGATCATGGCCGGGATTCAGAAGATCGACAAATATCTCGTCAACCCCGGGATGATCGTTCTGCTGCTTGCAGGGATCTATCTCCTCGCTGACGGCCCCTGGGAAGGGAGCGATGCCTTCATCAGCGTCGGCTTCCTCGCGATCATCGTCCTCTTCGGCCTCCAGCATGTGTTCTTCCAGCCCAAGGTGCGCGAGGCGAAAGCGCTGGCCGAGCGCGATCTGGAGTCGGGCGACACGCTCAGCGATGAGTTCGAAGCGCTCGGCGACCGGATCGGCAAAGTCGGCACGCTCGCCGGCCTGATCGTCGTCGTGACGATTTTCTTCATGGCTTACAAACCATTCCTCTAGACGCTTCGCAGCCGATCGCGATGTTCGACTCCGGGGTCGGCGGCCTCACCGTGCTTCACGAGTGTCTGGTCTCGCTCCCCGAGGAGGACTTCGTCTATCTCGGCGATACGGCGATGTTTCCCTACGGCACGCGCGACCCAGAGCAGCTGCGGGAGCGGATCCGGGCGATCGCTACGTTGCTTTTGCAGGACGGCGCCAAGCTGCTGGTGATCGCCTGCAACACGGCAACCTCGATCGGCGAGGGAGTGGCGCGCGAGGTTGCGGTGGAGCACGGGGTAGAGGTGGTCCCGGTGGTCGAGCCGCAGGCCGAGATCGCCGCGGCGATCACCAACAGCGGGCGGGTTGGCGTGCTCGCCACGCCCAACACGGTCGAGAGCGGCGCCTACCGGCGTGCCCTCGAGGGGCAGGGCAGGACGCTCGAGGTAACCGAGGTCGAGGCGCCCGATCTCGCTCCCTTCATCCAGGACGGCTCCCCCTTCGACCATGGCGTCCTCGAGATGGCCCGTGCCTACTGCGCGCCGTTGAAGCGGGCCGCTGTCGACACGCTGATCCTCGGCTGCACTCACTACCCCCTGGTCGCGCCGATGCTGCAGCGCATCCTCGGCCGCGACGTGCGCCTCGTCAGCGGCGGCCACGCGGTCGCCGCCGCCGCCCAGCGCACGCTCGAGTCAGCCGGCTTGGCCCGCCCCGCCGACGGCGAGGGCGAGTACCGCTTCCTCTGCAGCGGCGAGGTCGAGTCCTTCCGCGAGCTGGGCACGCGCTTCCTCCAGATGCCCCTTGGAGAGGTCAAACGGGTCGACATCTCCGGGTGTTGCCGAGCATCTGGCCCAGAGAATTTTCAGATTTGACCCCTTCTCCACCCACCTGTGCGTCCCGGCCTGGGAGCGTCCCGTCCATGACGACGACAATTACATCCGGCAATACCGTATATACTCACCCCGTGGCCAAGGTGATGATCTCAATGCCCGACGACCTGCTCGACCGGCTCGACGCCCAGGCGCGCGCCAACCGCGAGACGCGCAGTGGCTTCCTGCGGCGGCTCGCCGAGCGGGAGCTGAATGCCGATCTGGCGCGGAAGCGGGAGGAGCTCCAGGAGCTCCTCGACAAAGCGACTGCTCCAATGGGTGGCGAAGCGGTGAGGCTCATCCGTGAAGACCGTGAATCGCGCTGACGCGCTTCTGGTCGACGCAAGCGTGTGGATAGCTGCTCGCGATCCTGACGATCGGTTTCGTGCGGCTGCGCGCTCGATCGTCCTCGACGTCACGAAACCGGTGGCGGCAATGGATCTCACGCTCTACGAGGTGGCGAACGTAGTTGGGGTGCTGAAAAAGCAGCGGGAGGAAGCACGCTATCTCGTCCGGTTCCTCGCTCAGCGCTGCGGCGAGAGGATAGTCGCCATCGATGCGAGTCTGATCGAGTCCGCTCTCGAAACCGCCGCCGAGCACGAGCTCTCCGCCTACGACGCGGCCTACGTCGCCGCTGCACGACGCCACGATTGGACCCTGGTCAGCGCCGATATCGCCGATCTGGTCTCCAAGGGGTTAGCGGTGGCGCCCGACGCCGCCGACTACCCTTAATGCCGATGAGCGTTCTCGAGCAGGTGCAGGCCGACGTGCGCACCGCGATGAAAGCGGGCGAGCGCGAGCGTGCCGCGGCGCTGCGAATGATCGTCGACTCGCTGCAGCAGGACGCCAAGCTGGGCAAGGGCGATGAGGTCGCCGTACTGCAGCGCGAGCGCAAGAAGCGGCTCGAGGCGGCGGAGGCCTACGACGAGGCGGGCCGGGTCGAGCAGACGGCCGCTGAGCGTTTCGAGGCCGAGCTGATCGAGGCCTACCTGCCGGCACAGCTGTCCGACGAGGAGCTGGCGCAGCTGGTCGCGGCGGCGATCGCGGAGACCGGTGCCTCCGAGCAGAAGCAGATGGGGCAGGTGATGTCGGCGCTGAAGCCGAAGGTCGGCGGGCGCGCTGACGGCAAGCGGGTCAGCACGGCGGTGCGAGAGAAACTTGGCTCGTAGGCAGCTGACCCTCGACAACACCGTGGCCGCCGAGCTGGCCGGCTCCGAGGACGCCGTTCTGCGGGCGTTGCGCGGCCGCCTCGACTGCGACTTCCACCTGCGCGGCAACGTGCTCACCCTGGACGGCGACTCGACCGACGTACAGACAGCCGCCACAGTCGTCGACGAGCTGGTCGAGCTGATCGAGCAGGGGTACGACGTAGCCCCGGGCACGATCGAAGCGGTGGCTGGGGCGCTTGATGCCGACGAGAGCCCGGCACAGATCCTCGAGGACGTCGTCTGGCAGCACCGCAACACCAAGGTGTCGCCGAAGACTCTCAACCAGAAGCGCTACGTCGACTCGATCCGCGACCATACGATCACCTTCGGAATCGGCCCCGCCGGAACCGGCAAGACCTTCCTCGCTGTGGCGATGGCTGCGGCGGCACTGGCCGAGCGGGAGGTGCAGCGGATCATCCTCACCCGCCCTGCCGTCGAGGCAGGCGAGCGACTCGGATTCCTGCCCGGCGACATCCAGGCCAAGGTCGACCCCTACCTGCGTCCGCTCTTCGACGCGCTCTACGACATGCTCGACCCCGACCGGGTAAACGGCTACTTCGAGCGCGGCGTGATCGAGGTGGCGCCGCTCGCCTTCATGCGCGGCCGTGCCCAGCCCCTCTCCTGCGCCGTGCTCACCCCATCCGGCTTCCGGCCGATCGGCAGCCTCCGGGTTGGCGATCTCGTCATCGGGTCGAACGGCCTGCCGACTCCAGTCCTTGGGGTGTACCCGCAAGGCCATAAGGCGATCTTTCGGCTGCGTACGCAGGACGGCGCGTCGACTCTGTGCTGCGATGAACATCTGTGGCACGTCTTCACACCCGAGGACCGGCAACGCGGAAAACCCGGTCGCGTTGTTGAGACGCGGGAGATGGTCGGTAGGCTCCGAGCCGCCAATCGGCACCGATTCGAGCTGCCATTGCTCGGCGCCCCCGTCGAGTTCCCATATCGCGATGTGCCACTGGACCCCTATGCGCTTGGTCTCTTGCTCGGCGACGGCTGCTCGACCGGCACGACGACAGGCAGCGGTATCGACTTCCATCTTCATCACGCTGCCGGCCATCGCGGCGGCGTAATCGTCGCCAACCCCGTCACCGCGTCCCTGCGCGAACTTGGACTCGCTGGCACGAGGTCCGCCACGAAGTTCGTGCCTGATACGTACTTGCACAATGAGGTAGCTGTTCGGATGGCGATCCTCCAGGGCCTCCTCGATAGCGACGGTGGTCAGGTCAGGCGGCGGGGCCGAACGTGTCGGATCCAGTACACAACCTGCTCCGAGCGTCTCCATGAAGACGTCGCCTTCCTCGTTCGTTCGTTGGGCGGCGTCGCATATTCGCGACGCAGGAAGGCTGCGGGGCGATCGCCCGGCCGGGTGGACGGGCGCCCGGTCCACCATCGATCGGACGCGTTCGTCATGGACATCCGCCTGCCTGATGGAGTCGAGCCGTTCCGCCTAGAGCGAAAGCGAAACTGCTATCGGCAGGATGGGGGCGGTCGCCCGATGCGCTTCGTCCATGCGATCGAGCCGGCGGGCGATGCGGAGACGGTGTGCATCCAGGTAGCGGCGGCCGACTCACTCTACGTCACCGACGACTTTCTCCTCACGCACAACACCCTCAACGACTCCTTCGTGATCCTCGACGAGGCGCAGAACACCAGCCCTGAGCAGATGAAGATGTTCTTGACCCGGCTCGGCTTCAACTCGCGCATGGTCGTCACCGGCGACATCACCCAAATTGACCTGCCCACCGACCAGCGCTCGGGTCTGGTCGTCGTCCGCGACATCCTCAGCGACGTGCAGGACATCTCCTTCGTCCGTTTCGGCGGCGAGGATGTCGTCCGCCACAAGTTGGTGCAGCGGATCGTCGCCGCCTACGGCGAGCATGCCGAACGCCGGCAGGGTGAGCAGCCGTCGGCAGCGGATGACGGCTGACCTCTCCGACGTGCCCGCCGATCTGCGCGACGCGGTGATGGCGGCCCTGACAGCGGCTGGCATCGCCGACGGCCACCTGGCGGTTGAGCTGGTCGACGCCGCGCGGATCCAGGAGCTGAACCGCGAGTACCGCGACAGGGATGCCCCCACCGACGTGCTTGCCTTCCCGCTCGACGGCGCCGGGCCAACGGCCGGGCCGCGCGAGCTTGGCGACGTGACGATCTGCGCGGAGCACTGCTCCGATGTGGTCGAGGCAGCCGTTCACGGCACTTTGCATCTCTGCGGCATGGACCACGAGACCGACGGTGGCGAGATGCTTGCCCTGCAGGATCGCGTGATGGCGGGGCTGCGATGACGCGCTCGGGATTCGTCGGCCTTGCCGGCCGCCCCAACGTCGGCAAGTCGACCCTGGTCAACGCGATCGTCGGCAGCCGCGTGGCGATCGTCTCGATGCGCCCGCAGACGACGCGACGGGCGATCCGCGGTATCGCCACCGACACCGAGGCCGGGCGCCAGCTCGTCCTCGTCGACCTGCCCGGCGTGCAGCGGCCGCGCGACGTGCTGACCGAGCGCATGCAGAGCCGGGTCGAGCGCGAGCTCGCCGACTCCGACCTGGCGCTGCTGGTCGTCAGCGGCGAGCAGGGGATCGGGCCCGGCGACCGCTTCATCGCCCGCGCCCTGCTCGGCGCCAACAGCAAGCTGCCGACGATCTGCGCCGTCAACAAGATCGACAAGGCCGGTCCCAACCAGCTGGTGCCGGTGCTCGCCGAGGCGGCCGAGCTGGAGGGCATCGACGAGGTCTTTCCAATCAGCGCCCGTGACGGTGAGGGACTTGGCGAGCTGGTCGAGCGGCTCGGCGAGCTCGTCCCCGAGGGCCCCTACCTGTACCCGCCCGAGGACCACAGTGACCAGTCGAGTGAGACGATGCTGGCCGAGCTGATCCGCGAGCAGGTGCTCAACCGGACCCGCGACGAGATTCCGCACTCGGTCGAGGTGAACGTCAAGGAGATTGGCGCACGCGAGGACGGGCTGGTAACCATCGCCGCCGAGGTCTGGGCAGAGACCGAGTCGCAGAAGGGCATCCTGATCGGCAAGGGTGGCAAGAAGATCGGCGAGATCGGAACCGCCGCCCGCCGCTCTCTGGAAGCCGAGCTCGGCGCCAAGGTCCATCTCGACCTCCAGGTCCGCGTCCGCAGCCATTGGCGCCGCGACGAGGGATTGCTTGATCGTCTTGGGATTGAGTGAGGCGATGGGGGATGCCCCCACCCGGACAAACGCCGGGCTAATTAGCCCGGCGTTTTGAGTATCCCCCCGTTCGGGGGCATCCCCCATCGCCTCCCGCACACCTGCCATACGATTGTTCGATGTTCGAGCAGATTCGATTCGACGAGCAGGGTTTGGTGCCGTGTGTGGCGCAGGACTTCGCCAGCGGCGAGGTGCTGACGCTCGCCTACGCGAACGAGGAGGCGCTGCGGCTTACCGTCGAGACGGGGGAGGTGCACTTCTTCAGCCGCTCGCGGGGGAAGATCTGGCGCAAAGGCGAAGAGTCGGGCCACGTGCTGAAGCTGAAGCAGCTGCGCCTCGACTGCGACGGGGATGCGGTCGTCGCCCTGGTCGAGCCGACCGGACCCGCCTGCCACACGGGCGAACGCTCTTGCTTCCACCGCGAGCTGGAAGGCGATGAGCCCGCGCCCGTCCCGCACGAGGCGCTCGCGACTCTCCAGCGCACGCTGCGCAGCCGCGCGGCGGAGCGGCCCGCGGGCAGCTACACGGTGGAGCTGCTCGACGATCCCAGGCTGATCGGCGAGAAGGTCGAGGAGGAGGCCGAGGAGGTGGTGCGCGCGGCGCGCGAGGAGTCCGACGAGCGCATCGCCGAAGAGGCCGCGGATCTGCTCTACCACCTCAGCGTGTTGCTGGCCTCGCGCAAGGTGTCTCAGGCCGCCGTGATGGAGGTACTCAATGGCCGTCGCAGCTGATACCGCGGAGCTGCGGATCGAGCCCAGCCTCGAGCAGGCGCGGGAGCTCGCCGCGGAGGCCAACGTCGTCCCCGTCCGCGCCCGCTTTGTCGATGATTGCGAGACGCCCGTCTCGGCCTTCCTCAAGCTACGCGCCGGCGAGCCCGAGGGGGCGCCGTGCTTTCTGCTCGAGTCGGCCGAGCAGGGCCAGGTCGGCCGTTACTCCTTTGTCGGCATCCGCCCCCGCGCGGTCCTGCGCTGGAGCGACGGGATCCTCAGCGAGACAGGCGGCGCCGAGCGCGAGGCGCCCGACCCTTACGCCGCTGTCGCCGAGAGCCTCGGTCGCTTCAAGCTCGCTCCGGTCGAGGACCTGCCGCCGTTTGCCGGTGGCGCGGTCGGCTTCTTCGGCTACGACCTGGTGCGCACTGTCGAGCCGCTCGGCGATCCCAACCCCGACCCGCTCGGCTTACCGGACATGGCGCTGATGATCACCGACGTGTTGCTCGTCTTCGACCACCTGCGGCACGAGCTGACAATCATGTCCTGCGCCTTCGCCGATGACGAGGGTGGGATCGACGCCGCCTACGAGCGCTCGGTGACGACGATCGCCGACGTGCGCAGCCGCTTACGGGGCGCCGTTCCCGTGCCAGAGCGGCCCGCGATCACCGAGCCGCCGCGCTTCGCCTCCAGCATGGAGCGCGAGGAGTTCGAAGCGGCGGTCGAGCGGATCGTCGAGTACGTCCACGCCGGCGACGCCTTCCAGGTCGTTCCCTCGCAGCGCTTCTCGGCCCCGGCGCCGGTCGAGGCGTTCTCGATCTACCGCGGACTGCGGGCGGTCAATCCCTCCCCCTACATGTACTTCCTCGAGTTCGGCGACTTCCAGATCGCCGGCGCCTCACCCGAGCCGCTGGTCAAGGTGCAGGGGCGGCGAGTGGAGACGCGGCCGATTGCCGGAACGTATCCCCGTGGAAGCGGCGAGGAGGAGGACCGCCGCCTTGCCGAGCGCCTGATCAACGATCCCAAGGAGCGGGCCGAGCACGTGATGCTGGTCGACCTCGGTCGCAACGACCTCGGCCGCGTCTGCGAGTACGGCTCCGTCAGCGTCGACGAGCTGATGGTGGTCGAGACCTACTCGCACGTTCTGCACATCGTCAGCCAGGTCTCGGGAACGCTGCGCGAGGGAGTGGGGGCGATGGACGTGCTGCGCTCGGCCCTTCCTGCCGGCACCCTCTCCGGCGCGCCCAAGGTGCGCGCGATGCAGATCATCGACGAGCTGGAGCCGATCAAGCGCTGCTCCTACGGTGGCGCGATCGGCTATCTCTCCTGGAACGGCGACCTCGACACCGCGATCCACATCCGCACCGTCGTCGTCAAGGATGGGCAGGTCCACGTGCAGGCGGGCGGCGGCACCGTCGCCGACGCCAAGCCCGCCTACGAGTACAACGAGTCGGTGAACAAGGCCAAGGCGGTTTTCCGAGCCGTGGAGCTGGCCTGCGAGCAGCCGGACTGGCCCTGAACGATGAAGGTCCTCGTCATCGACAACTACGACAGCTTCACCTACAACCTGGTCCAGCACCTGGGCGAGCTGGGGGCGGAGATCGAGGTGGTCCGCAACGATCGGGCTGAGGTCGGCGAGCTGCTGGAGCGCGGCGCCGAGCGCCTCGTTGTCTCGCCCGGGCCCTGCACGCCCGCCGAGGCGGGAATCTCGGTCGAGGCGATCCGTGCTTTTGCCGAGGTCGGCACGCCCGTGTTGGGTGTTTGCCTCGGCCACCAGTCCCTGGTCGAGGCGTTCGGCGGCCGCACCGTCCAGGGCGAGCCGATCCACGGCAAGGACGCCGAGGTCATCCACGACGGTCGCACGATCTACGCCGGCCTGCCGAGCCCGCTGGTCGCCGGCCGCTACCACTCGCTCGTCGCGGATCCCGACCTGCCCGACGAGCTCGAGCTAAGCGCCAGGCTCGGCGACGTCGTGATGGGGGTCCGCCACCGAAAGCTGCCGGCCGAGGGCGTTCAGTTCCATCCCGAGTCGGTGCTCACCCCGCAAGGGAAGCATTTACTGAAGAACTTCCTAGGCGAGGATTCGTAGCGAAATGCCCAACGAAATCGTCAGCAGGGCGATCGATGCGGTCTGCCGCGGCGACCACCTGACCGCCGATCACGCCGCCGCGGTTCTTGCCGAGATCATGGAGGGGCGCGCCGACGAGGTGCAGACGGGAGCCTTCCTGATCGCCCTGCGGGCCAAGGGTGAGACGGTGCCTGAGCTGGTCGGCCTGGCGCGGACCATGCGCTCCCTCGCCGCCGCGGTCGAGACCTCGCACGAAGATCTCGTCGATACGGCAGGCACTGGGGGCGGGCCCTCGACCTTCAACGTCTCGACCACCGCGGCGCTCGTTGCCGCCGGTGCCGGCTGCGCCGTCGCCAAGCACGGCAATCGCTCCAACACGAGCCGCTGTGGCTCCGCCGACCTGCTGGAGGCGCTCGGCGTCGAGATCGAGCTCGACGCCGCTCAGGTCGGTCGCTGCATCGACGAGGTCGGCTTCGGCTTCATGTTCGCCCCCCGGCACCATGCGGCGATGGCGCACGTGGCGCCCGTGCGCAAGGCGCTTGGCGTGCGCACGATCTTCAACTTCCTCGGACCTCTGACCAACCCGGCCGGCGCCGAGCGCCAGCTGCTCGGCGTCTCCGACCGCCACTATCAGGAGACGATCGCCGAGGCGCTCGTCGGCCTTGGCAGCGTGAGGGCGATGGTCGTCGCCGCCGAGGACGGGGTCGATGAGCTATCGATCTCCGCCCGCACGCGGGTGGTCGAGGTCGCCGAAGGTCGCACGGAGGAGTGGTTCGTCGAGCCGGGCGACTTCGGCCTCGTCAGGGCAGAGCTGGAGGGGGTCCCGGGTGGCAGCCCCGAGGAGAACGCCGCCGTCTCGCGCGCCGTCTTGGCCGGCGAGAGCGGTCCCCACCGCGATCTGGTTCTGCTCAACGCCGGCGCGGCGATCTACGTCGGTGGCCTCGCCGCCACCCTCGGCGACGGCGTCGAGAAGGCGGCGGAGGCGATCGACAGCGGCGCCGCCCGCGAGCTGCTCGAGCGTCTGGTGGCGACGACGGCCCGACTGGCCGTCTAGGCTTCATCTCTCACGTGGGAATGATCGAGCAGCTGATCGCCGCGGCGCGCGAAGGGGTGGAGGATCGCCGCGCCAAGATGCCCCAAGCGGATCTCGAGTCGAGGCTCCGAGGTCGGGGTGACGACCGGCCGTTCAGTGAGGCGCTGGTTCGTCCCGGTCTCTCGGTGATCGCCGAGTTCAAGCGCCGCTCGCCGAGCGCTGGTGAGATCTCGGCGACCGCGACGGTCGCCGAGCAAGTTGGCGCCTACGAGCGCGGCGGCGCGGCTGCCCTCTCGGTGCTCACCGACGAGCGTCATTTCGGCGGCTCGCTCGAGGATCTGCGTGCGGCCCGCGCTTCCTGCAGTCTGCCGATCCTGCGCAAGGACTTCATCGTCGATCCCTACCAGCTGCTCGAGGCGGCGGTCAACGGCGCCGACGCGGTGCTGCTGATCGTGGGGGCACTCGACGAGGTCGAGTTGCCTGAGATGTATGAGGGGGCGAGAGCGCTTGACCTCGACTGCCTAGTCGAGGTTCATGACGGAGAGGAGCTGGAGCGGGCCCTGCGGCTAGATGCCGACGTGATCGGGATCAACAACCGCAACCTCGACGAGGGCACGGTCGACGTAGCGACCACCTATGAGCTGATGCCCGATGTGCCGGCGGGCAAGACGGTCGTCGCCGAGAGCGGGATCTCGGCCCGCTCGGAGCTGGACGAGCTGGAGCGGGTTGGCGTCGACGCGGTGCTGATCGGATCGGCGCTGATGAGCACCGCCGATCCCGAGGCGTTGACCCGTGAGCTGACCGCAGCCGACGAGGGCACCCGCGAGCACCATCTGCCCTGAGTGGGTTCCGCCCGCGAGGCGCTGAATTTTTTAGAAGAACTTTGAGGAGCATCTGCATCATCGCTTGGCGATGAAACGCATCTTCAGAACCTCCTTCGGCTCCGCGCTCCTCGGGGGTGCGGTTGTAGCCGCATTCGGCTTAGTGGCGATTGCCGCCGGCTGGATCCACGCTGACAGCGGCGCCGCGACGGTCACCGTGGCGGCGCCGCTCTCGGCCCCGGTCGACGCCAAGGAAGAAAGCGCCGCCAATCTGATCAACCAGATCTACCGCCGCGATGGACAGGGGGTCGCCTTCATCTCGTCTGAACTTTCCGCCCAGAAATCCGCTGGCCCGTTCGGCGAATCCGAAGGCGGTGGCACGGCAACCGGCTCGGGATTCCTGATCGACACGGAAGGGCACATCGTCACCAACAACCATGTGGTCGAAGGAGCCGACCGTGTCGAGGTCAAACTCGGGGCCTCGGACACCACCTACACCGCCGAAGTGGTCGGCACCGACCCGGCGACCGACGTGGCGCTGCTCAAGGTCGACGCGCCGGCCGACCAGCTCCACCCACTCTCGCTCGGCGACTCCTCCAAGGTCGAGGTCGGCGAAGAGGTGATCGCGATCGGCAACCCGTTCGGGCTCGACCGGACCGTAACCGCCGGCATCGTCTCCGCGTTGCAGCGCCAGATCCAGGCCCCCAACGGCTTCTCGATCTCGCACGTGATCCAGACCGATGCGGCGATCAACCCCGGCAACTCCGGCGGTCCACTGATCGACAGCTCCGGCGGCGTGATCGGAATCAACTCCCAGATCCAGACCGGCGGCAGCAGTGGCGGCAACGTCGGTATCGGCTTCGCCGTTCCGATCAATACCGCGCGCGAAGTCGTGCAGCAGATCGAGGAACACGGCGAAGTGAAGCACGCCTACCTCGGGATCAGCGGCGGCAGCATCACCCCGGACCTCGCTAAAGCGCTGAAGCTGCCCGAGAAGGAAGGAGTGCTCGTCAACGAAGTCGTCAAGGGCGGCCCTGCCGATCAGGCAGGCGTCAAGGGCGGCAACACGTCGGCGACTATCGAAGGCGCCAGCTTCAGGCTCGGCGGCGATGTCATCACAGAGGTCAATGGCGAAAAGGTCGCGGGCATGGAAGAAGTGATCAACGCCGTCAACGCGGCATCGCCGGGCGACAAGATGGAGCTGACCGTGGATCGCGGCGGCAAGAACAAGGCGATCACGGTGACGCTTGGGGTTCGGCCCGCGTCTGTTGAAGAAGTGCCGTCTCGGTAGGGGGGCGAGGAGGGACCGTCCCCGCGCGCTGCCTCACGTACGCTTGCTGGGATGAGAGTCAAGATCTGTGGGGTCACCAATCTCGATGACGCGGCCGAGGCCGTGCGCTTGGGAGCTTGGGCGATTGGCTTGATCCATTTCGCTGAGAGCCCCCGGGCGGTTGAGCCGACCGAGGCGGTGCGGATTGCTGCTGCTTTTCGGCGTAAGTGCGAGGTTGTGGGAGTTTTTGTCAATCCTGAATTGGATGAGGTGGCCAAGGCGGTGGAGGACGCGGGGTTGACGATGGTGCAGCTCAACGGGGAAGAGGGGCCTTCTTTCTGCGGTGAGGTGGCTCGCAAAACCGGGGTCAAGGTGATCAAGGCGATCCATGTCGCCAGCGCCGCGGACACTCAAGCAGCTGAGGCGTTTCGGACCGATTTCCACCTCTTCGACAAGGGCGCGAAGGGGCTTTGGGGTGGCACCGGCGAGAGCTTCGATTGGGGTCTGCTGCGTGAGCGGCGCTCTCAGGTGCCGGCGATCGTCGCCGGCGGCCTGCGGCCCGAGAACGTCGCCGAGGCAATCGCCATCACCCATCCCTATGCGGTCGACGTGGCGAGTGGGGTCGAGGCCGAGCCGGGCCGCAAGGACCACGCTGCGATGACCGCCTTCTTCGAGGCGACGCAGGCGGCTAGCGTTACCGCTCGATGAGCACGACGGCCGAGGAGAGATTCGGCCCCTATGGCGGCCGCTACGTCCCCGAGACGCTGATCCCGGCGCTCGACGAGCTGACCGCCGCCTGGGCGCAGGCGCGCGAGGACGAGGTGTTCGGCGCCCGGCTGCGCGCGCTCCACCGCGACTTCATCGGCCGGCCGACGCCGCTTTACCTCGCCGAGCGGCTCTCCGAGCGGGCAGGGCGCCGGGTCTACCTGAAGCGCGAGGACCTCGCCCACACCGGCGCCCACAAGATCAACAATGCGATTGGCCAGGCGCTGCTGGCCCAGCGGATGGGCAAGCCGCGGGTGATCGCCGAGACCGGCGCCGGCCAGCACGGCGTCGCGACGGCCACCGCCTGCGCCCTGCTCGGCCTCGAGTGCGTCGTCTACATGGGCGCCGAGGACATCCGCCGCCAGGCGCCCAACGTCGAGCGGATGAAGCTGCTGGGTGCGGAGGTCACTCCGGTCGAGGCCGGCGCCCGCACCCTCAAGGAGGCTGTCAGCGCGGCGATACGCGACTGGGTCGCCAACGTCGAGACGACCCACTACGTGATCGGCTCGGCCGTCGGTCCGGCGCCGTTCCCGGCGCTGGTCCGCGATCTGCAGCGGGTGATCGGCGAGGAGGCGCGCGAGCAGGCACTTGCCGCCGAGGGGGCTCTGCCGGCGCGGGTGATCGCCTGCGTCGGCGGCGGCTCCAACTCGATCGGCATCTTCACGCCGTTCGTCGCCGATGCCGGGGTCGGCCTGATCGGGGTCGAGGCGGCTGGCGAGGGCATCGACAGCGGCCGCCACGGCGCCTCGCTCGGGGCTGGCCGCACCGGCGTCCTGCACGGCTCGCTCTCCGCGGTGATCGCCGATGAGGAGGGTCAGATCCTCGAGGCCCACTCGGTCTCCGCCGGGCTCGACTATCCCGGCGTCGGCCCCGAGCACGCGCACCTGCGCGATACCGGCCGTGCCACCTATACCGCCGTCACCGACGCGGCGGCGCTGGCCGCCTTCGCCGAGCTGGCGCGGCTGGAGGGGATCATCCCGGCGCTCGAGTCCTCCCACGCGATCGCCTGGCTGCTCGAGAACGGCGGTGGCGACGGCTATGACGTGCTTTGTCTCTCGGGTCGCGGCGATAAGGATCTCGCCGAGTTCGTGGAGCGAACCGGTGGTGGGGGGGCCGGGGGGTGACTCGCTGGAGCAACAGCGGGGAGGCTCCATCGAGTCACCCCCCGGTCCCCGACGCGGCAGCGGCCACGGGCGGAGAGCCGGTCGCGGCGCTGACCGGCGAGGAGCGGATCGCGGCCGCCTTTGGAGCTGCAAGGGACGAAGGCCGCGCGGCGCTGATGCCCTACATGATGGGCTGTTATCCCGATCGCGAATCGTCGCTGTCGATCGCCGCCGCTTATGCCGACGCGGGCGCCGACTTGATCGAGCTGGGGGTGCCGTTCTCCGACCCGCTCGCCGACGGACCGACGATTCACGCGGCGGCAACCGAGGCACTGGCGGCAGGCGCCACGCTGGAGACCACGCTGGAGACCTGCGAGTCGGTCTCCAACCGGGTCCCGGTGGTGCTGATGGCCTACGCGAACATGATCCTGGCCCGCGGCGGCGGCGCCGAGTTCGCACGCCGCGCCGCTGCCGCCGGCGCGACCGGCGTGATCGTTCCCGACCTGCCCCTCGATGAGGCAGGCGAGGTGCGCGAGGCTCTCTCCGACGCCGGACTCGCGCTCATCCCACTGCTCGCCCCGACCACGCCGGCCGAGCGCCGCGTCCGCATCTGCGCCGTCGCTCAGGGCTTTGTCTACGTCGTCTCCAGTGTGGGTACCACCGGCGAGCGGCGACAGCTCCCAGCAGGGCTCGCCGAGCTGATTGCCGCGACCAAGATCGACGCCGATGTGCCGGTTGCGGTCGGCTTCGGGATCGGTACGCCCGAGCAGGTGGCGGAAGTTGGCGAGATCGCCGATGGCGTGATCGTCGGCAGCCGCCTGGTACGCGCCGCCGCCGAGGCGGGCTCGGCCGCGGCTGCGGCAGAGGCGGTCGGCGCCTTTCTGCGCGAGGCGCGCGTCGCCCTCGCCGCGTAGGCCGCCGCTTCGTCTAGGATTCCCGCCTTATGGGACTCGTGGTAAGCCTCTTCTTGGCGCTCGGCGCCACGACCGTCGTCTACGCCTGGCTCGGCCAGGGTGGCGGAGTCGCCGGCCTGGTTTTCTTTGCGATCCTGCTGATCGGCGCCACCGTCCGCGTCTTCCGTCCCAGCGCCTGAGAGCCTCTCAGGCTCGCGTGCCGATTATCTGGAGATAATCGGCTTCGAGCACGAGTGCTCGCTCCCCGGCCGTGTTGGCCTCTTCGAGATAGGCGCGCAGGTCGCTCTCGAGCGCCTCTTCGCCCTCGGGGCCGACTCGTTCGAAGGCCACCTTGATCGGCCCGAAATAGGTGCGGAAGAAGTCGAGGTAATGGTCGACCGATCGGAAAGGCTGTCGCGAAATCCGGCGCTCGACCCGCAGGTCCGCGATCCCGTCTCCGAACAGCTCGCGCAGGCGCTCCTCGGTTCCCCAGAGCAAGGGTGGGTTGAGTCCAGGCGGCGGCGCGGCATGCTTGGCGATCGTCATAAACATGCCGCCGACGCCTCCATCGGGCGTCCAGTTGGCCATCCCGATCCGGCCGCCTGGCTTGCAGACGCGCAGCAGCTCCGCGGCCGTCTTCTCCTGATTGGGAGCGAACATCGCCCCGAAGACGGACGTCACCACGTCGAACTCGGCCTCGTCGAAGGGCAGCTCCGCCGCGTCTCCCTCAACGAACTCGACGTCCAGCCGCTCCGCGGCAGCTCTCTCGCGACCCCGCTCGAGCAAGGCGGGCACGAAGTCGACCCCTACCACGTTGCCCCAGGACCGTCTCGCAGCCGCCAGCGAGGCGTTGCCGCTGCCGCAGGCGACGTCGAGCACGCGTTCACCGGGGAATATCTCCAGGGCCTCGGCCAGCTCCTCGGAGGGCCTCATCACGATGCCTGCGACCATCGCGAAGTCGCCTTCGGACCAGGTCTTCTGCTGGGCTTTCCTGATTGCGTCCAGATCGATCGCGTCGCTCATCCCTCGCTCCCTTCGGTTTCGATCAACCTAGCGCAGCCCTCCGCGAGGCCAGCTTTTCTAAGCTGAATCGATGCGGATTGGCGTCCTCACCGGCGGAGGTGACTGCCCCGGGCTCAACGCGGTGATCCGGGCGATCGTGCGCAAGGGAGTCGAACATCTCGGCCACGAGTTCGTCGGCTACCGCGACGGCTGGCACGGGCCGCTGCACGCCGAGAGCGGAGCGCTCGGGGTGCCGGAGGTTCGCGGCATCCTGCCGCGCGGCGGGACGATCCTCGGCTCATCGCGGACCAACCCCTTCAAGGAGAAGGGCGGCGCCAAGCGGATCGTCGAGAACATGGCGACCGAAGAGGTCGACGGCCTGATCGCGATCGGCGGCGAGGACACCCTCGGCGTCGCCTCGCGGCTTCACGGGGAGCACGGCGTGCGCGTGGTTGGCGTGCCGAAGACGATCGACAACGACCTCGGCGCCACCGACTACACCTTCGGCTTCGACACCGCGGTCAACATCGCGATGGAGGCGATCGACCGTCTCCACACCACGGCCGACAGCCACCATCGCGTGTTGATCGTCGAGGTGATGGGACGGCACGCCGGCTGGATCGCCTTCCATGCCGGCCTCTCCGGCGGCGCCAACGTGATCCTCATCCCCGAGCAGCCGTTCGACCTCGGACGAGTCTGCGAGCTGGTCGGGCGTCGCCTCGAGGCGCGCTTCGCGCCAATTGTCGTCGTCTCCGAGGGCGCCCAGCCAAAGGGTGGCACGCCCGAGGCCCAGGACAAAGGGCTCGACGCCTTCGGCCATGTCCGCCTGGGCGGCATCGCGCACTGGCTCGAGCACGAGATCGAGCAGCGGACCGGAAAGGAGACGCGGGCGACCGTGCTCGGTCACGTGCAGCGCGGCGGAACGCCGACCGCTTTCGACCGCGTCCTCGCGACCCGCTTCGGCCTGCACGCGATCGACGCTGTCGACAACGGCAGCTGGGGCACGATGACGGCGCTTCGTGGCACTGATATCCAGTTGGCCCAGCTCAGCGAGGCGACGGCAGAGCTGAAGACGGTGCCCAAGGAGCTGTACGAAGAGGCCGAGGTGTTCTTTGGCTAGTGGGGGGGAAGGCCGGGGCACCCCCCCGGCGGAACCCGCGATGGTCCCGTGGCTAAGGTTCATTTCCCGGCGGCTCACAAGTTCCGGCGGGGGGGCGCCCCGGCCGTCCCAGCACTCGCGCAAAGCTGCGCTGGCTGCTGCTTGCCTCGTACCCCTAGTAGCTGGCTGCGGAGAAGGCGAAGGCGTCGCCAAGGGCGCGACGGTGAGCGTCTACGTTGCTGCTCCGCTATGCGCCGAAGCGAAGCGGGAGCTTGCCCGGGACGGGGGGCGAGCTGAGGATGTTCGGGTCCGAATCGTCTGCCTGCCGAGTGCTGAAAGCGAACGCAAGCTAGATCTGGCCACGATCGGCGCCAACGCTCGCCGAGCTACCGAGGATGCAACCACCGTTGGCTACATAGGAGAGCCGACCCGCGCCGCAACCCGCTTCTCCGAGCCGATCCTGGAAAGCGCTGGGATCGCCCAGCTAGCGGAAACCTCGGGAGCGGCTGCCATGACCAAGCTTCTCCGTGCTGTGGCTGAAGCCGGCGATTCAGGCAGCTTGCGCGAATCGGTCCGGCACGAGTTGAGATAGCTATCGAAGGAGGGGCGGGTGTCCTCCCGCCGGAAACTTGTGAGCCGCCGGGAAATGAGCCCTCCCAAGAGATTTCGACGCGGGTTCCGCCGGGGGGACACCCCGCCCCTCCCTACAACAGGTTTTGAAGCGCGCTGTTGATGTCCGAATAGCGAAACTCGTACCCGAGATCGAGCGCCCGCCGCGGCACCACCCGCTGCCCGCCCCGCAGCACCTTGCCGAACTCCGGGCCGAATTTGAGATCGAGCACGAATCCGGGGACGGGCACGGACGCCGGTCGGCGCAGGGCGCGACCGAGCGACTGTGAGAGCTCTCGGTTGGTCACCGGATGGGGCGCGGTCGCGTTGACGGCGCCGCTCACCTTCTCGTTATCGAGCGCCCAGAGCAGCACCCCGACCTCGTCGTCGATGTGGATCCAGGACATGTACTGGCGCCCGCCGGCGATCGGTCCACCGACCCCCAGCTTGAAGGGGGTCAGGAGCTCACCGAGCAGACCCCCACGCGGATCGAGCACGTGGCCGGTACGGACGATGACCAAGCGCACGTCGGCGCCCTCCGCCTCGCGTGCGGCCGCCTCCCACTCGCGCACGACCTCTGCGTCGTAGCCTTCGCCGGGCTCGGCTGACTCGTCGACGATCGCGTCGCCGCGGTCGCCGTAGAACCCGATCGCCGACTGGTTGACCAGAACCCTCGGCTTGTGCTCGAGGCCCGCGATTGCGGCGATCAGGTTGCGAGTGCCTTTAAGGCGGCTCTCCATGATCCGCCGTTTGGCTTCGTCGGTCCAGCGCTGGTTGATCTTCTCGCCCTCTAGATTGATCACCCCGTCGACGTTCTCGAAGGCAGCCGCCGCCGGTCTTTCGAGGGTCGGCTCCCAGGCGTGCCAGACGACGCTCGGGTTTGTGCCGCGGGCTCGCTGCGGGTCGCGGGACAGCCCGGCGACCGTGTCACCGCGGGCGAGCAGCGCATCGCAGAGCGCCGAGCCGATGAAGCCGCTGGCGCCGGTGACCAGGATCTTCACCAGGTCAGCCGACCTCGAAGGTAGAGAAGGTGCCTGTCTCCTCGCTGAAACGGGCGAGACCCTCGCGCTTGGCCTCCTCGACGACCGCCTTGGCGACCATCGGCGCAACCTCGCGGTTGAACACACTGGGGATGATGTAGTCCTCGGAGAGGTCGTCCTCGGTGACGACCTCGGCGATGCCTCGAGCCGCCGCCAGCTTCATCTCCTCGGTGATGTTCGGCGAGCCGGCGTCGAGGGCGCCGCGGAAGATGCCCGGAAAGCAGAGCACGTTGTTGATCTGGTTCGGGTAGTCGGAGCGGCCGGTGGCCATGATCCGCACGTAGGGAGCCGCGTCCTCGGGCATCACCTCGGGGGTCGGGTTGGCCATCGCGAAGACGATCGCGTCGTCGTTCATCTTGTCCAGCGCCTCCGCCGAGATGATCCCGGGGCCCGAGAGGCCGATGAGGATGTCCATGCCCTCGAGCACGTCGGCGGGCTGCCCGCTCAGCCTCTCCGGGTTCGAGTTCTCTGCGTACCAGCGTTTGATCCCGCTCATCTCGCCGGACTGGTAGTCCTCGCGCCCGGTTGAGAGGGCGCCCAGCCGGTCGCAGCCAACCACGTGCGTGACGCCAGAGGCGAGCATCATCTTGGTCACCGCTACCCCGGCGGCGCCGAGGCCAACCACGAGCACCCGCAGCTGCTCGATCGGCTTGCCGACGATCTTCAACGCGTTGAACAGCGCCGCCATCGTCACCACGGCGGTGCCGTGCTGGTCGTCATGAAAGACGGGGATGTCGAGCGCCGCCTTGAGCCGCTCCTCGATCTCGAAGCAACGCGGGGCGGAGATGTCCTCGAGGTTGATGCCCCCGAAGGTGGGGGCGATCAGTTCGACTGCTTTGATGATCTCCTCGGCATCTTGGGTGTCGAGGCAGATCGGGAAGGCATCGACCGCGGCGAACTCCTTGAACAGCATTGCCTTGCCCTCCATCACCGGCATCGCCGCCTCTGGTCCGATGTTGCCGAGCCCGAGCACCGCGCTGCCATCGGAGACCACCGCGACGGTGTTCTTCTTGATCGTGTACTCGAAGGCCTTGGCACGATCGGCGTGGATGTCCTGGCAAACCCGGGCGACGCCCGGCGTGTAGGCCATCGAGAGGTCGTCGCGGGTCTTCAGCGGGTACTTGTTCTCGACCGATATCTTGCCGCCGCGGTGCATCTGCATCGTGCGGTCGACGTAGTCGAGCACCTTGGCTCCACGGGTCGAGCCGATCGCCCGCAGGATCCGCTCCCAGTGCTCGCGGTCCTGGGCGTCGATCGTGAACTCGCGCACCCGTTTGCCCTCGCCGCCGGCGCCCGGCACCAAGTCAACGCCCTGCAGCTGCCCGCCCGCCTCGGCGATCGCCGCGGTCAGTTTGCCCAGGGGCTCCTGCCGCGCATCGAGCTCGACCCGGATCGTGACGCTGTACTGAGCGCTCACCGCCATGGTCAGCTATCGAATCAGATTCGCCCTCGCGTCTGCGCGCGACTTATGATCGCCTGCAAATGGCGGCACTGGCGCTGGCTCTCTACGCGATCTTGGCGACCCTCACCTTCGGGGTACGGGTCGCGGTGCAACTGCGTCGCACCGGTTCGACCGGACTTCACGGCCTGCCCCCCGGTGCCGAACCACCGGAGTGGGTCGCGGGAGGGCTGTTCATCGCGGGCCTATCAATGGTCGCCGTAGCGCTGCTCCTGGCCTTGGTTGGCATCCTCGAGCCCGTAGCCGCGCTCGACGGCCCGATCGGCGACATCATCGGCATCGCGCTCGCCGTCGCCGGCATCTGTTTGACCTTCGGCGCCCAGCTCTCGATGGGCGACTCCTGGCGGATCGGCGTCGAACCCGCGGAGCGCACCGAGCTGGTCACGACCGGTCCCTTCGCCCGCGTCCGCAACCCGATCTACAGCGCGATGCTGCCGACGGTCCTCGGCCTCGTGCTGATGGTCCCGAGCGTTCTCTCGATCGCTGGCTTCCTCACCCTTCTCGTCGGCCTGGAGATGCAGGTGAGGCTGGTCGAGGAGCCCTATCTGCTGCGGGTGCACGGCGACGCATACGTCTCCTATGCGGCGCGGGTGGGCCGCTTCGTCCCCGGAATGGGGTTGATGCATGGCCTTCGATGAGGCTCTCGCCGACCGGGTTCGCGACGTACTGGCGTCGCGGGGCGACCTCAGCGAGCGCAGGATGTTCGGCGGCATCGCCTTCATGCTGGGCGGCAACATGGCAGTAGGCGTGATCGGCGAGGATCTGATGGTCCGTCTCGATCCAGGAGACGCCGAGGAAGCGCTGCGCGAGCCCTACACGCGCCCGATGGACTTCACCGGACGGCCGATGAAGAACATGGTCTACGTCGATCCAGCCGGCACCGAGGCCGACGAGGACTTGGCGGCCTGGGTCAACGCCGGCGCCGATTTCGCCGAGTCGCTGCCCCCCAAGTAGCGCCAGCGCCCGCACGAAGCGAGCGATTCGAGGCCGGATCGCCAGCGTCCCTCTGGCGGGTTTCCCATCAGGTGGACCGGAAACGCGCCACGCGGCACCTTAGAGTTGCGCCGATGCCGCCCGATCAGCCTGGTGCCGCCGAGACCCCCGAGCTCTTCCTGATCGACGGCAACTCGCTTGCCTACCGGGCTTTCTTCGCGCTGCCGGAGTCGATCGGGACCAGTGACGGGCGGCCCACCAACGCGATCTACGGGCTGGCCTCGATGCTGGTCAAGATCATCGACGAGCACCACCCCGCTGGCGTCGTCGTCGCCTGGGACGCCGGCATGTCTGGGCGCGAGGTCACCTACGACCTCTACAAGGCTCAGCGCAAACCACGCCCTGACCTGTTGCGCGAGCAGTGGCCGCACCTGATGCCACTGGTCGAGGCTTTCGGCTACACCAATGTCAAGGTCGAGGGCTTCGAGGCCGACGACGTGATCGCCTCGTTGACCAGGCAGGCGCGCGCGGAGGGGATAACGGTGATGGTCGTCACCGGGGACCGCGACGCCTACCAGCTGGTCGGGCCGGGGGTGCGGGTTATGAGCACCTCGCGCGGCATCACCGAGACCAAGATCTACGACGCCGACGCCGTTGTCGAGCGCTACGGGGTGCCGCCGGAGCTGATCACCGACCTGATGGGGTTGCGCGGCGACACCTCGGACAACATTCCGGGCGTCCCCGGGATCGGGGAGAAGACCGCGACCCAGCTGCTGCAGCGGTTCGGAACCCTGGAGAGGGTGCTGGCGAGCGTCGCGGAGGTCTCCGGCGCAAAACGCAAGCAGAACCTGGTCGAGCACGCCGACGACGCGCGCATGTCGAAGCAGCTGGCCACCCTCCACTACAACATCGACACCGGCGTCGACCTGGCAGCGGCGATGGCCTCAGAGCCCGACCGGGGCGCTCTGCGGGACTTCATGCGCGAGTTCGAGCTGCGGGCAGTGATGGAGCGGCTCGAAGAAGCCTTGCCCGAGGGTGAAGCCGTCCCTGGTCGCAGTGTCGAGAAGGAGCTGGTGGCCGAGGCGGAGGAGGGAGCTCCCGCTGACCTCGGCGATGGCCTGGCTGCCCTGGGAATCGCCGGCGAGCGCTGGGCCGCAGCCCAGGGCGAGCGGATCGTCGCTGGCTCTTCGACGCTTGACGAGCTGGCCGTCGCGCTCGCCGGGAGGCCCCTGGCCGCCCACGACGCCAAGTCGCTCGGCGGCGGCCGCCACGGCCTGCTCGCCGCCGCCGCCCGCGAGGGCATCGAGCTGGCCCTCGACCACGACACGATGCTCGCCGCCTATCTGCTCGAGCCACAGCGCCGAACTTACGAGCTGACCGAGCTGGCTGCGGATGCCGGCATCGGACTCGCCGAGGGCGCCACCGCCGTCGAGACTGAAAATGACGGCCAGCTCGCGCTCGGCGAGGAGGTAGAGGCCGGCCTTGATCCCCCCGAGGAAGCGCGCCTGGTAGCCGCCCTCGCCGAGGCGCAGCGACCGCGACTCGAGCAGTTCGAGCTGGTGTCCCTATTGCAAGACGTAGAGCTGCCGCTCGTACACGTCCTAGCCGCGATGGAGCGCGAGGGGCTGAAGCTCGACGCCGAGCGGCTGGCTGAGGTCGGCGCTGGCTTCGGCGAGCGGATCGCGACGCTGGAGAAGGAGATATTCGAGCTGGCCGAGGAGGAGTTCACGATCGGCTCGCCGCAGCAGGTCGGCCGCATCCTCTTCGAGAAGCTCGGCCTGAGCCGCAAGCGCCGCGGGAAAACCGGCTTCTCGACCGACGCCCGCGTCCTAGCCCAGATCCGCGACGAGCACCCGATCGTCGAGAAAATCGAGTCCTGGCGCGAGCTGACCAAGCTCAAGAACACCTACCTCGACTCGCTGCCGGACCTGATCGACCCCGAGACCGGACGCGTCCACACCACCTTCAACCAGGCCGCGACGACCACCGGCCGCCTCTCCAGCACCAATCCCAACCTGCAGAACATCCCGATCCGCACCGAGATCGGCCGCCCGGTCCGGGCCTGCTTCGTCGCCGAACAGGGGGCCCGGCTGCTCTCCGCCGACTACAGCCAGGTCGAGTTGCGCGTGCTCGCCCACGTCGCCGACGAGGAGGTGTTGAAAACGATCTTCCGTGCCGGCGAAGACGTTCACGCCGCCACCGCCGCCGAGGTCTTCGACATCTCGCGCGAGGACGTCGACGTCGGCCAGCGCTCGAAGGCGAAGATGGTCAACTTCGGCATCGTCTACGGCCTGACCGGCTTCGGCCTCGCCGATCGGCTCAACATTCCCCGCAAAGAGGGCGAGGAGTTCGTCGCCCGCTACCTGGAGCGTTTTCCGGCAGTGAGGGCTTTCCGGGAGCGAGTCGTCGAGCGCGCCCAGGAGGAGGGCTACGTGCGGACGCTGATGGGAAGGCGGCGCTCGATCCCCGAGCTTCGCTCCGGCAACCCCAACACGAGGCGACTGGGCGAGCGTCTCGCTGTCAACGCCGTGATCCAGGGCACCGCGGCGGACATCATCAAGGTGGCGATGGTCCGCTGCCAGAGAGCCCTGCGCGAATCGGGCGCCAGGACCCGCCTGGTGCTGCAGATCCACGACGAGCTGCTGTTTGAGGGCCCGCCGGGGGAGATGGACGACGCGACCGAGCTGGTGCGGCGCGAGATGTGCGCCGCCTACCAGCTCGATCCGCCACTCGAGGTGGACATCGGCGTCGGCAAGGACTGGCTCGACGCCAAGTAGGCGTTGGGTCAGCCGGCCAACTCGACCTTCTCGAAGGCGGCGCTGCCGTGCTCCAGCTTGAGCTCGGCCTCCTCGACAGTTGCGCCTGCGGTCAGGTCGGCGGTCGTGCAACTTGGCGCTTCGTCTTCTTCGCCTTCGTCGTCGTCCCCAGGCTCTCCTCCTTCGCCATGGTGACCCTCGCCTTCTTCGCCGTGGTCGCCATGGTCATCGCCCAGCTCGCCTTCCCCCTCTTCGTCTTCGGGGCTCGCGTGCTCTTCGCCATCGTCTGAGGCAGAGGCCGACCCGTGGTGCTCTCCTCCGCATTCGATCTCGGTCTGTTCGGTGACGAGGCCGCTGAGCGTTTCACCGCCGAAGAGGGCGATCGTGAGCTTGCCGGTGCTCGGGTCAAAGGACTGAATCGTGCCGGCGTTCTCTTCGCCGTCCGGGATGCCGTCCCCATCGCTGTCCGAGCTGCGCGGGTTGTCGCCTGCCAGGAACTCGGCCCGGTTGCGCAGGTGGTCACGATCCTGGTCGTGTCCCGCCTGGTTCACCTTCAAGGAGAGGTTGTGGCGCTTCTCCCAGCGATCGGGGATGTGGTCGTGATTGCGGTCCTTGGCAGCCGCCATGGCCGGCAGGGCCAGCATCGCGATTGCGCCGAGCGCGGCGGCCAGGAAGACCTTGAGGCTGTTCATGCGGTTCATCGATTTCCTCCGTTTGGGGGTGTCTATTCCGTCAACCCGTCGCGACTGTGAGAATCACGCAGCAAGTCGCTTGGGTTGGAATCGCCCGAGTGCGATTCGGCGGCGTCTCCTCCGCCCGAGCTGCCTGAGCTTCCCGAGCCGCTGAAATCGCCTTCGCCGGTCAAGTTCTCTTCGGTCACGCCGTCTCCTGGGCCGGGCCCAGCGTGCGGGTTGGAGCCCTCGACGGATTCCGAGTCGCCTTGGATGGAGCCCTCACCGCCCGACCCGGCGCCACCGTGTCCCAAATCGCCGCCGTGTCCAGAACGCTCGCCGGATCCCGAACCGCTCCCGTGATCGCCACCGTCAGATCCCTTGCCCGGACCGCTGTCGCCACGGCCCGATGAGCCAGAGTGGGACAAACCCGGGGGGCTGTTGCCGCCAACGGGGCCACTCCCGCCGCGGTCCCCACTCGCTCGGCTGCGATCGCCGCCACGCTTGCGTTCGCCGTGCGAGCTGTCGCCTCGGCTTCGATCGGCGAAACGCACCTCGGCACTGCTGGCCTGGCCGAGCGGGGGGACGGCTGCCGCGGAGCTGCCGGAATCTCTGCGAATCGGAGGCGGGGTCGCATCGGCTTTCCCGACCGGGGTCCCGTGGTCGATCGCCACTCCCGCCCCGACTGCGCCGGCGACCAGCACCGTCGCCGCGGTCGCTTTGAATGCCACCCCGGCGCCGCCGACTCCCGCGGCGCCCGCGGCAGCTTCGGCGGTGCCGGGCCCGCCGCCCTCCAGCATTGCTCTCAGCAGGGGCAGCGGCACCAGCATTCCGGCCCCGCTGCGCAGTGCTTGCCGAGCCCGGTAGATCGCCTGCCGCGCGCCGCCGCCGCTCAGGCCCAGGGCGGCCGCGATCTCCTCGTGACCCAGCCCCTCCAGCTCCCGCATCACGATCGCCGCCCGCTGCGGCTCGGGCAGCGCCTGCAGGCGCTGCATCAGGTCGGCGATCTCCTCGCGCCGCTCCAGCTCTTCAACCGGGTTGCGGCCGCCGGCGATCGCCTCGGCCAAGATCTCCGGCGATGGTGGGCTGTCGCGGAGGTCGTTGAGCGCCGTGTTGCGGACGATCCGGAACAGCCACGGACGCAGTTCGATCTCGGCCCCGTCGCGGCGCAGCGCCAGCAGGGCCTTTGAAAAGGCGTCCTGGGTGACGTCTTCCGACCGCCCGCCGACGATCGACGCGGCGTAGCGCGTCAGCGGCTTGCCGTAGCGGTGGACGATCTCCTCGAAAGCGGTCTCGTAGCCTTCGCGGACGAGCGTCACCAGGCGCCGGTCTGGCTGGGTGCGCAGGGCCGGGCCGAGGACGAGGCGGGTGGCGAATCCCTCTGCTGATGGTGGCATGTGCGGTTCGATCAATCTCTGAGTTACTGATATGACAGCACTGCGGTTCACCGGCTCTGGACCTTTGTTCGATGCAACCCGCAGATCTCCTGAAAATCACGCTCTCGCAAAGTCGCCGCCATGGATAAGGGCCTGGCGGTCCTGCTCACCGCGGTCGCCGGCGGCCTGGTCGCTGTCCAGGCGCCGATCAACGCCGGGCTCGGCAGGTCGACCGGCAGCCTCCCAGCCGCTCTGGTCTCCTTCGGCATCGGCACGCTCGCCCTCGCCGCGATCGTCGTCCTCAGCGGCAAGGCGGGCGGGCTCGACTCGACTTTCGACGTCAGCTGGTACTACCTGCTCGGCGGCCTGCTCGGCGCCGTCTACGTCACCAACGCGCTGATCGCGGTCTCGGCGATCGGCGCGGGCGGGGTCGCCGCGGCGACGATCACCGGTCAGCTGACCGCTTCTGTGGCGATCGACCGGCTAGGGCTGTTTGGCCTCGACCAAGTCTCGCTCAGTCCCGAGCGAGTGATCGGGGTCGCGCTGCTGCTTGCCGGCACGGTTCTCGTCATTCGCTGAGCGGGCCGGCCCCGGCGGGGCTATCCGCAGGTAGTGCTCGAATGACCAGTCGACGAAGCGCTTCCAGCCCAGCAGCCGGATCATCGGCCCGAGCAGCCGCGGCGGAATGCGCGGCACCAGTCGCTGCACGCGCAGCATCCAGCGGAACTTCCACTCGTGGGAGTCGTTGAACTCGGCATAGCGGCTCGCCGCGCGCTCGCGGTCTTGGCTTCCCTCGATCACGCTGCGCAGCTCGCGTCCCAAGGCGAAGCCGAAGTAGAGCGCGGTCCTGATTCCCTCCGCGGTCAGCGGCAGGCAATGCCCGGCGGAGTCGCCGGCGAAGAAGACCCCACCCTCGGTTGCGCGGCGCAGCTTGTGCGGGATCCAGTTGCCCTGGTAGCGGACGCGGTCGCGGCCCAGATCCTCGGCCAGAAGCTCGGTCGTCTCGCGGACGTGGAAGCGGGGGTCGAAGGAGCCGACGCCGATCCGCAGCTCCTCGCGGGCCGGGAAGGACCAGCCGTAGCCGGCGGGCACGTAGCGGCGGTCGATCCATACCTCGAGGTCTTCGCTGCTGCCGCCGGGATGGACCTCGAGCCCGCGCGAAAGTGGCGCGTCCGGCGGCTGGTGGCCGTCGCCGGAGGCGAGCACGCGGCGCCAGCCGAGCGCGTCGACGACGAGCGGAGCGCGGAGCACGCCACGGTCAGTCTCGACCGCGATCGTGCCGTCGCCGTTGGCTGGCGCGGCGCGCCCGTTCACCTTCGCCGTCTCGAAGCGGGCGTCGCACTGGCTCCAGAGCAGCTCGCAAAGCTCGCGGTAGTCGAAGGTCGAGAAGGTCCAGGGAAGCTGGTAGCGCTTGTGGCCGTGAGGGGTGTGGATGAGCAGCGAGTCGAAGCGCTGCCGCTCGGCCTCGATCAGCCCAGTCGCCCGCAGCCAATCGGTAGGGATGCCGCAGGCCGAGGTCTGCCGCTCGCCGATCTCATAGCGGTCGACGATCAGCACGTCGGCGCCAGCGCCGGCCAGCTCACGGGCGACCGCGAGACCGGCAAAGCTGGCGCCGCAGATCAGCACGTCGTGGCTGCCGGACAGAGGACTGCGTTCGTCCCCGCGTTTCGTAGCTCGAATTGGCACGACGTGGAGCGTATCTCCCGTGGAGATGTTTCTGCCATTATTCGCCGCTGTGTCCGTGACCGATACGACCTTGACCCCTGCTCCGACCGGCTCTCCCGTCGAGGGATCCAACGGCCTGCTCGTCGAAGTCGACGGCAAGATCGTGCCGAACTATGCCGCGACGATGGTCTCCTTCGACGAGGGCGACGTCGTCAAAGGCAATGTCGTGCGGATCGACAAGGACGAGGTCCTGGTCGATATCGGCTACAAGTCGGAGGGGGTCATCCCCTCGACCGAGCTCTCGATCCGCAAGTCCGTGGATCCCGCCGACGAGGTCGACCTGGGCGAGGAGATCGATGCCCTCGTCCTCACCAAAGAGGACGCCGAGGGCCGCCTGGTCCTCTCCAAGAAGCGAGCCCGCTTCGAGAAGGCGTGGCGCCGCATCGAGGCTGCTGCCGAGTCCGGCGAACCGGTCGAAGGCAACGTGATCGAGGTCGTCAAGGGCGGCCTCATCCTCGATCTCGGGGTGCGTGGCTTCTTGCCGGCCTCGTTGGTCGACATCCGTCGCGTCCACAACCTCGACGAGTTCCTCGGCCAGACGCTCGAGTGCAAAGTGATCGAGTTGAACCGCAGCCGCAACAACGTGGTGCTCTCGCGGCGCGCCGTGCTCGAGGAAGAGCGCAAGGAGGTCCGCGAGCAGATCCTCGGTCGCCTCGAGCCCGGCCAGGTGGTCGAGGGCAAGATCTCCAACATCGTCGACTTCGGCGCCTTCGTCGACCTCGACGGGATCGACGGCCTGATCCACATCTCCGAGCTTTCCTGGAGCCACGTCAACCATCCCTCCGAGGTCGTCTCGATCGGCGACACGGTGCGGATCAAAGTGCTCGACATCGACCGCGATCGCCAGCGCATCTCGCTCGGTCTCAAGCAGACGCAGGAGGACCCGTGGCAGCGGGTGATCAGCACCCACCGCTCCGGCGACGTGCTCGAGGGAACCGTGACCAAGGTCGTCGCCTTCGGCGCCTTCGTCGAGATCCTGCCCGGGGTCGAGGGTCTGGTCCACATCTCCGAGCTCGCCGACCACCACGTCGAGAGCCCGAGCGAGGTGGTCGAGCCGAACTCCACACTCAACGTGAAGATCCTCGAGATCGACGAGGAGCGGCGGCGGCTCTCGCTCAGCATCAAGCGGGTTGAGGGGCAGAACATGCCTATGGGCGACCTCGGCGAGCAGATCGAAGCTTCGGCTGAGGGCGCAGACGCCGAGGGCCTGGAGCCTCAGCCAGAGGCGTCTGAGGACTCCGCACCTGAGTCCGTAGCCGAAGCAGAGGAGTCCGCCGAGCACGCCCCTGCGGAGGGAGCTGAGGAGCCTGTGGCCGAGGTTGCCTCTGAGCAGCCTGAAGCTGAGGAGCCCGTGGCCGAGGAGGCGACTGCCCCGGCTGCTGAGGAGGCCGAGGCCATAGAGCCTGAAGCTGAGGCGTCTGAGGCTGAGGAGGCTTCCGAGGCTGAGGCTCCAGAGGCCGAGGAGCCCGACGCCGCCGAGTCCTGAGCTGCGCCGTGGCGCGGCCGCTGACTATCGGGCTGACCGGCGGCATCGCGGCCGGGAAGTCCGAGGCTCTCGCGGCGTTCGAGCGATTGGGGGTGGCGACGATCTCCAGCGACGCGGTGGTCCACGAGCTGCTCGAGACCGAGCCGCTGCTGCCCCGTCTAATCGAACGCTGGGGGCGAAAGGTTGCGCCCGGAGACCATGTCGACCGCGACCGGATCGGCTCGATCGTCTTCGCCGACACGGAGGAGCTCAAGTGGCTCGAGGGCGAGATCCATCCTCTGGTCGGGGAGCGGATCGGCGCCTGGCTGACATCGCTGCCGGAGGGTACGGACACTGCCGTGGTCGAGGTGCCATTGCTGTTCGAGGCGGGCATGGACGGGGCCTTCGACACGACTGTCGCCGTCATCGCTTCCGACGAGGTACGTCGCGAACGTGCCCATGCGCGCGGCCACGCTCTCGTCGACGAGCGGGAGGCTCGCCAGCTCGCCCAGGGGGATAAGGCATCCCGCGCGGCGCACGTGGTGCAAAACGACGGCAGCGTCGAGGACCTCGAGCGGGAGCTGTCCGCCCTTGTCGAAAAGCTGCGTCCATGAGGAAAAAGGCGAGGCGGCGGCGCTTGCTCGCCGGTGGCGCGGCTGTCGCGGCGGGCGTCGCGGCGGGCCTGGCGCTCGGCTTGTTCGGCAAGTTCGGCGACGTGATCCAGGAGCTGACGCTGCCGCTTCGCCACGAGGACGTCATCCGCCAGCAGTCGCGGGAAAAGGGGGTCGACGCGGCATTGATTGCTGCCGTGATCTACTCGGAGTCGAAGTTCGGCGACCGCACGTCGAGCGCCGGCGCACGCGGCTTGATGCAGATCACGCCGGAAGCGGCCAAGGACATCGAGCGGCACAGCGGCGGCACCACCTTCCAGCTCGGCGATCTCTCCGATCCCGAAATCAACATTCGCTATGGCACCTACCTCCTGCGTGAACTCCTCGACCGCTACAACGGCGACGTGATCGCTGCCCTTGCCGCTTACAACGCCGGTCCGGCCAACGTCGATCGCTGGGGGGGCAGTGATCTCACCGTCTCCAACATCGCCTTTCCGGAAACGCGCGCCTACGTCGAAGGCGTGCTCGACAAACAGCGCGCCTATCGCGAGAAGTACGCCAAGGAGCTGGGATATTGAGCGCTCCGCGGCCTCGTCTCGCGGCCCTCGCGATCGCCGTCGGTCTGGTCCTGGCCGACTCCTCGATCGTCGTCCTGGCGCTGCCGCAGATCTACCGCGAGCTGAACACCAGCGTCGCCGGCGTGACCTGGGTATTGGTCTCCTTCAACCTGGTGATGGCGCTGGCCGCCGTGCCCGCAGCCCACCTTGCCCGCCGCATCGGCCCCGGTCGCGGCGCGGCAATCGGGCTTGCCGTCTTTGCCGGCGCCGGTCTTGCCTGCGGCCTGTCCGTCGAGCTGAGCACCCTGATCGTCGCCCGCTGCGTGCAGGCGCTGGGCGGCGCGCTCGCGGTGACCGCCGTGCTGGAGCTGCTGCCGGCCAGCGTCGGCTCCGAGCGCCGCGCGGTCGCCATCTGGGCTACTGCGGGGGCCACCGGCGCCGCCCTGGGCCCGGCGGTGGGGGGGCTGCTGACCGAGCTGGTCTCCTGGCAATCGATCTTCCTCCTGCAGGCGCCGCTGGCAATTGCCGCGGGCATTCCCATTCTCGCCGTCGCCAGGCACGAGGCCGCGACCGGAGTCGTGGCGGCCGAGCTGCGCGGCGCCGGCCGTCCGCACCTGCTCGCCAACCTGGCGCTGGCGATGGTCTCGGCAGCGATCGCCGCCGCCCTCTTCCTGCTCGTGCTGCTGCTGATCGAAGGCTGGCGCCTAAGTCCGATCGGCGCCGCGATCGTGGTCTCGGTGATGCCGCTGGCGGCGCTGCTCGGCACCCGCCTCGGGCCGGCAGTGGGAAGCGAGCGCGCGCGCGCAGCCGCGGGGACGATCCTCGTCGCCGGCGGCCTCGGCGGCCTCGCTCTGCTGCCGAAGGCGGAGGTCGCCCTGACCCTGCCGCCACAGCTGCTGGTCGGCGTCGGGCTGGCGCTGGTTCTCTCGGCATTGACTGAGACGGCGCTGCTCGGCCGCGCGCCGCAGGCCATCCACGGCGGTTGGACGATCTCCGCCCGCCACGCGGGCGTCGCGATCGGGTTGTTGGCTCTGACGCCGGTCTTCACCGCCGACATCGCCCAGCAGCGCCGCGACGCGATCGACGCCAGCACCGCCATCGTGCTCGACTCGCGGGTCGAACCGCTGCTGAAGCTGCAGCTCGCCCGGCGGATCGAGGAACGGCTTGAAGGCGAGCGGGGAAAGGTGCCGACTCTCGGCCCCGCCTTCGAGCCGCTGCCCAGCAATCCCGGTGACCGCGCCGACGTGATCCGCCTGCGCGAAGAACTGCAGGATCAGCTCGACCGCGCGGCCACTCACGCCTTCAGCCCATCCTTTGGCCTCGGCGCCCTGATCGGTTTGCTGGCCCTGATCCCGATCGGCCTCGCGCGGAGGATCGATCTATGAGCCAGGCGCGAGGCGCGCTCCTCATCGGGGTGGCCATCGCGGCCTCGCTTGCTCTGGTTGGCGCCTACCTCGCGGCGGGCGGGTCCTCGTATGAGCCGGCCAAGACGCAGGATCCCTGCAAGGACCGGCCCTGGCGGAACCCGGAAGGCCTGCAACAGATCGCCGAGCAGTTCTCGCTCTCGGCGCTCGACGGCGCTGCTTGCGAGCTTGGCGTCAGCCGCGAGACTCTGGCTCGGGCTCTGGCTACGCCCCAGTCGAGGGAACGCTTCACCCAGCGCTACGGGATCGCCGACGCGGAGCTGGCGCGGGCGATCCGCGCCGGCCTGCTGCGGGCCGTAGACGACGCCGAACGCGCGGGCGCTCTCAACCCGCTCTTGGCCGCTCCTCTGCGTGCGACGCTGCGGCGGATCCCGGTCGACCAAGCGATCGAACTGATCCAGAACGCCCGCAAGCTGCTCGACGGCCTGCAGAACTTCCTCGGCCCCGCCCAAGGACTGCTGGAACAGTTCCTTCCCTAGCCTTACTTCTTGAACAAGAACTTCTGGGATTTCACGCTCCAGGAGATGCCGGTGCACAGTTCTTCCGGCGTCACGCCGAGGGCGCTGGATAGCTTGATGATCGTGCCAAGCCGCGGCTCACGGCCTCCGCGCTCCAGCAAGGAGATCTCGGTTCGGTGCAGGTCGCAGCGAAATCCCAGCTCCTCCTGGGAGATTTCGGCTTTCTGCCGGGCTTTGCGCAGGCTGATGGCGAAGCGGTCGCGTGGTTTCATGGACGGGATTCTCTGCGCTTGCTGACAGAAGCTCTACAGACAGCGAGCTTCTAAACGGAACTCGCGCGTTTATCCTACTTGCGTTTCAGTTCCGCGTAGCTCGCCAGACCCAGAGCATCGCCAGCGGCTGCAACGGCAGACGTGCCCACAGCGCCCAGCGAGGGACACGGTCCAGGTCCAATCCGCGCACCTGGTCCGGGTTGACCGCCATGTGCACGTTGGCCGGGAAGACCGAAAGCAGCAGCCCGAGCAGCCACCAGCGGGCGAAGCGGCGCGTCCGCGCCGGAACGACCGCGCCGGCGCCGGCGATCTCCGCCAAACCGCTGACAATCACGGCCTCGCGATGGCGCGGTAGCGACGGCGGCATCATCGCTTCATAGCTGCGCGGGATGACGAAGTGCATCGTGCCGGCGAAGGCGAAGAAGCCCGCAAGGGCCTTTTGGGAGCGATTCATTGGTCGCGCAGTCTTCCAGTTGGAGAGAAAGGGCGCGTTTCGTGCCGATTGACGCGACTATCGCGCCCGCTAAGGTCACCCGGTGCCAGATTTCAAGCTCAACCCGGCCTACACGCCGACGGCAGATCAGCCGGCGGCGATCGCCGGATTGGCCGAGGGGCTCGAGAAGGGGGAGAGGTTCCAAACTCTGCTGGGGGCGACCGGCACCGGCAAGACCTTCACCATGGCCGCCACGATTGCCGCTGTCCAGCGTCCCAGCCTGGTGATCGCACATAACAAGACGCTGGCCGCGCAGCTCTGCAACGAGTTCCGCGAGTTCTTCCCCGAGAACGCGGTCGAGTACTTCGTCTCCTACTACGACTACTACCAGCCGGAGGCCTACGTCCCAGCCCAGGATCTCTATATCGAGAAGGACTCCTCGATCAACGACGAGATCGACCGCCTCCGTCACGCCGCGACGGCGGCGCTGTTCGCCCGCCGCGATGTGATCATCGTCGCCTCGGTCTCCTGCATCTACGGGATCGGCTCGCCTCAGGTCTACAACGAAAAAATGCAGCTGTTCAAAGTCGGCGAGCAGCTCGATCGCGACGAGGTGCTGCGCAAGCTGATCAAGATGCAGTACCAGCGCAACGACTCGGTCCTCGGCCGTGGCGCCTTCCGGGTGCGGGGCGAGGTGCTGGAGATCATGCCCTCCTACGCCGAGTCCGCCTACCGGATCTCGCTCTTCGGCGAGGAGATCGAGTCGATCCAGCACTTCGACCCGCTGACCGGCGAGATCCTCGACACGATCGACCACGTCTCGGTCTGGCCGGCATCGCACTACGTGACCCGCGACGAGACTCTGGATCGCGCGGTCGAGGAGATCCGGCACGAACTGAATACGCGCACGGCAGAGCTTGAGGACGAGGGCAAGCAGCTGGAGGCGCACAGGCTGCGGCAGCGCACCGCCTACGACATCGAGATGCTGAAGGAGCTCGGCTTCACCTCGGGGATCGAGAACTACTCGCGCATCCTCGACGGGCGCCCGCAGGGCAGCCCACCGCACACCCTGATCGACTACTTCCCCGATGACTTCGTCGTCTTCGTCGACGAGTCCCACCAGACGATCCCGCAGATCGGCGGCATGTACGAGGGGGATAGATCGCGGAAGACGACCCTGATCGACTACGGCTTCCGGCTGCCCTCGGCGATCGACAACCGGCCGCTCAAGTTCCAGGAGTTCCTCGACCGGGTCAAGCGGCTGGTGATGGTCTCGGCCACGCCGGGGCCCTTCGAGCGGGCCGAATCGACCCGGATCGTCGAGCAGATCGTGCGGCCGACGGGAATCATCGACCCCGAGATCGAGGTGCGGGAGACGAAGAACCAGATCGACGACCTGATGAACGAGATCAAAGCCCGCGCTGAGGCCGGCGACCGCGTGCTGGTGACGACGCTGACCAAGAAGATGGCCGAGGACCTGACCAACTACCTGCTCGAGTACGGGATCAAGGTCCGCTACCTGCACTCGGAGATCGACACGCTGGAACGGATCCAGATCGTCCGCGACCTGCGGCTGGGCGAGTACGACGTGCTTGTCGGGGTCAATCTGCTGCGCGAGGGACTCGACCTGCCCGAGGTCTCGCTGGTGGCGATCCTCGATGCCGACAAGGAGGGCTTCCTGCGCGGTGAGACCAGCCTCGTGCAGACGATCGGCCGCGCCGCCCGCAACGTCAACGGGCAGGTGCTGATGTACGCGGATCGCGAGACCGACGCAATGCGCGCGGCGATGAGCGAGACCGACCGCCGCCGCGAGATCCAGCTCGCTTACAACGAGGAGCACGGGATCACCCCGGAGACGGTTCGCAAGGGTATCTCCGAGATGTCCGAGTTCCTGGCGATGGAGGACCGGGCGCCGAAACGCCGCCGCCGCAAGCACGACGGGGACTTCGCCAGTCCCGCCGAGCTGGAGCGCACGATCGTCTCGCTCGAGGAGGAGATGCTGGCCGCTGCCGACGATCTCCGTTTCGAGGAGGCAGCCCGCATCCGCGACGAGCTCAAGGAGCTGCGCCGCGACCTCGACGGGATGACGGCGGGAGCCTGAGGCTCTCGCCCCGACCGGGCGCCTATGCCAGCAGCTTCACCGCCTTGGCGCTGTCGGTGTGGAACTCGCCCCGGACGACCTTGCCGTCGCCGTCGAACTTCATCAGGTGCGCGAAGGGCGACTCGAAGCTGCCTTTGTCGTTGCCGGCGCGCTGGGTCCCCCGCACGACGACATACTCGCCGGCGTCGATGAACTCCTCCGGTTCGACGCTGAACGACGACCAGTAGTTGGGAATCTGGGCGAAGTTCCCCATGATCGCGTCGCGGCCCCGGGTCTCCCCACCGAGCGGCAGCTCCTCGGACGTGTACCAGACGGCGTCCTCGGCGAAGTCCTCTTGCAGCGCGGCCAGATCGTCGCGGCCGAAGGCCTCGTAGGCGGTCCGGGCGGTGTCGACGTTCGACATATCTCCTCCTTTGGTGGAAATTCCCCGCCCGAGAGGACCGTACGCCGATCGGGTGGAGTCCGCATCCGGGAATCGCCGCAATCTAAGCTTCCCGCAATGGCGATCGACGTGACCGATGCGAGCTTCGAGCGGGAGGTGATCGAGCGCTCCCGGCAGGTCCCCGTGGTGGTCGACTTCTGGGCCGAGTGGTGTGGCCCGTGCCGGACGCTGACGCCGGCGCTGGAGGCGGCGGAGGCCGCCCGCGCGGAGCAGGTCGTGCTGGCCAAGGTCGACGTCGATGCCAACCAGGCGCTGGCGGCCCGCTACCGCGTGCAAGGCATCCCAGCGGTGAAGGCCTTCCGCGACGGCAAGGTTGCGAGCGAGTTCGTCGGCGCCGTGCCGAAAGCGAAAGTCGAGGAGCTGTTCGACTCGCTGGTTCCCTCGCGGGCCGACGAGCTGCTGGGCAAAGGCGACGAGCTGTCCTTGCGGGAGGCGGCCGAGCTCGAGCCACGCCGGGCCGATATAGCCGTCGCTCTGGCCCGCGCGCGGCTGGAGCGCGGGGCGGTGGACGAGGCGCTGGAGGCGGTCGAGGCGCATGAGGGGGACTTCGCCGCCGAAGGGATCGCGGCCCGGGTGCGCCTGGCCAAGCAGGGGGTCGGCGCTGAGGCCTTCGCGACCCTCGACCGCGGCCATCGCGAGGCGGCTCTGGACGCCCTGCTTGCAGAGATCGAGGAGGCCGACGAGGACACGCGTGAGGATCTGCGCCGCGTCATCGTCGGCATCCTCAGCGAAGCCGACCCGGCCGATCCCAGCGCCCGCGAGTACCGCAAGCGCCTGGCTGCGGCCCTTTACTGAGGGCGCACAGGAAGCGGCCGCCTGCGCCGCGAAGATAGGCAGATGAGCGTGCCGCCGCCCCGCAAGCCCCGCCCGTCGCTGCCCGAGGGTCCATATCTGGTCGTGGGACTGGCTAGATCGGGGCAGGCTGCGGCCCGTCTGCTGGCGGGGCGGGGCGAGGTCGTGCGGGGGGTCGATTCCGGACATCCGCCCGAGGCGGCAGGGCTGGTGGGGGATGGCGTCGAAGTTGACCTGGATACGGATGGACTGGCTTTACTCGACGGCACGCGAACCGTTGTCAAGAGCCCGGGCGTGCCCCGGGAGGCGCCGGTGATCGCTGCCGCGCTGGAGGGCGGTATCGATGTGGTCGGCGAGCTCGAGCTCGCCTGGCGGACGATTCCCAATCGCTTCGTCGCGGTGACCGGGACCAATGGCAAGACGACCACGGTCGAGCTTCTCGGCCACATCTACCGGACGGCCGGGGAGCCGGTCGCGGTCGCCGGCAACGTCGGCACGCCGCTCTCCTCGCTTGCCGGGACGATCGATGCCGACGCAACCGTCGTCTGTGAGGCCTCCAGCTTCCAGCTCGAGGACACCACAGGCTTCGCTCCCGAGTGCGCGGTCTTCCTCAACCTGGCGCCGGACCATCTCGATCGTCATGCCGGCCTCGCCTCCTACCTGGAGGCAAAGTTGCGCATCTTCGCCAACCAGGGAAACGACGACGTTGCCGTCTACAACGCCGACGAGCCTGCGCTGGCCGAGACGGACCTCGGTGGCTGCGCGCGCCGGGTCGCCTTCTGCCACGGCGCGGCCCCCGACTGCGAGGTGGCGCTGGCCGAGGGAACGATCTTCCATGACCGGGAGCCGCTGCTCGCCATCGGCGAGCTCGGCCTCTTCGGCGAGCACAACGTCGCCAACGCGATGGCGGCGGCGACCGCGGCGCTCGCGATGGGCCTCGACCGCGACGCGGTGCGCGAGGGTCTGCGCAGCTTCGCCGGCGTCAAACATAGGCTCGAGGGGGTGGCGGAGATCGGCGGCATCCGCTTCGTCAACGACTCCAAGGCGACCAACGTCGCCTCGGCTGTTGTCGGCATCGGCGCCTTCGAGGGCGGCGTCCACGCGATCCTCGGCGGCAGCGAGAAGGGGGAGCCGTTCGCGCCGCTGCTCGGGCCGGTGCGTGAGCGCTGCGCCGCCTGCTACCTGATTGGCGCCACCGCCGACCGGCTCGCGGTCGAGCTTGCGCCGGTCATTGCCGAAGGGGTCGAGCTGCGCCGCTGCGCCGACCTCGAAGACGCCGTGTGCCGAGCCGCTGCCGCGGCGCGAACCGGCGAGGTCGTCCTGCTCTCGCCCGCCTGCGCGAGCTTTGACGCCTTCGAGAGCTTCGAACGGCGCGGCGATCGCTTCCGCGAGATCGTCGGGGAGCTTGCATGAGCGCCCGCGCACTGTCCCTGCCCCGGCCGGGCTCGAAGGGCGGCAAGAAGAAGGTAAAGAAAAGGCGCGCCGCCAGCCTGCCCGCCGAGTACAACATCCTGCTCACGGCGACCCTCTGCCTGCTTGCCTTTGGCGCCGTGATGGTCTTCTCGGCCAGCTCCACGACCCGCATCCTCAGCAACGGCGGGCTCTCCGACAGCGCCTTCTACCTGAAACGGACGCTGATCTTCGGCGCCGTCGGGCTTGCGGTCATGCACATCACCGCGCGTCACGGCCTGGAGACGATCCGCCGCCTCACCCCGGCGATCCTCGGTGTCTCGCTCTTCCTGCTGTTTGCCGTGCTCGTCCACGGCAGCAGCGTCAACGGCGCCAGCCGCTGGATCGGTCCCAGCTCCGTCCAGCTCCAGCCCTCCGAGCTGGCCAAGGTGGCGCTGATTCTCTACGCGGCAGACCTGCTGGCGCGCAAGCCAAAACGGGTGCGATCGATCGAGGGGCTGATGCCGTTCCTGCTCGTCGTCGGCGCGGCGGCGCTGCTGATCGTCGCCGAGCCCGACCTGGGCACGGCGCTGGTTGTCGCCCTTGCCGTCGCCGCGACGCTCGTCGCGGCTGGGGCGCGGCTTCGTGACCTGGCTCTGATTGGAGCGGTACTCGCCTTCTTCGCCTTGCTGATGACCGTGATCGAGCCCTACCGGATGGCGCGCTTGACCGGATTCCTCAATCCAGGCGCCAACGCGGCAGGCGCCGGCTTCCAGGCTGCGCAGGCGAAGATCGCGCTCGGCTCGGGTGGGCTCTTCGGGGTCGGGATCGGCAACGGCGTGCAGAAGGCCTTCTACCTGCCCGAGGCCCATACCGACATGATCTCGGCGGTGATCGGCGAGGAGCTCGGCCTGGTCGGGATCCTCGGCGTCGTCGGCCTCTTCTCGCTCTTCGGCTATGCCGGCCTTCAGGTAGCCAAGAAAGCGAAGGACAGCTACGGCAAGCTGCTCGTCGCCGGTCTCACCTCGCTGGTTCTCGTGCAGGCGACGATCAACCTCTTTGCGGTGATGGGCCTCGCGCCGCTGACCGGCGTGCCGCTTCCCTTCGTCTCTTATGGCAACAGCAGCCTGATGGCGACCCTGTTCGCGGTGGGGCTGATCCTCAACGTGGCCCGCGGGGGGACCGCCCGCGCTGGCAAACTGCGCGTCGTCGAGGGTGGGCGAAAGCCCGCGCGTGGAAGGAGCCGATCGAGCAGTGCCAGAAGTCGCAAGAGTGGTGGTGGCGGCCGGGGGAACGGCCGGTCACGTCGTGCCGGCGATAGCGGTCGCCGACGAGCTTCGGGCTAGCGGGGCGGAGGTCTCGTTCCTCGGCACGCGCGAGCGGATCGAGGCCGAGCTGGCGCCGGCCGCTGGCTATGAGATCGACTTCCTCAAGGTGCGCGGGATCGACCGCGGCAGTCGCGTGCGCGCGGCTGCGGCCGGCGCCGAGGCGGTCGTTGCCGCCGGCGCGGCATTGCGGGTGCTCTGGCGCCGCCGTCCCGACGTGGTGATGGGCGGCGGTGGCTTCGTCGCCGGACCGGGAGGGCTCGCAGCCGTGCTCGGCCGCATCCCGCTCGTCCTCACCGAGGCCGACAGCCACCTCGGCCTCGCCAACCGGCTGCTCGCCGGCCGGGCGCGGCGGGTGTGCCTCGCCTTCCCGATCGCCGGCCGTGAGGGCGAGCGCTACCCGGTCACCGGGCGGCCGGTTCCGGCGGCCGTGCTCGAGGCCGACCGCGACGCCGCCCGCGAGCGGTTCGGAATCGCCCCAGAGGCGCGCTGCCTGCTGGTGATGGGCGGCAGTCAGGGGGCGCTCTCGATCAACCAATGCGCAATCGAGGCGCTGGCCGAGCGGAGCGGGCGCGACTTCGACGTCGTCCACGTCTCCGGCCGGCGCGACTTCACGGCGCTGGAGGCGCGTCTCGCCGCGGCTGCCCACAACGATCGCTACACCCTGCTCGCCTACGAGCCCGATCTCGGTGACTGCCTCGCCGCCTGTGACCTCGTTCTGGGTCGCTCGGGAGGATCGATCTTCGAGCTGACCGCGACCGGGCGGCCGGCGGTCCTGGTGCCATACCCGCACGCTTCCGCTGGCCACCAGGAAAGCAACGCCGCCTGGATGGCGGACGCCGGCGCCGCAGTGGTTATCCGCGATGACGAGCTGGATGCCGTGCGGCTTGCGCTTGAGATCGGCAATCTGCTCGGGGACGCCGAGCGGCTCGCGGCGATGGGCGCCGCTTCGGCGGCGCTGGCCAAGCCCGACGCGGCCCGGCGGATTGCCGACCAGGTTCTCGCGGCGGCTGGGGCGAATCGGGGCGCGCCTTGACCGCGTCCAAGACCGACAAGGGAGGGTGGGCCGGTCGCCGGCTCCACTTCATCGGCATCGGCGGCGCCGGGATGAGCGGCTTGGCCCTGGTCTGCGACGAGCTTGGGGCGGCGGTGAGCGGCAGCGACCGTGCCGACTCCTCCTACATGGAACGACTGCGTGCCGCTGGCCTCGAACCTGTAGTCGGACACGACGCGGCTAGCCTGCCCGAGGGTGCCGAGGTGGTCGTCTCGACGGCGATTGGAGCGGACAATCCCGAGCTGGCGCTGGCGCGCGAACGGGGCCTCGCGGTCCGGCGCCGCGGCGAGCTGCTGGCTGAGCTCTGCGCGGAGAAGCGGCTGATTGCGATTGCCGGCACTCACGGCAAGACGACGACGACCGCGATGCTGGCTTGGGCGCTGTGGAAGATCGGCGCCGACCCAGCCTTCTTCGTCGGTGGCGAGGTCCCCGGCCTGGGGCCGGACGGCGCCGTCGCCAACGCCGGCTGGGGTGGGGGGGAGTGGGTGATCGCCGAGGCTGACGAGAGCGACGCCAGCTTCCTCGAGCTGGTGCCGGAGATCGCCGTCATCACCAACATCGAGATGGATCACCACTCGCGCTGGGGATCGATGGCCGAGCTGCGAGAGGCTTTCGGTCGGTTCGCCGCGAAGTCGGAGCGCGTCGCCGCGTTCGACATCGACTCGCCGGGCCCGGCTGACTTGAAACTCGCGGTCCCCGGCCGACACAACATGCTCAACGCCCGTGCTGCGCTCGCCGCCGCTGAGCTTGCCGGCTTCGATGTCGATGCCGTCGGCGTCGCTCTTGCCGATTTCCCTGGTGTGCATCGTCGCCTCGAGCTCAAGGGAAGCCGGGACGGCGCCGCTGTATATGACGACTATGCGCATCACCCGACCGAGGTGCGGGCGGCGCTCGAGGCCCTGCGGGGGCTGGGCCCCAAGCGTCTGATCGTTGCCTTCCAGCCGCACCTCTATTCGCGCACCAAGGCGCTTGCCGAGCAGTTTGGCGCGGCGCTGGCGCTGGCTGATGAGGTCGTCGTGCTCGACGTCTACCCCGCCCGCGAGAAGCCCGTGGGCGCTCTGGCCGGCGTCAGCGGCCTCGACGTAGCCCGTGCCGCAGCGGATCGCATGGGGGGTAGGCGTGTCCTCTGGGCCCCGACCTTGGCGCAGGCACAGGCGGCGCTCGAAGCGCGGCTCGAGTCGGGAGTGGCGCTGGTCACGGTCGGCGCCGGCGATGTCTTCAAGGTAGGCGAGGCGCTGATCGGGAATGGAGCGAGGGGATGAGCGCCCCGCCCAGCGGAGTCGAGCGCGACTTTCCCCTCGCGCGACTGACCACGGTCCGCACCGGCGGCGATGCCGACTGGTTTGCCCGTCCCCGCGATGCGGAGCAATTGGGCGAGCTCCTGACCTGGGCTGGAGCGGAGGGCCTGCCGATCGGCGTGATCGGCTCGGGTTCGAACCTGCTGGTCGCCGACGACGGCTTCCGCGGCCTTGCGCTGAAGCTCGACGGCGAGCTCGCGACTGTCGCCAAGGATGGCGAGCGACTGCTTTGCGGAGGCGGCGCTAGGCTTCCCTCGGCAGCGGCCAAAGCCGCGGGCTGGGGTCTCTCTGGCCTCGAGTTCGGCGTCAACATCCCCGGCACCGTCGGCGGCGCGGTGAAGATGAACGCCAACGCCTATGGCGGCCAGCTCGCCAAGGTGCTCGAGTGGGTTGACGTCTGCGCGCCGACGGGGCGGGAGCGCCGCGACGCAGAGCAGCTCGGCTTCGAATATCGCAGCTCGAACCTGGGCTCCGACGAGGTCGTCGCGCTCGCTTCGTTTCGGCTCGAGGCTGCGGATGCCAGCGCGATCAAGGCGACGATGGCCGGCATGCGGGAACGGCGCCACGAGGCACAGCCGTCGGGAATCAAGACCTTCGGCTCGACCTTCAAGAACCCGGAGGACGAACGCGCCGAGGGCCGCACGGCGGGGCAGTTGCTGGAGACGGCCGGCTGTCGAGGCCTGGAGGTCGGCGGCGCCCGCTTCTCCGCCAAGCACGCCAATTTCGTCGAGAACACCGGGGCGGCGACGACTGAAGACGTGCTCGAGCTGATGGCCGCGGGTCGCCGCCTCGTCCACGAGCGCTTCGGTGTGGTGCTGGAGCCGGAGGTGCAGCTGCTCGGCGATGTCCACTGGCCAGAGGCCTGGCAGCTGTGAGGCGCCGCCTGCTCGCGCTCGGGCTGCTCATTGTTGCGGTGGCAGCCGCCTACTGGCTCCTGATCCGCGATACGACCGTCGAAGCCGGCCTGCAACTGCCGCAGGCCACGGCGACGATCGGGACGGGTTCCAATGCGATCGCCGTCGGCCCCGAAGGTCAGATCCTCGCCTGGCTACCGCTGTCCGAAGACCTGCAGCTACCCAGCCTGTCGCTCTCGGCGCCGCCCAAGGACGGCCGGCTCGCCGGTCCAGTTCTGCAGCAGGCCCGGGTCCTCGGCGCCGCCCCGGCGACCTTGCGCCCGTATATACAGAACAGCTACTACGGCGAAAGCGGGGTCGACGTGACGCTGCGCTCGGGGATCGAACTGCGGTTCGGCGATGCCTCGCAGGCCCGCGCAAAGTGGAAGGCGGCGGCTGTGGTGCTGGCCGACCCTTCGATCACGGCGCTCGATTATGTAGACCTGCACGCTCCTGGCCGGCCCGCCGTGGGTGGCTCTGGGCATACGCTTCCGCCCGCTGAATGAACCCTCGACCGTAGGGTTAGACTGGACAAAGTCTCAAGTAAGCATTGAGAGTTGGCGCTTGCAGGATGTCTCCCGGGCGTTTGACAGAACCCCAAAAATGCCCTACGTTGAGCGCAATTTCCGTGCTTCAGGAGTAAGCTTGAACCCTTAAGCCTTGCTGAAGCGTCGGACGGAACAAAGGCTCAACTCAAACGCCAGCCCCAGCGTGGGCGGGCGAGCTGGAGAAATCGGGAGATGGAATCCACTTACCTCGCGGTGATCAAGGTCGTTGGAGCAGGCGGCGGAGGAACCAATGCCGTCAGCCGCATGGTCGACGCTGGAATTCGCGGCGTCGAGTTCGTCGCCGTCAACACCGACGCACAGGCGCTGCAGGCATGCGACGCCGACATCAAGCTCTCGATCGGCCAGGAGCTGACTCGCGGCCTCGGCGCCGGCGGCAACCCCGAGGTCGGGGCGGGCGCCGCAGCGGAGAGCCGCGATGAGATCAAGGAGGCGCTGAAGGGCGCCGACATGGTCTTCGTCACCGCAGGCGAGGGCGGCGGCACCGGCACCGGCTCGGCGCCGGTGATTGCCGAGATCGCCAAGGAAGAGATCGGCGCCCTGACCGTCGGCGCCGTCACCAAGCCTTTCGAGTTCGAGGGCAAACGGCGGATGCAGCAGGCGCTCGAGGGGATCGAGAAGCTGCGCAACAACGTCGACACCCTGATCATCGTCCCCAACGAGAAGCTCTTGCAGGCGGTCGAGCGCCGCACCAGCGTGCTCGAGGCCTTCCGTCAGGCAGACGACATCCTGCGCCAGGGCGTGCAGGGGATCACCGACCTGATCACGATCCCGGGCCTGATCAACCTCGACTTCGCCGATGTGCGCACGATCATGCGCGACGCCGGATCGGCGCTGATGGGCGTCGGCGCCGCCTCGGGTGAGACGCGCGCTGTCGACGCCGCCAAGGCGGCGGTCACCTCGCCCTTGATCGAGGAGTCGATCAAGGGCGCGACCGGGATGCTGCTCAACATCACCGGCCCCGAGGACCTCGGCCTGTTCGAGGTCAACGAGGCGGCGCAGCTGGTCCAGGCCGAAGCCGACGACAACGCCAACATCATCTTCGGCTCGGTGGTCGACCAGTCGATGCGCGACGAGGTTCGCGTCACCGTGATCGCCACGGGTTTTGAGGGCTTCGAGCTATTAGCCCGTTCACCGCAGCGTGTGCGTCGTCGCTACGAGAGCCGCCCCCGAATCTCAGCCGAGGACACGGACATTCGCAAACTGCGGGTCAGCGACGACGACATCGACGTTCCCGGCTTTCTCAAGGAATAGCCCTGAGGCCTACGGCGGAGGGAGCATCAGTAGCTCCTTCTCCCGCCGCTTCGCGGGAGTTCGTGAGAAGGAGCTACTGATGCTCCTCGTCTCCGACGCGGGCCAGGCAATAGCCTTGCGCGCCGTGAACCTCCAGCGGACGCCTCTGTACGAGAAGCACGTTGAGCTGGGGGCGAAGCTGGTGGACTTTGCTGGCTGGGAGATGCCTGTGCTGTACGAGGGGGTGCGGGAGGAGCACATGGCGGTGCGGACGCATGCTGGGATGTTCGACGTCTCCCATATGGGCGAGGTCGAGGTCGAGGGGCCTGGGGCGCTCGCCTTTCTGCAGCGGGTGCTTTCCAATGACGTGGCGGCGATCGGGCTCGGTGGCGCCCAGTACTCCTGTCTCTGCAACGAGGACGGCGGCGTCCTCGACGACCTCTTCGCCTACCGGCTCGGTGGCGATCGCTACCTGCTCGTCACCAACTCCGCCAATCACGGGGCCGACCTCGCCTGGTTCGGGCGCTGGAGCCGCCGCTTCGACGTCAGCGTCCGCGACGTCGCCGACCGCTACGCGATGTTGGCCGTCCAGGGCCCTCATGCCCGCTCGATCGTCTCCGGCACGCTGGACATCGAGTTGCCGCCGCGAATGCGGGTGGCGGTGGCCCGGATCGGCAACCGCCCGGCGCTCGTCTGCGGCACGGGCTACACCGGCGAGGATGGGATCGAGCTGCTGATCGACCCCGAGATCGCGCCGGCGATCTGGGCCGAGCTGTTCGACTCCGGCGTTGTCCCTTGCGGCCTCGGCGCCCGCGACACGCTGCGGCTCGAGGCCTGCTTCCACCTGCACGGCAACGACCTCAGCCCCGATCGCAACCCAATCGAGGCCGGGCTCGGCTGGTGCTGCAAGGAGCAGACCGACTTCGTCGGCGCGGAGGCTGTCGCACGGGCGCGTGCGGAGGGCACTGCTGAGCGGCTGGCTCCCTTCAGGATCGAGGGCGCCGGTATTCCCCGTCAGGGGAATGCCGTGCTTGCGGGCAGGGACCCCGTCGGGGTTGTCACCAGCGGCACCTTCTCGCCTTCGCTGGAAGTCGGGATCGGGATGGCCTATCTGCGCACCGACTTGGCCGAGCCCGGGACCGAGGTCGAGATCGACGTGCGGGGCAAACTTCGCGCCGCCCGGATAGCGTCCAAGCCCTTGTATCGAAAGGAGAGATGACCTTGGTCGACGCGAACTACCCGGAGGAATTGCTCTACCACGACCAGCACGACTGGGCCCGGCTGGATGGGGATGAGCACGCCGTCCTCGGGATCACCTGGTACGCGCAGGACAGCCTCGGCGAGGTCGTCTTCTATGACCCACCCGAGGTCGGCGCGATGATCGACAAAGACTCCTCTTACGCGGAGGTCGAGTCGGTGAAGGCGGTCTCCGACGTGATTGCGCCGCTCTCGGGAGAGATCGTCGAGGTCAACGACGCGCTGGCGGACGCGCCCGAGAAGATCAACGAGGACCCCTACGGCGAGGGCTGGCTGGTCAAGGTGAAGCTGACCGCCCCGTCGGAGGCCGAGGGCCTGCTCGGCGCTGCCGAATACCGCAAGCTGCTGGAAAACGGCTGAGGTGCTTGCGCCCCCCGCTTCCGTAGCCTTGGTGAGGTGAGCCGCTACACCTCAGCGACGCCCGCCGACCGGGCCGAGATGCTTGCCGCGATCGGCGCCGAGTCGACCGCAGAGCTCTTCGCACAGATCCCCGAGTCGGTGCGCCTCAACCGCCCGCTCTCGCTGCCGGGCGGAATGAGCGAGGCCGAGGTCTATGAGCGCCTGGCGGCGCTGGCCGCGCGCAACGCCGATGCCGAGGAACAGGTCTGCTTCCTCGGCGCGGGGATGTACGACCACTACGTGCCGGCGATCGTCGACGCGATCACCCAGCGCAGCGAGTTCCTCACCCCCTACACGCCCTACCAGCCGGAGATCTCGCAGGGCGGCCTGCAGGCGATGTTCGAGTTCCAGACGGCGATGTCGGAGCTGACTGCGCTGCCGATCTCCAACGCGGGCCTCTACGAGGGCCCGTCCTCGGTCGCTTCGGCGGGCTACCTGGCGATCGACGCGACCAAGGGGCGCCGCCGCTTCGTCGTCTCGCGCGGCGTCCACCCCCACAGCCGCGAGACGCTGTCCACCTACGCCGAGGGCTTCGGCGCCGAGATCGAGGAAGTCGGGCTCGATGGCGGGCTCACCGACGCCGCCGCCCTGGCCGAGGCGATCGATGACGAGACCGCTGCTGTCTTCCTCCAAAGCCCCAACTTCCTCGGCGCGGTTGAGGACGTCGAGGCATTGGGGGTGACGGCGAAGGAGCACGGCGCGCTGCTGGTCGTCGCGGTCGACCCGATGACGCTCGGCGTGCTCAAGCCGCCCGGCGAGCAGGGCGCCGACATTGCCCTCGGCGAGGGTCAGCCGCTGGGCAACCGGCTCGACTTCGGTGGTCCCTCATTCGGCTTCTTCTGCGGCAGCGAGGAGCTGATTCGGCGCATGCCGGGCCGGATTGCCGGCGAAACCGACGACGTCGACGGTCGTCGCGGCTTCGTCCTCGCCCTGCAGACTCGCGAGCAGCACATCCGTCGCGAGAAGGCCACTCACAACATCTGCACCGCGCAGGCGCTCAACGCCCTGGCCGCCACGATCCACCTCGCCTGGCTCGGTCGCGAGGGCTTCCGCGAGCTGGGCGAGCTGCTGGTCCGGCGCACCGCGTACGCACGCCAGCGGCTGGTGGCGGTGCCTGGGGTGGAGCTGCTCCACGAGGCGCCTGTCGCGCGCGAGCTCGCGCTTCGCCTCGACGCACCGGTCGACCGGGTGTTGGAGCGCTGCGCCGAGCGCGGCATCGCTGCCGGCTACCCGCTCGGCCGCGAGTATCCCGAGCACGAGGACGGCCTGCTTGTCGCGATCACCGAGCGGCGCACGCGCGAGCAGATCGACGGCCTCGCCGACGCGCTCGGCGCCGCGATACAGGCTGAGCATGGCGAGTTAGTCGTAAATAGTGCGACCAACGCGCCAGGGGGGGCATGATGGCGATGACGGAGACGCCGATGCAGCGCGAACGCGCGCAGACGATCTTCGAGAAGTCGAAGTCCGGGCGCCGCGCCGCTGTTCTGCCCCCGGCCGAAGTGCCCGAGCCGCCGCTGGAGGAGCTGATCCCGGCAAACCTCTTGCGCGCCGAGCCGCCGCGCCTGCCGGAGATCGCCGAGCCGGAGATCGTCCGCCACTACAACCGCCTCTCGCGCCGCAACTTCGACCTCGATACCGGCTTCTACCCGCTCGGCTCCTGCACGATGAAGCACAACCCGCGGCTCAACGAGCGGGTCGCGGCGCTGCCCGGCCACGCCCGGCTGCACCCGGCCGAGGATCCGAAGCGTGCCCAGGGCGCGCTGGAGCTGATGTGGCTGCTGCAGGAGTCGCTGGCCGAGATCTGCGGCCTGCCACACGTCAGCCTGCAGCCCTCGGCCGGGTCGCACGGCGAGCTTGCCGGCCTCCTCCTCACCCGCGCCTTCCACGCCGACCGCGGCGAAGCGCGGACCAAGGTGCTGGCCCCCGACACCTCGCACGGCACCAACCCCGCCTCGGTGACGATGGCCGGCTACGAGATCGTCAAGGTGGCGACCGACGAGCGCGGTGGAGTGGAGATGGACGACCTGCGGGCCAAGGTCGACGGCGACGTCGCCTGCCTGATGCTGACCAACCCCAATACGCTCGGCCTCTTCGACGAGAACATCGCCGAGATCGCCACCCTGATCCACGAGACAGGTGGCACCCTCTACTACGACGGCGCCAACCTCAACGCCGTGATGGGCAAATCGCGCCCCGGTGACATGGGCTTCGACATCGTCCACGTCAACCTGCACAAGTCGTTCAGCCAGCCCCACGGCGGCGGCGGCCCCGGCGCCGGTCCGATCGCCGTGTCGGAGCGAATTGAGCCCTTCCTGCCGAGACCGCAGGTGGTGCGGCGCGAGACAGGCAACGGCAACGGCCCCACATACGACCTTGACCAAGACCGACCGAAGTCGATCGGCAGGATGCGCGGCTTTCAGGGCAACTTCGGCGTCTTCGTTCGCTCCTACGCCTACATCCTCAGCCTCGGCGCCGACGGTCTCGCCGAGGCCTCCGAGACCGCGGTGCTGAACGCCAACTACCTCAAGGCGCGCCTTGCCGAGGGCCGCGCGGGCAAGCATCTGCCGGTTGCCTTCGGGCGCCACTGCATGCACGAGTTCGTCCTCTCCGGCAAGCCGATGAAGATGGAGCTGGGGATCGCGACCCTCGACCTCGCCAAGCGCCTGCTCGACTTCGGCTTCCACCCCCCGACCGTCTACTTTCCTCTCCTGGTCGAGGAGGCGCTGATGATCGAGCCGACCGAGACCGAGACCAAGGAGAGCCTCGACGCCTTCGCCGACGCGATCGAGCAGATCCTCGCCGAGGCCGAGCAGGACCCGGAGAAGGCCAAGCAGGCCCCCTACACGACCCCGGTCCGCCGCCTCGACGAGGTCAAGGCGACCCGCAGGCCGGTCGTCCGGCAGGCCCTCAGCTGAGATCTCGATGCGGCCGGCTGGGATCTTTGCGGCGGCCGCGATCCTCGGTGTGCTGTCGGCCTGCGGGTCCTCGTCGAACGAGCCCACTTCCGGGGGAGGAATGAGCTCGCACGGGAATGCAGTGGTCCGTCGCGGCTGCAGCCCAGAGGGCGTTGCCGCGCAGTTCGGCGACCTCCTGAATGCAGTCAGCGAGCGGCGGCAGACCTTGGCGCTGCAGCACATCGCGAGCGCCCCCGACCTGCTCGGCGTCACCGTGTACCACGGAACACGACCGGGGGAGGGCAGGGTCGACGCGAAGACGCCGCGGGTGGTGTTCCGGACCTTCGCGGCGACGATTCCCGCGGGAGAGGAGACGGCGCTGCTCGCAATCGGTGTCGGTGAGCCTGGGCCGTTCGCCGGCGCATATGAGGAAAAGGTGAGATCCGCTCGAACGGCCGGCGTCGAGGTCGTCGCGCGGATCGGCGCCGAGGCATTGTCGGGCAAGATCGGCGTCGACTGTGAGACGGGGCGGATGTACGTGGGTGCGATGCAGGTTGCTGGCAAGCTTCATCCGCAACGGCTTTGCGGAAAGTACGTTCGGATCGACGCGCAGAAGCCCCTCCTTTGCCGGCTCTGAAGCGGCTCAGAGCTCGGGCAGCTCCTGCTTCAGCTCGAGCACCGGGGCGAAGAGGTCGCCGTGCCGCTCGACTCGCTCCAAGACCTCTCCGGCTTCGAAGACGAGTGAGTCGGCGTCGCTGTTCTCGGCGACGTGCTCGACCTCGTCCCAGGTGACGGGGGTCGAGACGGTCGGGCGTTCGCGCGCTCGCAGCGAGTAGACAGCGATCGTCGTCTTGCGCTGGTGGTTCTGCGACCAGTCGACGAAGACCTTGCCCTCGCGTTCGACCTTTTTCATCTTCGAGACGACTTGATCGGGGGTCTGCTTCTCGAGCAGCTGGGCGATCGCTTTGGCGAACGGTTTGGTCTGGTCGTAGTAGATCTCTCGATTGAGCGGCACGTAGATCTGTAGGCCCTTGGAGCCGGAGGTCTTCGGGAAGCACTGGACGTCGAAGTGGCCGAAGAGGTCGCGCAGGCGCAGGCCGACCCGGCAGCAGTCGACGATGTCCGCCGGCGGCCCGGGGTCGAGGTCGAAGGCCAGCACCGTCGGTCGTTTTGGCGCCCGCGCGAGCGAGAGCGAGGGATGGAGCTCGATCGCCGCCAGCTGCGCCATCCAGATCAGCGTCGGCAGGCTGTCGCAGACGCAGAAGTCGATCTTGCCGGCATGGGGACCGGCTTCGACGCGAGCGGTCTTCACCCATCTCGGCCGGTGCTTGGGGCAGCGCTTCTCGAAGAAGGCCGCGTCGAGGTCATCGACGCCTTCGGGGAAGCGGCGCAGGGTCACCGCACGCCCCCTGAGGTGCGGCACGATCGCCGGGGCGACCTTGGCGTAGTAGTCGACCATCTCGCCCTTGGTGAAGCCCGCCTCCGGATAGAGAACCTTGTCGAGATTGGTGAGCTTCAGCTCACGGCCGTCGACTTCGACCTGGCGGCTGGCGGCCACGGGGACTACCTGGAGGTTTTGGACTTTTTACGGGAGGGGGAGCGTTTCTTCGGCGCGGCTTTGCTTTTTTTCCTTGCGCCGGTCTTCGCCGCCGGTTTGCCCGCTTGGGCTTTGGACCTCCCCTTGACGGCGGCAATGCTTTCCTCCAGCGCCGACATCAGGTCGGGTGCGCTGGTTGGCTTCGGCTCCTCCGTCGCCGGCGCGGTGAGGACGTCCTTGCCCTCGGCCTTGCGTTCGATCAGCGACAGCAGCTCCTCGCGGTACTCGTCGCGGTAGGCATTCGGGTCGAACTCGCGGGTTAGCGACTCGATCAGCTGCTCGGCCATCTCGACCTCCTGCTTGGCGACCTTCGGCTTGCCCGACGGCAGCACGTCCTCCAGCTCGGAGGGCGGCACGACCTCGTCGGCGAAGCGCATCGTGGTCAGGGTGAGGACGCCGTCGCTGGGGCGGATCGCGGCAAGGTGCTCCTTGTTGCGGAAGACGAAGCGGGCGATCGCCACCTTGCCCGACTCCTGCATCGCCTGGGCAAGCAGCGAGTAGGCCTTCTCGGCGCCATCCGCCGGCCCCAGGTAGTAGGGGCTGTCGAAGTAGATCGGGTCGATCTGCTCGAGATCGACGAAGTCCTGGACCTCGATCGCTCGCGTCTTCTCCGGGGCGAGTGCCGCCATCTCGTCTTTGTCCAGCGGCACGTAGCGGTCGGGCGTGATCTCGAAGGCCTTGACGATCTCGCCGTAGGGAACCTCCTCGTCGGTCCCTTCGGCGACGCGCCGGTGGCGGATGCGGGCGCCGTCGGACTCGCGGATCTCGCGCAGCGAGATGCCGCGGCGCGCCACCGCGCTGTAGAGCTTGACGGGCACGTTGAGTAGCCCGAAGCTGATCGTTCCGCTCCAAATCGCTCTTGCCATCTAGCGAATCACCTGTCCGGATTCTGGCAGCCCCGCAATCCGCTGTGGGCATACCCGATGTCCCGGCAGGCTTCTTGCGGATCGCTCGTGGACTACCTACGGAAATCGGCTCAGGATCGCCGTGTCGAAATCTTCTTTCGTCAGCGTTTGCAGCGCCTCGCGATCGTGAGTGCCGTCTGCAAGCCGGTCGGCCTGGGCGGAGATCGCCTCGTCGATGATCTGTCGGACCGAGCGGGCATTTGCCCATCCCGGTGGTGGAGCAGCCGTGAGCCGGCCGAGTGCCCCCCGCAGAAGCGGACCGGCGGCTGCGTCGATCCTGTAATCGCCCCTCTCGCACATCGATTCGGCGATGCGATAGAGAGCGTCGGGGTCGTAGTGTGGGAACCGAACGGTCCGATCGAAGCGGCTGCGAAGGCCCGGGTTCGATTCGAGGAATCGCTCGATCTCATCCTCGTACCCGGCGACGATCACACATAGAGACTCCCTCTCAGACTCCATCCTGGCCAGCAGCGTGGTGATCGCCTCCTGTCCGAAGTCGTTGGACGCTCCCTCCGGCGCCAGGGAGTACGCCTCGTCAACGAATAGCACCCCACCCCTCGCCTCGTCGATCTTCGCAGCGGTCTTCTGCGCGGTCTCGCCGATCCACTGTCCGACCAGGTCGCCGCGTTCCACGGCTATCACATGACCTTTCGGCAGCCGGCCGAGCGCGACCAGCACCCTGCCCCAGATTTTCGCCACGGTGGTCTTGCCGGTTCCCGGTGGGCCCGCGAAGACCGCGTGCACCCCCATGGGGGCAACGGCCAGGCCCGCCTCTTGGCGCTGCTCGTCCACTTGCACCCGTCGTGCCATTCGACGCACGTCCCCGGCCACCGACTCGAGGCCCGGAAGATCGTCGAGCTCTGCCAGGATCCGGTTCAACCGCTCCGGGTCGCGGCCCGCTTCGGCGGGGGCGGGGGCGCCATCGACTGGCTCACCGTCCGGCGCCGGGGGGGTTGCGCCGCCCGCCGTTGCGCCGACAGGGCCGATTTCTCCTTTGACGAAGTAACCGTGAGCGCGTTCGGCTAGCAGCCTGACTTCCTCGGCATCCGCGATATCGGGCTGGCGGCGCAGCCACTCCAGGGCCCGTCGCATGTCGACGATCGGGATCCCCTCGTCGCTCTCCCACTCCCCTCGCGATATCCCCCGCGTGGCGATGACCGCGGACCGTGCGGGCAGCATTCCGGCCGCTTCGAGGGCATCGAGCGCGTCGCCGAGCACCGGCACGCTGCCGACCCCGCGGGCGTCGTCGCAGGCCATGACGGCAAAGACGCCCTTTGGGCCGATCAGCAGATGGTCGATGTTGAAGCGGGACGGCACATCTGGAATGGAGACGTCGTGCAAGACAACCCAGCTTTCGGGTGAGAGCGGCTGAAGGGCGGTCCCCACTTTTTTCTCCGCAAGGCTCTGCCGCTTCCAGGCGCTTGCGTCGGGATCGCCGCGCATCAGCGCGAAAGCGCCTCGCTCCCGCGCCAGGTAGGTCGCGTACACGACACCGGCTATCGCCAGCCACACCGAGACGGGCCCGAGCAGCAGGCTGAAGAGGGCGATGACGGCCGGGAGCCACAGGGCCTGGGCCAGCTGCCGGCGCCGCCGGGTCCAGCTGATCGCCGCTAGGCGGTCGCCCTCGGCGGCGGCGCTGCCTCCCGCTCTGGTCGCATCCAGCTCAGGCGCGGGCGGGAACAGCGGAGGCGTGCGCTGACCCGTCTCAAACTGGTTCCCGCCGAGCTCCTCGGCTCGGCCTTGATCTGGCATCGTCGGTTCAGCCCCCGCCCGGTGAGTTTCGTCAAGTCTAATCAGGAGGATGTCGGCATCTGGCCGCTTGCTCCGACGCTTGCGGGATCATCCGCCGGTGTTGTTCGAGCTCCTAGACGTCAGCCTCACCCGTGGCGACCGCCAGGTGCTCGACTCGATCAGCGCCGAGATCCACCCCGGGGCGACGGCGATCGTCGGCCCCTCGGGCAGTGGCAAGTCGACCCTGCTGCGGCTGCTCAACCGCCTCGCCGACCCCGACGCCGGCACGATCTCCTACCGCGGACGACCGCTCGATGAGTACGACCCGCTCGCGCTGCGGCGCGAGGTCTCGCTGGCGCCGCAGCTGCCGTCGCTGCTGGAGGGAACGGTGGGCTCGAACCTGGCTTATGCCGCCAATCTGGCCGGCAAGGACCTCGACGCGGCGCGCTGTCTCGGTCTGGCCGGTCTCGATGCCGGGTTCGCGGAGCGTGACGTGGGCAAGCTCTCGGTCGGTGAGCAACAGCGGGCGATGCTGGCTCGGGCGCTGTCCCAGGAACCGGCGGTCCTGCTGCTCGACGAGCCAACGTCGGCGCTCGACCACGCCGCCCGCGATGCGATCGAGGCGACCCTCACCGAGCTGCGACGGGAGCTGGACATCTCTCTGGTCGTCGTCAGCCACGACCCCGAGCAGGCGCGACGGCTCGGCGAGCGAGCGGTGCGGCTCGAGGCCGGACGGGTGGTTGCCTGCGGCGCGCTCGAGGAGACGCTGGCATGACGACTTCGATCGACGTCTCGCTCGGCCAGGTCGCCGCCGCCCTCGCCCTGGTCGCGCTCGCCGCGGCGATCTCCTTCTGGCGCCGCACCGATCTCGAGCGCGACATCGTCGTGGCGACCGTCCGCTCCTTCGTCCAGCTGACGGCAATCGGCTACGCGATCAAGCTGATCTTCGAAGCCGACACGATCTGGCTGGTCGTGGCGCTGCTCTCGGTGATGGTTTTGTTCGGAGCGATCACCGCTCGCAGCCGCGCCAAGAAGGTCCCGGGCGCCTTCTGGCCGCTGCTGATCGGGCTGGCGATCGCGGCGGCATCGACGCTGGGCCTGGTTGTCGCGCTTGGCATCTTTGAAGCCACTCCCCGCTACCTGGTCCCGGTCGGCGGCATGATGATCGGCAACGCGATGACCGCTTCCGCGGTTGCGCTCAATCGGCTCGGCGACGAGGTCGCCGACTCGCGGGCACGGATCGAGGCAACGCTCGCCCTCGGCGCGACCGCCCGCGAGGCAGCGGCGCCCTTCGTCCGGCGCGCTCTGCGCTCGGGCACGATCACCCTGATCGATTCGACCAAGACGACCGGCCTGATCTTCTTCCCGGGCACGATGGTCGGCATGCTGCTGGCCGGCGCCGAACCGGCCGACGCCGTCCGCCTGCAGCTGATCCTCCTCTACGCTCTGCTGGGCAGCACCGCGATCGCTGCCCTGGTCGCGACCGGTCTCGCCTACCGCAACTTCTTCACCCCGGCGCAGCAGCTGCGCGAGCTCGACGACTTAAACTGAATTCGTGTCTCGGCAGCAGTTCCTGACGCTGGTCGCGACGATCCTCGGCTCGACGGTCGTCTTCCTCGACTCGACCGTGGTCAACGTGGCGCTGCCGGCTATCGCAAGAGACCTGAATGCCGGCTTGGCAGGGCAGCAGTGGGTGGTCGAGGTCTACATGCTCACCTTGGTCTCGCTGCTGCTCGTCGGCGGCTCGCTCGGCGACCAGTTCGGCCGGCGGCGGATGTTCGTCTTCGGCCTGATCGCCTTCGGCGCCACGTCGATCCTCTGCGCGCTGGCGCCGACGGTCGAGTTCCTGGTCGGCGCCCGCGCTCTGCAGGGAGTCGCCGGAGCGTTGCTGGTACCCGGCTCACTGGCGATCGTCGCCGCCACCTTCGAGGGGCCGGCGCGCGGCAAGGCGGTCGGCACCTGGACGGCGTGGACCGGGATCGCGACCGTGCTCGGCCCGGCCGGCGGCGGAGCCCTGGTCGAAGCACTCTCCTGGCGGGCAGTCTTCTGGGTCAACATCCCGCTGATCGCGGTCACCGTGGCGCTAACCCTGCACTCGGTGCGCGAGAGCCGTGACCCGGAGGCGTTTCGCGGTATCGATTGGCTCGGCATCGGGCTTTCGGCCGTCGGCCTGGCCGGCCCCGTCTTCGCCCTGATCGAGCAGCCGACCCATGGCTGGGGGGACCCGCTGGTCTGGGTCCCGATGGTTGCGGGCGTCGCCTGCTTTGCGCTTTTCGTCCTGCACGAGGCGCGTGCCCGTCACCCGATGCTCGACCTCGCCCTGTTCAGGATCCGCAACTTCTGGGTCGCCAATCTGACCACCCTCAGCGCCTACGCCGGGCTTATCGGCGGACTTTTCTTCGTCGGTCTCTTCCTGCAGCAGGTCGGCGGTTACTCGCCGATCGAGGCGGGGCTCGCGACCACCCCGGTCTCGCTGATCCTCTTCTTCCTCTCGCCACGCTGGGGCAAGCTCGCTTCTGGCACCGGGCCGCGGCTGCCGATGACCGCCGGCCCGATCGTCGGCGGGATCGGGTTGATCCTGCTGCTCAGGGTCGGCGCCGATGCCGACTACCTGACCGAGGTGCTGCCGGCGATCCTCGTCTTCGGCCTCGGCCTCTCGGCAACCGTGGCGCCGTTGACCGCAACCGTGCTCGACTCGGTCGAGGAGCGCCATGTGGGCATCGCCTCCGGAGTCAACAACGGCATCGCCCGGGTGGCCGGTCTGCTGGCGATCGCAGTGCTGGGCGCGGTTATCTCGGCCAGCTTCGGCTCGACCCTCGACGGCAAGCTCGGCAACCGCCCGCTGGGCCCGAGGGCAGAGCACGCGATCTCCGAGGCGAAGAAGCAACCCCTGGCGGTTCCCACGACCAGGCGGCTTCCACCCGGCTCCGCGGCGCGCGTCCGCACCGCCTCCTCGGACGCCTCGACCTCGGCATTCCATCTCGGTGTCTTGATCGCCGGCCTGTTGATGATCGCCGGCGGCGTCGTCTCCGGCTTCGGGATCGAAAACCCGCGCCGCCGGGTGGTTGCGGTGGCGAGCCGCGGCTCGGCCCAGGCGGGCGAGTGCGGCCACGGCGCCGGCGCCGACCGCACCCAGCCGGAACCAGCGCCCACGCCCGAAGTCGCTTGAGGCAGGAATGGGTGCCTCTCGAACGGGCGGATACTCAAAGCGTCGCCCTAATTAGGGCGACGCTTGTCCGGGCGAGAGGCACCCATTCCTGTCCCCTGACTAGGCTCCGGGCATGGGCGCTCCCGTCATCTTCTCCGGCATCCAGCCGACCGGCAGCAAGCACCTCGGCAACTACATCGGCGCGATCCGCCAGTACGTCGAGGGGCAGGAGCGGGGCGAGCCGGCGATTTTCTGCATCGTCGACCTGCACGCGATCTCGGTCGCCTTCGACCCGGCGGAGCTGCGGCAGAGGCTCTACGACACCACCGCGATCCTGCTTGCCGCTGGCCTTGACCCCGAGCGCTGCATCCTCTTCCGCCAGTCCGACCTGCACGAGCACGCCGAGCTGACCTGGCTGCTCTCCGCGGTTACCGCGCACGGCGATCTCAATCGCATGCACCAGTTCAAGGACAAGTCGGCAAAGCAGCGGGAGCTGGTCTCGGCGGCACTCTTCTTCTACCCGGTCCTGCAGGCCGCCGACGTGCTCGCCTACAAGGCGACCGAGGTGCCGGTCGGCGAGGACCAGGTTCAGCACATCGAGCTGATGCGTGAGATCGCTCGCCGCTTCAACGAGCGCTTCGGTGAGACGCTGGTCGAGCCCCAGCACCGTGTCCCCAAGCTCGGGGCCCGGATCATGGACTTGCAGGATCCCGAGAGGAAGATGTCTACCACGGGCGCAACCGAGGCGGGAACGCTCTACGTGCTGGACGAGCCCGCTGCGATCCGCAAGAAGCTCGGCAGCGCCGTCACCGACTCGGGGCGGGAGATACGTCGCGGCGAGGACAAGGCGGGCATCGCCAACCTGATCGACATCCTCGCGGTTGCGCGTGGCGCCGATCCGGCCGAGATCGAGCGCGAGTTCGAGGGCGTCGGCTACGGCGACTTCAAGGGGGCGGTGGCCGAGGGCGTGGTCGAGATGCTGGCGCCGGTCCGCGAGCGCTACGCCGAGCTGCGGCCCGACCAGGCGGCGCTGGAGGAAGCGTTTGCCGCCGGCGCCGAGAAGGCGCGGGCGATCGCCGCGCCGACGCTGGCAGAGGTCCGGGACCGCATGGGCATCGGCTCGCCGACCTACTCTTAGTCGATGGCCGTCGCCGATCTCGACCTGGAGCTCGATGTCTTCGCCGGGCCGTTCGATCTCCTGATTGCGGTCCTGCTGCGCGAGGAGGTCGATCTGCTCGAGGTCGAGCTGGCCGAGGTCGTCGTCGCCTACGTCGAGCACCTCGAGCGCGAGGGCGAGCTGGAGCTGGAGGTGGCGACCGAGTTCCTCGTCCTGATCGCGTCGCTGCTGGAGCTGAAGTCGCGACTGTTGCTGCCAGGGGCCGATCCCGAGCTGGAGGAGATGGGGCCGGAGGAGGCGGTCGAGGAGCTGCTGGCGCGGCTGCTCGAGTACCGGCGCTACCGCGCCGCCGCCGCGGCGCTGTCCGAGCGCTTCGAGGCAGCGCGTGGCTATCTCTATCGCGCCGCGCCACTGCCGCCGAGCCTACGCCGCGTCGCCGTCGACGCCGCGACCGCCGCCTATGACCCCGACCGGCTGGGCGCCGCGCTCGGCGACCTGCTCGTCGTGCCGCCGCCGGTCGATATCAGCCATATCCGGCCGACCGTTTCGCTCGAGCGTCGGTTGCGCGCCCTGCGCGATGCCCTCGCCGGCCGCGCCAGCATCGACTTCGACGAGCAGTTCGGCGGCGAGGACCGGCTGACGCAGGCGGTGACGCTGTTTGCCCTGCTCGAGCTCTACCGCAAGGGCGAGGTCACCTGGAAGCAGAGCGAGCCGCTCGGCCCGATCGAGATCCGCAAGCAGGGAGCTTGACAGCGTGAGCGACCTCAGCCGCACGATCGAGGCGCTGCTCTTCCTCTCGCCGCAGCCGGTCGCCGTCGCCGACCTCACCGATGCGACCGATGCGACCGAGGGCCAGATCACTGAGGCGATCGACCTGCTCCGCGAGGACCTCGCCGAGGGTCGGCGTGGCGTCGTCCTGCGCGAGGTCGGGGGCGGCTTCGCTCTGGCCAGCGACCCTTCGAGCGAGGAGGCGGCGCGGCGCCTGCTGGCCAAGCCGCGAACGCCGCCGCTGACCCAGGCGCAGGCGGAGACGCTGGCGATCGTCGCCTACCTGCAGCCCGTTTCGCGGCCCGAGGTGGCGCGGATCCGCGGCGTCTCTTCGGAGTCGGCGGTGCAGACCCTGGCCGAGCGCGGCCTGATCGAGGAGTCGGGCCGCTCGCAGTTCGGCGCCGCCCTGTTCAAGACGACCGAGCTGTTCGAACGGCTCTTCGGCCTCGGCGGCCTCGACCAGCTGCCCGATCCCTCGCGCTTCGACCCGACCCCCGAGGACGAGCGCGAGCTGCGCGAGCGGTTGCTCAAAGCGGGCGAACAGCGTGCCGAGCCTTGACTTTGGGGAGGGATCGGGGGAGGTCCCCGATCCCTCCGCGTTGTGAGGCTCGCTAAGTTTCTCGCGCATGGAGGAGTCGCTTCGCGGCGGAGAGCTGAGAAGGTGATTGCGTCCGGGCGGGTGACGGTTGACGGCGAGGTGGTGCGCGATCCCGCGCGGGATGTGGGGGAGGGGGACGACGTCCGGGTCGACGGCAGCCCGGTAGGGGCCGAGGCGCGCGAGGTCTGGGCCGTGAACAAGCCGGCCGGAGTCGTCTCGACCGCGCGCGAGCCGGGGAGCAGGCCGGCGGTGGTCTCTTTGGTCGACTCCAGCGCACGGCTCTACCCAGTCGGTCGCCTCGACGCCGACTCGACCGGCCTGCTGCTGCTGACCAACGACGGCGAGCTGGCGAACCGGCTCACCCACCCCCGCTACGAAGTGCGGAAGGCTTATCGGGTGCAGCTGCGACGGGCGCCCGCCGGGGATGACCTCCGCCGCCTGGCGAGCGGGGTGGAGCTGGAGGACGGCTGGACGGCGCCGGCCGGGGTACGGCGCCTCGGCGAGCGCGAGATCGAGATCGTCCTGCGCGAGGGGCGCAACCGTCAGGTGCGCCGCATGGCTGAAGCTGTCGGCAACGAGGTGGCCGTGCTGCGGCGCGTCCGCTTCGGCCCGATCGAGCTGGGGGATCTCGCCGTGGGCCATGCGCGCCGCCTCTCCGAGGACGAGGTCGGCTCGCTTTGGGAAGATGCCGGACCGTGAGGGTGAAATCAGATGAGCAGGAGCGCCTATTCGCGGTGCGCGGCGCCGCACAGGCGGCGGCCAACGAGGCCGAGGCGATCGTCCAGGCCACGACCGAGCTGATGAGGGAGCTGCTCGATCGCAACGAGCTGGAGCCTGGGGCGATAGTGAGCTGCCTGTTCACGACCACCGACGATCTCGACGCCGAGTTCCCGGCTGTCGCCGCGCGCGAGCTCGGGTTGGAGTCGGTGCCGCTGCTCTGCTGCCGGGAGATCCCGGTGCCGGGCTCGATGCCGCGGGTGATACGGGCGATGGTCCACTACTACGCCCCCGCCGGCCACGAGACATCCCACGCCTACCTGGGGGCAACCCAGGAGCTACGTTCCGATCTCCACGCAGCTCAGTAGCTGTCGGACCGCGGCGCCGTAAGCCACAATGGGCGCATGACCGTCACTTTTGCCGAGAAGCTCGCCCGCATTCCGGGCTACCAGGCGGGCGTGCCGACCGGGCAAGCGCCCGAGGCGATCGCCGCGGGCGGGATCGCACAGCTGGCCTCGAACGAGTCGCCTTTTCCGCCCCACCCGAAGGTGATCGAGGCGATCCGCGCTGCCGCTGGGGCGATGAACCGCTACCCCGATCCGGACGCGACCCTGTTGCGCCGTCGCATCGCCGATCGCTACGAGACCGAGCCCGGCCGGGTCGCCGTCGGCAACGGCTCCTGCGAGATCCTGCTCGCAGCCGCCGAGGCTCTCTGCGAGCCCGGCGCGGAGATTCTCTACGCCTGGCCTTCCTTTTCGATGTACCCGCACCTGGCGGCGCTGACGGGGGCGCGGGAGATCCGTGTGCCGCTGGCCGAGGGCCAGGTGCACGACCTCGACGCGATGGCCGCCGAGGTGACCGCCGCCACGCAGCTGGTCGTTGTCTGCAACCCGAACAACCCGACCGCCACCCACCTGCCGGCGGCGCAGGTCGCTGCCTTCTGTGAGCGCATCCCGAGCCACGTCACGATCGTCCTCGACGAGGCCTACGTCGAGTTCCAGACCGTCGACGACCCCGACACGACCGTCGACCTGCTCGCCGACTTCCCCAACCTGGTCGTGCTGCGCACCTTCAGCAAGGTCTACGGGTTGGCCGGCCTGCGAGTCGGCTTCGCCCTCGGCTCGGCCAAGTTCCGCGCCGCAGTCGACGCCGTGCGGCAGCCCTTCAGCGTCAACGCCCTCGCCCAGGCGGCCGCGGCAGAGGCGATCCTGCACCAGGACGACGTCGAGCAGCGGGTCGAGCAAACCCTGGTCGAGCGTGTCCGCGTCGAGGAGAGCTTGCGCGAGCTGGGTCTGGCCACGGCGGAGACCCAGACCAACTTCTCCTGGATCGACCTCGGCGACGCCGACGAGGTCGAGGTGGTAGCCGGCCTCTCCGGGCAGTCGATAGCCGTGCGCCCCGGCGCCCCGCTGGGTGACCCCGGCCACATCCGCGTCAGCTACGGCACGCCAGCCGAGAACGACCGCTTCCTTGCAGCCCTCGGCGCGATTCTGAGCTGAGCAGTAGGACAATCGCGGACGCCCACGTCGGTCCCTTGCGAAAGAGGTAGGTGTCAACGAGCGCACGCTGAGGCGGGCGGTGAACGAAGGCGCTCTGCGGGCAAGTCGGCCGTCGCCTCGGGTGCTTGAGCTGCCGTTCTCTGAGGATCGGTACGTGCGCCGGCACTGGCCGTTGATCGCAAAACTGCGCGAGGCGCTGCGGGACCAGAGGCGCAAGCGTTCCGCCCTCGCTCGTGTCGACCGCTTTCTGGAAGAGCGCAGATGAGTCGAGATGAGCTTCGCAAAGCTGAGCGGGTATGGCTCAAGCGCAACGTCATCGGACATCTCGATGACTTCTCGAACCAGTACGAGGCGCCCAGGACGGGGTCCGGCTCGTGGGGCTGCCGAGTGAGCCCGAAGGCGGCGTCGGTTTTCGCGGGCGTCAGGCGTTTGAGGCGTTGCGTCGAGCCGGAATCATCGATCCGCAACTTTGTGGGCTGCTTGTGAAAGCGCAAAAAGGTCGCTCGACGATCGAGCACGAATACATCCGGCTACCGGCTGGGAAGGTGCATGAAACCGCGACGCTCGTTCACGAGACCGCTCCGAAGTTCATCGACCTCTACCGCGCATGGATCGAGCCATACCTCGACTAATCGCGCATTGCCTGCTACAAAGTCAAGCGAAGTGAAGCGAACAGGAGACACCGCGAGCAGCATGTGCGCCAGGCGCGCTGCGGTCGCCCCTGTCCACTTTTCCTATTTCTGGCGATTTAGCTAGGCGTCCGGCCTGGCGGCGTCGCGCCGCTTCCATAGAGCGTTTGGTCGGGCGCCGGTTCGATGGTCGCGAGTTTCGCGATGCCGCGCTCGCGTGGCGAAGCCCGCACGGAAAAGTAGAGTCTTTGTGATGGAGGAAGGTGACGGCGAGATGATCATCGGAATGAGGCAGGAGGCGCGGGACCGGGTTCGCGACCAACGGATCGAGCGGGTCGTCGAGCTGGTCCCGCCGGAAGCGCTGCTCGGTGACCTGCCGCTCGGCGAGGAGCGTGAGCAGGCGGTGGTGCGCGGGCGCCAGGCGGTCGAGAATGTGCTCGAACGGGTCGACGACCGGCTGCTGGTCGTGGTTGGCCCGTGCAGCGTGCACGACGTCGAGGCGGCGCTCGAGTACAGCGGGCGCCTGGCCGCGCTGGCCGCCGAGCTCGGCGACGATCTCTTGGTCGCTATGCGCGTCTACTTCGAGAAGCCGCGGACGACGACCGGCTGGAAGGGTCTGATCAACGATCCCTACCTGGACGGCTCCTGCGATGTCAACGCTGGCCTGCGCATGGCTCGCACCTTGCTGCTCCAGGTGCTTGAGCTCGGCCTGCCGATCGGCTGCGAGTTCCTCGACCCGATCACGCCGCAATACATCTCCGACACCGTCGCCTGGGGAGCGATCGGCGCCCGCACGACCGAGAGCCAGATCCACCGCCAGCTCGGCTCCGGCCTCTCGATGCCGATCGGGTTCAAGAACCGCACCGATGGCGACGTTCAGGTCGCGGTCGACGCGGTCCGCGCCGCGGCGGCGCCGCATGCCTTCGCCGGCATCGACGACGCTGGCAGGCCGGCGATCCTCCATACCGCCGGCAACCCCGATGGCCACGTCATCCTGCGTGGCGGACGCGATGCTCCCAACTGCGGCCCCGAAGGTGTCGCAAGCGCGCTGGAGATGCTTTCGGGCGCCGGCCTCGCCAAGCGCTTGGTGATCGACGCCTCCCACGACAACAGCGCCAAGGATCCCCAGAAGCAGATGCTCGCGATCGCTGAGATCGCCGACCAGGTTGCCAGGGGGAACGCGGCGATCGTCGGTGTGATGCTCGAGTCCTTCCTGGTCGAGGGTCGCCAGGACCTCGGCGAGGGCGACTCGCTCACCTACGGGCAATCGATCACCGACCCCTGCATCGACTGGGATCACACCGTGACGGCGCTGGAGGGTCTGGCGACGGCGGTCCGGGCGCGGCGCGACTGATGAAAGCCGCCGTGCTCGGGGTGGGCCTGATCGGAGGTTCGATCGGGCTTGCCGCGAGGGAGCGGCTTCAGTGTGAGGTAGTTGGCTGGGGCCCGAACCGGGCCACGGTGGACCGGGCGGTGGAGCTCGGGGCCATCGATCGCCGGGCCGTCTCGGTCGGGGAAGCATGCGCCGACGCCGACGTGGTGTTCTGCGCCTCGCCGGTGGCGACGCTTCCCGAGCTGGCCCGGGCCGCGCTCGAGGCGAGCGGACCTAACACCGTCGTCACCGACGCCGGCTCGACCAAGCGCCAGATCGTGGCCGCGCTGGGGGACGACGAGCGCTTCGTCGGCGGCCACCCGCTGGCCGGCGCCGAGACCGCTGGCGTGGACAATGCCCGCGCCGACCTCTTCGAGGGCGCGCGTTGGTACCTGACGCCGACCGAGCGCACCGGCGGCATCCTCTACGACCGCCTGCAGCGAGCGATCGCGGGCCTCGGCGCTCGTCCGCAGGCAATTGACGCCGAGGCGCACGACCGCCTGATGGCCACTGTCAGCCACCTGCCGCACGTCCTCGCCAATGTGCTCGCTGGGCAGGCGGCAGCGGAGCTGACACAGGACTCCGAGCGGATGCCCGAGGTGGGGCCGAGCTTCCGCGACGCGACCCGCGTCGCCGGCTCGAATCCGTCGATCTGGGGCGACATCTTCGCCGCCAACGGAGATTCGCTCGCCGCGTCGATCGACGACATCGTCGCCCGCCTGCGTGAGGCGCGCGAGCTGATCCGGTCCGGTGAGCCCGGCGCGCTGGCCACCTGGCACGCCGGCGCCGGCGCCGACCGCCGTCGCCTGCTCGAGACCGAGCTGACGGGCGGGTCGCTGTACGAGTTGCGCGTCGTCGTTGCCAATCGGCCCGGCACGGTCGCCGAGCTGGCACTTGTCCTGGGAGAGGCCGGCGTCAACATCGAGGACATGGCCCTGCATCCAGCGACGGACATGAAGTCGGGGGCGATCTCGCTCTGGGTGGCGGGTGAGGGGCAGGCGGAGCGGGCCGCGTCGCTGGTCCGGGACCTGGGCCACAGCGCGACGGTCCTGGCCGGGGATTAACTGCTTTGGCCACCCGCTTCGACCCTTCGGGCCCGTTGCGGGGCGCCCTGCGGCCGCCCCCCGACAAGTCGGTCTCCCACCGGGCGGCGCTGATCGCCGCGATGGGCGAGGGGGAGACGAGGATCGAGGGCTACCTCGATGCGGCCGACACGCGATCGACCCTCGATGCCGTGAGAGCGCTTGGCGCTACCGTCGAAGGCGCCGGCAGCGACGCGATCGAGCCGACGCTGCGCGTTCGCGGCGTCGGCCTGCGCGACGCTGCCGCGGCCACGGTCGACGTCGGCAACGCCGGCACCCTGCTGCGTCTGCTGCCCGGTTGGCTCGCTGGGCAGGAGGCGGGGGAGTGGACGCTGGATGGAGACGACTCGATCCGCCGCCGCCCGGTTGACAGGGTCGCGGCGCCGCTCGGCCTGATGGGAGCACGGATCGAGTGCAGGGAGGGCCGTCTGCCGCCACTGCGAATCGAGGCAGCTCCGCTGCGGGGCATCGACTACGAGCTGCCCGTCGCCAGCGCCCAGGTCAAGTCCTGTCTGCTGTTTGCCGGCCTGCTCGCCGAGGGCGAGACCAGGATCGCCGAGCCGCTGCTGAGCCGCGACCACAGCGAGCGGATGCTCGTCGCCGCCGGCGCCGAGGTCGAGCGCGTCGACGGCGTCGTCTCGGTGCGCCCGGCGACACGCCTTGAGCCGGGAGAGATCGCGGTCCCCGCCGACTTCTCCTCGGCGGCCTTCCTCATCGTCGCGGCGTTGCTCGTCCCCGGCAGCGACGTCAGCCTCGCGGGAGTCGGCCTCAACCCCACTCGCACCGGGCTGCTCTCGATCCTCAGCCGCATGGGCGCCGAGATCGAAGTCGAGCCCGAGGGGGAGCGTGGCGGCGAGCCGAGCGGACGGCTCCGCATCCGCCCCTCGCAGCTGCGCGGAGCCGAGGTCGGCGGCTCGGACATCCCCCTGACGATTGACGAGCTGCCGCTGGTGGCGCTTGCCGCCTGCTTCGCCGAGGGCGTGACGACGATCAGCGACGCAGACGAGCTGCGCCGCAAGGAGAGCGACCGGATCGCCACCGTGGGCGCGGCGCTGACGGCGCTCGGCGCGAGCGTGGAGACGAGCGACGACGGGATGCGGATCGAGGGGGCAGGCGCCTTGCGCGGCGGCAGGATCGACTCGCACGGCGACCACCGCATCGCGATGCTCGGCGCCGTGGCGGGTCTCGCCTCGCGCGAGGGGGCGGAGGTCGCCGGCATGGACGTTGCTGCCGTCAGTTACCCCGGTTTCGAGGCCGACCTCGCCTCGCTGGCCAATCGCTGAGGCCTGCAGCGCCGGGCAGAATTCTTTTAGTCAGAATTTCTTGACAAAAAGGGGAGTCAGCTGATAAATGAGGGGGCACAGGAGGGCGGACAGGCGGCGAGAGGAGAGTGGGCGGCATGAACTCGATCGAGATCCGTGGGCAACGCACAGTCGTTGCCGCAATTGCCCTGGTGGTCGCATCGCTCGTCTACCTTGATGCCCAGAGCTCGGTCGCAGGCCAGATCGTCGCGCCAGGGCGGGAAGCGTCGCCCGACCGCTCCATCCAGGCGGCCGAGGCCGAAGCTGCGATCACCCGCACGAATCTGGCGACCAAGCTCGAAATCGCCCTGGGGAGCCGCTTCGGGGGAGTGTGGTTCGAACCCTCGACCGCGCAGCTGCACGTCGGCGTGACCTCGCCGGCAAGCCGTCAGGTCGCCGAGGCGGTCGCCGCCGAAGCGGGTCTCGCCCGTGCCGTGGCGGAGACGCGGGTCGACTCGACCTGGGTCGAGCTCCAGGCGGCCCAGGACCGTTGGGACGCTCGCCTTGCCGACCTGCTTGAAGGCGGCGAAGCCTCGACGTCGGTCGCGCCGGACCACAACGCCGTGGAAGTCGACCTTGCTACTCCGGTCTCCTCGTCGCGGCGGGCCGCGCTCAAGCAGGCAGCGGCGGCGGACAGCGTCAAGGTCAAGATTCTCGCCACGCCTTATCCCGACCTCGGGGTCACGCCCCAGGCAAGGTGCAAAAAATTCGCGGTCGGCGAAGCGTTCTGCGATCCGACGCTCGTCGCCGGCGTCACCTTTGACAGCGAAAAAGTCGAAGAAGCAAGGCAGACCTGCACGGCGGGGCCGACGGTGCTTCCCAAAGATCGCTCGAAACCTGCGGAAGCGACAAAGACCTACGTGCTCACGGCCGGGCACTGCATCGAAAAAGCCGGCGGCGTCGGCAAAAAATGGTTCGCGTACAACAAAGAAGGCGAAGAAAAAGGGGAAAAAGAAGTCGGCTCCGCCATCGCGTTCCTGAACGCCGGAACCGATGTCGGCGTGGTCGAAGTCAACACTTCCTACTGGGCGAAATCGAAAAACTTCATCCCGGTCGTGCCCACCATCGCGCCGTGGGAAAAAGAAGAACCGGAACCGTTCGCCGTGATCGCGCAGAAAAATCCGGTGAAAAACACCAAATCCTGCATGTCGGGACAGAAGACGGGTATCAGTTGCGGTGAAATCGTAACAATCGACCAGACCATAGAAGTGGAAGAAGTGGTGACCAAAAACCTGGTCGAAGTCAAAGGGGCCGAACAGGTCAACGGCGACAGTGGCGCTCCCTGGTTCGCGGAAGCGCAGTTCAAAGAAGAAACGCCGACAGGCTACGTGGAAGGCACCCACGTCGGCGAAAAAGGGGCGACCGAAAACCCCGTCTTCGAGCCGCTGTCGGTCTCGCTGCCGGAACTGAAAAAACTGAAAGGGCTCGATCTTGAACTTCTGACCAAATCGAATGAAAAACGGCATCCGTTCAAATTCGTCGCCGAAGGCGCTCCGGCGGTCCTGACAGGCAAACAGCACGTGGGCGCAACCGTGATCCCGCTGGACGCCGGGTTCGTCTCCTGCGCCGAAGCCACCTATACGGGCGAAATGACCGAAGCCGAAACCATCGAAGTGGGCCTGACGCCGACCTACGCCGGATGCGAACTGGGCGGAGTGAAAGCGACCATCGACGTCAACGGCTGCCAGTACAAGCTCACACCTTTCGCCAAAGAAGGGGCGAACTTCGAGGGCAGCGTCGACATCGTCTGCCCCGAAGGCAAAAAGATCGAAATCACAGGCTCCGGCTGCACGATCACAATCGGCCCCCAGCTCGAACGCAAAACCGTCACATATACAAACGTGGGGGTAGGGCCCACACGCGAAATCACAGTCGACTTCAACCTCGTCGGCCTCACCTACGAAGAACACAAAGTCGAACCTGGCCCCAAATGCACCAACAACACAGTGCCGACAGTCAACGGCCTGTACAACGGCGCCACGCTGATCACAGGAGAGACGGCGGCCAAAGTCCACCGGGGCATCTGGGTCGAATAGAGAGGGACGGGCGGCCTTCGCGGCGTCGCGCGGCGGCGTACGCTGCCGCGCATGGTCATCGCGATCGACGGGCCCGCCGGGGCCGGCAAGTCAACCGTCGCCCGCGCCGCTGCGGCGGCGCTTGGCTTCACCTACCTCGACTCGGGGGCGATGTACCGCTGCGTGGCGCTGGCGGGGTTGGAGCGTGGAGCGGATCTCGACGATCCGGAGGCGATGGGCGCGCTGGCCCGATCGCTGCGGATCGAGCTCGACGGCGAGCGGGTGGGATTGGAGGGCCGCGATGTCGGCGTCGTGATCCGCGAGCCGCGGGTGACCGAGGCGTCCTCCCAGGTCTCTGTCCATCCGTCGGTGCGCAAGGCGCTGGTGGCGAGGCAGCGACAGCTGATCGACACCGGTCGCTATGTCGCCGAGGGACGCGACATCGGCACCGTGGTCAGCCCCGATGCGCCGCTCAAGGTCTTCCTCACGGCCTCCGCCGAGGAGCGGGCCCGCCGCCGCGCCGCCCAAACCGGCGAGGACGAGGCCGCGGTCCTCGCCGCGCAGCGCGAGCGCGACGAGCGCGACGAGAACCGTGAGCACAGCGCCCTGCACGCGGCCCCCGATGCGGTCAAGATCGACACCACCGGTCTCGACCTGGGCACGGTCGTGGAGCAAGTGGTCGCATTGGCCCGCGAAAGGGGCCTGACGTGAGGGGGCGTGGCGACTTGCTCCCGCTATGGGGGAGCAAGTCGCCAGAAGGGAGAAAATTCCGATGACGCGCCTGCCCACCGTCGCCGTCGTCGGCTTCCCCAACGTCGGCAAGAGCACCCTGGTCAACCGGCTTGCCGGCGGTCGCGAGGCGGTCACCCACGCAGAGCCCGGCGTCACGCGCGATCGCAAGCGCGTCCCCTGCGAGTGGAACGGCGTCGCCTTCGAGCTGCTCGACACGGGCGGGATCGACCTCGCCGACGAGAGCGAGCTGGCCGAGGACGTGCAGCGCCAGGCCCGGATCGGCATCGCCGAGGCCGCCGTAATCCTCCTCGTCGTCGACGGGCGGGCGGGGTTGCGGGCTGGCGACGCGGAGCTGGCGAAGACGCTGCGCGGCAGCGACGTTCCGGTCCTCGTGGTCGTCAACAAGGCCGACCGCCCCGGCGACGAGCACCTGAGCGCCGAGTTTCACAAGCTCGGCCTCGGCGATCCAATCCCCGTCTCGGCCACTCACGGGCTCGGCAGCGGCGACCTGCTCGACCGCGCGGTCGAGCTGCTGGGCGAGCAGCCCGCGGCAACCGCAGGCGAAGAGCCCATTCGCATCGCCGTCGTCGGCCGCCCCAACGCCGGCAAGTCCTCGCTGGTAAACGCCTTCCTCGGCAGCGAGCGGGTGATTGTCTCCGAACAGGCCGGCACCACGCGCGACGCGATCGATACCGAGCTGGAAGTAGACGGGCGCCCGGTCCTGCTTGTCGACACGGCGGGCTTGCGCCGCCGCTCCAAGGTCGCCGGCACCGTCGACTACTACGCGCAGCTGCGCTCTGAGCTGGCGGTCGAGCGGGCCGATGTCGCGATCGTCGTCTGCGATGCCTCGGATGGAGTCACCGCCGAGGACCTGCGCATCGCCGAGCTGGCGATGCGTGCGGGTTGCGCCACGCTGCTCGTGCTCAATAAGTGGGACATCGGCGCGACCGACGTCGACGATGCCCGCGCCCGGGTCGAGCGCAAGCTGCGCCTGCGGCCCGAGGTCGTCACCTGTTCGGCTCTGCATGGCCGCAATGTCGCCAAGCTGCTGCCCAGGGCTCTGCAGCTCGCCGATCGAGCCGCGGAGCGCATTCCGACGCCGGAGCTGAACCGCTTCGTCGGAGACGTGGTCGCCACGACGCCACCGCCTTCGCGGCGTGGCCGCCGCCTGCGCCTCTACTACGCGGCGCAGATCGGCGAGCGGCCCCCGCGCTTCGCGATCCAGGTCAACGACCGCCGCCTGATCTTCCGCGACTGGGCGTACCACCTGGAGAATCGAATGCGCGAGACGTACGACTTGGAGGGGATCCCCCTCATCATTGATTATGTTCCCCATACCGGTCGTCGACGTTGAAGATCGTCCACTAGGATTTCCGTCATGCCGGATATCGAGCCACTCGCCGAGGGCGAGTACCTGTTCACCTCCGAGTCGGTCACCGAGGGCCACCCGGACAAGGTCTGCGATCAGATCTCCGATGCGATCCTCGACGCCGTGATGGCGGGCGACCCCGAGGGTCGCGTTGCCTGCGAGACCCTCGTCAACACCGGGATGGCCGTCGTCTCCGGCGAGATCTCGACTCACGTCCACCTCGACGTGCCGGAGCTGGTCCGCGAGACGATCCGCGGGATCGGCTACGACCACGGCGACTACGGCTACAACTGCGACCACATCTCGGTCCTGGTCTCGCTCGACAAGCAGTCGCCCGACATCGCCCAGGGCGTCGACGCCTCGCACGAGACGCGGACCGGCTCGGTGAGCGACGACGAGCTGCTGCTGGCCGGGGCCGGCGACCAGGGAATGATGTTCGGCTACGCGACCGACGAGACCGAGGCGCTGATGCCGATGCCGATTCATCTGGCCCACCGGCTTGCCGAGCGCCTCGCGGCGGTGCGCAAGGACGGCGCCCTCGACTACCTCGGCCCCGACGGCAAGACGCAGGTCACGGTCCGCTACGCCGCGGGCCGCCCTGTCCGGGTCGAGAAGCTTCTGATCTCGACTCAACATGCGCCTGAGGTCGAGTCCGAGCAGACGATCAAGCCCGACCTCTGGCGGCACGTCGTGATCCCGGTGCTGGAGGCCGAGGCGGAGGGCCTCTACGACGAGGAGGCGCTGCGCGAGGGCTTCCTCGTCAACCCGACCGGCAAGTTCGTGATCGGTGGCCCGGTCGGCGACGCCGGCCTCACCGGCCGCAAGATCATCGTCGACACCTACGGCGGCATGGCCCGCCACGGCGGCGGCGCCTTCTCCGGCAAGGACCCCTCCAAGGTCGACCGCTCCGCCGCCTACGCGGCGCGCCACGTCGCCAAGAACTTGGTCGCGGCGGGTCTGGCGCAGCGCTGCGAGGTGCAGGTCGCCTACGCGATCGGCGTCGCCCACCCGGTCTCGCTGATGGTCGAGACCTTCGGCACCGGCAAGCTCCCGGACATGGAGATCTCACGCCTGGTCGAGGCGGAGTTCGACCTGCGCCCGGGCGCCTTCCGCCGCTACCTCGACCTGCACCGGCCGATCTTCCAGAAGACCGCCGCCTACGGCCACTTCGGCCGCGAGGACGAGGACTTCACCTGGGAGAAGACGGATCGGGCTGACGCGCTGCGCGAGGCCGCCGGCTCGGCGGCTGCAACCCCCGCCTAGCTCGGCGGCTGCGCCTCGCCGAGGCCGTGGGCGCCGGGCGCGCCCGTGCCGGTCGCCTGGTCGACCCGGTGGACGACTTCGCTTGGGTCGGCGACCCCGGCGAAGACGAAGTTGTAGTCGTCGGTCGCAGCCGTGTCGAAGTCGACGTCGCCGATCTGCATCATCCGCTGGTAGACCGACTGCCGGTAGTTGACGTTCTGGACCCGCTCCAGGCGCGTCTCCTGAACCTCCCGGGAAACGATGCCCCGCTTGATGTTGAGGCGACGGTTGGTGATCGTGTAGGTCGTTGCCACGCGCTTGACGAAGCCGATCAAGACGGTGAGACCGATCACGACCAAGACGATCAGGAACACCGTGCCGCTGCCGGCGCCGAGCAGCTTCGCGATCACGCCGATGATCGCCGCGACCAGGATGCCCTTCAGGTAGAAGCCAAGGATCGCCCGCCACGAGGGGTGTCCCTGGAAGATCAACTGCTCGTCCGGACTGAGGTTGAGGGCCGCCATCGCTACGGCGTGAGCATACCCACGCCGTCCGCCCCCCTCCATACCGTGATCGAGTGATCGCCAAGGTCGAGCCGCTGACCACCGCCCGCGCCCTGCGCGGCCCGTTCGACTACAGGCTGCCGGCGGCGATGGCCGACCTCGAGGTGGGAAGCGTGGTGCGGGTGCCGTTCGGCCGGCGGCGGGCGCTGGGCGTGGTTGTCGGGCTTGCCGAAAGCTCCGAGCTGCCGCCGGAGCGCCTCGCCGAGCCGCTCGAAGCGCTCGAGGCGGGCGTGCCGCCGGAGCTCGTCCGCCTTGGGCTCTGGGTCGCCGGCGAGTACTGCTCGACGCCGTCCCGGGGGCTGCAGCTGGTCTTGCCGCCGGGCACCGGAGCGGGGGGGCAGCGGGTCCGCTCGCGGAGCGAGCTGCGGGCCGAGATCTCAGCCGCCGGCGAGGAGGCGCTGGCGGGCGGTGGGAGGTTGGGCGCCAAGCAGCGGGCGGTGCTGGAGGCGCTGGGCGCGGGCGAGATGTCGGCCGGTGAGCTGGCGACCGCGGTTGGCGCCGATCGCCAGGTTCTGCGCCGATTGGAGGAGCGCGGTCTGATCGTCACCCGCAGCTCGCAAGTCCGGCGCCAGCCAGGCGGCGCCGAGTTGGCCGCGGCGAAGGGGCGGCCGCGGCTGCTCGAGGAGCAGGAGCGCGCGGTCGCCGAGATCGTCGCGGCGCTCGACGGGGAGGCGGGAGCTTCGGGGAAGCTGCTCCTTCACGGCGTCACCGGGTCGGGCAAGACCGAGGTCTATCTGGCCGCGGTCGAGGCCGCGCTCGCCCGGGGGCGGGGCGCGATTGTCCTCGTCCCCGAGATCGGCCTGACCCCGCAGGCGGTGGCGCGTTTCCGCGCACGCCTCGGCGATCGCTTCGCCGTGCTCCACTCCGCGCTCTCGCCCGGCGAGCGCTACGACGAGTGGCGGCGCCTGCGCAGCGGCGAGGCGAGCGTCTGCGTCGGGCCCCGCTCGGCTGTCTTCGCGCCGGTCCGCGACCTCGGCCTGATCGTGATCGACGAGGAGCACGACTCCGCCTACAAGCAGGAGGGCGACCCCTGCTACGACGCTCGCACCGTCGCCCGTCGCCGCGCCGAGGAATGCGGCGCGACCCTGGTCGCCGGCACCGCGACGCCGCGGCCGGAGTCGTGGCTGGAGCTGCCGCGCGTCGAGCTGCCGCGCCGCGTCGACGGCCGCCGCATGCCGCCCGTCGAGGTGCTCGACATGCGCGAGGGGGATTCGCGCTCGGGCGCCCTTCATCCCGCCACTTGGGAGGCGCTGGGAGAAGTGCGGGGTGCCGGCGCGAAGGCGATCGTGATGGTCAACCGACGCGGCTTCGCGCCCTGGCTCACCTGCCGCTCCTGCGGCCGGCACTGGGGCTGTCCCAACTGCGACGTCTCGCTGATCGTCCACCGTCACGCCGGGCGGATCGTCTGCCACCACTGTGCCCACTCCGAGCCACTGCCGCGCGCCTGTCCCGACTGCGGCTCGACGACGCTCTCGCGGGCGGGCGCCGGCACCGAGCAGATCGAGGCGCTGCTCGCCGAGCGGCTCGAGCCGATGCCGGTCTTCCGCCTCGACTCCGACACGGCCAGCGGCCGCGGCGCCCACGCTCGCATCCTCGCCGGCTTCGGCGAGGCCGAGAGCGCGGTGCTGGTCGGCACGCAGATGGTCGCCAAGGGGCACGACTTCCCCGAAGTCACCTTGAGCGCGATCCTCGACGCCGACGCGACCTTGCGCTTTCCCGACTTCCGCGCCGGCGAGCGCACCTTCGCGATGGTCGCCCAGCTCGCGGGGCGCAGCGGCCGCGGCGAGGCCGGGGGAGAGGTGATCGTGCAGACCCTGGCGCCCGAGGCCCCAAGCGTCGCCCACGCCGCCCGCCACGATTCCGCCGGCTTCCTCGCCGAGGAGATCGAGCGTCGTCGGGCACTTCGCTACCCACCTTTCTCCCATCTGGTCCGGGTCGTGCTCAAGTCGGAGTCCGAGCCGCGCCTCGAGCAGGCGGCTTCGGTGCTGGCCACAGCCCTCGCCGAGACCCTGCCCGCCGACACCGACCTGCTTGGCCCGGCGCCGATGTTCCGCGTCCGCAACAGGTACCGGCGCCGCCTCTTGACCAAGGCCCAGGATCGCGAAGCAACGGTCGCCGCGATCCGCGCCGCGGTCGAGCGCCTGGCCGCCGACCGTTCGCTCAAAGACATCGCGATCGGCGTTGACGTCGACCCTCAATAGCCCCGGGCCGATCCATACAATCGCTAGCGTGAGCGACGAAGGGGCCGTCAAGGACGAAACAGAGCGTGAGCAGCTGGAAGTGGAGCTGTTGGAGCGGCGCGAGGCGGCGCTCGCCAAGATCCTCAAGTTTGGCGATCCGGTGTTGAAGAGCAGAGCCTCTCCGGTCGCCGATTTCGGCGCCGAGCTGCGGGTCGAGGTGGATCGGATGATTGCGATCATGCGCGACGGGCTAGGGGTCGGACTGGCTGCCACCCAGCTCGGTGTGCTGCGCCGCATCCTGGTCTTTCAGGCCGGGCCGGACAGCGAGCCGACTGGCTTGGTCAATCCGACAATCGAGTGGCTCTCGGACGAGGCTGTCGTCGCCGAAGAGGGCTGCCTCAGTCTGCCGCGGGTGGCGATGGACGTCGAGCGTCCGCTGCATGCTCGAGTGGAAGGCTCAGACGTCGAGGGCGAGTCGGTAAGGATCGAGGCCTCGGGTCTCGAGGCGCGTGTCCTCCAGCACGAGATCGACCATCTCGATGGCGTGCTGATCCTCGACCGGGCGCCGCGCGCCCAACGCAAGGCGGCGCTGCGGGCGCTGCGCGAAGGCAGCAGCTACACCCCTGCCACCGAGGAGAGCGAAGCCCGGGACGCTGAAGAGCACCGCGAGCCCCGCACCGACGCGTGAGGATCGTCTACCTTGGGACCTCGGAGTTCGCCGCGACGGTGCTGCGCCACCTCGCCGGTTCCCGGCATCGCCCGCAGCTGGTTGTGACGCCGCCCGACCGTCCCAAGGGGCGGGGGCGCAAGAGCGGGCCCCCGCCGGCCGCCACGGTCGCCGCCGAGCTCGGCATCGACTTGCTGCAGGCCGATAACGTCAATGACGAGCCGGCGTTGGAGCGGATCCGCACGGCGCGGCCCGATGCGGTGGTTGTCTGTGCCTTCGGCCAGTTGATACGTGAGCCGCTGCTCTCCGAGCTCCCCTTGATCAATGTCCATCCCTCGCTGCTGCCGCGCTGGCGCGGGGCGGCGCCGATCGAGCGAGCGATCATGGCCGGGGACAAACGCACTGGGGTCTGCGTGATGCAGGTCAGCGCCGGGCTGGACTCAGGGCCTGTGGCCCTGTGCGAAGAGATCGCGATCGGCGCCGAGGACGATTTCGAAAGCCTCTCCGGCAAGCTGGCGGCGCTGGGGGGTGAGTTGCTGGTCGAGGCTCTCGACCAGCTGGAACGCGGCGAGCTCCGCTTCGTCGACCAGAACGACGAGGAGGCGACCTACGCCGAGAAGATCGAATCCGCCGAGCGGCGCCTCGATCCGGCTCGCCCAGCCGTCGAGCTCGCCCGCACGGTCCGCGCCTTGACGCCGCACGTAGGCGCCTATCTCGAGATCGACAACGAGAATCGGCTCGGCGTGAGGCGGGCACGCGCGGTCGACGTCAGCGTCAAGCAGGGCAAGATGAAGGCCGAGTGGGGCGCTCTGCTGCTCGGCTGTGGTCGGGGTGCGTTGCGACTGGAGGTCGTGCAGCCGCCCGGCGGCAAGCCAATGCCCGCCGACGCCTATCTGCGCGGCCATCGGGTGCCGGCGCTTTGATATCCCCTGCTCGGGCGCTTGCCTTCGAGGCGGTCTGGGCGACGTTCGAGCGGGACGCCCATACCGAGCGATTCTTCCGCGATGAGGCCGATCGCCAGGAGCTGGCTGGTCGCGAGCGCGCTCAAGCGCAGCGTCTCGCCTTCGGCGCCGTGCAGCGCCGCGGCACCGCCGATGCGGCGATCGAGCTACTTGCCGAACGCTCGCCGCAGCTGCTCGACCCACCCGTCGTTGCCGCGCTTCGTCTTGGTCTCTACGAGCTGCTGTTCTCCGACGCGACGCCCGATCACGCCGCTGTCGACCAGGCGGTCGAGTTGACCAAGGGAGCCGGCGCAGCCCACGCCTCTGGCCTGGTCAACGCGGTCCTGCGCCGCGCCGGCCGCGAAAGGGCTGTTCTCACCGACTCGCTGCTGGGCGACGACTCGACCCCCGAGCGGGCGGCAGTCGCGCACTCGGCGCCGCTCTGGCTGGCGCGATTGTGGTGGGAGGAGCTGGGAGATGAGGCGGCCCGCTTGCTGCTGTCCGCCTGCAACGAGCCGGCCGAGCTGGCGCTGCGGGTCAACACCCTGCGCACCGACCGCGAGGCCGTGCTGGCGGCTCTGCGCGAGGCCGGGGTCGAGGCAAGCGCGGCCGAGGCTCCTTGGCCCCTCGCGGCCCCGGAGGAGATCGTGGTCGCCGGTCGGATGGGCAGCGCGGTTCCGGAGCGGGTTGCAGCCGGTGAGCTGACCCCCCAGAGCCGCGGCTCCGCTGCGGCGGTCGAGGTGCTCGACCCGCGGCCCGGGGAGCACGTGCTCGACCTCTGCGCCGGCCCGGGGATAAAGACCGGCCAGATCGCCGCTCGCATGGGCGATCGCGGCGAGGTCATCTCGGTCGAGCAGGATCCGGCTCGGGCCTCCGAAGTTGCCGAGCAGGCGCGCCGCCTCGGCCTGCGCAATGTCACCGTGGTCGAGGCCGACGCGGCGGCCGCCGGGATGGCCCCCGGATTCGACCGGGTGCTTGTCGATCCGCCCTGCTCGGATCTCGGCGCCCTGGCCTCGCGCCCAGACGCGCGCTGGCGCAAATCGCCGCGGGCTATAGAGCGCCTCGCCAAGTTGCAGGATCGGTTCCTGGTGCGGGGCTTGGAGGCATTGCGACCGGGAGGGACATTGGTCTACTCGACCTGCACGATCTCCCGGCGCGAGGGCGAGGAGCGGATCGCGGCGCTGCTGACACAGGCGACGGCCGGCGAGGCGCCGCAATTCGAGGTCGAGGACCTCGGCGCCCTCGCGCCCGACCTCGCCTCGCCTCATGATCCCCGCTGCCTGCAGACCCGTCCAGATCGCGATTGCACGACGGGTTTCTTCGTCAGCCGCTTGAGAAGGGATGATTGAGGTAGATGGGCTTGGGGACCAAGATCATCAACAGAGCCATCAGGCCGTGCTGAAGCGAGCGAAATGCCCGGCCTGCAGCGAGCCATGGTTGCGGCCGACCCAGCTGCCTGGACGCTTCCGCTGCGTGTACTGTCTGCGCCGCTTCGAGCTGGTCTCGCAGTGTCCGAACTGCGGCGAGCACCAGACGATCGCCCGGATGAGCACCACCGAGGATATGACCTGCCAGACCTGCCAATCGTCCATGCTCAACCCGATATGAGCGAGCGAATGGCAGAGTTGCTGGGCGAGCGGCGGGTGGCCCCGTCGATCCTCTCGGCGGACTTCTCGAAGCTCGGCTCCCAGGTCGACGAGGTGATGGCGGCCGGAGCGCGGGTGATCCACGTCGACGTGATGGACGGCCATTTCGTGCCACCGATCACGATCGGCCCGCTGGTCGCGGCCTCGATCGCCGACCAGGTTCACGCGGCCGGCGGCGCGATCGACGTCCACCTGATGATCGAGGCGCCGGAGCGCCACATCGACGCCTTCGCCGCGGCCGGCGCCGACTCGATCACCTTCCACGAGGAGGCGACCCCTCACGCCAATCGCACCCTGGCCGCGATCCGCGAGCTGGGCTGCCTTGGCGGGGTGGCGATCAACCCGGGCACCCCGGTGGAGACTCTCGTCGAGCTGCGCGGCCACGCCGACATCGCCCTCTGCATGACCGTCAACCCAGGCTGGGGAGGCCAGGCCTTCATCGACGGCTCGGTCGACAAGGTCGCCCGCCTTGGCTTGATCGCCGAGGGAGCGAAGATCGAGGTCGACGGCGGCATCGACACCGGCACCGCCGGCCCGATCGCGCAAGCCGGAGCATCTTTGTTCGTGGCTGGATCAGCGGTGTTCGGGGCAGATGATCCAGCCGCTGCCTACGCCGAAATCGTCACTTCTGCAAAAGCTGTTTGAAGTAAGCCACGAGGGTCTCAGCCCCTCGCGATCAGCGCGCCTATCGCCTCTTGCCACCAGGCTCGCTCAGTGGGGTCATCTCCAGCTCGACCGGCACGGCGCTCGCACCAGCGGGCCAGCGACTGGCGGCTGCCCAGCGCGACCAGGGTCTCCGTCGTTATCGCGTAGCGGCCGTCGGCAAGCGCGGCCAGGGCGTAGCCGCGGTCGCGGCGGCTGCGCAGGATCGCCACGACGGCAACGCCGTCGACCTCGTGCGGTGCGGACGGATCCTCGACGTCGCCACCGGGCCGGACCGTGAAAATCTGTGAGGCGCCGCGCGGCGAAAGGCTCGGTGGAGGCGGGAGGCCGACCGGTCCCCGATGCCACTGTCGCGTCAGCTCCTCGACCTTCTCACGCAGCTCGCCTCGCACCAGGATGTGCAGCTCATCGCCCTCCCGCACCTCGGTCGAGCCGCGCGGTGGGATCGCACGTCCATCGCGGACGATCACGTTGACCAATGCCTCGCGCGGCAGGCCCAGCTCTCGCACCACGTGTCCCGCTGCCGCAGCGCCGGGTCGCAGTCGGTAGGAGACGACGTCGCCACCCATGCGACGGATCCGCCCCGACTCGAGCAGGCGCCGGGGCAGGGCGGGCTCGTCCGTGGTCAGGCCCAGCCGCCGGGCCAGTGGCTCGAAGCTTGCCCCCTGGACCAGGGTCGAGGTGACGACGACGAAGAAGACGATCGAGAACAGCTCCTGCCCGGCGCCGACGCCGGCGACGACCGGAAAGGTGGCGAGCCAGATCGGCGTCGCGCCGCGCAACCCTGCCCAACCGAGCATCGTCCGCTCGCGCATCCCGAGCGGCGAGAGCAGGGTCGCGGCGAAGGCGGCGAGGGGGCGTGCGATCAGGATCAGAACGGCGGAGAGCGCCAGCCCTTCGAGGGCGACGTCGCCGAGCGTGCTGGGGAAGACCAGCAAGCCGAGCAGGATGAACAGTCCGATCTGGGCGACCCAGCCGACGCCCTCGTGAAAGGCGACGACCGTGCGCCGCGCCGGGATGCTGCTCGATCCGAGCGCCAGGGCGGTGAGGTAGGTGGCCAGGAGCCCGGAGCCGTGCACGACCTCGGCCAGACCGTAGGCAAGCGCGGCGATCGCGATCGTCGCGACCGGGTAGATGCCGTCGGTCGGCAGCCGCACACGATTGAGGGCGGCGACAGCGAGCCGGCCTAGGGCCAGACCGACCGCCGCGCCCAAGGCCAGTTTGAGCGCGAGCAGACCAGCCATATCGGCGAGCCCATAGCCGGGTTGCTGGATCCAGTCGATGAAGCCGATTACGAGCAGCAGCGCCACCGGGTCGTTCATGCCCGACTCGCCCTCGAGTGAGCGGGCGAGGCGCTTCTCCAGGGTCGAGCGGCGCAGGACGGCGAAGATCGCGGCCGAATCGGTGGCTGCGATCGCCGCGCCGACGATCATCCCTTCCAGCGTGCTGAGGCCGAATATCCACTTTGCGGCGAGGCCGGCGAGGATCGCCGTGACGACGGTTCCGATGGTGGCCAGCGAGGCTGCCGTCCCCAGCACCGGGCGGATCTCCGACCAGCCCGCGGTCAGGCCGCCCTCGAAGAGGATCAGGACGAGGGCGATCGTGCCGAGCGTGCGTGCCAGCTCGGTGTTGTCGAATTCGATCCCGCCGATGCCTTCCGAGCCGGCCAGCATTCCGAGCGCGAGGAAGAGCAGCAGCCCCGGGATCCGTACCCGGTCGGCAAGCAGCGCTCCCACGATTCCCGCCGCGAGCAGGGCGCCGGCTACGAGGATCAGCTCGGCGTCGTGTCCACCCATCGACGGACCCTGTCAGACGGACTCGTCGATAGTCGCCAGCCGCGCCTCCAGCTCCTCGGCAGAGCCGGCTTCGGGCACGTCCTCGGCCCGTTCGCGCGGGCGGCGGTAGATCAGGAAGAGGAGGGCGAAGAGGACCCCGGCGGTGAGGGCGAAGCCGAGCTCGACCCGGCGGAACTCGTTGCCGACCAGCGGCACGAAGTTCCAGCCGATGAACAGCGCGGCGCAGCCGATCCAGCGGGCGGCGGCGCGCCGCACCTGGCCCTGGGCGAGGCAGGCCTGGTTGAGGGTCACCGAGCCGAGGTAGAGGCCCATCCCGACCGTGACCAGCAGCAGGCCCTCGCGGTCGTAGCTGAACTTCTTGCTGAAGGCGATTTGCATCAGCGTGGGACCGGCGATCGCCATCGCGAGGAAGGCGAGTGCCGTGAAGGCGACGATCCCGAGCAGGACCATCCGCACCGAGCTATGGAACTCGCGCTCGCTGTCCTCTTCAGTGCTGGTGTGGAGGCTGGTCAGATGGGGAAGGATGCTGGTCGAGACCGCCTGGAAGAGCTGCAACGGGGCACGGGCGATCATCAGCACGTTGAAGATGAAGCCGGCGGCCGCGGCGCCCTGCAGGCCGCGCGCGATCAGCGGCCCGGCGTTGAGGAAGGCCTGTTCGCTGAACATGATCACGAGCACCGCCGCGGCAAAGCCGGTGCCATGTCGCATCGAGAACTCCTCCTGACCTGCATCCTGCTCCGGGATCACGGGCTTGGGCTGGGCCTGCGCCTTCTGGGCGCGGCGAGCGAAGGCGAGCGGGACGACCATCAGGCTGAGCGAGGGGGCGGCGACGATTCCGATCGCGACCGCCGACTGGCCTTCCAGCAGACTGATCGCGACCAGCACGGCGAACGAGGTTCGGAAGACCGACTCGGAGAGGATCAGGGCGGTGAAGAGGCCGAAGCGGCGCTGGCCGGCGAGGAAGCCGCGGGCGAAGTAGCTGGCGGCGTAGAAGAGGACCGCCCCGAAGAAGACCCAGAAGAGGGTTTCGTTGCCTTCGAGCAGGTTGTCCTGGATCGGCCCGCGAAGCGCCAGCGCCAGCGCCGCAAAAAAAGCGGCCAAGCCGAGCTGGATCGTCGCGGCGACCCGCATCGGCTGGCCGATCGGCTCGCGTTTGACCAGCCGTTCGGAGATGTGTCGCGAGAGCAGCTGTTCGACCGGCCGGTAGAGGGTTGAGATCGTGATGAAGACCGCCGACCAGAGCACCGTGATCTGCCCGTAGTCGGGCTTGGAGAGCACGTGTGAGGCGATCAGGAAGTAGGCGTAGGTGATCAGCCCGGTGAGGCCGACGCCGATCGCCAGAAAGCTGGCCAGGCGACCGTACTCGGCGGTCGCGGAGCCGTCTGCGGGAGCGGACTCCGGCTCGGAGCCCCCGAATTTCGGCCGCAATCGCATCAGTGTTTCGGCGCGCCGCGCTCGTAATGGGACGGCTCGACCCCGAGCGAGAGCTCGACCCGCCGCACGCGCTCGAAGACCCGCTGGGTCATCACCCGCTGGCCGGCGAGCAGGTCGCCGATCACGCCCAGCGCCAGCAGCTGCAACGCCGCGATGAAGAGCACCGCGCCGAGGATCAGCGACTGGATGTGGCCGCTGCTGTCGCCGTTGAAGATCCAGTCGAGCAGGAACGGCATCCAGGCCGCCAGCGCCAGCAGGCCGACGACCACACTTGCGCCGGCGAAGACCCGCAATGGCTCATAGCGGGCGTAGATGCGGAGGATCGAGAGCGCGTTGCGCCGCACGTAGGAACCGGTCGAGCCGAAGAGGCGCGACTCGCGCGTTTGCGGGTTGGTCGCGATCTCGACCTGGTCGACGGCGACCAGCATCTTGCCGGCCTGGATCAGGCTCTCCAGCGTGTAGGTGAAATCGTCGGTTACGAGCAGACCCAGCGCCGCCTCGCGGTTGTAGGCACGGAAGCCGGAGGTCGTGTCGGCGATCTCGGTCCCGGAGAGACGCCGCACGACCCAGCTGCCGGCCCGCTGCAGCGCCTTCTTGCGGCCGGAGAAGTGCCCGATCGTGGCAACGCGGCGATCGCCGACCACCATGTCGGCCTCGCCGGCGAGGATCGGCGCCAGCAGCCTCGGCACATCGGCGCCGCTGTACTGGTTGTCGGCGTCGGTGTTGACGACGACGTCGGCGCCGAGCTTGAGGCAGGCGTCGAGCCCGGCCTGAAAGGCCGCTGCCAGGCCCTTGTTGTTGGTGAGGCGGACGATGTGCTCGACGCCGCACTCGCGGGCCACCTCGACAGTGCGGTCGGTGGAGCCGTCGTCGATGACCAGCAGCTCGACCTCGTCGATGCCCGCGATCGTGCGCGGGAGGGCAGCGATCGTCTGCGGCAGCGTCGCCTCCTCGTTCAGGCAGGGGATTTGGATGATGAGCTTCATTGGCGCGATCAGGGTATCCCCGGCCCCGGCCCCACCCACCCTTGGCGAGTGAGCAGGACGGCGCGATACCATTGACTGACTCGTCAATCAACATGAACGCCTCGCTTAAAACTGCGGATCGTGAATACCTGAAGCGAGCTTTGGAGCTTGCTGAGAACGGGCGCGGGAAGGTCAGCCCGAATCCTCTAGTTGGAGCCGTGATCGTGCGGGACGGCGAGGTCATCGGCGAGGGATTTCACGCTGAATTGGGCGCTCTGCATGCTGAGCGGGCGGCGCTGGCGGATTGCCGGGAGCGGGGGGAGGATCCTGCCGGAGCGACGATGTACGTGACGCTGGAGCCTTGCGCGCATCAGGGGCGGCAGCCGCCTTGCACCGAGGCGATTCTTGGGGCCGGGATCGAGCGGGTCGTGATCGCCTCCGACGATCCGAGCGAGAAGGCGTCCGGACGCGGCCCCGGAATGCTTCGCGATGGGGGGGTGAAAGTCGACTTCGCCGCCGGTAAGGAGGCGACCATGGCGCGGCTGCTAAACCAGCCTTTCCGCAAGCACGCCCGTACCGGCCTGCCCCTCGTCACGCTGAAGCTCGCGATGTCACTTGACGGACAGACCGAGACCGCCGCCGGCGACTCGCCCTGGATCACCGGCGCCAAGAGCCAGGAGCTCGTTCACCGCTGGCGCGCCGAATCCGACGCGATCGCCGTCGGCATCGGCACGGTCCTCGCCGATGACCCGCTGCTTACCGCCCGAAGCTCGGACGCCAGCCGTCAACCCTTCCGCGTCGTCTTCGACCGCCAGGCTCGCCTGCCGCTGGACTCCCAGCTCCTCGGCACGCTCGACCCCTCGCCCGTGCTCGTGGTCGCATCGCAGAACGTCGACTCGACTCGCACCGATGCCCTGCGAGCTGCCGGCGCTGAGATCGTCCTCGCCGATCACATTGAGTCGGCGCTCTCCGAGCTGGGCCGGCGCGGCATCACCAGCTTTTTCCTCGAGGGCGGCCGCACCCTCGCTGCGGCTTTCGCCGGAGCAGGTCAGGTCGACGAGGCGCGGGTGTTCGTCGCTCCCGTCCTTCTCGGCGGCGGCGCGCGGTTGGGCGCCCTGGACCCCGATGCCGGCGACACGCTGATTGTGACCCGCTTCAAGGAGTGGTGAGGTGTTCACGGGTCTGATCGAAGACGTGGGCAGGATCGAGTTGACCGAGATCCGCGCCGACGGCCACCAGTTGATGATCGAGACCAAGCTCGCCTCGAGCATCGCCGAGGGAGGGTCGATCGCCGTCAACGGCGTATGCCTGACGGCGACGAGGTCTGGCGACGACTGGCTCGCGGCCGACGTCATGAACCAGACGCTCAGAGTGACGGCGCTCGGCCAGGTCAACACCGGCGACCGAGTCAACCTCGAGTTGGCGATGAAAGCTTCCGACCGGCTCGACGGGCACATCGTGCAGGGACACGTCGACGGCGTGGGAAAAGTCATCTCAGTCGAGGACGACGGCTTTGCCAAGCGTCTCCGAGTCGGGCTCGAGCCCGCTCTGCTCCGCTACGTGATCGACAAGGGCTCGATCGCTCTCGAGGGGGTTAGCCTCACGGTTGCCGAGCTGGGGAAGAGCTGGATCGAGGTGTCTCTGATTCCGGAGACGCTGGAGCGGACGACGTTGGGTGAAGCAGAGCGCGGACGCAAGTTGAATGTCGAGTGTGACGTGATCGCAAAGCACGTGGAGCGGTTGATGGCACCATTCGCTGGAAAGGAGCGAGCGTGAGTCAGATGACGGAGACGCAGAGACAAGAGGGGCCGGATCGAGCGGGCGAGAGCGCGTTCTCGACGATCGAGGAGGCGATCGAGGAGATCCGCCGCGGCCGCATGGTGGTCGTCTGCGACGGCGAGGACCGCGAGAACGAGGGCGACCTGGTGATGGCGGCGCAGTTCGCCACCCCCGAGGCGGTCAACTTCATGGCCAAGGAGGCGCGCGGGCTGATCTGCCTGGCGCTGACCGCGGAACGCTGCGAGCGGCTCGGCCTCAACCTGATGGCGGCGAAGAACGAGGCGCCGCTGCAGACTGCGTTCACGGTGACGATCGAGGCCGCCGGCGGGGTCAGCACGGGCATCTCCGCCCACGACCGCGCCCACACGATCCAGGTCGCGATCGATTCCAGCTCCGGACCGGGGGACATCGTCGTTCCCGGTCACATGTTCCCGCTGCGGGCCAAAGACGGCGGCGTGCTCGAGCGCACCGGCCACACCGAGGCGAGCGTCGACCTGGCCCGCCTCGCCGGCCTCACCCCGGCCGGGGTGATCTGCGAGGTGATGAACGACGACGGCACGATGGCGCGCGTTCCGGACCTGATCCCATACTGCGAGAAGCATGGGCTGAAGATGATCACTGTCGCCGAGCTGATCGCCTACCGGCGACGCACCGAGAAGCTGGTCGAGCGGGTGGTCGACACCGGGCTGCCGACCGCCTTCGGCGACTTCACCGCGGTCGGCTACCGCTCCCTCGTCGACGACAAACACCACGTGGCGATGGTCAAGGGCGAGGTCGACGGCGCCGAGGACGTGCTGGTCCGCGTCCACAGCGAGTGCCTGACCGGCGACGTCTTCCACAGCATGCGCTGCGACTGTGGCGAGCAGTTGGCATCCGCCCTCTCGATGATCGAGCAGGAGGGTCAGGGAGTCCTTCTCTACCTCTCCCAGGAGGGACGCGGAATCGGCCTGCTGAACAAGCTGCGCGCCTACAAACTGCAGGAGGAGGGGGCCGACACGGTCGAGGCCAACCTGAAGCTGGGCCTGCCGGCCGACCTGCGCGACTACGGTATCGGCGCCCAGATCCTCGGCGACCTCGGCCTGACCAGCATCCGTATCCTCACCAACAACCCGAAAAAGATCGTCGGCCTCGAGGGCTACGGCCTCTCCGTCAGCGAGCAGGTGCCGATCGAGTCGGTCCCCAACACCCACAACGAGGCCTACCTGCGGGCAAAGCGCGACAAGCTCGGCCACACGCTCCACCACCAGGGCCTTGCCCTCGACGAGGAGATGATCCACGACGAGGAGGAGCGCGACGCCGGGGGCGCGGGTGTCTGAGCCGGGGGCTTTCCTGGAGACGTTCGACGAGGGCGAGCGCTCGATTCTCTCCACGCTGCGTTTCGCGGTCTGCGTCGGCCGCTTCTACGAGGACCTGGCCCAGCGTCTGCTGAGCGGCGCCAACGAGGGCTTCGAGCTGGCCGGGGTGCCGGCGGCCTCGATTCGCCACGCCTCCGTCCCCGGCGCCTACGAGCTGCCCTTTGCCGCCAAGCTGCACGCCGAGAGCGGCGACTTCGCCGGTGTCGCCTGCCTCGGCGTCGTGATTCGCGGCGAGACCGACCACTACGACTTCGTCTGCGCCGAGGCCGCCCGCGGCATCCAGGACGTGCAGCTGGGCGCCGGCGTCCCTTGCTCCTTCGGCGTGATCACCTGCGACACGATGGAGCAGGCGCTCGCCCGCGCCGGGGGCGGCAAGCGCGACCAGGGCCGCAACGCCGCCCTCACCGTCGCCCGGATGGCCCTGTTGCAGCGCCAGCTCGCCTGACCGGGGCAGCTTCCAGCTACTATCCACGACCCGATGGCCAAGGTATGCCACAGCTGCGGCAAGGGACCGGCGTTCGGTCAGTCCCGCAGCCACTCGATGGTCGCGACCAAGCGGCGTTTCGACCCGAACCTGCAGAAGGTGCGGATCGAAGAGAGCGGCCGCAAGCTGCGCACCTACGTCTGCACGCGTTGCCTCAAGGCGAACAAGGTCACCAAGGCGGCCTAGCTCGCCAGCAGTCATGAGGAGGGAGCTGATCTTCCTCCAGCTGAATTGATGTCGCACGCGCTTCGCGCTTAGCGACGGGGTTGGTGCGCGGCTGACGCCGCGCGATCTTCAGATTGCATATCGCGGCCTTCGGCCACATTCATCTGGAGGAAGACCAGCTCCCTCCTCGCCAGCGCTGGCGGCGACAGCGGAAGCTTCCCCAACTCAGCTGCCGGCGGTGCGGCGAGTGAAAGAGCTGGATGGAGCGTGAGAAGGGACGCTGACTCCCTCTCCGGGAATGTGGCGAAGCCGCGATATGCAATCGGTCATCTGCGCGGCGGAGCCGCGCTCCTACATAGTCGCTAAGCGCGAAGCGCGTGCGACAGCAATTCACGGAGAGGGAGTCAGCGTCCCTTCTCCGCGTGTCGTGCTCGGTCAGTCGACCTCAGGGATCGGCTCAGGCACCGCCGGCTCGACGTGCAGGCGGGGCAGCAGCCGGGCCAGCCAGGCGGGGAGCCACCAGGCGCGGGCGCCGAACAGCTGCATGATCGACGGGACCAAGACGGTGCGGATCACGACCGCGTCGATCAGGACTGCGGCGGAGAGGCCGAGGCCGAACAGTTTGATGATTCGGTCTTCGCCGATCATGAACGAGGCGAAGACGGTGACCATTATCGCGGCGGCTGCGGTGATCACCCGCCCGGTCAGCGCCAGCCCCCGGGTGACCGAGCGCGAGGCTTCGTGGCTGCCCTCCCACTCCTCGTGGATGCGTGACATCAGGAAGACCTCGTAGTCCATCGAGAGGCCGAAGACGATCGCGAAGAGGAAGACCGGCAGGAAGGCCTCGATCGGCCCCGTGCCGTCGAGCCCGATCACTCCCCCGAGCCAGCCCCACTGGAAGACCGCGACGACGATCCCGAAGGCGGCGCCGATGCTGAGCAGGTTCATCAGCATCGCCTTCAACGGCACCAGGATCGAGCGGAAGACGGCCATCAGCAAGAGCGCCGAGAGGAGGACGACGACGCCGATGAAGAGCGGCAGTTTTTCGGTCAGCACGTTGCCGAAGTCCTCGAAGATCGCGGTGATCCCCCCGATGTAAACGGTTGCCCCGGTGCTCCGCTCGGCCGCTGGGACGACATCGTTGCGCAGGTGTTCGAGCAGCTTCGTCGTCGCCTCGCTCTGCGGTGAGCTGGTCGGGTAGACCTGAATCACGCCAACGTCCCTGGCGGGGTTAAGGGTCGGCGGGGTGACGGAGGCGACCCCCGTTTCGCCTTCGATGTCGCGCCGCAGGCTGACCAGGATTGCGTCGTTGCCCGGGGTCGACAGCTTGGCGACGACCTGGAAGGGGCCGTTGAAGCCTGGGCCGAAGCCTTCGGCCAGCAGGTCGTACGCCTTGCGCGTGGTGGCGCCGCTGGGGTCGGAGCCCGCATCGCTGGAGCCAAGGCGCATCGAGAGCGCGGGTATGCAGAGGGCGATCAGGAGAGCGCCGGAGAGCAGCATCGCGGCGACCGGATGGCGTTGGATCGTGGCGCTCCAGCGGAACCAGCGGCTGAGCTCGATTTCTCCGAGCGGACGGCGCTTGCCGAGGCCGGGGATGCGCAGGCGATCGACCCGGCGGCCGGCGATCGTCAACAGCGCCGGCAGCAGGGTCAACGAAGCGATCATCGTCATCAGCACTGCGATCGCGGCGGCGATTGCCACCCCGTAGAGGAAGGTGACGCCGAGCAGCAGCATGCCCAGCAGGGAGATGATCACGGTGAGGCCGGCGAAGAGCACGGCGCGCCCGGCCGTGTCGATGGCTCGCACGGCCGCCGGCTGTGGATCGAGGCCTTCGTCGAGGCCGTTGCGGAAGCGGGTGAGGATGAAGAGCGCGTAGTCGATGCCGACGCCGAGCCCGATCATCGCCGCCAGCTGCGTGGCAAAATCGGCGGTATCGAAGACGTGGGTGCCGAGCGTGACCAGGCTGAGGCCGGCGCCGAGCGCGAAGAGGGCGGTGAGGATCGGCAGGCCCATCGCGACGACCGAACCGAAGGTGAAGAGCAGGATCACGATCGCCGCCAGCAGCCCGATTGCGAACGAGGTGTCGCCTTCTTCCTGGCGCACTTCCTCGATCGGCTGGCCGCCCAGCTCGACTTGGAGGCCCGACCCGGCCGCCCCCTGGGCGATGTCCATGACCCGTTCGACGTTCTCCTTGCCGATCTTCTTGCCCTGCTCGTCGAACTGGACGGTGGCGTAGGCGATCTCGCCGTTCTTGCTGATCGCGGCGGCCCCGGGACCACGGTAGGGATTCGAGACTTCGCTGACGTGCGGCACCCGTTCGATCGCGGCGAAGGCGGCCGACATCTTCCGTTGCACCGCGGGCGAGTTGACGCCGGCGGGCGCCCGGTAGACGATCGTCGACGTTTCGCCTGACTGTGCCGGGAAGCGCTTTTCCAGCAGGTCGACCGCTCGCTGGGAGTCGGAGGAGGGCAGCTTGAAGTTTTCCGAGAACGCCGATCCCGCCGAGCCGGCGGCGAAGCCGACCAAGACGAGAGCCGCGATCCAGCCAAGGATCACCGTCTTGCGGTGGGTGGTGCACCAGGTTCCGAAGCGTCGCATCGAGCGTCGCACCGTAGCGAACTCCTCAGCCGGGCATTCCTGGGGCCATCCGCCCGCGACAGCTAGATTCTGGACCGATGCCCGATCCCTCGATCGCGCGCTTCCGGCGCGTAGTCACGTCCGCCTATGCCAACCTGGAGGAACGCCGCCAGGAGGTCAACGACCTCAACGTCTTTCCGGTCGCCGACGGCGACACCGGCGACAACATGGCGATGACGATGCGCGCCGTGATGGAGGAGCTCGACCGGCTCGATGGGCTCGAGGTCGACGAGGTCGGCCGCACCCAGCTCGTCCAGGCGCTCGCCCGGGCGGCGTTGATGGGGGCGCGCGGCAATTCCGGTGTGATCCTCAGCCAGATCGTCCGCGGCGCCGCCGAGGAGCTGGCGAGCCGGCCGGGAGAGCTGGTCGACCCCGTGCTGGTTGCCTCGGCCTTCGCCAGCGCAGCCGATGCCGCCTACGCCTCGGTCCGCGACCCGGCAGAGGGAACGATGCTGACCGTCTTCCGCGAGATGGCGCACTCGATCGCGCGCCAGCTCGCGCATCTCGAGGCCGACAAACAGCGGCTCGGTCAGGGGGTGAGCGACGAGCAGCAAGACGCCGTACTCGCCGAGGTCCTCGAGCAGGCGATTGCCGACGGCCAGCGGGCGGTAGAGCGAACGCCGGAGCAGCTCGAGGTGCTGCGGGAGTCGGGCGTCGTCGATGCTGGCGGCTACGGCCTCGTTCTGATCCTCGCTGGAGTCGTCGCCGGCCTGCGCGGCGAGGCCGCAGCCGCGCCCACGGTCTCCCACCACGAGGCGCCGCCGCTCAGCCGGCCCCACCACGAGGACAGCCGTTACCGCTACTGCACCAACTTCATCGTCTCCGGCGCCGGCCTCGCCGCGCGCGACTTCCTGCCACGTTTGGAGGGTCTGGGTGACTCTGTGCTCGTTGTCGGCGACGAGGTGACGCTCAAGGTCCACGTCCACACCGACGAGCCAGAAGCCGCCGTAGCCCTGTTTGAGGGGGCCGGCCAGGTCACCAACCTCGATGTCGCCGACATGCGCGAGCAGATCGCCAAGCGCCGAGCGCGACTGCAAGGTGAGCGCTCGGGGGTGCTCGCCGTCGCCGCCGGCGACGGCCTGGAGCGGCTCTTCGCAGAGCTGGGGGCGCACGTCGTCCCCGGCGGCGAGACCCTCAACCCATCCACCTATGAGCTGCTGGCGGGGATCCACGAGGTGCCGGCGGAGGAGGTGCTGGTGCTGCCCAGCTCCTCGAACGTGATCATGGCGGCCGAGCGTGCCTGCGAGCTGTCCGAGAAGCCGGCGCGGGTCGTCGCCGCGACCTCGCAGCAAGCTGGCCTGCTGGCCCTGGTCGAGCTCGACTCCGGCGCCTCGGCGGAGGCCAACGCCGAGCGGCTCGAGGCGGCGCTGGAGGGGATCGTCTCGGGTGGCGTCGCGCCCGCCGGCCGCGATGACCTGCAAGGACGCTTCCGCAAAGGAGACGCGGTCGGCTTCGCCGGCGAGGAGATCGTCGCCTGGGGCGGCGCCGCTTCGACCCTGGCGACAACCCTCGAACGCCTTGCCGCAGGAGCCGAGATCGTGACCGTGCTGGCCGGCAAGGACGCTCCGATCCCGCTCGCGGAGATCGACACCCACGTCCCGGATGGGGTCGAGATCGAGATCCACGAGGGGGGTCAGCCAAGCTGGTGGTGGCTGCTGGCAGCCCAATAGCGCGTTCCTTCGCGGGTGGCTCGGAGCTGACGCGAGCGCAGCTTCTGGACGCGCCGGTCCACTGGCCTCGCCCGAGCGCACTCGACATCTCGTTGAAGGCATTGGAGGGGGTCGGCCCTAAGCTCGCCGAGGCGGCTGCCGAAGCCGGCATTGGGACCGTCGGCGATCTGCTGCTGCGCTTCCCCCACAGCCACCGCGATCGGACGATCATTCCCGTGGCCAGCCTAGAGCCGAAATCTCAGGCAACCGTCCTGGTCGAGGTGCTCGGAGCGCCGAGTGCCTTCCGCCGCCGTAGCCTCTCGATCCTCTCGGTGAAAGTCGGCGACGATTCGGGTTCCATCCGAGCAACCTGGTTCAACCAGCCTTGGGTAGCTCGCAAGGTCCAACCCGGTATCCATCTGCTGCTCACGGGATCTCGAGACAAACGCGGCTTCCGGGTCAGCGAATATGAGCTGCTCGAGGAGGGCGGGGATGCCCCTCCGGCGCAGCGGCGTCCTGTTTTTCGCCCCGCCGGCGCCGGCGGACAGCCGCACGACTCTCCAGGCGAAAAACCCAGCAAGCAGGAGGAGCACCCCCGCCCTCCCTCGTCACAGCTGGTACCTGTTCATCCTGCGACGGAGGCATTGAAAGCTCAGCGGATCCGGCAGTGGATGGAGCAGACGATCGGTCTAGTGGGAAACGTCCTTGAGCCGTTGCCGGTGGAGCTGCGGGTGCGACGGGGCCTTGCTGGAGCCGCTGACGCGGTCAAGGCCGTGCACTTCCCAGAAAGCGAGGTAGACGTTGAGCAGGCGAGGGAGCGGCTTGCGTTCGAAGAGCTGTTTCTCTACCAAGCTCTTCTTACGACGCGTAAGCGATCGCACCGCACCGCGCGGCCCGCGCCGAAGCTCGGCAAGCCCGGAGAGGCGGTCGGCAGGTGGATCGAATCGCTGCCGTTTGAGCCGACCCGGGATCAGCTGAAGGCGTTCGACGAGATCGACGCGGATCTCGACTCCGGCGAGCCGATGCAGCGGCTGTTGATGGGGGAGGTCGGGTCGGGGAAGACCGTGGTTGCGCTGTACTCGATGCTGCGGGCGCTGGAAGCCGGGTTTCAGGCTGTGTTGATGGCGCCTACGGAGACGTTGGCCGAGCAGCATGCGGTCACCCTGGGGAAGCTGCTGGCCGAAGACGCGACCCCTTTCGCGCTTCTGACCGGCGCGACTCCCGCCGCGCGGCGCAGGGAGGCGCTGGAGCGACTCGCCACTGGGGAGCTGGGATTGGCGGTCGGCACCCATGCGCTGATCGACCCCGCCGTCCGCTTCGCCCGGCTCGGCGTCTGCGTCGTCGACGAGCAGCACCGCTTCGGAGTCGAACAGCGCCGGGCCCTGGATGAGAAGAGGGTGGAGGGGATGGTTCCGCACGTCTTGCACATGACCGCGACCCCGATCCCCCGCACGCTCTCGCTGACCGCCTACGGCGATCTCGACACGACCGCCTTGCACGAGCTGCCGGCGGGCAGACAGCCGGTCGAGACCCGCTTGGTCGAGGAGGACGACCGCGCCGCCGCCTACGACTTCCTCCGCGCTCAACTGCGCGAGGGCCGCCAGGCCTACGTCGTTTGCCCCCTGGTCGAGGAGTCGGAGAAAATGCAGGGGAAGGCAGCCGAGAAAGAGGCGGCGCGGTTGCAGGCGGAGGAGCTGAGCGGCTTCTTGGTCGGCGTGATCCACGGTCAGATGCCCTCGGCGCGCAAGGCAGAGGCGATGGAGGCTTTTGCTTCGGGCGCCACCGACGTGCTGGTGGCGACCACCGTGATCGAGGTCGGCATCGACGTGGCCAACGCCACCGTGATGATCATCGAGGGGGCCGAGCGCTACGGCGTCTCCCAGTTGCACCAGCTGCGCGGGCGAGTCGGCCGCGGGGCGCACAGCTCCCACTGCCTGCTCTTTCCCGAAGACGCCGGCGGCATGGCACGGCGCAGGCTGAAAGCCGTCGAGCGCGAGCGCGATGGCTTCAAGCTGGCCGAGGTCGACCTCACGCTGCGCGGCGAGGGCGAGGTGCTGGGGACGCGCCAGCACGGGCTGCCGCGCTTCGCGGTGGCGGAGCTGCCCGAGGAAACGCCGATCCTCGTCGCCGCCCGCGACGAGGTGCTGACACTGCTGCGAGATCACGGCTCACTCGACGTCGGGGAGCTTGGGCCCCTGCTCGATGCTGCCTATCGCCGCTTCGGCGCCGGCGCCTCCGACCCAATCCCCCTATGAGAAAAAAACTTCTAGGCGTGGGGGGAGGTAGGCGGTGCGTGTGATTGCTGGAGAGCTGAAGGGCCAGCGCTTGGTCACGCCCCGCGGTTGGAAGGTGCGGCCGACCTCCGACCGGGTTCGGGAGGCGATCTTCTCGGCGCTCGGGGACATCGAAGGCAAACGGGTCCTCGACCTCTACTGCGGGACGGGGGCACTTGCGATCGAGGCGCTCTCGCGTGGAGCCGCTGCGGCGGTTTTGGTCGACCGAGACACCCGTCCGGCGCTCGGCAATGTCGAGCGGCTCGGCCTCGGTGCGACCGCCGAGCTGGTTCGCTCGGAGGTCGGGCGCTGGCTCGCCGGTTACGGCGAAAGCCTCGACACGCCCCCCTTCGACCTCATCTTCGTCGATGCCCCCTATAGACTCGCCGATCGCGTGGGGCAGGAACTGAATACACATCTGCCGCGTCTTCTCGCCGAGGGAGGACGGGCGATCGTCGAGAGCGGCGCACGCCGGCCGTTGCGGATCGATTCCCTCGAGTCGCTCCGCCGGCGCCGCTACGGCGCCGCCGATGTCTCCTTCTACGGAGAGCCCTCGTAATGGCCGAGCGCGACGGCACCGTCGTCTGCCCGGGCAGCTATGACCCGGTCACCAACGGGCACCTCGACATCATCAAACGCGCCTCGCAGGTTTTCGAGCGAGTCGTTGTCGGCGTCGTAAACAACCCGATCCGCAAGGAGAAGACGCTGTTCACCGCCGAGGAGCGCCAGGACCTGATCCACGAGGCGACCGTCGACCTGGCCAATGTCGAGGTTCGGATCTTCTCCAATCTGCTGGTCGAGTTCGCCCGCGAACTGGGGGCGAAAGCCATCGTCAAGGGACTACGGGCGATATCGGACTTCGAGTACGAGTTCGAGATGGCGCAGCTCAACCGCAAGCTCGATCCGGGGATCGAGAGCATTTACATGATCTCCTCGCCTCACTACAGCTTCCTCTCCTCCACCGGGGTGAAGGAAATGGCGACCTTCGGCGGCGATGTATCCGACCTCGTTCCAGGGCCGGTGGCGGCCGCGATGGCGGGCCGCCTGGGCGAGAGGTAGGCTTGCGCCAGCCATCGCCTGTGGGCGAGAGTTTGCAAAAAGCCGAGGAAATCACGGCTTCTTCACCGAAAATGCCTCTGACACGTAGGCTTACGATCTGCTGATGGACGTTCTCGTTCTCATAGACAAGCTGGACGATGTCGTCCACAACGCCCGACCCGTGCCCCTCACGGACCAGGTGCGCGTGGACCGCGAGGAGATCTACGACCTCCTCGACCAGATGCGCGCGACGATCCCCGAGGAGATCAAGCAGGCGCGCTGGATCGTCAAGGAGCGCCAGGAGATGCTCGCCGAGGCGAAACGCGAGGCGGAGCGGATCGTGCGCGAGGCGCGCGAGCAGCAGGCCCGTCTGATCTCCGATGAGGAGGTCACCAAGCAGGCCGAGCGCGCCGCCGACGAGATCGTCGAGGATGCCCGCACCAGAGAGCGTGAGATTCGACTCGGCGCAGAGGACTACGCCGACGAGATCCTCAACACGCTCGAGGTCAACCTTCAGAAGTTCCTCGCGGCCGTGCAGCGCGGCCGCGACCGGCTCGCCGGCCGTGACGAAGAGCCGGTCGCCGAGCTGGACGAGCAGCAGTAGCGCGGCATTTGCGGTGAGAGGAGCCGGAGGGTCCCCTCAGTAGACCGACCGGACTACTGCCAGGTTGTCGGCTTGCCAGGTGATTTCGCCTTTGCACCACTCGACTAGATTGCTCAATTGGTTGGGTTTGAAGGTGTCGCCGATGACTAGGGACTGGGAGTGGTCCTTGACGCGGCGGAAGAGGGCTTGCTTTTGCTCGTCCGTCAGGTCGTTGACCGAGAGGACTGAGATGACGAGGTCCCAGGGGCCGTCGGGGAGTGGGTCCTCCATGCGGGCGAGTTGCACGTCGTCGTAGGTCTGGCGGGCGCGGAAGACCATGTCCGGGCTGGCGTCGAGGCCGACGACCCAGGCGTCGGGATAGGCCTCGATCAGGCGCCTCGTCGTCTCACCGGTTCCCATCCCCAGCTCGAGCACCCGCTCGGGCGGGAAAGGGATCGCGGCGACCGCCTGCTCCTGCAGTTCGTCGTAGCGAGGAATCTTGGAGCGGATTCGCTCCAGATACTCGTCTGGTGTCCAGTCGAATTGACCCATTTCGTAACCTCGTCGGAAGGGACCCATCGTAAGCGGCAGGGCGGAGGAGCTCGCAGATGACCAGGACGCCAACCACGATCGTCGACCTCGCACGTCTTTCGCTCGCACACGGCGAGGGCGCGCGCCTAGACCTTCCAGTTCGCCTCGACCCGCTCGAACTGGGCGGACAGACCTATGTCCTCCAGGGCGACGAGCTCAAGACGAGGCTCGACGTCTCGCGACCGAGCAACGGCTATGCCTTCCGGCTGCGCTTCCCCGTCCGCGTCGAGGGCCCGTGCATGCGCTGCCTCGAAGATGCTGCGGTCGAGACCGAGATAGACGCCCGTGAGGTGGACCAGTCCGACACTGACGACGAGGAGCTGCGCAGTCCCTACGTGGTCGACGAAGAGCTCGACCTAGGGCGCTGGGTCCACGACGCCGCCGTGCTGGCAATCCCAACTCGCATCCTCTGCCGTCCCGACTGCGCCGGCCTGTGCCCCGTCTGCGGCGAGTCCCTGAATGACGCCGACCCAGAGGATCACAAGCACGACGGGGGCGGCGATCCAAGGTGGAACAAGCTCAGAGAGCTGAAGCTGGACTGACGACAGCGCCCGTGAGCGAGGGGTCGGGTGTCCCTCTCGCGCAGCCGCGTCTTGTTTTTCGCCCCGCCGACGCTTGCGGACAGCGCGCAACTCTCCGGCGAAAACCCAGCAAGCGGGAGGGACACCCGACCCCTCGCCCGCTACCATGCCCGATTCATGGCAGTCCCGAAGAAGAGAACTTCTCGCACGCGGCGTGACAAGCGCCGCGCCAACCACAAGGCCGGCAAGGCGAGGCTCAATAGCTGCCCGCGCTGCCACAGTCCTCGCTTGCCGCACCGTGTCTGTCCCACTTGCGGTACCTACAAGGGTCGTGAGGTGATCGAGCACTCGATCGTCGACCCGACCACCGCGCCCGCACCCGACACCGAGTAGGCGATGGCCGACGGCGTGACCGTCGCCCTCGATGGCTTCGGCGCTGAGCAGGGGTTCGGAGCGCTGGCCGACGGCGCCAAGCTGGCGGCCGCGGACGGAATCCAGCTGCGCATCTTTGGGCCGCCCGAAGAGCTGGGATTGGAGAGAGCTGACGGGATCGAGGTGATTCCGACCTCCGAGTGGATTGCCAACGACGAGGACCCGGTGCCTGCCGTGCGGGCTAAGAAGGAGGCCTCGGTGGTGCGGGCTGCGCGGGATGTCGCCGAGGGACCGTCCGCAGCGATGGTCAGCCCAGGCTCAACCGGGGCGACGATGGCGGCGGCGACCTTCGGCCTGCGCCGCCTGCGCGGTGTTCAGCGCCCAGCTCTCTCCGTGCAGCTGCCGGTCCCGGGCAAGCCTGTGCTCTTCCTCGACGTTGGCGCCAACGTCGAGGTGCGCTCCCAGCACCTGGTCCAGTTTGCTTTCCTCGGCGCCGCCTTCAGCGAGGCGGTGCTCGGCGTCGAGCGGCCGCGGGTCGGCCTGCTATCGGTCGGAGAGGAGGCCGGCAAGGGGAGGGAGGAGGTGGCCGCCGCTCATGCTCTGCTCGCCGAGGCGACGGGGATCGAGTTCGCCGGTAATGTCGAGGGCCGCGACCTGCCGGCCGGCGCTGCCGACGTCGTCGTCACCGACGGCTTCACCGGCAACATCGCGCTGAAGCTGATGGAGGGCACGGCGCGGACCGTGACTACGGCGATTCGGGAGGCCGCCAGCTCTAGCCCGCTCGCCGCGCTCGGCGGCCTGCTGATGCGCCCAGCGCTGGGCGGCGTGCGCCGCGAGCTGCACCCAGATACCACCGGCGGCGCGATCCTGCTCGGGCTGCGCGGCATCGCGGTGGTCGGCCACGGCAGCGCCGGCGCCGAGGGGATCGCCAACGCCGTGCGGCTGGCGGCGCGCTGCGTCGAGGTCGGTGCAGTCGGCCGCACCGCCGCCCTGCTCGAGCAGGGCGGCGCGACGAGGGGTGCGCTGGCCGCCGAGCGGAGCGCGTGATAGGAAGTCCGGGATGCAACGAGATGAGGTTTTCAATCTGGTCCGAGACCACCTCGCGGAGGAGCTCGAGGTCGATCCCGCCAAGATCGCCGAGGAGACCCGCTTCAAGCAGGATCTGGACGCCGACTCGCTCGACCTCTACGAGCTGGTGATGGAGCTGGAGGACAACTACGGGATCTCGGTCTCCGAGGAACAGGCGAGGCAAATCGAGACCGTCGGCGACGCTGTCTCCTTCGTCGTGGAGCACGCCCCGGCGTGAGCATCGAGGCGTTCGCGGAGCTTGTCGGGAAGCTTCCCGACGACCTGCGGCGTCGCGCCCTCACGCACTCCTCCTGGACCGAGGAGCAGTCCGCGTCCTATGAGCGGCTCGCCTATCTCGGCGACAGCGTCTTGGCCCTCGCCGTCGCGGCCGGCATCTACGAGCGCTTTCCCGAGGTCGACGCAGGCGGCTTGACCAAGATCCACAACCACGCGGTCAGCGGCGTCTCCTGCGCCGAGGTCGGCCGGGAGCTGGGCGTGCCGGCGATGCTGGTCGAAGCTGAGCCAGACGTCGAGGAGGCGATCCCGGCCAAAGTGCTGCTGGCCGGCTCGCGGCCCCTGCCGGAGGTGACTGAGGCGCTGATCGGCGCCTGCTTTGTCGCCTTTGGCTTCGAACGCGTCGCCCCGGCGGTTGCTGCCGCCTTCGCGACCCAGATCGAGTATGCGGTCGAAGCGCCGGTGGATGCGAAGTCGGCGCTGCAGGAGCTGCTCGCGCGGCGGCGAGCGCGCGTAACCTACGGCGTGATCGGCGAATCGGGTCCCGCGCACCGACGCACCTTCGAGGTGGAGGCGACTGTCGGTGGCGAGAGGGTGGGCACGGGCGCCGGGCGTAGCAAGAAGGCAGCTGAGCAGGTGGCAGCCGAGGAGGCGCTGAAGCACCTGGGGGAGTAGCCCGGGTGGTGTCCGACTCACCCGCCAGCCTTCCGGACCGAGGACGAGATGCATCTGAGATCGATCGAGATGAAGGGGTTCAAGTCGTTCCCCGCGCGCACCAAGCTGGAGTTCTCTCCAGGCGTCAGCGTGATCGTCGGGCCCAACGGCTCCGGCAAGTCGAACATCACCGATGCGGTGCTATGGGCGCTCGGCGAGCAGAGCCCGGGAGCGATCCGCGGCGCCTCGATGCAGGATGTGATCTCGGCCGGCGGCCAGGGCGTCGGCCAGCGCCGCGCCGCCGAAGTCGAGGTCGTGATCGACAACTCCGAAGGCCGCGCCGCGACCGAGCTCTCCGAGATCGCAATCCAGCGCAGCCTCGACCGCTCCGGTGATGGTGTCTACCGGATGAACGGCGCCCGCTGTCGTCTTGTCGACGTGGTCGAGGTCCTCTCCGACACCAACCTCGGTCGCGAGATGCACTCGGTGATCAGCCAGGGCCGAGTCGAGACGATCGTCCACTCCAAACCGCGCGAGCGGCGGCTGCTGGTCGAGGAGGCGGCGGGGCTGGGTAAGCACCGCAAACGCCGCCGCCGCGCCGAATTGAAGCTGCGCTCGGCTCGCGACAACCTCGACCGCGCCCTCGACCTCGAGCGCGAGGCCCGGACGCGGCTGCGGCCGCTTAAGCGCCAGGCGCAGGCGGCTGAGCTGGGCGCCCGGATCGAGCGCGAGGAGCTGGGGCTGCGCGGGCGTCTTGTCGCAGAGGAATTGCGTTTCGGCGCCGACCGAGCACAAGCGGCGGAGGTGGCTGCAGAGAAGGCGCGCGCCAAGCGGGCGGCCATCGAGAAGCGACTCAGCGAGGTGAGCGAGCGCCGTCGGGCGGCGGAGGAGCGCTTCGCGGCCCGCGACCGCGAGCGCACCCAGGCCTGGGGCCTGCTGACCAAGCTGCGTGGCGAGCAGCAGCGGATCGCCGTGCGGGCCGCGGCTCTCCCCGACCGGCAGGCGGAGCTGGCGAGGGCCTTGGAGGGGCTGCGAGCGGAGTTCGGGCCACTGACACTCGACCTCGGCTCAGCGGAGGGCGCCCCGGCCGAGCGTGTCCGCAAGCTCGAGGGGGAGTTGAGCGAGATCGACTCCGGCCTCTCCAGCGCCGCGGCTGGTCTGACCCGAGCGCGCTCCACCGACGCCGCCGAGTCGGAGCGGGAGGCGGCCCTGGGCGAGATTCAGGTAGGAGCCGAGCGCGCCGCACGGCATGCCCGACGGGCCGAGGGACTGCTCGGCGAGCGTCACCGCGAGGCGCTGCGCCAGCGGGTCGCCTTCGGCGAGGAGCTGCTCGACGACCTGCGCTCGGCTGCGGCCGCCGTCGCTGCCACTGAGACTGCGATCCGCGCCCGAGTAGAGCGGATCGAAGCGAAGGTGGTCGGCGAGGAGGGCGACGGCGACGCGATCGCCGAGGAGATGCGCGGGTGCTCGCGGCAGGAGTCAGAGCTGCAGGTCGAGATGAAAGCGGCCTCCGACGAGCTGACCGAGGCACAGGTCGAGGCGGCGCACCTCGGCGACCGCCGTGCCGAGGCGGCAAAGGAGCTGACGTCGATCGCCGAGCGTCTGGGCGAGGAGGTCGGTCAGGCGGAGGAGCCGTTGGACGAGGAGGAGCGCGCCGACATCGACCGCCGACTGCAGCGGTTGGAGCGCCGTCGGGCGCAGATCGGGCCGGTCAACCCGCTGGCCGAGCAGGAGTACGAGGAGGCTCGCGAGCAGGTCGAGTCGCTGCAGGCTCAGCGCGAGGACACCGAGAGGGGCATGCGCGAGCTGGAGGCGCTGATCCGCGACATCGACCGCGAGATCGAGCGCGCTTTCGAGCAGACCTTCGAGGCGACGGCGAAGAACTTCGAGGAGATGGTCGAGCATCTGTTCCCGGGGGGGCGTGGTCGCCTGCGCCGGATCAGCCTGCGCCCGGTGCGCGACGCCGAGGAGGCGGAGCCGGAGGAGAGCGAGGGGGAGGTCGAGGAAGACGAGCGCGAGGAGCTCGGGGTCGAGATCGAGGTCACCCCAGCCGGCAAGTCGACCCGCAAGCTCTCGCTGCTCTCTGGCGGCGAGAAGTCGTTGGTCGCGCTCGCATTCGTCTTCGCCGTCTTCCTCGCCCGCCCCTGCCCCTTCTACATCCTCGACGAGGTCGAGGCAGCGCTCGACGATGCCAACATCGATCGCTTCCTGCAGCTGATCCGCCGCTTCTCCGACCGCGCCCAGTTCGTCATCGTCACCCACCAGAAACGGACGATGGACGCCGCCGACGTGCTCTACGGCGTCACCATGGGCGGCGACGGTGTGACCAAAGTGGTCTCCAGGCGCCTGCCACGCGAAGTCGAGGCGGAGCGGGAGGGTCCTACGGCGATCGGGCCGTCGCCGATCGCCGACGCCGCCTAGGTCACTCTGGTATCCCGTACTTTACGGGATACCTATAGCGCTAGGCTGTGAGCCGGGTCACCGAGGGGGGACATGGCACAACGTCATATGGACAGATTGACGTCGTTCGATACTTCGTTCCTGTCAAACGAGAAGCGCAACGGCCACATGGCGATCGGCGCCGTGCTCGAGTGCGAGGGCTCGCCGCCGAGCCTCGGTGACTTCCGCGCCCACGTCCGCAGCCGCCTGCACCTGCTGCCTCGCTTCCGCCAGCGGCTCGCCAACCCGCCGCTGAAGCTGGGAAGGCCCTTCTGGGTCGATGACCCCGGCTTCGACCTCGCGACCCATGTACGGCAGGCGAGCTTGTCACCGCCCGGCGGAGAGGAGCAGTTCAGGGCTCTGGCCGCGGAGCTGCTCTCGCCGCCGCTGGATCGCTCGCGGCCGCTATGGGAGCTGTGGCTGGTCGACTGCTTCGAGGACGATCGCTTCGGCGTCGTCTACAAGACCCATCACGCGCTCGCCGACGGGATCTCTGCGGTCGACATCGGCACCCTGCTGTTCGATGTTGAGCGTGCCTTTGAGCCGGTCCGCGAGGAGGAGCCGTGGGATCCGCACACGCCGCCCTCCGGCGCCGTTCTGCTGGCTCGGGCGCTCGCGGGGTTCGGGGCCACCTTCGTTCGTTTGGCGCGCTGGCTGGCCGCTGCCATCCGCAGCCCCGGCCGCGCCGGCAAGCGCGCCACCGACGGCCTGGCCGGCCTCTGGGAGGTCACCTGGGCGCTGACCAAGCCCGCCCCCAAGGCGCCGTTCAACGTCGAGATCGGGCCCGAGCGGCTCTTCTGCTGGACGCGCTGCGACCTCGGCGAGTTCAAGCGGATCAAGAACGTCCTTGGCGGCACGGTGAACGACGTCTCGCTCGCGGTCGTTGCCGGCGCCCTGCGCCGCTGGCTCCACGATCGCGCCGTGGACACGGAGGGGCTCGAGCTGAAAGCGCTGGTCCCGGTCTCGGTGAGGAGCGAGGACGAGCACGGCGAGCTGGGCAACAAGCTGACCGCGATGCGGGGCCCACTGCCGGTTGGGATCTCCGACCCGATCCGGCGGCTGCGCTCGGTCAGCGGCGCGATGGACGCGCTGAAGGCGTCGAAGCAGCAGCTCGGGGCGGAGGCGATCTGGGGACTCAATGATTGGTTCCGCGACTTTGCGCCACCGCTGCTGCTGGAGCCGACCGCCGCGATCAACTTCTCGACCCGCCTCTTCAACCTGCTGGTAACGAACTTCCCCGGCCCGCAGATACCCATCTACGTGCTGGGCCGCGAGCTGGTCGGGGTGTACCCGGTGGGGTTCCTCGCCCGGCGCCATGGCCTCTCGATCGCGATCGTCAGCTACAACGGGCAGATCGACTTCGGCCTCCTCGCCGACCGCGACTCCGTCCCCGACGCGGAGCGGATTGCCGCCTACCTGAGCGACTCGGCACAGGAGCTCGCGCGCGCCGCCCGGATAGCCTCTCCCGGCGATGGCGACGAGCTGGCAGCAGATCTTCGATCTCGGGTCGCGGGACGTCCAGGCGGCGGCCCCGGAGCCTGAAGCGGCGAACGAGCGGGGCGGCGTCTTTAGCCGCCTGCGCGAGAGCCTCTCCAAAAGCCGCCAGGCGCTGGTCGAGGAGATCTCGGCCAGCCTCTTCGACCGCATCGACGAGGAGACGTGGGAGCGGCTCGAGGAGGCGCTGATCCTGGCTGACACGGGCGCCCCAACGACGGCCGAGGTGGTCGAGCGGCTCGAGCGCGAGGTCGACGCCGGCGCGGTTTCCGCCGACGGCGAGGCGGTCCGCGAGCGGCTGATCGAGATCCTCGCCGAGGTCGCCTCCAGCGGTCGCGCCCCGATCGACCTCGGTGGCGACCCGGCAGTGCTGCTGATGGTCGGGGTCAACGGCACCGGTAAGACGACGACGATCGGCAAGATCGCCTGGCACCTGTCCAAGGAATTCGGCCTGTCCGTGGTGCTCGCTGCCGGCGACACCTACCGCGCCGCCGCCGCCGAGCAGCTCGCCGAGTGGGCGCAGCGGGCCGGAGCGGAGCTGATCCGCTCGGCGCCGGGGGGCGATCCCGGGGCGGTTGCCTTCGACGCGATCGCCGCCGCCCGCGCTCGCGCCGCCGATGTGGTGATCGTCGACACCGCCGGTCGCCTCCACACCCAGGGCAACCTGATGGACGAGCTGGCCAAGGTGCGGCGGGTGATCGCCAAGCAGATGCCCGACGCCCCGCACGAGACGCTGATCTCGATCGACGCCACCACCGGGCAGAACGGCCTGCGTCAGGCGAAGATCTTCGCCGAGGCGGCCGAGGTCGACGGCGTCGTCCTGACCAAGCTCGACGGCACCGCCAAGGGCGGGATCGTGCTGGCGATCGCCAGCGAGCTGGGCATCCCGGTGAAGCTGATCGGAACCGGCGAGTCGCTTGAGGACTTGCGCCCCTTCGATCCGCACGACTTCGCTCGGGCGTTGCTGGCCGAGTAGCGCTCTCTAAGCTGCAGAGCCCGTGTTCGACCAGCTCTCAGATCGTCTCCAGGCGACGCTCTCCGATGTCCGCTCGCGCGGCAAGCTGAACGAGGGGGACGTCGACGCGGCGATGCGCGAGATCCGCCTCGCCCTGCTCGAGGCCGACGTCAACTTCAAGGTCGTCAAAGGCTTCACCAAGACGCTGAAGGAGCGCTGCCTCGGCACCGAGGTGTTGGAAAGCCTCGATCCGGGCCAGCAGGTGGTGAAGATCGTCAACGAGGAGTTGACCGGACTGATGGGCGGCGCCGGTCGCGACCTGGCCTTCGCTTCGAACGGCCCCACCGTGATCCTGATGGCCGGCCTGCAGGGCTCGGGCAAGACGACCGCCTGCGCCAAGCTCGCTCGCCACCTCGGCGAGTCGGGCAAGAATGTGGCCCTCGCCGCCTGCGACGTCTACCGGCCGGCCGCCGTCGACCAGCTGGTCACCGTCGGCGAGCGCGCCGGCGCGCACGTCTACGAGCAGGGCGCCGACGCCGACCCGGTCGAGATCGCCGCCTGGGCGCTCGACCGCGCTCGCGAGGAGGAACGCGACGTTCTCATCGTCGACACCGCCGGCCGCCTCCACATCGACGCGGATCTGATGGAAGAGCTGGCCAGGATCCGCAAGCGAACTCGGCCGCACGACGTGCTCCTTGTCGTCGACGCGATGACCGGCCAGGACGCCGTTGGCGTCGCCGAATCGTTTGCCGAGACCGCCGAGTTCGACGGCGTCGTGATGACCAAGCTCGACGGCGACGCTCGCGGCGGCGCCGCGCTCTCGGTCAAGGCGGTGACCGGCAAGCCGATCCTCTTCGCCTCGACCGGCGAGAAACTGGAGGCGTTCGAGCGCTTCCATCCGGACCGCATGGCCTCGCGGATCCTCGGCATGGGCGACATGCTCAGCCTGATCGAGAAAGCCGAGCAGCAGGTCGACGAGCGACAGGCCGAGGACCTGCAGAAGAAGCTCGAAAACGACCGCTTCACCTTGGAGGACTTCCGGCAGCAGATGAAGCAGGTGCGCAAGATGGGCCCGCTCAGCGGCCTGATCGGGATGCTGCCCGGGATGGGGGCGATGAAGCAGCTGCAGAACGCCGACGTCGACGAGGGCGAGCTGGACCGGGTCGAGGCGATCATCCTCTCGATGACGCCGCTGGAGCGCGCCAACCCGGCGATCATCAAGGGCTCGCGGCGCAAACGGATCGCGGCCGGCTCAGGAACCAAAGTCCAGCAGGTCAACCAGCTGATCAAGCAGTTCGATCAGATGCGCAAGATGATGCGGCAGATGATGTCGGGAAAGACGCCCGACCCGCAGCAGTTGGCCCAGATGGGCGGCGGCGCTCCGCGCCCGAAGTACCGCAGGCGCTAACCTGCCCGATCCCAATGGCTGTGCGAATCAGACTCAGAAGGGTGGGTTCGAAAAAGAACCCGATCTGGCGGATCGTCGTCGCTGACAAACGCTCGCCGCGCGACGGCCGAACGATCGAGACGATCGGCCAGTACAACCCGCAGACCGAGCCCTCGACGATAGTGCTCGACGAGGAGCGCGCCCGCCACTGGCTCGAGCACGGGGCACAGCCCTCGGAGACCGTGGCTACGCTGCTCCGCACCAAGGGCATCGCCGCCTCGGGTAGTTAGAAGATCTCGTGACCGAGTTGCTGGAGTTCCTCGTCAGGGCGCTGGTCGAGGACCCCGACGCGGTCGAGGTCGAGGAGCTGGAAGAGGACGGGGACCTGATCTATGAGATCAGCGTCGCCGAGGACGACTTGGGGCGCGTGATCGGAAAAGGCGGTCGCGTCGCTAACGCCATTCGCACGGTTGCCAAGGCGGCTGCCGTTCGGCTTGACCGGCGTGTGATCGTCGACATTCTTGACTGAGGCGGTGGGGGAGGGAACGGGGTGTCCGGGCGCGGGCTGGGTTTTTCGCCATGGGGTCTTTTCGACTCTCGCCAACATTGCACTGCGAAAAACAGGACGCCGCCCCGCCGCGGACACCCCGTTCCCTCCCACTCGCAGGCAGAATGAGGCTATGAGGCTGGACATCTTCTCCCTGTTTCCCGAGGCGTTCGATTGGTTTCAGTCGCAGCGGTCGGTGCAGAATGCGCTGCGCGAAGGAAACGAGCTTCGTTTCTTCAACTATCGCGACACGACGCCGCTCGGGGCTGGGCAGGTTGACGATGCGCCGTACGGGGGTGGAGCTGGGATGGTCCTCAGGGTCGATGTGGTCGACGCCGCCCTGCAGGCCGCCTACGCGAATGGTGAGGATCCGCGGGTTGTGCTGCTCTCCCCTACGGGGCGGCTGCTTGACGACGAGCTTGCCGACGAGCTGACGCAGGAGCACCATGTGGCCCTGCTCTGCGGCCGCTATGAGGGGTTTGACGAGCGGGTGCATGAGCACCTTGCTCACGACGAGGTCTCGATCGGCAGGTACGTGCTGGCCGGCGGCGAGCTGCCGGCGATGGTGGTGGCCGATGTGCTGATGCGGAAGCTGCCGGGGGCGCTGGGGCACGAGCAGAGCGCGGTGGAGGAGTCCTTCAGCCCGGTGCTGGAGGGGGCGCCGGAGTACCCGCATTACACCCGCCCGCCGTCGTATCGGGGCTGGGGGGTGCCCGACATTCTTGTCTCCGGGGACCATGAGAGGGTGCGCGAGTGGCGGGCCGAGCAGAGCCGTGCCCGAGCCGAGCAGTTCGAAAAAGATCCCGAGTAGGTACGATTCCTCGGCCGCGCGGCGCCCGCATCTGGGTCCGGCGGCTTTTTCTCGCCAATGAGCAGCGTTATCGACAGCATCGAGCGGCGCCAGCAGCGGCAGGGACTTCCGTCCTTCGCGCCGGGCGACCGCGTGCGCGTCCACTTCCAGGTCGTCGAGGGCAGCCGCCGACGCACCCAGGTCTTTGAGGGGATCGTCCTCAAGCGGCAGGGCTCCGGCGTCCGCGAGACCTTCACGGTCCGCAAGCAGTCGTTTGGCGTCGGCGTCGAGCGGACGTTCCCGCTGCACTCGCCGAAGATCGAGAAACTCGAGATCGCCGCCCGCGGCGACGTGCGGCGGGCCAAGCTCTACTACCTGCGTGGCCGGATCGGCAAGGCGGCAAGGGTGGCCGAGCGGCGCTGGGGGATCGACGACGAGCTGATTTCAGCACCGGTCCCCCCGCAGGAGCCTGCCGGGGAGCCTCAGGCCGCAGAGGCGCCGGCGGCGGATGCCGAGGAGACCGAGGCGGCGCCAGAAGCTGAAGGGACCGAGGAGCCCTCGCAGGTCGAGGCAGGTGCAGAGACTGAGGTAGAGGCAGGCACGGACGCTGAGGCGCCCGAGGCAGGGGAGACCGAGGACACCGCCGCGGCGAAGGATGCCGAGGATGAGCCGCCGAAGAAAGACTCCGGCGACTCCGGCGAGGACTCGGCCTGAGACCGCGCATTCCCAAGCCGGAAAGCCGTGCCGGCGGGCTGATTGAGCTGGTGGTGATCGTCGCGCTGGCGCTTGGCCTGGCGCTGGCGATACAGGCCTGGCTGGTCAAGCCCTACCAAATCCCCTCGGAATCGATGGAGCCGACCCTCGACGTCGGCCAGCGCGTCCTCGTCAACCGTTTCCTCTACCACTTCAGCGATCCGGAAATCGGCGACATCGTCGTCTTCCATCCGCCGGCCGGCGCCGACAACGGCGCCGAATGCGGGGTACCTCACTCGTTCCGGGAGGCCTGCCCGCAGCCGACCGCAGCCGAGTCGAGCCAGAACTTCATCAAGCGCATCGTTGCCGGCCCCGGCGACACGCTGAGCGTCCGCGACGGCCACCCGGTGGTCAATGGAGTCGAGAAGACCAACGAGCCCTACACGATGCCCTGCGGGAGCAGCAGCTCCTGCGATTTTCCCAAACCGATCGTCATTCCACCCGGCTACTACTTCATGATGGGCGATAACCGTGGGGCGAGCGACGACAGCCGTTTCTGGGGACCCATCCCCCGCAGCTGGATCATCGGCAAGGCCTTTGCCACCTACTGGCCACCAGACCGCGTCGGCATCCTCTAGCGGGCAGACGAAGGCGCACCGCCGCCGGCTGGCGCGATCGCGTCGTCTCTTCGACTTCGACCGTGGCCTCGGCAGCCGAATGGTCGCCGGCACCGACGAGGCGGGGCGGGGTTGCCTGGCAGGCCCCCTGGTCGCCGCTGCGGTGCTGATCGACTACGAGACGCTCTCGCGATCGGACCGGCGCGCCCTGGCCGGGCTGCACGACTCCAAGCAGATGAAACCCGAGCGGCGGGAGGAGATGTATCCGGCGGTGCTGCGCGCTGCGAGCAGGGTCAGCGTCGTCGTCCGCTGCGCCCGTGGAATCGACCACCGCGGGCTGCACGTGACCAACATCGAGGCTCTGGCCAGCGCCCTGGAGCGACTGGCCCCCGGCGAGGAGGCGACCTGCCTGGTCGACGGCTTCTCGCTGCGCGGATGCGCAGTGCCGCACCGCGCCGTGATCGAAGGCGACGGCACAAGCGCCGCGATCGCCGCCGCCTCGGTGATCGCCAAGGTCACCCGCGATCGCTACATGCACGGCGCTGCCGGCAAGCACCCCGGCTGGGGCTTCGAGGACCACGTTGGCTACTCGACCCCTGAGCACCGCGCCGCGATCGAGCGGATCGGCATCTCCCCGCTGCACCGCCGCTCATTCCAGTCTGTCGCCTACGCGCAGCTCGAGCTCGCGGGCTAGAACGCACCGGGTAGGTGCTCGTAGTCGACCACGTTGCCCACCCGGTCGTAGGTGACGCCGATCGCGTCGAAGCGGATCTCATCGTAGGGCGGTAGATCGCGGCGCTCGCCCATCCAGGCCGTAGCCAGGCGGCGGACGCGGCGCTGCTTGCGGAAATCGACTGAGAGAACCGGCCGCTCCGGCCCATAGACCGAGCCGGCGCGGCCGGCCTTGACCTCGACGAAGACCAGCGTTCGGTTGTCGAGGGCGACGAGGTCGAGCTCACCGTGGCGGGTGCGGGCATTGCGCTCGACGACCTCCCAACCCGCATTCGCGAGCCGCACTGCGACCAGGTTCTCTGCCGCTTTACCGAGGCCCTGGCGCGTCTTGGTCATGGGGTGACGCTAGGGCAGTAGGCACGCCCATGCCTTCGGTCACAAAGCTGGCCCAGAGAATTTTCGCTCTGCGCGCCACATGCGCGTCTCGACCCGCCAGCGTGGCCGCAATGCTCGCCACGACGCAGACATTCACCCTCGATGGAATTGCGGCACGACCCGTACGGGTCGAGGTCGATGTGCACCGCGGGTTGCCGGCTTTCTCCGTCGTCGGCCTGCCTGACGCGGCAGTCAGGGAGGCACGCGAGCGGGTGCGTTCGGCTCTCGCCAACTGTGGCTTCGACTTCCCGCTGCGGCGGATCGTCGCCAATCTTGCCCCCGCCAGCCTGCGCAAGGCCGGCCCGGGGCTGGATCTGCCGATCGCAGTGGCATTGCTGGTGGCGTCCGGGCAGCTGGAGTGGCAGCGTTTGCCGCGACTGGCGATGGCCGGTGAGCTTGCGCTCGACGGATCGGTGCGCCCGATTCCGGGCGTCCTCGCGATCGCCGAGGCGGCTCGCGAGCAGGGCGCCGAGGCGGTGATCGTGCCGGCCGAGAACGGATCCGAGGCGGCGCTGGTCGACGGGGTCGAGGTGCTGGTGCTCGACAGCCTCGCGCAGGTGCCCGAACTGGCGTCGGGAGAGCGGGTGCCGGATCGCCCACAGCCGCTGTGCTTGCCGTCGGCGCCCCAATCCGACGCCCCTGACCTCGCTGACCTGCGCGGCCAGCCTCATCTTCGTTACGCGCTGGAGGTGGCGGCAGCGGGGGGACACAGCCTGCTGATGGTGGGGCCACCGGGGGCAGGCAAGTCGCTCGCCGCGAGCCGCCTGCCCTCGATCCTGCCGCCCTTAGGCAGCGATGAGGCTCTGGAGGTTGCGCGGATTGCCAGCGCCTGTGGGAGCCTCAACGAGAGCTTTGGCGGCGGTCGCCCATTCCGAGCGCCCCATCACACGGTCAGCCCCGCCGGTGTCGTCGGTGGAGGTAACCCACCTGGGCCAGGGGAGGCGACGCTGGCGCATCGGGGCGTCCTCTTTCTTGACGAGCTCTGCGAGTTCCGGCGCGACACGTTGGAGGGCCTGCGAGCCCCGCTCGAGAACGGCTGGGTCGCGATTTCCCGCGCTGGCAGCAACCGCCGCTTGCCGTGCCGCTTCATGCTGGTCGCCGCCTCCAATCCCTGTCCATGCGGGCGCGGTGAGGCCGATCCCGAGTGCAGCTGTGCGCCACTCTCGGTGCGCCGCTATCAAGGTCGGCTCAGCGGTGCTCTCGCCGACCGCCTCGACATCCTCGCGGCGATCCGTCAGCCGAGCATGGCCGAGATCGGTGGCCCCCCGGGCGAGGCCTCGGCGATCGTGCGCGAGCGCGTGGGTGCAGCGAGGGAGCGGCAGGAAGGCCGCCTCGGCAGCGGTCGCTGCAACGCGGAGATGACACCGGGCGAGGCGCGGGATTGCGTGCTCGAAGAGGACGCTGCGGCGCTCCTCGCCGAGTCCTACTCGCGCCGCCGGCTCAGCGGCCGCGCCCACGACCGGGTGCTGCGGCTGGCGCGGACGATCGCCGACCTGACTGGGGTCGAGTCAATCGGGCGCGACCAGATTGCCCAGGCGCTTCAACTGAGGAGGAGGGACCATGATCAGTGAATCGATTCCACAGGCCTGCCCCGAATGCCTGCGCCGAGCGCGGTTGCTCGCCCATCTGGCCCCATATATCGAGAAGATCGCCACCGGTGCCCCCGGCAAGCGGTCGCCGGAACTGCTCCGCCTCGCGAACGAGGATCTGGCAACGGTGGCGGCGCCGGGGGTAGCCGCGCAGGTCCTGACACAGATCGCCGCTGTGCCCGACGACCGACTGCTGGCCGAGCTTGCCGAAGCGGAGTGCTGGGCCTGCTGCCGGCACGACCCGCTCTTCCCGAGAGGGCTCTGCGACGCTGCCGACGCGCCATGGGCGCTCGTCGGAAGGGGCGACCCGGGTTTGCTGGGGCGGCTGACACCCGAAGGGGCGGTGACGGTGGTCGGGGCGAGGCGGGCCAGCACCTATGGTCGCGAGGTCGCTCGGGAGCTCGGTCGCGAGCTGGCGGCAGCAGGCCTGGCCGTGGTCAGCGGTCTTGCCTTCGGCATCGATGCATGCGCCCACCGCGGCGCCCTCGATTCGGGGTTGACGATCGCGGTTCTCGGCTGCGGCGCCGATATCGCCTATCCGGCGGCCCATCGCTCCCTCTGGCGGCAGATCAGCGAGAGCGGGCTCGTCCTCTCAGAGCTGCCACCGGGAAGCGGTGCCTGGCGTTGGACGTTCCCCGCCCGCAACCGGATTATGGCGGCGCTGTCTGGGATGACCGTCGTCGTCGAGGCGGCGGAGCGCTCCGGCTCGCTGATCACAGTTGACCTCGCCGCGGATCTCGGCCGGGACCTTGGAGCGGTGCCCGGCCCTGTCGGCTCCCGGCTCTCCGCTGGGCCCAACAACCTGCTTGCTGGAGGCGCCTGTCTGGTCCGCGATGCGCAGGATGTGCTCGACGCGATGCTCGGGCCCGGAGCCCGCCGAGTCGAGCGAGCCGGCCCGCGGTTGGGTCCGGCACAGCAAGCCGTGCTCGAGGCGCTGGAGCTGGGGGCGGAAAGCTGCGACGCCGTCGCCACCGACCTTCAGCTCTCGGGCGGCGAGGTCGCGGTGATGCTCGCCGACCTCGAGTCGCTCGGCTACGTCAACTGCTCCATGGTCGGCGTCTACTCGCGGACCACTCTGCAACCACCATCCGACATCTAGGCTGGAGAAACCATGAAAGAGAGCCGCATCCCCACCGTCCTCTCGATCGCCGGCTCAGACTCCGGCGGCGGCGCCGGCATCCAGGCCGATCTGAAGGCGCTGACTGCGTGCGGCGTCTATGGGACCACGGCAATCACGGCAATCACGGCCCAGAACACCGTCGGTGTAAGCGCGGTGGAGGCAATCTCCCCAGCCATGATCGTCGCCCAGGTTCGCGCTGTCGCCGAGGACATCGGCGTCGACGCGGTGAAGATCGGCATGCTCGGGACCGCCGAGACGGTTGAGGCCGTAGTCGAGGCACTCGACTTGGTCGGCGATGCACCAATCGTGGTCGACCCGGTGATGGTCTCCGAGAGCGGTGCGATCCTGCTCGACGAGGAGGCGAAGGCTGCGCTGGTCGAGCAGTTGCTCCCACTCGCCACAGTGGTGACCCCGAACATCCCAGAGGCCCGCGCGCTGGCTGGAGCGGGGGAGCAGGACTCCCAGGAGGATCTGGCACGCGAGGTGATGGCACTCGGGCCGGAAGCGGTCGTCGTCACGGGCGGGCACAGCGAGCAGGTGGTCGACGTCTATTTCGATGGGGTCAACGCCGCGGCAATCCACGGAAATCACTATCCGGACGGGGCGGCTCACGGGTCCGGCTGCACTTATTCGTCAGCGATGGCAGCGATGCTCGCACTGGGACGTAACCCCCTGCGGGCGGCGGAACGAGCACGGCAGATTACGGAGGAGGCGATTCGCACCGGCCTGCGTGAGATCGGTCAAGGGCCCGGTCCCGTCGACATCTTCGACCTGACGGACTCTGAGGCCGCCATTCGGCGACCCCGGCAGGCTCAGTAGATTTCAGCCATGAGCACGAATGGCTCCATCTCAACCAAGCTTCCCCGCCCCCGCTCCAGCGCCGTCTTCGACGGGCCCGAGCGCGCCCACGCCCGCGCCTACATGAAGGGGATCGGCTTCGACGACGACGCGCTCAGCCGGCCGACGATCGGGATCGCCAACACCTGGACCGAGGCGATGCCCTGCAACTTCCACCTGCGGGGCTTGGCCGAGCACGTCAAAGACGGCGTCCGTGCCGCCGGCGGCACGCCGATGGAGTTCAACACCGTCGCGATCTCCGACGGAGTCACGATGGGCACTCAGGGAATGAAGGCGTCACTGATCAGCCGCGAGGTGATCGCCGACTCGATCGAGCTGATGGCCCGCGGCTACCAGTTCGATGCGATCGTCGCCCTCTGCGCTTGCGACAAGACGATCCCTGGCTGTGCGATGGCACTGACCAGGCTCGACGTGCCTTCTGTCCTGCTCTACGGCGGCTCGATCGCTCCGGGCCGCTGGCACGGCCGCGATGTGACCATCGTCGACATCTTCGAGGCGGTCGGCGCCCACGCCGCCGGCGAGATGACCGACGAGGAACTGAACGAGCTCGAGGGCGTCGTCAGTCCCGGCGCCGGCGCCTGCGGAGGCCAGTTCACCGCCAACACGATGGCCTGTGCCTTCGAGGCGTTGGGGATCATCCCTGGCGGCTCGGCGATGGTGCCGGCCGAAGACGAGGAGAAGGGAACCGTCGCCGAGAGGATCGGAGAGCTGGTGATGCGGGTTCTAGCGGAGGACCTCAAGCCGAGCCAGATGATCACCCGCGATTCGCTGGAGAACGCGATCGCCTGCGCCTGCGCATCGGGCGGTTCGACCAATGTCGTCCTGCATCTGATCGCCCTTGCCCACGAGGCCGGGATCAAGCTGGAGATGGAAGATTTCGAGCGAATCTCGCGCCAGACGCCGCTGTTGGCCGACCTCAAGCCCGGCGGACGTTTCGTCGCTACTGATCTGTACCGCGCCGGCGGGGTACCGCTGATCCTCAAGCGCCTCGCCGAGGCCGGCATATTGCACGGCGATGCGATCACGGTCAGCGGTCGCACGATCGGCGAAGAGGCGGAAGCGGCGAGCGAGACGGACGGGCAGGAAGTCGTGCGGCCACTGTCCGATCCGCTCAAGGCCGAAGGCGGCCTGGCGATTCTCCACGGCAACCTAGCCCCCGAGGGCGCCGTGGTCAAGCTCGCCGGCACCGAGCGTAAGAAGCAGGTGGGTCCGGCCAGGGTCTTCGAGTCCGAGGAGGAGTGCTTTCGCGCCGTCAAGGAGCAGGGGATCCGCGCTGGCGACATCGTGGTGATCCGCAACGAGGGCCCAGCCGGCGGGCCGGGCATGCGCGAGATGCTGCAGGTGACGGCGGCGATCGTCGGCGAGGGACTGGGTGAGGAGGTGGCGCTGCTCACCGATGGGCGCTTCTCCGGCGCCACCCGCGGATTGATGGCGGGTCACGTCGCTCCCGAGGCGGTCAAAGGCGGCCCGATCGCGGCGATCCGCGATGGCGATGAGGTCAGCTTCGACGTCGAAGCCCGTCGCCTCGACCTGGCGCTCTCCGATGAGGAGATCGCCAAGCGGGTAGTTGAATATGAGCCCCCAGCGCCACTCTATGAGCGCGGCGTGATGGCCAAGTACGCGGCGACCGTAAGTTCAGCTGCGCAGGGCGCGATCACTGACTAGTCGCCGAGAAACTCATCCAGCAGTGCGTTGAAGCGTGCCGGGCGCTCCATCTGCGGCACGTGGCCAGTGCGCTCGAACAGCTCCAGGCGCGACCCTGGGATCAGGCGGTGATAGCCGATCGCCGCCTCAACCGGGACAACCTGGTCGTTGAGGCCCCAGACGACCATTGTCGGAATTTCGATCTCCGGCAGGCAGTCGCGGGTGTCGTAGCCGCTGATCGCCCGGGCTGCAGCGGGAAAACCGGGACTGCGGAGGCCGGGGTCTATCTGCTCACCGAGCAGCTCGGGCCGCACCCGGTTGGGGTAGCGGAAGACCTTGCCGAAGGCGAGCTGACGACCGCGCGGCCTGGCGAGCCAGGTGCGACGTGGGCCGGCAAGTGAAACTATCGTCGCTTCGAACAACCTGATCCGCGCTTCGTGCCGCCTGCCCTGGGCCTCGGCGAAGCTGATCCCTGCCGCCGAGACGAGAACCAGTTTGTCGAACCGCGACGGCCGCTCGATCTCCGCCTCGGTCGAGACGAAGCCACCCATCGAGTTACCGACCAGCGCCGCGACGCGATCGATGCCGAGCCTCTCGCAGAAGTCGTGGACGAGGCGCCCATAGGCCGGCATGTCGATCGACCACGAAGGCATCGGGCTCTCGCCGAAGCCGGGCAGGTCGATAGCGATCGCGCGGTGGGTGCGGCCGAAGTGGGGGAGGGTCTCCAGCCAATTGCGCCAGCAGCCGCCGAGACCGTGCAGGAAGATGATCGGCTCGCCCTCTCCAATCTCGGCGTAGTTGACTTCGGCGCCGGGAAGCTCGACCCGGTGCAGGTGCTTGCGCCAGTCGATCTTCAGCCACTCGGGGTCGGGGTTGCCGTAGTCAGAGGCAGGGAAGACCACCGAGCCGCTGGCGATCGTCTCAGGCATACCCCATCCTTTCCAGGATTGGTATCTCGCGGATCTGGGGTGGTTGCAGGTGGTCCCAGAGGATGCCGCGCGGGCGCTCGTCTTGGCGCTCGACCTCGATCACGGCGCGCGGCGTCGCGATCAGGTCGATCGGGAGGTCATGGGAAATCACAGGCAGGTGGCGGCGCAGGATCTGGATCGGGTGGACGGTGGTGGCGATCGTCGTGTGGTCGTCGATCTTGCCGGCGTCGATCAGAATCCCGTACTCGAGGTCGTTGTAGCCGCCGCCCTTGCCGATCCTCGCCCCGCTCAGGTTCACCGCGACCGAGCCGGTGAGGACGAAGTCAATTTCGGGCAGATCGTCGAGAGCGACCACGCGCCCGTGCTTGAGCGCCCCCTTGATCGTCGCCGCCTCCTTGATCGCGCTTTTCGAGAGTCGCTTCGGCTCGAGCACGCGGAACGGATGGGGGTCGCGCAGCCGCGGCACCGCCATGATCACTGTCTTGCCTTCCTCCAGCGCCAGGCGGCGAGCGTGCGTCTGGGGCGAGTCGGGGTTCGCCTTGATCGTCCGAGCGCGCTTCCAGAGCCGGTTGCCGGCGAGCTTCTCAGCGGCCAGCCGGGCGCCGGCGAAGTTTGGGATCCGGCCCTCGGCGCCGGGGAAGCGGGAGACTCCCTCCCGGTCCATCGCCTTCCAGACTTCTTTGCGGATCTCGTCCTTGGCGACCACGGAGCGAACGATATCCGTCGGAACGACCGATTCGTGTGCCTAAACTGCCCCAAATGGGGCGTAAGGCGAAAATTGCAGTCGTCACCGGCGTGGTCATCCTCGTCCTCGGGGCAGTCGGCGCTTATGCCTACGACAGCTCCCGGGACGGCGAGATCGCCGACGGAGTGACGATCGCCGGCGTCGCCGTCGGTGGGATGAGCCCAGCCGAGGCGAAGCGCGCCGTGCGCAGGGAGTTGCTGGCTCCTCTGCGTCACTCGTTGCGAGTGGGTTACAACGGCAACAGCTGGACCCTTGATGGCAGCGGACTGCGTCTCCATGCCGACCTCGACCGCGCCGTCGAAGACGCCCTTGCGGCGAGCCGCGAAGGGGGTCTGCCGGGGCGGCTGGTCCGCTATGTGAGCGGCGGTGAGGTGGATAAGAACGTCTCGACCGGAATCACTTACTCGCAGCGCGCGGTGAACCGCTTCGTGCGCCGGGTCGCGGCCGCTGTTGACCGCGAAGCGCAGAACGCGGATGTCGAACCGAGTGGCGATTCGCTCAACGTCACGCAGGCAAAGTATGGCCGCAGGCTGCGCGACAACCTCTTGACCCGGCAGATCGACGCCGCCGTCCTCAACGCGCAGGCCGATCACACCATCGCAGCGCATACCCACCCGTTGAAGCCAGAGGTGACGGCCAGCGAAGTCGCCTCCCGGTACCCGTCCTATTTGACGCTCGACCGGGCCACCTTCACGCTACGGCTCTGGGAGCATCTGAAGCTGGCCAAGACCTACACGGTCGCGGTCGGCCAGGAAGGCCTCGAAACCCCGGAAGGCCTTTACGACATCCAGGAAAAGCAGGAAAACCCGTCTTGGCATGTCCCCAACTCGGCCTGGGCGGGTGATCTGGCCGGCCAGGTGATCCCGCCCGGTCCCGAAGACCCGATCAAGGCACGGTGGATGGGAATCTTCGAAGGGGCTGGGATCCACGGCACCGAAGAGATCGAATCGCTGGGCAGCGCCGCCTCCCACGGTTGCGTGCGGATGTCGATTCCCGACGTTGAAGAACTCTACGATCGGGTCGAAGTGGGTACGCCGATTTACATCGGTTAGCGGACGCTGCAAACCGGCGCATCTCGGGGTCTTCAGTCGGCCGGATCGGGTCACGCACGAACAGTGCGCTCCGCTCACCGGCTTCCCTGCATCCCCCGACCTGCTTGGTTTTCGCGCCCGTGCGCAGGACGTACATCAAGAAGTGCGAATCTCAATTCCGTGGACTGGAAAGAAGCGCTGGCCGGATACGACCGCGACTTGCTGGCGCGAAGCATGGCCGAGCGGACGCGGCGCGCCTACGGGGTCGACCTCGGCCAGTTCGTTGAGTGGGCGGAGGCTGGGGGAATGGAGCCCGGCAAGGTGCGCCATCGCGACGTGCGGCGCTACGGCGCCGGGCTCTCCTCGGGGGGCGCCGCTGCGGCGACCGTAGCGCGCAAGCTGGCGGCCGTCCGTGGCCTCTTCGACTTCCTCGTCCGCACCGAACGGGTCGGGCAGAACCCGGCCGACCTCGTCTCCAGCCCGAAACGAGAGCAGAAGCTGCCGCGGGTGCTGAGCAGTGAGCAGGTGCGATCCCTGCTCGAGCGGATCCCGGCACGCACGCCGCTGGAGCTGCGCGACCGAGCGATGCTCGAGCTTGCTTACTCCTGTGGCCTGCGTTGCGAGGAGATCGTCAACCTCGACCACGACGCCTTCGACTTCGAGACCGAGCAGCTGCGCGTGCTCGGCAAGGGCTCCAAGGAGCGGCTGCTGCCGGTCGGCGAGCCCGCCCAGCGGGCACTGCGCAGCTACCTGGAGCGAAGCCGGCACGCCCTCGACTCCGATCCGCGCCAGGCGGCGCTGTTCCTCTCCAAGAGCGGCCGACGCCTCTCCAACTCCGACGTCACCCGCCGCCTCGCTCTCTGGGTGCGCGAGGCCGCGCTCGCCGCAGGCGTCTCGCCGCACTCGCTGCGCCACAGCTTCGCCACCCACCTGCTGGAAGGGGGCGCCGACCTGCGCACGATCCAGGAGCTGCTCGGGCACGCCTCGATTTCGACGACTCAGGTCTACACTCGTGTCGACGCCGCTCGCCTGCGAGAGGCCTACGCTGCGACCCATCCGCGTGCCTGAACCTCAAATGTTGCCCCAGCGGCCATAGAATCGAGCAAATTCCATGGAAACCGGCGTAAAAGAGGTAGAGCTTCGCGATCTGTGGCGCCGCTATAAGGACGACGGCGACAGGGGAGCGCGGGAGCGTCTGGTCGTCGCCTACTCGCCGTTGGTCAAGTTCGTCGCCGGCCGGCTCGGGGCGGGGCTGCCGTCGCATGTAGAGGACGCCGACCTGATCTCCTACGGGCTGATGGGCCTGATCGGCTCGATCGAGCGCTTCGAGCCCGAGCGTGGGATCAAGTTCGAGACCTTTGCGATGACCCGTATCCGCGGCGCGATCATCGACGAGCTGCGCTCGCTCGACTGGGTGCCACGCTCGGTCCGTTCCCGGGCGCGTGAGATCGAGGCGGCGCAGTCGAAACTCGAGCACGAGCTGCAGCGAGCGCCAACCGAGGCCGAGCTCGCCGCCAAAGTTGGGTTGACCGAGGAGGAATTGCAGACCTCACTGCTGGAGATCGCCAACTCCTCCGTCTACGCGCTTGACGAGCTGTGGACGATCTCCGACTCCTCCGGCGATTCGGTCTCCCTGCTCGACACGATCTCCGACCCGCGTGCCGAAGACCCGCAGGAGTCCCTCGCCAGCAGTGAGATCAAGGATCGCCTCACCGAGTCGATCTCGGGGCTGCCGGAGCGCGAGCAGCTCGTCGTCGCCCTCTACTACTACGAGAACCTCACCCTGCGCGAGATCGGCGAGGTGCTCGGCGTCACCGAGTCGCGGGTCTCCCAACTGCACACCAAGGCCGTGATGCGATTGAAGTCCGCTTTACAGGAGGTCTAGCGGCGGTCTAATCTCACTGCGTGCCGCATAAGGCCGCAGACCGGATTCGCAATGTCGCCCTGATCGGGCACCGGGGCTGCGGTAAGACGAGCCTGCACGAGGCCATGCTGTTCGAGGCGGGGGCGACGCGGCGGCTCGGCAGCGTCGCCGACGGCAGCACCGTCTCCGACAGCGAGCCCGACGAGCAGGCGCGCGAGATGTCGATCGGAGCTTCGGTGGCTGGCTTCGAGTACGACGGGCGCGAGATCAACCTGATCGATACCCCGGGCGAGCCCAGCTTCGTCGCCGACGCGGCGGCGGTTCTGCGCGTGGCCGACGCGGCGGTCGTCGTCGTCAACGGGGTCGCCGGGGTGGAGGTCCAGACCGAGCGGCTCTGGCGCCGCGCCGACCAAGAAGGTCTGGCTCGGCTCATCTTCGTCAACATGCTTGACCGCGAGCGGGCCGATTTCTTTGCTGCTCTGGACTCGCTCAAGGGTGCTTTTGGCCTGCATGTCGTCGCTACCGAGATCCCGATCGGCGTCGAACGGGGGGTTTGCGGTGTGATCGACCTGATCGACCGCGAGGCGTTCGTCTACGAGGGAGCGGAGCAGGGGAACGCTACCCGGGTCGAGATTCCCGAGGAGCATCGCGCCCAGGCCGAGGAGTACCGCGAGAAGCTGATGGACGAGGTGGCGGAGAACTCCGACGAGCTGATGGAGCGCTACCTCGACGGCGAGGAGATCGACCACGCAGAGATCGTCGGCGTGCTAAAGCAGGGCGTCACCGCGGGGCGGATCTTCCCGGTCACCTGTGGCGTCGCGACGCGGAACCTGGGAACCAACCGGCTGCTCGGCGCGCTGGTCGAGGATCTGCCCTCGCCGGCGATGCGAGGCGCCGTCACCGCGCTGGGCGAGGGCGGTGAACCAGTCGAGATCGGGCCCGACGAGGATGGCCCGCTCGTCGTCTACGTCTTCAAGACCCTCGCCGATCCCTACGCGGGGCGGATCAACCTTCTCCGCGTCCTCCGCGGCACGCTGCGCTCAGACTCCCATGTCGTCAACGCGACCAGGCACGAGAAGGAGCGGATCGGGCAGCTCGGGCGCCCGCTCGGCAGCGAGTTGAGCCCGGTGGCGGAGCTGGGCGCGGGCGAGATCGGGGCGGTGGCGAAGTTGAAGCAGACCCAGGCTGGCGACGTCCTCTGCGAACACCAACAGCAGGTTGCCTTCCCGCCACTCGACCTGCCGGCGCCAGTGATGGCCTTTGCCTATGAGCCGAAATCGAAGGGCGATGAGGAGAAGGCGGCGGCCGCGGTGCGGCGGCTCGGCGAGGAGGACCCGACCCTGGACGTGCACCGCGACCAGCAGACCGGTGAGCAGATCGTCGCCGGGCTGACCCAGATCCACGTCGAGGTGGTCATCGAGCGGATGAAGCGCCGCTTCGGCGCCGAGATCGTGCTGCACCCTCCGCGCGTGCCCTACCAGGAGACGATCCGTAAGCCGGCGGAGGCTCACGCTCGCTACAAGAAGCAGTCCGGCGGGCGCGGCCAGTTCGCCGACTGCCGGATCGAGATCGAGCCGGCCGAGGATGGCGTAGGGCTCGATTTCGTCAACAAGATCAAGGGGGCCTCGATCCCGGGCAGCTTCATCCCCGCAGTCGAGAAGGGGGTGGTGGAGGCGATGCTGCACGGCAGCGTCGCCGGCTATCCGGTCAAGGGCGTGCGGGTGCGGCTCGTCGACGGCAAGCACCACGATGTCGACTCCTCGGAGATGGCCTTCAAGGTGGCCGGTTCGATGGCCTTCCGGGAGGCGATGGAGGCGGCGGACCCGGTCCTGCTGGAGCCGATCGTGCGGCTCACGGTGAACTGCCCCGAGGATGTCGTTGGCGACGTGATCGGCGACCTCAACTCGCGCCGCGGCCACCCGCTCGGGATGGAGCCGAAAAGCGCTGGGACCGAGGTCAGGGCGGAGGTGCCGATGGCCGAGGTGCTCGACTACGCCCCCGACCTGCGCTCGATCAGCGCCGGGCGGGCCGAGTTCACGGTCGAGTTCGAGCGCTACGAGCCCGTTCCCGTGCAGCTTGCCGAGAAGGTTGTTGCAGAAGCCAGGGAGGGAACCGCGGCCGCGGCTTAGGCGATCGGGCCACTGGTAATTTGGGGGCGTGAGCCCCGACGAGACCTGCGCGGTCTGCGGCCGCACGATCCTGGCCGGCGAGCGCACCCGCAGCTACATGAGCCCGAAGGACGGCCCGCGGCTGGTCTGCGAGCTCTGCCGCGGTCGCGCCGAGCGGCTCGGCTGGGTCGACCCGGCTGCGCCTGGCGCCAACGTCGGGCGGCAGCCCGAGCCCGCGATCTCCGAGTCGCCCCTGGGGCGGCCAGAGCGGGCCGTGGCGCGTTTCAATGCAAGCGAGGCGGCGCGCACTGTCGCCGGGCTGATGCGAACCCTGGGGGAGCCCTGGGTATCGATCGGATCCGCGGCGGGCTCGCCCAGCGAGGTGCGGATCACGGTTGCCTGGGAGCTCGGCTGGTACCAGTGGGGGGTCGATCTCGCCGATGAGATGCGAGCGGTCTTCCATCTCGACAAGGGGGAGCGGATCGACCAGCTCGACGGCTCCGCCCGCCAGTGGAATGCAAGAGCGGGCGAGGGAGGCCGGCTCGCACTCGGCCTCCGCCGAGCTGCGACCGGCAGCCGCAACAGCGAGCCGGTCGGCTAGCGATGCCCGCGAAGCTGGTCGTGAACGTCGACGGCGGCGCCCGCGGCAACCCCGGTCCAGCCGCGATCGGCGCCGTTGTCCAGCTCCCCGGCGGCGAGGTGCTGGAAGAGCGCGGAGAGCGGATCGGCAAGGCGACCAACAACGTCGCCGAGTACCGGGCACTTCTGCTCGGTATCGAGCGGGCGAGCGAGTTGGGGGCGAGCGAGCTGGAGCTGGTCGGCGATTCGGAGCTGATCGTGCGTCAGGTCAAGGGCGAATACAAGGTCAAGGACGCGACCCTGCGCGAGCTTCACGCCGAGGTGAAGCGGGCATTGCGGCCCTTCGAGCGCTGGTCGATCCGCCATGTGCGCCGCGAGCAGAACGCCGAGGCCGACCGCCTCGTCAACGCGACCCTGGATGGGGTTGGTGGCTGAGTTGGCTGAGCCGATCGACCCGCGGGTGGACATCGGTCACGTCCATCTCAAGGTGGCCGATCTCGACCGGGCACTCGACTTCTACTGTGGCGTTCTCGGATTCGAGCTGCAGCAGCGGATCGGCGACGAGGCGGCCTTCGTCTCGGCCGGCGGCTACCACCATCACATCGGTCTCAATACCTGGCACTCGAAGGGAGCGCCGCCACCCCCGGTGCGGAGCACCGGCCTCTTCCACGTCGCGATCCGCTACCCGGACCGACGTTCTCTCGCCGATGCGCTGCGTCGCCTCTCGCAGGCCGGCATCGCTCTCGGCGGCGCCTCTGATCACGGTGTCAGCGAGGCGCTCTACGTGAGCGACCCGGATGGCAACGGCATCGAGCTCTACCGGGACCGGCCGCGCGAGGAATGGCCGCGCTCGCGCAGTGGCGAGGAGATCGCGATGGGCACCGAGCCATTGGACCTGCGCGGCCTCCTTGCCGAGCTGGATTCCTAAGAGCCGAGGATCGCTTCGACCAGATTGGCTTTGAACGGCTCGGTGCCGTGCGCCAGCTGCATTGCGCCGAAGCCGCTGTTGGCGCGCATGTAGGCGAGCTCCCTGCCGAGGTCGCCGACGCCGTTGCTGCCGGCCAGCGGCGCGATCTGCAGAGTGCTGAGGACGCCGATCGCTTCGCCGGTTCCGTTGAGGAAGCCACTGCCCGAGTCACCCGGAATTCCGGGCGTCAGGGTGGCCACGATGTGGCTCCAGCCGCTGCCTTCGTTCTGCACGATTATGCCCTGCTTTGGGCTCAACTTGGTCACGCCGCCGCGCAACTCGGAGTTGCCGTAGGAGTAGACGTTCGAGCCGAGGCCGCCGACCGTGCCGATGCCAGTCGGTCCGCCGAAGCCGGGCACGGATGGATTGACGCTGTCAACGTCGGCGGGGTCGATCCTGATCAGAGCCAGGTCGTTGTAGGCGCAGGTATCGGGGTTGGTCTCCCCGCTCGCCTGCATCGTCAGCCAGGAGTTGTAGACGAGCGTGCCCGGATGACTGGCGCCTTTGATTTCGACCGGCGTGTTGAGCGGCAGCGAGCCGCTGCTGCAGCCGTCGGTTTCCGTCTGGCCGCCGGTGCCGGAGCAGTGCGCCGCTTGGCCGAGGTAGACGCTCGTGCCTTCCTGGAAGACGAAGTTCGAGGTGCACTGGGCGCCTGCGGTGAAGACCTGGACGCCGGGATGGATCGTCGCCGATTTCGCCGGCGCCCAGGCGGAGGAGCTGGCAGGAGCGATCAGCGTAACTGCGAGCGCCAGGGCGGTGGAGAGGAAGACGATCTTGCTTCGGAACGGAGCCTCCTTGGGTATCTGGGCGCCGAGCGCGCCAACTGAGATAGCTGAAAAGCGCTACCCAATAGTTAGTAGCTCAAACCACGACCCCCTGGTGGCTCCCGTTGCCGATCGCCCCCAATGCAGGTGACTCGCAGCCGCGCGCCTATAATCCGCGACCGATGCGGCTGTAGCTCAGCTGGCTAGAGCGTCTGCTTGCCATGCAGAAGGTCGTGGGTTCGAATCCCATCAGCCGCTTCGACGTGAATCCCCTGCAAGTGGGCCACTCGCCCCTCGCGGGGGAAAATCAAACCACCCCCGCATATCGCCTCCATTTTGGGCACTAGCTTGCGCTGACTCCAAGTTCTCCCGACACTTCTCGGGACGACCAAATGCGTGACGGGCGGCTGTCCCCCACCCGCTCCGAGCTCGCGGATCTCGTTCTCCAGGGACAGGTCCGCCTGGGTCAGGCGTTCGTGCTGGCGTAAGTGCTCCTGCCAGGAGCGGACGTGGAAGCTCTCGACGAATTGCTCGGAGTCGGCGAGGTCGCGCTCGAGCACCCAGTCCACCGCCCCATCGCGGAGGCGGACTTGCCGCAGCTCTTTCATCCGCGCGACGAAGCCCAGCACATCGGTGGGGAGCACTCGATAGGAGAGTGAGACCCGCACCTCTCAACCTTCTGCCGGCAATCGGCACACCACCAAGCCGATCGCATCCAAAAGAGACGATGAGGCTTCCCGGTGAGCTGACAGAGCATCAACCCGATTGTCGACACCCTGGCAGACGGACC